>Ga0308157_10000258_pt1 | contig 203254 bp, 198 predicted proteins | sample PhyBR1_FD_201035 | JGI IMG/M metagenome (GOLD analysis project Ga0308157, IMG submission 201035) | Phyllosphere microbial communities from UC Gill Tract Community Farm, Albany, California, United States - DLSLB.R1 | ecosystem: Host-associated > Plants > Phyllosphere > Unclassified | place... | reverse complement strand
CTTTTTCTTCAAAATGGGTTATATCAAAGTATTCAACCAGATACTCCGGTAACAGTAATTTTAATAATTCTTTCTCAGATGACATCTGGTAAAATTACAATTATTAATTTTTCTCCCCAACTTTTGAAACTGATCCGTTATTTCCGTAAAATTTCTGAGCTCTAAAGGCACAAAATTTTCCAGAATAACTTTTTAACTTACACAGTTAGTGAGACACTACTGACTGATCAGGGCTTTTATCTTATTCTATATTTTTTGTGATAGGCATTTTAAATCTAGATCTAACAGGTATAGCGCTTATTTTCGCTGGTTTCCATTTTGTTTTTATTGATTTAAAAGCTCTTGAGGATTCGTTATTAAAGGTTTCATTGGGACCGACTGCCTGAATATTAGAAATAGTACCATTTTTTTCAATTATGAAATTTATTTCAGCCTTATAAATACCTGCAGGCAAATTTAATGTATTTAATTGGTCGAAATTATTATTAAAACTATGTCTCAAAAAATCATTACCACCCGGAAATTCTGCTGTTTGATCTACATCTGAAAAAACAGTAGAGTCATTTTCGCTAATTATACGTTCCTTTTCTTGATCAGAAAAAGTTTCTTCTTTTCTAAATGCTAAAAGTAATCTATCATATGAGGCTTGACCAATATACATGTTTTCATTGTACTTTATTGTTTTAAATGATAAATCCATGTATTGTATCTTAATCGTTGATATTCTTAAACTTTCAACAATATCAGTAAGCCAAACATAATCAAAAGACCACTCGCCAATTCCATCTGGGTTTACTGGACCTATTGCTTTTAGTGTTTTATAATAACCTTTGCCATTCATAACTAAATCTCCCACTGGATTTTCTCCAGCAACTGTAAACCATATATATTTAATAGTTTTTGAAGAAGGGTTGAAAATCTTAAATGTTGCACCGGTTGATGAATATTCTCCAGTAGGATAATATCTTATAAAACCTAATCCATATTTTCCTACTTCGTCAAATGGCTTTACTGCTTCTTTTAATTCTCGTTTAATTTCTATTGAATCTTGAGAATAATTTGTCTGACCCAAAAGCAGATTGGTTAGTATAATAAAAAAGTATGGTATTTTTTTCATGATTATTTTTCGTTAAATATAAAATTAATCTGTTAAAATGTTTTACAGATACCCGTAAAACCGATATATAATAACCAGAACACTTGAGTAAAAAGAGTAAAAAAGAATATGTAATCAACAATGTTAAAACGTAATACTCTTATAATCAATGTAAGTTAAAAACATGTGGAACACCGTATTCTCCACTTAAGAATCCGTTTCATACCTGTGAAACGGATTTTTTTCGATTTTTTCCTGACCTCCATCAAAGAGATGGATAGCTTTGAACCAGTAGTGGAAAATTCATTGTCAGAATAGCCTCATCTGAATATAGATTACCGTATTTTAATACACCCTTAATAAATCGGGATGACTTTATTATTAATATATAAATTTATATATTTGTTTGGAATTATCACCTTTATTACCAATCAGAAGGATATGAAAACGGGAGTATTTGAACATCAATTAAAAATCAAGCAGCAGTTTTTTTTACTGATTATCTCTTTACTGATTATTTCCTGCGGAAGTTCAAAACATGTTGTCACTAAGAAAAATGCAGGAAAGACCATCGCCAAAACAGAAAACCTTCGTAAACTTGATTCTAAATTTAATGGTAAAGTCTCACGACCTGTCGCTGATATTTTAAAAGACGCAGAAAAATACCTGGGAGCACCTTATAAATTTGGGGGGAACACATCTTCCGGATTCGACTGTTCCGGGTTTACGGTAAAAGTTTTTGGAGAAAATGATCTCCAGCTTCCCAGAAGATCTTCTGATCAGGCTGACGCCGGAAATAAAATCGATATAAAAGAGGTAAAACCCGGCGATCTTTTATTTTTTGCCACATCCGGAGGAAGCAGAATTTCGCATGTAGGAATTGTACATGATATCGGAAACGATGGTGAAGTAAAATTCATTCATGCCTCCACAACCAAAGGGGTTATTATTTCTTCCCTAAACGAAAAATACTGGAACAAAGCTTATCTTCACGCACAAAGAGTTTTATAGCGGGTCATATTTTCAATGGTCCATAGAGGTCAGGCTGATTTTCATTACGATCGCGGATCCGGCAATCTCATTGGTACACAAGTATGGCGGTTGATTTAAATCATTTCAACATCTCCGATTTCAAAATGTTTTGCTGAACTTTTTTGTATCTTTGGCGCGAATAATTTTAAACTAGAAAGATGTCGTTACAACAAACAATTGAAAATATCTGGGATAACAGAGAATTATTGCAGAATGAAGACAGCCAGAAAGCGATCAGAGAAGTAATTTCTTTGGTTGACAAAGGTGAACTTCGTACCGCAGAACCTACTGAAAACGGATGGCAGGTAAATGAATGGGTAAAAAAAGCGGTGGTCATGTATTTTCCGATCCAGAAAATGGAAACGATCGAAGTGGGCCCGTTTGAATTTCATGATAAAATGCCTCTAAAGAGAAATTATGCTGAAAAAGGGGTGAGAGTTGTACCGCATGCCGTAGCAAGAGAAGGAGCTTACATTGCGCCGGGCGTTATTATGATGCCTTCTTATGTCAATATCGGGGCTTATGTGGATTCCGGAACGATGGTAGATACATGGGCGACAGTAGGAAGCTGTGCACAGATCGGTAAAAACGTGCATTTGAGCGGAGGTGTTGGAATCGGTGGGGTATTAGAACCTCTTCAGGCTGCTCCCGTAATTATCGAGGATGATTGCTTTATCGGATCAAGATGTATCGTTGTAGAAGGAGTACACGTAGAAAAAGAAGCCGTATTGGGTGCCAATGTTGTATTAACTGCTTCCACTAAAATTATTGATGTAACCGGAGATACTCCTGTGGAAATCAAAGGAAGAGTTCCTGCACGTTCGGTAGTAATCCCGGGAAGTTATACGAAACAGTATCCTGCCGGAGAATATCAGGTTCCGTGTGCTTTGATCATTGGTCAGAGAAAGGAGTCTACCGATAAAAAAACATCGCTAAATGATGCATTGAGGGAGAATAATGTTGCTGTTTAAGATTACTATTTTAAACTAAACCTACCATCTTGAAAGAAAAATTTCTTAGAATACTTTTAAACCCTAAATATATATTTGGGGTTTATCTTATTATATCAGTGGTTACTGCCATTTCCAAATACTTAAGGGGTGACTATGCGATTAATAATTATCTGATTTTTAAAAATGTATTTTTTAACACGGTCAGTCAGAAAAATTTATTTATTCATTACCCCGATCTCTATTTTGATCTTAACCATTACGGTGTTTTTTTCAGTGCGCTGATTGCCCCTTTTGCTTTAATGCCGGATTGGCTGGGTATTTCTCTGTGGAACGTTGCCAATACTTTTATCTTTGTGTATGGAATTTATAAACTTCCGTTTTCCGATTCAAAAAAGGCGGTTTTCGGACTGCTTTGTCTTCAGGAATACATTACAGCAGCTTTAAGTTTACAGTTTAATGTTGCTTTAACAGGTCTTTTATTACTGTCAGCAACTTCCATTTACGAAAGAAAAGAAGTACAGTCCGCCACCGCGATTTTGATAGGAATATTTGTGAAAATCTACGGAATTGTAGGGCTTACCCAGTTTTTATTCATTAAAAACAAGGCGAAATTTATTCTTTCCGGATTAGTGATTGCCGTTATATTCTTTGCAATTCCAATGGCGTACTCAAGCCCCGCATTCGTTATTCAGAGCTACACAGACTGGTTCCAGTCTATCGTTGAAAAAAACAGTGAGAACCAGGTATTGGGAAATATGCAGGACATTTCACTGATGGGATTTTTCAGAAGAATTTTAGGAGATGCATCCATTTCAAATCTTGTATTTTTAGCAGTGGGTTTACCGTTATTTGCAGCACCCTACATCAGGATCGGACAATATAAGCATTATGCATTTCAGCTGATGATTTTAGCTTCTTCATTACTGTTTCTAGTATTGTTCAGCTCAAGTTCGGAATCTCCCACCTATATCATTGCCGTTGTAGGCGTTTTGATCTGGTTTTTCCTCCAGAAGGAAAGAACCCCGGTTATTATCGGACTGTTGCTTTTCGTAATGATATTTACCTGTTTCTCAACCTCAGACCTTTTTCCGAAATTTGTGAAAGAAAATTACATTATCAAATATTCTCTGAAAGCGGTACCTTGCATCATCGTATGGCTCAGGGTTACCTATGAACTGTTAACCAGAGATTTTGAAAAAAATTATAGCCTGAATTCATAAATATGAAAAAAATTTCAATTGTAATTCCCGCTTATAACGAAGAAGGAAATGTCGCCATGATCCATCAGAAAATTAAAGATATTTTTGATGATCTGGATCATTATGGTTTTGAAATCATATTTGTGAATGATGGGAGCAGAGACCATACACAACATCAGTTAGAAGAACTCTCCCGGAAATATGATGAGGTGAAATTTATTGAATTTTCAAGAAATTTCGGGCACCAGCCCGCAGTAAAAGCCGGACTGGACCATGCGCATGGAAATGCGGTCATCTCTATGGATGGCGATCTACAGCATCCGCCGGAACTTATTCCCGACATGATTAAAAAATGGGAAGAAGGTTACGATATAGTATTCACCATAAGAACCTATCCTAAAGAAATCTCCTGGTTTAAAAGAAAAACATCCGACTTTTTTTATAAAATACTGTCCAGTCTTTCTGACGTAAATCTTACGAAAGGAGGAGGCTCAGATTTCAGACTCATGGATGCCAAAGCGGTAGAGGTTATGCGAAGTCTCAATGAAGATGATCTGTTTCTGAGAGGCCTCACGAGCTGGATGGGATTCAGACAGGTGGGTATCAACTTTACCGCCTGCGAGAGATTATCCGGAGAAAGCAGTTACAATCTTAAAAAAATGATCACTTTCGCCTTTACCGGAATTACCGCCTTTAGTGTCAAACCACTTTATATTGCTGCTTACCTGGGGTTTTTATTTTCTGCCCTGTCCGTTTTGGGATACGGAGCGTACGTCATCCATTCTTTTATTGCCCATACTGAAATTTCCGGGTGGGCCTCCCTCATTATGACTATTGTTTTCTTCGGTGGATTACAGTTGATTATCATGGGAATCATCGGGATTTATTTAGGGAAAATATTTAAACAGACGAAAGAACGGCCGAATTACATCATTAAAAACAAAAATTTTTAACATGGTTTTATTGAGTTTTGATATTGAGGAATTTGATATGCCATTAGAATACAAAGGAACAATTTCTTTTGAAAAGCAGATTTCCATTTCGCAGACAGGATTAGAAAGAATTTTAGATATCCTGAAAAAACACAATGCAAAAGCTACTTTTTTTTCTACCGTAGTTTTTGCAGAGCAAAGCAGAGATCTTATTCACCGGCTCTTAAGTGAAGGACATGAGCTGGCTTCCCATACCTGGTTTCATTCGGATTTTAAGGAAGAACACCTGAAGGAGTCCAAAGACCGGCTGGAAGAATTGTTTTCAACAGAGGTTACAGGATTAAGAATGCCCAGGATGATGCCCGTAAGCAAAAATGCTGTTGAAAATGCGGGATACTCTTACAATTCATCCATAAATCCTACTTTTCTGCCCGGAAGGTATAATAATTTAAAGGTTTCCAGAACCTATTTTAAAGAAGGAAATGTTACGCAGATTCCGGCTTCGGTTTCTCCCAACTTCAGAATTCCGTTATTCTGGCTGAGTTTCCATAATTTTCCCTTATCCTTTTACAAAAAGCTGGCTTCAGATGTATTAAAGAAAGATCAGTATCTCAATATTTATTTTCATCCCTGGGAATTTGCAGAAATAAAAGAGGATGCCTTTAAGCTGCCGGGGTTTACCGTGAAAAACTCAGGAAGAGCCATGGTAGAAAGATTTGATGAATTCATAGGCTGGCTTAAAAATAAAAACCATAGCTTTGGAACGTTCCAGGAATTTCAAAAACAAATAGAATCATGAAGATTGCCTTTGATGCCAAACGTTTCTTTCACAATACTTCAGGATTGGGAAACTATTCCCGCGATCTTGTACGTATTTTAACACAATATTTCCCAGAAAACGACTATATTTTATTAAACAAAAATAAATCGGAGCGAGGAAAAGATATTTTGGAGAATCCAAGTATTCATTTTGTTCAGACTTCCGGTGGAAGCATGTCCAGACAGCTCAAAATGGGCAGGGATGCCCAAAAGCAGCAGGCAGATATTTTCCATGGTTTATCAGGAGAATTACCTCTGAAATGGGATGCGTTTCCCATTAAAAAAGTGGTCACCATCCATGATCTCATATTTGTAAGATATCCTCAGTATTACTCGTTTTTCGACCGTACTATTCATCTTTGGAAATTCAGGAAAGCGGCCCAGGCTGCCGATAAAATTATTGCTATTTCAGAACAGACAAAAAGGGATATTGTCCGGTTTTTGAAAGTTCCGGAGGCAAAGATTCAGGTGGTTTACCAGGGTTGTCATCAGGCTTTCAAGGAACAGCAGACCGAGCAGCAGATAAAAGAAACCAAAGAAAAGTTCGGATTACCCGACCGGTTTATATTAAATGTGGGAACCATTGAAGAAAGGAAAAATCTTCTGAATGTTGTTAAAGGAATTAACGGCAGTGAGATTCCGCTCGTAGTGGTGGGAAAAAAGACAAAATATTTTAAAAAAATCGAAACATTCATCAGGAAAAATAAGCTTCAAAAACAGGTTTATTTTCTGGAAGGCGTTTCTATGGAAGAATTGGCCGTAATTTACAAACTGGCTGATATTTTTATTTATCCCAGTTTTTTTGAAGGTTTCGGAATTCCGGTGATCGAAGCTCTGTTTTCTAAAACGGTGACTATTACCAGCAATACCAGCTGCCTGCCGGAAGCAGGCGGGCCGGATTCTGTCTATGTGAATCCCCATAATTATTTAGATATTCAGTCCAAGATAAAATTCCTTTGGGATAATGAGGCGGAGCGTATACGCCGTGCTGAAAAAAGCTTTGAATATGTTCAGAAGTTTAATGACGAACCTATCGCCAACGAATTGATGAGTCTGTATCAGGCCTTAATAAAAAATAAGTTATAAAGTCTTCTGTTACAGAAGACTTTATGTGTATACAGGATTGATTATTCCACTTCAAAAGGAACCGCATACATCTGAACATACGGTCCGTAACTTCCCGGATCAAAACGAAATCTTATACTTCTGGTAGCCGTACTGGTCCAGTTCCCGTTTGACATATATACCCAAAGGTATAACGTAGTAGGCGCTGTAATACTGACTGCAATATTTCCTGAACCATAATAATCCGGACTCGCCGAAGCGCTGTTATATAAACGGGGGATAATTATTGATTTTATAGGAGAAAGATACGCAGGAGAAACATTATTGGTAGGCGAAGTTGATAAAAATAATGAGGTAAACCCGTCATTTACGTTACTGCTGGATGCATTAGCACCGGTCGGAGCACACCACATGGTAAAATTTACCTGATATTTTCCGGGAGTCAAAGTAATATAAGCTCCGGAATAGGCAATTCTCTGGTCGCCAGATATTTGGGGATCATCAATGGTTGCTACGGTTTGTTCGGCAGTAGGAATGGTAGCCAATCTGGCAAGGCTTGTTCCGGGAGTCAGCCATCTGGCGTTTCCGTTTGAATCTGAAGTTAAAACTTTCCCTAAACCCTGATTGGTATCTGAAATTTTCAAAGCATTTCCGGTGGTCGAGTTAATTTCAAGTTTCGCAGTAGGCGCAGTAGTTCCTATTCCTACATTTCCGTTCATATCCACTGCCACATCATTGAGCTGCTGCGCGGCACTTGGTGTTCCTGCCGCAGGATTATCCTTCATTCCGTCCACGTGAAAAACAGCTTGGGGATTTGGGGTATTTATTCCGACCTGGCCGAATACAATTGAGCCCAGCAGACATGTTAATGGCACTAAATGTTTTTCATTAGTTTTTATATTACAATTAATTTGATTGAAAACAGATCGTGATTCGGTGTATTTCTATAGATGTCCTGAAAATAAATAATGACCGGCTAATTCCAGAAATTCCGGACTCATTGGTTTTGATCGTATCTCAGATTTTATTGAAAGGCGCAAATATATTAAATCAGGATCGATAAATGAAAATATTAAACTAATATTGCTGATATTTAAAAATATATTATTCTATAATTAATTTTTGATTGATATTTATTTAAATTATTTTAAATCCTGTTTAAAATCAATAGTTCATTAGGACCTGAACAGCTTATATCACCGATGTGATCCCATACATAAAATTCTATTTATGATAAAACGCAAATATTTAAAGAAAGAAGTTGTTTAAACGTATTCAGGAAAAAAGAGTCGAGAAAATTAACAATTTTGGATCGCAATGTAAAAGACTAACAATCCGGAAATCATCAGCAAAAATAAAAGAGAGAAATGGATTTTTACCATTTAAGCAGAAGAAAAAGAGAATTTTCTACAAAGTTTGAGTTGGTAAAAATAATTCAGATCATTATAAAACGGCTGAAAACCGATTCCAGTGGCGGAAACTTCGTTAAAGGACTATTTCGGGGAAGAAATACCGCAGAATTAAGTATACTTCATAAGAAAATCAAAGATTTCAAAAACTTACGTGTACTTCTTTTGCGTAAAGCTATTACTTAAATTGACTAAAGTGTTTAGAAATGTCTTGGATTTTCTTTGTGGTTTGCTACAGACAACCACACGAAGGGATTCGTGCGGTAGCGGTGTGTGGTACTTACTGTCTCGCACTTAAGTACACTTTAGAAAGTCTAAAAAATGCCGCAGAATTAAGTTCACATCGGGTGAAAATCAAAGATTTTCAAAAAACTTACGTGTACTTATTCTGCATACAGTATATTACTTTAATTATCTTAAGTGTTTAGAAATCTCTTGGATTTCCTTTGTGGGCTACTACAGACAACCACACGAAAGGATTCGTGCGGCAGCGGTGATAATAGAAAAATTTAAACAGCTTTAAAGGCTTTATTTATCGGAGCTTCACAAAAAAAAATTCCGTTTACGCTCAAATTTAAAAACCGTCAAATATTTTTTTTTTGAAATAATTTGTACAGTTGAAAAATAAAATCTTACCTTTGTCATTCAAATTTCAACAATGAAACCGAATTTTTTAACAGTACATCATTATCATCATCATCTCTGCTAGACGGAATTGATTGATAAGTTACTATGTAAAAAATCAAAATAAATTAAAAACCGTCTGAGTAAATAGACGGTTTTTTTGTTTCTTAATTTATCCCGGGAAATTTTTTCAATTCAACCAGTTTTTATTTGCTCAGACTCAACAGAAGTACAATGAGTAAATTAAAAATTGCAATACAAAAAAGCGGCAGGCTGTATGAAGAATCTCTGCAACTCCTTAAAGACTGCGGGATTTTCATCAACAACGGAAAAGACCAGTTAAAAGTTTCTGTCGATAATTTTCCTATGGAAATCATGTATTTACGGAACTCTGACATTCCTCAGTACCTGGAAGACGGTGTCGTAGATATTGCGATCGTTGGTGAAAATCTTTTGGTAGAGAAACAAAAAAACATCGACATTATCCAGAACCTGGGGTTTTCAAAATGCCGCGTCTCACTCGCGATTCCTAAAGAAATCGAAACAGATGATATCCGGTATTTCCAGGGGAAGAAAATTGCAACTTCCTATCCGAATACGCTTCAGAATTTTCTTGAAAAAAATAACGTTTCAGCAGAGATTCACATCATTTCCGGTTCAGTGGAAATTGCTCCCAATATAGGTCTGGCAGATGGAATATGTGATATTGTGAGCTCCGGAAGCACTTTATTCAAAAATGGCTTAAGGGAGACCGTCACTTTACTGAAATCTGAAGCCGTCCTCGCAAAAACCGCTGATCTGAATCAGGAGAAATCTGAAATTTTGTCAAAATTCCTTTTCAGGATCCAGGCCGTCTTAAGGGCGAAGAATTCAAAATATATCCTGATGAATGTTCCCAACGATAAAATAGAAACGATCTCAAAAACACTTCCGGTTCTTAAAAGTCCGACGGTTATTCCTTTGGCTCAGGAAGGATGGAGCAGTATTCATTCTGTTATCGACGAAGAGAGATTCTGGGAGGTTATTGATGAGCTTAAAGATAAAGGAGCTCAGGATATTCTCATCATTCCAATCGATAAAATGGTTATATAATATGAAAATCAACAGATATCCTGAAAAAAGCAGCTGGACTGAGCTTATCAGAAGACCGGTCATCGAAAGAGAAGAATTGACCGGAATCATCCTTGATATTTTTAATGAAGTTGAAAAAAATGGTGACCAGGCTTTGATCCGCTTTAATAAAAAATTTGATGGGGCTGATACTGAAGTCTTAAGTGTTTCAGAAAGAGAAATGTCTGCTGCTGCAGATTTAATAAGTAATGAACTTAAAGCAGCAATTAGAGCGGCGAAAGAAAATATCACAACATTTCACGCATCACAACAGGTCGCGGAAGCAAAAACTGAGACTACAGCCGGTGTTATTTGCTGGCGGGAAAACCGCGCTATTGAGAAAGTGGGAATCTATATCCCCGGAGGGACAGCCCCTTTATTTTCAACAGTTCTGATGCTGGCAATTCCTGCCAATTTAGCGGGTTGCAAGGAAATAATATTATGTACACCACCGGATAAAAACGGAAATATCAATCCCGCGATTCTTTATACGGCTCAGCTTTGCGGAGTTACACAGATATTCAAAACCGGGGGAGCCCAGGCCATCGCTGCGATGACATTAGGGACAGAAAGTATTCCGAATGTATATAAAATTTTCGGACCTGGAAATCAGTTTGTCGTGGCCGGAAAAGAATACGCCCAACGCTACGGAGTGGCCATCGACATGCCTGCAGGACCTAGTGAAGTCTTGGTTATTGCCGATGAGCAGGCGGTTCCTGCATTTTGTGCGGCCGATTTATTATCACAGGCGGAACATGGCAGTGACAGCCAGGTGATTTTTATTTCAACCGATGAGCATGTTTTCGGTGAAACCATTTCGGAGATAGAAAAACAGGTGACATTGCTGCCACGAAATGAACTGGCCGGAGAAGCTTTGAAAAACAGTCATTTCATTCTCCTGGATTCGATAGAAAAAGCATTGGAATTCAGTAATTTATATGCTCCTGAACATTTGATCCTGGCATTAGGGAAATGGGAATCCCATATTTCTGATATTCAGAATGCAGGATCTGTTTTTCTTGGAAATTATTCATGTGAGAGCGCAGGAGATTATGCCAGCGGGACCAATCATACGCTTCCGACCAACGGTTTTGCGAAAAATTACAGTGGGGTATCGCTGGACAGCTTTGTGAAGAAGATCACCTTTCAGAACTTATCTGAAAAAGGGATCCGGAATTTAGGAAAAACAATAGAAGTAATGGCAGAAGCGGAAGGACTTTTTGCTCATAAAAACGCGGTCACCCTCCGACTAAATCAATTAAAATGACAACAATGAAAATAACAGATCTCGTTCGGGAAAATATTCTGGAGCTACAGCCTTATATCAGCTTCAGAGATCATAATGAATTTAATGCTCCTGTTTTACTGGATGCCAATGAAAGTCCGTTCGGAGCATATAACCGCTATCCTGATTCTACCCAGAAAGAATTAAAAACAAAATTGGGGAATCTCAAAAATGTATCTCCGGATCAGATTGCTGTAGGAAACGGAAGCGACGAGCTCATTGACCTCATCATTAAAGTATTCTGCGAACCGAAAAAAGACTCGGTCTTGATGATGAATCCATCTTTTGCCATGTATGGTTTTTATGCTTCAATCAATGAAAACCCGGTGGTGAAACTAAATTTAAATGAAAATTTTGAGATCATAAAGGAGGATTTTTTAAAAGTGATCAGTGAAAATGACTTGAAAATATTCTTTTTATGCTCGCCCAATAATCCTACCGGAAACAGTATTCAAGATCTTGAGTTTTTTATTCAGAATTTCAATGGAATCGTTGTTATTGACGAAGCTTATATCGAATTTTCAGAAAAAAAAACAAGCCTCGGGTTATTAAGCAAATATCCGAATATCATTGTTCTTCAAACCTTTTCAAAAGCCTGGGGAAAGGCCGGGGCGAGGGTGGGAGTTGCTTATTCGTCGAAGGAAATTATACGTTTCATCAATACGGTCAAAGCACCTTATAATGTCAATACTTTGAGTCAGGATCTCATTTTAAAATGTCTTGATAACATTTCTGATTTTGAAGAGAATGTTCAGAATATTATAAAGGAAAAAGACTGGCTGAAAAAAGAACTGGAAAGCATTCCGTGTGTCCGGAAAATATTTCCCAGTGACGCCAATTTCTTTTTAATCGAATGTACAGACGCTGAAAACGTATACCGGGCATTATTGGAAAAAGAAGTGCTGACGAGCAAAAGAAGCCTACAGATTCCTAATTGCATCCGTATAAACGTCGGGAGCAGGGATGAAAATATAAAATTGGTCCAACTAATGAACATTATGTAAATCTGTTAGGTTTTAATAGTAAAATAGGTGCAGAAAACATGAAAAAAGTATTATTTATAGATAGGGACGGAACCCTGATTATGGAGCCGCCCACAGACTTTCAGGTAGATTCGCTGGAAAAACTGGAGTTTTATCCCGGGGTTTTTCAGAATCTTTCAAAAATAGTTAAGGAACTGGATTATGAACTGGTTATGGTAACCAACCAGGATGGTTTGGGAACAGAAAGTTTTCCGTTTGAGGATTTTAGGCTGCCCCACGAAAAAATGCTGCAGGCTTTCGAAAATGAAGGTATTGTTTTTAATGATATACTGATTGACAGAAGCTTTGAACATGAAAATCTGCCCACCAGAAAACCGGGAACGGGAATGATGGCCAAATATATCTATGGTGATTATGACCTGAAAAATTCTTTTGTCATCGGCGACCGGGAAACCGATATTCAGCTGGCCGCAAATTTAGGTTCGAAAGCTATTTTCATAAATAAAAGTTCAAACAGTAATGTAGAACTGACCACGGAGAAATGGAGTGAAATTTATCAGTATCTGAAACAAATTCCAAGAAAAGCATCTGTTTTCAGGAAAACGAACGAAACCGATATTGAAATTGAAGTGAATCTTGACGGAAGCGGAACAGCAGATATTTCCACAGGCTTATTCTTTTTCGATCACATGCTGGAACAGATTTCTAAACACGGAAATTTAGATCTGAAAATTAAAGTGAAAGGAGATTTACATGTGGATGAACACCATACTGTGGAAGATACCGGAATTGTCCTGGGAGAGGCCATCGCAAAAGCATTAGGCCGTAAAAAAGGAATTGAAAGATATGGTTTTCTGCTTCCGATGGATGATTGTCTGTCACAGGTGGCCATAGATTTCGGCGGCCGGCCGTGGCTGGTGTGGAAAGTAGACTTTACAAGAGAAAAAATAGGGGACGTCCCTACTGAAATGTTCGGGCATTTCTTTAAATCCTTTGCCGATTCTGCGAAATGCAACCTAAACATTATCTCAGAAGGTGAAAATGAGCACCATAAGATCGAATCTGTGTTTAAGGCGTTTGCCAAAGCTATAAAAATGGCAGCCCGCCAGACCGACCAGAATTTTAATGTACCGTCAACAAAAGGAAGTTTATAAATGATTGCGATTATAAAATACAACGGCGGAAACGTCAATTCTGTGCAGAATGCTTTAAACAGGCTCAATGCTGAGTCTGTGATTACGGATGATTTTGAGATCATTAAAAAAGCGGATAAAGTGATCTTTCCGGGGGTGGGAGAAGCTTCTTCTACCATGAGAAACCTGCAGGTAAAAGGGCTGGATCAATTGATTCCGGACTTAAAGCAGCCCGTTTTGGGAATCTGCCTGGGCATGCAGCTGCTGTGTGGAAATAATGAGGAAGGAGATACAAAAGGCATGGGAATTTTTGATATTAATGTTAAAAAATTTCCTGCCCGGGACCTGGTTCCCCATATGGGCTGGAATACCATCACAAGCCTTGATTCACCCCTTTTTTCGGGCGTTGAGCAGGGTAGTGATGTCTATTTTGTACACAGTTTTTATTGTGAGCTATCCCGGAATACCACTTCTGTGTGCGATTATATTCTGCCTTTCAGCGCGTCTCTGCAGAAAGATAATTTTTTTGCCATGCAGTTTCACCCTGAAAAATCAGGAGCGACAGGAAGCCTGCTGTTAAACAATTTTTTAAAATTATAAGGATGAAGATTATTCCTGCGATTGATATTATAGACGGAAAATGTGTCCGTCTCTCCAAAGGAGATTATGCGACAAAAAAAATTTACAGTGAGAATCCGCTGGAGATAGCGAAGGAGTTTGAAAATTCCGGAATACAATTTCTTCATCTGGTCGATCTGGACGGGGCAAAATCCAGTCATATCGTTAACCGGAAAGTGCTGGAAACCATTGCCAGAGAAACCTCGCTGCATATTGATTTCGGAGGCGGTTTAAAAACCCTGGAAGATATTGAAACGGCTTTTGATTCAGGCGCGAAGCAAATCACCATCGGAAGTATTGCTGTTCAGGATCCTGAGTTTTGCTTCGGGCTGATCGAAAAATTCGGTTCCGAAAAAATTATTCTTGGAGCCGACTGTGATGACCGGAAAATAAAAACCTCGGGATGGCTGGAAGAGAGCGATAAGGAAATAATTGATTTTATCCTGGACTATCAGCAGAAAGGTATCGGTAATGTGATCTGTACAGATATTTCAAAGGATGGAATGCTCAAAGGGCCGTCCACGGATCTGTATGCAGAAATTATTGAGAGAACGGCTGTCGGGCTCATCGCCAGCGGTGGGATCTCAGGGATTGAAGATGTATACAAAATGAAAGAAATCGGATGTTCGGGAACGATCATCGGAAAAGCGATCTACGAAGAGAAAATAAGTCTGAAAGAACTTCAAAATTTTATTACCCATGCTTAAAAAAAGAATTATCCCGTGTCTGGATATTAAGGACGGCACCACGGTAAAAGGCGTCAATTTTGAAGGACTTATCAACGCTGGAAATCCTGTTGAACTTGCCAAGAGATATGAAATAGAAGGAGCTGACGAACTTGTTTTCCTGGATATCATCGCCACGGTGGAAGAGCGGAAAACTTTCGCTGGTCTCGTTAAAGAGATCGCCAGAGAACTGAGCATTCCCTTCACGGTAGGAGGCGGAATATCGTCGGCCGAAGATGTGAGAAGACTTCTGGAAGTCGGGGCAGACAAAATAAGTATCAATTCTTCGGCAGTCAGAAACCCGGGTCTTATTGCTGAACTGGCTGAAGAGTTCGGTAACCAGTGTATTGTTGTTGCGGTCGATACCCGGTTTATTAACGGTTCCCATCGGGTATTTGTCAAAGGAGGAAGGGAAATAACCGATCTCAATACATTAGATTGGGCAAAGAGAGCGGAAGAACTGGGAGCCGGAGAAATTCTTCTGACCTCGATGGATGGTGACGGAACCAAAAACGGCTTCGATCTGAGCATTACACAATTGATTTCCGAAAGCATATCTATTCCGGTAATCGCTTCCGGAGGAGCCGGAAAAATAGCGCATTTTGAAGAAGTATTTACCAGAACAGCTGCTACAGGAGCTCTGGCGGCCAGTGTCTTTCATTTCAGTGAAATAAAGATTCCGGATCTGAAAAATGAATTAAAATCTAAAAAAATTGAAGTACGATGAACATTAATTTTGATAAGCAAAACGGATTAGTCCCTGTTGTAATCCAGGATGACAGAACCTTACAGGTCCTGATGCTGGGGTATATGAATGCAGAAGCCTTTGAAAAAACAAAAAAAGAAGAAATAGTGACTTTCTTCAGCCGTTCAAAAAACAGGCTTTGGACCAAAGGTGAAGAATCCGGAAATTTTCTGACGGTAAAAAGTATAGACCTGGATTGTGATCAGGATACCCTTTTAATTAAGGTTGTTCCTAAGAATATAGTCTGCCACACCGGCAGTTTCAGTTGTTTTGGCGATAAAAGCAATAAAGGATTTTTATATGAACTGGAAACTAAGATTTCCCGGAGAATTGATGAAAAAACCGAAGATTCATACACCTATTCTCTTTATAAAAAAGGAATGAATAAAATGGCTCAGAAAGTGGGTGAGGAAGCAGTAGAACTTGTTATTGAAGCCAAAGATAACGATGACGGTCTCTTTAAAAATGAAGCCGCTGACCTTCTTTATCACTTTTTAATTTTACTGAAGGCTAAAGGTTTCACTTTAGAGGAGATTGAAGCGATTTTAAAAGAAAGGGGCCGCTGACTTTAACGCAGTCATTATCATTTATAAATATCCCTATATAAAAGAGTTACCTACAGTCAGCTAGCTTATTTTAAATAGGGATATTTTAATTTCCAACCTGCTGGTAAATTATTGCATCTCATATATTACGACGCGTTTTGTCGTAGTGCTGTCATAGCTTTGCATAGCGAATACGAAATACAGCATTTGTTTTTATTAAATATTTTTAATAATCAGTATTCAGATGAAATAAAAGACTATTTTTGCAGAAAATTTTAACTAATTAACTGGTAAACTCTAAATATGATAAAATTCTATACGGGTGCATTATTCTTATGCACTATTTTAAATTTTTCTGCCCAGGAAGTAATCTGGCAGAAAGATATCAGGTCCAATACCCAGGATTTCCTGAGCCAGGTTACTACGACCATCGACGGCCAATACTTAATTTCGGGAAGCAGCATCCAGAGCAGTAAGTTCCAGGCCGGGGCGGGTAAGCAGAACAAAGGCTACGACTTTCATTTGGTTAAACTCAACGAAAAGGGTGAAGAAGTCTGGGAAAAATATTTCTCCGGACAGAATCACGACTTTTTGACCGCGACGGTCAATACACAGGAAGGCGGATTTTTAGTTGCAGGAACTTCGTACAGCAATAAAGGACTGGATAAGAAGGAGGATTCTAATGGAGGATCGGATTTATGGTTGATCCGTCTAAATGAGTTTGGAGATGAGCTCTGGCAGAAAACCATCGGCACCGCTTCTGATGAAGAAGCGAGAGCGGTGATCCAGACCACCGATTTAGGATTCTTCGTATCTGGAAACATTCAAAATTCAGCCAAAGGGTACGGATCGAAAGACGTTCTGGTGGTAAGACTCGATAAAAACGGGAAAGAACTTTCCCAGCAAATTTTAGGCGGAAAAGGCCTGGATGAAGTGGAGAAAATGATTCCGACTAAAGATGGCGGGGCATTATTAGGGGTCTATTCTAGAAGTGCAGTCGGAGGCTCCAAGAAAACCGAAAATTTTGGGGAAGGAGATTACTGGATCATAAAACTTTCCAAAGACGGAAAAATGGAATGGGAAAAGAACTTCGGCGGAAAAGGAGATGACCATTTAAGAACATTGGCGCTTACCTCATCGGGCTATTTAATCGGAGGAGAATCGAGATCGGAGAGATCGGGAAATAAATCCGTCGGGATCACTAAAGGAACGGATTTATGGCTGATTTCTTTAAATAACAGGGGAGAAGAAATCTGGCAGAAGTCTTACAATTTCAAAAACAGGGATGTGCTGATGGGAATGAGTGTCATTGAGAAAAAAGAGAAAGGAAAACAGAATAAAGACCTGACGACAGGGATTTTACTGGGTGGTTATACCCAGGCGGAAGGAAGAATAGAGGCTGATGATGAAAAGTTCTGGATGCTGTATCTGGATGAGAACGGAAATGAGCAGTGGAGAAAGCACGTGAAAGGTCAGTCTTCTAAAAAAGAGGAACGGTTATCTGATATAAAGCTCAATAGGGACGGTTCAATCATTCTTGCAGGCACCAGCGCCGAGGAACTGGGAAAAGAGAATTGGAAGATTGTAAAACTTGGCGATAAGCAGATTGATCAGCTGATCGATAAGCAGGATATTAAGATCTACCCGAACCCGGTATCGGATTATGCGTATGTAGAAATCGGAATGAACTTTACAGAAGCGGAGATTGTGATGTACGACATGGGAGGAAGACAGCTGCAGAGTTTAAAAACTAAAAATATGGTGACCAAGATCAATACACAGAATTTGATTCAGGGGGCTTACCTGGTGGTCATAAAAACGGATACGGATAAAACGGCGAGTGCTAAACTGATTAAAAAGTAAAAACTAATTTTCATGAAGAAAAATACAATAGCTGTAATTTTATTACTGGCTTCATTACATGGTGCCGTCAATGCGCAGGCGGGAGCAGGCGGGGACGATCCTAAAAGTTATGTTGGAGATATCAACCAGATGTTTGCTTCTGCTCCAACTTCCAATAATCTGATGAAATTTGAGGAGGTTCCGGTGAGTTATTACACGGGAATTCCGGATATCAGTATTCCGCTGGTGAGTATTCCGACAACTAATTCCAAAGTTTCTGTCGGTGTTCAGCTAAAATATCACCCGTTAAGTGCCAAACCTGATGACAGAGCAAGTGAAACCGGGTTAGGCTGGAGCCTTATTGCAGGGGGAACTATTTCCAGAACAGTGAGAGGAGGAAATCCTGATGAAAAGAACAGAACGATCGCATTTTCCAACCCACCGAAAGCCAAGTATGGAATTTATTTTGAAGCACTGAATCCCACCTCGAAACTGATGAAGGATCAGACTATCGATCTGAATGATTATAGTTTTAATGCAGCGATGGGGATGTATGACACAGAATATGATCTGTACCAGTATAATTTCATGGGACAATCCGGCAGATTTTATATTGTAAAAGATGATAATGGAAAATATAAGGCTGAAAAACTGGATAAAAATAATTTAAAGATCATTATTAATAATATTGTTCCTAACGAGATTACCAGTTTTACGGTAGTGGATGATAAAGGGATCCGGTATACTTTTGAGGGAATGGAAAAATCCCAGAAAACAATTAATAGTGTTAAGACCGGCCTTACCACAGGGATCGGAAATCCAAATCCAAGCACGGAAATCAGCAATTATTGGGCGGGATATAACTTAACAACGATTAAAGACCAGAATGGAATTCTTCTTGCGACCTTCAATTACGGAACCGATTCAACGGTAAAATTTGAAGAAACGCCAACGACCACAAGGCGACTGGCAAGCGATGTATACTACACCAATAACTCACAGACCGCCAACGGAGTTCTGCAAAATCCTGACGGAAGCATGCCGGGAGCCAGTGAAACCCAATATGTTTTTAATACTTCAATTACCAAACTACTGACCAGTATTGAGGTGAGAGGAAAAGGAACGATCTATCTGAACTATGAAAAAGGGAGACAGGATTCTAACTATACGGAACCTTCAGAACTTTATAAACTGAAATCTGTACAGAGCAATTATGTCGGCCAGAATGCCCAGCAGTATACCGATAAATATATTTTGGATTACGGGTACTCAAACACCAGTTTTCAGCCTGAAAACGGAGCGATGCAGACCTTACAGAAAATGTTGCTGACCAAAGTAACCAAAACGTCTCCTAATACCCAAAACCAGGAATATATTCTTGATTATTCTGCGCCTTCCGGAGTTTTTCAAAAGGACAGATGGGGATATTATACGGGTTTGAATAATGCTTATAAAGCCAATGTTTTACAGTCATTAACGTATCCTACCCAAGGAAAAACAGTTTTTGATTTCGGACTCAATACGTACAGTCATTATTATAATGCAACAGGAATGTCTCAGGTTGAAGGCTATTGGAGGACCCAGGGCTATAATTTCAATGTAAATTTCGGACAGTTCAGCAATACGGTTAAAAAAGAATTTTTTACGGTGAATACGGCTCAAACTGTCAATCTGCATTATACATTTGGTAATTTAATTAATTTTGGATGGGATTTTTACATTTATAAAAAAAATGCCGACAATACATTTACGGAAGTGGAGCATATTGGTATGGGCAATCAAACCTGTAACAAACCTCAACCTCCGGCTTGTCCTGTTTTAGGCTTAGGTGCTGATGGAGTCATTCAGACTGAATTGATCAAACAGAAACATTTTGAACCCGGTGTTTATTACGCTGCATTAAAAGGCAGTTACTTTCCTTCAAATCCTGATGATACCTTAGATTTCTTTGAAGCATCCACTTCAGAAGATGTTTTTATGAATGAGAAAATCCGTTCAGGTGGAGGATTAAGGATCAATAAAATTACTTATTATGAAAATCCGGCATCAGGAATACCTTCGAAAACCTATGCTTATAATTATCAAAACATTAATGATGCTCAGCGGAGCAGCGGCGCTCTGGTATTCCCCGAGCCCGTAACCAGTTTTGTTGATTCTTACTCCTACAGAAATAAGCTTAACGGCGCTACCATAAATTACAGCGCTAATTTCAAAGTAACCACTGATTATAATATCCTACCCGTGCAGAAAACCCAGGGATCGGATGTTGGATACAAATATGTAACCGTAGAGCAGCTGGATAAGGATAATAACAGTAAAGGAAAAACAGTTCATACGTTCAGGTCTCCTTTGGATTTTCCTAATGAAGGATATTTATCAGCCACTCTGCCTGTGGTTCCTATTCCCAATCTGGATTATCTTAGAGGACAGTCTGTCTCTGAAAAAATCTATAATAATGCAGGACAAATTCTGTCGGAAACCAGTACAGAATATACAAGTGCTGAATTTGAAAAGAATGACGGGGTTAAATTAAGAGATAATTTTGAAAAAAATATGATCGGTGAATATTATGGATTCAGCAGTTATCAGGCTATGGTTAACCAATTGCAACTTGGCGTTGCATTAACCACTCCTTATAAGAATTTTGAAAAATTCGGGGTGACTTTACCCACCCAGAAGCAGCAGAAATCTTATTTCTATAAAAACGGGGTTCAGAGTTCTGTGGTGACCACTACCAATACCACTTACAATCCTGAAGACTATCCGGTAGGCGTTACACAAAGTATCCAGGGCGGAGATACGTATGTGTCAGGATATAAATATGCTAAGGAAAAAGCCAATCAAAGACTCATTGATGCCAATATGCTGGGAATTCCGCTGGAGACAGAATCCAGGAAGAACGGGCAGGTAGTATCGAAAGTAGAAACACAGTATAATCTTCTCAACTCTTTATTTCCGAGTTCCGTAGTATCCTCTGATGTACAGACCGGTAATTCTTACACCGAAGTAACGTATGAGAAGTATGATGCTTACGGTAATTTAAAACAGTATAAAACCAAGGACGGAGTTTCTGTATCGATCGTCTGGGGATATAATTCCACACAGCCTATAGCCAAAATAGAAGGAATTACCTATGAAGAACTGGAACAGGCCGTATCCACACCGCTTGCTGAAGCGGTATGGGCTTCTGATACCGATGCACAGTCTCCGTCAGGCGGAGACGAGACAGCTTTACTATCTAAACTGGATAACCTCAGGGCAGGACTTATCAACCTGAGTATTCCGGTGACTACCTATACATACGATCCGCTGATTGGCGTGAGAACCATCACGCAGCCCTCCGGAGCACAGGAATATTACGATTATGATTCAGCAAACCGTCTGAAAGCAATCAGGCAGAAAGAAACCGATGCCAATAATGCAGTATCGTACAAAACGGTCAAAGAATTTAATTACCATTACAAAAACTAATCATCTTGAAAAAAATCATACTACCCATTATTATACTATCCTCTTCTTCTGGTCTTCTGCATGCGCAGGCAAGTACGAATGAAAATTACGTCCAGTCCACCACTTACATCGATTATCCTGCAGGACAGGCGGCGAAAAAGGCGGTGAGCGTTCAGTATTTCGACGGGTTGGGAAGACCCAAGCAGACTGTCAGTGTACAGGCAACTCCGCAGGGCCGGGATGTGGTATCGCATATCGTTTATGATGCCTTCGGAAGAGTGGCTAACGAATATCTCCCGGTTCCCCAGGGAGGCACCCAGAATGGAGCGATTTACCCCGATCCTCTATCCAACCTCACAGGTACGCCTTACGGAAATGAAAAAATCTACAGTGAGAAGCTGCTCGAAAGCTCTCCTCTGGACCGGGTTCTGGAACAAAAACAGCCGGGAACAGCATGGAACGACAAACCCGTAAAATTTGAGTACGGCACGAATACCGGTACCGAGGTTAAAAAATATGGGGTTACCACCACCTGGTCTTATGGAGCTACCAATTCATCCATAGCCGCGCCGGTAGATTATGGAGCCAACCAGCTGTACAAAACTACAGTAACGGATGAAGACGGTAACGCCACCACAGAATTTAAAAATACAAAAGGGCAGGTAATTCTAGTCAGAAAAGCCCTGAGTGATACTCAGAATGCCGACACGTACTACCTCTATAATGAATATGACCAGCTTGCCGCGGTAATCCCTCCAAAAGCGGTCCCGCTCAACATCAGCCAGTTGACGCTGGATGATTTATGTTACCAGTACAGCTATGACGGGCGAAACAGGCTGGCAGGGAAAAAGCTTCCGGGAAAAGGCTGGGAATATATGGTATACGATAAACAGGACCGGTTGGTCATGACTCAGGATGCTGAGCTGGGGAAAGCCAGCCAGTGGCTGTTTACAAAATATGATGCGTTCGGAAGACCCGTCTACACCGGAATGTATACCGGAACACAGACCTATGGTCCCCAGGGAAGAGCAGCGGAGCAGGCGAATGTGGAAACCAAAGGCAGCAATAACGAATCCCGTGGCGGCTCTTCTCCGGATGCAACTGTGGCATCGCTTAATTATAATAATGCAGCATACCCTACCTCGAATATTAAGATCTTAACGATCAATTATTACGATACCTTTCCGAGAGATCCGTATTTTCCCAATGATCTTCCCGATACGATCCTTAATCAGAAGGTGATCATTAACAGCCAGAGCGAAAATGTAAAAGGGCTGTTGCTCGCTTCCTATGTTAAAAATATAGAAAACGATGACTGGACCCGGAATTTTATGCTGTACGATCCGAAAGGACGCCTGATAGGCAGCCGTTCCGTTAATCATTTAGGAGGATCTACCCATATCGATATGAAGCTTAATTTTGCGGGTCTCACAGAGCAGAGCATCACACGGCACAAAAGATTAAGCACCGATACGGACAAGGTCATCACCGAGAATTTTACGTATGATCATCAGAACAGACCTCTGGTCCACAAACATAAGGTAGATAACAATGCTGAAGAAATTCTGTCACAGAATAAATACAACGAGCTCTCCCAGCTGGAACAGAAGAAAGTAGGAGGCATCAATCCGGGTTCTCCGCTTCAGACAATCGATTACCAGTACAACATCAGGGGATGGATGACCGGAATTAATGATCCTGCGAATTTAGGAAGTGATCTGTTCGGATATAAAATCAAATACAACCAGGTAGAAGGGATGGAAAACCCGAATAATGATTTTATGGAGCTGAAAGTAAAGCCTAAATACAACGGTAATATTGCAGAAGTAGACTGGAAAACAGCCACTGCTTCGAATGATTATACCAGAAGGTACGGCTATGTCTATGATAAATTAAGCAGGATGGTAGCCGGTTTTTACCAAAGAGACAACAACCCTTCGGCAAAAGAATTTTTTGAAAAACTGGATTACGATCTCAACGGAAATATTGAAAGACTCAAAAGGTCTTCGGATGCCTCTACGGGAAATCCTACGACCCTGTATATTGATGATCTTACGTATGTCAACGAGGGAAACAGGTTAAAAACTGTTACGGACGCCTCCACCAATTACAACGGATATCCGGACACTTCGGGAAATACCATTGCATATGATCTTAACGGTAATATGATCGACCATAAAGACAAAGGGATATTGCAGATTAGCTATAATATACTCAGCCTTCCCCGTTATATAAAGTTTGACCAGCTTTACTTCACAAGGGGAGTCTGGCAGAATGTTAACCTGAATTATACCTATAGAGCAGACGCAACAAAACTCATGAAGGTTTATAAATACAGTGAAAATGCTGTGTATAAACAAAAAATCACAGAATATCTGGATGGTTTCCAATATGAAGTGATTTCTACCAATTCCGATCCGTTGATAAAATTTGTTCCTACCTCGGAAGGATATTATAATTTTGAAAATAATAAGTATATTTACAACTATACAGATCATCTGGGAAATGTAAGACTAAGCTATATGAACAGCAGCGCCGGACTTGAAGTCATAGAAGAAAGTAACTATTATCCTTTTGGATTAAAGCACCAGGGATATAATGCTTTGGCCGGAAACCCTGCTTATAAATATGGTTATAACGGAAAGGAACTGCAGGAGGCAACAGGTTGGAGTGATTATGGAGCGAGGATGTATATGCCGGATTTAGGAAGATGGGGTGTGGTAGATCCTTTGGCAGAGAAAGATAGAAGATGGACTCCTTATCGCTATGCTTATAATAATCCCATTCGTTTTATTGATCCAGATGGAAGAAATGAAGATGTATGGAATTTTAATACAGATACTGGACAATTGAATAAGGTTGAGGATAATAATGATATTGATATTGTTTTTGCTGTAGATAATACAGGAAAAAGACAAACTGATAAAAATGGACAAGAGGTAAAATTTACAATGGAAAGAAATAATCAAATTGATGAAGCATATAATACAAGTGTTCCCGTAGAATATAATCCTAAGCCAGGTGAAACTGCGACAAAAGATGTAGCATATAAGGCGATTAATTTTGAAAGTCAATCTTTAGGGAAAGAATTTTATGATTTTTTAGATAGATATTCTACAGCAAAGAATGAATTTGATTTATTTGAATATACCCAAAATGGAAAGGATAAGGCTGTTGTTGGTATAAATGGGCAAAACGGTTATCTACCTAGATACACTGAGGTTCCTGGTAAAGATGGTCAATATAACTTTGGAGCCTTTATACCTTCTGTTTCGTTAATGTCTGGGTATTATCATCGTCTTTCCAATTTGCCTGGTGTAGATACAAGCAAAAATATTTTTAGTCATTCACATCCCGGAGATAATGGTAATCCGGAAGCATCTGTACCTGACAGAAATACAGCAAGAGCAAGTTGGTTACCAGGAACATTTCAAGTATCAAGTAAAGGAGTTTATAAAATAATACCTAGAGAATGAGAATAATTTATATTATATTAGCTGTAATTGGAAGTTTATGTTATGGACAAGATTATACTCCTGATTTTGATATCTCAAAATTTATACAAACTGGAGGAATTTCAAAAGAAATCTATCGTAAGAAAAATGGAAAATTAGAGCTTAACGAAAGATTTTATTACGATAAGAATTCTTCAATATTAAAATTAACAACACATCAAATATTACTGGATGGCAATATTCTTAAAGAAATTAATTTTTTTTTAGATTCTAAAAATCGCATTGTGAAAGAAGAAATCCAAATATCTGATCCTTATGATTCTAATCTTTATATGACGCAAATTATAAAGTTCGAATATTTTGATTCTCATAAAACTATGTCATTTTATGATAAAAAAAACAGATTGTATCTCAAAGAATATTTTATTTATAACGATAAAAAAGAATTGGTTGAGAATTTTAGTGTTTCCGCTGGTGATCTTGTTTTACATAAAAGAACTATTTATTACAAGGAAAATGATTATCAAATAAATGAAACTGAGACTTATACAGATCTTAAATATAAAACTATTGTAAAAACAAAGCTTGATAAAGGAGGATTCCCTTTTTATATTGAATCAGAAGGAATGCTAACACAAGGTAACGAAGTTATGCCAAAGCAAATTACTTACTATGAAAATGAAACAGATTCAAAAGGAAATTTATCAAAAGTATTTATTATTAATGACAAAAAGAAAGAATTAATTAAAGAGGTAATTAATAGGTATGAATAGATGAAATATCATGTTCTCTATCTCGCGCGAGCGTCTCGCTTGTGATTCTAAATAAAGCAGGATATCTTGAAAAAGTGTTCTGCTTTTATCTATTTCAATAATGATTCTTGTCTGCAGAATTTCTTAAAGAAAGCAACTATTATCCTTTCGGACTAAAGCACCAGGGATATAATGCTTTGGCTGGAAATACTGCCTATCAGTATAAATACAACGGCAAGGAATTACAGAAAGAAAGTGGAATGTATGATTATGGAGCGAGATTCTATATGCCGGATTTGGGAAGATGGGGTGTGGTAGATCCTTTGGCAGAGAAAGATAGAAGATGGACTCCTTATCGCTATGCTTATAATAATCCTGTTATATTTATTGATCCGGATGGGAGAAATGAGGATTGGTACGAAAATATTGAAACTAATAATAAAGAATGGTTTGACGGAAATAAAGAAATTGAAGGGTACAAACATTTAGGAAATTCAGTACAAGATGGAAATTTAAATTATGCATCTGATGGCAAAGTTTATGATGATTCTCCTGAAGGTAAAGGCCAGGAAATTAACCCTGAAACTAATATTAAAGAAATAAGTATCACTAAAGAGAAAGGTTTTGATATGATGAGATGGATTAGTGGTCTTGGTAATAATAAGGAAACTTTTTACAGTTTCTCGGGTGGAACAAATGATCCTGATGCTGAAACATTAAAAAAGCTTAGGCCGGGAGATAATATTGAAGCTAACAATATGTTTGAGTATATAATCAATGGATATGGTAGAGCTATAAAATATGTAAATTTAAGCCCGATAGCTTCCAAGCCGGTATAGATGGATTAAGTAATTGTTGGACTTACAGATATATTTAAAAGTAATAATAGCATAAATATTAGTGCTACGCTTTATTATCCGTATCCCCATGATACTATAAAAACAGTATCTGAGAAAAAATGAGTGAAGGAAGACACAATATTCAAAAGAAAGTTGATTCAATCAATGACGTCGAATATAAAAAAGGTTGGCATTTCAAGACATATGGATGGAACCAAAACTTGAGGGATTTTTGAAATCAGTAAAAGATACAAAAGGAGAGGGAATAATAATAGACGAATCCCAAAAATACCATAGATAATGAGAAAAATTCTATATTTCATCTGCACTATTTTAATGTCATGTTCTAAAAATAGACCACTAAAGCCTACTGAAATTACAGGTTCTGATGAAAATATTGCTTTAACTCTTGCAGAAAACAAATGGAATGAAGTTTATGGGGAATCTACAATGAACAAAGAAAAACCATTTAGAATACAAAAGAAAAATGATAACATATACATTATTAAAGGCTCTTATCCAAAAGATGAAATCACTGGGGTAGCCTATGCAGAAGTGAATGTAAAGACAAGGGAAGTTATTAAATATACTCACGGAGAATAATAAATATCATAGGTAATTTATCAACCTTTGATGGTGCGAAATTTCACTTGGGTTAGTTTCTCACTACCTTTGTAAATTTTTATTAATTTTAAATCTGCATAGTTTTACGATGGACAAGAAGAGTTGTTAAATGACAAGATTCTATAAATCCAGTCATGGCAAATTATAATCCATGAGCAATTATAAAATCGGGAATCGTCCTTTAAATCCAATAGAATCTGAATATGAAGATGATCAATTAATCTGGACGAGTAAAATAGGAAGCATTTTATATGAAGATTGTCTAATATGTATGGTTTATTGATAGATAATGATGGAAAGTTTTAACACTAAGTAATAATTCGTAAACTCTCTAACTAATCATCAGAAAAAAATATATGGTATCGGCTAGTATTGAGTGCTTATCCTATTACAGTTACAATATATTTAAAAGTATAACAATTGATATTTGCATATCCTCAACAGAAAAAAGCATTTAAAAGTCTTGATCAAAACTTGATATCAAAAGACTTCAAGGTTTAAAGCATAAAAAAATAAATACAATATGAAATCATTAATTATTATGATTCCCTTTTGTGTCCTGTTGTTATCATGTACAAGCTACCCAAACATAATAAGCGGCCAGTATCATTCTAAGGAAATTCCGTCCGAATACAATCTAATATTACGGAATGATAATACTTATTCCTACTTAATTGGATTTAAGGGCACTCTAATTTCAAAATGCGATGGCAAATGGAGTCAAGGTCAAGCTGCTGAAAAAAATATTTTAGTTTTAAAATGTAATAATGAGGATTGGCTGGCGGGCATGTCAAGTACATATATGAAAGACAGGATCAATAAGTTTAAAATTCTAAATAATGGAACAAAATTGAAAAATGGTAAAGTTATTCTTAAACTAAAACCTGCTCACTCGGATTATAATCGGTGATTAATTATAAAATAACCTCGATAGAATTACTGGGGTTTACTTTTTAAGTGTCAGAAAAGAAAGATGTCTTCAAAAATTCTAAGTTTTTGTAACTATTAGACGGTATATAATAATTATCATTTAAGAAATTTAAAACTTAGCTATATGAACAGCTGCACTCGATTTCAGATTCCAATATTTCTTGCTGTAAACGAAACAAAACTGAAAAAAAAGTATACCTACCACATATCTAAAAATAACCCTGAAGCCGTTATCATACAGATTATTAAATAGCTTTCAAAACTACTGTGAGAAATAGGTAAAAAGGCAATATAATGAATAAAATGAGCCAAAATCAGGTTGAGTGAGGCTTTAATTATATAAATATTACACTTGATGGAAATAACATTATATTTACCAAAACATTTAACCTATTAAAAATGAAAAGATTACTATCTGTTGCCACCTTCATTATTGGCTTCACACAGGCTCAGGTTGGAGTGGGAACTGCTAATCCAATAAGCTCACTGCATGTAGATTCATCCAAAAACAATCCTATCGGAACATTTCCTTCAACAACTGAACAGAGAGATGATGTTTCAATCACTGCCATTTCGGGAAATGCAGCCATCGGCATCGGTACCGTAGCCCCTACCCAAAGCCTGGATGTAGTCAATGGCAATATCAGAGTGCGGGGTATTGCTTCCAGTACAACCGGCGGATCGGATAGATTAGTGGTGGCAGATTCTAATGGCGTTTTAAGAGCGGCATCCGGAACAGCTTTTTCTACTTCAGATAGTGGAAACAGAGTTTTTAGGAGTCAGGGAGGGACAACCCTCAATGCATCAACCGGATGGGTTAATAATGTATTTACTACACTTATCCTTAATTCTGCGTATGATCCTCTAAGTACTTATGATGCATCTACAGGAGAATTTACCGTTCCTTCGGATGGTCTCTATCTGATATATGGAATTGTTTCTTTTAATCTGCCCAGTACAGGATCAGGAACTTTTGACGGAACGGGAGGAGTGGCATACTCAACAATCAGCATAGACAATGGCAGGATTGCATCATCGACAGTACCTATCCTCAGAGGCATTAAGACACCCAATGCCAACAATACGATGGTTCTCTTTTGCAGCAGTACCGTATGGCTAAAAGTAGGACAGAAAGTCACGTATAAGTTTTTAACCTACGGAACACCCAATATGGTTGGCAACCTGTCTGATTTAACCATTGACAGAAATGCTTGTAAATTAGAAATCAGTAAGCTGTTATAAAATCCGGATAAACGTTTATAATAACGATCTCGCGGATTTATAATCCGCGAGTTATTACCTGCCCCCAAAAAGCTAAATACTTTTTAGGGGCATTTTTTCTAACAGAGATAGGTAGGAAAATCAGCATGATAGTTTCGATATGGAATGGATAAAACGTAGCAAAATTTCAGTCTGATTTGAATTTGTCGCAAAAGAAAGGATTAAAATCTTCTAACGCAGATACCTGTACATCAAAGCCCACTACATTTATAAAATTAATTCTCAATAAATATTTATCGTAAAACAATAAATATTTATATCTTTGCAATAATAAAATATTAAATCAAATGAAATTATTGGGTAAAAACGCGCTATTGTATTGGCTTAAATATCCTTTTGGAATATATACCGTAGGGTTTATATCAGTATCCGTCTGGATATTTATTTTAATGGCAGTTTATTCAGTTACCGGTAAAACAAACGGGTTTATATCAATAGGCCAATGGAAAACCGGATACATTGATCATGAAAGACAGGTAGAAACAGTGCGGTTTCACTATCCGGTTTCCAGAATGGTTTTGGCAACCGAAAATTCTGCGGAAGGTATCTTATTAGCTTTTTTGGGTCTGCTTTCAATATGTTTTATACTGATCATCGTGTTAAAAATAATCATTGAACTCTCTAAAGATAATTTTTTTACCGGTAAAGCCGTTCAGAACTTTAAAATCCTGGGATTGGGCCTGCTGATGTTTGGTGCTGTTCAATTGATAGTAAATTGGTTAATAGCATCACACAATTTGGACGTGACCTCTTCTTTTCTGTTTATACTTACCGGCCTGATCTTTATCTTTCTGAAAGAAATCTTCGTAAAAGGAAAAATGATGCAGGATGAAAATGATTTAACAATATAATGTATGCCAATAATAATTAACATCGACGTCATGTTGGCGAAAAGGAAAATGCAGTCTCAGGAACTCGCAGAAAAAATAGGAATTACACAGGCCAACCTTTCTATCCTCAAAACAGGGAAAGCAAAAGCGGTAAAACTTTCAACGCTGGAAGCCATCTGCAAAATACTTGATTGTCAGCCTGGTGATATATTGGAATTTAAACCTTAATTAAATAGTATAAAAAAATGAAAAAACAACTTCTGGCAGTATCTATGATGATATGTGGCCTGTTTTCCGCGCAGGAATTAACCGTTGAATACAAGCGGATGGTAACTTATGATGACGTGACACAATTTTCATCATTGGTCAACAAAGAGAATATAAATACCTGCTATCAAAGTGAAAAAAACTCTTACTCGCTATTGGGCTTGGCAATCAAGTTAAACAGTAAGCAGATTTTTCAAAAGTTAATTGACGAAAAAGCCGATCTGGAAAAAGCATGTGATGGAAAAACGCCTTTGATGTTTGCTGCCAAATATGGAAATTTAGAATTTGCAAAAAAATTACTGGAAAACGGAGCAAAGAAAGAAACGAAAACAGAAAAAGGATATCAGGCACTGGATTATGCTAAAAAATATGAGAAGGCTGACCTTGTCAAACTTTTAGAATAAAATCATAAGTTTTAATCAGGTATTATTTGTAATTGCAATCACTACATGAGTACTAAAAATAATACCTGAAAACTTTAAAACAATACTGTTTCTGTATTTTATATCAGGAGATAAGCTTTTCTAACCTTGTCATCATCTCATCCTTTTCCTTCAACATACGCTCATATAATGAGATCTTTTCTTCATGCAATTCAATGATCTTTTCAATGGGATGAAAGTTAATTGTGCCATAATTAAAAGAATTATTAAACGCATATTCTCCAAAAGTATTCGCAATAACATTCACCGCCTGCTCCTCATCAAAATTCTGAAAAGCTTCTACAGGAATTTTCAATACTTCCGATATTTTTTGAAGCAAAACATCTTCAATGACGTCTTTTTGTTCAAGAAGAGAGATTTTCTTTTGGTTCCAGTCTTCGCCTAAGTCAAAAGCTAAAGCTTCCTGCTTGATGCCCAGCATTTCTCTGAAGCGTTTTACATTACGTCCCTGGTGTATTTTCTGTTCCATGTGCTTTTACGGTTTATAGTGGTAAGATACGGCTGTTCTGTTAAAATGTTAAAGGTAAAGATAGAAATTATCACACAAAAATCCTAACCTGTCCCGCGCATATAAGAACCACAGTAATCCTCTCTGATATAAAAATCAGAACAGGAAAAATTCTACTCTGATTTTTTTGTATCTAATGAAAAGCAGGATATTCCTATTGCGGAATCATTCAGCCGCTTATCTTATCTTGCAATTAAAATCTTTCTGACCACGGTTTGGTATTTCTGTTTGGGTAAAGAATATCCAGGGAAATGCGGTCGTTCAAAGCTGATTTTTTAAACCGGATCCTACAGATTTATTATCCATAACTCATCTAAAAGCAGGCTTCGTGAAATAACTTGGGGCGATTTTTCAAATCCTGAAATATATCAAATTGATGGAATTGGATTGGACTACCATGTTTTTAGATTTCTGGACTACCTTTTCTGTTTATAGTGTTAATACTTTTATATCTAACCAGTATTAAAGAGTATCAGAAACTAGAATCATATGAATAGTAATAATTACCGTTTTTGCCCCATTATTTTTGGGGGATATGTTATGGATTGGGATTTATCATACCAATAATCGACAGAATCCAACGCTGAGGGCGACAAACGGGAATTGGTACATAGGGAACCATGAATATTTACAAGTCATTAATAACAATTAAAATATTATATTTCTATGTATTTAGGTTTTATTTTCTAAATAATCACCGGATTTCTGCCTGCGCTCATTTTCTGTTCCGAAAACTACAGGAATACAGTAAGAATATAAATCCATTTTAAATATTGTTTTAACGGTATTCACATAAAAACACGTAACCCGAACTCAGGTTAAATATTTAATCTGACGGTATAATAATTAATTAATTAAAAAACATTATGAAAGCATTAGTTTATCACGGAGACCACGATATCCGTTTTGAAGAGGTGGAAAAACCTACCATCAAAGAAAGTAAAGATGTGTTGGTGAAAATGGTTAAAACAACCATTTGTGGAACGGATCTGGGGATTTATAAGGGTAAAAACCAGTATATGAAAGAAGGGACGATTTTAGGGCATGAAGGAGTGGGAATAGTGGAAGAGGTAGGTTCGGCGGTTACGCTTTTTAAAAAAGGAGATAAAGTTATTATTTCCTGCATTACTTCATGTGGCACTTGCGGAAATTGTAAAAAACAATTATACGCACATTGTGAAAACGGTGGCGGCTGGATTTTGGGACATCTGATTAACGGTACTCAGGCTGAGTACGTACGTATTCCTTATGCAGACAGCAGTCTATACAAACTTCCAGATTCTATCAACGAAGAGGCTGCTCTGATGATTTCAGATGCCTTGCCTACAGGATATGAAATAGGCGTGCTCTACGGAAAGGTAAAACCCGGAGATTCCGTGGTGATTGTCGGGGCAGGTCCTGTTGGTATGGCATCTCTTCTGACAGCTCAGTTTTTTTCTCCCTCTCAATTAATTGTTGTTGATATGGATGAGAACAGATTGGAGTATGCAAAAAGTCTAGGTGCAACACATCTTATAAATTCAGCAAAGGAAAACCCTGTTGAAGTGATTAAAAGCATCACAGGTGCAGGTGTAGATGTTGCTATAGAAGCCGTAGGAATTGCTGCGACTTTACAGCTGTGTACATTGCTGGTAAATCCGGGAGGTAATGTTGCTAATGTAGGTGTACATGGTACTCCGGTAGAGCTGGAGATGGAAAATCTCTGGATAAAAAATATCAATATATCCATGGGGCTGGTCAGTACTTCCACCATTCCTCAACTCATGAAGTCTGTCGCATCAAAAAAAATTGCACCCGAAAAACTCATTACACACCGGTTCAAGTTCGACAAAATATTGGATGCCTATGATGTTTTTATGAATGCCGCAAAAGAAAATGCGATGAAAATTTCAATAGAATTAAACTAGTAACGGGTAAGGTCGTCGGACGAATGTTAACTGAAAAAAAATTCAGTGGCAGTCTCGTTACCTATATAGATAGAAAGTAAGATGGGTGAAAACTCATCTTATTTTTTATAATCTTATGAATACGGTTTTACGAAAAAAGATTTAAAAAAATTATTGAAGAAAGCAGTGTTTCAAAGCAGCCTAAACATAGGTTTAGCCGCCTGTTACCTACATTCGGATTAATGGAACCGATGTCAGCATAAGACCTGGAAGCTCATTTGGATGATAAAAAATAAAGAGGGAATTCAGATAACAGCAGTACTTCATGCAGTGAAAAACGGGTTTGGAAAATCTATGATAGAAGTCTGCAAATTGCAAAGGGAGACCTACCGTAATACCACGGAACAAAAAAAATCAGAATAGAAAAAATCCTATTCTGATGTTATTATATTAATTAACGCTGACATTCCTATTGCGGAATCATTCAGCCGCTTATCTTGCAATTAAAATCTTTCTGACCACGGTCTGGTCTTCCGCCTTCAGGACACCGATATAGGCACCGTTTGCCAGAGCCGAAGTATCGATCTGAGTCTGGTCCTCCTGTTTAAGTAAAGAATGTCCAAGAAGATCGGTAATTTCAAAGCTGAAATTCTTAACCTTATGGGGAAGCTCAATATGAAGAATATCCTTTACAGGATTAGGATAAATTTTCAGGGATTCCAGTGTTTTCTGGGAAGCTACATCATCCACACTTAAAATGGATGTCGTGGCAACGGCAAAATGCTGTAATGCACCTACTGCAGCCCTTCCTACATTGTAAACATATACCGGATCTACATTGGCGAAAGTATCGTTGGTCGTATGCTCGTTATAGCTTCTGTCATATTCATAAAAACCGGTAATCACCTCACCCTTAGCCTCAAATGGCATATAGTCGGATGCATAAGCAGGATCAATATCCGTCTGTAGGGGAGAATATAAAGTAGTACATGTTGCGAGCTGTTGGGTAATGGCCTGCGATGCCGAATTATTGCTTAAGGGAGTGTCCTGATCTTCATCACAGAAGACCACGGTATTATTGTTTCCAAGCTGACCGCCCACCTGGTCGATATTAAAGACCAGCTTTATATCTAACTGGCGGACTCCGTTCTGGTAAGCTACAGTGTTGACGTAGTGACTGCTCCCGTACAGACCCTGCTCTTCGCCTGAGAAATGGATAAACTTGATCGAGTATTCCGTAGGGACATTCTTTAAAACCCTTGCTGCTTCAAGAATGATAGAAGTGCCGCTTCCGTTATCACTTACTCCCGGGCCCACAATACTGTCGAAATGCCCACAGATAATAACATATTTGTTAGGATAAACCGTTCCCGTTTTTGTGATCACTAAATTTTTTGAACTTGTATTTCCAAACGTAAACGGATCTTCAACAATCTGGCTGGCCGAGTAGCCATAGGAAAGATACTTATTCTTAATCCAGTTTAAAGTAGCCGTATTATTGGCAGATCCTGTAGTCTTTACACCCAGGTTCTGAAAATCCTGCAGAGATGAAGTGATGTTCGTCTGAGTCACAAGGTTAGCCCTGGTCTGATAGGCCTGAATAAATGACTGAGCCTGTGCTCCCGCTGCAGCAAATGAAAGAAATAAAAGAGTAGTCAGTTTTTTCACTTTTTTATAAAATTTAGCAATTCTTTATATTATTATCAATAGTATCGCAAATGTACTAATAAAAAAATCCCGGGCAAAAAACCCGGGACTATATTGATAACAAAAAATTCTACATTATTTTACTTGATCTACAACTGCTTTGAAAGCTTCAGGGTGATTCATTGCTAAATCTGCTAAAACTTTTCTGTTAAGCTCAATGTTGTTTTGTTTAAGAGCTCCCATAAACTGAGAGTAAGACATCCCGTGCTCTCTGGCTCCCGCATTGATACGAGTGATCCAAAGAGATCTGAAGTTTCTCTTCTTCTCTTTTCTACCACGGTAAGCATATTGCATTGCTTTTTCTACCGCGTTTTTAGCTACCGTCCAAACGTTCTTTCTTCTACCGAAAAAACCTTTAGCTTGCTTAATAATTTTCTTTCTGCGAGCTCTGGAAGCTACTGCATTTACTGATCTTGGCATAATTTAAATTGTTTTTTTGAAATGTGCGGCAATTGTTTCATTACTCTTAGGGGCTCCATTTCAGGGTTAAATTGTTGAATTTGTTTGAATTCTTATAAACCGGATATAGATTTATAAAAACTACTTAATGGCTAATTGACGTTGAACACTTTTTTCGTCCACTTTAGCTACGTAAGAAGTAGTCGTAAGATTTCTCTTCTGCTTCGTTTCTTTCTTAGTTAAGATGTGGCTTTTATAAGCATTTTTTCTTTTGATCTTACCAGAACCGGTAAGAGCAAAACGCTTTTTAGCACCTGATTTCGTTTTTAATTTTGGCATTGTTTTGCTTTTTATTATTTTGTTATCAATATCTGTTTGGTTATCCTAAAGACCGTTCAGGAATACTAGGCTGCAAAATTAATAAAAAAAACCGAGACCCGAAAGAGATTTTAAGGGAAATGGAGGTGGTTTTTCCACTGTAAAGAAAGTTATGTGTTTAATGCATAAATTTTTTTGAGTAAGGAGCATTTTCCTGCTTTCCATTATATCTTTGGGATTACGGCCTCCGCTCCGCTGCGGCCGCAACCCCAAAGGATGCCATTGCAATCAGGGCTAGGGTGGAGGTTATCCTGACAAACAATAAGGAAGATATCAAATCATCATGGTCAGAAATACCGACAGCTCTTGATGTGCTGTTTAAGAAGAATACACCGGACAGGAAAGGGGAGCATCAGAGTTAAATAAGTAACCGGACATATAAACAAAAAAGCGGCAGCCAAAATATTTTGATTGCCGCTTTTTGTGATGTACAGAAATTAGGAATTAATGAACTCCAGAAGATCTTTATTAATCACATCAGCATGAGTGGTAGGCATTCCGTGAGGAAATCCCGGGTATGTAATCAGCGTACCGTTTTTCAGCAGTTTGGCAGATTTAATAGCAGAGTTTTCGATAGGAACAATCTGATCATCTTCTCCGTGCAATACCAGAACCGGAATATCCACTGCTTTAAGATCCTCTGTAAAATCAGTTTCTGAAAAAGCTTTAATACCATCGTAATGAGCAACGATACCTCCCATCATTCCCTGTCTCCACCAGTTTCTCTGTACGCCTTCTTTTACTTCCGCACCTTCTCTGTTGTAGCCGTAGAAAGGGAAGGTAAGATCTATATAGAACTGCTGTCTGTTGTTCAGCGTCTGATCCCTGATATTGTCGAAAACTTCCATAGGGACACCATCAGGGTTGCTTTCACTTTTCACCATCACAGGAGGCACTGCGCTTACCAATACTGCTTTTTTGGCTCTGCCATTGGCATATTTATTTACATATCGGATCACTTCACCACCTCCGGTAGAATGACCGATATGGATCACATCCTGAAGGTTGAGAAATTCTACCAGCTCAGCCGCATCGGAAGCGTACTGTTCGATGGTGTGATTATAGATATCCTGGCTGGAACGGCCGTGTCCTCTTCTGTCGTGAGTGACCACACGGTATCCTCGCTGTAAGAAAAAGATAACCTGCGAATCCCAGTCATCAGATGATAGAGGCCATCCGTGGTGAAACATCAGTACAGGTCCTTCGCCTTGATCTTTATAAAAAATTTCAGTTCCGTCTTTTAATTTCAGTGTGCTCATTGTCGTGCTGTTTAATTTGTTGTTATAATTTATTATTTGAATCGAATAAGAGTGTCCCTTATTTCTAAAGCAAAAGTATAACAAAACTTTTCACGTAATATTGATCTATGGTAAATTTTAATAATTAATTAATAAGTATTTATAGATTATATAAAATAATGCATAAAATATTAATACTTGTTTAACTACTTTAATAAAAACGAAATGTAGGCACGTCATGCTAGCCTTGGTACTAAGGTCATTCAGGAAAATAAAGAAATGACTGCTTTTGGTAAAGTCTTTAAAAGTATTGCGTAGGTTGTCATTCTATTTATTTTATAAAACTTCAAAAACATTATTGCAGAGGTTACACTCTGTATACTGATTTAAAAGCGACAAGGCAAATAAATTTGCTTCGCAAAGCTATCATATAACTTCATCAATCAACTTGTTGATTCCTCTTTGCCTCTTAAATATTGCTGCTACAAAATAAAATTTTGCGTCAAAAAATATTATTCTATTTATTACATAAATTCTTTCTAAAAATTTAACGCAAGTATTTAATGTATGATAAGTGGTAATTTGAAACACTTTAATGCATAAAAAAAACCTCAAATTGCTTGAGGTTTATATTTTAAATCAGACCGTTACATCTGATTGCGGAGGCTATTTAGCTGGTTTTTTAGGACTCATCATCATAATCATTCTCTTTCCTTCAAGTTTAGGAAGCTGATCTACCTTTCCAACGTGCTCAAGTTCCTGAGCTAGTTTTAAAAGTAAGATCTCACCCTGATCCTTAAAGATAATTGAACGTCCTTTAAAAAATACGTAGGTTTTTAATTTTGAACCTTCTTCAAGGAATTTTTCAGCATGTTTCTTTTTAAACTCGTAATCGTGATCGTCTGTCTGAGGTCCGAAACGGATCTCTTTAACGACAACTTTTACTTGCTTAGCTTTTAATTCCTTCTGCTTTTTCTTTTGCTCATATAAGAATTTTTTATATTCTAATATTCTTGCAATAAACGGTTCAGCCTTGTCGGAAATCACTACAAGATCCAATTCCTGTTCCGCAGCAATCTGTCTTGCTTTGTCAATTGGATAAATTCCCGGCTCTACGTTATCGCCCACCAAACGAAGCTCTCTCACACGAATTTTATCGTTGATCAAGTGTAAGTCCTCCTGTACAGGACGTCTTTGTGGGCCCCTGTTGTTAAATCGTTGTGCTATTGTATTATAATTTTATTGGTTAACTTTCTATTATTTCTCAGATAAGGTACCAAGAGATCTCTATACCTTACTTTTTATTGCTTTTATATGGCAGCTTCTTTCTTAAAATAAGAAACAAAGTCCTCCAGATTCATCACGCCAAGATCTCCTTCACCACGTCTTCGTACAGAAATTGTGCCATCGTTCTCCTCATTTTCTCCAACAACCAGCATAAATGGAATTTTTTTCAATTCTGCATCACGGATCTTTTTACCGGTTTTCTCGTTTCTGTCATCAATCTGACCGCTAATATCGTGATTTTCTAAAAATTGTGAAACTTTTTTTGCATAATCTACGTATTTTTCACTTATCGGTAGAATAATAAACTGGTCAGGGCTTAACCATAACGGGAAATCTCCTGCCGTATTTTCCAGAAGAATCGCAATAAAACGCTCCATAGAACCGAATGGCGCCCTGTGGATCATCACCGGTCTGTGTTTTTCGTTATCGTTTCCGATATAATGAAGGTCAAATCTTTCCGGTAGATTATAATCCACTTGGATCGTTCCCAGCTGCCACTTTCTGCCTAATGCATCTTTCACCATGAAATCCAGCTTTGGACCATAGAATGCTGCTTCACCATATTCAACAACGGTTTTCAGACCTTTCTTCTGAGCTGCGTTGATGATTGCATTTTCTGCTTTTTCCCAGTTCTCATCGGAACCGATATATTTTTCTTTGTTTTCAGGATCCCTTAAAGAAACCTGAGTTACAAAATCTTCAAAACCTAAAGATTTGAAAACATAAAGCGTTAAATCAATTACCTTTTCAAATTCTTCAGAAAGCTGATCCGGAGTACAGAATAGGTGAGCGTCATCCTGAGTAAAACCACGCACTCTTGTTAATCCGTGAAGCTCTCCACTTTGCTCATAACGGTATACCGTTCCGAATTCTGCATATCTTTTAGGCAGGTCTCTGTAACTCCATTGTGAAGTTTTATAAATTTCACAGTGGTGAGGACAGTTCATCGGCTTCAGTAAAAACTCTTCTCCTTCGTTCGGTGTCTTAATGGGCTGGAAGCTGTCTGCTCCGTACTTATCCCAGTGGCCTGAAGTTACATACAGTTCTTTGGCCCCGATATGTGGAGACATGACAAATTCATAACCTCCTTTTTTCTGGGCATCAGAAAGGAAATTCTCCAGCTTTCTTCTCAGAGCAGTTCCTTTTGGCAACCAAAGCGGCAACCCGGCACCTACTTTTTCGGAAAAAGCGAAAATTCCAAGTTCCTTACCTAATTTTCTGTGATCCCTTCTTTTTGCTTCCTCTAATCTTTCAAGATATTCAGTCAGGTCTTTCTGTTTAGGAAAAGATACACCATAAACCCTTGTCAGCTGAGGATTTTTTTCACTCCCTCTCCAATAAGCACCTGCAGCATTTAAAATCTTAACAGCCTTTACAATACTTGTATTAGGAATATGTCCTCCACGACATAGATCTGTGAAATTATCGTGGGTTACAAAAGTGATTTCGCCATCGTTTAGATTAGAGATCAATTCTACCTTATAAGGATTGTCAGCATAGGTTTCTAAAGCTTCAGCTTTAGAAACAGGGTATAATGAGAAAGTAGAGCCTTTTTTGGCATTTTCCAATACCTTTTTCTCGATTTTCTCAAAATCTTTTTCCGATAAGTTCTCATCACCGAAATCTACATCATAATAAAACCCGCTTTCGATGGCAGGACCGATGGTCAGCTTAGCATCAGGATAAAATTCAAGGATAGCCTGAGCCAGAAGGTGGGCTGAAGAATGCCAGAAAGCTTTCTTTCCAAGATCATCATTCCAGGTCAACAGCTGTACCGTAGAATCCGTGGTTATAGGTGTGGTCGTCTCTACTTGTCTGTCATTTACAACTGCGGAAATGGTGTTTCTAGCCAATCCATCGCTTATAGATTTTGCCACATCTAGCGGAGTAACTCCCGCCTCGAATTCTTTGACGCTACTGTCTGGAAGTGTAATTTTTATCATTGTTTACTAAGAAATTTTAAGATGCAAAAATACGCATTTTTTAATTAATAAACTACTTTGACGCATATTTGAACCGAGAATTAATAATAAAAACAATATAAAATCGTTTTATATTATTAGGATCCGGCCGGATTCCAACGATCGAAACGGTAAAAAAGCTATTGTGAGCATTAATTTTTTCTTTTATATCGTACTTTTTTCTTTATAATTTCAATGACGTCCACATTTTTTACTTTAGATTGGACCCAACCGTGGATATCTATATATAATAAAGATCTCCGGTAATATTCGTTATGCGAAAAAATATTCAGCTGATGATCAAATTCCCTGAATGCCTGCAGTTGCTTATCCGGTTGTAAGCTATTGACATCTTTAAAAAACCGAATACTTTGAAAATGAAAATCATCCGGCTTTTTCATTTTTTTAGCAAACTTCAGAGTAGCTTTAATAAATTCATCATAATCCTCATCATTACCTGATTCGTATTTAGCCATTAAAATCAGAATCCTTGTATGAAACAGAAGATCTTCCTGCACATTTCCTTTCGACTCGATAACTTTCAGAGAATATCTGATGGACTCATGGAATTTTTTACTTCCAAAAAACATGGCTGCCATTTTCAGGTAAAGAATCATAAAATGATGCTCATCAATTTTATCCCGGAACCTTTCCATTTTTAATTCGATCTCCGGAATCAACTTGGTGCCGGAAAAGAATTCACCTTTTACAAAGTGAATATTCATTAAAGTATTATAACAGGTGAGAAAAACAAGAGATTGTATATTTTCATTTTGGGTAAAGCTCGAAGACGAAATGACTTTGTTAAAGGTATCAAACCGGTCTTCAAGAATATCAATATTTCCATACAAAAACAAAATTTTAAGCAGGTACGTATTCCCTTTGATGTACCACACCGGATGGCTTAGGATCATATCCTGATTTTTGTGAAATAAGTCAACCCATTGGAACGCATATTTCAGCGTATATTTATACTCCTGAAGTAACTGATTTTTCCACACATGAGCTTTAAAATACCATAATTTTTCGGTAAAATTCAGCTCTTCAAATTTTATCTTATGAATTTGAGATTCAAAGATCTTCATGATTTCAGCCCGGTCTTCATCGTTTTTTACATAACCATGGGTCAGCATTTCGCTGTATAATTTCAGGGAAAGATTGGAAAGTTCTGTGGTATAATGATTTTGTAAGCTGATCTCCGTTGACTGCCTGATCAGTTCTTCGGCGCGTCCTTCAATACTCCGGGTAATAAATTGGGACTCAATTACTTTTTCCAGGTCAATAATTTCCGATGCAATGCTTTTTTCGTCCAATTCAAGAGCTGAATGCTTTGTTTTATCTAAAATTTTTAAAGCCTGTTTGTGAAGTCCTTTCTGGTATAAAATATTTGCGAAGTCGAGCTGTTCACGGAGCTGGATCCTGTAGTTCTGGTGACTGGGATTCATCCTTAAACTCACCAGAATCTGTTTGTACAAATGCGCTTTCAGATTGGACAGCTGCTGCTTGCTTGAAATATTTTTTCCGATGATATGATGTTCGTCATATTCACGCATCTTATCCATTTCCGAAAAAAGAAGAAGAAATTTTGCATCTGCATTAATTCCCAGACGGTTGACGTACAGTTTGAATTGTCGTTTTTCAGAAGTCGTGAGCGACTTGATTAATACAAATAAAAAATCTTTGTGCAATTCTGCCATTGTAAATTAGTGTGATTTAAAATATTGATTAACAGCTAAATAAAATCATTTTTAACCATTTCGAATATTGTAATTTCAGGAAAAATGAAAATTAAATGATCATCTGACTCTGTAGTTTTGAATCAAAATTAAGTAAAAAACTTCATTATGAATTCCGAAAAAGTTGAAATTTTTGATACCACACTGCGTGATGGAGAGCAGGTTCCGGGCTGTAAATTAAATACAGAGCAGAAATTAATGATTGCCGAACAACTGGATGAACTTGGAGTAGACATAATTGAGGCGGGTTTTCCAATTTCAAGTCCCGGAGATTTTCATTCCGTTTCGGAGATTTCAAAGCTGGTGAAAAATGCCAAAGTATGCGGATTGACCAGGGCCAACCAGAAAGATATTGATACCGCTGCCGAGGCCTTGAGATGGGCAAAGAGACCAAGAGTACACACCGGAATAGGAACTTCCGATGCTCATATTAAATACAAATTCAATTCGACCAGGGAAGATATTATCGAACGGGCGGTCCAGGCTGTAAAATATGCCAAAACTTTCGTTGAAGACGTCGAGTTTTATGCCGAAGATGCAGGAAGAACTGATAATGATTATCTGGCGAGAGTTTGTGAAGAAGTAATCAAAGCCGGAGCTACGGTTTTAAATATTCCGGATACCACCGGCTATTGTCTGCCTGACGAGTATGGTGAAAAAATAAAATACCTGAAAGAAAATGTGAAAGGAATCGATCGTGCCATTTTATCCTGCCACTGTCATAACGATTTGGGAATGGCCACTGCCAATTCGGTTTCAGGCGTGATAAACGGAGCCCGGCAGATTGAATGTACCATCAACGGATTGGGGGAAAGAGCCGGAAATACGGCATTGGAAGAAGTAGTGATGGTGCTTAAACAACATGAACACCTGAAATTACATACGGATGTGAACTCCAGAATGCTCAACAATATGAGTGCTTTGGTCTCAGATCTTATGGGAATGCCTGTGCAGCCCAATAAGGCGATCGTAGGCGCTAATGCTTTTGCGCACAGTTCGGGAATTCATCAGGACGGCGTGATTAAAAACAGGGAAACCTATGAAATCATTAATCCTGAGGATGTAGGCGTCAATGCTTCATCTATTGTCTTAACAGCCAGGAGCGGACGGTCAGCTTTGGCCTACAGGTTTAAACACATCGGTTTTGAAGTTACCAAAAACGAACTGGATTTTCTATATCAGGAGTTTTTAAAAATCGCAGACCGCAAAAAAGAGGTTAATGATGATGATCTGAGCGTGATTATTGAAAATGTAACCCGAAAAATAGGGTAGTTTGATCAACATTTATAAAGGTAAAAATGGATAACAGTAAAAAAACACTTTTTGACAAAGTCTGGGATGCCCATGTTGTAGAAACAATCCCGGATGGACCACAGATTATATATATCGACCGACACCTGATCCATGAAGTAACAAGTCCACAGGCATTTGCTGAGCTGGAAACCAGGAATCTCGAAATATTCAGGCCCCGGCAGATTGTGGCGACAGCAGATCATAATGTACCGACGCTGGATCAGGATAAACCGATACGCGATGACTCTTCAAGGAATCAGGTGGAGCAGTTGACGCAAAACTGCAGTAAAAATAATATCGAATTGTACGGACTAGGGCACCCGTACCAGGGAATTGTGCACATTATCGCCCCAGAATTAGGCTTTACGCAGCCAGGAATGAGCATTGTCTGTGGCGACAGTCATACTTCCACACACGGCGCTTTTGGTTCTATCGCATTCGGAATCGGCACCAGCCAGGTAGCGCAGGTCTTTGCAAGTCAGTGCCTGTTGCTGAATAAACCTAAATCCATGAGAGTGAATGTCAACGGGAAACTCAATAAAAACGTCCAGCCCAAAGATGTGATTCTCTATATTATTTCAAAAATAGGAACCGACAGCGGAACAGGGTATTTCTGTGAATATGCCGGAAATGTTTTTGAAGAAATGTCTATGGAAGGGCGGATGACCGTTTGCAATATGAGCATTGAAATGGGTGCGCGGGGCGCAATGATCGCGCCTGATGATACAACCTTAGACTACGTAAAGGGCAGACCTTTTGCTCCTGAGGGAGAAGAATGGGAAGAGAAATCAGCTTACTGGAAAACTCTGAAAACTGATGAAGGAGCCAAGTTTGATGCCGAATACAGTTTTAGTGCTTCAGACATTTACCCGATGATTACCTATGGAACCAATCCGGGGATGGGAATTTCCATTCATGAGAAGATTCCGGTGCCTCAGAATGAATCTGAAGAGAAAGCTTTGAAATATATGGGCCTGACGGCCGGACAGGCAATCTCCGATATTAAAGTCAATCACGTGTTTATCGGAAGCTGTACCAATGCAAGGATTGAAGATTTCCGGTCTGCAGCTGATTATATCAGGGGGAAAAGGAAGTCGGCGCATGTTCAGGCACTTATTGTTCCTGGATCTCAACAGGTGGTGAGACAAATCTTAGAGGAAGGTCTGGATAAGATCTTTAACGAAGCCGGTTTTCAGATAAGGCAGCCGGGATGCTCTGCCTGTCTGGCCATGAACGATGATAAAATTCCCGATGGTGAATATTGTGTCTCGACATCCAACAGAAATTTTGAAGGAAGACAGGGGCAGGGAGCGAGAACGATCCTGGCAAGTCCTCTCACGGCTGCAAAAGTTGCCGTCGAAGGCAGGATTTCAATATTTGAAAATTTAAATTAAGCGAAGTAAAACGATTTGATTGAAATGAAATGCAGAAATTAGTGGTAATAAAATCCCGGGCGGTTCCTCTGCCGGTAGAAAATATAGATACGGACCAGATTATTCCGGCAAGATTTTTAAAAAGCATTGACAAAAAAGGTTTTGGAAATAACCTTTTCCGGGACTGGAGGTATCATGTACACACCCAGGAGCCCAATGCTGATTTCGTCCTCAATAAACCGGAATACAGTGGAGAAATTCTCGTTGCAGGAAATAATTTCGGCTGTGGGAGCAGTCGCGAACATGCAGCATGGGCTTTGACGGATTACGGCTTCAAGGTAGTGATATCCAGTTTTTTTGCAGATATTTTCAAAGGGAATGCCTTGAATAACGGATTATTACCCGTGAAAGTCTCTGAGGTATTTTTAAAAGAAATATTGCAGGGCATAACAGAAAATCCGGAAAATGAAATAATGATTGACGTAGAACAGCAGAGCGTCACTTTCGGTGGTAAGACGGAAAACTTTGAAATTGATTCTTATAAAAAAATATGCCTGCTGAATGGTTATGATGATATCGACTTTTTAATCAGCAGGAAACAGGCGATAAAAGAATTTGAACTAAAAACACAAAAACAGTATGAGCAAAAATTTTAAAATAGCAGTGCTTCCTGGCGACGGAATAGGTCCGGAGGTAATCGGGGAAAGCATGAAGGTCTTAGACGCCATCAGTGAAGTTTTTCACTGCACATTCGAATTTAAATATGGACTTGTGGGTGCTGATGCAATCTTTAAAACAGGAAATCCGTTGCCTGATGAAACGCTGGAACTCTGTAAAGAATCTGACGCAGTACTTTTCGGGGCCATCGGGGATCCTTCTTTTGATAATAACCCGGATGCAAAGGTGCGACCGGAACAGGGCCTTTTAAAGCTCAGAAAAGAACTGGGGCTTTTTGCCAATATCCGGCCTTTGAAAACGTATGCTTCACTAATGGATAAAAGTCCGTTAAAACATGAAATTATCAACGGCACTGATATTCAGATTTTCAGGGAGCTGGTAAGCGGAATTTATTTTGGAGAAAAGTACACCGATGAAGAAGGACAGTACGCCTACGATGTCTGTAAGTACAGCCGCGAAGAAATTGCCCCGATTGTGCATATGGCGTTTAAGGAGGCACAAAAGCGCAGAAAAAGACTGACCCTAATTGATAAAGCCAATGTTTTGGATACCTCGCGGTTATGGAGGAAGGTGAGTAAAGAAATTGCTGCAGAATATCCTGATGTTGAGCTTGATTTTATGTTCGTGGATAATGCAGCCATGCAGTTGATTTTAAATCCTAAACAATTTGATGTTATTGTAACCGAAAATATGTTCGGTGACATTATTTCAGATGAAGCGAGTGTGATCGGAGGCTCAATAGGATTGCTCCCTTCTGCTTCCATCGGGAATGAAAATGCGATGTTTGAACCTATTCACGGTTCTTATCCTCAGGCCAAAGGAAAAGGAATTGCCAATCCAGTAGCATCTATTCTGAGTACGGCCATGATGCTTGACTATCTGGGACTGGATGAGGCGGCGTCCAAATTGAGAAGTTCTGTAGAATTTGCAATTGACAATAAATATGTTACGGTGGATCTGAATGCTCAGCAGCCTTATTCTACAGGTGAGGTAGGGAGTTTTATTGCTGATCATATTAAATTTTCGGAAAAGTCGTATTATAATATTGAAAATGTGAAACTCGGAAAATCTACAATCGTTTAAATCACGGTCAATTGTGCTTCGCAGGTTCAAATTAATAATTAGAGTTCTTAAATTACTGGCGAAGCGGATTGACCTTACTGTTATTATTTACCTATTTTCAAGTAAAAAGGTTCCGTCTCTACTGAGACAGAACCTTTACTTATTCATTGATATCATCGGTTTTTCCCGATTTATTGTTCTCTGATGATTTTTCTACATCCTCTTTATCAATATCAGGCGGATTTGTTTTATCTGATGAGGCAGGGATGTTCTGGAAATCCTGATTCTGTTTTTTGGTTTCTGCCGAATTTGCAGATTCTTTGTTTTTGTCTTTTTCGTTAGAGTCCATCGCTTTATTTTTTAAAGTCCTAAAATACCCAGCTTACCGGTCTGGTCTTCGATACTATAATTCAAAGCCTTTGCCAAAACGAAAATATTATTGAGATTTTCCATTAATTGCTGATGTCCTTCATCTCGTAATTTGTTTTGATCAATAGATTTAAGTGCCGTTTCTTTAGCCTTCTGAGTAACGTTTTTTATATCTTTTTCAGAAATCCTGTTAATAAAAGAATCATCCATAGACTGGATTTCAACGCTAGGTGTAATTCTTATATCAGCATTGGGCAGTTCCGTGATCACCAGTTTTTTATTCACAGAATCCACCTTGATTTTCATTTTATTTAAATCATAAGATACCTGTGCGTTGGTCTTGGTATAGGTGATGATACTGTTACTCGTCACTTCCTTTCCGAAAAATTCATAACCCATTTTAGTCTTCTGCATCGCAGAGGTATTCTGCTCGAGAACGACCATTTTATTCATTTTTGAGATCTGATTGGTCAGAATATAATAATCTGATTTTTCAGTTTTCTTGCTGGGATTGAGGCATGATTTTAACCCTAGAAACAGAAGTAGCATAATCGCTGCTCCTACAATAAATGGGATGATGATTCTATAATTTTTCAAATCTACTTATTAAATATTTCTTTGATCACAGATTGGTCATCTTTCTTTAAGATGTTCACCAGATCTCTTTCAATATATCCTGAAACAGGCATTTCTATGATCCTTCCAATTTCCTTGCCATATTTCTGAACAATGATCGTAGGTACTTTATGAATGTTATATCTCCCTTCCTCGCCACCCGGAGCTTCCTTTTTGCGGTTCACGGCAATAATGGTCAGTTTGCTATCGGGATATTTTACCTCTTCCAGGATCTTCATCAGTCTTGGAAAATCCCTGTGGCTGTCTTCACACCAGGTTCCCATAAAAACGGTAATCGAATAGGAGTTTATCTTTTGCTTTTTAAGTTCACCAATTGCTTTCTGGTCAAGGACATATTCGTCGTGCTCCTTTACATACCAATCTGCATAAGGTGCCTTTAAAAACTGTTCTTTCAGTTGGTTTCCCAGAAGCATTTTACCGTCGTTCGTTGTTTCGACTTCCCGGTTTACTACGACTTTCTGGGCATGGAACTGTTGAATAGTTAAAAACAATCCTGAAATGACGGTGATATTTGTGATCAGTTTTCTCATATTATTTTTCGATAATTTGCTTTAAATCGGCAGGAGAGTAGTATTTATTTTTTAATACTTTATGATCTGCCTTTCGGTAAACATTATATTTTTCTCCGGACTTTTCATAAAAAGATTCTACTTCTTTAGCCTTATAGAATTCTACGGTTTCCTGTGCCTGTTCTTCGTTATCACAAGCTTTGGACATATTGGAACGCTGAACTTCGTTGAACAACTCTACAAATTTGCTGCCAAGACCGAATTCCAGGACCGCACCGCTCAGTACATACTGTAAATCACAGAGAGCATCAGCAATTTCTACGATATCATGATCTGCGATGGCCTGTTTTAGTTCGTTTAACTCTTCCTGTAAAAGATCAACTCTGAGAGCGCACCTTTCCGGGGAAGGGATCTGTGGGGTATCTAAAATAGGGGCTTTAAAAGTGGTGTGGAATTCTGCTACCTGGTTCAGACTGTCAATTTTATCCATGAATATTTTTTATTTAAGGCAAATATAAAAATTCGGTTTTAGATATCGGGAATCGGGGTGTGGGTTTTTATTTAATTATTTTTACAGACGATATGATATTGTGAGGAGAGGGCAGTGAATATTTGTTTGCCGGAAACTAATAAATAATTACTGATGTAAGCCGCACATTTTTATTTGGAGCTTTATCCCGCTTTCCGTTGCAATTCCTCATTGCGCGGCTGCGCTCCGCTCCGCCGCTCCACTGCGGGATTTTCTCTGCAATCGGGGCTAGGGCTGCTGTGATTGTTGGAAATACACAAACCTCATAGGTTTTTAAAACTTATGAGGTTTAAATAATATAAATCTTTCAGGAAGAGGCATCTGAAATTTGAACAAATCTGACGGGCTTTCGAAAACCCGTCAGGTTTGTGCCTCAAAACTTGTTTGAAGCCGGTAAATTTTAAAAATTTACCCATAAAAAAGACTGCCCGTTTCCGGACAGCCTCTAATCCCGTGTTTAAATTCGAGAAGTATTAGTTTTTAATAAATCTTTTGCTGACTTCTCCGATCTGAATCATGTAGGCACCTTTGATAAGATTGCTTACATTCACAGATCCTCTTTGAAGGTTTCCTGAATCAATTAACTTTCCACCCATATCGAAGATTCTGTATTCTTCCGAGGTGGTGTTTGAAATATTCAGAACATTCTGTACCGGATTGGGATATAATTTAATATCGGTGATCAGTTCTTTCGTTCCGGAAAGATCTCCGCGTCCTGAAGAGACAATATTCAATGTATAGTCTTCTACCTGTCCGTAGGTGTACGTTCCGCATGATGATGAAGGAACAGAGCTGTACTGCATCATCACTCTCATTCTGGTGCTGCCAAGTGCTGCTGTAGCCGGAATGGTGATAGATCCTGTGGCCGGACTGGTCGTAGATCCTGTTTTGGACCATGCCAATTCTCCGCTGTCCGTAAAATCACCATCTCCGTTGTAATCGATATAAACCGCATAAGCTTCACTGTATACAGTGGATGTCCAGGCCGGAGTCACAGAAATTGAATACGATGTACCTCTGTTTACGCTGGTAGAAACGGAAGTGAAATTCTCGTAACCCGCAGTACCTGTCGAGGTATTGTTGATGGTTCCGAACTTGACATTTCCGATTCTTTCATCTGCTGTATTGTTTGCCGATGCTGAGCAGTAAGAAACAGAACTTCCTGCCAGCGTTGTTACGCTTACGGCATTGCTTGAAGTAGATGGGTTTCCAGCTGCATCTTTAGCTTTTACCGTGAAACTGTAGGTCGTAGAGGGAGTTAAACCTGTTACAGTATAGGTAGTGGAAGCTGTGGAGCCGGATAAATTTCCGTTTAAATAAATTTCATATCCTGTAACCCCGACATTATCCGTTGCTCCTGACCAGGAAAGATTTGTGCTTGTAGAAGTAGTGCCTGAAGCTGCAAGTACAGGTGCTGTGGGAGCTGTGGTATCTGATCCTCCTGATCCTGCATTTACAGTAATATTTGCGTTATTGACATCAAAGAAAATATGATTGGAGCCCTTTACCATAATTCTGCCGGTTGTCGTGGTAACATTCGGGATGGTAACAGCCTGGGTTCCGTCGTTGGGAGTGCCGGCAAGAAGAGTAGTCCAGGTAGTGCCTGAGTTGGCAGACCAGAGGATGTCTACGTTCGCTGCGTTTACACCGTTGGCTGTAGTTCCTGCAACGTTCCAGGTCACGGTCTGTGAACTTCCTCCGGCATAAGTGGTCGCTGAATTCTGAGAACTGACACTGAATGGCCCCGCCGTACCGTTTACCGTAACAATTGCATCGTCAGAATTATTTCCTGAACCTCCGGCTCTGTTATCACGAACAGTAAATCTGAAATTATAGGTTCTTGCCACATTGGAAAGCGCTTCAACTGTAATTTCTGAACCTGCCGTTGTCGTAGCTCCTGTCAGAACTGAAGCCATTCTAGGAAAATATCTCACAGGCGTCGTCTGTGGTGTCCATGATCTGAAAGTGGGCCCTGTGGCTTTTGTGGCACTTGCGGCTGAGCTTGCGCCTGTCTGGGAAGAGGATGCGTTATCCATCTGCTCCCAGATATACGTTAAAGAATCTCCGTTGGCATCAGTTCCTGATCCTGTAAGCATGAATGGTGTACCTTTGGGAATGGTGTAATCAGCGCCTGCGTTGGCGGTTGGAATTGAGTTTCCGGTGCCTGTGCTTACCGGGCAGGTTTTGTTCTTGATATTATTGGTAATCTGCTGTATACTGACTGCATGGAAGAAGGAATCCGAATGCGGCTGAATATCCTGACCGGTGATTCCTGCATACCCCATGATTGTCGATCCGGAACCGGGCTCCATATTCACCCCTGTGCCTTCATTGGTATGGGAAAATGTATGATTTCCGCCAAACTGATGTCCCATCTCATGAGCAACATAATCAATATCAAAATTATCTCCTGACGGAATGGCGTCTGCCGGAGAGGTATATCCGCTGCCCTTTGAACCATTGGTGCACACACAGCCGATACATCCTGCATTTCCTCCGCCTCCGGAAGCTCCGAATAAATGTCCTATATCATAATTGGCTTCACCGATAACCGATGTTAAAGTAGACTGCAACTGTGAATTCCAGCTGTTCATTCCCGAAGCCGCAGAATAGGGATCTGTGGAAGCACTCGTATAAATTACAGCATCATTATTGGAAATTAAAACCATTCTGGCGGCAAAGTCCTTTTCAAAAACGCCGTTTACACGGGTCAGGGTATTGTTCATTGCTGCCAAAGCATTGGCTTTTGTTCCCCCGAAATACGCGGTATACTCTCCGGTGCAGGAAAGAGCAAGCCTGAACGTTCTCAATTGAGCATCATCCGCATTCGGTCTTGCAGCAACATTGGTATTGACGGTTCCTTTCTGGGCAACATCGATCACGGTACATTCAAATGTATTAAGATCATCTTTTTTGTCTGATTTTCGGTAAACGACATACGTCGAAAGATCTTTTGTGTAGGGTTCAATAAAGACAGCAGACTTGTCACCGTAAATTTCCATCGAAGAGAGTCCCAGCGGTGAAATACTGAAATAGACTGTAGAATTGGAATCATCAAGGCCTTCTCCCACGTAAGACTTAATATCCGGATATTTTGCAGCAAGGGAAGGATCAAAATTTGAATTTTCCTTTACTTTAAAACTCTCCATTCTTCCTTCTGAATTCGGAAAGGAAATAATAATTTCTGATTTTTCTCCCGCGGCCAATCTTTTAGGAGCTTTTGCCAAAGCGTTTTTCAACCCGGTGATGTCGAGACTGTAAATCCTCGGGTTATTGATATTAGCCTTGTTTTCAATAATTTCTGAGGATTTTCCGGAGCTTGCTGTCCAGAGACGATCTGTCTGCGCGAAAGAAATGCCTGATAAAAACAGCATTCCAATCAACGATAATTGTTTTTTCATATAAATATCATTTTGATTATGGAATATCAAATCTAATAAAAATTATGTAATGAAAAACAAAAATTTTTAAGAAAAATTTAGAATATTCATTTAAATAATTATGCGATACATTGAATATGCTTTAAATTTTATTATCTCAAAAAAAGAAAACAGCACCCGCAAAATACGGATGCTGTTCACTTATTGATGAAATAATTCTAAATTTCCTACAGTTATTTTGTGATGTCTCTGCCGATCACAAGTCTCTGGATTTCTGACGTCCCTTCACCGATGGTACACAGTTTAGAATCTCTGTAATATTTTTCAGCTGGAAAATCTTTCGTATATCCATACCCTCCGAAAATCTGAACTGCATTATTGGCAATTCTCACGCAGGCTTCAGAAGCATACAGCTTTGCCATAGCACCTTCTTTGGTCATTTTCTGCTTCGCATTTTTCAGTGTAGAGGCTCGCTGGATCAGTAATTCTGCTGCATCGATCTCTGTGGCCATATCTGCAAGCATAAAATTGATCGCCTGGAATTCTGAAATCGATTTTCCGAACTGTTTTCTTTCTTTAGCATATTTTAAAGCAGCTTTATAAGCCCCTCTTGCGGTACCTAAACTTAAAGCAGCAATTGAGATTCTCCCGCCATCCAGAATTTTCATAGCCTGTTTAAATCCTTCTCCTACTTCTCCCAACCTGTTGGCATCTGAAACGCGAACGTTATCAAAAATTAATTCTGCTGTTTCGGAAGCTCTCATTCCCAGTTTATTTTCCTTTTTACCAGAAGTAAAACCAGGCATTCCTTTTTCCAGTACAAAAGCGGTTGAATTATTTTTAGCGCCGATTTCTCCTGTTCTGGTCATTACCACAGCAATATCTCCTGAAATAGCGTGAGTAATGAAGTTTTTAGCTCCATTAATAATCCATTCATCGCCATCTTTTACGGCAGTTGTAGACATTCCTCCTGAGTCAGAACCTGTATTGTGTTCCGTAAGTCCCCATGCCCCGATTACCTTACCCGAAGCTAACTGAGGGAGCCATCGGTGTCTTTGCTCTTCATTTCCGAACTCGTAAATATGGTTGGTGCAGAGTGAATTGTGTGCCGCTACAGAAAGCCCGATTGACGGATCAACCTGGGAGATCTCGTCTAATATCGTAACATACTCATGATAACCTAGACCAGAACCGCCATATTGTTCAGGAATAACGATTCCCATGAACCCCATCTCTCCCAACTCATGGAATAAGTCTTTAGGAAAAGTCTGACTTTCGTCCCATTCCATAATGTTCGGTCTAATATTTTTCTCAGCAAATTCTTTTGCTGTTTCCGCTATCATTTTAATGTTGTCAATAGTCTCTGTATTCATATAGATAAATAGTTAGTTCCCAAAGATAAATAAATTGACCGAACACCCAAAAAAATTATTTTCCACGCTGTAAGAACTGCACAAAACTTTCATATTCAATTTTTTATATCAGGATATTTAATGATTTTTTAATAAATTTTGTGGAACTTTGAGCTGATGAATTGACTATTTTAGTGTCCCAATTTTTAAAGCATGAAAAAACTTCTACTTCCTGTAATTTTAATTTCATCCGTTATCTCCGCTCAGGTTCCGGCCGGATATTATGACGGGACCGCCGGATTATCAGGCTATGCGTTAAAATCTAAATTACATGATATTATTTCAGCAAAAAATATTTCTCGGCATTATGGTGACCTGACCAACTATTATAATCAGACAGATCTGGATCTGTATTATGATCATGATGCTACAAATACGAGTATATTACTGGATGTCTATTCGGAAATTCCGACGGGACCTGATGCTTATGAATATACAACGGCTGATATTATCGGAAGTGCAGGAGGAGAAGGCCTTGGATGGAACAGAGAACACATGATGCCTCAAAGTACATTTTACAGCAATTACCCGATGTACTCTGACCTGTTCTATGTAATTCCTACGGATGCGAAAATTAACCAGTTGAGAAGCAATTTTCCTTACGGAATAACAGGTTCTGATATTTATTATACATTTACCAATTCTTCCAGGATTGGGAATTCTGCCATTCCGGGTTTGGTTTATACGGGAAGGGTGTATGAGCCTGTGAATGAATTCAAAGGGGATATCGCAAGAAGTCTGCTTTATTTTGCGGTGAGATATGAGGGGAAGTTGGGAACGTTTAATTATAATAACAATACAATCCCTGCTTCCGACTCCAATCCACTGGACGGAACGGAAGAACGGGCTTTTGATCCGGCCTATATCGCGATGCTTATTCAGTGGCATCAGCAGGATCCGGTATCTGCGAGAGAAGTCGACAGAAATAATGCCGTTTTCAGTATACAGAAAAACAGAAATCCTTTCATTGACCATCCTGCCTGGGTCAATGCAATTTGGGGACAGACGGCAGATGCAGTTGCACCGCAGGCACCCGCGAATTTAGCGGTAACGCAGAACAGTGCCTATTTTATGACACTCAGCTGGACTCCCAGCCCAAGTACGGATGTTCTGGGTTATAAAATATATCAGAACGGAACTTTAATAGGTTCAACAAAAGAGAACTTTATAAGCATTGATCATCTGACTCCTTCTACTGCTTACAGCTTTACCGTAAGAGCATATGATGCAGGCTACCTTTTATCTCCGGACAGCAATACCGTTACAACAGCTACTCTGGCAACAGATATTTATGCCAGGGACCTGTTTGTTTCAAAATACCTGGAAGGGACTTCCAACAATAAAGCTCTGGAAATCACGAATAAGACAGGACATGCTGTCAATTTAAATGATTACAGATTGTCGGTTCAGCTTCCGGGCGCAAGCAACTATTATTTCCCGGCACCATATGAACTCGAAGGGACGGTGCAGAATAATGAAACCTTCGTTATTGTAAATCCGGATGCCGTATTTTCATGTTATCCCGTTGATCAGGCTAGATTTGTCACAGCAGCGCCCCAAATGACTTTCTCAGGAAGTCAGTATATCGAACTAAGATATAAATCTTCAACAGTAGATGCCATCGGGATCCCGGGGCAATCCAATTCTTCAACGCTTGCCAATGTTTCTCTGTACAGAAAGACTGGCGTTAATCAGCCCGCAGCAACCTTTAATTTGTCGGAATGGGATGCTTATGCAAGTAATTATTGTCAGAATTTAGGTTTCCTTTTGTCTTCAGATGCTGTTTATGCGAAGGGTGATGAAGTAAACATTTATCCAAATCCTGCTGGTGAAGCGATTTATGTAAGCGGAAAATTTGAAGATATAAAGAATGCCCAGATTTTAGATTTTTCGGGAAAAGTAATTTTAAATGAAAATTCACCATTTAAAAAAAGCAAATATCTTCCAGTACAGAATCTGACCGCCGGTTCCTATATCCTGAAACTCGACAATACAGTTTTTAAGTTTATCAAAAAATAAATATGGTGCGAGTGTAAGATTTTTAAGCTCTTACGTAAATGGTAGGCTGATGTAAGTGGCACAAAACAGCATATTTATCTTCTGATTGATATAAGCATATTGACCAATACGCAATATCTATGTGAGTTTACAATTCTATGTTTTATTTATAAGTAATTATGCTTATATTTGCAGAATGATAGCGGTCATTACCGGAGATATTATAAATTCACAACATGCAGATACGGAAGTTTGGATTACCAGGCTTAAAAATCTTCTTGAAAACTGGGGGAGCGCACCTCATACATGGGAAATCTACAGAGGCGACGAATTTCAGTTCAAATGTAATATCGATGAAGCTTTCTGGAGGTTCTTAGCCATAAAATCATTACTCAGGAGCCAGGAAAATCTGGACGTAAGAATGGCCATCGGCATTGGTGAAGAAAATTTTTCATCCGAAAGAATTACAGAATCCAACGGAACTGCATATGTACATTCCGGCAGGCTTCTGAATGACCTCCAAAATGACGGACATACGGTCGCGATCAAAACTTCCAACAATTCTGTAGACAGAGATCTTAACATTTTACTGAAATGGTCATCCAAAGATTTTGATAACTGGACGGTGGCAACTTCGGAAATCATTCATGAAATGATCATGAATAAAGATATCACACAGGAAGATCTTGCCAAAAAATTTGCCATCACACAGTCATCCGTAAGCCAGAGACTTAAACGCGCAAACTATGAGCTTATCGTAGAAACCAATCAGTATTTCCGAAAAAAAATCTCAGAACTGTAAGCATGATTTTTATTAAACTCATATTGGCACATTTACTTGGAGACTTTATTCTCCAGCCAAATTCATGGGTTGCAGAGAAAGAAAGCAAAAAACTGAAGAGCGGATATCTGTATCTTCATGTTTTGATTCATACTGCCTTAAGTTTTATTTTCATCGGGGATGTAGAGCTTTGGTGGGTTGCTGTTCTGGTAGGAATTTTACATTATATGATCGATGCTGCAAAATTAAGTTTTCAGACCATTAAAAATAAAAAGAACTGGTTCTTTATCGATCAGACGCTGCACCTTTTAGTTATTACAGGAGTTTCCTTTTATTTCAAAGAATTCAGTTTGGAGTTCTTTAAAAATCAGGAAAGTTTAAAAATAATCATGGCAGCTCTGTTTCTGACGACCCCTGCATCCATCTTTATTAAGATATTATTGTCTTCATGGACTCCGGCTCCTGAGACTCCGGGGAATCTGCAAACCGAATCTTTATCAAGCGCCGGAAAATATATTGGCATTTTAGAGCGCTTACTGGTATTCACTTTTATTCTGGTGAATCACTGGGAGGGCGTGGGTTTTATGGTAGCTGCAAAATCTGTTTTCAGGTTCAGTGACCTCGCCCAGGCCAAACAAAGAAAATTAACGGAGTATGTACTCATCGGTACACTTCTGAGCTTTGGAATGGCTGTTTTAACAGGAATTTTAATTAAATAATAAAAATAAATCTAGTAAGAAATGGAAAAGAAAGAAATGTTGTACGAAGGTAAGGCAAAACAGGTATTTGCTACCGATAATCCTGATCAGGTAGTCGTACGTTTTAAAGACGACGCTACAGCATTTAATGCTCAAAAAAGAGGGTCTGTCGATCTTAAAGGTGAGATGAACAATGCCATCACCACCTTAATTTTTGAATATTTAAATGAAAAAGGGATTAAGACTCATTTCATTAAACAATTGAACGAAAGAGAGCAATTGGTAAAGAAAGTATCAATCATTCCTCTGGAAATGGTGGTAAGAAACTATTCTGCCGGAAGTATGGCTCAAAGATTAGGGGTAGAAGAAGGCATCAAATCGCCGGTGACGATTTTCGATATCTGCTACAAAAAAGACGAATTGGGAGATCCACTTATTAATGATCACCATGCTGTCTTTTTAGGAGCGGCAACGTATGAAGAACTTGATGAGATGTATGAACTTACTTCCGATATTAATGAGATCCTGATCGATCTTTTTGATAAAATGAATATCATCCTGGTTGACTTCAAAATTGAATTAGGAAAAACTTCTGACGGGGAGATCATCCTTGCAGACGAAATTTCTCCTGACACCTGCAGACTCTGGGATAAAGATACCATGAAGAAATTAGATAAAGACAGATTCAGAAGAGACCTCGGAGAGGTAACTGAAGCTTATGTTGAAATCTATAACAGACTGAAAACTTTACTTAACAAGTAAGATTGGAGAAGTTAGAAGTTAGATATTAGAAGTTAGTATGAAATCGCACCGGATAGAAGATCTTAAAGTTTGGAGTAAATCGATGGCTTGGGTAAAAGAAGTTTATCTGGTTGCTTCAGAATTGCCGGATGAAGAAAAATTTGGTTTAGTTTCTCACATGAGAAGGTGTGCTGTTTCAATACATCAAATATTGCAGAAGGAGCAGGAAGAAATAATAAAAATGAATTTTACAGTTTCTTGGAATTGCGTTTGCATCAACTTACGAATTGCAGACATAGTTACAATTGTTAGTAGATCTAAATTTTATTTCAGACTCCACGATCCTTCTTTTAAAAACACTTTTAACTGAGATACAGAAAATGATTTATTCATTGAAGACAAGTTTAAAATTATAATTGAAGTTAACTTAGACTGATTTCTGACATCTAATATCTAACTTCTAATTTAGAAAAAATAGAAATGAAAAGTTTAGACATTCATAAAAGTGAATATTTAAAACAGTTTGAAACCCAAACCTACGGAAGAAATCTTTTCAGAACGCAGGAAGAGGAGAGACTGGATGCTCCTAATGAGGAGTGCGGAATCTTCGGAATGTATTCTGATAATGATCTCGATACGTTTTCTCTTTCTCAGTTCGGGCTTTTTGCTTTACAGCACAGAGGTCAGGAGGCTTGTGGGATTTCCGTTTTAAAAGACGGGAAAATCACCAATATGAAAGATGAAGGATTGGTTTTGGATGTTTACAAAGAGATCCAGGATCCGGAAACTTTTATGGGAAATTCTGCGATCGGGCACACCCGTTACACGACTGCAGGAGATAAGAAGAAGTATAATTTCCAGCCATTTTTCGCGAAAAACGAATATGACCAGATTATTCTTTCTATTGCTCACAATGGTAACTTAACCAATGCAAGAGAATTAAAAAGAGAACTGGAAGCCGAAGGCGTTGTTTTCAGGGCAACTTCGGATTCTGAGGTGATCTTAAGATTAATCCAGAAAAATCTTGATCTGGGTCTTCGTGGAGCGATAAAAGCAACCATGGAGAAGATTGAAGGTGCTTATTCCGTGGTCGGTATGACAAGAAATAAATTCTTTGCTTTCAGAGATTTCAATGGCATTAGACCTTTGGTCTTAGGAGCCATTAACGAAAATTCTTATGTGGTAGCTTCTGAATCTGTAGCTTTAGATGCCGTAGGCGCTCAGTATGTGCGTGATATTTTACCGGGAGAGATCATTTATACCAATGAGAATGAACCGGGAAGGCTCCATTCGATTATGGTAGATGAAGAAAAGGCAAAACAGAGAATCTGTTCTTTCGAGTATATCTATTTTGCAAGACCGGATTCTTCGTTGGAAAATATCAATGTTTACGAAATCAGAGAGAAATCGGGAGAGAAAATCTGGGAACAGGCTCCTGTGGAAGCGGATGTGGTTATCGGGGTTCCTGACTCGGGAGTTCCTGCTGCTATTGGTTTTTCTAAAGCATCAGGCATACCTTTCCGCCCGGTTCTGATCAAAAACAGATATATCGGGAGAAGTTTCATCGTCCCGACTCAGGAAATGAGAGAAAGGGTAGTGAACCTGAAACTGAATCCTATTATTTCCGAAATAAAAGGGAAAAGGGTAGTCATTATCGATGATTCCATTGTCCGGGGAACGACATCCAAAAGACTGGTAAAGATCCTTAAAGATGCCGGGGTGAAGGAAATTCACTTCCGAAGTGTTTCACCGCCTATTATCGCACCGTGCTATTTGGGAATTGATACCCCGTCGAAAGACGATTTAATTTCAGCAAATATGTCTACTGAGCAGCTCAGGGACTATTTGGGAGTAGACTCTCTGGAGTTTTTGAGTACGGAAAACTTAAAGGTTATTTTAGGTTCTTCCAATCACTGTTTCGGATGTTTTACAGAACAATATCCGGTAGAAAAAGGAGAAGAGATAGAATTATTCCGTTAGGATTTTCTGTCATATAAAACGAAAGGTCGGATTTAAAAGCTAAATCCGACCTTTTCATATTGAAATTAATAGGTTATGTTGTCTTAAAATTTGTAGCTCAAACCCAACTGAAATACCCTGTTGGTATTGATGTTTTTATTGGCTTCCGGAACATCGGAATTATCAGCAATATGAGTCAAACTGCTTATGTATCTGGCATTGATGCCCAGATTATCCGTGATATCCAGTCCTACTCCTAAACCTAGACCCACATTAAATTTTTTAATATCATCTTTGTCAATGGATTCAGAGGCTGATGCATATTGGGTCGCGGTGGTACTTCCGTTAGTGGTGGTGATCGTAGTTTCTCCTTTATTTTTACCATCTAAAAAGTAACTGAATTCAGGTCCTGCCTCAAAATAAAAGCTTTTAGCAGGTCTGAACTGGAACATCAGCGGTACTGAAATATAATTAAGTTCCACTTTACTGTTGGCCTCTGTTTTTACAGTCGTACTTCCTGTGGTTACTTCATTAGATGTAATTACACTTTTGGCTCCCATCTGGTTATATAAGACCTCCGGCTGGAAACTTATTTTATCCGCTAAAGGAATATTAACAAAAAGCCCGGCATTAAAACCTATCTTTTGGTTATCAATGCTCAGTTTCTGTTCACTGAAAGCAGCGGCATTGGCCCCTGCCTTGATACCGAATCTAACCGGTGGTTTTTCATTTGCCATTTTTACAACTTCTTTTACCTGTTCCTGGGCCAATGCCATAGTTCCTGCTGTCATCGCCAGTCCTAGAAATAACTTCTTCATAATTTTAATTTTACTATTTAATCTTCCGCCTGATTTTCAATCGGACGTCAGTTATTTTGCAAAAGTCTTGCCAAATAATTATATTATTGATTATCAATATGATATATTCTCGTATTTATTCTAAATATACTATTAATGTTGATCATTGGCTACACTAAAATTTTGCTAAAATGAGCCAATCAGAACGAAAAGACCGGATTCTATTAATCGATCCAGCCTTTTCTGATATTAAAGTCAGTTATTTTATTTGAATCAGTCTCTACCCTTGTTTCATATAGAGCAGACTATCGTGTATCGTTTAAAATTTATAATTTAAACCGAGTTGGAATGCTCTGTTGGTCACAATACTCTGTCCATCGACTCTATCCTTGCCAATATCAGTCAGACTATTTACATATCTTGCATTGATCCCTAAATGGTCATAAAAATAATATCCGAGACCTAATCCGAGACCTACATTAAACCTGTTGATATCATCATTCTGAATATTCTCTGAAAAGGATTCGCTATTGGTAACGGTAACGCCATTTACAACGGTGGTCACTGCTTTTTCTCCCTCAGATTTTCCATTCAGAAAGTAGCTGAATTCGGGTCCTGCTTCTATATAAAATCTTTTGCCCGGTCTTATCTGAAGCATCAGCGGAACAGAAATATAATTTAAAGAAACTTTTGATCCTTTAATATTTTCATCAACTTCCGTTTTCTCTATATCTACACTTTCCGCGCCCATCTGACTGTATAATACTTCCGGTTGAAAACTGAAAAGTTTAGAAATAGGGAAGTCGGCATAGACGCCACCGTATAATCCCAGCTTCATGACATTGGTGCTGAACTTTTGCTCATTAAAAGAAGCCGCATTAGTACCAGCCTTGATACCAAATCTAACAGGTCCTTTTCCTGCGGGTCCCGATGTTTGCTGTGCAGACAATAATGCTCCTGCTGTCACAGCAAATCCTAGAAATAATTTCTTCATAATTTTTGTATTTACTATCATTTGTTTTCTTAATCAGATTTCAACTACTTGGCAAGATTCCTGCCAAAATACTCATAGACAATCATATACCCATATGATGACAGAAATTGTAAATTTTAAATTACATCCTAATTGTTGATTTATGAAAAAAAATTAACAGGAAATTATTACGATATTAAAACTTTCCACCGAAACCAGTTCGTAGATGAAAACATAATTTTGCAAAAATATTTTTTAATACGAAAAAACCGGTCTCACAGAGGCCCGGCTTTTTCTATTGAAAGTAAATCTGTTATCTGAAATTGTATGCCATCCCAATCTGGAATGCATTATTACTTACGGAACTTCCAGGGTTGTTTTTAAGAATATCAGTTATCCCCGCAGTATATCGTCCGGTAATACCTATATTGGGTGTAAAATAATATCCCACTCCTAAGCCGATTCCAAAATCAAACCCCTCGTAATCTTTTTTAACTTTTACAGATTCTCCATTAACCCGTACATGAGTACCCACTAAAAACCCAAATTGTGGTCCTGCTTCCACATAAAGCTCAGGCAGGATATTGTACTGCAACATAACAGGTACTGAAATGTAATCAAGATTTAATCGGGCATCTGTATAATCCACATAATACGCATAATAATCAGAGTAGTAATAATACGTATAATGCTGTGCACCCAATCCGTTATAAATGACTTCCGGCTGAACACTGAATTTCGATGATACAGGAATGTTTACAAATGCCCCACCATTAAATCCGGCTTTAAATTCCGCATAATCTGAGGAAACTCTGGAAAGATTAAAACCTGCCTTTAATCCAAATGAAACCGGAGAAGAAGAAGGTTTAGTATTTTCCTGTGCCAATACTAGGGTGCTAACTGTAACAGCTAAGCTTAAAAATAATTTCGTCATAATGTATTTAATTAATTTTTATTTCAAGGTGATTTGAATTATTCAACAAAACGCCTGCCAAATGATTAATATACAGGTAGATACAAAATTATTTAAAAAATTAAAATTCGTAATTTAATTAGTTTTAATAAAAATATATAATAAAAAAATCACTATCTCGTTTAAATTATCAATCAGAATACAAAAAATATAGAAAATTAAAATTTTTATATTTTTTTTAACATTAAATGACCGGGTTTACAATGAAACCCGGCCTTTTTTATTGATTATCTAAAATGGTTAAAACTTATAAGCAATTCCAATCTGGAAAACACCGTTTCTCACAGCATCGTTATTATTATTGTTTTCAATGATATCAGTAGCTCCTGCAACAAATCTGGCCGTAAGCCCGAATCCCTGAGCAAAATAATATCCGGCACCCAGGCCAACCCCAAAGTCAAATCCTTTATAAAAGTTCTGCACGTCTGCAGATCCGCCGTCGCCCTTGATCTTTCTGCTAATGGCAAAACTGAATTGAGGACCTGCCTCCAGATATAGCTCAGGAAGGATATTATACTGCAGCATCACCGGTATTGAAATATAATCAAGATTCAGCCTTACATCAGAAAGATCTTTGTGTTTTGCCCCCATTCCGTTGTATAAAAGTTCAGGCTGAACACTGAATGAAGTAGCTACAGGAATATTCGCAAAAAATCCACCGTAAATTCCTGCTTTTGCTTTAGAATCATCAGCATTGACTGAAGAAACATTAAGTCCTGCTTTAATTCCGAATTTTACGGGAGAGGTGCTGGTTTTCACTGTTTCCTGTGCAAAAATAAGTGAGCCGGCACAGATAGTCAGCCCCAGAAATAATTTTTTCATAGTTATGATATTTATTTGTATAAACGATCAATTCGTTTTGGCAAAAATAAGAAATTCCTCTTAAAAATTATTGATGATTACATGAATTTCAGAGTCAGCTGAAGTATACACACAATACCGAACTAAGCAGTTTCTGACGGGCAATAAAAAATCAGGCTTACGAATAAACCTGATCTTCTATTGAATTAAAATTTGTTACATGAATGTTGGTAAGACTGGCTTATCTGAATTTAAAAGCTAAACCAACCTGAAATACGTTGTTTCTGATTGCATCAGATCCGTTAGGTCTGTCTTTGGCAATATCAGTAAGACCGGCAACATATCTCGCGGTGATTCCGATATTATCCGTAAAATAATATCCTGCTCCGATACCGATACCGAAATTGAATTTGTTTAAGCTGTCTTTATAATCGCCGGATTCAGAAATTGTTTCGTTATTCGTTTCATTCTTAGCTTTGTTTTTTGCATTTACCATAAATCCGAATTCTGGACCTGCTTCTAAATAAAGGTTTGGAATTACGTTGTACTGAAACATTACCGGTACGGCAATATAATCAAGATGTCTTGAAGAAGAATATCTCGTTCCCAGAACCGTCTGATCGTATTTGTCTCCATACTGAGAGTATAAAACCTCTGGCTGAATACTGAAAGAGCTTGCAATAGGAATATTGGCAAAAACACCTGCATTGAATCCTATTTTTGAGCCCTGATCATCAAGACCGCTGTCATTAGTAATGGACGATACGTTCATTCCGGCCTTAACACCGAATGCTACGGGACTAGATGAGGTTACAGGTGTCTGCTGAGCAAAAGCCAATGAACCTGCTGTTACTGCTAATCCTAAAATTAACTTTTTCATAACTTATTTTTTTAATTTACTTTCTTGTTCTAAATTTTACTACTGCCAAATGTTCCGTTTGACGCAGAGTATCTTTCAAATTGTTTGCCAAAGTTGATATTTTTCATCAGAAACAGCTTTGATAAATAATTAATTTCGTTTAAAACATTGATAATCACGGAGTAAAAATTAAACACTTGTTTGCAAATAATGATGCAGGACAGATTAAGATATTCATACCGTCGGATATTTTGCATTACTGTGAAACTGCTGACCCAGCTACGAATGGATGTCGGGTTGATAACTGAAACCTTATTGAAAACTTTATCTATTTTTTTGATATGGAACAAGACTGATTATAATTTACGATAACTGATATCTTAGCTGTTACATTCCTGACACTGTAGCACCCGCAGGGTTAGTCTGCGGGTAATGGTTCCAACACTATATAATGATATGGTGAAAGCGATGATTAATTATCAATCAGTTTTCTGTAGAAATGTATTGCTTTGACAATATTTTTCTCGCTGCAGCGGATATCAAATCCACATGATCCTATACCGGTAAGCAGCGAGAAATTAATTTTGTTTTCCGTATTTTTTTTGTCATTTAATAAAAATGCGGTGATTTCCTCATCTTTGAAATCGCTGATATCTAAATAAGGATAGTATCTGCGGATATTGTCCACAATGATTGACTGGTCTTCCTCCAATACCAAGCCTTCAAGATAGGAGAGATGGGCTTCACAGATCATTCCTGCCGCTACCGCTTCACCGTGAAGTATAGGATTGCCCTGTTCCAGACATAGGCTTTCTACTGCATGGCCGATGGTATGGCCGAAATTCAAATTTTTACGGATATTGTGCTCATAAAAATCCTGCTGTACCACTTCCTGTTTGATGTCCATTGACTGCTGAATATAGGGTACAAGCGATTCTGCATCCAGCTTCTGAATCTGAATAAGAGCTTCCCAATGTTTTTTATCGGCAATTAAGCCATGTTTCAACATCTCTGCAAATCCACTCCGCAATTCTTTAAAAGGAAGGGTTTCTAAAAACTTAGGATAAACGAATATTTTTTCAGGAAATGTAAATGTTCCCACCATATTTTTAAAATGCATCAGGTCAATACCTGTTTTACCTCCTATAGAAGCATCACACATGGACAACAGCGTAGTAGGAATATTAATAAATTTAATGCCTCTTTTATAGGTAGAAGCTACGAAACCTCCCATATCGGTAATAACACCACCGCCAAGATTAATAACAAGCGCTTTCCTGTCGGCCTGCATTTCCGTCAGTATTTCCCAAAGCTGATTGGCCGTCTGAATATTTTTCATTTCTTCACCCGCCTCAATTTCCAGGATCTCAAAGGCGAGATCGGTTTCCAGATTCCCTAAAAGAACAGGAAGACAATATTCGTGTGTATTTTCATCAACTAAAATAAAGATTTTGCTGAAAGTTTTTTCTTGTAAAAAGTCGTTTAACTGAGAAAAATTATCATCTGCTATTGTTATCATTTTCGGTTTGTCTATGACGTTAGAATTAAAACTATATGGCAAAGTTATGATTCTTAATTTTTAACTCGTAACTAAATTACTATCTTTGCAAAAATATTTTAGCATGAGCAGAGACAATAATTCAGGAAAACCAAAAAGACCAAGAACTTCAACAAGAAATAATTCTGATGATTCTCGTGCTTCTAGATCCGGAAATTCATCAGGATCTAAACCTTTCAAAAAACCATTCCCAAAGGCCGGAGAGAGAAATTCTGATTCAAAAAGAAGTGGTGACACAAGTTACCAGGCCCGTATGGATAAGAAATTTGGAAAAACCGAACAAGAGCCTTTTATTACCAATCCGGGTGAGGAAAAGAAGCCATTTGCCAAATCTGCTCCGAAAAGAGGAGGAAGCAGACCAACAAAAAGTTTTGACACCAGAGATAAATATGAAAGAGGCAGTTTAAAATACGGAAGAAGGCCGGGAAGCGGAGATGACAGAAATCAGGATGGCGCAAAATCTTTTGTGCAGAAAAGAAGACTGAATAAAATAGAGAAAGATATTCATAAAGATACAATCCGTCTTAATAAATATATTGCCAATTCCGGAATCTGCAGCAGGAGAGAAGCAGACGAATTAATCACTCAGGGACTTGTAGAAGTTAACGGAAAAGTGGTTACGGAGATGGGATACCAGGTTCAGAAAGTGGATAAGGTGGTTTTTGACGGACAGAATATTACTCCTGAAAAGCCGGTGTATGTACTTTTAAATAAACCCAAAGGATATATTTCCACTACTAAGGATGACAAAGCAAGAAAAACGGTGATGGATTTAGTTGCTAATGCTTCTCCTTACCGTGTTTTTCCGGTAGGTAGACTGGACCGTTCTACAACCGGAGTAATTCTTCTGACGAATGATGGGCACATGACCAAAAAATTAACGCATCCGTCATTTGATGCCAAAAAGATTTATCATGTGACGCTGGATAAGAAACTGACGAATGAAGATATGAAACTGATTGCTGAAGGTATCCGTCTGGATGAAGGAATAGCGGTAGTGGATCAGATCTCTTTTATCGAAGGAAAGCCAAAGAATGAGATCGGAATAGAAATCCATATCGGCTGGAACCGTGTGATCAGAAGGATTTTCCAAAGATTAGGATACGAAGTAGAGGCATTAGACAGAGTTATGTTTGCAGGATTAACGAAGAAGAACATCAAAAGAGGACACTGGAGAATTCTTACAGAACTGGAAGTGAATAATCTGAAAATGCTTTAACAGTGATAAGTGATGAGTGATGAATTTTACCATTGCTCATAATTTGATCCCTTATAAAGTTTATTTTGAGCTTAAAATAAAAAAAGACGTAGAGACTGACTTCTACGTCTTTTTTATGAGAGTTCTTTTATTAACTGAAAAAGAATTAACCTAAAACGGTTACCCCTTTCTGGATCATTTCATAAATCGCATCTCTGCCATTATCCGGTTTTACGTTTACTGCGCGTGTTCCGTTGAAATGGAGGCAGGTTACATATCCGCTTGCAACAGCATCGGTACAGGTGAATTTCACGCAGTAATCCATAGCAAGACCTACGATTTCCACCAGCTGAATTTCGTGATATTTTAAGAAATCATCCAACCCGGTTTTCATAAAGTGATTATTATCCTGAAAACCGCTGTATGAATCAATTTCAGTATTTTTTCCTTTTTGTACAATGTGTGTCACCTTATCTCTGTTCAGATCTTTATGGAACTCGGCTCCGGAGGTTCCCTGAACACAGTGATCCGGCCACATAAACTGCGGAACACCATTTAAAATAATGCTTTCTCCGATTTTCCTGCCATTATTGCTGGCGAAACTTTTATGATTGGAAGGATGCCAGTCCTGTGTTAAAATGATCTGATCATACTCATTATCTTCCATGAGGAGATTAATATAGGGAATCACTTCATTCGCTCCCGGAACTGCTAATGCACCACCTTCGCAAAAATCATTCTGTACATCTACGACGATTAACGCTTTTTTCATATTTTGATTTCTCGAATTTTTGATAAAAATATGAAAACTATTCTTCAAAAATATGTCCAAATTACAAAGTCGGACAAAAAGGCATTGACAGCGATAACTCTGGCTGATGTCTTATCAACCTTAAAAAGCAGCTACCAATGGTAAAGTATCTTTATCTGTTTAACAAAATTTTTACAGCCTGATGTTAATTTTCAGATAAACCAAATGCCAATAGCTTATCTTTGCACCAAATAAGTATTTTTATGTCATTTGAGTCTTTAGGATTATCACACCATATTATTCGCTCGGTTAACAAGCTAGGCTATCTTAAGCCATTTCCTATTCAGGAGCAGGCTGTTCCTGTGATCTTACAAGGGAAGGATCTGATGGGTATTGCACAGACCGGATCCGGAAAAACCGCCTGTTTTGTGATGCCGATATTAGAAAAGTTACAGAATGGAGAAGTAAAAAAGGACCGTAATGTTCAGGTGCTGATATTGGTGCCAACCCGGGAACTGGCCATCCAGATCGATGAGGTTTTCAGGGCATTTACAGAAAATCTGAAGCGTGAGATCCGTACCATGGCTGTATATGGTGGCGTTTCAATTAATCCACAGATGAAAGGCCTTTTTGGCGTCGAAGTTCTAATTGCCACACCGGGACGTCTGCTGGATTTAATAGATCATAACGCGTTAAGTATTTCAGAAATTCAGCATTTGGTGATTGATGAAGCAGATAAAATGTTTCAGCTGGGATTTGAGGAGGAAATGAATAAACTGTTTTCCTTAATGCCGGTGGTAAAACAGACCACTTTATTTTCAGCTACGCTCAATGATAAGGTTTCTGAGATGAAGGAACGTTTAGCGATTGACCCGGTGATCATTGAGATTAAGAAACAGGAAGTGGAAATTGATCATATCGAACAGCTGGCTTATCATGTCTCTCCGGAAAACAAAGGACCTTTTCTGCGTTATCTGATCAAAGAAAAAAAAGTTGAGAAAGCACTGATCTTTGTTTCATCTACCAGAGCTGCCGATAATTTAGTCGAAAAACTGAAAAAAAACAAAATAAAAGCGGTGGCTATTCACAGCCAGAAATCGCAGGGTGCCCGTAGAAATAATCTGGAAGAATTTAGGGTAAATGGTGCCCAGATCCTTGTTGCTACCGACTTAATTGGCCGTGGTATCCACATTGATGCGCTACCTTGTGTCATCAACTATGAATTACCACGCTCCCCTTTAGATTATGTTCACCGGATCGGAAGAACAGGCCGTGCCCATGAAAAGGGGACTGCCATCAGCATTCTTACGGATGATGAATTACAGCACTTCAGGGTCATTCAAAAGAAAATGGGAAAGAGAGTAACTTTACAGCGAACGGAAGGCATTGACCTACATGGTTATTAATCAGCCCACTTCATCATACAAGCTTCAGTCTGGCAGAACTGAAGCTTTTTTAATGATGAATTTAAACTTCAGTTCTGTCAGAATCAGTGTTTTTTTGATACATTTACAAAAGATGATTTCCTGCTATATAACAGAATTAAAACGAATATAATGAGCGATTTAGAAAAAAAGAAATTTCCGATAGGTCCGTTTGAGGCTCCTGAAAACATCTGTGACATCCAGCTTGATGAGCATATAAAAGTGATCAGGGATTTTCCTGGCAGATTAAAAAATCTTATCGAGGATTTTTCAGATGATCAGTTAGACACTCCGTATCGTGAAGGCGGATGGACCGTAAGACAGCTCGTGAATCATCTCGCGGACAGCCACATCAACAGTTTCATGCGTTTTAAACTGGCTTTAACCGAAGAGAACCCTACCATAAAACCCTACGATGAAGCCCGATGGGCTGAATTGCAGGACAGCATCAATATGCCTGTAAAACCTGCAATGAGAATGATTAAAGGAACTCATCAGAGATGGGTGGCATTGCTTAAAAGTTTAACCAACAAACAGTTCGAAAGAACGTTTAATCATCCTGAACATCGTAAAAGCAATAATCTGAGATTTTATCTGGCGATGTATGCCTGGCATTGCAACCATCATTATGCCCACATCGAAAACCTGAAAACCGAAAAAGGCTGGTGAGAAAAACACTTCACAACCGCTTGTTTTTTGAAGAAATAGTAACCCGTATTTCCAGACTTTCAGAAAATTCCTCAGGAAAATGGGGAAAAATGAATGCCGCCCAGATGCTCAGACATTGTGACCTTGTTCTGCAGATTGCCTTGAAAAAGATTGATATTCCGAAGATTAATCCTCTTTTTGAAGCCATAGGATTTTTAACGAAAAAAGAAATGCAGATTTTCAATAACGGAATTCCCAGAAATATGCCTACTTTTCAAAAACTAATCATTAATTTTGAGTGTGATTTTAATGATTCCAGAAAAGGCTTGCTGAAAACACTGGAAGAGTATTGGTTTGCTTATCAAAACAATAATCTGCCTGACAGGCATGTTCTTTTTGGAAAGATGAGAGAAAAAGACTGGGGATTTTTGGAATATAAACATCTTCACCATCACCTAAAACAATTTAAAGTATGAGTTTTTTTGATAAAATATTTGGCGGTAAGCAGGAAGATTCTGAACAGAAATCTTTTTGGAAAAATATAGAAAATGAAGAAGATCTGAAGGCTGCTATTGAAGCCTCTTATCAACATAAAATCGGTATTTTCAAACATTCGACAAGCTGCTTTATTAGTAAGACGGTCTTGAGAAATTTTGAAAAAGAACTTGGAGGACAGGACGGAAATCCGGTAGTTTACTATCTGGACCTACTGGCTCACCGGCCTCTTTCCAATAAGATTGCAGAAGATTTCGGGATCCGGCACGAAAGTCCGCAATTCATCGTCTTAGAAAACGGAAAAGCCATTAACAATGCTTCTCACCAGGATATTTCCTTAAGCCAGCTTGTATAAGAGAATGAAAAATATTAATAATTACCTGGCAAAAGTCCTGGACGTCCCTCTGGAAAAGGTAAATCTTTGCAGTTTACACTATGAAGTAAAAAAGATCCCTAAAAACCAATTTGTTTTACAATATGGTGAGGTCTGCAGACATATTTATTTTGTAGAAAAAGGGCTTTTGAAAATGTATTCTATTGATAAAAACGGGAAGGAACATATTATACAGTTTGCTCCGGAGAGCTGGCTGATTTCAGACCGGAGCAGTCTTTACTTTAATGAAAAATCCATTTATTATATTGAAGCGGTAGAAGATTCTGAAATTCTTATGCTGCATCCGGATTTTATCAGTAAACTGGTCGGAGAGTTTCCAAACAGTCTTGAAAAAAGTGATATTCTGGTCCAGAAACATATTAAAAGCCTTCAGGATAGGATCAATTCTTTACTGGGGGAGACCGCAGAAGAACGTTACATGAAATTCATCAGGATGTATCCGGATCTGCTGTTAAGGGTTCCCCAATGGATGATCGCCTCTTATCTTGGAATCACTCCTGAAAGCTTAAGCAGGGTCAGAAAAGAACTGGCCCGGAAAAATTTTGTTACGGACAATAAATAAGTAAAGGAACGGAACCGGAAGAAGGATGTTACAATATCCGTTCTCAGCGTTCTGTCGATTGGTAATTTTATTCTGTGGCAACGGTTGATTTCGTGATTTTCCTTACTAACGTAAACGTATAATCAGCGGAATAATGAAAGGCATTATCTTTTATGGTGCAAACAAAGATCGCTCATAAAAAAAATAATTTAAATATGATCAGAATCATATCTGCCAGCAGTAGGTTTGTGTACTTTTGGGCAGTCATAAAATTAAATATAACAGATTTCTGACATTTCACATTACAAAAATAAATATTATGAAAAACATCCTAACATTAGCTCTTGTCGCTGGCTTACTAGTCGTAAGTTGTAAAAAAAGCACTGAAAACAGTGTTGATTCAAATGTAGATACAGCTGCAGCTGATACAATGACAACGATGCCGGCAACTACTGATACCACAACTACTGCAACTACTGCTACAGCGGACACTGCTGTTTCTCCAACATCTAATTCTAAAATTAATGCTGCGAACAGTGCACAGGATACCAGAGATACTGCTGTAACCAGAAAATAAAGTATATTTTACTGCATTTAAAAATATCCGCCTGAAAAGGCGGATATTTTTTTGTTTTTACGTTTATAATATTATAGAAATTAACACATTTTAACGTTTATAAGAGTGACTACGGTTCACTTCTTGCAGAGGTTGTTTTCAGAGGAAAGTAGGATCATTTAATGATCTTTTTAAGAAATTTCACATCATAAATGTTAAATTTTGAAATCACAAACAGATGATCATGTGCAGTTCATAAAAAAGAATTTTCAATGAGCTTTAATATAAAAACCATACAACTATGAAAACAATAAGCTGCATGAAGATTGATGAAGATCTTCTGAAATCAAATGGCGGTGAAATTAAAAATTACAATTCAAAGGATTTTATTTTTCGTAGCGGAGACAAGCCTTTGTATTATTGGCAGATCGTAGAAGGAACAATAAAGCTTAACCACTATAATGAAGACGGAAAAGAGTTTGTTCATAATATTCTGGGAGAAAATCAGAGTTTTGGAGATGCATGTCTTTTTGTAGAGAAAACCTATCCGATGAATGCTTATACGCTTACCCCGTGTACTGTTATAAAACTACCCAAAAATAAGCTTTTTTCTATCCTCAAGGAAAACCCGGAAATTTCATTTGAGATGAACAGCTGCCTTTCTCACAGGGTATATCATAAAATGATCATGATGCAGAGTATCGCATCGGCCAGTCCTGTTATCAGGATCAGAGGTTTGATGGATTATCTCAAAAGCTTTCAGGAGGATTGTTCTGCCTTTTCTTTTCCTGTAAAGCTGACGCGACAGCAGATTGCTGATTTTACAGGACTGAGAGTGGAGACTGTAATCCGCACCCTTAAAAAAATGGAACAGGAAAATTCACTTAAGTTTGAAAAAAGAGTGATTTTTTTCTAATATGTGACTGTGGTCATAGTTATTTGATTTCTAATTATTTATATTTGAAGTAATGATAATAAAAATTATAATTCCGTTTGTACTTTTTGGATTATAATTTTGTAATTCTTCACCTAGGAGTCGAGTTGTTGTGCAGTGCCAAATGCATACGACAATGGGAAGAATTTATGCGGGCTGTCTATCGGTTTAGAGATAACATAAGGAGGAGTTATTGTATATCATAAGCCTGATCCTGCTGTTCAATAAAGTTATTCATCATTCAAAATATCAATATGGATTGTAAGAGAATCGTGAGATCATTGAAACAAGATCAGTTCATCAAGGTGGACAATGCCGGGAAATGGTTTGAAGAAGGTTCTGCCATCTACGCCAAAGAAATAAAACAGAATATTTTTTTACTGTTTATTATTTTAAAAGATATAGAGATAGAGAATATTCAGGCGCTCATTGCCCATTTTGACAGCTTCGGCAGTATCGGAATGAAGAAACCGGAGCAGGTGATGTTTTACCTTTCAATAAAGGACAAAGATGATCTGCATTATTTTGAAAAGTATATGAAAATTTCTGACAATTAATAAACGTAAAACTATGATTTTTGAAAACGATACATTTATGGGTTCCGGCATGTATGATAAGAACAATGTGATTGAAAATGAATCGTTGTTTCCCGGTGTAATTAATTCATACGGAGTCACCGCATTTCTGATTAAGTCTTTGGAAAAAATAAAAAGCAATTCAAAATGTGAGATCATGAAAGAGGTGATCAACACCTATATTCAGGAGTATATTCTTCAAATAAGCACCTATCATAATGAATCAGCGGTTGTTCCGTCTGAAATGAATACTGAAATTGCTGTTGAAACTCCATCGTTTACCTTATATGCTAAAACAGCTTATTATAAAGTTCTCAAGGAGGAAGAGTATCTCACAAAGCTGCTCAGTTCATTAGAAAAGGACAAAGGATAACTCATCCTTAAATGGATCCGCTATGATGGTTACCGATTGAGAAAATAACTGTCTGAACAAAATATGACGATGTGTTTGAAAGCCAATGCGAAGCCGGATAATGCAGAATCAGTAAATTAAATAAACCACTCACCTTTAAATATTAAAATTATGGAATTTCAAAAGAATCTTTTAAACTATATCAGTCAGTCATTACTGACGTCAGGGGAGACCATTTCTATTGTAGAAAGTGTTACTTCAGGATGCCTGCAGCTTGCCTTTTCACAGATGCCTAACGCCTCTCTTTTTTACAAAGGAGGAATGACCGCTTATACCTTACCCGAAAAAGTAAGGCTGCTGAAAGTGGATAGAACTGAGGCTGAACAATGTGACTGCGTATCTGAAAATATAGCTGAAACAATGGCCCTTAATGCGTCCAAACTTTTCGAATCGGATTGGGCTATCGCTACAACAGGCTATTGCACACCCATCAGAAACTCCTTATATAGGATTTTCGCGTATTTCTCTTTCGCCTATAAAGGAGAAATTATTTTAACTAAAAAGCTGGAACTTCATCCCAAAACACAGGCTCTTAATGCACAAATCTATTATACCGAATTCATTTTAGGGTGTTTTAAGAGCGAGATGAATCAGATGTTAATATTGAAATAGGATGGATAATATGTTGAAATTAGAAGGAAAATCTATTCTTATCACCGGTGCAGACAGCGGAATTGGTAAAGCTGTCGCTTTACTTCTTGCAAAAAACGGAGCTGATATTGCTATTGTTTATCATTCTAACAGGGATGATGCAGAGAAAACCAAATCAGAAATAGAAAAACTGGGCAGAAAGTCAGTTATTTTACAGGGAGACATTAATGATTACGAATTCTGTGAAGAAACTGCCCGTAAGGTTGCTGATGAATTCGGAGGTATCGATGTTCTGATTAATAACGCAGGAGTTCAGTTTCCATCAGATAATATTGAAAAATTAGAAGAAAAAAATATCCGGAAAACGTTTGATTCCAATATCGTAGGAATGATCTTACTCACCAAAGTTGTTTTTCCTTATTTGAAAGATGGCAGCAGTATTGTTAATACGACATCTGCTGTCGCTTATCAGGGACATGCCGAGTTGCTTGATTATTCTGCAACGAAAGGGGCCATTGTTTCTTTTACGAGATCGTTGGCGCTTCAGGCTAAACCGAAAGGAATCAGAGTAAATGCTGTAGCACCCGGTCCGGTAGCGACACCACTTACCGAGAAAACCTTTGGCGAGGAAGGAGAGGATCAGACAAAACCTCCTTTGGAGCGAAATGCTTCTCCTGAAGAGGTAGCGGCCAGCTTTCTGTTCCTGGTAAGTGACGATGCCGCTCAGATTACAGGGCAGGTGCTTCATCCGAACGGAGGAATTATTGTTAACGGATAAAATGCAAACAATGTCTAAAAACAGCTTTTTTTACCGCAACAGTTTAAGCATTGTTGTATTAACATTAATGTTTCTCTGCCTCTGCGGCCAGTTTTTTACAGGCTGGGAAACTCAAAATAAGGAACTGGCAGAACATAGTAAAGCAGCTTTGAGTATTGGCGAGTATATCCATAGCGGACACTTTATTCAGGCTACTTTTGAGAATTGGGAAAGCGAGTTTCTGCAGATGATGCTGTATGTCGTGCTTACGGTTTCTTTGAGACAGAAAGGATCAAGTGAGTCTAAATCACTGGATAAGGAGGAAGATGTTGACCGGGAACCCAGGCCTCATTCCAAAGCTCCCTGGCCCGTTAAAAAAGGAGGGGTCTGGCTGAAGATTTATAAGCATTCTTTATCTTTAGCTTTTGGTATCTTATTTCTTATCAGCTTTTCATTACACTTCTACGGGAGTCTCAAAGATTTTAATGAAGAACAGTTCATGAAAAATCAACCTGCTGTTTCGGCATACGATTACATATCGAAGTCAAGATTCTGGTTCGAGTCTTTCCAGAACTGGCAGAGTGAATTTCTGGCTGTTGCCTCTCTTGTTATCCTGTCGATTTGGCTGCGTGAAAAAGGGTCTCCCGAATCAAAACCTGTAGATGCACCGCATGATGAAAATGCCTAGGATTTATTAATCTTAGGTTTTGTTTTCATCACCGAAAAATAAGATGCGGTAAAGGCCGATAAACTCTGGTATCCTATTAAGTAAGCGATCTGACTTAGGGTATACTGACGGGTATCGATAAGCTCAATACTTTTTAAAATTCTGACGAGCTGATGATATTTCTGCAATGTAATTCCCGTTTCATTTTTAAAAATCCTCTGCAGGCTCCTTACAGACATTCGGGCTTTATGTGCCAGTGCTTCCATATTCAGGTGATATTTAAAATTTGAATGGATATCGTTACAGACGGGAAGCAATCTTTCATCAGAAGGGACAGGAATTTGCAGATCATTGCTTTCTTTACAGAAATTAGGAAGGCTTTTTAAAATAGCTTTAAAAAAGATATCCTGTTCTTCATCCTCGTTTAATGATTTATTCCATTTTGAAGCATACAGAAGCATTTCCCTCAGCACAGCAGGAGCAGCAAAAACATGAACATGCCTGTAAAAATCTTCTTTAAAAACAGAGGTAAAGAGAAACACCATAAGATTTACTGTTCTGGCTTCTGACGTTATCCGGTGAGGAACTTCAGAGGGGATCCAGATGATATGATTCTGGGGAACAAGATAGACCGTATGGCCAATATGAAAATACTGATAGCCTTCTTCTACGAAGGTAAGCTGTGAGCGATGATGGAAATGCTCATATTGGTCATGGTTCCAGTCTTTTTCGCACCACACATACGCTTCTTTCTGAATGGTATCTACAAACTGATGGTTGGTCTGTTCAGTTAAGCCACATTTGATTCTGTCGTTCTGCATAGTATTTTTGGCAAATTTAATAAAAACGTCAATAGTAATTTTGCACAGTAAATATAGATTGTATTCAGCATGAAAAAAATAAGCATTCTTTTTATTGTATTACTAAACATCAGCAACATCATGGCACAGAATAAAACTCAGATACTCGTTCTTATTCATTCGGATCAGGGGGGAACTTATGAAATGGCTAAAGAACTGGCCAAAGGTATTGAATATGATCATAATGCTACAGCCATCATCAAACAGGTGAGATCTTCTCAGCATCCTGAACTTAAAAATCTTCCGGTAGCTACGGTGGAAGAACTTCCGGCCTATGACGGGATCGCCTTCGGATCTCCTGTTTATTTCGGGAATATAAGCACGGGAATGAGTGAATTCCTGTCTAAAACCGTTAATCTCTGGACAAATCACGCTTTGGAAGGAATGCCTGCTGTGGTTTTTATGTCTGCAGGAAGCGGTGCCGGAAAGGAACTTGCCCTTCAGTCATTCTGGAACAGTCTTGCTGTACACGGGATGGTACTAGTTTCAAACGGGATCCGCGGTACTGAAGGGATTGATAAATCTATTCCTCAGGGAAACACGGTGCTGGGAACCACAACGATGGCGTCTTTGAATGGGGTCAAACAACCAACGCATGATGAGCGGCAGCTTGCTCAGATCCAGGGAAAGAATTTCGCGAAAGTAGCATCTGCACTTAAAGGAACTTATCACCGGGAAGAACTTACATTTACGGCAAAACCAAAAAGCTTATTTAATCAGGCTCTGAAAGAAAAAAACATCATTCTTCCGGAGGTTCCGAAACCGGCAGGAAATTATCAGCCTTTTGTGCGTACCGGAAATCTGATTTTTATCAATCAGGTTGCCCTGAAGGACGGGAAAATCTTTCATCCGGGAAAATTAGGTGTAGAGGTCACTGAGCAGGAGGTAAAAGATGCTACAAGGGTAACCATGCTGAATGTTTTGTCTGTACTGAATGAAGCGGTAGGAGGAGATCTGAGTAAAGTAAAACAATGTGTTCAGCTAACGGGAATCTTTAATACTAAAGAAGGATATACCAATCATGCAGGCCTTATGAATACAGCCTCAGATCTTGCGGTTGAAGTTTTTGGTGAGAAAGGGAAACATGCCCGGGCAACATTAGGAGCTGCTTCCATTCCTGTAAACTCTTCAGTAGAAATTCAGGCCATTTTTGAAGTTGAGTAGTTTCTCAATAATTTTAATCTTGGTAAATGTCCGTAAATCTGTATGATCTGCGGGCATTTTCCGTTTAACAATGTAAACAGAGAACCAAGGCAATTATATAATGATAGTAATTCCCAAATGAAGTTTTAATCAACTTATGGGTGAACATCAGTTTGTCGATCTGACTGTCTTCAGATCAATGAGAGGCTATTCTGCCTCATCAGTAAGTTTCTGATAAGATAAAAGCAGTGAAAAAATTCACTGCTTTATATGATTTTATATAAAAATATGCTTAAACTTTAGCATTTCCTTCTACACCGTCGGAATTATCAGTTGTATTTCCTGTAACGGCAGCTGAAACAAAATTAAAAAGACTTACCAGTTTGCCGACTTTGGTATCCCAGTAATAAGTATCCTTAGGTTCTACACGGATAATGGAAACTTTCGGGTCGTCTTTCCCTTCTTCGAACCATGCTTTCGCCATAGGTGACCATTTGTCTTCAATGGTTGTTTTATCTTTATAAATAGTAGCTTCCCCAAATACAGACAGATACTGATAATCACTATTGTTCATAAAAAACAACTGTACTCTGCGGTCATCTTTGATTTCAAAATTTTTATTGCTGTCATCACTGCTGATGAACCAAAGATTTCCTTCCTCATCCGTTTCCTGTAGGCTCATCGGTCGCGAATTGATCGGAAGGGTCTCAAGTTCTGTACAAAACATACAGACCTTCGCACTTTCAGATAATTCTTTAATTTTTTTAATAGCTTCCAGGTGGGTAAGATTTTCTTTTGACATAATAATATATTTTTAAGTGATTGATTTTTGAATATAAATGAATTAAAAAACATTAAAACATTTATATTTTTTAACATTCAAAAACCTGACCAAAAAGAAAGAATCAGGCTATAACCTTAGGATTAAATTAAGTTCATCATTCATATAGAAACATAAAGCACTACATAAATGTAGGGTACCTGACATCTGACACACTGTTTTTTTCGCTGGTCGGGAATCATATCAGGAAGAAATTAATGCTTTCCGATATTGAAATACTTGGCTTACCGCTATAGAGGACTGCAATAGATCCAAAACAAAGAAAACCGGAAACCGGATTATTTTAAATTCAAGCTCTTCTGCAGATCACTCCAGGCACCGCCGTTATGAACACTCTTAAATCCTTTTTCCTTTAAAATCTTTTCAGCCTTTACACTTCGTAAGCCATGAGAGCAGACCGTAATATACGTTTTGCGGGAATCCAGTTCCGTATATTTTTCCCAGATTATTCCTAGAGAAATATTCCGGGAACCTTTGATATGTCCTGTTTCGAATTCCTTTTCCGTCCTTACATCGAGGATAATGGCGCCGTTTTTAATAAGTCGGTTTAAACCACGATCGAGGGTCTGATACGTGTAGGCCCTGTAAACCACATAAATCATCAGGATAATTCCGCCAAATATAAATGCATTTCTCATAACTTGCTTAAAATCTTCCGGTCAATATAAAATGTTCCAAACGGAATAATACAAGCAAGGAGCACCTTCCATGTGGTTTCCTTAAACTTCCAGTTTTCTTCCACTCCGATACTTAACGTGCTCACTAAAAAAAGAAGAAACAGCGACCCGTGCACAGGTCCCATGAACTTTACAAGTGAAGGATTATCAAATCCGTATTTCAACGGTACGGCTATGCATACTAAAGTTAACAACGAGATGCCTTCAAGAATAGCAATAATTCTCAAACGCCCGGTTTTGGTTTTAAGTAAATTAATCATAATTATCTGAAATAAGGTCTGTTGGCAAAAGGTGAAAACGGCCAGGGTATGGCGATGAAAATAATGATCAGTGCCAGGGTAAAATAGATAAACATCACTTTAAATTTCTCCTGATCACTTATCTTTCTTTTAGAAACTGCTGAGCCTACCGTTATTAAAATAATGGAACATAACATGAGGAAAATGTGAATGGTCCCAAAAAAAAGAAGATCAAAAGATTCTCCGGCAACCTTAAAATTTTTCCAAAAATAAGCAATGATCGGGCTTTGGGAGTACAGTATAATTCCGAGAATGAGCTGGATATGCGCAATGGTAGCTATCCAGTGACGTACTGAGTTATCACTTTGTGAGAATACTTTCTTCGAAAAATATCCCCGGTAAGACCTGAATACGGCATAAATTAAACTCAGTAAAACCAGCCATCGAAAAGTAGAGTGGAGAAAGGTAAGGGTCTGATACATTATTTCATTTTTATGAACCGGACAAAGATAGAATAAAAACATACTAATTAGTATGTTTTTGAATAAAAAATTATTTCAGACTGTTGAAATAAGATTGAAGTCCCTTTAAATAAATAAGATAAACTGTTTTTGTGTTTTCCAGTTTTCCCAGATTTCTGACTCCCCAATAGCCAGACAGAGCAAAAACGGCAACTTCACGAGCATTAAGATCAGGCTTGATTATTCCGTTTTCTTTTCCTTTTTCAATAGCTTCTGTCATTGCATTTTCCCACTGTTGGGAAAGTTGATTTAATGCTTTTGTAAAATCTATATTCCAGGGTGCCATTTCCTGTGTGAAATTAGAGGCTGGGCAGCCATATTCCACTTTAAGACTTTCGTTTTCAATGAGCAGATGATAGAGTAAATTATAAATGGCATCCAGCGGATGGACAGTCGTCTGAAAAGGTTCAATGAAGGTGTTTCTGAAATTGGGAATCATTAGTTCATTAATGATCGCAAGACCCATTTCGTCTTTGGTTTTAAAATGATAATAGAAAGCTCCTTTAGTGACCCGGGTGGTCGCAATAATTTCATCCACACTGGTCGTCTGATATCCATTTACATAGATCAGTTCGAACGCTTTCTGTAGAATATTAAGCCGGGTAGCTTCAGACTTTTTCATAAAATACCGGTGAAAAATTTATACAAAGAAACGATTTTTATCTTAATTTTCTCTGAGCTCAGAAACACAGTCAGAAAGGATTTTCAGGCTGTTTTCCATTTCAGTGAAGTTTAAATTTCCAAAACCGATCCGCATGGCGGTAAGGTCCTTACTCTGATAGAGCAGGGTTCTGGGAATAAAAAGATTGTTTTGTGCACACAGGCGGCTGAGCTGCATTAAATTTACAGGACGGGTCCATTCAATCCAGATCGCAAGTCCTCCCGAAGGTATCTGAAAACAGATGTCATGTCCTAAATATTTATGTAAGAGCAATGAAAAATAATCTCTGCGTTCCCGGTATATTTTTATCGATTTTTTCAGATAACGGTTGATTTCACCTTCATCGATCATCTCACCCAAAACATGTTCCATGACAACATCTCCCTGCCGGTCGATAATCCCGAGGTATTTACGCATTTCGGTCATCAGGTTTTCCGGGGCTACAATAAATCCGGTACGGAATCCAGGTGCCAGGGATTTTCCAAACGAACCGATATAAATAACCATTCCGCCGGTATCTGCACTTGCCAGGGGCAGAAGCGGACTTTTATCATAACGAAAGTCATAATCGTAATCATCCTCAAGAATAACAAAACCATACGTATTCGAAAGGTTCAGCAGTTCCAGCCGTCTCTGGGCACTTAGAGTGACGGTGGTAGGATAGTGATGATGGGGCGTAAGATACAGCATCCGTATTTTTTGCTTCTGGCAGATTTTCCGTACTTCTTCCACGATGATTCCTTCGTCATCCATGGGGATAGAGACGATATCAACACCTTTGCGCTGAAAAATCATATTGACGGAAAAATAACTCAGTTCTCCCACCAGCACCGTATCGCCTTCAGAGAGCAAGATTTCCGAGACAATGTAGATACTCATCTCGGTACTTCGGGTGATAAGAAGATTGTTTTTAGAAATGGGGAGTCCGCGGGATAAATTTAAGTATTTAGAGAGATTTTTCTTAAAAAATTCACTTCCGTCCTGATTGTAATGTCCGGTTTTATGTGCTCTTCTTTTAAGAGCAGCGCTGTAAATCCTGGAATGCTGATCGATCTGTGTAAGGCGAATATCAGGAGAGCCATCATTAAAAACATATTCACAGGTTGAATGTTCAAAGGGATTATCTAAAATATTTGATGTTTTAAATGCAAATCCTGTAGATTCTGGATAATGATTAAGATGGTTCTCTTCAAAGTTTTTCCGCAACAGATCATGATCCTCTTTTCCGATGATGTAGGTTCCTTTATTTGGAAAACTTTCGATCCATCCCTGGGCAAGCAGCTCATCATAAACAGAAACAATGGTATTCCTGTGAACTTCTAGGATCTGACTGAAAGACCGGGTCCCCGGAAGCTTTGTACCGAAGGGCAGGTAGCCTCTCTGAATGGCATTCACCAGCTGATTGGCGATCTGCATATAGATCGGACTGTTTGATTTCCTGTCGATTTTAACAAAACTTTTATAAGGTATTTCAACCGGACTATTCATAATATTAAAACTGGCACCAATGAACCATCCGGCAATATACTACTTTTGAAACAAACAAAGAATAATGGAATTTGATCAGCTTTTAGAAAAAATTGTTACAATTGACAGGACACACGCCAAGTGGCTGAATACCCTGTCTTTTATGGAGAATGCCGGAGCACGGAAGATATCGGCCTGTGAGCACCCGTTCAAAGTAGATCTTATTCAGCTGAAACATGCGGCGGAAGAGCATCGTCATGCATTTTATCTCAAAAAACAAATCATCAAGATCGATCCTGCACTTTGTAAGCACTACACTTCAGAAGAACTTCTTGCGCCGGTATCTACCCGCCACTATCTGCACGCTCTGGATATAAAAGCCTGTAAATACCTGCAGCATGTTTTTTCCCTGACAAAAGAGGAGCTGAAGTTTGCGGCTTATCTGTTTGTGACCTATGCGATAGAGGTACGTGCCGATGAACTATATCCTGTTTATCAGGAAATTCTTACGAGGACCTCTTCAAAGATCATGGTAAAATCCATTATTCTGGAGGAAGAAGGTCATCTGGAGGAAATGATCAGCCAGCTGAACAGGTTTTCCGATGACTGGCGGATCCATGCAGAAGAAATTCTGACCATTGAACATGCGCTGCACGAGCAGTGGATCAGCGCTATTGCTAAAGAAATTTCTGAAGTAAAGTATGCTTAATGATTTTGGGAAAGCTCTAAATAAGAGAAGGCAGGAAGGAACATTACGGATGTTGAACCTCAAAAAAGCAGGAATCGATTTTTATTCAAATGATTACCTGGGTTTTGCACGAAATCATGAATTACGGGATCTGCTGCTGAAAAAAATCTGTGAAAACCCTGAAATTATTGCGGGAAGTACAGGGTCACGGCTGATCAGCGGAAACAGTATCGTGGTTGCTGAAACTGAAATATTCATCGCAAAAGAACATCAGTATGAGTCAGCCCTGCTTTTTCCTTCGGGTTACCTGGCCAACTTAGCGTTGTTTTCAGCACTGCCCGGCCGTCATGATACTTTAATCATCGATGAGTGTATTCACAGATCCGTTCATGATGCCTGCAGGATGTCCCACTCAAAAAAACTCAGGTTCAGGCATAATGATATGGAAAGTCTGGAGCATGTTCTTAAAAGACAGAAAGGTCCATGTTATATTGCCGTTGAAAGCCTGTATTCCATGGATGGAGATGTAGCTCCTTTGCAGGAAATCTGTGAGCTATCTGAGAAATATGGTGCTCATCTTATTGTAGATGAAGCCCATGCTTTTGGAGTCTTCGGAAAAGGGTTGGTTACAGAACATCAATTGCAGGACAGGGTCTTTGCAACGGTCGTTACCTATGGAAAAGCATTAGGAATGCATGGAGCAGCCATTTTAAGCGGAGATCTGATCAAGTATTATCTCATCAATTTTGCTTCTCCTTTTATTTATACTACTGCCGCACCGGATTTCCAGTGGATAAGCATCAAAACAGGCTATGAATATTTAGCAGTTGACCAAAAAAACAGAATGCATTTACAGGAAAATATTAAAATTTTCAGAAGCCGGAACGTATTATCTCCATCATCAGAAAACAGTCCGATTCAGGCTGTTCTTATTCCTGAAAGCGACGGATGTTTACGTAAGGCACAACAGGTTTTATCTGATAACGGATTCATTACCTATGCGGTCTATAGTCCTGCCGTTCAAAAAGGGAGTGAGCGCTTAAGAATCTGCCTCCACAGTTTCAACACAGAAAAGGAAATAATACAGCTTACGAGCTTAATTAAACAGTTTATTTAACGACAATAACTCAACATGAAACACGGCCTTAGAAATCCTGGTCGAAATGTCCAACACCATGAGCATATCATTTAAACCAAATAAATCTGAACCTGAAATACTCTTTGTCACAGGGATTGGAACTGGAGTCGGCAAAACAGTCTGCTCGGCAGTTTTAACGAAATATTTCAACGCCGATTACTGGAAACCGATTCAGTCCGGTGATCTGTCTTATTCCGATACCATGAAAATAAAAGAATGGGTAGGGAAAGACAGCATCTGTCATCCTGAAACGTACCGGCTGCAGCTGGCAGCTTCCCCGCATCAGTCGGCAGCAGAAGAGAACGCACACATATCTGTCAACGATTTTACCTTACCGGAAACGACAAAAAACCTTGTCATAGAAGGTGCAGGAGGATTGATGGTCCCCCTTTCGGATCAGGAATTTATCATAGATCTTATTGAAAAATTAAATATTCCGGCCGTCCTGGTCGTCAGAAATTATTTAGGATGTATTAATCATACTTTGCTGTCTGTTATGGCCTTACGTCAAAGCGGGATCCATCTGAAGTATCTGATTCTGAACGGGGAATTTCCGGCAGACACAGAAAGGGTCATCTGCAGTTTCCTGCCAATGCATACAGAGATTATAAAAATTCCTGACCTCACACCTATTGATCAGGAAAACATAGAGAGAGTATCAAAAACAATAAAAATTAGATAATGGACAAAAAAACAATTTTGAGAAACGACTGGACCAGACAGGAAATAGAGGAAATTTATCATTCCCCGTTACTGGAATTGGTTTACAGAGCATCGACTGTACACCGCGAATGGCATAATCCCGAAGAAATTCAGATGTCTACTTTATTATCCATTAAAACCGGCGGCTGTCCTGAAGATTGTTCTTATTGCGGACAGGCAGCCAGGTATCACACCGACATTAAAGTTCAGGCATTGTTGCCTACGGAAAAAGTAATCGAACATGCGCAGAAAGCAAAGGACAATGGTTCATCGCGCTTCTGCATGGCGGCAGCCTGGCGCGAAGTTCGTAACAACCGGGACTTTGATCGCGTGATCGAAATGGTAAAAGGCGTCAATGAGTTGGGAATGGAGGTCTGCTGTACACTTGGCATGCTTACAGAAGAGCAGGCGATCCGCCTTCAGGAAGCCGGATTATATGCTTATAACCATAATCTTGATACTTCAGAACAGTATTATGGCGAAATTATTTCTACCCGAACCTTTGATCAGAGGGTCGATACCATCAATAATATACGAAAAGCAGGAATAACTGTCTGTTCAGGAGGAATTATCGGTCTTGGAGAAACGCATCATGACAGAATTTCAATGCTTCTGACATTGGCAACCATGCCCAGGCATCCGGAATCTGTTCCGATCAATGCATTGGCAAGAGTAGCAGGGACACCCCTGGAAAATAATTCGAAAGTAGACACCTGGGAAATGGTAAGAATGATTGCGGCTGCAAGAATAATAATGCCTTCCTCTATGGTAAGACTAAGCGCTGGAAGGGTAGAAATGTCAGAATTTGAACAGGGGTGGTGCTTTATGGCTGGGGCCAACTCAATCTTTACAGGAGAAAGAGAAACCCTGTTAGTAACACCCAACCCGGGAGTTTCAGAAGATATGCAGTTGCTGAATACCTTAGGATTAAAACCCATGGTGAAAGAAAATAAAAAAGAATCATGCCCAGTTTAAAAGAAAGAGACCGGGAAGTCAATTGGCATCCCTACACTCAGATGAAGACCGCAGAGGATATTATTCCGATTGTAAAAGGAAAAGGCGTTTATCTTTTTGACGACACCGGGAAAAAATACATTGATGCTGTTTCCTCATGGTGGGTGACCCTGCACGGGCACTCTCATCCTTATATAGCCCGTAAAATATCAGAGCAGCTTAATACTTTAGAGCAGGTTATTTTTGCGGGTTTTACCCATGAGCCTGCCACCCGGCTTTCCGAAAAACTGCTGCAGCTGCTTCCTGACAATCAGAGGAAAGTTTTCTATTCAGATAATGGATCTACCGCCGTTGAGGTGGCCTTAAAAATGAGTATTCAGTACAGTCATAACCGGAGACAAAAGAGGAGGAAAATACTTGCCTTCAGAAATGCTTATCACGGAGATACTTTCGGAGCCATGGCAGTAAGCGGAAGGGGAACCTGGACACAGCCTTTCAGCGAAATGTTGTTTGAAGTCATTTTTATCGATACACCTACTTCAGAAAATTGGGAAAGCATAGAGTCTCAAATCACAAATATAGCGGATGAGGTGGCCTGTTTTATTTTTGAGCCTCTGATACAGGGAGCAGCAGGAATGCTGATGTATGAGGCGGAAAATCTTGACCGTATGATGAAATTGTGCAGGGAATCCGGAATTTTAATGATTCAGGACGAAGTTTTTACAGGTTTTGGAAGAACAGGTGAGTTTTTTGCAGCCGGTCACCTTTCAGAAAAACCTGACCTCATGTGCTTTTCTAAAGGTCTCACCGGAGGTACTTTACCAATGGGAATCACTACGTGTACCAATGATATTTATAATGCATTTTTATCCGATGACCAGTCCAAAACCCTGTTTCACGGGCATTCTTTCACTGCCAATCCGCTTTCCTGTACCGCAGCGCTTGCAAGTATGGATTTGCTGTTAAAGCCAGAGACCAAAAAAAATATCCGGAGAATTACAGACCAGCATTCTCAATTTTCTCAAAGGCTAAAAGAGCATGAAAGCTTCGAAAATATCCGGCAAACCGGAACGATTATTGCCTGGGAAATTAAAACCGTCTACGAAACTTCATACTTTAATGCCATAGGAAAGGTGTTTTATAAAGAGTTTTTAGAAAGGGGAATTATAATACGACCTCTCGGCAATACCATGTATCTGGTTCCCCCTTATTGCATCACCGCAGAAGAACTGAATTTTGTATATGAAAATATAATTGAAGTAGCAGAAAAATTAACTGCAACTCCAATTGTTCATGTTTACATTTAAAATTTTATTTTTAAAATTGATCATGCTGCTTTCCGGAGGATGCACGAAAAATTCGGCTTTACCACATACTTTTGCATCTAAGAGCTGACCGGTCAATGTTGTATGTCCATCAATATTGAGATTGATCCGGAGATACAACATTGGCTTTCCGTTTATTTCTGAAATATTTCCGGAAACCTCCGATAACTCTACCAGGCCATTCAGGACGTGATCCACCTGCTTTTGAGAGGCCGGGTCAAAATAACGAATGACAACTTCACTCAGATAACCGATTCCGGAGATCTTTCCGTTTTTAATTTCCTGAACTTTAAGAAAATCCGAAAGACCACGAAGGATATTTTCTTCCTTATTAACACTTACCATATAAGTGTTTTCTATTTTCTGAGCAAACCAAAGGTTACCCGTAAAAAACTGTAGATTCATATTAATTGTTAGTTAATTAAAATTTTTAATATAAATCTTTCTTTATCATTTATAAATTTCCGCTTTTGTTTATTTTTATAGTATATTTAACTATTAAATATATATTTTATAAAAAATAGTGCATATTAGCGAAAAAGCATGTTTTATTTTCAATAAAAGTATGTAATTATTACGGATTTAAGAAAAATTATTTAAATAATCGCTATGTAGAGAATGGTACCTATCTCTACATGACGGAGACACAACAGAAGAGTTTATATTGATTATAATCATAAAAAAGAATTTAAAGTTTCCCATACATTTGAAGTCCCTGAGTATATGGAATAGATCCTTTATTTATCAATCTTACGTGGTATGTATGTGGTATTGTAATTAAGTATATTTTTAATCATTTTTTATTTCTTTGTCTACATTAAAATTCCGTAATATATTGTGCAGGAATAATTTTGAATATTATAAAAAATAATACATTCAAGTTTGTAATATCAATAATTAAAGTAGAAATAAAATGTACAGAAAACTAAAAATAATCATACCTCAATGAAGAAAAAATATAGAGTGGAAAATTCGTATGAGGTATAGAGACAAAGTAGATCATTCTGTTGAAAAGCGGTAGCAGAAGTTACATGAGAAAAATATTATGAAAAACGAAAAACCTAAACTAAATTTAGAAGATTTAAGCGAAAAAATTATTGTACAGGATGAAATATTAGCACTGGCTAAACAAAATTCCCCTCGTCTGTTAAATAAATTCAGATTGGTTTACCCTGAATTTTTTGATAAAATTTCGGACATCCAACCCAATCTTAAAAATTCTGAACTTATTTTCTGTATCTATTTAAAGCTGAACCTTACCACAAAAGAGGTTGCCACATATACCTTTGTGACACCTAAAGCAATACAGAACAGAAAGAACAGACTTCGGAAAAAACTGGGAATTCCTTCTGACTTAGATATTTATAAATGGTTTAATGATATTTAAACCATTTTTTATTGTATAACCGGCTGGTCCAGGTCGTGATACAGCAGTATTTCCCAATTGTTAGGCGGCAGCGTCATGCTGCCACTTTAATCTGAGTTACATGGCTTTTCTTCTCTCAAAATCGCTTTTACAGGCTGAATATACTTCAGATAAGAAGCCTGCGGAAGATCGTCTGCACCGATCTCACGGATTTATAGTCCGTGAGTCATCAATTTTTCGCCTGAGGATCAGATTTCGTAAATCTCAGCATCGGTAAACACAAAGTACTTTCCCTTTTTAGGAATATTCCGGGTATCAAGACCTGTAAATTCACTGAATGCCGGAAGCAGCAGCTGATTTTCAGACATCGCAAAGCAAGGAAGCTTAATCTTTCTGACTGAAGAATTAATGACAAATCCGGGGTGGATATGTCCCGTAATCTGAAATTTTTCATGCCCCTTTTCAAAATCATGAATAAAGAGAAAATCATTCATCTCCAATAATTTTGTTTTGAAATTCAGACATAACTTTGATTCTAATTTTTTGGAAATCCTGTCATGATTTCCTTCAATCAGGTAAAATTGCAGATCCGGATACTGATTTCGCCAGCTACAGAATTCGTCCACATCAGAATTGTCTCCTGCATGCAACAGGTCACCCACAACCATGAATTTTTCAGGTTGGAAATATTCAATCAGGATCGATAACCGTTCCAGATCATTTTTCATAATCTGATTGGCCAGAGCGATCCCGTTTTTTCTGAAATGGGCCGTTTTACCGATGTGGAGGTCGGAGAGGATAAGTGCTTTTTCCTTTTTCCAGAAAAGGGCTCGCTGGTTGGTAAGGGTAAAGGTTTCGTTTCTGACAGATATATTTTTTGTGGCAATATTCACGGGTATGTTTAATGTATTAATCTTTTATATTTCTCCCGGATTGTTTGATCAGTTTCTGTATTCTCGCATCAAGACTTTCACTGGTCAGGGTCTGCCGTAAACTGTCAACTTTAATCGGGAAACTTAAAGGCGTAAAAGTATTGGCAAATTTCAGAATAATTTTTGATTTTTCAATTCTTTTGAAGGCTTCTACCAGTCGCTGTTCCTGCAGCTGCATATTAAAAACTTCCGTATATGCCTGTCTTACCAGAAAGTGGTTGGGGTCATGATCTTCCAATACCTTGAAAATAAGCCCTGCAGAACTTTGCAGCGCTTTATTGGAACGCTGTTGCCCCGGAAGATTCTGAATCACCATTCCGGAAATGACAGCAATGTCCCTGAATTTTCTGCGGGCCATTTCCGCAGAGTTAATGCTTGAAATGACATCAATCATGAGGTTTTCCCGGGTTAAAATTTTATGCAGGTTATCATCATTCAGGGGAATTTCTTTATCGCTGAATAATTCAAAACCATAATCATTCATCGCCATCGAGAACGAAATAGGAGCCAGTTTTGAAATCCGGTAGGCGATCAGTGCAGCCATTACTTCATGAACGAGGCGTCCTTCAAAAGGATACATAAACAGGTGGTAACCTTCCCGGTTTTTAATCAGTTCCACCAGAAATTCATCTTCTTTGGGGATATGGGAACGTTTCTCCTGGTTGATTAACAGGGGATGTAAGAATTTGAGCTCTTTTTCAGAAGCCTTGGGATTGAGCGCTCCTGAAAGTTTTTCTCTCAAAAAACGGCCTAAATTGGTACTTAGTGGTAATCTGCCTCCCAAATAGCTCGGAGCTAAAGCTTTTCCTTTGGATGACCGCACATAAACGGTCATATCCTTTACCATCGCGATCTCAAGTACACGGCCTGCCAGTATAAATTTTTCCTCTTTTTTTAATCTTGAAATAAAATATTCCTCTACCATACCGATGTATCCTCCTGAAATAAACTTCACTTTCAGCATGGCATCGCTTACGATAGCGCCCATGTTCATCCGGTGAAGCATCGCGATCTTTCTTGATGTTACTTTAAACAGTCCGTCCTCCATGACCACTACTTTATGGTATTCTTCATACCCTTGCAGGACGCTTCCGCCCACCGTGAGAAAATCAAGAATATTTTTCCACTCGTCGGCAGTCATTTCCTGGAATGTATATACCTGTTTTATCCTTTCATAGGTATCCTGAGGATAAAAACCGTCTCCAATGGCCAGAGTCATTAAAAACTGAACCAGTATATCAAAACATAATACCTGAGGCTCCCGGGGCTCTATCACATTCTGTTTAATGGCTTCTTTCAGCGCAGCTACCTCAATCAATTCCAGAGAATGCGTAGGAACACAGTAAATTTTTGAGGTTTCAAAAGGGGAGTGCCCGCTTCGTCCTGCTCTCTGTAAAAACCGGGCTACCCCTTTCGCAGAACCGATCTGTATCACGGTGTCTACGGGCTTGAAATCGATTCCTAAATCTAATGACGAGGTAGAAACTACTGCTTTTAATTTCCCATTGCTTAGATTTTCCTCAATCCAGATCCTTAAATGCGCATCAATAGAACTGTGATGAATGGCAATCTGACCTGCAAAATCAGGGTAGGCGTCCAGCAGCAGCTGATACCACATTTCACTCTGGCTCCGGGTATTGGTGAAAACAATCGTAGAATTGGATTCTAAAATAATCGGTACTACTTTATCTGCAAGTTTGTGCCCAAGGTGTCCTGCCCACGGAAGAATTTCAACTTCGTCAGGAAAGACGGGAATAATATCGATCTTTTTATGTTCTTTGGCAGTGATCTTTGTTTTCTTAATTGCGTATGGAATAAGTACATCCATAGCTTCATCAAGGTTTCCGATGGTTGCCGAGATTCCCCAGATCTTAAGCTTCGGAACGTACTTTCGGAGTTGTGAAATGCCTAACTCCACCAGGATACCTCGTTTCGAGCCTAGCAGTTCGTGCCATTCATCGATCACGATGCTCTGCAGGTTATGAAAAAACCGGTCATGATTTTTCTGTCCGAGAAGCAAATGTAAACTTTCCGGGGTGGCGACTAATATCTCCGGCATGTTTCTGACCTGCTGCTGTCTTACTTTGGGATCTGTATCTCCATTTCTGACCCCAACCGTCCAATCCAGTCCAATTTCGTCTATTGCCTCCTGCATAGCTTTAGCGATATCTTTTGAAAGCGACCGAAGGGGAGTGATCCAGATCATTTTGAGACCATCCTTATATTTTTCAGGATGATTCAAAAAATCTGAGATCAAGCCCAGGAAAACAGAATAGGTTTTTCCAAAGCCTGTAGGCGCAACAACCATTCCGCTGTAGCCATTTCCGAATTTTTTCCAGGTATCGGTCTGAAATTTAAAGGGGACATTACCTTTATCTGCCATCCATTGAAGGATGATCTTAAACCCGTCGGTATTTTCAAAAGCTGCCAAGTTATATTTTTTTAAAATATGAATTAATATATTTCATCTGATTTCTGTAAAATATCTGAGAATAATGAGTGGACTTATAGGATCACATACTCAACAATCATAAAAGATGTGTGCCGTGTTTTGCAGACGATTATTGTATCAGTTTTTTTATTTCTTCCAGGTCATCTATTTCATTGACTGTTTTATCTTTCCGCCATCTGACAATTCTTGGAAAACGCAAAGCCACGCCACTTTTATGACGGCTGCTGAATCCTATTCCTTCAAACGCGATTTCGAAAACCAGCTCTGCTTTAACGGTCCGGACCGGCCCGAATTTTTCGATAGCATTTTTATTAACAAATTTACTGACCTCCATGATTTCTTTGTCCGTTAATCCGGAATAAGCTTTTGCAATAGTGACCAGGGAATCGTCTTTTTTAACGGCAAAGGTATAATCGGTATAGTACGCACTCCTTCGTCCGCTTCCTTTCTGTGCATAGATAAGAACTGCATCTATGGTTAAAGGATTGATCTTCCATTTCCACCAGTCGCCTTTTTTCCTTCCGGAATGATAATAAGACTTTTTTTGTTTTAACATTAAGCCCTCACTGTTGATGTCCCTTGAATTCTCCCTGATGGCGTCCAGAGCATCCCAGCTTTCGAAACTGATGATTTCCGAGAGTTTAATATTTTCGGGATTTTCGTTTAATAAAAGCTCTTCCAGCATGACACGTCTTGCAGATATAGGTTTTTCTCTGAGGTCATTATTTTCGAGTTCTAAAAGATCATATGCAAAGACCTCAATAGGGATTTCGGAAAGCATCTTTTTAGTCAGTGTTTTCCTGTTCAGTCTTTTCTGAAGTTCGTTAAAATTTAAAACTTTGCCGTCTTTTACGGCAAGAATTTCCCCGTCCAGGACAAAGTTTCCATTCATCTGTCTTACGGTTTCTGCAATTTCAGGAAATTGCTCTGTAATGAGTTCCTCACCCCTGGACCATATAAAAACTTCGTCATTTCTTTTTATGATCTGTCCACGGATACCGTCCCATTTGTATTCAATCTGCCAGTCTTCGGGGCTACCGAGTTCCTCCAGTTCTTTTTCCAGGGGATAGGCGAGACAGAAAGGGTAAGGTTTTGAATTATCAGAATTAATTTTTTCTGCCGAAATCAGCTCGTTAAAGGAGATTTCGTCAGGCTGCCATTTTCCCATTAAACTATGGGTCAACGCACTGGATTCTTGGTCGGAAAATTTCGTCAGCGCATTGATCAGTGTTTTATCGGAAACACCTATACGGAAACTTCCGCCTAATAACTTATTAAAAATCAGACGTTCGGTGTAATCTAATCCGTTCCATGAATTCAGAACAAATTCTTTTTTTTCGTCATCCGTTTTTCCTTTCAGGCTGATAATATCCTGCATCCACTCAGAGAGCGTACGCTCAATTTTTTCGGCAGGTGGAGGGAGTATTAATGACAGGGTTTCTCCTAGATCTCCAACCGACGAATAGCTTTCCTGAAACAGCCAGAATGGCAATTTTGTGATGTCCAGAGCCCATTCTTTCATGTAATTGGTATTGACATTTCGTTTTGGCCTTTTACCGGTAAACAGAGCAATAAACCAAACTTTATCTTCATCCGGAGCGCGCTCAAGATAATCGATAATGGCATCGATCTTTGCGTTGGTTTTGTTAGTGCTCTCCAGAGCATTGATTAAATCTGCAAAATGTTTCATAATTTCATATGGGTATTCCGGTTGCTGCTACTTGTCTTCTCATCAGGATTCAGAAGTTTATTCTGATACTATGGGTTCTCGGGGGTTTCTTTTTCAGGTACTTCATCATCATCACCATACAGCGTTTCCACAACATCAGATTTTATTCCGATTTCATTTAAGTATTTCGAAAAAACTTCTGTCTGTCCGTGCGTTACATGAACAATCTCCGCTTCCGTAGCTTTGATAGCCTGTAAGAGCCCTTTCCAATCGGCATGGTCACTCATCGGAAAACCGGCATCCGCGCTTCGCCACCGTCTTGCACCACGAACCTGCATCCATCCTGAGCAGATGGCTGTGGCTGCATCAGGGATTTTTTTGATTACGTTACTGTCCAGCAAAGCAGGCGGAACAATAACGATATCGCCCTGAACGTGTTTTATATTTTCTCTGAAATCCGGAATTTCATAATCGGGAAGTTCAATTCCGACTTCTTCAAAAGCGATATTAAGTTTCCCGATAGAGTAGTGAACATGAATTTTTCCCAATCCTTCCACGGCTTTCATAATCCGCTGGGCTTTACCCAGTGAATATCCGATAAACACGGAAGTCTTTTGATTTTCCTTGTTTTTTAACACCCAGTTCTGCATTTTTTTGTTTAAATCTTCCACCTCCAGCCAGTTGTAAATCGGAAGTCCGAAGGTACTTTCGGTAACAAATTCATTACAGGTAACCAATTCAAACGGGGTGCTCAATCCGTCATCCTGAACTTTATAGTCGCCGGAAATAACCGATACATAGCCTTTATATTCCAAACGGATCTGTGCCGAACCTATAATGTGACCTGCAGGATGAAGGGACAGTTTTACACCGTTCATATTGATGACCTCTCCATATTCAATGCTCTGACATTCAATATCCGGCGAGATCCGGCGGTGCAATATGGGCTTTGTAAAATGATGACAAAGATATTTTTTCATGCCCCATCGTGCATGATCTGCATGTCCATGGGTAATAACGGCGAGATCCACAGGTCGCCAGGGATCAATATAAAATTTTCCCTGCGGACAGTAAATACCTTTATTTGTAAATGTGATAAGTTTCAAGGATATGATGTAATTTGATTACCTTTCACAGTTCAAAAAGCTGACCAAACCGGTGTAAAGCCACAAAAAAAGGAGCTGCTGATACAACTCCTTCTGTTCCGGGATTTATGGAATAATTTTTTCTTCTCTCAGCTTCTTAAATAAATCAATAAATGAATCTTCTGTACTCTGAAACGCTGTAAAACCCGATTTCCGGCTTTTCGTCATATCCGTCATTACTTCCAGCGGTCTTCCCAGATCCAGATCGGTATGCCAGGCAGAAGCCAGCCTGTGTAATTTTTCTTCCTTTAAATGATATTTTAAAGCAATATCCTTCCACACTTCAGCATCCTTTTCCATTTCTTTTTCCAGAGGTCTTATCGTATCGCCAAAACCTTCTGCTTCAATACCAAACCAGTCTGCAATCCTTTGCCAAAGCCATTTCCATCTGAAAATATCACCATTGGTAATATTATAAGCCTGATTTCTCGCGGATTCTGTAGTGGAAGCCCAGAATATCTGTTTTGCCAATATTCGGGCATCGGTAACATCGGAAATACCGTTCCACTGTTCCGGAGATCCCGGCCAGATAAATTTTCTGCCCGTTTCTTTACAGATACTGGCATACACTGCTAATGTTGTTCCCATGTTCATTAGATTTCCTACAGCGTACCCGATAACCGTATGCGGCCTGTGGATGCTCCAGGTAAATCCATCTCTTTCTGAAGCTTTGTAAACCTCATCTTCCTGCGCATAATAAAAATTAGGAAGCGGGAGACGCGGATGCTCTTCTCTGACCGGCGTCTCAGGCAGGGTTCCGCTTTTGGCATAGGCATCAAATGGGCCGAGGTAATGCTTGAGCCCGGTAACCAAAGCGACATGCTGTACCGATTTTTTCGGAGCTACAACATTCAGCAGGTTTCTGACCAGGGCACTGTTCACGCGGATATTCTCATCTTCCGTATCATTACGCATCCAGGTGGTAAAAAAAATATGCGTAGGTGAAATATGTTCCAGGGCTTCAACAAGACTTTGCTCATTCAACAGATCTGCCTTTACAGATTGCAGTCCTTCTATATTATTATTGGGATTTCTGGACAGTCCATACGTAATCCAACCTTGTGAAATCAATTCCTGAGCGAGATTACTTCCTGTAATTCCCGTAGCACCGACGACCAATGCAATATTTTCCGTATTTTTCATTCTATAAAATTTCTATTGTAAAATTATGAATGGCAGCTATTAAAATACTTGATCCAGATCATGGGTTTTGATTGATATGGATCATGGAACACAGATTGAAAGTTTAAAGTTTTAGGTTTAAATTACTGTTTATTAAGATCTTCGATCTCTGTTTATTTTTTCAGGGAAAGCTTTTTACGGATTCTGCTGACGGTTTCCGGAGCAAGTCCAAGATAAGAAGCGATCAGATTATGGGGAAGCCTTCTGATGAGTTCAGGATTATTTTGCGCCAGCTGGGAATATTTTTCCTCAGCAGTATAACCACTTGAAACGATCAGGCGATAATCTTTTGTGACCAAACTGTTTTGATACAGGATTCTGAAATACCGGTCCATCACAGGAATCTGCAGCATCATTGTATCGTAATCGTCACGGCTGATCAGTAAAAGTTCGGTTTCTTCAACAGCAGTAATGTTGAGGACCGCCTGTTCCTGATTGATGAAACTGTTAAAATCTGAAATCCACCATCCCTCCAGCGCAAACATATTGATGTGTTCGTTTCCTTTTTCATCCGAAAAATAAGATTTAAGCAGACCTTTACTTACAAAAGACAAATGTCTGCATACATCACCTTCCTTCAGCAAATATTGTTTTTTTCGCAGTTTTTTTGAAATAAAGAAAGATGCGAGCCGGGCTTCCTGAACTTCACTCAAATCAACTTTGTTTTTTATATGGGCAATGAGGACTTCAAACATCAGAATAATTTATTTAAAAATATTGTTTTCTAAACTTAAGGTATACTGCTACAGGATGTGGTTTTAAAAAGTTTACTATTGCGGTTTTTCGGGGTTATATTTTTCATAAAACCAAAATAATCCGAACAGATAAAAGGAATGCAGGAGTTGTGCTTCGATGGCAGACCAGTTTTCAACGGAGCTGCTTCCTAAGATAAGGATGCTCATGACAGCCAGAGAGGCATACAGGGTATATTTAATTTTAAATCCAATCAGCATCAAAATTCCTAAACCAGCTTCCAGGACCGGTAACAGGTAACTGAAAGGAATGATCAAGAAGTCCGGAATGGCAGATTTCTCCATAGAAGCTGTCATCCAATCACTAAATGCTGAAAGTTTCGGGATTCTTACCAGCCCGTGTCCTGTCAATGAAACGGCAACGGGCAATCTTAAAAAGAAAAATGACGTCTTAAAATCTTTCATGAGTATCTGTTTTCTGTTGTTTCCATCGTTTAATTAAATCCCCGTCTTTTCCCGACAGTGGATCATAGGAAGGTTTGGGAACCTTTTGAATGTGCCGGAGTGAAACTGTATAGTGATCTTTTTCCTCTTTGATCAAATCGGGCTTCATGCCATCCGGATAAGCTCCCACTACCGTAAAATCATCAGAATGGGAAAGACACTGGTGACCGACTCCTGCCGGAATCACGATCATATCCCCTGAAGAAATTTCTATTTTCTGACCGTTCGGTCCTCCCATCTGAACTTCTGCAGATCCCTGGAAAACACCCAGCACCTCGTGGGTATTGCTGTGGTAATGATGAAAAGAATATATTCCCCCTCGCCAGGAATTGGACCAATTGTTTTTGCGGAATATATTCTCCAGAAATTCGGCTCCGGCGGTACCAAGTTCTGCAAAGGCATTACGATATACCAGCAAAGGATACGGACTGTTGGGAATAATTCCGTCGTCTTCGAAAAAAAACTCTTCAGGAGTAAAGGACAGTTTCTTCATAGCATGTATTTTAAATATAAAGAACCGATGCAAATCAAAGGCACCGGTTTTACAGATGTTTTCTATCTGTGATTATTTTTCAGATAATTAATGATTCCCATAACATCATCTTTTCCGAAGCCTTCATCATGGGCAGCCTGATAGGTTTCCATCAGTGTTTTGGACAGGGGAAAATCTGCCCCGGCATTTTTTGCCAGGAGAACATCCTTTAACATCAGATCAAGAGCAAATGCCGGCTCGTAATCGTCATTAATCAGGAGTGGTGTTTTTACTATTGTGGCACCGCTGCCACTAGCGCTTTCATTTATTATTTCAAGAATTTCTTTTCTGTCGATCCCCAGTTTATCAGAAAGTAAAACCGTTTCTGCGAGTCCCTGATATAAAGCTGAAATAAAATAGTTTACTGCGAGCTTGGCAGCAATTCCTTTTCCGTTTTCACCCAGGTGCCTGATTTCTTTTCCCAATATCTTCAGATAGGGAAGTGCTCTTTGTACATCTTTCTCTTCACCGCCTGCCATGATCATTAAAGTACCTTCTGCTGCGGGCTTTGTGCTTCCGGCTACTGGCGCATCAATGAATGAGGCTTCTTTTATTTTAACAGCTTTTGAAATTTCACTGCTCATTTCAGGCGAAATAGTACTCATATCAATAAATAGTTTTCCGGTAATATCCGAAGCTAAAACCTCTTCGTAAATTGCTTTTACAGCATGGTCATCCGTGAGCATCGTAAAAATGATATCACTGTTTTTCAGCAAGTCAGAAACTGAACTGCAGACGCTGGACCTTTCTTTAAAATCTTCTGCCTTCTCTGCTGTTCTGTTGTAAACGGAAAGAGTTAATCCTGCTTTCTCAAGATTTTTGGCCATCGGATGACCCATATTTCCAAGACCTGCGAATCCTATTTTTTCTGTATTCATATTATTTTTCTGTTTTTAATTTTACTGACTTTTCAGTTTTTTCATAAACTCGGTAACGGCCGGTCTGAATTCTTCAAACAATGGATGTTGTCTATTTTTAAGCATTACTTCTGTAAAGAGTTTCAACCCAGTGAAAATTCATGAGCGGTCTGTTCACTGTCAAATATCTTCTTTGATTTTACGCTTTCAATAATCTGAAACAAATCGTCATGGTTGTCAAAGTCAAAATCCAGTGTTTCTGACCCTCTGACCCGTCCTTTAATGATAATTCCTGAAGTTGGAGATGGTATTGGTTATTTCTTTTTTCCATTTTTCAATTATGAGTTACATTTAATAAAAATGATTGACCAGATCATCAATACCTGCCAATTCTTCCTGGCTCAGATTAATCTCAATTGCTTTTGCATTCTGCACCGCCTGATCTGCATTTCTGGCACCGGCCAAAGCAATGGTAATTCCCGGCCTTCCAATAGTCCACCGCAGTACCAGTTGTCCCAAAGTAGCGCTATGAGCATCGGCAATGGGCTTGATTTTATTTAAAAGAGCATTGGTGCGCTCAATAAATTCAGGTTGGAAATGTTTGTGACTGGCTCTGTGATCTCCTTTCTGGAACTGATATCCATTGTGAATTTTTCCGGTCAGCAAACCTCTCTCCAAAGGACTGTACGCTAAAACCGATTTGTTATTTTCAATACAGTAAGGAACGGTTTCTTCCTCCACTCCGCGATTGACCATGCTGAAAGGAATCTGGTTAGAAACTAAGGTTAATGTCTTTTCCGCTTCTGCCAATTGTTGAGCATTGTAATTACAGACACCGGCATACCGGACTTTTCCCTGCTCGATTAATCTTGAAACCGCTTCGAAAGTCTCGTCAATCGGCGTTGTAGAATCCGGCCAGTGGATTTGGTACAGATCAATGAAATCTGTCCCTAATCTTTTCAGACTCTGTTCGCACTCATACATGATGCTTTCTTTACCTGCGAATTTGTAAACGTCAATGGCTTTTCCGCTGTTATCGTGGCTGTGCATGGCAAAATCTCCTTTCGCAAGATCCCATCTCATTCCGAACTTGGTTAAAATCTGAACTTTATCCCGCGAGATTCCTTTGATTGCTTCTCCTACAATCTCTTCACTGGTTCCCTGTCCATAGATCGGAGCCGTATCGATAGAGGTGACGCCGACATCATACGATGACTGAATCGCTTTTACAGCCTCGTTTCTGTCAGTGCTTCCCCACATCCATCCACCGGCAGCCCATGCTCCGAAAGTGATTGCCGATACTTCCAAATCGCTGTTTCCTAATGTTCTGTATTCCATAGGTGTATTCTGTATATGTATTTAATTTCCGTTGAGTAGCGCATAAATCACAAAGTCTTAGATACCATATTTGACCTTGATATCGGAATGATCATGACAAGAAAGTATTCGTTACATTTTCGTTCCCATGCTTCCTGATTTACCGGAGCTTAATACTGCAAAAAATAAACCGTAAATATTATAATGATATTTAATCTGACTCACTTCCTGAATAGGAATTAATCCGACCTGGTAAAATTTCATACCCCGACAGTTTTAAAAACAATAAAACTTCCCGAAATTTACGGCAAAATAAAAGTAATGAAGATCATCGATATTGAAAACTGGAACAGGAAGGAGCATTTCGAATTTTTCTCGCAAATGGCTAGTCCCTATTTTGGGTTTACCACTGAAGTGGACTGTACAACAGCTTATGAAAAGGCTAAAAAAGATGGACATTCCTTTTTTGCAGCATACCTTCATAAATCTATGGTTGCAATTAATTCAGTAAACGAATTAAAGCTTCGTATTCTGGATAACCGGGTTGTTTTGTACGACATCATTCATGCCGGAACTACCATCGGACGGGCAGACGGTACTTTTGGATTTGCTTTTGTCCGCTTTTCTGAAAATTTTGAGATCTTCAATGCCGAACTGCAGAAAGAAATAATGGAGGTCCGTAACAGTTCCGGCCTTAGAATGAATAATGGGGAACTGGGTAAAGACCTGATTCGGCATTCTACCATTCCATGGAACTCTTTCAGTGCTTTGCTTCATCCGACACCGTTGGATAGAACCGAATCTGTCCCGAAAATTACATTTGGAAAATTCAGCGTGCGTGACGGCAAAAAGTTTCTGCCTGTTTCCGCAGAGGCTCACCATGGACTGGCAGACGGCTTTCATCTGGCAAAATATTTTGAAGAATTTCAGAAACAGCTTGACCTTTAGAAACACATTACGGGAAACCGTAAAGGATATTTTTTAATCTTATCTAAATTTGGTGCAAATATATTAGTATCTTAGAATCTGATTTTAACAATCGGAACGCTTGAACTGATATCAACCATAACTCAATTTTATTTAAGAATGCCCGGTCATATTCCCCCATATGAAAATGATGACTTTATTACAGATGTTTCCGGAAATAAGGATACTCCGATTGATTTTGGAAATTCTGCTTTTTCGGAAGTTTTCAGTAGAGACCAGAATGCTGCTGTTCCGCAAAACACCTCGCAGAGCAGTCCGGATTCTCTGAAGACGGGAAAGAAGTATCAGCGCAAACTTAATCTTTCAGAACATCAGGTTGACATCCTTGACCAATTAAGATTTGCAGAAAATGTTTTTAATGAGATCGACTATTGCAGGGTTCAGATTTTAAAGCAGTTTTTAAGAACGACAGGCTATCTTCATAAATATTGTATTCCCGTTAATAAATCCTATGCGACCGTCATCGACGAATTATCTGAAATTATCGTTGTCCTCCAGTACAATTACAGGAAGGAGAGCCTGAATTATAAATATACCTATGATTCAGTTAAAGGGGAAATTTTCAATCATATTTTAAAATTGTGTGAAAATAATGTCCGTGAATTTTACGGAATAAAAAGGAAAATCAGCACTGATTTTCCATACACCCATCCTGATATTCTCGACAAGTATCATAAAAAAATCGTTTCTAAAGTTGAGGTGTTCCTGACCGAAAATCAATACCAGATCCTGGATGCAGATGCGAAAACCAATATTATTCTCAACGAAAATAATACGAACAGATGGAAATCCCGATTTGATCTTATCAAGCAGGATTACACGAATCCGTTTGCTTTTGAAAGAGAAATTTTCAGGCTGGCGGATGTGAATATTAAAAATCCCTCAGTGGAAATCATATTTTTTGAGGCTTCAAAATTTGCCGCCGATTTAGATAAAAACTGTGCGTTGAGACTCTATATCCATTACCTGGACAAATCTCTTCTGATGCAATCTGATAATAAGCAACTGGCGAAAGCCATTCAGAAAAGTTTATTTTCTACCCCTGAACAAATTAAGGATTTTGAAAGAATACTGAACGATTTTACGGCAACCCGAAATCTGGAAGCGGCCATAGAAGCCGTGAATCATTTTTATCTTCCCAAAAGAAAAAAAATAATGATAGACCGGGCGGCTATTGAAAATGTTCAGAAGCTGGACTCAGAAGTATCCCAAAAGCTGACGGATCTGCTCAGTGATGATGAAGATGAAGGTATTTTCATTACTGTTGAAGAGGCGAAAAATGAAAATGAAATTATTTTTAACATAGAAAATAAAAACCAGGACATCAGGGCTTCAAAATATCTTGAGGAGTTCAGTTTTACAGCCATACAAAAAGAAATTTTAGAGATATTTGAAAAGCACAGTTTTACGGTGCTGCAAGCCGATTTTTCCGATTTTGTAAAGTCCAGAAACCTGTTTATGGCTTCCAGTATCGACAGCATTAATGATGCCTGTTATGAAGTTCTTGATGATATCTTAATCGAAGAAGAAGATGAATATTTTACCATTAATCCAAATTATTATAAACAACTTTTAAATCATGATTGATCATATTAAACCGAAAGAAGCTACTTCTATTATAAATTCCCTCATCGGCGGTGTTGTTCCGAAAACCGGAGTCCAGCATATAACGGTAGGCCGTTCGGAAGAAGTGAATGCCTTCATCAGCGCTCTGGAGGATGTTAAAAACGGACACAGCATTGTAAAATTCTGGATCGGAGATTTCGGAAGCGGAAAATCTTTTATGCTCCACCTTTTGAATACCGTAGCTCTTAAACAGAAATTCGTCGTTGCCAATGCGGATTTCACCCCGGACAACAGACTGTATGCGAATGACGGGAAGAGTGTGATCCTGTATTCGGCGATCATGGATAATATTGCGATACAAACGAAACCTGAAGGAGGTGCTCTGCCGACATTACTTGAAAAATGGATCGAGCAGGTCATTACAAAAACAGCTGAAGAAAACGGGATCTCGTTATCGGAAATCAGAAATGAACAGTATCTGAACCTGATCCGGAATTCAATTATGAAGACAGTGAATGAAATTACGGAAGTCGGTGGTTTCGATTTCGGATCTGTAATTGTAAAATACTATGAAGGGTACATTAAAAATGATGAACTGCTACGCAGAAATGCCCTAAAATGGCTGAAAGGAGAATATAATACCAAAACGGAAGCGAGGCAGGATCTTGGCGTGCGGGAAATCATAAATGATTCTAATTATTATGATATGCTGAAAAACTTCTGCAAGTTTTTTGTGAGCATGGGCTACAGCGGCTTTATGATTAATTTGGATGAAGCGATCAATCTTTACAAAATTTCTACGCGTGCGGTCAGGGAAAAAAATTATGAAAAAATATTATCTATTTATAACGACTGCTTTCAGGGAAAAGTCTCCAATCTTTTCATCAATTTTGCCGGAACAAAAGAGTTTCTGGAAAATGAAAGAAGAGGACTTTTCAGTTACCAGGCTTTAAAATCAAGACTGGAAAGCAATAAATTTGAAACGCTGGAAATCAGGGATTTTGCCCAACCCGTCATTAAACTAACTCCGCTTGATCACAATGAAATTTTCGTTCTTCTTAAAAAATTAAAACTGATTTTCGATTTTAATTATAAGACTGAAAGTAATATTTCTGATCATGAGATTTCATCTTTTATGGAAGAAATATTCAATAAACCGGGTGCTTCCGAGTTCCTTACGCCACGGGAGGTAATCCGGGATTTCCTGAATATCTTAAACATCATCAGGCAGAATCCGAATGTCGACAAAAGACAGCTTTTCGGGGAAATTGAAATTTCCGACGAGAGACCCGATGAGAAGCCTTTTGAAATGAATATTGAAGAAATATGACCTCATTTGACATGCTTTCTGCGCCTATCAGGAAATATATTTATGACAAAGGATGGGGCAGTCTGAGACCTATTCAGGAGGCAGCCATTCAAAGAATTATACCCACGGACAACAATTACGTTTTAATATCACGAACAGCTTCAGGTAAAACGGAGGCTGCTTTTCTGCCCATTTTATCAAAAGTGAATTTTAGGGAACAAGGCGTAAAAGTATTGTATATTTCACCATTGATCGCATTGATCAATGATCAGTTTATTCGGGTGGAGAAGCTTTGTGAATATCTGGATGTTCCGGTAACCAAATGGCATGGAGAAGCCGCTAAAGGAGCCAAAGAAAAACTTCTTAAACATCCGGAAGGAATCGTGCTCATCACACCCGAATCCCTAGAGGCAATGTTTGTGAATAAACCGTACCAGATTAAGCATCTGTTTGCCAACCTGGAATATGTGGTGATTGATGAGATCCATTCTTTTCTGGGCTCGGCCCGGGGAACTCATTTACAGTCTTTACTAAGCCGTCTGCAAAATATCAATAGTAGAAAATTCTGTATTGTAGGGCTTTCTGCAACGGTAAGTGATGTTAACAGATATATCGAACTGAAAGAATTTCTTGGAGATCCGGAAAATACAAAAATTATCCGCGATAAAACGCCCAAACCCATCAATGCTGTTTTCAGATATTTTGCAAGTACATCCCCCAATCTTTCTTCTGATCTTCTGAACGATGTATATGTAAGCACGAAGAACAGCAAAACTCTTATTTTCCCAAATGCGAGGGGGAGAGTGGAAGAAGTTGCCGTAGGGCTTAAAAAAATTTCGGACAGGCTGGGTGGACATCAGAATTATTTTTCCCATCATTCCTCTGTAGATAAGGAAGTCCGCGAATATGTGGAGTTTTTTGCCAAGAACAGTTCTGTTCAGAACTTCTGTATTTCCTGTACCTCAACATTGGAATTGGGTATTGATATCGGAAATGTAGACGAAGTGGTACAGATCGACGCGACCCACAGTATTGCCTCTCTGATCCAGCGGGTCGGACGCAGCGGAAGGCGTGAAGACAGGGCAAGCAATCTCTTTCTTTATGCGACAGATCCCTGGAGTCTGCTGCAGTCAGTCGCCTGCTGGCTATTATATCAGGAACAGTATATAGAGCCGGTTTCGGTCAATAAAAAGCCGTATGATGTCCTTTTGCATCAGACATTATCTATAGTAAAGGCACATTCAGGCATGATGTTTTCCGAACTTTTAGAAGAAATCTGTGCGAATTCCAGTTTTTCACGAATTGAAAAAAATGATATAGAAGCCATTATCAGACACCTGGCTAAAACAGATTTGCTTGAGAAAATTGGAAATGAATATATCATTGGCATTGAGGGTGAAAAACTGGTGAACAATAAAGATTTCTACAGTCTCTTTCAGACCCCGGTACTTTTTAAAGTGTCCTGTCAGGGAGTGAAGATCGGGGAATTACCGTTGTCGTCTCAGGTACGGATAGATGAAAATGTTTATCTGTCTGCAAGGATCTGGAAGATACAGGATATTGATTATGAAACCAAGAAAATAGAAGTTATCCCCGCAAGAGACGGTAAAAAACCGATCTTTTCCGGTGATCCGGCAGATACTGTCCATAAGATCAGGGAAAAAATGCTGGAAATTATACTTTCGGAAGATCAATACGATTTTCTGGATGCTGCAGGTCACGAAACGATCCGGGAATTAAGAAAATACTTTTCCGTTTTTGAGGTAAAAAATCCGGAGACAGACCGGATTGTGCATCATGGTCAGACGAACAGTACTTTTTACACTTTTACCAGTTCGAAGATACACAGAACGTTGAGTTTTATGATGGACAGTTTTGGGATTGAGCATCAGATTCACGACAGCAGCAGCAGTATGAGTATAAAAAGTACAGATGGTGATTTTGCAGGCGTTTTGCAGGGTATTCATCTGGATGAGATCACTATCGTTCAGATGCTGGAGCAACTGATTCAGGAAAAACCTGCAATGTTAGATTTTTCAAAATGGGCGAAATATCTCCCTTTACGTTATCAGGCAAAGCTGCTGAAGGAAAGTTATTTTGATTTTGAAGGCTGCCATTCTTTTCTGAAAAACCTCAATTTCGTAGAAAATTAATACAATAGCTTTAACTGAAAATTGTTAAAGCTATTTGTTTCTATAGCTACCGGTATCATACATTTTGTTAAAAACCCTATCAGTAGGTATTGTTTAACCCTCCATCCAGAGGAATACCGGCTCCGGTGAGATAAGAAGCATAATCAGAAGCTAAGAACGCGACCAGATGACCGTATTCTTCAGGTTTTCCCAATCTTTTCATAGGAATTTTATCTTCACGTGTTTTTTTTATTTCTTCTACGGATTGATTATTCTGCTCAGCTTCGTGATCGATCAGTTTTTTAATTCGTTCCGTATCAAAATATCCGGTCAGAACAGTATTGACCGTAATATTATATTGCGCGACTTCGTTGGCCAGTGTTTTTGCCCAGGCTGCCACTGCCGAACGGATAGAGTTGGATAAGACCAGGTTATCAATCGGCGATTTTACCGACAGCGAAGAGACATTGATAATGCGCCCGTGATTTTGTCTGATCATATGAGGCAAAGCTAAATTGGTAGTTTCACAGACCGTTTTAAAGACTAGGTCAAAAGCTTTCTGATAATCATCAACATTTTTTTTCAGGGCTACCCCAGGCTCCGGGCCATTGGTATTATTAACCAGAATATCTACCTGATTATTTTTAAAATATTCCGAGATGACCTTTTTATAACTTTCAAAATCTGAAAAATCCGTCACCAGATACTGATGTTTTTGTTCCTCAGTGATAATGGGTAAAGAAGCGACAAAATTTTTCAATTTCACTTCATTTCTGGCCATAACGGTAACATTGGCCCCGCACTTCGCCAGTTCTGTTGCAATTCCGGCTCCGATTCCCTGTGTCGCAGCGCCTACCAATGCATTTTTCGATATCAGTTGAATATTCATGAATGTAGATTAATGATTTAAATATACTTTCCAATTTAATCAAAATAAATGAGAACGGGTGAACTTACGGTTGTAATGACAGAGGTTTTATTCAAAACATTATCCTAAAGACGATAGATATAGACAGGCTTTCTGCTTCGCAATAATTGTGATCTATATAATTATTAATCATTAAAACCAATGTCATAAGGATATTAAAATTTAAAATCAATCAGAACTTTTCAATTAAATTTTTACAATTTGTACTAATTTTGCGTTTATTTTAACTCACAAAATTTATTCATGCAGGAATCTCCCTCCCGTATTTCGCGCACTGTAATCTGGCTTATGGCTGTTATTTCCGGACTTGTAGTGGCCAATAACTATTACAATCAGCCTTTATTGGGGCTTATTTCCAAAGATTTAAATGTTTCTGAAAGTGCAGCTGGCAGAATTTCTGTACTTACGCAGATCGGTTATGCAACCGGATTGTTGCTGATTGTTCCCTTGGGAGATAAATTTTTCCGTAAGAAATTAATACTGACTGATCTGTTTTTAGTATTTGGGTCATTGCTGTGGATGACATTCGCGACTCAGTTATGGATGCTGTATGCCGCAAGTCTGCTGATCGGAGTAACGTCTGTAATTCCTCAGCTATTTATCCCGATCGCCGCTGAGCTATCTTCTGATAAAGAAAAATCTTCCAATATCGGGACCGTGATGTCGGGACTGTTACTGGGAATTCTTTTATCAAGATTTATCGGCGGAATTGTAGGAGATGTCTGGGGATGGAGAGCAATGTTCGGAATTGCCTCAGGGATCATGATTCTGGTATGGTTTGCCGTGTACAGAATGTTACCAGAGATGCAGCCTAATTTTAAAGGGACGTATAAAGAATTAATGCGTTCTGTAGGATATTTAGCCAAAACACAGCCTATTTTACAGCTCGCTTCATTCCGGGGAGCGATGGCATTCGGATCGATGTGTGCTTTGTTTACCACGTTGGTATTTCATATGGAAAAACCTCCGTTCAATGCCGGAGCATCGGTGGTTGGAAGTTTTGGACTGGCCGGCGCGGTGGGCGCACTGGCTGCTGCAAAGGTTGGGAAACTGCAGAAATTTCTGAATATAAACCGGATTATATCGTACTCCCTGCTGGTTGTTCTGGGAAGCTGGGCTTTCACTTATTTTGCAGGAGAAACCTATTTGGGATTAATTGTGGGCGTTATCCTTGTGGATTTAGGCGTACAGTCGGGCCACATTATGAATCAGACCAATTATTTCTTAATTAAATCCAATGCCGTAAACCGGTTGAATACGGTGTATATGGTCTGTTACTTTATCGGTGGATCATTAGGAACGCTGCTGGCTTCGATCGGATGGCAGTATGCACAATGGGACGGGGTCTGTTTCGTCGGAGCATTATTTGGGGTACTGGCTCTGATTGCTCATCTGCTTTTCAGTAGTAGAGTTAATAAGGAAAAAGCAAGCCGGATTTGAGGCCTGATCATAATTAAACTGCTTTTAACTTCAAATAAGCATGTCGTATCGGTTCGGAAAAACAATACTATTTGGCTGCTGTCAGGAGATGTACTAACTTTGATAATGCTTAAAATAATAGCGAATCTTAAATAAAACATTCATTAACAGGTTTATAATAAGAATAGAATGAAAGTAGAAATATGGTCGGATGTAATGTGTCCGTTCTGTTATATAGGAAAAAATAATTTTGAGAAGGCTCTGGAGAAATTGCCTTTTAAAGATCAGATCACGGTAGAGTGGAAGAGTTTTCAGCTTGATCCTACACTTGATCCTACAAAAACTCAAAATACCCTTGAGTATTTTAAAGAAAAAAAAGGGTTTCCAGATGCGCAGGCCCAACAGATGATCGGGCAGGTTGCACAAATGGGAAAAGGAGCCGGAATTGATTTTAACTTTGAAAAAGCCCTTATCACAAACACTTTTGCAGCACATAAGCTTTTGCACTTAGCCAAAAAATACGACAAATCCAACGAAATGGAAGAAGCACTCTTTGTCGCTCATTTCATTGACGGGAAAAATATTGGGGATCTTTCAACCCTGGTTTCTCTGGCAGAATCTTTAGGTATTGACAAGGAAGAAGCAGAGAGAGTGCTGACTTCGGATGAATTTAATGATGATATCAATCAGGACATCAGTGAGGCAGGAGCACATGGTGTAACAGGCGTTCCTTTCTTTGTACTGAACGGAAAATATGCCGTGTCAGGAGCCCAGCCTGTTGAACTCTTTGAAAATGCACTTCAGCAAACGTATAACGAAACAGTTTCTCCGCTGAAAGACCTTTCAGGCGGTGACCAATCCTGTAACGCAGACGGATGCAGCATATAATATTTCAGACTTATGATAAAAATAAACGAAGAACTTAATTTTTCCGTTGATGATACGCTTTTTGTGTTCGCGCTGGATTCCGAAGCAGGCAAGGTTTTTAATGATAAGAATAAGCTGATTACAGGCATCGGTAAGGTGAATGCAGCGATGGAACTTACCAAAGAAATCTACTCTAGAAGACCAAAACTGATTGTCAATCTCGGATCCGCAGGAAGTAAGGGCTTCAGCAAAGGCGACGTGGTATGCTGTACAAAATTTATCCAGAGAGATATGGATGTCCGCGGGTTGGGCTTCAAACTGTATGAAACTCCTCTTTCAGGGGTTCCCGTAGTTCTGGAATATGGACTGAAAATGGAAAATCTCAAAGAAGGGATCTGCGGCAGCGGTGACAGTTTTGAGATGAACCACTCTGAAACGGTTTACAATATTGTAGATATGGAAGCTTATCCTTTAGCGCTCATTGCCATGAAAGAACATATTCCTTTTCTGTGCCTAAAATATATCTCGGATGATGCAGGAAGTGATGCCGCAGAAGACTGGGCAGTACAGGTTCACCTGGCTTCCGAAGCTTTTAAAAAAATATTATTCTCATAAATATTAATAAAAATCCTGAAGAAATTTCAGGATTTTGTTTTCTGTCTGTATTTTTACATTTCAATTATCGTCTATGAAAGTCAGTTTCTGTAAACCTGTTGATCCTGTTCTTCAAAAATACCTGGAAGGTTACTATTTTATGGCTAAAGATGAGTCTGGCAAGACTCTCAGATATCTTACCTTTCCGGATAACTATTTTATCGTATCAGCCTGCAGGAATGCATCTGTTATTCAAAAGAAAGCAGGGCTGGAAATTCATGAGTCCGCCTCGGATAATCTGATGATTGATTTCGTCTCTCAATGTTCTGTACCCACAGAAATTTTTTATCGGCATACGATTGATGAAGTGACGGTTTATTTTAAACCTTTAGGGATGTATCAGTTTTTTGAAGCAGATTCTACAACGGGTCTCAGGGATAAAATTCAGAATTCCGATTTCAGAGACCGTATGGTCCAAATTCTAAACGAACAGGACAGAAATAAGCAGATACAGCTGCTGGAAGAATACTGGTTCTCAAAATTCAGGCCCAGAAATATGATGTTAGCCTCTGCCATAGCAGCTGATTTAGATTCAGCACTCAACATTGGAGAAATTGCTGCTAAAAATAAGATTACCCGGCAATATGTTAATAAAATTTCCAGGAAGTATTTGGGCAAACCCGCTTCCGAATACCGGAAGATTCAGAGATTCCGAAAGTCTCTCATCCCAAGTAAAAACGTCAGGAATCTCACCGAACTTTCTTATGATAATCTTTTTTATGATCAGTCTCACTTTATTAAAGATTTTAAAGAACTCACCAGAATAAGTCCCCGGAAATTCTTTGAAAATGTAAATACGGAGCAGAATAACATCTGGCTTTTTATTTAAGTTTCCATTTTTACAATTCACTTTTTTGTTATTACATTATTTTTGCTGAAAAATTATATTGAACTTTATAAAGTTTTGATTACTTATTTTCGATAATCTTCCAAAAAACGTTTTGCTTGCTCTACCGTTAATAATTACCAAAGCTTAAAAAGAATGCTGCGAATAGAAGATAAGCCGAGTACCTACGCTTATAGACGTATACAAGATCAGCCTCTGTTTTTATCAGTGAAACCGGTAAAAGTAATTGTAGCGATAAATAAAGACAGAATTAAATAGATCCGGAATAAGAATTTTATGAATACATAAGCACAAGAAATATAAAAATGACATCTATTATCACAAAAAAAGCCAGCATTGAAGATCTGGAAACCGTACAGCAAATCGGTATTGAAACTTTTAGGGAAACCTTTTCACAAGAAAATTCACAGGAAGCCATGCAGGAATATCTTGACCGAAGTTTTGCAACGGAAAAAAGTAATGAATGAGTTAAATAATCCCGACTCTTATTTTTTTATCGCTTGGGAAGAAGATACCCCCGTAGGATATCTTAAAGTCAATTCCGGTGATGCCCAGACGGAACTTCAGGATGCAACGGCATTGGAAATAGAGAGGATTTATGTGAAAAGCAGCCACCAGGGCAAAAAAATAGGTCAGATTCTTTATGACAAAGCCTGCGAAACCGCTGCAAATCTCAACAAAAGCTACCTTTGGCTCGGAGTTTGGGAAGAAAACCACAAAGCTTTACAGTTTTACAGGAAAAATGGATTTGTAGAGTTTGATAAACACATTTTCCGATTGGGTAACGAAGAACAAACCGATCTGATGATGAAGAAAATTTTAGATTAAAAATAAGCCGGTCTAATAGAATCCTTTGACGGATTTATGCTGAAATTACTTTTTTCTTAACCCGATCCTTATTCAGTAAAGCTAAAGTGATGATCCCTACCGTAAATTCTATTAATGCACTTCCCCAGTAAATACTTTTTACTCCAAAATACAACGGCAGGATCAGCATTAGGGGAATAAATAAAATCAGCTGCCTTAAAAAGACCAGAAAGCTTGCGTTTTTACTGTTATTTACAGCAGGATAATAGGAAAGAGCTAGTACGGTAACCGGCAGCAGGGGAAGTATGGAAAAAAATAACCTGAAATCCAAAATCTGGCCTGCATCTGCAATATATCCGGGTAACATTAAACCAATGAGCTGCTGCGGAAAAAATAAAGCAATCATAAAAAAGGGAAATAAAACCGCAACTCCCGCCAGAATATAGGTTTTTAAAAATTTCCTTGCCCGTATATTATTTCCTGCTCCGTAATTAATTCCGATAACAGGCTGTAAGCCACGCATCAGGCCAAATAAGGGAGTCATTAAGAACAAAAAAAACCGGTTTACGACCGTGAAGAAAGAGAGGTCACTCTCTGTTCCGTAATGTGCAATTGCATTAAAAATAATAATACTCTGCACAACACTCATCACCGACAAGACCATTTCCGGAAGTCCCAATTTCAGTATTTTTTTTCCTGTGTCTAGCTTCATTGAAACGGAATTCCAGTGAGTTTTGAACGTGCTTTTTCCCTTCGCATAATACAAAATTCCGAGTCCGGTGTAAATGATCATCCCGATATTCGTTGCCCAGGCCGCTCCCTTTACGCCCATTTCCAATGTTGAAATAAAGACAGGCTTCAGAATAATATCAATGACTAGACCCGCAGCAATCATCTTCGCTGCCGTTTTCATTTTTCCCTCCGCCCGGATCAGCATATTGAGTGCCAGTCCGTAAATCCAGAAAATCGCCCCGATGACAGTGGCTCTGAAATAGTCGACAGCAATTGCCTGAAGTTCTCCTTTTGCTCCCATCATTGCCATTAATTCATGTGCATAGATATAAGCCGGAAGGGTACAGATCATAGAGAATAATAAACACAGAGCATTGAAGTTTCCGAATAAATGATAAAGCTTATTCTCCTCATTTTTACCAATCCACATACTTACCGCTGCTCCGGCTCCCGTTCCCACCCATCTTCCGAACCCTAAAACAATCTGGGACAGGGGATAAGCCATCCCAACGGCTGCGAGAGCTTTCGTGTCGATTAAATATCCTACGAAAAGTGCATCCAGAAAATTATTAATTCCGTATAAAACAATCGCCGCAACGGCAGGCCATGAAGTTTCCCACATGACCTTTTTTAAATCTCCCGTTAAGATGAATGTTTTGCGGTCCACAGCTCCGAAGTATTAAATTGTTGAAAGGCAATTCGCTTTTCTACTTTATAAATTTCTTCCCCGGCCAAAGAATTAATGATCATCGCATTTCTGTAAGCACCCATTCCCAGGTCCGGTGTTACAAAACCATGGGTATGAAGCTCCGCATTCTGTACATAAATACTCTTTTTGTGATCAATGGTGTAGTAACGGCTTACTTCAAAAAGCCTGTCTTCTGTTCTCTGAATCAAATGTTCGATTCCCTGCAGAAACTTAGGCTCTTTATACCTATATCCGGTTGCAAGAATCACATAATCTGAAATATTCGTGAAAGCAACATCATCCTGCAGATGGGTAAAACTTAACAGGTAGGAATTTCCTTCGGGACTGATAGCATCCAGCCGGCAGCTGGGCTTTAATTCTACATTCAGCGGCGTATTACCAACGCTCATCTCGTACAGCGTATCGAATATTTCATTAATCAAATCAAAATTGATCCCTTTATAAAGCGGCGGTTGCTTTGCCAGTATGTTTTTACGCTGCTGCGGAGGCATCCGATAGAAATGATCTACATATTCCGGAGAAGTGAGTTCCAATGTTAATTTTGAATATTCCATCGGGAAAAAACGATCCGCTCTTGTCAACCAATTTATCTTAAGCGTATTTCCGGTTTCCGAGAGCAGGTCCCGGAATATTTCCGCTGCACTTTGTCCTGAACCCACAATAGATACGGAAGCTGAGTTTAGAATGTCTTTTTTACGGTCAAGGTATGCCGAGGTATGCAGCACGTTCGGATAATTTTTACCCTCAATACAATCAGGAAGATGAGGTTGTGTTCCGGTTCCCAAAACCAGCTTCCTGGCACAGTATTTTACAACATCTTTATTTCTTAAATCCAAAACTTCGATGGTGTAGATCTCCTGATTCTCATCGAACCTGATATGTTCCACCTTCTTTCCGAAAAGGCAATTGGGTAACTGATCTGAAACCCATTGACAATACAGATTATATTCTTTTCGTAAGATGTAAAAATTTTCCCTGATATAGAATTTATACAGACGGTCGGTTTCCTTCAGGAAATTAAGAAAGCTGAATTTACTTTTAGGATCGGCCATGGTAACCAGATCGGCCATGAAAGGAACCTGAAGAGTAGCATGATCAAGCATCAGCCCGGGATGCCAGTCGAAACTTTTTGCCTGATCCAGAAATAAGGAGTCAACAGATTCCAAAGGCTGTAAGAGCGCTGCCAATCCTAGGTTAAAAGGACCGATCCCGACCCCAATGATATCGTATATTTTATTATTTTCCATTTTTTTTGTTTATAAATGTGGTTGTTTAAACCTTACAGGTTATTGAAACCTGTAAGGCTAATAATAGTTTAACAGGTTCAGTCAGATACTTTTTGCTTCAAATCTGCTTTCAGGACATTTTTCCCAATATCCCTCACGCGTACAGAAGGTCAGGTAAGCTGTTTTATGGGGCATTTCGATCACTCCTTCACGGGTATATCCTAATCTTGTGATGATTCTGTCCGTCGGAACAGCATCTACAGATGCCTCACCAATACATTTTCCCACTTCAGGCATCATGAAAATATAATCCAGTGCTACCTGAAAGGACTGAAAAGAGAATTTCTTATCCTTGTGGGTTTCTGCCACGAAAAAATGGGTTCCGTAATCAGTAGGAACAGATTCGTAATATGCTCCCACAATATCCCTCATCGGCCAGTAAGGCTCGAAACTGAATTGCGGAATACCGTTTACACAGCCTATGAAGCTGTGCTGTTCGTCACCCGGAAGAATGGTTCTGAACCAAAGCTCAAGATCTCTTTTAGGCCCGTCCATTTTCCAGAAAGGTTTGGCATGTTCCCTGTTAAACCATTCATGAACCATTTCAAAATCCTTTTCGATGTCGAAAGGGCGGATGCTGATGTTTACATTTTCTTCTTCAAAATATCTTGAATAAACAATATCCTTTGTTTGCGGCTTAATTAATTTATCCGAAAAGAAGTATTTATGTAAAGGATTCGGCGTATCCAGAAAAACAGCTGGATATTCCAGGTTTTCGTCTGCCTCATTGATGTTCCGGAGACTGGTGATGAGGTTCCCCTTCGTGTACCAGTTTCTTTTATGTAAAATATAGCTTACCAGCCCTGTTTCGTCCTCATCTTCAAGTTCTCTGAATGCTTTGTAGACCAGGTTGATTAATTTGCGTTCATCTGCTAACTGACAGCAGCCCAGCGCATTTACAACTCCTAAAATATTATTGGTCACCAGGTAATACGTATATTTAGGAGCCAGAGATTCTTCATCGATCATGGACTGACTCTCGTCCGCAACACCGGGAAGTGCTGCGGAAACCAGCTCTTTTCGGCCTTCCCTGAAGAAAAACCCCTGATTATCCCGGAAGTAAACTTTCGCCGGGAAACCGGTCTTATCCAGTTCCAACATTACATTCTGCTGATGGAACTCGCACGCCAGTCCGTAGATATTCAGAATCCCGACAATGGGTCGTATGCAGATATGAAGATACTGCTTAAACCAGTCTAAAGCAACCTGTTCGACGGGGAGATCAAGGTTTCCTGCTGCATTTTCTATAATATTCCGTAGTCTTGATGGCTGACCCAAAATCCCGTCCTGGCAAAGTGCTGCCAACAGCGTTACATTTTTACCTGTATTACTTCCATAAAATGGATTTCTCCTGATGCTGATATTAAATCCGTTGATAATTCTGCCATTGAATTTTACTGCCATGAAAGCAGGATCTACCATAAATTCAATCTCCGGAAAATCTGTCTGTAAATTTTTTCCCCAGTCGGTTTTTAACAGCCTGCTGATATCATGACCACGGTGTAATTCCGGATATAAATTAATTCTCTCCGAATTTGTGATTTTTACATGCAGCGAAAATTTAAACATCCACGGGCTGTCTTCACTGTACACCGTTCTCACAGAGGAAGTGGGAGTGAAGTACTCTCCGTAATGCCCTAAAGCAAAAAGAGCTCCCTGTTCCTGCATGATCTGAACATCTTCCTGACTCAGCAGATGTTCGGCCTCCCAAGGGTGCATCGGAACAAGCTGATGATTCGGAAACCGGTCCCACAATTTCTGATGTTCGGGATTTAAAAGCAGATAGATTTTTTCTCCCAATTTTTTAGAAACAGGCTCCCCGTCAGCATTTTTTTCAATAATATTTTTACGATCTATTAAAAAGTAAAAAAGTTGAAACCGGCCCGACGTTTCCGGAGAATAGAGGAATAAATCCTGTCCTTTAAACCCCTGCCTGGATTTTGGAACGGGATGTAAGATATGTCCCAGAATAAGAGATTGTTCAGCTTCGATAAAAGACATCTCCAAATCGTTGACGGATTTATTATTTTCAGCCATATGCTTTAAATAGGAGTAAAGATTTTGGATGCTGTTGTTCAGTCGGTCCATAACTGTTGAAGCCTCAATATCCTGGTAGATCTTTTTTGAATATTCAGCAGTTAAAGCCATAAATCCGTAAATATCAACTTCAGAAACTTCATCCGTTTCGAGAACCCTTCTTAAGACCGGGAAATCAAAAAGATGTCTGCCGCTTTCTGAGAAATAAGTTACCGGAATATACACATCACATCCGATGGATGAAAAATCGATTCTGATATGAAGATCTGTTGGCGTCTTTCTTAAATTTTCAGCAATCACCGGATCATATTCCGGAATTCCCAGGTAACGGCTCCAGTTGATGAATTCTTTCATATAACAGTTGATCAGTGCTGTATAGCTGATCTTTTCTGCATATTCCTGCAGATTAATTGACTTCAGTGTATTCATGTCCGTATTGTTTAATGGTATTTAAAATAGTCCGAATATCCTCCATGGTGGTTAAAGGATTCAGAATAGTAAATTTTAAGTAAAACTGCCCGTTCACTTTTGTTCCTGCGACCAGGGCACTTCCTTGCTTATAGAGCCGGGATTTAATGAACGTATTAATTCTGTTCAGATCAAAGGTTTTAAAAGGATCGGCAGAATACCTGAACACCAGAGCCGAAATATCAGAACGGTTCAGAAGTTCAAAATACGGGTCATTTTCCAGTAATACCGCCGTCTGATGAGCGGTGTTAATAATTCTTTCAATATAATTTCCGAGTCCGTTTTTTCCGATAATTCTCAGGGTAAACCAAAGTTTTAATGCGTCAAACCGTCTGGTGGTCTGGATCGATTTATTAACCTGGTTCGGAATCTGATCTTCATCATGATCTTTTGGATTTAAATAATCGGCATAATGGGTAATTAAAGAGAAATAGTTTTTGTCCCTGACCAGAAATCCGCTGCTGCTGACAGGCTGGAAGAAAGATTTATGATAATCTACAGTCACAGAGTCTGCATCTTCAATTCCGTTGATCAGATGACGGTACTTGTCAGTAAGCAGCAATCCGCATCCGTAGGCTGCGTCCACGTGAAGCCACATCTGATACTTCTTCGCCATCGCTGCAATTGCGGTGAGCGGGTCAATAGTTCCAAAGTCAGTAGTTCCTGCTGTTGCAACAACGGCAATAGGAATATTTCCGCTTTCAATCTCTTTTTTTATCGCATCTTCCAGCAAAACAACGTTCATTCTGAAGGAACGGTCTGTTTTCACTTTCACAATGCTCTGTTCCCCAAGCCCTAAAATTGAGGCGCTTTTCTGAATGCTGAAATGGGACATCTCAGAAACAAATATTCTGAAATGACGTGCGTTTTCAGGCAATCCGTTTTTTCTGACAGGATGGCTGAAATGTTTGGCAGCATAATGATCCCGCGCCAGAAGCATTCCCATCAGGTTACTCTGAGATCCGCCACTGGTGAAGATTCCGTCTGAATTTTTCCCGTATCCGACTTCGCTGCAGGTCCATTCAATTAATTTCCGCTCCATTAATGTTCCTCCGGCACTCTGATCCCAGGTATCAAGGGAAGAATTAATAGAACTGATTAACATTTCTGCAGCCACTGCCGGAATAACGACCGGACAATTGAGATGAGCAATATATTTTGGATGATGAAAGGCTACAGCATGTTGTGTGTACAGTGTTCTTACTTCTTCGAAAACTTCATCGTAAGATTTCGGATCGTCATTAAAGCTTATATCTTCGAATTGGTCTTTCAGTTCTTTCGGGGAAACTCCGCTGAAAGGCTGAATGTTTTCTTCCAGAAATGCAATCACACTTTCCTGTGCTTTCTGCATGACATTCTGATATTCGTGAATGTTGATATCACAGAATATTTTTTCCAGATTTGGGAAAAGGAGCTCCCTTTCCGAAACCTCATTTTCGGTAATAGATAAGTTCATAAAATACTGGATTGGCTTTTTTAATTTAAAATGTTATTTCTAATATTTCGTCCTTTCGGTTACATTGTGTAATAATAAGTCAGAACTTCCTGATCTAAATTTAACGTCCCATCAGTCGGTATGGTCCTTTCCAATTTATCCGAATTGACGAAATTTAATTTTTCATTAATATATTTAATAGGTTATCGTATATCCTAAAGAAACTGTAGTTCCCCGCCCCTGGTACGCAAAGGCCTTTTCGGGTGCTCCGTAGAAAAATTCGGAGCGTTGCCCCCAAATCGTCGTGTATTGCCTGTTGAAGATATTCTGCACTCCGAAATTAATGGTTCCTTTATTCAGTTTAACATCCCCGACTAAATCAAAAAGGGTGTATCCTGAGATTCTCAGATCCGCCAGATCCGTATAATTCATAGAATTCTGCATTTGAAGTCTTAATGAAAATGGTCTCGCATTCCAGCCTGCATATATCATAAACTTTGAGGGATTCGTAGTGTACACCGACTGGTTTTGCCATCCTTTGTCAACCGTTTCGGTTTCCGAATCTATCAACAGAATATTTCCCCCGAATTCAGGTCCCTGAGAAAATCTGTAGCCCAGTGCACCTTCAAAACCATAGTTTCTTAATTTCTGATCAAGTAAAGAAATGGTAAAAGATGCATTGTCGATTTTTAAGGTCTTATTGGAAACAGCGTAGAATACGGACCCTTGGGCATACAATCCTGCTTCGGAAGTTTTGTTGTGCCGGAAACCTATTTCCACCTGATTTGTTTTAATTCCGCTTAATGGCTGTTCTGAAATATTGATGCTGTTAAGTAAATTCCATCGGTCGCTGACCAGCTGATATTTTCCGAAGCCATACGATTTGGCAGCATCAGGTACGGCAAATCCCTGGGAAAAATTAAACCATGTCTGCCAGGCTGAAGTGAATTTATAAAGTAAGCTGGCGTTTAACAGGGTAACATCATAATTGTTTTTTCCACCCTTCACTACATCTGCAGAAGTTCCGTACCCAAAATGCATGTAGACCTGTTCTTTAAACCCGACAAAATCATCCAGCTTTACATTGATAAACTGTTGACGGATACCTCCGGAAAGGGTTAATTTACCGGTAATATTCCAGTCTGCCTGGATAAAGCCTGCAAGTGTTCCTGTTTTCGTATCAGGATATCTCCCCACAAAGGCATCGGTATGATTTATAAGCCCGCCGGAGTCAGCGCTTACTGCCGGATTAAAAATCGCCTGATCACCGGTAAAACTTTCAAGATCTCCATCTATCCCGTAAGTGAAATTAAAAGAGTTCCATTTTTTATTTAAAACGATTTTTGTTCCGTACGTATTGGTATTCCCTCTTGCGGATGATAAGAAAAGCGGAAGCACAATTCCTGCAGGCGGTTTGGGAATTTCTGCAAATGAAGCTCCGAAATCGATTTCTTCGCGTCTGCCATAGGCTTGTACTAAAAGGTTTTGTCCACCCCAGATATTTCGTGCTTGGTACTGAAGGTTGGCCATAAAGCGCTCCGTTCTCGGAACAACATCAGAATCGGCACCACTTAACACGTTGATAAGATCAGGGTTTTTTGTAGTATATCCTATAAAATTATTTCCGAAAGACAGCCATTTTTTATTTCTAACTTTTGAATTATAGTATTGTAAATCAATGTTTAAATCCTGGTTTGATGCTAGTTTTGCACTGACTCCTCCTAATAAATCGATCGACCGGTTATACTGGAAGTCAGACTGTTTCACATCGATAATAACCTGATCACCATTAGCGTCAAATGCTCCTTCGTTCTGAGTGAAAGCAGCTCCCAACCTGAATTTTACTTTATCATTTCCACCTTCTCCAGACTGAGCGATCCTTTTATCCAAGTCATCACTGTGGAAGCCTGATTTCAGTCCGACCGAGGTTTCAAAAGCCAACTGCTCAGACTTGGGTTTTTTAGTAATGATATTAATGATACCACCCGTAGAATCTCCACCGTAAATAGAAGAAGCGCCGGACAGCACCTCGATCCTGTCGATATTAAAAGGATCGATGGCGTCAAATTGCCTGCTTGTGGCTCTGGTACTGTTCATAGAAATTCCGTTAATCATAACCAGCACATTTCTGCCACGCATATTCTGGGCATAGTTGGTCCGCCCCTGATTTCCAAAGTCGAATCCCGGGATCAGATTTCCCAACACTTCTTTTAATCCTGCGCCGCCTCTGATCTGCGTCTGAAGCTCCTTGTCAGTGATGATCCAGACTGTTCCAGGAATATCGCTGATTTGTTTAGGAGCACGGGACGACACCATAATGACCTCACGGATGCGGTTCGTTCTTATACTGTCCGGTTCATTCTGGGCAGATAGAGTAGAGGCTGCGGATGCCAGGATTAATAGTGAAAGTGTATATGTCTTTTTCATTTATTTAGAATAATTAAAAATAATAATTCCAAATATAACAGATTATTTAAATACAGAACACCATGATTTTTATCATATAAATCAATGTCAGGTGAATTTACTCCTATCGACTGTCTGCTAACAGGTTATGCAATCGGTTAATCATCGTTAAATTGCTGTTCGAAGCGGTCTTAAACTGATAAAATAAAGTTGAATATTCGTCTTAAATTCATAAAAAGATAAGAGTGGCTGATTTATCTGATACACTGACTGCATTAAAAGCCCATATTTCAGAATTCCGAAAATGCAGTCGAACCACTATTTTTTTATTTTTACAAAATTTTATTGTTGTTATCATTGCCAGAAATGAAAGTCTTATATAAAAACTATTTAAACTTTTCCACCGCTACCGCACGAATCCACCGCTACCGCACGAATCCCTTCGTGTGGTTGTCTGAAATCAAAGAGATTTCCAAACACTTAAGCTAATTTAAGTAATAACTTACGCAGAAGAAGTACATGTAAGTTCTTTGAAAATCTTGATTTCTTCTGAAGTACACTTACTTCTACTTTATTTTTTTCCCCGAAATAGTCCTTAACGAAAGTTCCCGCCAAGGCAACCGGTTTTCAGCCGTTTTTTCATGGTCTGAATTATTTTGCCAAGTCAAACTTCATAGAAAATCCCCTTTTCCCTCTGCTTAAATGGGGTAAAATCCATATCTCTATTTTATCTTTGCTGATGAGTTCCAGATTATTGGTCTTACATTGCAATCCAAAGTTGCTAATTTTATCGGAACTCTTTTTCTGAATAAGTTTAAACAACTTCATAAAATAAATTCAGTCCTGTGTATCGGAAATGATATCAACCTATTAGTTTTGAAAATAAACTGCTGACGATTTCTGATTAAATATATGACCGTATTCGTATAATCTGCGAATCAGTAAGTGATATCATCTATTTCGGATTAAAACTGACTATTTTATTCTTGATAACACGGGGATATCCGGAAGCATAGAAGATGTGGTATTGGCTCATTTTTTGAATGTCAGCTTTTAAATACTTTATATGATATCCATTTTTCTGTTAAAAATTGATTGGAAAGAATTATTTATGGGTCAGGAAGAATGGTCATTCATTCTCGAAATCATTCTACGCACGGCTATTATGTTCTTAGCCATCATCATGGGACTGAGGGTTTTAGGAAAAAGAGGTGTAAAACAGCTTTCTGTTTTTGAGCTGGTCGTTATTATCGGTTTGGGATCAGCTGCCGGGGATCCAATGTTTAACAAAGATGTCGGAATTGTTTCATCCCTGATTGTTTTTATCGTTATTATTCTTTTGTACACCGGTGTCACTTATTTTATCGGTCAAAGCAAGAAATTTGAAAAGCTGGTAGAGGGAAAATCCACATGCCTGATTGAAGAAGGGGAGTTTTCTATTGAAAATTTTAAAAAAGAAAATCTGGGAAGTGATGAATTCTTTGCTGAACTAAGACTAAAGGGAGTTTCACAGCTCGGGCAGATAGAAATAGCCATAGAAGAAATATCCGGAGAGATCAGTATATTTTTTTACGAAAATGAAAATGTAAAATACGGACTGCCCATTATGCCCGATTCATTAAATAACACTTTAGAATATATAGAAAAAAGCGGGTTTTATTCCTGTACATTTTGTGGATATACTGAGGAAAAGCAAACAGGTGATGCAGGCAGATGCAGAAAATGCCGTAAAAAAGAATGGATTCCTGCCAGCAATAAAAAACGGGTCACCTAAAATAAAAAAGGCTCCCGAAGGAGCCTAAAAAAAACACAAATGATGAAAAAAAATTATTTCGATCCGCAAATATAATAAATTATTATTGTCACAAGTGTAAAATGAACAAATAATTCATCAGTTGCTGTACATATTGTCTATTTATTTGCAGTTTTAAATTGAAAATGCAGATATATTATCTGCATTGGTTTTATACTCATACTGTACTTATCCGGCATTTATGCTCCGGGATGAAGTAAATAGCCCCAGTGTAATTAATCCTAAACAGCCTACTGCCGTATATTGCAGTATCCTTTTAATATTTTGGGCATCCGGGTTTTTATCACACTTTCTATCGCTCTTTAAAGAATCTGATGAACTGCTTTCTTCAGGATCACTGTTCTTAAAGCCTATCACCGAAGAAATATTTCGGATCATAGCAGAAAAAAAATCGTCATGATTAATGACCTCTCTTCCGGAAATTCCTGGTAATTTTTTCGTCGTATTCATAAGTTAAATGCAGCAAATTTCAGGCCGTAAAAAGATTATTGATAAGTAATATTGAATCTGTAAACACTTAATAAGCAGAGGATATCCTTTGTATAAGAAAGGCTTTAACACCACACAAACATTCCAGATAAAAGGGCTCTCCATTTTAAGTTCCTTTAAGTTCGTTTAATATTTTCTAACGGTGTATATATTTATACTTTTGTGGTATCAATTATGACATGATGAAAAAAATTTTATTATCCGTTTCCATTATCATGGGAATACATTCTTTTGCACAGGAGAATCCACCTGTTGCTGATACGGTAAAAGCCTGGAGCATCCATGGACAGAACACCCTGATGCTTAATCAGGCCGCATTTTCCAATTGGGTCGGCGGAGGAGCCAACAATATCGGCTGGATCGCCGGAGTAAATTATAATATGACCTATGAAAAAGGAAAAGACCTATGGGAAAATATTATCATATTGGCATACGGACAGAATAATACCAAGGGTATAGGAACAAGAAAAACACAGGATGTCATTAATATTTCCACCAATTATGGAAGAGAATTTGCAAAGCACTGGTATATTTCCGGTGGTATCGGTTTGCAGAGTCAGTTTGCTGCCGGATATGAGGACGGTAATAATCCAGCGGCAAAAAAAATATCAAACTTTATGGCGCCCGGTTATCTTAATGCAGGGGTAGGCATTACGTATCGTCCTAATGATAATCTTACCGTCACATTACGTCCTGCCAATGCAAGAGTAACTTTTGTACTGGATGATGAGCTGCAGTACGCGGGAAATTACGGTTTAAAACATGATGGAGATTCTTCCCTGTTTCAGTTTGGTTTTCTGGGATCTGCGATTTATAAAATCAAAATCATGGATAATATAACCCTTACCAATACAGCGTCGGTATTTTCAAATTATCTTGATCATCCTGAAAGGCTTGTATTATCCTATGGAGGCGTTTTAAACATGAAAATCAATAAATTTATTTCCACTAATATTACGCTGGATTTACTGTATGATCATAACCAGATCTGGAAAACCCAGCTTAAACAAACCCTTGGAGTCGGCTTTGCCTATAATATTGATAAGGGAAAGAAACGAACTGACAACAAACAAAATCAGTCCTGGCTGAAATAGAATGGAGAAAGTTTATAAATGCAGGTGTGGTACAGTTTAATCAGAAAAGCTTGGGAAGATTTGTCTTTTAATGATGATCATAGACAGAATAAACAAAACTTGATGCAAATCGTGAGTAATATTCTTTACCTTAGTTTTCTGTAATAAATTTAGCTTTTGTAGTTATGGAAAAAAGGAAGATAAAAAATACCGATTTATCAGTCGCACCGATTAATTTCGGAGGAAATGTTTTTGGCTGGACCTTAGATGAGAAGGCCTCTTTTGAAATTCTGGATCAGTTTGTTGACGGAGGGTTTAACTTTATTGATACAGCAGATACGTATTCATGGTGGGTCAACGGAAAAGGAGGCCAGTCCGAAGAAATTATCGGAAAATGGATGAAGAGCCGTGCGAACAGAAATAATCTGGTTATTGCGACGAAAGTAGGTTCTGAAACAAAAGAGCATGGTTTCGATATCAGCAGAAAACATATCTTAAAATCTGTTGACGAATCCCTGCAAAGACTACAGACAGACCATATTGATCTGTACTATACTCATTTTGATGATCATACTACGCCCATAGAAGAAATGCTGGCTGCCTATGATGAGATTATAAAAGCTGGAAAGGTGCGCTATATTGCAGCTTCCAATCTGTCACCCGAACGTCTGCAGGAGTCTTTTGAAACCGCAGAAAAAAATAATCTTCCTAAATATGTAGCTTTACAGCCGCATTATAATTTACTGGAAAGAGAAAAATTTGAGAAGAATTACGCTCCACTGGTAGAAAAATATGATCTGAGCGTGTTCCCGTACTGGTCTCTGGCCGCAGGATTTCTGACAGGGAAATACCGCGAAGAATCTGACCTAAATCAAAGCCAGCGGGGAGAAGGCGTAAGAAAATATCTAAATCCTAAAGGACAGGAAGTTTTAAAAGCTTTGGACGAAATAAGTACAAAATACAGTACAAAGCAGGCTTCGGTAGCGTTAGCATGGTTATTGGCTAATCCTGTGATTACGGCACCGATTGTAAGTGCGACCAATGCGTCACAGCTTAAAACATTATTTGAGGCACCGGAAATTAAATTAAGCCCGGAAGATATCGAACTTTTAAACAGCGCAAGCGAATAAATCTTATAAAAAGTGAAAGAAGAAGCCGTTCCATATAATTGTGAACGGCTTTTTATTTTTGGCTATATTAATTTGAATATTCTTTTAATAACTGCCTGTAACTCATTAATATTGTTGATTTTGAGACAAATCCGATGAAAATATTCTTGTCGTCCACAACCGGTAGATCCCAGACTCCCGTATCATCAAAAATCTGAAGAATTTCCAAAGGTTTATCCTCGTACCTAATAACAGCCAGCGGCGCCTTCATTAACTGAAGGATACTAAGATCATTCTTGTTGTCATTAAATAAATAAGGCCTGATATCATCTAATGTGAGTATTCCTCTTAAAACTTTGAAATCATTAACAACGGCAAAAATATTCTTATCTCCGTTCTTTACAGCATCAAACAGCTCATTAACAGGAGCATCTTCGTTAATGATCTGAGAATTAAAATCAATGAAATTTTTAGTGTTTAATGAAAATAAAAGATTCTCATCATGCTTATTGGTGAAAATTTTTCCCTGATCTGCCAGAGATTTGAGCTCTGGAGAAATAGGGGAGAACCACTTGGCAATAAGGTATGAAATCACGGAAACGATCATCAGTGGGATAAAAAGATCGTACCCGGAACTGGATTCTGCAATAAGAAATATGGCGGTCAGCGGTGCATAAAGGACTCCGCTCATGGCTCCGGCCATTCCAACCAGTACAAGATTGGTAACCGGAACGCCCTCAAAGCCTAGATGCTGACAAATGACCGCAAATAAGAACCCTACGGTTCCGCCGGCAAATAAAGAAGGCGCAAAGTTTCCGCCATTTCCACCACTGAAAATCGTGAAGGAAGTTGCGAAAGCTTTTAACAGGCAAATCAGGATAAGAAATATAATGATCGTCCATTCTCTTACTTCAAAATACCTAAACAAGCTGTTTTCGATAATAGACAGGGTATTCCCGCCTGTAAATGCTTTTACCGTTTCGTATCCTTCTCCGAACAGAGGAGGAAAAAGAACGCATAAAAATGATAAAACCGCTCCTCCGAACATGGCTTTGCGCAGACGTGACATCCGGAGTCCTTTGATGAAATGCTCGACTTTCTGAGAAATAACCACAAAATATCTTGCATATAAACCGGTTACAATTCCCAAAGCAAGATAATAAGGCACGTTTTTATAATTAAAGGCTTCCCTTGTATAAAACCTGAATAATATATCTTCCTGGAGCAAAATTCTGGACAGAAGGCTACCGCAGACTGCCGCTACCACCAAAGGGATAAAATCTGTAAAAACGACACCCGTAAGTAAAATCTCGAATGCAAACATAATCCCCGCAATAGGAGCATTAAATGCCGAAGCGATCCCCGCGGTGGCACCGGCCGCCAGTAATAAAGTCCGTTCCTTATAGCTTAACCTATAGGTCCGGGCATAATTGGACCCGATGGCTGCACCCGTTACCGCAATCGGACTTTCAAGACCCGCTGATCCTCCGAGTCCCACGGTAATGGCACTCTGCACCATCTGGGAATACATTTTTACGGAAGAAACAATGCTGGAATTCTGTGCAATTTCATACAGGATAGCGCCGATTCCTTTTTTATCCTGTCCTTTAAATAAAGTCAGAACTACGGTCGTAGTGAGTACAATTCCCAGGAACGGAAAAATAATGTAAAATAAAATCTGGTATTCAAAATGGACTTTAGTCGTGATAAAATTATGAATGGTATGAACGACAGTTTTCAGTAAAACGCCTGCCAGACCTGCACTACAGCCCACAATAATCCCGGAGAGAAGGAGAAACTGGTTTCGGCTGAGCCTGCTGTTCAGCCAATGAAGAATCAGTTCATAGCTGCGGGCTTTTTCCAAACCGTATTTTTGGAAGTCTCTTTTGAATTTCAGAAAGCTCAGAAACTTTCTCTTATGATAAATTTTCACTTGTTTAAGATTTGTATTCCATTCTCATGATCAATGATGCTTTTGTAAATGTATGAAATATATAATAAAAAACAGGCCGTGTAGGGTAGTAAACCCTTTCGGAGTGTATCCGGACCTCTGCATTGTAAGATCTTTGCGACCTTTTTCAGCCGCCGTAATAACGCCTCACTACAAAAATCTTTACCCGGGTTGCAGAGCCGGAAAATTTTTCACATAAACTGAAGCGGGAATTGATTTTTTGCAACTGCTGCTAAATTCACCTGGCCTCAATTCTTTTTTTTGGTATCTGAATCTGTAAAATGTGCAATCAGCGATAAGATCACCAGGTCTGCATGATCTTTGCATTTCTGTATCTCATCAAATCTAAAATATTTACATATGAAATCAGACATTTTAACGGAAAAACACCAGCTTGGACTGGGAGGAGTAGCAATAGGAACCGCTTTTGAAAAACTTACTGATGAGCAGTCCTATGAGGTGCTCCGAAAAGCTTGGGACTTAGGGATCAGATATTACGATACATCGCCGTGGTACGGACTGACCAAAAGTGAGAGGAGATTCGGCAATTTTCTGAAGGATCAGAATAGAGACGAATTTGTATTTTCTACCAAAGTGGGCAGATTATTTACGGAAGTTCCTGAATCCCAAGTTCCGCCTACCATGTGGAAGGCACCGCTTTATTATGATTTTGAACACAATTATACGGCTGATGCGATCAGAAAATCTATTGATGAAAGCCTGGAAAGAACAGGTTTAAACCATATCGATATCGTATATATCCATGATTTATCAGAAGACCAGGTAGGAGACCGCTATCCCTATTATTTGGAGCAGGCAAAAAAAGGAGCTTTTAAAGTCCTTTAAGAACTGAGAGATCAGGGTGTAATTAAAGCTTGGGGAATGGGAGTCAATAAAATAGAACCCATTCTCGACTGTCTGGAAGCTGCAGATCCTGACATCTGTCTTTCCGCAACACAGTATTCGATCCTGGAACACGAAGATGCGGTAGACCGGCTGCTTCCAGCTGTAAAAAGTGCGGGCGTAAAGCTTGTTTCAGGTGCCGGATACAACTCAGGATTCATCAATGGACGACCCCGTTATAATTATAAATACGTTATTCCGAAAGGCATGACTGAAAAGCGTGACAGAATAATAGCGGTCGCACAAAAATATCAGATTGATATCGCAGATGCAGCCTTACAGTTTGTATTGGCAGCAGATGAGTTCGCCTCTATCATTCCAGGTGCGAGTAGACCTCAGCAGGTACAGGGAAATGTAGATGCCTTACACCGAAATATTCCTTCCGATTTCTGGAAAGAACTGAAATCTGAAGGTCTGATTTATGAAAAGGCACAAATTCCGCAATAAAAAATTAAGTATTGAAAAAATAAAAACCACCGCCCATGCAGTGGTTTATTTTTTTAATATTGTATTACTTTAATCTAATGGCTTCCTGCCGGTAATAATATTATATAATATTACAACAATAGCAATAACCAATAGAACGTGAACTAAGTAACCTGTACTCATTCCCGGTACGATGTTAAGCATTCCTAAAAGCCAAACGACGATGCAGATGACTGCGACTAACCATAATAAACTTCTCATAACTGTAATATTTTAAGTGATTTATTAGATAATAGCATATATCGTGCCTTTATTCTAAAAGAATCTCTAAAAATTATACCACAAAAATAGTTTAAGCGTATATTTTATAATTAAATTGTTGGTAATCAGAATTTTATTAAATAATGTTAAAATGAATTAGAGCATTTTCAATTCCGTTATCATCTACATCATCAGTAATATAATCGGCTATTTCCTTAACATTTTCATTGGCATTTCCCATGGCAATACCAATTTTGGTAAACCTCAGCATGGTGATATCATTTCCTCCGTCTCCAAATGCCATGGTCTCGGAACTGTTGATTCCAAAATGCTGACAAAAAATTTCAATTCCGATTTGTTTGCTCACTCCGCCAGGGTTCACATCTGCAAAAAGAGGAGTCCAGCGTGAAGCTTCAGAATTTGGCATTACGGTCTTCATAAATTCACTTTCTTTCTCAGGTCCCAGAAAAATATTAGCCTGCAGGACATTTTCACAATCAATATTTTCTTTATTATGAATCGGCGGAACAGGAACATTGATGTGAGCATACATACCGACCAGTTCAGGGGTGGCATCATTAATCTCCACTTTATCTTCGTACATCAAAGAATAACTTAATGCAGCATCTTCTGCGTAATGTACCAAGCTTTTAATATCATCCGGATCAATAGTCTTTTTAAATAATATATGACCATCAGTCGTTGCGCAATAGCCTCCGTTAAATGTAATAAAACCATCGAATTCCAAATGGGAAATATGAGACAGAGAGTTAATGGAACGTCCGGTTGCCACAATTACTTTGATGCCTTTTTCACGAAGCTTTGTGATGGCATTCTGTGTCGATTCAGGAACTGTATTGGTTTTAAAACTAATAAGAGTTCCGTCAATATCAAAAAATACGGCATTGATGACTGGATTATTTTCTGTGTGCTTCATGATCCTGAAAGTAATAATGTTTGCGTTGGTTACTCAAAAATACAATTATATTTTTTTAGGATGATGGTGGATTATGATCTATGAAATTAAAATTCATTTATTAATCGATTTTGAGTGCTGAAATTCCGGAATCAATCGCAGTACTTCGGAATCCGTAATTCTTAGTGGAAATTCTACTGTTCATTTTTTAATTCACAATTTGAGCGCGGTAAAATAGTGAATATGATAAAAAACACCGTCAAATTTTTGCATTATCTGAATAAAAGTTCTATCTTTTGATCTACAAATCATACCATATAATGCAGTGTTAACATGAAGAATATCTTTCTCCTGCAGAATGTCTCTGATTAAAAGATATCTTTTTCTTTGGCAAGTATTGATTTCGGAACTGCCTTTTTAAGCAATGTGAACGGGAACTTTAAAAAGAAATTACTTCAAATCACAGGCAAATAGCAGGAGCAACTGTTATTAGTGACAGTAATCTAATGACTGTTATAGGCCAGTATAACCAAGGTATCATTATTTGTTTAATAAATTGAAAAACAGTAATTTATAAAAACATACCATCTTAAAATGGAAATTAAGAGTAATAAAAAGTATAACAGAAGGAAGTTTCTGATAAACGCATTAATTGTGGGAGGGGGAACAGTGATATTGTTTCTTTTTGAAAGATGTGCCATTTTAAAAATATGTAATATTAAAATAAAAAAAATGAGAGGAAGTATTCTTGATGTACCGGGAGTAAAGGTCGGTCATAAAGAGGACCGTTTAAATCAGACAGGATGTAGTGTTGTTTTGTTCGAATCCGGTGCGGTATGTGGGGTGGATGTTCGGGGCTCGGCACCGGGAACAAGAGAAACAGATCTGTTGAATCCTGTAAATGCTGTGGAACGCATCCATGCCATTGTGCTTACCGGAGGAAGCGCTTATGGGCTGGAGGCGTCCACCGGTGTTATGAAATGGCTGGAAAGAAAGGGAATCGGATACCAGGTAGGGATTAATTTTGTACCGATCGTTCCTTCAGCCGTTCTTTTTGATCTGAATTTTGGAGATCCTGCTGTCAGACCGGATGCCCAAATGGGATTTGATGCAGCGGAAGCCGCTTCCCGAAAATCTTTTAAGTCGGGCAATACTGGTGCGGGAGCGGGGGCAACAATTGGAAAGATGCTCGGTATGGATAAAGCCATGAAAGGCGGATTAGGCACTGCTTCTATTCAGGGACCAAATGGATTAGTCGTATCCGCAATGGTCGCTGTAAACGCTGTTGGAGAAATACGGGATCCCTCTACAGGGCAAAGGATTGCGGGCGCACGTAATAAAGAGGGTAATATTTTAGATATACAGGCTCTTTTTTTAGAACAGGCGGAGCATGAATCTACCCAACCCGGAACCAATACAACAATCGGAATTATTTGCTGTAATGCAGAGCTCAACAAAACCCAAATGAATAAAATTGCACAGATGGCCCATGACGGATTGGCGAGAACAATTTATCCTGTTCATACAATGTATGATGGTGATACGATTTTTGCCGCGACAACGGGAAACGTAGCTGCTACGGTAAATATTGTCGGTATGCTTGCTGCAGAAGTTATGGCTCAGGCAGTCCTGGATGGTGTGAGATCAGCACATACAGCTCTCAATATGCCAGGATATGCCGGTTAAAGTAAGCTTCAGGAATGATAAAATAACGCAAAAACAACCGTTAACACAATGAGAAAATAATATGTTAAAATTTAAAACCATCAGTACAGGTAAATTACTGGTACCGACTTTAATACTAATAAGCACTATGTTTTGTAAGTTTGAGGGACAAATATCTATTGAAAGTAAGATCATTGATTTTACCGTTCAGAATAGTACAGAGCAGCTGAACATGCTTGAACGTTTGGTGAATATCAACAGTGAGACAGCAAATGTTGAAGGAGTAAAAAAGGTAGGGGAAATTATTAAAGTGAATTAGAAAATCTTGGCTTTAATGCTCAGTGGCATCATCTTCCGGCAGAAATGGAACATGCAGGAAGCCTGGTAGCGACCCGTAACGGGAGTTCAAAACAAAGAATACTCTTGATCGGGCATCTGGATACTGTATTTCCAATGAATGGAACATTCCAAAAATTAAGATTTTCTTCTGATAAAAAATACGCAATTGGTCCCGGGGTCATAGATGATAAAGGAGGAATTGTCACCATTTTATATGCTATGAAGGCGCTTGACCATATTAACTTACTTAAAGACTTGAATATAACGATTGTTTTGACAGGAGATGAAGAATTGGTTGCAAGACCAACAAGCGTGTCACGACGTGTTCTTATAGATGTGGCCAAAAACAGTGATATTGCATTAGGTTTCGAGTTTGCCCTTTCTGCTGATAGATTAGTTGTTGGGCGCCGCGGATTAAGTGAATGGTTTCTTACATCTACGGGAAAGTCCCAACATTCCTCGTTGATATTTCAACCTGATATCGGTTTCGGGGCCATCTACGAAATATCCCGTGTTTTAAATTCTGTGCAACAACAGCTTTCCGGTATTCATGGCCTTACCATAAATCCCGGAATCATATTAGGAGGACAGAATGTCAAAGAAAATATCCAGAACGGGAGTGGATCTGCTTTTGGAAAGAAAACGATAGTTTCTGCCCTCGCATCCGTCCATGGTGACATGCGCTTTCTTGATGAACAACAGCAGAAAAAGGCTCAAAAAGTAATGAATAAAATTACAGCCCATGCGTTATCCGGCACCAACAGTTCCTTAATATTCAAACCTATAATTCCTCCTATGGTAGCCACTAGATCCAATTATGAACTCTTGTCTCAATACAGCCGTATCAGTCAAAAACTAGGAGGTCCGATTTTGAAGGAAGTCTCGCCCCAACTCAGAGGTGGAGCAGATATATCTTATATAACTCCATATGTGAAAGCTGCATTGGATGGACTAGGACCATGGGGTAGCGGAGCACATACTGAAAATGAAACTCTGGAAATAGAGGCTCTACGAACGGTGACTCAGCGTGCTGCTTTGTTTATAGCTAACTACGGTATAAGGTCCTATAAAACTGACTAAATATTACCATATCAGATTATTAAAAAAAACCGGTTGATCATCATCTAGATGATTGTTTCAAGCTGCATAAATTTCAATAATAGGGAATCTGAAATTCCGGGATATCTATAGCTAAAATTTAGTGCTTACAAAAGGAGTGACCAGATATAATATAATTTAAAAATGCATATCGGACCTATTATTATAGGAGCTATTGTGCTAAACCGGCCTGTTGACAATCTTCAACTAATTAATCAGAAACGCCGGTATTCATCTTGTTAGGTTATAAAAATTAAACTTCCCTGTAAAAGGGAAGTTTAATTATATTATAGCATTATTATCTGCATGCTGTCAACGTTTCTGATTCTAGTCTTCAAAAATAAGTCTGCCATCAAACGGCTCACTCCAGACAATGAATATGCTGTCATCCTGTCTTTTGATTTCAGCCTGTACGACTTCATATTTGTCAGACTGATCTTTTTTTTCAACAATTAAATTGGAGCCTTCTCCAATCTCTCCTTTTTTATATTCGATGTGGTATCTGCCGAAGCTTCCGTCTTCAAAGTCTTCTTTTGTGAAATTTTTCTGGGCCATATAATTTATTTTTAATGTTAATTGTACTAAAGAATAAAGTATGCCAAGATTGATAATTAATGAAAATATTTCACATAATTACGAAGAGTACTTAAATAAAATTGACTCTTTTTGGTTATGCAGATCTCAGTATTATTTTTTCTTAAGGTTTTTATCAATCTGCTTCTCTGCATTTTCTGCTTTCTCTTCCTGAGCTTTTCTAAGTTTGCGCTGCTCTGCACGGGATCTCTTCGCCGCACGCTTTTCTTCGCGGATCACTTTATTTGACTTTTTGTTATACAGGGCTTCAATAATTCCCTGACCGGTTTTACTGAAAATTTTGATTTTAGGTTTTTCGTGGGTTCCGGTTACTACAATCGGGAATCCGATCCATCCCGCAGGGGGAAGACCTACCCTCACCTGTAAATCAAGCAGACCATTGAAACTTGTTGTTCCGCTGATAGAAGGTCTTAATACTGAAACTTTGAACGTAAATTTATCTACGTGAATAAGATTGTTTTTGATATGGGTCTCAATATTTACGCCTTTCATATCAGGATTGTCAAAAGCTTTAGCGCCGATATTATCTCCGACAGCAGAAAGCATCTTAAGATTTTTAACTTCCACATCACGGAGATTTACTATACCGCCTCCCTCCAGGGAAGGATAAATAGGGCGCATATTTTTATCAAAATCGCCTTTTAGTTTATAATCCAGCGATACGATTCCTTTTACATCTTTTGCCGCAGTAGCCATTTCACGAACCATATCTATTTCTTTATAGGCTCTCTGCACATCGAAATCCTGAACTTTAAGAGCAACATCATAGTTAGCAGTCAGCGGAGACTCATTTTGATACCGCGCATCGATATTCATACGGCTGCCGATAATATCAAAGGATGTGTTCTTCATATAAACCTGACCGCCACTTACTGAAGCCGTTCCTTTCAGATGATTTAGCCCCAGACCTTTAAACTCCACTTTTTTCGCATTGGCATCCAGCGAAACATCCAGATTTTTCGGAATAATGACAACGCCGCTGCTTTTAGGATTTTCCACCTTTGCATACTCGACTTCTATAGATTTATCGGTATTATCTCCACTTTTCAGAGCCATAAATTCATCGATAAGAATATAATTGGAATTCAGAACAAATTTTCCATGAAGCGTCCCTTTTCTCTCAATAAAATAATTGATGGTATTAAGCAGATAGCCGTTCAGGGCAAAATCAGACTTCCCATAGGTAGCAAAGAATTTTCTGAACCACATTTTTTCATTTTCAAACTGGAAATTTCCCTCCTTTATGTAGAACGATTTGGGAAGATATTCTGTAGTGGCCTTAATGTTTTTCAGGATAAGATTTCCACGATTGTCAAGCTTGCTGTACTGTCCTGTGGTCGCATAGCTTTGTCTGCCGTTCAGAGAAAGATCAGCCATGATCAGACCACTGATATCAAGCCCTTTTTTCGCAAAGACTTTGTAGATTCTGCCTACATTCAGGACTCCTTTTGCTTTCACCTTATATAGAAGATCTTCAAAATCCTGTAAATCGGCATTCACATACACCGGATTTCCTTCAAAATCAAAGCTGAAAGGATCCATCTTTACACCGAGGCTCCGGAAAGTTCCGTCCGTATTAATAATGCGGGCAGCCATATTGATGTTTTGGATAGGGTTGGGGTAGTATTTTGTTTTGACAAATCCATTTTTCAGGTTTAAATAACCATCAGTTTTAGGGAACAGTTTTTTATCAAGACTGAAGATCCCATTCGCTATGATATTAGTATCTATTAAACCACGGATATCAATATCTTTTAAGCCCAATGCCTGATCTAACATATGCAGATCTACTGCACCTTTCATATTGGCGTTCACCTGCATTTCGTCCAGACCTTTCGTTTTCACATACGCTCTGAAATTATTATTGGGACCGAGATCAAAATTTAATTTCCTTAAATCGATCGCAAGCTGATTAGTATCTAATGACGGGAGATCCACATTGAGATCCATATTGAGATTGCTCATAGGAACCGGTGCTTTGCCATTGGATACGAACCCGTTTTCAACAAGAAGTCTTGCTTTTACCCGTGGTTTAATATTCTTCGGCTCGCTGAATCTTCCTTTGATATGAAAATAAAGGTTACTGTTGCCTTCAATTTTTGTGTCTTTTGCCCAATCCAGGTATTGCGGAGGCAGAACGGAAATCATTTCCCTGATTGTTGTTTTTTCTGATGCGGCTTTGATATCCATATTATACCCATCTTTCAGGATACTTAATGCACCATTAAATTTAAGGGGAAGATCATTAATTCTCAGCTCATTTTTCCTTAATACGAAAGTAAGCGCGTTGGTATTAATTCTGGTAATTAGATCTGCGTGCAGTTTCTTTTCCTTAGCATAATAAATTCTGTTTAAGCTGAAATCTAATTTGTCAATATCAAGATCGGTTTCAAGATCGAAAATATCTTCGCTCAATCCGCCTTTTCCTGTGTAGTTCAATCCTTTAGCGTCCACGAGAACCCTGGCCGCATGGTCGTTATATCTAATATGAAAATTTCTGAACTTTATAAGATCCAGTTTAATAGAAGCTCCGGCTTCTGTCGTATCCTGAGGTTTTTTAGAAGGCTTGGAAACATATACATTGTAATTGGCTATCCCCCTGGAATTGACAAAAATATTAGCAGAGGCATCCGTAACATATATCTCATCGATTTTTACCTCACGGTTGAAAATTAAGTTTTTCAAATTGATTCCAACTGCCACTTCTTTAGCCATCAGAAGGGTATCATTCTGAAAAGGTTTGGAACCATGAAGCAGAAGATCATCTACAGAAACCGTCAGTGACGGAAAATGCCTGAAAAATGTCAATCTTGTCTTTTTATAATCCAATTTTGCAGCAAGATGCTGGTTGGCAAATATTTTCACCTGTTTGGAAATGGTTCCGGGAAAAAGAATCGGGATAATAAACATCAGAAAAAGAATCGATGCCAAAGAAATTCCTGTCCATTTAAGAATTTTCAAAATTATTTTTTTAAACTTTTCCATAAATATGATGATAATTTTGATGGTATAATAGGTACACAAACAAGAAATCACAAACTAAAATCAAGCCATTTTTCACCAAATATCCGGTAGAATCGTAATAAAATCCTCCTTTTCAGATATTTTATAGAAAGTCGATTAAAAGTTCTTTATTTATTTATTAATATATTATGGATATCCTGTACTAAAAAGGAGTAACCTTTTTATTGATTACTCCTTTTTTTATTTTTATTACGGTCTGATCAGTTCAGAATTTCATTCATCTGTGTTAAAATCACAGGTTTTCCATCGGTGATCAGGATCGTATGCTCATGTTGCGCCATATATCCTCCTTTATTACCTACCATGGTCCATCCGTCCTTTAACTCTACAGCAAGTGTAGAATCGGTTGCAATGAAGGTTTCAATTGCCACTACAGAATTCTTTCTAAAGCGTCTTGAGTCAAAACGGTTTCTGTAGTTGAGCAATTCATCGGGTTCTTCATGTAAACTTCGCCCCACACCGTGTCCGCCCAGATTTCTGATCACTTTATACCCTCTTTTTTTAGCCTCAGTTTCCATAAGAAAACCGATATCTGCTATTTTCACACCGCCTTTAATCTGCTCGATGGTCTTTCGCAAAATATCTTTGGAGGCATTAACGAGTTTCTGATGTCCGTGAATGTCTTTTCCAATCACAAAAGAACCTCCGTTATCGGCCCAATATCCGTTGAGTTCTGCAGAAACATCGATATTGATAAGATCACCTTCTTTCAATACCCTTTGATCTGTAGGGATGCCATGACAGAATTCCTCATCTACGCTTATACAGCTCCATCCGGGAAAACCATACGTTAAATAAGGAGCTGATTTTGCTCCGAACCCTGAAAGTATTCCGGCTCCATATTCATCCAGCTCTTTTGTAGTCATACCGGGCTGAGCATAATTAATCATTTCCCTGAGCGTATAAGCGACCGCTTCGCTTATTTTCTGCATTCCGGCTAAATCTGATTCATTTGTTATAGACATTGTCGCTTTATTTTAATTGTGAGGAAATAAACTTTTATCTTAGGAAAATTAAGGATGGGTATTATTCTTTTTTATTTACAGGTCCGAATAAGAGGCAGATTATGAACGATTTAATCCGATTGATTAATACGGCTCTATTCTGGCATTCCGAATCAAATTTCGTTTGTTTTTTATCACTTAACGGCTAAAAAATATTACGAGAAATCCTGCGGAAAAATACCTGATGCATACTGCCATACTTCCACAATTTCCTCAAAAGGGATATCATAAGGCTCATAAAACGTATTGTCCGCGGCAACTGTAATAGAGTCGTTATTTTTTGATTTTAAACGTTTATAGGTAATACCGTCATTTACAGTAATAAAAATATAGGTATTGCCGGATTTTAAATCATCAATTCCCTCCATATACTTTCCGATAATAAAAGAACCGTCTTTAAACGGAGGCATAGAATCTCCGTCCGCAGGAAATGCTCTGAACTTTCCGTTTTTCAGGAACGGAAGCGAAATTCTATCCAGACTTTCGATATATCCGGGATCGCTGTACCCTCTCAGATAGCCCATGGTAGCTTTCTGAGGGACGATTTCTATACTTTCATTTCCACTCTGATCGACGACAACGGGCAGTACAATTCTGTTATCCGGAAGCTTAAGCATATCCTCCAAAGGATATTTCCTTAAGTCCACCGACAATAAAAGATCGATGCTGACATGAAATAACCTGGAAATCCTGATGAGTATATCGACAGGAGGTTTAGACCGTCCACTTTCATAAGAGATGTATCTTGATGTATTGATGGCGATCTGCTGCGACAGTTCGCGCTGGGTTTTTCCTGATTTCCCCCTTAAAAGTCTTATGTTATCTGAAAAAACTGACATTATTTAAAATTAGATGGTAAAAATACAAATAGTTTGATGGCCTGACGATAGATTGCGGATAAAAAATGCCTGTGAAAGCAGTTTTTACACATTTACTTTAAGAACTAACTTCCGATAATTTCTCTTCGGTGCTGAATTCCCCAATCTACCAGATTGTTAATGATGGTTTTTAATGTCAAACCGTGTGCCGTAAGTTCGTACTGAACAGTAACAGGATGAGTATCCAGGACCGTTCTTTTAACCAGTTTATTGATTTCAAGTTCTTTCAGTTCTTTGCTAAGCATCTTATTTGAAATGCCTTCCACATCATTCAGAATATCTGAAAATCTTCTTTTATTGTAGTAGCACACGGAAGAAAGAATGGAAATTTTCCATTTTCCACTCAGTACGTCCATGGAATCCTGAACGGCCATCATTTCTTTCTTATGCTGTTTTTCTTCACGATTGATGCATTCTGTAGTTACCATAATGTTATATTGTTACCTGGAGGTTACTGTTACTTTTCGTAACAAAGTTACTAAAATAAATTTTAACGGTATAAATTTGCATCACAAACTTAAATCAATACACAACAATGAGTAAGCTTACAGACAAAATAGCCGTAGTAACGGGAGCGTCAAAAGGAATCGGGGCAGCTATTGCCAGACATTTTGCAGCACAGGGTGCAAAGGTCGTCGTTAATTATGCATCTAGTAAAGAGGACGCAGACAAGATAGTAAAAACTATTACCGATCATGGTGGAGCAGCTGTTGCCATACAGGGAGACGTTTCGAAAAAAGAAGAGGTGATAAGACTTTTTGGGGAAACAAAAAACACATTCGGAGGACTGGATATATTGGTAAACAATGCGGGAATTTATGATTACCTTCCGGTAGAACAGATCACGGAAGAATCCTTTCATCGTCAGTTCAACATTAATGTTTTAGGATCTATTTTTACGATTCAGGAATCTTTAAAATTATTTGGTGAGAAAGGTGGGAATATTATTAATATCAGTTCAGGTGCCAGCAAATCCCCGCTTCCGACCGGCTCAGTATATTCCGCAACAAAAACGGCGCTGGATGCTTTAACGGTTTCGTTATCTAAAGAATTCAGCGGGAGAAATATCCGCATCAATTCTATTTTACCGGGTATCGTAGAAACAGAGGGATCCAGCGCTGCCGGATTTATCGGAAGTGAGGCAGAAGCAAAATTCGTTGCCAATACACCGTTAGGACGTACAGGTCAGCCCGATGATATTGCCAAAGCAGTAGTATTCATTGCTTCGGATGATGCAGGATGGATAACCGGGGAACTTATTTCCGTGTCAGGAGGAGTCTTTGGATTTTAATTTTTTTTAAATTTCACTGTAATTAAGGTGCTTTCGATAAGACTGCACTTTTTTTAGTTTAAAAATTCTTTTAAGACCCGGATAAATTTCATCGGATGTCATTATCCGGAATTTTCGGGATGATCTGATTAGATATGACCGATCAGACAAATAGTAAGAACTGCATCTAATCAGCATATTTAAAAAATGTCTCATTTTATGATCTGAATCATAATGTATTAATTTACAAAATGTTAGCTGATTAAAAATGCGATAAATGGCACAATGTTAGCTTGATTAAAGTGAACCAAAAAATAGAATATATGTTTTACCATTCACAAAATTTGATCAACCCTATTGTACCAGACGAACCGGATCCATCTGCAGCTAATGCTTTGCAGGAAGGATTAGGAGGTCAGTTCGGCGAAATGCGTACCATGATGCAGTTCCTGTTCCAAAGCTTTAATTTCCGGGGAAATGCTACGCCCTATATGGATCTGATTCAGGGAGTAGGTATTGAGGAGATTTCCCATGTGGAACTGATAACAAAAACGATTTCACAGTTATTGGACGGGTCTGCGAGATTCCAGGAGGACCAGTTCGGATCATCCGGCGAGGAGGGCAGTGTAGCTCTTAATATGGCGAAAGAACAGCAAAACCCGCATCATTACATTATGGGAGCCCAGTCGGCATTACCGGTAGACGCTGCCGGGAATCCGTGGAGTGGAAGCTATGTTCATAACCATGGAAACCTCGTACTGGATCTTATGGATAACCTGGTACTTGAAGCTACCGGAAGAATCCAGAAGAGCAGGATTTATCAGATGAGCAGCAATAAAACCTTGCGTGCCACCATCGCATTCCTTATTGTGCGTGATGAAGCTCACCAGGCGGCTTTTGCAAAGGCATTGGAGAAACTTGGTGTCGATTGGGGTAAGATTCTTCCTGTTCCGAAATTCGACTCTTCACAGTTTCCTGAAGTGAGACGATTAATGGATCTCGGACTGCACAGAGAGCAGTACACTTTCCGGTTAGACGGATCGATGATGGAACAGATTTTCAGCGGCCCATCGCCTTTTAATGATGGTACCCAACTTACCACGTTGAAAGAACCCCGTGAATCATTCCCAATCCCGCAGGCGCCGGAACGTCCTGAAGAATTTGCTCCAGGTCTGGATGCGGAATTACAGGCTTTAGCGGATGCCTTTACGGAATTTAAAGAATCCGGCGGGAAAACAAACCAGAATATTGGCATTAACGGAACTAAAGATGAATAGTGTGCATCTTAATTTGTCGATATAATATATTAAAAAGCCCATAAAAACATGTTTTTATGGGCTTTTATATTGAATTAGATCAGGAACCTTTAAATTTATCAATTAGGTTTGGATTTTTCCTATAGTTGTGAATTAAATATTGCTATCAATTCGATTTTAAGAATTGGTCTAAACTGTATTTTCCACCGCCGAAAGTGAAAAGCGTCACAAGCATTATGATATAGTATAATGGAATTTCGAAACCGTTTTCTCCGGCTTCAAAGCCATTCTCCAGATGTACCGTAACAATAGCAACAGTCATTGTTATGATCAGAGGGATAGAAATCCATCTTGTGAACAAACCGAGTATAAGGAAAATAACCCCGATACTTTCTGTTCCTGCCGCTACGTAGGCATTGAGGGTAGGAAAGGGGATGTTAATACTGGCAAACCAGTCGGCAATACTATGGATATTGGTTATTTTCATCAAGGCTGGTTTGAAAAATCCGTAGGCCAGGACTAAGCGTATGGTGAGCAGTACAATGTGCTGTATTTTATGAGGCGGATTAATCATTTTCTGCATTTTTTATCGAAATTAATGATGTTAGAGTATTAAAGTAAAAGGTGATCTATATTTCTTCATGGCCACGAACTGAAATACCCTTTTGATTATATTTCATATTTCTTATGTTGTTTTATCCCGAAAGCCTAAAAAAATATTGTTTTGTAGTGCGAATTGCTCAAAATCTGTATAAAAGGAAGCTGATTTTTGAGTGTCTTTATCATATCTGGAAAGTAATTTAATGAAGTCATTACCGGTGGAGTAGTATTCGTTAGCTTTCAGGATAATTTCCACAACCGGATAGGTAAGATCGTTAAACATTACCTGTTTGGAGTAAAAATCCCTGTGAATGGAAATAAAATACTGTCCCCGGTCTTCTTCTGTAATTTCCTTGATATTTTTCAGATGAACAGGGTATTCGGCGCATAGAATCCTGATTTCAGGATTGGGAATAATAATGTCATCAGCAGACTTTTTTTCTGTCCTGAATTCCTCTGCCGGCAGATCTTCCATCATAAACACTTCGATTTCCAGCCATTCATACTGCAGCAGGGTTTTAAGAAACGGGAAAACCTTTTTAAAAGGAAATTCCTCTTCCTGAAAGTAGTCTGAAAATTCTTTTGGCAGCTTCCATACCTGTGGAGTCTGACACTTATGGTTTTTAAAGAAATGAAACATCATTTTTTTCCATCTTTTTTTTCCGATAAGCCTTCTTGTCAACGGGAATGCCGTGCTGAGCGTATCTTTTATAACATTGTACACCAGTCTTCTGTAATGAACCGTATGCTGCTGAATGGTAGTTTCCGGCTCATTCATTCCGGTCCTGCAATACAGGGCGAGATCTGTCTGCAGAGAAAATGTTTTATTATTATTTCTGTGTGACATGGTATTCAGCGTTTAGGATTTCATTTTTTATGGTTCTAAGGTTACTGATCTCATTTTGAAGAATATCGAGTTCCGGAATGTTAAAATCTCTTTCCAGTAAAACAGGGATGTCTTTTCCGATTTGTTTTACAGTGTCCCGGAATAAATCATATACGGGATCTATCACATCGGCACCGTGCGTATCTATAATTAATTGCTCATTTACCTGGTAATGTCCTGCCATATGAATGTATTTCACTTTATCCAACGGCATCTGTGTGATGAATTCTTTTGCATCATACTGATGATTAAATGCATTCACATAGACATTATTGACGTCCAGCAACAGCTCGCAGCCGGTTTTGTCCAGAATCTCGTTAATAAAATCCTCTTCAGACATTTCGGCTTCCAAAACCGTATAGTAGCTTCCGTTTTCTAAAATCAGCGGCTTCTTTAAAATATCCTGCACCTGCAGAATGTTTTCAGAAACTCTGTTTATCGCTTCCTGCGTAAAAGGAATAGGCAATAAATCATACAAATGAGCATTATCTACTTTTGAAAAAGTGAGATGTTCGGAATAGAGAACAGCATCAGTATCTTCCAAAAACTGTCTGACCTGTTTTACAAAGCCGATATCCACACCTTCCGGACTGCCTATGGAAAGGGAAAGACCGTGGCAGTAGAGCGGATATTTCTTCAACACTTTTTTCAGTTCCTGTTTCCAGTAGCCGCCTATTCCAAGCCAGTTTTCCGGCGCTACTTCCACAAAATCCGGCTGCAGGACACCATTGTTCAAAAATGTCTGCGAGAATTCTTTTCGATAACCAATTCCTACCATTTTAATTCATTTTATGAATGGATAAAACCGGCAGATCAGATACGTGATCTGCCGGTTGTCAGATGACCAATGTTTAAGCCTTTTTGGCTTTCTTCATTTCCTTTTTTGTTTTTTTGCCGCCACATTTTCCTTCGCCACACTTGGCATCTTTAGTTTTAGCATCCATCTTCTTGTCGCCGCACTTAGCTTCAGTCTTTTTTTTGACACCACATTTTGCTTCAGTACTCTTTTTTTCTTTGCCTCCGCAGGTAGCTTCGACCGAGTGGGCGTCTGAAGATTTTACATTCGCAAAAGCGGTGTTGGTTCCCAATGTAAATGCTCCCAATGCAAGAGCTCCTACTAAAATTGCTGGTTTTTTCATTGTTTTAAATTTTAAAATTGTGTAGCAAAATTGCTGTCTGTATATTAATACCTAAAAACAAAAAAAATCACCCGGGAAACCGGATGATTTTTTTAAGTATTTGATAATCAATTATAAAAATTATAAATTTTCTTCTGCTTTCGCTTTTTTAATCTGCTCGACACATTTATACTTTTGGTTCTGTAACGTATGCTTATTGGAATAACCATAATTTTTCTGAATTTCCTCTACTGTTTTTTCCTTAAAAAACATGTCGTGAATAAGTCCCTGGCAATGTTTTGTTATTTTGTGTAACAGATTCTGCAGTTTGTCCGTGTATGATCTTTCACTTTCAATGGCAAGGCTGATTTCTTCGTAAAATCTGTTGTTATAAGTCTCGGAAAATTCCGTTTCATAGCGGTTATTTTTAAGTTTTTTAAGCCATAGATTCTTTGAAATGGCGATGATATAGGTTTTGATTGAAGCGGTTAACTGAAAATTGTCCTGCCGTAGCTTTTCTAACAGGACGATCATCGTATCCTGGAAAATATCTTCTGCGTCCTCAGTATTCCCTTTGTTGTGAATTATAAACCGGTTAACCGCCGGAAAATATTCCTTATAAAGATTCCCGAAAGCATTGGTGTTTTCACCTTTTAAATCCTGAATTATGTTTTTCATCGTGTGTTTTATTACTTAATTTTACCAACAGAACATGGTAATATATGAGATGTTTGCAATCATTATCAGAAACTCCGATTCACGCACGCATTCATTAATTATATTGATTACAGATTTGCTGAAATATGAACGGGTATGATTCACCAGCAGGGCCTGTAAATATTTTATTCCGTTGGTTATCAAATATAAGTAAATATATTTTATTTAATGATTTTAATCCTGCTCACAGAATACTGATTAACAACATACAATAAAGAACCTGAGTTTATTTACTGAATAAATTGTTAAATAAGTTTAGAATCAATAATCAATCCTGTAGGAAGAATTTTCTTAAAGACGCAGAATTCATTTACGCATGATATCAAGCCTGCACATTATTAGGAATTTAATTTGATCTGATAAAAACAGAACATTAGTATATAGAAATAACTTAACTAAACACATTAATAGGAATCATTAATTTCAAATAAATTTTATGAGAATAGTAGAGTAAAGAAACAAAGCTACTGATGAAATTTTATAAAAGTGGAGTGATTTAAAAATCTTCCTGGAAATAAAATGGTAGAGCAGATTGTAAAGTTCTTGATGCAGAATTTGAAAAAGGACGACTTAAATGATCTGGACCAAACGTGAAGGTTGAAGCGAAAATTCAGAATGCTGAAAGATATACAATTTAACATAATATAAATTATAGGACTTTTTTGTATACAGCTTATTTTACTATATAATTTATTTGATTATCACTCATTTTAAGCCTTTTTAAAGCCATTAAACGATCTTTCTCTCTTTAAGCTACTGTTTATATTTTTAAGAGCCCGTATGATTCTGATAGTCAGCTCTATGATCTAATTCCAGCCCTTTCTCTACATTTGATTTACAATTGGCTAATCTTCAGATTGGTGATTTACCTTGGTTCACCAAATAACGCCAGTAATTTTTAAAGTTCACTCTTCATCGGTTTTTTATCATTTAAGTTTATGATTATAATAGCAGCAAAATTTCAAATACTATATGAAAATGAATTTAAAGTAACATCATTTTGGAATCCAAATTTAGACAGACACACCTTAATCTATTGAAAACTAATACTTAATGCTAATTTAGTCACAGCTACTCTCTTAAGTTATTACTGATGCTTGCAAATCTTTTAACATCACTGATCGCAATTGAAATTTTAGTGAAAAATCGGTTTATGACCGATTTGTGATCATTTCAGATGCTGTATTATGGTTATTTTTATTACATTTACTTCATCTCTCAACTTATCCTTACAATGAAAAATAGCCATATAACTTCCGAACAGAGTAATGAATTACTGGAGATTTTAAAAGATCGCTTTGAAAAAAATAAATCTCGTCACCAAGGTCTTGACTGGGAAAAAATCAGGAACCGACTGGAGCAGAACCCTGAGAAAATATGGTCATTATATGAGATGGAACAAACGGAGGGCGAACCTGATGTGGTTGGATATGATAAAAAAACCGATGAATATATCTTCTTTGACTGCTCACCGGAAAGTCCGAAACGCAGAAGTCTCTGTTACGATTACCAGGCCTGGGAAAGCAGAAAGGCCAATAAACCCGAAAATAATGTCATTGATAAAGCTTCAGAAATGGGAATCGAACTTTTATCGGAAGATCAATACAAGCAACTTCAGGAATTGGGAAATTTTGATCTGAAAACTTCAAGCTGGATAAAGACACCCTCCTACATCCGGGAACTCGGAGGTGCATTATTCTGTGACAGACGTTATAACACTGTTTTTACGTACCATAACGGTGCCGATTCCTATTATGCAGCACGGGGATTTCGCGGAGTTTTAAGGGTGTAAAACAGGCGCCTGCATCTTATACAGGAGAGGTAACTTTTACGTAGAGACTTCAGGACTTCAGTTTAATTGATCTGTTTTTAAAACGTCTGATTGGATGAAATTAATTTTTTATTGACATCATTTACGTTCCCATCAAAATAGTATTGTTATTTTAGCTTATAGAAATTTGAATAAACATTATATAAGGTATGAAAAGATTAATCGTATTGGGATCATTATCTCTTTTTGTGATGAGCTGTAATAAGAAAACCGAAGCTCCTAAGACAGAAATTCCAGGTGAGGATACCACTGCTGCGACAGGACGTGTCGCTGATACACTGGGACCAAAATCATTCTGCTATATGGGCATTGTCGGAAAAGATACTGTTTTTGTGACTATCGATGACAATTTGGGAACAATTTCCGGTAAAATGGCCACTAAAAACAATGAAAAAGACAGTAATAAAGGTGATTTATCCGGCTTTAAGTCGGGAGACACGCTTAAGCTGACTTATGATTTTGCTGCTGAAGGCAAAACAGGAAATACAAATGATATTTATTTTCTTCAGACCAAAGATGGCCTTAGCGAAGGAATTGGTGAACGGGATCAGGAGACCGGAACAAAATATGCGAACGACAGCAAGGTAAAGTATGGAAATGGAAGACTGTTAAAAATCGCTGACTGTAAGGTAGTTGCAAAAGCTTTAAAATAAGGCAATTCATAAAATAAAAAATACAGCCTCAAATGGCTGTATTTTTATATCATTTCAGATTCAATAATTTTTATAAATTCCCTGACAGCGATGTCACTGGTGTTCCATGAAGTGATCAGACGTACCGCAGAATATTCCTCATTAATTTTTTTCCAGACATAGAACTCAAATCTTTCGGACAGAATTTCGATCAGATGATTATTTAAAATTGGAAAAATCTGATTGGTATAAGTATCTGCCAGGAACGCCACTCCCCTTTTTTCCATTGCTTTTTTCATTTTCATGGCCTGTTGATTAGCCTGTCTGGCCAGATCAAAATAGAGATCATCTTTCATCAGTTCCAAAAACTGAATGCCAAGCAGCCTGCCCTTGGCGAGCAACGCGCCCTTCTGTTTTATACTGAAGGCGAAGTCCTTTTGAAGCTCTTTATTATTAACTACAATTGCTTCGCCGATCAGGGCTCCGTTCTTAGTACCGCCTAAATAGAAAATATCGGTAAGTTCCGCTACTTTTTCCAGGCTCAGATCACTGATTTCCGACGTAAGACCATGCCCTATTCTCGCTCCGTCCATAAAAAGATAGAGCTTATTTTCCCGGCAGAATGCTAACAGTTCTTCAAGCTCTTGAAGACTGTAGATGGTTCCCAGCTCTGTAGAATTGGAGATGTAAACCAGTTTTGGCATGACCTGGTGAGGAATGTTCCGGTGATTTTCCAACACAGGGATAATATCCTGCGGAGTGAGTTTGCCGTCCTGTTTTTCAATGCTTAAAATCTTGTGTCCTGTAGCTTCTATGGCGCCGGTTTCGTTGTTTAAAATATGCCCCGTAGATGCCGAAACAGCTGCCTGATAAGGTCTGAGAACAGCAGAAATGACAATCAGATTGGCCTGAGTTCCTCCGGAGACCAGAAAAACTTCTGAATCCTGGTTATTAATTTTTTCTCTGATTAATTCTTTAGCCTTTAAAGAGTATTCATCTTCTCCATAACCGGCCTGCTGGTCAAGATTATAGCGTACAAGTGCATCTAAAATACTGGGATGACAACCTTCCGAATAATCGTTTTTAAATGAAAATTTCATTGAGTAAAATTAAAAAAAGTTAAAAGAACAATCATTAATAATTCATAATATTTTGTTAGATTTGTCATTAAAATCATCTAACATGTTAAGAATAACACTTACAGAAGAAAATTATTTAAAAGCTCTGTTTCACGTGGTAGACAAGGAAAAGAAAGTCACGATTAATGAACTCAGCAAATTTTTAAATGTAAAAATGCCGAGTGTTAATAATATGATGAAAAAATTTGCTGAAAAGGGATGGGTTATTTACGAAACCTATAAACCTTTAATCGTCACTGAAAAAGGAAGACGTGAAGCCGCTCTGGTGGTGCGAAAACATAGACTTACAGAAATGTTTCTGGTACAAAAGATGAATTTCGGCTGGGAAAATGTTCATGAAATTGCCGAACAGCTGGAGCATGTACATTCGCAGATTTTCTTTGATAAGATGGATGAAATTCTCAACTATCCGAAGTTTGACCCTCATGGTGAACCTATTCCTGATAAAGACGGAAACATCATTGCACAGGATCTTCAGAAGCTGAGCAACTGTGAGGTGGACGAACAGGTGATCTTTGCGTCGGTTACTCTTTCTGATGATGCGTTTTTAAATTATCTCACCGAAAGGAAATTACTGTTAAATACTAAAATAAAAATTGTTAAAATAGAAAATTTTGACAAATCCGTTACGGTGGAAGTCCACGGGAAGCATGAAGTTTTAAGCAGAAAAGCGACAGAAAAAATTCTGGTTAAAAAATAGTTCCATTGATATTTTTCGCTGTCCGGAATTCATCAAAGTCATATTGATTTTAATATCCCGGAAACGGTTTCCACTTCTTCGGATGTATTGTAATAATGGGGTGACAATCGTACAACACCATCGATGTTTTTCCTGGTGAAATCTATCAGAGCCGAATTTTTATAGGTTACCGAAAAAAATACATTATTTTTTTTCAAAACTTTCTGAATATTTTCCAGATCTCCATCCTTGCCACAAAAAGTGATAATACTGCTCAGGTGATTGCCTATATCCCAGATCTGAAAACCATTATCCTGTAAATCAGCTCTTAGTTTTTCTGATAATTTACTGTTATACTCTTCTATGTTTTTCATTCCGACCGCATTCGCATACTTCACAGCTTCTATAAAACCTAATAATGCAGCGTAAGAAATTTCCCAGTGTTCGAATCTTTTTGCCGTCTGAAATAATTCATAATCGTCGTATTCGGACCAATGGGCTCCTCTCATATCCAATAACAAGGGCGCATAATTCTCTGTAAGGAGCCTGTCGGAGACGTATAAAAAACCTGTTCCTCTCGGCCCACGCATAAATTTCCTTCCTGTCGCTGTAAGGAAGTCACAACCGATTTTTTGTACGTCCACTACCATTTGACCTACAGACTGACAGGCATCCACCAGATATAAAATATTATATTGCCTGCAGATCTTACCCACTGCTTCGACATCCTGGATCAAACCTGAATTGGTAGGAATATGGGTAACTGCCACTAATTTCGGATGATGTTCTCTGATCAGGTTTTCCATATCTTCCAGATCCAGTTCGTTATCAGGAAGATTTTTCGTACGGAACACTTTCACCTTCAGATTTTTCTGCAGGGAAATAAAGACGATCTGGTTGGATATATAATCATCCGCCGTTGTGATAATACAATCTCCCTCTTTGAAAATAATGCTGGACACAGCTTTTGCATAGGCGTCTGTAGCGCTGGTTGCAAAAGCAATATTGGAGGATTTGCAGTTAATTAATTTCGCCGTTTCATCATAAAACTGTTCCAACATATGTGCGTTTATATGAGCTGCTTCATAACCGCCATAAAGCTCTTCCTGGTGTAAGTATTCAGTCATCGAATCCATCACTATCTTTGGCATCAGTGAGGATCCTGCATTATTCAGGAAAATTTTACCATCTTCAAGACCTCTGATATCTGCTCGTATTTTATTTATATCCATTCTGAGTTATTACTAATGCTATATTTTACTGACAATTTGCTGAATGTAGAATATCAGTTGACAAGTATCTTTCCTGTCTAAACGATCTTCCGGTTATGTAAAGACATTCTCCATAAAAAATCCCGAAATTCGTTATCGGGATATATGAAGTTTAAGTTGGGTATAGGTTTAGTCAAGAACGCTCCAGCCCCTTTTCGGATTGTTGTTTGAAGAAACTTCCTGTTCATTAACAATGATGTTTTCTTTTCGCTGACCGATATAATCCAGTTCGCTCAGTTTGGAAAAAATAGTTTCCAGACTTCTCAGCATTTGCTGAATATACAGCATAGGTTCGCCACAATTGTGATGGTCATAATTGGTTTCAGCGACAATAGAAAGTTGATTTAATAAGGTGTGGGGAGCAATCTCACTCCACTCCAGACTATAATTCAGCATCTCTTCCAGTTCAGCGGGAACCAGGACCTGCGTTGCATTATACAGTCGAAGGGCCAGTTTCGCAAAAGATTCAATCAAAAAAATCGGCGGCTGGTACGGAGTAACGTTTCTGAACTGAAAATACATGTCACCAAATGTATCGATCATGGTATTACACAAAAACTTAACGTTCTGTGCCAGCGCGGTATTCTGATTCTTGTGCGATGTTTTCTGGATAATTTTAAAGGCATACTGCTGCAGATTTCCGATGGACTTAGCAAAACTGTTGTAAAAATCCAATATTGAAGGATGGCTCTGAACCGAGGTACACGGAGGAATGAAATTAGAATCCACCTGAGCGATATTTCCGCGTAAGTCCACCTTCCCGATAATCAGATAATTACCTCCCGAATAGCTGCTGTTCAGAGAAGTGACAGGTAATAATTCAATATGATGGTTGGATTGCGTATTCGGATGGCGTGGCGGAATTTCTTCAGGATCAATATCTCCAAAAGGCACCTTATCAAAAGGATTTACAGAAATTAATATATAATAATCTCCGTCTGCCTGCTCTTCGTTCATTGATTTCGCCAGTGATTTTACGCTTACTCTTCTGTCATTCAATTCAATCCTGTAACCGGCCATCGTAATGGCACTGCAGTGTTTGATCACCAGCTGTACATCGTTGGTTGCCGTATTGTGAACATCAAAAATTGTCCGGTCCGTAAATTCGTTCGAAATGGGTAATAGCCCGTAATTATATGTAGTGATCCCCAATGAATTGGCATCTCTGATGGTATCAATTAAAAAGTTATCCTGATCATTCAAGTGGCGCTGGGAAACTTTCATCCCGTCTACCCAGTTGATTGCAAAATGTTTAATAGACTGTATCATAGTAATACTTTTAATATGTGTGATTATGCTTTTCTAAGTCCTTCTTCCTCATGCTGGATTACTCTTTTGCAAATAACAACTTCATTTTCTGAAATATCATTTGCCGAGATATCCTGATCGAAATCAATATATTTCCGGAAACTGAAAAATGATTTCTTGGTGTAGAATATCCAGTAGTACGGGTCTTTTTCCTGATCTGAAAGATGGATGATAGAATTTGGGTTTTTATGGTTATAGTCATCTACCACCCTGTAAAACCAATCTCCGAAAGTTACGCCGGTAGGTAAAGTTTTAGCTTTAATTCTAAATCTGTTGGCATCCTCAAGATTTTTGCTGAGTTCTACATTAAGTACCATCAGACGGTCAAAATCTGCGCCTTCAAAATCCGGAAGCCTCTGATCAGGGGAATATCTCCAGGTCTTATAGATATCAACCGGAATACTGATAAACTGTACATAACAGTAATGGAATACCATGGGCACTACAAAGATAAATATACTGGTTGCAGCCATGACAGGATACCCCATACCTTTGCTCATCCAGTTAAAAATCAGATAGAACAGATATCCTCCAAAGCCTATGCAGGTAAGGGTCAGGATCGATTCGAATAAGATACTTTTAGATTGTGATTCAAAATGCTTTTTAAAATAAATATCCAATAAGTTAACGTGGATAATCCCCAGAATAAGATATATAATCTGCGCGATCAGATACCAGTATGGGTTAAATAGATTTCCAGCAAATCCAAAAAATCCGGGAAGGGCAAGACAAAGGCTGCAAAGCAGCACGTATATGATAATGGTTTTGATTTTTATGGCAGGCTTATTCCGTCTGATGACTCCTAAAATCACCATCATGATTACTGCAAATAAAGGCATTAAAATATACCTTAAGAAGATACCTTTTACTGAAGAAATTTCCATTGGTCTTTTTTCAAATTTATATTGTATTGGTGCTTGTAAATATAGTAAAATATTTTACAGAAAAGTAGAGTAACCGAGGCGGCTGGCATTTCTTTCATCATCTTCCAGAGCGAATGAATATTCTTTCTTTTCGGTAATGAAATTTTCCTCCACATCTACATTGACAGGTAAAAAATAATCATATAAAGCCTGAAGCACTTTTCTGAAGGGATGGCCATCGATAAATTTTTTCATCTCATGATAAGGAATTGGTCCGATATTAACGACCCAATTTCTAAGTCCGTCCATATGTCTTCCGCTCGGAATATAAGTTACTCCCAATCTGGCGTTTCCCAGTAAGAGAGAGTCATTACTCTCTTCAATACCATCAATAATATTTGGGGTAAAGGAGACTTCTACAGGTACCTGCAGAAGAGCACTCATACATCGTTCAAACCACTTTTTATCCCCTCTGATCTGGTGGAAAAACGGTAATATATAAATGAAAATATAAGCATTTTGCGGATCAAGCATTTTTATCAAAGGCCAGAGCTCACTTACCGTTTCAAGCAACGTATCTGTATCACTTGTTATTTCGAATTCAAATTCCTTAAGCAGCGCACTGATTTCTGTAAAGAAAATCTCAAGCTCAAAAGGACGGAAAAATTTCCGGGCGTCTTCTTCTACCCTTTTCTGTTTTCGGATCTCACGGACGACCGTATCGACGTTTTTTCTGGACGCACCTAATGAAGGAGGATGGAACAATCCTTCCGGAAGATAGTCGTAAATACCCTCCCGATAGGTTTCGATGGTAAAAACTTCTTCATCAAAACCCAGAAAACTGCTCGATATACTTTTGATATCTTTAAGATAGGCACGGTCGTTTATTCCTATCCTTTCAATAAAAATATTACTGACTGCCCGATGGTATTTTAAAAGGTTTACTGCCACGGCTTCTGCCCTGAAGTCGGTCTGCAGCTTATTGTAATTCATCTCTACAATATTGTTCTCATACATAGTGTTTCCGCGATTTGGCCTGTAAAGGTAATATATCTCTCATTATTGAAAAAGCATTTTTCAATTATTTTAACCTAAAAATACTAATTTATCGGCAGTAAAAAGAATAATATCCGGCAAAAAAAGTAAAAAAAAAGTTACGGGTATCATTCGCGACTTTATTGGTCGGATTTAATGATTAAGTTAATTTTTTAAATCATTACATTACCATTAAGGTAAACTTTAAATTAACCGTATCTTTGCACTTTGAAAATGTTATTTACAATGAAAAGTATTTATTCTAAAATTTTGATTTTAGCATTCATCACCTCTTCGCTTTATTCCTATGCATGGGGATTGACGGGGCACAGAATTATTGCAGAAATTGCAGAAAATCATCTTTCGGGAAAGGCAAGAAGAGAGATTAAAAAGATTATGGGAAGAGAGCGTCTTGCCTACTGGGCAAACTGGCCGGATTTCATCAAATCCGATACGACGGGAGCATGGAAGCAGGCTTCAGCATGGCATTACGTAAACATCGATCCACAAACAGATTTCAAAGCATTTGAGAAAAACCTGGAAGCTCAGGCCGGTCCGAGTTTATATACGCAGGTGAAGGTATTATCCAGCCAGATCAAAGATGTGAAAACTTCTGAAAAAGATAGAAAAATCGCTTTGATTTTCTTGATTCATATGATGGGAGATCTGGCCCAGCCTCTACATGTGGGAAGATCTGAAGATCTGGGAGGAAATAAAATTAATGTAACCTACTTTGGGGAGAAAACAAATCTACACTCTGTCTGGGATGGGAAATTAGTAGATTCTCAAAAATACAGCTATACAGAATATTCAAAATTACTGGATATCAAATCAGACAACGAGGTTAAGCAGATCCAGACCGGAACTTTAGAAGACTGGCTGTATGATTCTCACAAAATCGCGAACAAAATCTATGCGCAGACACCAAATGATTCAAAATTATCTTACGATTATCAGTACAGATTCTATGATACCATGGAAAGACAACTTCTTTACGGTGGCCTGAGACTGGCAAAAATGCTGAATGATCTTTTTTAAAGATACCAATAGTTTGATCATCTTATTTGATGGTTAGACGATATTGATATAAGCGAAACTTTGGTTTCGCTTTTTTTATGCTTTTATTTTTTAAAATTATTATACGAGGTATCCGGAATCTATATGGAATAAAGTTTTTATAGTAGCGTTTTAAACCTTTAAGGTTTTAAAAACCTTAAAGGTTTGGTCTTTAGATTTAATATCAGAGTATTTGAATGATAGATTGTATGTCAATTATTCTATCTGGATTACTATCAAACCTAACGGGTTTCAAAACCCGTTAGGTTTCTGTGGGCATAGATTGCATAAACGGTAAATTTATGTATGAATTGAAACAAGGTAAAAGTGGGATCACACTTTAAAAAATTAATGTATTTAATTAAAATGCTTCAAGATGCTGTCTTTTTTCCGGATCAGCTTGAGATCACAAACTGATGAAATCCCTTCTGTATGCAGTGAGAGCCATAATTTACAACTAATTTTTCAATTTTGTTTTAAATTAATAAAAATAATTAAAATATGTGTAACCTTTTCACTTTCCCAAGCGTATAATAGTATAGTAACTCTTTTTTGAGGAAAAAATAGATGAGACAATTAAAAATCACTAAGCAGGTAACCAACAGGGAAACTGCTTCATTAGACAAGTATTTGCAGGAAATTGGTAAGGTAGAGCTGATCACTGCGGACGAAGAGGTAGAATTGGCACAAAGAATACGTGCGGGCGACAGAGCTGCACTTGAAAAATTAATCAAGGCCAACCTTCGTTTCGTAGTATCCGTATCTAAACAGTACCAAAATCAAGGTCTTTCTTTACCCGATTTAATTAATGAAGGTAATTTGGGACTGATGAAGGCGGCAAAAAGGTATGATGAAACAAGAGGTTTCAAATTTATCTCTTACGCAGTGTGGTGGATCCGTCAATCCATTTTACAGGCTTTGGCAGAACAGTCAAGAATTGTAAGATTGCCATTGAACAAAATCGGATCTATCAATAAAATCAATAAAGCATACGCTCACCTTGAGCAGGAAAATGAAAGACCGCCTTCTCCGGAAGAATTGGCTGAAGTTCTTGACATGAGCGAGGAAGATATTAAAGAATCTATGAAAAACTCCGGTAGACACCTGTCTATGGATGCACCTTTGGTAGAAGGTGAAGATTCTAATCTTTATGACGTATTACGTTCGGGGGAATCTCCAAGTCCTGATAAAGATTTGATGCTGGAATCTCTTCAGATTGAGATCGAAAGAGCATTAAATACCCTGACTCCAAGAGAGGCAGATTTGGTAAGACTTTACTTCGGACTGAACGGAAAGCACCCGATGACTCTTGAAGAAATCGGTGAAACTTTTGATCTTACAAGAGAGAGAGTTCGTCAGATCAAAGAAAAAGCGATTAAGAGATTGAAACACAATACCAGAAGTAAGATCTTAAAATCTTATTTAGGTAAATAATTTTAACGAAACAATGTATAGGCGGAGCTTGATTTTCAGGCTCCGTTTTTTTATTTTTGTTATGATGAATGATTTATATATTTTAGTGATAGGATTTATCACCATATTGGTTTCCATCAATGCTATACTCCATTTTTATATAAAGAGACAGCACAAAAAATTTTTCAGGTTTATTGCCGGCAGAGAGTATGTTTTATTGGAGAAAGTGGAAACGCAGATTGAAAAATATTCTAAGATGAATACAAAACTGTTGTACAGGAAATCGAATATCGTCTTTTTAGATTATGAAATTTTTATTCTTACCTGTAACAAGCCCACCATACAGATTCAAAAAAGTGAGGAAGTATTTCCAGGTGTTTTTAAAAGATTTTCTTTTAACTCGAAAAGAAAAATTAATGACCACCTTAAAATTAAAGGAGTTTTCTACGAAGGTTTTATAAAGACAGATTATATAATATCCCTTAATTTAAAAGACAGAAACTTTAGTCTTGAAGAATATTTAACCCCATCTGAAAAAGTAAAAGATCTTTATTCATAAATAAAATTAACATCCATGAAAAAAATACTTATCGCTGCTATTCTGCTCTTAATGCTCACTTCATGCTGGGAAAACAGATCTGAAAATAAACCCTTAATAGAGAATGCCGTAGATCATACAGATTCTTCGATAAAGGGTTCTTTCGAAAGCGGACGCAACGACAATATGATTGATAAAATTTATTCTGAAATCATTAAAAATGATAAAAAATTATCCGCCCTTGACGATAAAATTTTAAAAATATATGATCAATCCGGAAAAGTTCTTAAGAATTATGATGATATTCTAAATAAATCAGCATCTTATTATAGGGATGCAAATGTTCAGGCAAATGCAATAACAGACTCACTTCTGAAGCATGAGGTACAAAATGAAATTAAAATGAGTTCTGATCAGTATGAACTCAAAATAAAAAATGTAAAAAATCTCATTTCTCAATTGAATACAAATATGGAGAGAATAAATGATTTATATACTATTTTCAAAATAAGAAAAACCCTACCGGAGATTGAAAAATATCAAAATGCACATCCTTTGAAAACTGACAGTCTGGAAAATTTTGTTAAGAAACAAAATCAGCTATTGAACGAACTGAAAAATTTAAAATAATGAATCCAATTTCAATTATAGGAGCGGGGATCGGAGGCTTAACACTCGGGAATATTCTAAGACAGCACAATCTCGATTTTACGGTCTACGAATCTGCCCCTGAAATAAAGCCCATGGGTTCAGGAATTATGATCGCTATCAATGCGATGCAGATTTTTGATAAATTGGGTCTGAAAGAAAAAATTTAAAAGGCAGGAAATAAAATTCACGGAATTTCTATTACGGATGAAAAACTGAAACTGATCTCGCAAACTCATGTTTCGGAACTCGAAAAGAAATACAGCTCTTGCAATGTCGCCATTCACAGAGCAGAACTTCAGAAGATTATGGCCGAAAATCTCAGTTTTAAAAATATTAAACTGAATCATTCATTGAAAACAATTCAAAAGGATGACAATTATCTTTTACAGTTTGAAAACGGCCATCAGGCTGAAAGTAAAATTGTTTTTGGAGCAGACGGCATTCATTCCAGAATCAGAAATCAGATATTCAGAACGGGAACGTTACGCAATACCCATCAAATGTGCTGGCGGGGATTAGTGGATTTCAGTTTACCTGAGAAATTTTATCATGAAGCCATTGAAGCTTGGGGGAAAGGGAAACGTTTTGGTTTTGTTAAAATGACTGACAATAAACTCTACTGGTATGCGGTTATCAATAAAGGGAAATACAATCCTAACAGTAGTTTGTCAGGAAATTTTTACGGATTCCATCCGTTAATTAATGAGATTATTGAATCTACTTCAGAAGAAAATATCATACTCAATGATCTTCTTGATCTTTCACCGATCCCAAAGTGGCACACTCAGAACCTCTGTTTAATCGGTGATGCAGCGCATGCTACAACCCCTAATCTTGGTCAGGGAGCCTGCCAGGCTATCGAAGACGCCTATATCATAGGAAAATTACTGGAACAGACTAACAATTTCAACAGTATATTTGAAAACTTTCAGGAAATCAGACGAAAAAAGGTCGATCATGTGGTAAGTACAAGCTGGAAGCTGGGAAAATTTTCCCAATGGGAAAAAGTGACTTATCTGCGCAATGCATTGATGAGATCAGTTCCTGAGCGTATAACCCGTAAGATGGTGGAAAGGGTCATACAACTGGAAATGTAATTTGTAATAGCCCTATTAAGGTTTCAAACCTTAACAAAGCTAAAAAATACGCCCTGATTATCGATACTGATTTATGTAAATCCTGGGCAAAAATAAAAGGCTGCCTCAAAATCGAAACAGCCTGTTTATTAATAGGTTAAAGTAAGTCCGGCTCCCCATCCCATTTCGTTATCATAGTTTCCTGAAACCGATAACCATTTTTGCAGAATATACCGTAATCCGGTGGTAAATTCTCCATCAGAATTAATGCTGAAATTCCCCCTGAGTCTCCTGGAAAGCGGAATATCTTCCCTGCTCAGCTCCAGCAAAACCTTTCCATTCTGATCCACACTTGCGTCTGCAGTAACCAGCATCGGTAAAAGGTACTGTATACCGACAATAAATGCAGCACTGTTTTTAGAAGCTTTCTGCTGTCCAAACCAGGTTTTCTTACCTCTAAATTTCATTCCCATATCTTCTGCCATCTGTCTTTCCATCAATTCATGATTTTTCTGGATCCTGAAACCGGCATATGGCAGGGCCCACTGAAATTTTCCTAAAAATCTTCCTACTTTAAAATTTGCGTCAAAATGATTGAAGTCCCAATTGGAGTGAAATTCATTCAGATTGGCCCATCTTGGTCCGAACATCGTCATGGTCTCCGCATGCAGCTTATTAGATTGAATATCCAGCATGGCCATTGAGCTTATCATTCTGTTATCTTTCATAAAATCTTTCCATGCTAACTTCCTGTTCGGAAGCTGAGGGTTCGGTTTTGAATTTTCATAGCTGAAAATTCTTCCCATTCCTGCCATCATATGATAAAGAATATGGCAGTGGAAGAACCAGTCTCCATCCTGGTTGGCTGCAAATTCGATGGTATTGGTTTCCATCGGCATAATATCAACTACATTTTTTAACGGAGAATATTCTCCCTTTGCATTAATGAGCCTGAAATCGTGACCGTGCAGGTGCATCGGATGCCGCATCATCGAATTATTGTACATGGTAATTCTCAGGATTTCTCCCTTTTTCACCAGAATTTTATCTGTTTCCGTAACTGTTTTGTTATCCAGGGTCCACAGGTAATGGTTCATATTTCCTTCCAGGGTAAACTTCATTTCTCGCACGTTATCTGTGGGCAACACCGTTTTCTCAGGAGATTTGAGCATATTATAAGACAGTCTTTTAATTGTTTTCTGTTCCTGCATACCCATTTCCGAATGGCTGTCTGCCGGGACACCTGAAATTACTTCAGAATGCTGAGAATGATCCTTCCCTTCTTTTGGTTTTTTCTCTTTAATCCCCATCATCTCATTCATGTGCTTCATCGTCATTTTTCTCTGGCTTTCAGGAAGCTCAGGATACATCACTTCATTCATATCCATCATCTGATTTCCCATGGTCATGTTCATAGGTTTCATATTTCCGCTCATTTCCATCATTCCGTTCATCATTTTCATCCCTTCGAACAGCTTTAATCTCGGAAGTTCAGGAGCCTGAATTTTTTCGCCGGAACCCAGCCAGAGTGAAGCTTGACCGACTCTGTCTTCTGAAGTTGCCCTAAATTCAAAGCTTTTGTTTTCAGGAATGGTCACTTCAATATCATAGGTTTCGGAAACTCCTATAATAAGGCGGTCGACTTCTACCGGAACGACGTCATTCCCGTCATTCCCGACAACTTTTATTTTTCCGCCTCCGAAATTCAGCCAGAAGTAGGTGGAAGAACCTCCGTTCGCAACTCTGAGCCGGACCTTATCTCCTGCCTTTAATTGAGCATCATCTGAACTTGGTTGCCCGTTAATCAGAAAACGGTCATAGTACACATCGCTCACATCCATCGCTTCCATCCTTTTCCATTCATTTAAGGCTTTTGTTCCGAAGTTCCCGGATTTTATAGCTTCCCAGTAACTTTGCACCGCATTTTTTTTAATGGCATACCAATCTGTATTCGCCATATGAAGCCTTCTCGCAATCTGCATAGGATTTTCATCGCTCCAGTCTCCCAACAGCACGGGTATTTCCTTGGTATAGCCAACTTTGGGTTCTTCTTTCCGTTTATTGAATACCAGAATCCCGTTCATTCCGATCTGTTCCTGCAAACCTTCATGAGAATGATACCAGTAGGTTCCGTTTTGAGAGATTTTAAATTTGTACAGGTGTGTTTCTCCCGGTTTCACAGGTTTTGTCGTCAGATACGGAACACCGTCATGCTCATTCGGTAAGATTACCCCATGCCAGTGAAATCCCGTATTCTCTTTTAACCTGTTGTGAAGGTAAATTTCAGCAGTATCTCCTTCCGTAAAATATAATGTCGGGGCCTGCAACTTTCCGTTTACAGCAATAGCACGGCGATTTTTCCCTGTAAAATTTACAATCGTATCTTTTACATATAAATCATAACGTACCGTTTTTCCTCCAAAGCTTACTTTTCCGTTTTCTGTATTTCTTTTTAAAAAAGTATTCTGCGCTTCTACCGGAGTCGGCTTATTTTCAGTTTCAACTAAATCCATTCCGCATTTTGGGCATTTCCCGGGCTTACCGGAAACAACTTCCGGATGCATCGGGCAACTATACTTTTGAGACTGAACATCAGATTTTGATACGATCTGAGTTTTTTCAGGTATTTTGTCCCGGGAAGTCGATTCAGCCTTAATTGTTCCGGCTGCAGCGCGATTCTTCAGTTTTTTAAGACCTTCTTTTTTTCCGGCCTTCGATGTACTTATTGTTTTAGTATTCTTTTCCGCTGATTTTATTTCTGTTTTCGGTGTAGGTTTCACGCTCGGTTTTGTAACAGTCCTTTGCTGTATGACAACCGTTTTTTTCCTTAATGTCATTCCGCATTTTGGGCAGTCTCCGGGCTTTGAAGATACAATTTCCGGATCCATGGGACATGTATAATAGGTTTTTGTTACTTGTGAAAAACTGATTACAGAGAATAAAATCATGAGAAACATCATTAATTTTTTCATAATATCTCTATTTTAAAGCTGTACCGTCTAAGGACTACCGGAATTTTAATTTCATGGCGGCGTTTGACCTTACTGTCTGATATGACAGAGTCATTCTATTGACGGATCATTAGCAACGCACATTAAACGGTACAGCTTATAATTTGCAGAGCATTTCTGCTACTTTTAGTCTGTAATTAGTTGATCGTAGATTTTACACTTCCACAAGAAAGCATGGATTTTCCGTAGTAAGGATTTACGATTTTTGATTCGTCGCTTAGCCAGTTTCCATCAGCCATCGGACAATACTGAATATAAACCGGCTTTTCTGAAAGCTTAAATTCTTTCGTCAGTGCGATCATATTATCTGAGAGGTTGTAGAAAAATTCTCTCTGAGCACTGATACTTCTTGCTTCTGAAATGGCAGTAGCATCTTTCCGAAGGATATTTAAATTACCTTCAGAAACAGATTTCACATCAATTGAAGATGCCGTTTTAATAAATTCCGCAGCTGCTTTGGAAGTTCTATCCGCATCATCTGAAGCCAGAGCTGATTTTACAGCAATATAATTTTCATAGAGCTTTGAAACCTGCACATCCTTTTTAGATTGTGCTGATAATGAAATAATTGAGAATATAGAGAAAACTGCTGTAATGATATACTTTTTCATTGTTTTATATTTTAGAATTAATAAAGAATTTGTTGAATAAGAGCGAATACGCGACAGATCATGTCGTCCTGAATAATAAGGAATCAAGCGACTGACGAATTCTAAATTCTAAAATTACAATGATGGATAAAAATCGGAACTGAACGTGTTTCCGGAGGCCCGTTAATTTGAATCCGGGTAAACTTGGTTGCCGAAAAAGATGTATCTGTAAAGAGAGATTCTGGATTCCGAATCTCGGAGATCTGTTGTAAAAGATTAATTTTAAGTAAATCTGATTTTTGGGAATCATCAACTTTTACAATTTTTATTTCTGTTTTACAACAGTCCTTTTTTGTCTTGACGCCACATTTACTACAGAAGTCATCCGTTTTCTGACTTACTGAAACCAATTCTTCCATACAATAATGAACGCTAAAAACTGCTCCGGAAGAAAATCCGAAATAGAAAATAGAGAATAGTATGGCCAGAATCTTTTTCATTGATGGGACAAAGTTAAAAATATCTTTAATACAGATGTTACAGAATTCTGTATTATTGTTATAGAATTTGGAAATAACAAACTCCTGAGATACCCAGGAGTTCAGTTTGTATTTTAATCTTTCTACGAACCTTGCAAATTTACAGGTACTGAAGAACTTTTTAATCTATTTAATCTTAAATTCAAGTTTTACATTGAAGAAACGTCCTGTGAGACGAACCGGAACCGGATACATAAGGTTGGTATTAGCATCTGTGATCCACTGATTGGCTACGGTATTCCTGATGTTAAAGGCGTTGAAAACCTGAACACCCAGCGTCAGTTCATCAAAATTACCCCAAAATCCATAGGCTTTATTTTTTTCTTTGGGATCTATAAATGCATAAGACAGCCCCAGGTCTACTCTTTTATAAGATGGTAATGTTTTCTGGTATTGGTAAGGGTCTGTAAAAACCGGTGCTCCGGTAGGCAATCCCATGGCATAAACTAAGGTTAAATTAACCCGCATCTGTGGGAAAGCAGGCATATAATCCTGGTAGAACATCGCAAATCTGAACCTTTGGTCCGTAGGTCTCGGAATATCCCCGCGCCCATCGATATTTTCGTAAACTCTTGCATAACTTGCAGACAACCATGAATCTATCCCGGGAACAAATTCTCCGTACAATCGGGTATCAAGTCCGTATGCATATCCTGAAGCATTATTTTTACCTGAATAACGGATTCTGACATTATCCATATAGTATGGAATGAGGTCATCCATTTTTTTATAGTATGCTTCCGTTGTTAATTTAAATGGTCTGTCGTACATCTCAAATTCATAATCATTGGCCAAAATCATCTGTAGCGAACGCTGCGATTTGATATTCTGGTTAAAATTACCTTCAAGATCTTTAATTTCTTTATAAAAAGGAGCCTGGTAATATACTCCTCCTGAAAGTCGGAATAACATATCGGTATCCCAATCCGGTTTTACGGCTACCTGGAATCTCGGGGAGAAAATGGTTTCCTTATTAAAACTCCAGTTTGAAACTCTGGCTCCTGCATTCACAAATATTTTGTTGGTTCCCCAGAAGAACTTTTTAGAATACTGGGCATAAGCAGACATTCTGGTAGGTTCAATATGATTATTTCCGGAAATATGGTACAGAAGGTCGAGATCTCCCGGCGTCCCGAATCTGGGATCATCGATCGGTCTTGGCATGCTGTATCCGGCAGAATCTTTCAGTTTCCATTCATTGGTCAGATCTTTCAAATTTTCCTTCTCATACTTAAATCCCAATTCGATATCGGTATTCACATCAGGTGAAAAACGCGCTCTGAACTGTGTTCCGTAGGTTCTTACAAAGAGATCATTTCTGGCATGCTCAATCTGTCCTCCGGTATCATACGAGGTGATCGGTGCTCCGGTAATGGGGTCAAAAGTCTGTAAAATATATGCCGAAGCAATAGAATAATATTCTCTCTCCCTGTTCTGATATGAAAAGCTGTCTAATGTAAATCTCCATTTATCAGACGGTTTATAATTCATGGAGAACGTTCCCATCATATTTTTATACTTATCATCCTCTTTCCCGTTATAAAAGACCGTAAGATTAAGCGGTCTCTGCAGACTTCCGAAATCTACACTCTGGCTTTTGGGAATCATTTCATAATCATTCTTAGAGTAATAACCGACGAATGAAAGTGAAAATTTAGGACTGATGTGGTAGTTTAAATAGGTCTGAAAATCCCAATAGGTAGGATTAAAGTTGGTGTCTTCTTTTAAAGTATTAAGAACAAGATTGGTATTTCTGTATCTTCCGGAGAATAAAGCAGTAAATCTTTTTTTGTCATCACTCGTTTTTCCGCCGGCAAAACCAGTCGTTAATCTTCCGCCGATTAAGCTGCCCTCTCCTGAAAGTTCAAATTTTTCAGGCTCCCGGTAATAGATATTCAGTGCAGAAGACATTTTATCTCCGTACCTTGGCTCAAAGCCCCCTGCAGAGAAATTGACTGTTGAAACCATATCCGGATTGATGATACTCATACCTTCCTGTTGTGAATTTCTAATCAGGAACGGTCTGTATATTTCGATATCATTAATATAGATAAGGTTTTCATCGTAATTTCCGCCACGCACCATATATTGTGAAGAAAGCTCGGTATTTGAGTTTACAGAGGGAAGGGTTTTAAGAACGCCTTCGATACCTCCTGAAATAGTCGCTGCATTTTGTGCATCTTTTGCAGAAATCTTCACTGTGGTAAGATCTGTTGTTTTTCCTATTATCTTTTTCTGGAAAACAACTTCCTCAATATCGGTGACTTTTGTCGTGTCTCTCTTTTTAACCTGAGAGAACACTAACATGGGAACCATAAGGCTCAGCGGTAAAACTAGTTTTTTCAAAAGAAATGTTTTAAAATTTCAAACGTGAATATATACATTTTATTTTAACTTATTTAAACTTTATTTAACATTTATTAAAATGATTTTACTGTATTTGAATATTTTTTGTGTATCCTTTAAAAAAGAAAAATACAGCTGCAAATTATTGATGCCGGTAAAAAGAATTTAAACAGGTCGTGTCTATGATTTGATTAAAATTTATAAAACAGCTTCTCTGATTCGTGTCAGCTTTTGTAACAGATCTTCCAGTAAATCCAGTCTCAACATATTGGCGCCATCCGACAATGCTGTTTCGGGCGTTGGATGGGTCTCAATAAAAATTCCGTCTGCTCCTACGGCGATTCCTGCCTTAGCTACTGTTTCGATAAGGTCCGGTCTTCCTCCTGTCACTCCGGAGCTTTGATTGGGCTGCTGTAAAGAATGGGTAACATCCAGAATTACGGGAGCATATTCTCTCATGGTAGGAATCCCTCTGTAATCCACCACCAGATCAGTATATCCGAAAGAATTCCCTCGCTCAATAATGGCTACTTTCTGATTTTCAGAATCTGTAATTTTCTGAACCGCAAATTTCATTGATTCCGGAGACAGAAACTGTCCTTTTTTCAGGGTAACACATTTTCCCGTCTGGGCTGCAGCGACTAAAAGGTCGGTCTGACGTACCAGGAAAGCAGGAATTTGTAAAACATCTACATACTGCGCTGCTAAAGCCGCATGCTCATTCTCATGAATATCTGTAGTGGTAGGAATGTTAAACGTTTCGCCTACTTTTTTAAGAATTTCTAAAGATTTTTCTTCACCAATGGTTGTAAATGAATCTACCCTGCTTCTATTCGCTTTTTTGAAGCTTCCCTTAAAAATATAAGGGATATTATATTTGTTGGTCAGCTCAATCACTTTTTCAGCAATTCTCAATGCCATATCTTCGCCTTCGATGATGCATGGTCCGGCAATCAGAAAAAAGTTTTTTGAATCTTTGTGGTGAATATTATCTAAATATTGAATCATTTTGTTGTAAATTAAAAGTTCAGTAAAAATACTTATAAAGTTTCAAAACCGGAAATTATTTTATGGCTTTAATACGTATTGTTACGATAGCTGCCGTCTTTTGGACATTGTCCGAAGTCAGTTTTCAGAATACTCACCTGTCCACAATGATATAATCATGTTCAATTTTGAAAGTATTATAAAAAAAATTGTTTTACCACATAAGTCACATAAGCTTATTCCTAGCTTTGAAAATATTCAGTTCACATAAGAAAAAATCGTAGATTTTTACAGACTAAAGTGTTCTTCTGTGCGGTACAATAGTCATCTAACAAAATTCTTATGTGTTAAAATTCTACAGTATTACAGATGAGTTTCCTTTAACACATAAGTCACATACGCTTATTCCTAGCTTTAAAAATATTCAGATCACTTAAGAAAAAATCGTAGATTTTTACAGACTAAAGTGTTCTTCTATGCGGTACAATAGTCATCTAACAAAATTCTTATGTGTTAAAATTCTACAGTATTACAGATGAGTTTCCTTTAACACATAAGTCACATAAGTTTATTCTAAGCTTTGAAAATATTTAGATCATATAAGGAAAAATCGTAGATTTTTACAGACTAAAGTGTTCTTCTATGTGGTACAATTGTTATCTTACAAATTCTTATGTGTTAAAATTCTACAGTGTTACAGGTGGATTTGCTTTAACACATTGTCACATAGCTTATTCCTAGCTTTGAAAATATTTAGATCACTTAAGAGAAAAATTATTCCAGCTACATCAATTCATCCTTTTTAAAATTTTTTCAAACGTATTGATGTTTCTGCTGGTGAACTGATCTTTAAGACTTTTTTTGCCTAAAATTTTCCCGAAACCAGAATCTAAAGTACTCCCTTTCGGAACCTGCCAGTAGAAAATTTCATTTACGATTTGGGCATCCTCATTTTCGGCTTTTAAAGAATTCTCAAATTCCTGCATTAGAATATTTTCAACTCCTGCATTACCGATAAAAGAATAGATATGAAAATCATTATTTCTTTCAAACGGATTGCCGTTCCAAAAATTTTCTATTTCTTCCTTCGACTTGATAAAGAGGAAGGCTTCGTAAGAAAAGTAATCAGACATTGCTTTTTCAAGAATTTGTCTTAATTCACTGGGTGTCCTATCCGATGAGAAAATAATATTTCCGGAAGCCAGAACCGATGCTACTTCCTCCATATCTGCATTTTTGAAAACCTGGCCTACTTCAGCCATTTTCATATTTGTTCCTTTTACATTCACTCCTCTAAGAAAGGCACAGTACATCATTCTCTGCTATTTTGGTTAAAAGTTTATTATTTTCAGCGATTAATCAACTCTTTCATAAAGGTTATAATCCGTCCCGGACGGTTTCAAAATGTATATTTTCTGAAGAATTTTATGGTCACTTTTCAGATGATCTTTTATCCTGAATTCCTTCAGTAATTTATAATGCGTTTTATAGTATTCAGCATCTGTCCGTTCAAACAGGTCATCATAAGAAAGCAGATATTTGGGTTTTCTCTTTTTAACGGTATTCACCCAGTAATTTTTTTTATCTTTTTTAATTTCCGACTGAACTTCTTTATCAACCAGTCCTACTTCATCAATTGTTTTCAATCCTGAAAAATAAGGGACATATCCGGCAGGCTCCAACAGGATCCATTGTTTTTTATCTTTCTCATACTGATTTAAAAACAATCCTATTGTTCTTCTGTAATTCCACTCACCGTTTCCGGTTGCAATTGAGTGTACTGTCTGGAAAGCGAGCATCGGGACGATATAAAATACGATCAGCAGAGACAGCCAGAGATTTCTTTTTTCTTTCTGTTCCAACACAAAAATTAAAACAGGGACAAAAAGCAGTAATTGCGGAACCCAGTAATACCAGTCAAAAAGGCTCTTCTGTGACAGGAAAATAAGTTGTTTCACCCATCCGAACATGAAGATCATCCATAGAAAATAATTCCTTCTTTCCCGCTGGCGGATCAAGTAAATAAAACAAAGCAATTCGAAAATTAAAAGCAAGATGGTGAGAGGGTTAAAATCTCCCGGCAGCTTCAGCATTCCCCAGAAGTTTCCGAAGTTAACTCCAAAATACTCCAGACTCTGCATGAACGTGAAATTGTGATCGTACAGAAGCTTTTTAGCGACTATCGTATTATTAACGAGTTCTCCAAAATAAAACCAGTTGAAAGAAACGGTAAATAAAACGGCTAAAATACCTCCGACCACATAATTCCACCGGATCTTCTTTGTCCAGAACAGGTCAATCAAAAATACGGTTCCCAGGAAAATGACCGTATCAATCCTTGTGAACAGAATAAGTACCGGCAACAGGAGCAGTGCCCATTTTTTTTCTTTTTTAAAGCCATAATATAACAGGGCCATTTCTAAAAAGAACAGAATCCCATACTCCATTCCTAAAATGGATATTTTAATAGCAGGCGGAAGTATTCCGATCAAAAATATAAATAGTGCCTTATGCCATGGTTTTTTCAATACCAAATGAGACAAAAAAAGGGTTCCTATGGTAAATAAAACCGAATTGAAGATGAGAATAGGTTCTATAAAATGTTCTTTTCCGAAAACCAGATTAAAGAAATAAGAAACAAAGACATACAGATGCGTTGTGGATGCAGATATTTTCGTATCGCCGTTAAAACCTATGACGCCGTAATCAAGGAGATTCTGGGCAACACGCCAGGTAATGAAGGCATCCTCCTGAATATAGTGTGTTAATAAAAAAAGAAGTTTAAAAAGAACTGTAAGAACTACAGCATACATTGGGATTTTGTTGTTTTTTGTTTCAGCCATCGTGCTTATTTATGTTGCACAAATATAATTCTAATATTCCTGAATCCCAATAAAAAAACGGAACCGAAGTTCCGTTTAGTTTTTATTTAGTGGCGTTGATAATCGCATTGGTAATCTGACTTTCTTTTTCTTTCGAATAGGTAGAATCAAAAGGCTCCATAATATCAAATAAATATTGGTAGAACGGCGTGATCTTCTGAACGTTTTCAGATTCTTTGAGGGCTTTATCTTTACCCATCTGCTGAAGATCTTTCACAAAAACATTGAACTTTTTATCGATCGGCTCAATGGACTTTACCAGATAAGCATAGGCCTTATCATTTTGGCCCAGTCTTTTGTAGGCATCTGTAACTGCTGAAACGACCAGCGAGTATTCCATTGGTTTAGATCTCATTTGTCTTTTCAGATAGTTCTGCTCTTCTCTTGTGAGGCCTGCGTAATAGTCATACTCTTCAAAAATACCTTTTTTAAGAACTTCTGCCAGCTGAAGACCTTTCTGCTCCTGTCCTGCAACGATGTATCCGTACACCATTGAACTTAGAGAGCGGGGATCATTATATTTTTCAGCAGGAATTTCTCTGGCTGCAAGATCCAGCACTTCAACAGCTTTTGCTTTTTGTCCTGTCGTAGCCAGTGCTGCTGCAGCTCTGCTCGCCGAACTTCTGTAGCTCATGATGTTAGAAGTAGCTGTTTCATCAAAATGAGTATTCAAGTCTTTAAAGTTACCCCATCTGAAGTTTTTAACGACATTATATAATGAGTTGGCATCTACTCTTCCCATTTCACCGTCAGGAGTCTGAGGGGTATGAATAGGAATTAATCTGTAACTGAAGCCGTCAAACTGAAGATATTCGTCCAGATAGAAAATATTCTCACTGTCATAGATCCCTCCTGATGAGAAGCTGATTGGTCTTTTCCAGTCGAAATTCGCCAGAAGATCCATTAAAATAAGATTATTTTTAAAAAGTGTATTTCCTTTGTAATTGATCATAATCTGATTCACGGTACCCGAAAGCTCTGCCTGAGTGATAATACCCGCTTTTAAAGCATTATCTTTATTTACAGGAAGGATGAATTTGGTTACCGGAAGAATATTATACTTTTCATATTTTTCTTCTCCGAAATACATCTTTAACAGTTCGTCCTTTGCAGGTGATTTCTGCTTAATAAAGCTCATGGCTTCTTTTAATGTCATAGAATCCTGAGTAAGATACTTTCTGAACTCTGCAAACTCAGTTTCAGGTGCTCCCTGTTCTTTCAGCATAGAAAACACGCCCTCCCAGTCATCCTTTTTCATCATGTAGATCTGGTCATTTACTCCATCTCTGTAATCATCATGAGTCAGCTGGCTTGGAATTGCATTAGCATTATATGTTTTTCTCTTTACCTGGTCAATATTCCACGGTGTTGATGCCAATGTAAAATTGACTACTTTCACATCATCCCTGAATCTTTCAGTCTCCTGAATCGCCCAAACCGGATAGGTATCGTTATCGCCATATACAAAAAGGATATCGTCTTTTGGTAATGACTTCAACATGGAATAGGCATAGTCATAAGCAGTATATCGATTGCTTCTGTCATGTACATTGTAATTCTGGAAACCCATCATAAAAGGTACCCCAAGTAAAACAACCCCGGCAACGATATTGGCTGCGTTTGATTTTACCTTTGACTGAAGAAACCATAAAATAGCTCCTGCGCCCAGGCCGATCCAGATCGCGAAAGCGTAAAATGAACCTACCATGGCATAATCTCTCTCTCTCGGTTCAAAAGGCTTAACTCCTGTATAGAAGACAATTCCTACACTTGTTAAAACGAATAGTGATAACAAAGCGTAAAACCTACCGAAGTCTCTGTTCAGTTGGAAGAAAAATCCTATTAATCCTAAAATTAACGGTAAGAAGAAAAACTTTACCGTACTTTCATTCTGAAATTTGGCAGGCATTTTATCCTGATTTCCCCATAAAGCATTGTCTATAAAGGAGATTCCTGAGATCCAGTTACCTCTTGTACTTTCCATATTTCCCTCAAGATCATTCTGTCTTCCGACAAAGTTCCACATCAGGTATCTCACAAAATAATATCCATTTTGGAAGGTGAAGAAATAATCCATATTCTGAGCTAAAGAAGGCCTCTGAACTTTAATAAGGTTATAAGGCTTTACCTTCAGGTAATCCGCAGCTGTAATGGATTTATCTTCGTATTTTCCACGGAGCTCCTCAAAAATCTGTTTAGCCTGAGGATTATCTGCTACATCTTCATTGTCATAATTAAAGGTAAAGTCAGGAGCGCCATACATCGAAATGTAGTTCGCCATTACATTTTTATCTTCATTAAACATTCTCGGCATAAAGCTTACCTGAGATTTACTGAAAACATAATTGAATCGGTCATTTGTCTTCAGATATTTTCCTGTTTTCTCATCTTTTTCGTAAACCTCTCCTGTTTTTTCGGTCCTGAAACTTCCGTCCTCATTCTTTTCAATTCCATTGGCATCCAGAAAGGCAGTGTAGTTCTGACCGTATACTGTAGGCCAGTCTCCATACTGTACTCTGTTATAGTAATCCAGCATCCCGATGGCATTATCAGGATCATTTAAGTTCATCGGAGGATTTGCGTTCGCACGGATCGGAATGACCATCCAGCATGAAAAACCAATAATCATATAAACAAGGGAAAGTGCTACCGTCTGATAGACTTTTTTCTGTGCTTTCCTGGCATATTTAATAATGAAATAGCAGATCGCCACCATAATGATAAAGGCAACAATAGTCCCTGAGTGGAAAGGTAAGTTCAACCCATTAACAAAGAAGATCTCAAGCTTGCCAAACATCGTCATGATGAACGGGAAGATAAATTTGAAAACCATTGCTAAAATAAACAGGGTAATAAGATTGGCCCAAATAAAATTCTTCCACGTAAAGGTATAGTTTCTGGCATAATATACCAGGCAAACCGCAGGAATGGCCAGCATACACATCATATGAACTCCTACTGAAAGCCCAAGGATGAAGAAAATAAGAATAATCCACCTTTCACTGTCCGGCGCGTTATATTCATTTTCCCACTTGGTAATCAGCCAGACCAGAAGGGCAATAAACATAGAGGCCATCGAATAAACTTCACCCTCCACTGCCGAAAACCAAAAGGTATCAGAGAATGTGAAGCATAATGCCCCAACTACTCCGGCAAAGAGAATTGAGATTTCCTGATGCCTCGTAACATCTTCGAAATCTTTGTTTAAAAGTCTTCTCACGAAATGAGTGATCGTCCAGAACAGAAACAAGATCGTAAGTGCGCTGAACAATGCAGACATCGCATTGATCACCACAGAATAATTTTCACCCTTCCCTAAAGCAAAAATGGCTGCTACAGCACCCACAATCTGAAACAAAGCTGCTCCCGGAGCATGCGTTACTTCCAATTTTACCGCAGAAGAGATATACTCGCCACAATCCCAAAAACTGAAATTGGGTTCAATGGTGGACAAGTACGTGAAAAATGCAATGACAAACACCACCCATCCTACGACGGTGTTCCATTGCCTGAAAGTCCAATTTTTCATAGTATTAATATCAATTACGCGAAAATAAGGCTTTTATCTTACTTCATGGTGTTTTTAACAAAATTTAAAAATTTTGGCGCGTTTTTTGAAAACTTTCGGTCCTGAGATTGCATGAAAAAAATAAATTTTAAGATTCATCGCTTACATCTAAAACAAAAGTTTAGTAATTATTTATTTTTTTGTATTTTTGCGGTCAGATTTTTATTGAAAAATAACAAATAATGAGTAATGTTTACGATAATATCCTTGGCCTAATTGGGAACACTCCAATGGTGAAGCTAAATACTGTTACAAAAGATATTCCTGCAACCGTTTACGCCAAGTTAGAATCATATAATCCTGGACATTCCACTAAAGACAGAATCGCCCTTCATATTATAGACAACGCTGAGAAAAAAGGTTTATTAAAAGAAGATTCCGTAGTTGTAGAGACTACTTCAGGGAACACAGGATTTTCAATTGCAATGGTTTGCATTATTAAAGGATATAAGTGTATCCTTGCGGTAAGTGATAAAACCAAACCCGAGAAAATTGCCTACCTTAAAGCATTAGGTGCTACGGTATATATTTGTCCTGCCAATGTGCCGGCAGATGATCCCAGATCATATTATGAAGTTGCTAAGAGGATCGCCTCAGAAACACCAAATTCAGTTTACATCAATCAGTATTTTAACGAACTAAATATTGATGCACACTACCAAACTACCGGTCCTGAAATTTGGGAACAGACCCAGGGGAAGATCACTCACCTCTTTGCCTGTACTGGAACTGGTGGAACCTTATCGGGATCAGCAAAGTTTTTGAAAGAGAAAAATCCGGACATCAAAATCATCGGAGTAGATGCAGACGGATCGATTCTTAAAAGCTATCATGAAACAGGCGAGATTCATAAAGAGGATGTTCACCCATATCAGATTGAAGGAATGGGAAAAAATTTAATCCCTTCTGCCCTTCTTTTTGATAAAGTGGATGAATTTGTCAGGGTAAATGATGAAATGTCAGCCTACAGAACCCGTGAGATTGCCCTGAAAGAAGCAATTATGGGCGGTTATACAACAGGAGCCGTAACCCAGGGACTTATTCAGTACGCACAGTCTCATCCATTCGCGGAGAATGATATGATTGTTTTGATTTATCCGGATCACGGATCAAGATATATTACGAAAGTGTACAGTGACAAATGGATGGCCGAACAGGGGTTTGTCAATAACTGTGTACACAATTACGATGAGGTTTTCAAGACAGAATTTATTAAATAGAATTAATTAAATCACGATACAAATCAAGCCTTTTTTGTAGACCATAAAAGGCTTTTTCACTTAAAAATTACTAGAAAAATGTTGGATATTTTTGAAAGAATAAAAGAAAATCCGGGACCCCTTGGACAATTTGCAGATTATGGTGAAGGTTATTTTATTTTCCCAAAATTAGAGGGACCTATCGGCCCGAGAATGCAGTTTCAGGGGAGAGAAGTAATTTTCTGGAGTGCCAATGATTATCTGGGATTATGTAATCATCCTGAAGTCATTGAAGCCGATGCCAAAGCTGCTGCAGAGTTCGGAATGTTCTATCCTATGGGAGCTAGAGCCATGTCCGGTGAAACGCATCAGCATTTACAGTTGGAAAGAGAATTGGCAGATTTCGTAAAAAAAGATTCAGCATATTTATTGAACTTCGGATACCAGGGAATGGTATCCACCATTGATGCTTTGGTAAGCAGAAATGATGTGATCGTTTATGATGTGGACTCTCATGCCTGTATTGTAGATGGTGTAAGACTGCACGCAGGAAAAAGATTCACCTACAGACATAACGACATCGAAAGTCTTGAAAAAAATCTTCAGAGAGCAACGAAAGTAGCGGAAGAAAACGGCGGTGGGATTTTAGTAATCACCGAAGGAGTATTCGGAATGAGAGGTCAGCAGGGAAAAATTAAAGAAATCTGCGCCTTAAAAGAAAAATACAGCTTCAGACTTTTAGTGGATGATGCTCACGGATTCGGGACCTTAGGAGAAACAGGTGCCGGTGTTGGTGAGGAGCAGAACTGTATGGATCAAATTGATGTATACTTTTCTACCTTTGCAAAATCAATGGCTGGTTTCGGAGCGTTTTTAGCCGGTGAGAAAGATATTATCCGATATCTGAAATTCAACCTGCGATCTCAGATCTTTGCCAAGTCTCTAACAATGCCAATGGTGATTGGTGGTTTAAAGAGGTTGGAATTGTTGAGATCAAGACCGGAAATTAAAGCAAAGCTTTGGGAAAACACCTACAAATTACAGAACGGGCTTAAAGAAAGAGGATTCAATATTGGTGATACCAATACTTGTGTAACTCCGGTTATGATGCAGGGTACTCCTGTGGAAGCTACTCTTCTGGTAAAAGATTTGAGGGAAATCTACGGAATTTTCACCTCTGTCGTTGTATATCCGGTAATTCCTAAGGGAATGATTTTGTTGAGATTAATCCCAACGGCATCTCATACGGATTCTGAGATTAATGAGACGCTGGCAGCGTTTGAAGCCATTCACGATAAATTAGTCAATGGCTATTATAAAGAGCAGGAACAAAAACTATTGGAAGAACAGGGTTTAAGTTTTAAACCTTTATAATAAAAAGAAAGAGACTGTCATCAAAACAGTCTCTTTCTTTTTATATTAGTTTGCCGGAGGTCGTCCCATTCCCTGCTGTTTAAGCCGGTTGATTGTTTCACTCACCAGCTGATCATATTGGTCTTTACTGATAGGTTCTCCACGTGAAGGCTTGGTAATATTAAATGCAGTATCTTTCTTATTAATGGCGACTGCAAGAAAGGTTTTATTTTCTGAACTGGCTTCAATAATTAATCCCGGCAGTCCGTAATAGTCTTCCGGACCTTCTTTTACCGGTAATTCTTCAGTGTACCACACAGAGATATTTTCACCATTAATTACAGTACTGGCTTTTTTTACGGTGTAAGTACTTATTTTTTTCTCTTCATTCGTGAGTTTCCAGTCATATTTTTTCAGATGGTCTGTCACCAGGAATTTTTTGCCGAAAACATCAGCTTCACTCACATACTCATCATTCGCGTGATTTTTATATAATCCCCCGCTGTTTTGATCAATATTTGCTATTCTGGTATTTCCCATTTCTTCCAGGCTGAGCCCGCTTACTTTTATCGGTTCATTATTCTGAAGATATAATGAAATTCCATCTTTATAATACAGGGTGAAATTTCTGGGCTGAGACAAATGAGCTGAAACATTTTTCCTTATCTGAGGATCTGTTACATGTTTTAACTGGTTTTCTATATTGGCTCTCTCCTCGTAATATACCGTTAAAGACTGCGCATGAGAAGTAAAAAAAGATATTCCTGCTATTAAAAGTATGTACTTATTCATGACCTGTATTATTTAAAAACTGGCATAACAGGTAATAAATACCGTATTATGCCAGCTGTTTTTTTATTAGTTCTATTTCTAGTTTGTAATTAAATACACATGGTATGTACCGATATACTGTCCATTCAAATACACATTATAAAGTCCGAGATACACCAGTTTTCTGGCAGAAACTTCAGATTCAGGAAGCCTTGTCTTAGAAGTAACCATATTTTTCTCCAACTCAATATTCTTGATGTCGTCATTCAATGTTGTCGGTGTAGAAATTGTGTTCACTGTTGTGTTAGCGTGCGCTGCTAATCCTGTCATTGCAATAGCAATGGCTAAAAAGAATTTTTTCATGGTGTTAAAATTTGAGTTTGTTATTAATTTTTTTACCGGCATTTAGGCTCCGGCGGACCCTACTTATACATTTTTATTATTTCAGACTCCTATTCTATTTTTTTATTACTTACACAGTAAAATGTTGAGTCTTCCCAATTTTAAAATCTATACGTATTGTAATTCTTAATATTTTGAAGTATTACTCTTACAATAATAGCGATTTTTTTGATACAAAAATATATTTTAGTTTAAAAAAATGATAAAAATTAAATAAAATATTTAAAAATGTAATTATTTAATAATTTGGCACCAGCATGAAATTCAGGAAACAACCGTCAGCAGACAGTTGTAAAGCCATACTTCGATCGATGTAGTGAACAAACTATTTTATTAAAAAAGTAAAACAAATTGTATCAAAATGGCAAATAGCTGAAAAATTTATATCTTTGACACTGGGTTTTTGATGAAACTCTTTTTAAATAATTATAAAACTTCTCTGTTGAAAGATCTGCTTCTTATCACTCCGCCTTTTACCCAACTCAATACTCCCTATCCTGCGACAGCGTATATTAAAGGTTTTTTGAATACAAAAGATATTTCAAGCTATCAGATTGATTTAGGGATCGAAGTGATTCTTCAATTATTTTCAAAAGAGGGAATTCAGAAAATTTTTGATATAGAAATAGTTATTCAGAATGTTTCAGAAAATTCCCAAAGAATTTTCACACTGAGAAATGAATATATAAAAACAATTGATCAGGTTGTTTCTTTTTTACAGGGAAAAAATCCTACCCTCGCCAGGCAAATCTGTTCCATGAATTTTCTACCGGAAGCATCCCGGTTTAACCATCTGGATGATATGGAATTTGCTTTCGGCAATATGGGATTACAGGATAAAGCCAAACATCTGGCCACTTTATATTTAGAAGATCTGTCAGATTATATTATTGAAAATATTGATCCGGATTTTGGGTTCAGCAGATATGCTGAGCGATTAGGGAAAAGTGCGAATTCCTTTGATGAGTTATATACAAAGTTATCGGAAAATCAGACTTTTACTGATGAAATTACTTTGAAGATTCTTCAGCAAAAATTAGAGGAAGTACAGCCTAAGCTGGTTTGTTTCTCTATCCCTTTTCCTGGGAATCTATACTCGGCTTTCCGATGTGCAAAATTTATCAAAGAAAATTATCCTCACCTTAAAACTGCTATGGGCGGAGGTTTTCCAAATACAGAATTAAGACAAGTAAAAGATGAAAGAGTATTTGAATTTTTCGATTTTATTACTTTAGATGACGGGGAACTTCCGATTGAATTGCTGTATGAGAACATCTGTCATCCCGGGCAAAGGGATGAATCTTATTTTAAAAGAACATTTCTTATTGAAGACCATAAAGTTACGTATAAAAACAATTCCAAACGACAGGATTATAAGCAGGCAGAAGTCGGAACACCCGATTACACCGATTTACATTTGGACCAATATGTTTCCGTCATTGAAATTGCCAATCCGATGCACAGCCTATGGAGCGACGGAAGATGGAATAAGCTGACGATGGCCCATGGCTGCTATTGGGGAAAATGTACATTCTGTGATATTTCGTTAGATTATATTAAAATCTATGAACCTGTTTCCGCAAGAATCCTGGTAGACAGAATGGAGGAACTGATCCTCACCACCGGTGAAACAGGATTTCACTTCGTAGATGAAGCGGCACCTCCTGCTTTGATGCGGGAAGTGGCTTTGGAAATTTTAAGGAGAAATATTGTGGTCACCTGGTGGACCAATATCCGTTTCGAAAAAAGCTTCACCCGGGACCTGTGCTTTTTATTGAAACTCTCCGGTTGCGTTGCAGTTTCCGGTGGTCTTGAAGTAGCGAGTGACCGTCTTTTAAAATTAATTGATAAAGGAGTTTCCGTAGATCAGGTTGCAAAGGTGACCCGCAATTTTACGGAATCCGGAATTATGGTTCATGCCTATTTAATGTACGGCTATCCGACACAGACGGTGCAGGAAACCATCGACTCTCTGGAAATGGTCCGGCAATTATTTGAGATGGGGATCTTACAAAGTGGCTTCTGGCATCAGTTTGCGATGACAGCACACTCCTCCGTAGGAATAAATCCTGAAGAATTTGGAGTGACCCCGATCAAAAATGAAGTTTTATTTGCCAACAATGATATCGACTTTATTGATATAACAGGAATCGACCACAGCCAGTTCAGTTTCGGATTAAAAAAATCACTGTTTAATTATATGCACGGAATTAATTTCGAGCTGCCTCTCCAGGAGTGGTTCGATTTCAAAATTCCCGGAACTACGGTTCATCCGGATTATATTCATGACGCTTTACTGGAAGATCATGATTTTACGTTTAAAGGAAGCTCAAAAATCATCTTTTTAACCAAAAACGTAATCGCTGAGAATCGCGTAAAAAATAAAAAGAAGTATAATTACCCGTACACGAGAATTACAATCCACTTAAAAACTAATATTGTGAGTGTAGATTTGGACCAGGACCACGCCGGTTGGCTGATGACCATGTTGGAAAAGAGTTTTACAGACCAGACAAAAAAAATTACGCTCCAACAGTTAAAGACTGATTTTGAAGAAAGTTTTGAAAATTTTGAATTATTCTGGTTTTCTAAACCGATCCAACAGCTGAAGGAAAATGGGGTGATTTTGAGTCTTTAGTTTTAAATCATATTATTTCAATCTTTCCATGAGCTGCTTACGAAATGTTTTTCCGACAGGAAGAGAATTTTCCCGTAATAAATATACCTGATTACCCTTTACTTTCCGGACCTGATCCCATGCGACAATATACGATTTGTGAATCCGGATAAATTTTGTGGCATCCAGTTTTTTTTCCAACTCATGGGTCGTAATAGAAGCAAGGACAAAATTTCCTTTTATAAATACTTTGACGTAATTTCCCCAACTTTGTATGTATTCAATTTCGGAAGGATCTATCCTGAGATAATCGCCATCCACTTTTAAAGTGATTAATCCTGATTGCGCATCAGCTTTATCATCACTATGAATCTTCTTTATTTCAAATAAGGCAAGAGCTTTATTAATGGCAACCAGAAATCTTGGTAAAGAAACAGGCTTAATTAAATAATCTACTACCTGATAATCATAGCTTTGCAGTGCAAATTCGCTGTAGGCAGTTGTAAGTATGATCAATGGCGGTTTTGTCATAGCAGCCAACATTTCAATACCGCTGATTCCGGGCATATTGATATCTAAAAATATCAGATCGACAGGATTATTGTATATATATTCCAGAGCTTCTTTTGCACCGAAAAAATTACCACATAATTTTACAACTTTCAATCCCTTCAGATGATGCCCAATCACGAGATGAGCACCCTCTTCGTCATCAATAATAATACAATGTAAAGGTTTACCGGCAATCATAATGCATTTAATTGAAGGGTTAATTTCGTTTGATACTCACCGTTTGACAGGTAGCTTCCGAGAGTATATTTATCTGAGTACAATAACGATAGCCTTTTAGTGATAATGGACAGGCCCATTCCTAAAGACTGCTTAACGGTATCATTTTCTGATACAGAATTGATTATCTGCATACTGAATTCATTTCCGGTAAGCAGAAAATGAAGTTGAATAAACCAGCTTCCTCTTGATCCCTGACTGTGCTTAAAAGCGTTTTCAACGAGCGTGATTAACAGTAACGGCGCAATTTGATAGTAAGAAAGAAGTCTTTTGTCCTGAGGTAATGACAATGTAATTTCGCAACGTTTTCCCACTCGTACCCGCTCCATTTCGATATAGCTTCCGATATATTCTACTTCATCTTTCAAGTTTACAAACCGTTTATCACCGTTTTCGAGCGGGTATCTCATAAGATGGGAAAGTTTCAGGATCAGATCAGGAATTTTATCTGGATCTGTTAAGCTCACCCCATACAGATTATTAAACATATTAAAGAAAAAATGCGGGTTCAGCTGAGCATGCAGTAATTTAATCTTTATTTCTCTAAGCAACCGCTGATCTTTGTTTCTTTTTTCCATTTCCTGGTAGTATTGCCGGATAAATAAAAGACACATAAGTATTATGGTATTGATGCAGCAGGTGGCGACATGATAAATCATAAATTTCATTGATTTCCTTTTACCGAGATGAAATTCATGATTTAACCAAAAATGACACATGATATAGAATATGGATATTGCAATACTTAAATATATCACTGTCATGATAATAACCTTCAGATATTTTTTGTTTCTGAATAATGGAAAAACGATGATTCTGAAAAGCTGAGCCTGCAGATAAATGATAAAAAAGAATACAACAGCCGGGAAAAAAAATCCGGCGCTGTTTAATGCGATCCATTGATATAATGCTGTGAGGAGAAATACTGTAATGACAAAGATAATTTCATAGGTATATTTTTCAATTTGCCATTTTATTTTTTCATTCATTGTGTAATTTTTCAAATACAAAATACAATATTTTAATTTTAAATACCAAAAAGAAATAACAAATGCACTTCATCATCAAAATTGAGGTGTTGATCATTTATTTCCCAATCCGCAGTAAAGAAAATAATAAGTTTGTCTATCGATAGTTAACAGTTAAAATATATACAAATATGAAAAATGAAATGAAAAAAAAATTGGTCTTCGGGAGAGTGGTCGCTATTTCACTGTTGCTCCTTGTTTCTTCCTGTAAAAATGCTGAAGAGCAGAGTTTTACCATTAATGGAAAAATCGTTGATATGAAAGAAGTTCCCCAAAAGGCATACTTAATTAATGATATGGGATATCCTACAGACAGCGTAGATATTGTAAATGGCAAATTTACTCTGAAAGGTAAAAAAAAGCATCCCGAAATTACTATGATCACAGCCGGAAAGAGCAGAGCAGAGTTTATTTTGGAAAACGGAACATTCCAGGTAACATTAGGTGATAAAGTTTTTATGGTAAAAGGTGGAAAACTAAATGAAATAGTATACGGATTCACGTATAAAAAAAATTTTCAGTTTAATTTTAAAAAATTGAAAGAATTAAATGATCAGTATGATAGATTTGAAGCAAAAAAAATGAAAAAGTCACAAGACTCTGTTTTGGCACAGTATCAAAAAATCCAAACGAAACTGCTGACTATTCAGGACCAATATCAGAAAAATATATTAACCCTTAATTATCCTATACTGGCGAAAGTATTCACACTAAACAATTATTATGATACCACCCCTGAATACTCTATTGAGAAACGTATAGCCTTATTAGATAAATATGAAAAAGAGATTGGAAAAGATAAAAGCATTACAAAACTGAGAAACAGGTATCTTGAGGAACAAAAACAGCAGAAACAGGCCCAAACAGTAGCTACAGGTAATTCATTTAAAGATATTGAAGCCACAACAGCAGATGGAAAAGAAATTAAGCTTTCGGAAATTATCCTAAAAAATAAATATACCATGCTGGATTTTTGGGCGTCCTGGTGTTCTCTATGTCGTGCAGAATTTCAGTACCAACAGGAAGCCTACGCAAAATACCATAAAAAGGGCTTTGAAATTTATGCTGTGTCTTTAGATGATAAGATGAATAGTTGGCTTAAAGCCATGAAAAAAGAGAACACACCTTGGTATAATACCGTTGATATACAGGCTTTTAAAGGGAGTTGTGCTACCGCTTATAGCGTGAATGGTATTCCTGCCGGGTTTCTGATTGCCCAGGACGGAACCATTGTTTCCTCAGGAGATGAAATTCGGGAGCCGGTCTGGAAAAAAAATTAAAAAACCTATTAAAATAATGCAGGCATTGCCTGTATTCTTAATACCTTTACAATACAGGCAATGTTTATTTTTGGGCAGTGTCTTTAACAACTTCTCCAACGATTACTTTTTCCTGAATTTTAATGAAATTGGGATCCATTATTGCCATTCTTTCCGCAATGGCCTGATAGGTAGGAAACTTTAAAAGGGACGCCCTTCCGGATAATTCTTTATAGATGGTAAACGTTTTACCGCCCGCAGTCTTCAGTTGCTTGGTGGTGGTAATATATTTTCCGATATACTTGCTGTTGGCATCATATATTTCAATATCAACAAATGTTTTTTCAGAAATGGTATTGTCAGATCCGAAGCTTACCGGCAGATTGGTAAAATATCCTACAGGTTTTCCGTTACTTAAAATCTCACCTACATTATTTACCGTAATATTCATTTTATCAATCTTACTACGGGTGGTATATGCTTCTTTTGTTTTTGCATCAAGTTTCCGCTTGGGAACATTTTTGAAAAGTTCGTCCAGTGACCTGATATTAATCCCTTTATTATCAATAATTTTAAGTGCTTTAATGCAGGTATAAACAGCCGACTTTTCTTCTCCTGAAAATGCAGAAGGAGAAATATAATCGAGCTCTAAGACCTTATCGCGGTTGTATACCCTGTTGAGTTTAATATAGCTGTCGCGGACTGAATCTACAATACTTTTATCAACAAATTCTATAGTATATATCGGCGTTTCCTTTAAATCCATAAAAGTATATACATTTGATTTGCTGGAGATCTTTGCCACATGCACCCCGTCGAGGCTTACGATACCTCTTTTGGTTTTGATCAATTGGGAATTACAGAAAACGCTTATAAATGTAAACAACATGATGATACTGTTCCTCATACAATCAGATTTTTACAGGCATAAAAAAAGTGTAACAAAGTTACACTTTCTTGAAAATATATTTAGCTTATCATTTAACTATTCACAAAGGATGATTCCTTTATTATGATTAAATTCTACAACACCGCTTTTGATAGAATAAGAAAAAACTGAATCTTTCTCATTTTCTTTAGTTAAGTTTTTAGCATAAGCGTCATCAACAGATTTAGCAAAAAGCTTCACTTTACCACCGGTTAAAGAAGAAACGACTCCTGCGTGATTTTTCATGATGTGAAATTCACCATTCTTTCCAGGCAACAATACAGATTCTACTTCCCCTTCAAAAACTACGTACTCTGGTGTTAAAATTTTTATATTCATTTTTTTATGAATTAGATTATAGATTTTAAATTTTAAATGATTTTTCAATCTAAAATCTAAAATTTAACATTTAAAATTTTCTTAAGCGTTATCAGCTAACATTTTTTGTCCGGCAGCGATAGCTTCCTCGATGGTTCCTTTAAGGTTGAAAGCAGCTTCCGGTAAGTGGTCTAATTCACCGTCCATGATCATGTTGAATCCTTTGATGGTATCTTTGATATCTACCAATGATCCCGGAATCCCTGTAAACTGTTCTGCTACGTGGAAAGGCTGAGAAAGGAATCTCTGAACTTTTCTGGCACGGTAAACTACTGATTTATCTTCTTCAGAAAGTTCTTCCATACCAAGAATGGCGATGATATCCTGAAGTGCTTTGTATCTCTGAAGAATTTCTTTTACTCTCTGAGCACAGTTATAATGTTCTTCACCAATAATTTCCGGAGCAAGGATTCTTGAAGTAGAAGCCAATGGATCTACTGCAGGATAAATACCCAACGAAGCAATTTTTCTGTCTAGTACTGTTGTCGCATCCAAGTGAGCAAACGTTGTTGCAGGAGCCGGGTCAGTTAAGTCATCCGCAGGTACGTAAACCGCCTGTACAGAAGTAATTGAACCATTTTTAGTGGAAGTAATTCTTTCCTGCATCGCACCCATTTCAGATGCCAATGTCGGCTGGTAACCTACCGCAGATGGCATACGACCCAAAAGTGCAGATACCTCAGAACCTGCCTGTGTAAAACGGAAGATGTTATCTACGAAGAAAAGTACGTCTCTACCCTGTCCGCTTTCACCTCCGTCTCTGTAGTACTCTGCTAATGTAAGACCCGAAAGTGCTACTCTTGCTCTTGCACCAGGTGGCTCGTTCATCTGTCCGAAAACGAATGCTGCCTTTGAATCTTTCATCGCTTCTAAATCCACTTTAGAAAGATCCCAGCCCCCGTTTTCCATAGAATGCATGAAATCATCACCATACTTGATAATACCTGATTCCAGCATTTCTCTTAAAAGGTCATTTCCTTCTCTCGTTCTTTCACCTACTCCGGCAAAAACCGAAAGACCTCCGTGTCCTTTTGCAATATTGTTAATCAACTCCTGGATCAATACTGTTTTACCTACTCCGGCACCACCGAACAAACCAATTTTACCTCCTTTTGCGTAAGGCTCCACTAAGTCGATTACTTTAATACCTGTAAATAAAACTTCCGCAGAAGTTGAAAGTTGATCAAATTTCGGAGCCGGTCTGTGAATAGGCAGACCACCTTCCTTAGAAATATTTTGAAGTCCGTCGATAGCATCCCCAACTACGTTGAAAAGTCTTCCGTTTACAGCCTCACCGATTGGCATTGTAATAGGATTTCCGTATCCGATTACCTCCTGCCCTCTTTTAAGACCATCAGTAGCGTCCATTGCGATACATCTTACTGTATCTTCGCCAATATGCTGTTCTACCTCTAAAACTACTTTTTCACCGTTTTCTTTTGTAATTTCCAATGCATCATAGATCGCTGGAACTGCTTCCAGATCACTGAAGACAACGTCGATTACCGGACCAATAATTTGAGAAATTTTACCTTTAATTTGGTTTGCCATTGCTAAATTTTTTCTTGGTGCAAATATAATGATTCTTCATTAACCCGCAATTGCTAAAAAAAAGATTTTTATCATACTTTTCTATTAATTTCCCGGTCTGTCATTTTGGAGTATAACAAATAATGTCTGGTTAAAATATTGACATGGTGTTATATTGACAGATTGCTACATTATACCTATATTTGCAGTCAAAATTTTTTCATTTTGAAAGTTTTCAGGAATTTTAAAGATTATACTTCACAAAAGCCTTTAGCACTGTCTTTAGGAATGTTTGACGGAGTGCATCTCGGTCATAAAAGTATTATTGATGAATTAATAAAAGTAGGTTCTGAAAACAGCCTGGAGACTGGCGTACTTACTTTCTGGCCTCACCCGAGATTCGTTTTTAACCCAAATGAAAATCTTAAACTTCTTAATACGATCGATGAGAAAAAATTTCTGATGGAAAAATATAATATCGGAAATTTATTTTTAAAAGAATTTGATGAAGAATTCAGGAACTTAACGGGAGAAGAGTTTGTGCGTCAGATTTTAGTGGGTCAGCTTCATGTAAAATATTTAATCATTGGCTACGACCATTCTTTCGGAAAAAATAAAAGCGGAAACTTTGAGTTGCTTCAGAAATTATCCAAAGAACTGGACTTTGAGGTTGAACAGATGGAGGCTATTAATATCCATGAAAACAATATCAGCTCTACCAAAATCCGTAACGCCATTTTAGCAGGTCATATTCAGGAAGCCAACGAGATGCTGGGATACCCGTACTCTGTTTCCGGAACTGTTGTTCACGGAAAGAAAATCGGGCGCACCATCGGATATCCAACGGCCAATATTGAGACAGAGTCTATTAAGCTTTTGCCTAAAAAAGGAGCTTATATTGTGGAAGTCACTGTCAGAGGTCAGCAGTACAGAGGCATGCTGAGCATCGGAACAAACCCTACCGTAAACGGAGAAAGATTAACCGTCGAAGTATATATCCTTGATTTTGAAGGTGACATTTATGATGAAGAAATCACCGTAAAATTCAGAGCGTTTCTTCACGACGAAATTAAATTTGAAGGTATTGAAAAACTGGTTGAAAGGCTGGACGAGGATAAAAGATTAACTGGAGAATTTGACTTTAAAAAAAATAAATAATTACTTTTAATTATGATGTAAAACCTTCAATTACATTATTAAGTACTTAAAATCTCTTCTTTTGCTTTTTTCGTTAATGAATTAAATACCAATTCATACGACTGATCGATCATTTTAAAAACTAAATCTCTTTTTAAACCATCTGTCATCACTGCGTTCCAGTGTATTTTGTTCATGTGATAGGCACCTGTAATCTGTGGGTATTGCTCACGAAGTTCTTCGCTCCATTCCGGATCGGTTTTCACATTAATACTTAAAGGCTGCTTTTCCAAAGCCATCAATAAAAACATTTTTGTTCCGACTTTCATTACAAGCGTTTCATTGTCAAAAGGGAAACTTTCTGTAACTCCTTTTTTAGCAAGACAATAATCTAAAATTTCGTTGGCATCCATACTTTAAACAGGTAATGAGTAATTGATAATCAATAATATTTTTTACTTTAATTCAAATTTAGTAAATTTAAGAAACAAACATCACATAAATGACATTATTATGAAAGCTCTCGTAATCGGTGCTACAGGCGCTACAGGAAAAGATCTGGTCAATCAGCTACTCGACGATAAAGATTTTGAGGAAATTAATGTTTTTATAAGAAAACCTATTGATATTCAAAATGATAAACTGAAAGTTCACATCGTAGATTTTGAAAAACCTGAGGAATGGAGGTCTCTGGTAAAAGGTGATGTTGCATTTTCCTGTCTCGGAACCACCCTGAAAACCGCAGGAAGTAAGGAAGCACAGAGAAAGGTTGATTTTGATTATCAGTATCAGTTTGCAAAGGCTGCCAGAGAAAATGAGGTAGAAGATTATATTTTAGTGTCTTCCTACGGAGCTAATCCAAGATCAAAAATTTTTTATTCCAAAATGAAGGGTGAATTGGAAGAAGCCGTAAAGCAGCTGCATTTCAATAAAATTACCATTTTTAAACCCGGAATGCTGGAAAGGAAAGATTCTGACCGGACCGGGGAAGTTTTGGGAAGCAGAATTATAAAATTTGCGAATAAGTTGGGACTTTTGGAAAGTCAGAAGCCTCTTCCGACCGATATTTTAGCTAAAGCGATGATTAATTCCTCCAAAATCAAAAGCAATGGATATTCCAGTATTAAGCTGGGGAATATTTTTTGTTTTGCGGAGAAAACTAATGATTAATAAATGTAACAATATAACAGTTTACTAATTTACCAATCAAATTATGATACATTGATACATTGTTATATTGTTACATTAATATATTGTTGTTATTTTCTACTTAAAATACTTCGTAATCGCGTTATCCGTGGGTTTCGTGGTACTCACAAAAGTATCGATCAGTTTACCGTTTTCATCAACCAGGAATTTTGTAAAATTCCAGAGAATGGTTGTATTTTTTACACCGTTCAGTTCTTTTTCGGTTAAGTATTTAAAGATCGGAGCGGTGTCATCTCCCTTTACAGAAACTTTGGCAGCCAGGGGAAAAGTTACTCCATAGTTTTTCTGACAAAAAGCGCCGATTTCGGTATTTGTTCCCGGCTCCTGACCTCCAAAATTGTTGGCAGGAAATCCGACTACAACCACTTTATCCTTATACTCTTCAGATACCTTCTCAAGATCAGCATATTGGGGCGTAAATCCACATTCTGATGCCGTATTGACAATAAGAATTTTCTTTCCTTTAAAATCGGCAAAGTTGATTTCCTTCCCGTCAAGGCTTTCTACTTTAAAATCGTATATTGTCTTTCCCATAAGTTCGGTGGTTTTTGCTTTGGAATTTTCACTTTTCTGATTCATGCAGCTCTGTAAAAAGGCGACAAATGAAAGCATTACTAAAAAAATCTTTTTCATATTAGATTATTTATTTTTGCAGCGGTTCTGCCATTTAAAATTTAAAGGTGTTGGCCGGAAATACTTTGTTAATATCTATTCTATTGATCAACATAACATAATCACCATCTTTTTTAGCACTGGACGATTCTATTCTGAAAGGCATCGCCAGATTCCCTACTTTTTTATAATCTGAATAGATGAGCGTCTCGTCTTTTTTAATTTCTTTTAAAAGCATAAAACTTTTTGTGTCGAAATAATAGATATTTTTATTTACATTTTTTGTAAGTTCAACTTTGTGGCAGTAGATATCACCTATTTTTTCTTTTCCCAGATATTTTGCTTCAAAACCTTTATTCTCCCAGTCTATAAAATCATTATCAAAACTTTCAGCTGTATAATCCGCATATTCCTGAACCTTATTGGTGGCATAATTCATAGCATATCCTTTAGATCCGTCATATCCTTCAATGGCAGTGTCTTTTCCGTTAATGGTAATCACTGTTTTGGTAAGATTCGGACGCTGCTGAAATATTTTGATAGGATACTCGTCTTTTATTCCTAAAATTACTTTTCCCTGTAATAAGACTGAGTTTAACAATTTCCAATTCGTTAATCCTCCGGAAAGTTCAATATTTTTATCTATAATCTCCTTTGCGGTCTGGGCAAATGATAATTGTGAAAGTATGAGCAAAAATACTAAGACTAATTTCTTCATTAATTCAATTTATAATTCAAATATAAGGCTTTATTAATTTATCAATGTATCAGTATACCAATTTACCAATTAATTAGACAATAATTTTCTGGCTTTCTCCAGATCTTCAGGAGTATCGATACCAACTCCGATGAAATTGGTTTCTATCAGCTTGATTTTCATGCCATATTCAAGATAACGGATGCATTCTATTTTTTCAGAAATTTCCAAGGGCTTCATTTCCAGTTTTGAAAATTGTAATAAGGCATGCTTTCTGAAAGCGTACACGCCGATATGCTTGAAATAATCGATCTGATAAGAAATTTCTCTGTGAAAAGGAATTACAGAACGGCTGAAATATAGGGCGAAACCATTATTATCCGTGATAACTTTTACATTATTAGGGTTTTCAATTTCTTCCTTTTCCGTAAGTCTGATTTTTAATGATGCTAATGAAATCTCCTGATTTTCATCCGCCTTAAAAACGTCAATTAATTGTTGCAGAGGTTCTAATTTTAAAAAAGGTTCGTCACCCTGAACGTTAATCACAATATCACAGTCAATATTCTGTACCGCCTCTGCGATTCGGTCACTTCCCGTTTCGTGTTGACCGGTCATGACGGCTTTTCCGCCATTTTTGACAATTTCCTCAAAAATAATTTCTGAATCTGTCGCTACGAAAACTTCATCAAACAAACCAGTTTCCACAACATTCTGATAAGTTGTTGTAATAACGGTTTTTTTACCCAGTATCTGCATAAGCTTAGCCGGAAAACGACTGGCTTCGTAACGTGCGGGAATAACTGCTATAATCTTCATTTTAAAATATATTAATGATGATTTTTTTAATTTAAATAATTAATCAAAAAGATCATTCCGTAAATCCATGAGACATACAGGAATGAATAAAGAAAACCAAATCCAAAGCTTTTAAAGAAATTTCCTTTACAATGTTTTGAATTTTTAAATACAAAGCGTAAAGCTCGGAAAAAAATCCAATATAGCATAGCTGTAAATACTAAAATTACAACCCAAAAGAAAACACCTAATATGAATGTTAAAAACATAATAAGTACAGAAAAAATAAACCAAAGAATAATTGAGAATATAATTCCTCCAAATCCGTCTCCATGAATAGGGGGCTCAAAATTAAATCCGTCAATTGTTAGACCTTTATCTGAAACTTTCTTTATTCTTTCATAATTTAATATAATCCCAATATTATCTTTTAATTTTATGCCATAGAACAATCCTAAACTAATGAAAAGGAAAAAAGTAATGGCTAAAATTGAAGTTGAAACAATAGAATTTTGGAATAGTGATCTGTGAGGATCCACTCCTGAAAACCAAACACTTAAGATAACCAAAATGATAATTCCCACTGTTAAATAGCTCAACGATTTTGTTTCGATGAAAGATTTTTTTTGAAATTTCATTTTTTCGTGAATAGAAAATGCTTTATTAAAATGCTTCGACTCCGCTCAGCATGACAATCCTAATACGATCTGTTGATTTTAACAGTTTCTTAGTAAGATCATGCTTAAACAAATCCGAAGCATCCAAGTTATGTAAGAAAAATTACCTTAGAGCAATCAAAGCCTTCTCCAATTTCGGCATCATGGCTGAAATTTCCTCTGTGGCCAGACCTCCGACAGAAGCTCTGAACCAGGGCTCGGATTTTTCTTCTCCAAAAGCTGAGAAAGGAACTAACGCCACTCCCGCTTCATTAATTAAATAAAATACTAAATCGGAAGAATTTTCAATAACGGATCCGTCAGGTTTTGTTTTTCCGATATAATCTAATTTGATGGTTAGATACAGTGCGCCCATCGGTTCGATACTATTCACTGCAAGCCCTTTACCCTTTAAATCCTGGATTCCATTATGAAGTACTTTTAAGCTTGCTTCCAGTTTATTTTTGAAATCTTCTACGAAAGTGTTTACATCGTCAGGATTTTCATAGTATTTGGCTGTGGCTTCCTGCTCCGGTTTTGGTGCCCAGGCCCCTACGTGTGTTAAAAGCGCCTTCATTTTATCTAAAATATGAGCCGGACCGAATCCCCAACCTACTCTGACTCCTGTTGCAGCAAGGCATTTGGAGATACCATCAATATAAATGGTGTAATCTCTCATTTCAGGGAAAAGAGACACCGGATCTACATGTTTTGCTCCAAAAGTAAGGTTCGAATAAATTTGGTCGTACATTAAATACAATGGCTTTTCGTCCTCTCCTCTTTTTTTATTTTCTTCTAAAATCAATTCGCAGATCTCGGAAAGCTGCTCTTCTGTAAACATGGTTCCGGTTGGATTCAATGGTGAACAAAGCGCTACCAGAACTGCTCCTGATAAATGAGGTCTCAAATCGTCTGCAGTCGGAAGGAAATTGTTTTCGGGAGTTGTTTTCACTTCTACTGCATCCGCCGAAGTGAGGTATGCATAGTGATTATTATTCCATGACGGTGTAGGGTAAACGACTTTATCCCCTTCGTCGACAATGGTTTTATAAACAGCATAAATCAATGGTCTTGACCCAGCAGTAATCAAAATATCATTGGGAGCGTAGTCTAAATTCCATCTTGTCATCAGGTCTTTAGAAACTTCTTTTCTTAAAGATAAAAGCCCGTTAGCAGGCGGATAATTCGTCAGATTGTTCTGATAGGCCTTCTGAATCTCTTCCTTTAACTTTGCAGGAATCGGATAGATATTAGAATTCAAATCACCAATGGTAAGATTCGCAATTTCCGCTCCTTTTGCCTTTAAATCATTTACTTCGTTACCAATTTTTACAATTTCTGAACCGATCAGGTTCGCCGCTAATTTTGAAACTTTCACTTTATTTTTATTTTATTAGAATTATGTTATGTATAGTTATAAGTTATTAATGGTGAGTGATGAGTTTTCTTTTTTAGTCATTATAAATTTCTCTAAACTGAATCTTTTGTTAGAATAACAGTCTATTTCAAAATAAAAATTTCTTTCAAACTACAAAGCTACTCATCATTCATAACTTATAACTCATTAATTTTAAGTCAATTGAAGATCTTTTTTTACCTCCTGAATTTTCTCATCCAGAGATTTTAATTTATCTCTGAAGTCTGATTCAGACGAAATTGAATCTTTCACAGAAATATAAAACTTAATTTTCGGCTCTGTTCCTGAAGGTCTTACGCAAACTTTTGTACCGTCCTGAGTATAGTAGATCAAAACGTTTGATTTTGGAATATCATTCATAACCTGTTTTTCACCTTTTGAAACGATGAAATTGGTTTGCTCTTTAAAGTCTTTTACTTCTTCCACCAGTGATCCGGCCAATTCTTTCGGAGGATTTTCACGGAAGTTTTTCATCATCTCCTGAATTTCTTCAGCGCCATCCCGGCCCTTTCTAACCAGATTTACCAATCCTTCATAATACATTCCGGTTTCCTGATAAATTTCGATAAGATATTGATACATCGTTCTGCCATTGGCTTTACACCAGGCCGCAATTTCACAAGCCAGGACAATACTTCCGCAGGAATCTTTATCTCTTACAAAATCTCCGGTCATAAATCCGAAACTCTCTTCACCACCACAAACAAATTTTTCTCTGCCCTCAAAATCACGGATCATTTTTCCGATCCATTTGAATCCGGTAAGACCTGATTTACACTGCACGCCGAATTTCTGAGCAATATCAAAGAAAATATCTGAGGTTACAATTGTAGAGCCAATGAACTCCCTGCCCGTAATTTTATCAAGCTTTCTCCATTCATTCAGAATATAGTACGTAAGTATCGTATTGGTTTGATTGCCATTAAGCAACTGCATTTCACCCTCAAGATTTCTCACTGCAATTCCTAACCGGTCTCCATCAGGATCTGTTCCGATAACAATGTCAGCATTGGTAATTTTTGCAAGATCCATCGCCATCTCCAACGCCGCCGGCTCTTCAGGATTCGGAGAATTTACCGTTGGAAAATTTCCGCTCGGGATCATCTGCTCTGTAACCAGGTCAATTTTCTTAAAACCTGCTTTTTTAAGTGCCTTAGGAACGGTTGTATAGGTTGTACCGTGAATCGACGTGAAAACAATATTCAGGTTTTCTTTACCGACATTTTGATAAGTCGAGTTTTCGATACAGGCATCGATATACACTTCGTCCTGCTCCTCTCCGATCCATTCGATTAAAGCATCATTTCCGTTAAATTTAATTTCGTCAAATTTTACAGAATAAACCTCATTTATAATGGCTTCATCATGAGGAGGAACAATTTGTGCTCCGTCATTCCAGTATACTTTATAGCCATTGTATTCCGGCGGATTGTGAGACGCAGTCAGTACAATTCCTCCGTTACATTTTTTGTCGCGTACTGTGAAAGACAATTCCGGAGTCGGTCTGTGATCCTTGAAAAGCAATACCTTAATTCCGTTTGCCGTTAAAACATCCGCCACCAATTTACCGAATTCTCTTGAGTTATTTCGAACATCGTAAGCAATGGCTACGCTGATTTCTTCCCCTTTAAACTGCTTTAACATGTAATTCGCAAGTCCCTGTGTAGCCTGACCTAACGTATATTTATTTAAACGATTGGTTCCGACTCCCATAATTCCTCTCATTCCTCCAGTTCCGAATTCAAGCTCTCTGTAAAAAGAGTCTTCCAAATCGGGCGAATTGCTGTCAATTAATAATTGAACCGCATCTCTCGTTTCTTTATCGAATGTGTCGCTTAACCACAGTTTTGCTTTTTCTAATGTTGACATATTTGTATTTTGGTATTCTTTGGCTGGAAGTTGGGAGATGGAGGATGGAAGTTTTCCAGCTTCATGCTCTAAGCTTCTTGCCCGTTATTTAAATTTAAGTTTCTTTATTTTTTAGTTAGAAACTTGGAGACGGAGGATGGAAGTTTCCACCTTTACCTTCCAATATTCTTTCCTGTTATTTTTTAAATTTTACTCGGTTGGATACTAGAGGCTGGGAGTTGGAGTCTTCCAATCATCCTGCTTCAGGCTTCCAGCCTTATTATTCTTTTATTTGATTTCTAAATGCTATAATCTGATTCATAAGACTATAACTCTCACTATATAATTTACTAAAATCTTCTTCTGAAAAATATTTTCTGTTTTTTGCTTTATATAAACAGGTTACCACTTCAGCCAAAGAACGAATTGAATATCCTAGAAATTTTCTAAACTCTAATTTTGATTGCAAAATACTTCCTTCAGAAATATTTAATGCGATAGAATCCGATGCTCTTCTAATTTGTGAAGTTAGATTAAACACTTCATCTTTCGGAAAGTTTTTAGATAATTTAAAAATTCTTTCTCCAAAATCCATAGATTTTTGCCAAATAATCAGTTTCTCAAATTTGAAACTCATAAATTAATACTTTTATCATCATTTGTTATGGGTCTATTTTAACTTCCGTCCTCCATCTTCCCGCATCCAGCCTTTGCTTAATCTAATTTTTTATTTTCTACCCTCGTGTCCCTGTCGATTTTAAAAGCACGAATAGGATCATTGTAATAAATAAATTTTGCCGTATTCTGAACATGGCCTTTTAATGAGTCCTTTACATTCACTTCTGCATAGTTCCCATTTTTAGAGTCAATTTTAAGGTTATCTATTTTCCAGTATGGAGCAATCAGGCTTGCCGTGTCTGAAATTTTGATTATAGCATCTTTCGTTTGTCCCAAAAAATTGGCTCTGCTTCGGTTCATCATTTCGACTTCTGCTCTTCTGGTGTTTACCGAACCCATAAAGGTTGCATAGTTTTTTAAATTAAGTTTAAAATTATCGGTTTTAATTTCACTGGAAATATTCATTTCTACTGAGTCAGAAATCGAGATTTTTTCAAGATTATATTTTGAATAGATGGTTACATTATAAAAATCCACTCCCTTTGTCCCCCTTTTTTCTTTGATTGACAATGTTTTATCATCAACGTCAACTTTAAGATTATCTGCAACATTCGGATAGGTTTCTATTTCTACAAAGTTTTTTGTTCCTCTTGCATAAAACACCCGGAACTTTCCATCCAGATCAAGGTTTACAAATTCTGAAACATCTACATCTTTTCTCTCAATAGTGCCTTCCGGGGAAATTTTCCCACAGGCAACCATCGCTAAAAGCAAGATTGCATATAATATAGTTCTCATTACTTTAAAATATTCTGTATAAAATAATAATTATAGCGAAACTTTCTATTCCCATTAAAGCATAAAGAATTAATACTCTCCACAGTAATCCTATTTTTGAGTATGAATTTTTAAAAGCATTCCAATACGTAACTGCGGGGAAGAGAATAAAAAGACCGAATATAACTTTACCAAAAATATCGAAAATCTTTGAAACAGGCTTCCATAAACCTATTAAACTTACGATATCGTCCAACAAAAATAAGATTAATATTCCTAAAAGACTCACTGTTCCGATGATAAAATGCTCTGCAATGTTGAATTTTACCTTTTTAAACAACAGATAGGCATTAACAGCCAACATTGGAATGATCACAAAAAGGATTGTTTTCGAATATTTTGAAAAGAAATCTTTAATGTCAGAATGATTCGCCAAAGTTTCTGAAGGCGCAAATTTCTCATAAAAATGCAGTCCCAACACATTAAAACCAAAAAGAATCAGTAACAACGATATAAAATTGCTGTATCTGATTCTTTTTCCTGAAATATAATCTGTCGCCGTTTTTCCGGGTCTCAGTAAAATATCTTTCAAAGTATTGAAAAATCTGGCTTCAACATGCCAGATCGATCCCAAAATATCATTTTTGATGAGTGAATGAACCGTTATTCTTGCTGTGTCGGCTTTCTGTCCGCAATGAGCACAAAACTCACCGGAGATTGAATGGCCGCAGTTCAGACAACTTTTTTTATTCATTCTTCATTCATTAAGGTGAAATTTCCTTAAATATAGGATATCCTATAAAAATCATAAGAATAATTAGAGATACCGCTATTAAAATTTTACTTAAGGTAAATTTGAGATTTCTTATGATATGTTTCTCAAAACAATAATTGAAAATAAAAAGTAAAACTGGTATTAAAAATATGAAAAATTTCCTTTCAGCTACTCCGGTAACGGATTCTATTATTTTAAAATAATGTCCATACAGAACTAAAAAGGTAATAATAATTACCATATTTACCAATATCAGAATCAGTTTTTTAAGCATTTTTAAATCACTTCATCGATATTATAATTTTTATGTTCCCTGTTTGTTCTGATGATCATTTCTCCTAAAAATCCCGCAATAAAAAGCAGGGTTCCCATAATCATCATGGTTAAGGCAATAAAAAACCACGGATTATTGGTAATTAAATGTCCGTAAATTCCACGGGCCACATCAATTAATTTTGAAATTCCCAACCAAAGTGCAGACAGAAAGCCTACGATAAACATCAGCGTACCTACGGCTCCGAAAAAATGCATCGGTCTTCCTCCGAACCTGCTTACAAACCAAAGTGTTATCAGGTCTAGAAAACCCCTGATAAATCTTTCGGTTCCGAATTTTGAAGTTCCGTATGGTCTTGCCTGGTGCTGAACTTCTTTTTCTGTTATTCTTCTGAAACCCGCATTGGCTGCCAGAACAGGAATGTACCGGTGCATATCTCCATATACATCAATGGTTTTAACGACCTGTTTTTTATAGGCTTTCAAACCACAATTAAAATCATGAAGCTCGACTCCCGAAACTTTTCTTGCTGCCGCATTGAATAATTTTGACGGAACATTTTTCGTCATTACGTTATCAAAACGTTTTTTCTTCCATCCGGAAACGATATCGTAATTATCCTGAACAACCATATTGTAAAGTTCAGGAATTTCTTCCGGAAAATCCTGTAAATCAGCATCCATCGTGATAATTACATCTCCATTTGTTCTTTCGAAAGCGGCATGAAGTGCCTGGGATTTTCCATAATTTTTGGAAAATTTAATACCGTGGATCTGAGGATGCTGAACTTTTAAATTCTCAATGATACTCCACGATAAATCTGTACTTCCGTCATCTACAAACCATATTTCATAAGATAATCCGTTTGATTTACAAACTTGATCTATCCTTGAAAAAAGCTCTTCCAGAGAAGCTTCTTCGTTAAGTAACGGAATAACTATAGATAAATTCATTTAATTTTGATAAAAAATTATTCTTGATCTGTTGTTTCCTGGTAAATCGTCCTGGTTCTGAAAAACGCTCCAAAAAACACCGACAAAACTACGTAAAATATAAGAATTGCTGCAAAATATCCTGAAAAATGACTTACCGTAAGCATATCTTTTCCTTTTACAGCGTCAGGAGAAAAACTCGGCAGCCTTTCTTTGTACTTCTGGTCCAGTTCATCAATGTCCTTCTGATGTTTTAACACCTTTCTTGCAGACTGATATTCCTTATCCATTTCTGCTTTTTGTCTGGTTACATACTGATAATTCAGCAGCTTTTTTGCGTCGGTATCCGCGAAATTCAGGAATACATAAATACTGAAAACAGACAGAATTCCCCCGATGAACATCGGAACGAATGACCTCTTAAAAGCATCTTTAAAAGATACTACTTTATTTTTATTCCAGTATGATTTCACCGACCAGAATGCTGCTCCAGCATAAATTAACGGCAGAACGAAAGCATTGGCTTTCAGTGAAATATCAAAATACTCAACTCCTGAAAAGAAGTAATACACCACGAAAAAAACAATCATCGTAGTTCCAAACAGTAAAATTCCTAATGTGGAAGGGCTTTTCGTCATATCTAAATTTTTTGAAAATTTTTGAAAAATTATTGTCCTGAATTTCAGCAATGTACCTCTATCAGTTGTTTTTTTCAATTAATTTTCTGTAATAATGTTTTGAAGTTTATAAAATATTCCTACCTTTGCAACGGCAAGTCCTAAACAACCAGCTCCTGAGAATCCTCCAGGGTGGGAACGCAGCAAAGGTAATTGGTCGTAGCGGTGTGATTTAGGTAGCTTGCCATTTTTTTTTGGTTTAAATTGAAGAGAGGTAATTTGAAGATTATCTTTTTTTATGTCTAAACTTTCCAACATTTCTATTTAATTTTCAAATTACCTTTCTTAGTTTTATTTAAAATTCGAATTCCTCTCCTAATTTCGGTAAAACGAGTTCTACATTTTTATCTGCAAAATGCTTCAGCGCACTTTCGTGATTAATTTCAATAGCAGGGAATGTATCAAAATGGCATCCGATAACTTTTGGCGTTTTCAATAATTCTGCTGCTGCAAAAGCTGCTTTTTGAGGACACATGGTGTAATGACTTCCCACAGGAAGAATAGAAAGGTCTAAATTACCATATAATCTTGGAAACAGCTCCATATCTGCCATTACTCCGGTATCGCCAGCCAAATACATGTTTTTACCTTCAGGAAGAGTAAAAATATATCCTACAGGAACGCCTCCGTAGCTCCCGTCAGGGAACGAACTGGTATGATGCGCCGGAACCATATAGATTCTAAGATCGTCGATTTTTGCGAATCCCCCTAAGTTTACATCATCTGTATTTTTAGCATCTTTAAAATGAGCACAGATTTCCGGTACCGCGATAATTGTTGCTTCGGGATGGAACTGCAATACTTCCTCTACATCTGCAATATGATCGCCGTGCGCATGGGTCAATAATATATAATCGATTTTTTGGGCTGCTATATCAAAACCTGATTCAGCTTTTTTGTAGTTGTAGAAAGGGTCACATAAAATTGTTTTGTCATTGTAAGTGAACAAAAAACAGTTTTGTCCCAGATATTGTATTTTCATTTTAATTTATTTTTTTTGTTTTATGAATTTATAACCTGATCTACTTTTATTGCTCCGAAATTAAAATAGTAAATCAGATATAAACCGATGATCATGATTAAAATTGGATTATTAATATTGTATTTAGGTCTTTTCTGATGATCAGTACAGAAACTACGAAATTGATTAGGAACAGTATTCCCAAAATAACCGGTATCAAGTTCTGATAACAACAATCCGGTAAACAATTGCATCGCTAATAATAACACATAGCTGATGAATATAACAACGGATGACCATAAAAAAAATCTAAATCAGATTAGTCATCATTAACTGAAAAAGTTAAGTCCGAAAGCAGTAAGCAATGCCATTACGAAGGTAATGATACCTACCTGCTTCAAAAAAGGATCCAGCTGTCTCGGTTCTTTAACTTCCATAATTTTTCTTCTCAGCTTCGCAATCGGAATCAATAAAATCATTACGATAAACACGTAATAGTTTTGAGATTGGAAAAATCCGTTAATTCCAAAGAAAATCAAGATTAAAATCAAAGGAAGCTGCAGTAAAACCATTTCGTAAATCATTGCATTTCTGAAACCAATTCTTAATGCAAAGCTGTTTTTACCTGACAATCTGTCGCTTTCGATATCTCTCATATTATTTAGATTCAAAACAGCCATGCTCATCATTCCGATGGCTGTTCCAGGCAACAACATATCCCAGCTGAAGGTTTTTGTAAAGAGGAAATAACTTCCGCAGACCGATACCAATCCGAAAAAGATAAATACAAAAAGATCTCCTAATCCCATGTATCCATAAGGTTTTTTACCAACTGTATATCCTATCGCCGCTAAAATACAGGCTACCCCCAATCCGATGAAGATATAAAATTCATTCATATGATCAGGAATGAAAGCTATATAAAGAAGAGCAACAGTCGCTGTAAAAGATAAAATTGAGAAAAGAATAACGGCATTTTTCATTTGTGCTGCCGTAATTTTTCCTGATGCTACAGCCCTGGATTCTGCTTCCGTCGCTCTTTTGGCATCTGTTCCTTTTATACCGTCTCCGTAATCATTGGCATAATTTGATAAGATCTGATATAACAAAGTCACCAGAAGTGCCAATGCAAAAATCTTCCAGTCCCAAATTCCACCTTCACCATAAAGCCTCCATTTTGCAATGAAAGCTCCCATTATAATTCCGCTTAAAGAAAGCGGCAACGTTCGTAGCCTTGCGGCCTTTATCCAATCAGTCATAAGTTTGTATGATGTAAATTGTATGATGTACAATGTAAAGTCTAATGTATTGAATCATTAATACATTTTACATTATACTTTGTACAGTTTATGATATCCATTTATCTTTTCCGAAGTCCGGCTTTCTTTTTTCCAGGAATGCATTTCTTCCCTCTTTCGCCTCTTCTGTCATGTAAGCTAAGCGGGTTGCTTCTCCTGCAAAAACCTGTTGCCCCACCATTCCGTCGTCCGTTAAATTCATGGCGAATTTCAGCATTCGTATTGATGTCGGAGATTTTGCCAAAATTTCCTGCGCCCATTCATAAGCAGTATCTTCCAGTTCATCATGAGGAATTACAGCATTCACCATTCCCATTTCGAAAGCTTCCTGAGCCGAATAGTTTCTGCCTAAAAAGAAAATTTCACGGGCTTTTTTCTGTCCGACCATTTTGGCAAGGTAGGCTGAACCATATCCTCCGTCAAAACTGGTAACATCAGCATCAGTTTGCTTAAAAATGGCATGCTCTTTACTGGCTAACGTAAGATCGCAGACGACATGAAGAGAATGACCTCCACCGACTGCCCATCCCGGTACAACTGCAATAACCGCTTTTGGCATAAACCGGATCAGGCGCTGAACTTCTAAAATATTCAACCGGTGTCTTCCGTCTTCTCCTACATATCCCTGATGCCCCCTCGCCTTCTGGTCGCCTCCGCTGCAAAAAGCCCAACCACCATCTTTAGGACTTGGCCCTTCTCCTGAAAGCAAAACCACTCCTATTGAAGGATCTTCTGAAGCGTCATAAAAAGCATCATATAATTCTGAAGTAGTTTTCGGTCTGAAAGCATTGCGGATTTCAGGTCTGTTGAAAGCAATTCTTGCTACCCCGTTGCATTTTTTATAAGTAATGTCCTCATATTCTTTGACGGTTTTCCACTCGATCATATTGTAAAAATTTTTCCCAAAGATACGGAATTACAGAGAATTTTTAAGTTCAAAAAAGACGAATATCACTGAAATAAATCCAATCTTTAACCACATAAGTCCATGAAAAAACCGAAACATTATTGTTTCGGTTTACAGTTTATTATAATCTTAGAGATTATTTTGCTTTTGATTCAAGTTCAGCTTCCTTAGCTTTCATTTCAGTATATTTCGCCTGATTTTTAGTGATCCCATAAATATCTTTTAACATTGAAACAGCATCAATATTATTTGTATTTATCTGATACCATTTCTCTGCATAAGGTAATGCTTTCGCAAATCTTTCTTTTCTTGCATCAATTAATTTGGTAGCTTCATCGGCATTTGTTTTTCTAAGAGCATTGATATCCTTCACAGCCTTCTCATCATCTCCAATAACGCCAAAGATTAAATTTTGATATGCATTAGAAAAATCTGGCTTAAGTTCTATCGCTTTCTTAAATGAAGTTTCTGCATCAGCACTCATATTTGGATTCTTAGATTGTAAAACCCCTAAATTATACCAATTTGTTGCATCATTCGGATTTTTAGCCAACTGCTCTTTTAGGTTTGACATAAATTTATCATTATTTCCTGCCTGAAAATAAGCTGTACCCTGATAATCTTTTAATTTGGCATTGTTAGGAAATTTAGCAAGCCCCTTTTCAATAACAGCCACTGCTTCATCGTTCTTTTTAGCATTAAGCAATAAAGTGGTCAGTGTCTCATATAAATCTGACTCGACACTTGGTGTCTGTTCAGTTTTAAAGTCAGTATAATCACTTCCTGTCTTTTTTAATAAATCCCAAGTGGCTTTATCATAAGCAGAAACCTGACCTGTTTTTTTATCCTTTGCTGTGTAGTTTGTCTGCACACCTGTATATCCAGAATTAATCAGGTCGGTATATATCTTAATTGCCTGCTCTGTATTATTTGCTAATGCATAATTAAGACCAGCATAATACATATATACTTTATCTTCTTTGCCATTATTTTTAAGCAAATCATAAATCTCCATAAACTTAGGAGCTGCAACCGTATAGTTTTTTGCATTATATGCATCCATCGCTGCTTTGTTGGCATCCTGTAGCTTCTTATTCACATCTTCTTTTTGTCCAAAAACAAAAGCTGATGCTACGATAGCCATACCCAAAATTAGCTTTCTCATAATCACTATTTTATATTAATTGTACAATTTTATTCTTCTAAATCAGAATTCTCAGTATCTTCTGCAGAGTCTTGGCTGTCTGCCTGCGGTGCTGATTCCGTATCATTTTCCTGATTATCAGTCGCAGTTTCTACGCCTTCTTCAATTTCCTCAGAATCGTCTTCTACATCTTTATCCATTTCCACTTTTGCGATCGCGGCAATCTCATCATTTTTCTTAAGGTTAATCATTTTTACACCCTGTGTATTTCTACCCATCACTCTCATCTCATCCATATTCATGCGGATCGCCACACCGGATTTGTTGATAATCATCAGTCCATCTTCATCGGTAACATTTTGAATTGCGATAAGATTTCCTGTCTTTTCAGTAATGTTCAGGGTGATTACACCTTTTCCTCCTCTGTTGGTAATTCTGTAATCCTCTACAGCAGTTCTTTTACCGTAACCTTTTTCAGATACTACAAGCACTGTTTCTTTTTCAATATCGTTCACTACAATCATGCCGATCGCTTCATCGTCATCTTCCATGCTGATACCACGCACCCCGATTGATCCTCTTCCTACTTCTCTTACTTTCTCTTCAGGGAAACGGATACATTTTCCATTTTTCGTAGCAATCATAATCTGAGAAGTTCCGTTGGTCAGATAGGCGCCCAATAACTGGTCATTATCCCTGATCTCAATAGCATTCACCCCATTTATCCTAGGTCTTGAGTAGGCTTCCAATGATGTTTTCTTGATCGTTCCGTTTTTAGTAACCATTACGACGCTCATCTGGTTTACGTATTCAGAATCTTTCAGATTGTTAGTTCTGATATAAGCTTTAATCTTATCATCCGGTTCGATGTTGATTAAGTTCTGCACCGCTCTACCCTTAGCCGTTTTAGAGCCTTCAGGAATTTCGAACACCCTTAACCAGTAACATCTTCCTTTTTCTGTAAAGAACAACATATACTGGTGATTGGTCGCGGAAACAATATACTCAAGGAAGTCAGCATCTCTCGTTGTCGCTGCTTTATTTCCGACACCGCCTCTACTTTGGATTTTGTATTCCGAAAGTAATGTTCTTTTAATATAGCCTGCATGTGAAATGGTAAGAACTACCGATTCATTAGGAATGATATCTTCAATAGACATTTCACCTCCCGAATAATCGATTTCAGTTCTTCTTTCGTCACCATATTTTTCACCGATCTCCACCAGCTCTTCCTTAATGATCTCGAATCTTCTCGGCTCATTAGCCAGGATATCTTCCAGGTTGGCAATCTCTTTCATGATGGTATCGTACTCATCGCGGATTTTGTCAAGCTCCATTCCTGTAAGACGGGCAAGACGCAGATCAAGAATAGCCTGAGCCTGAATATCGGAAAGTTCAAAAGCCTCAATCAATCCTTCTTTTGCTCCCTGAGGATTTGCAGAATGACGGATGATGGCAATCGCTCTGTCCAAAGAATCCTGTGATCCGATTACTTTCATGAAACCTTCTAAGATGTGTGCTCTTTCTTTCGCTTTCTTAAGCTCAAACTGAGTTCTTCTTATAATAACTTCATGTCTGTGTTCCACAAAATGGTGGATGATATCTTTTAAATTTAATTGTTCCGGTCTTCCATGAACCAGAGCAATATTATTAACGCTGAATGAAGTCTGAAGGGAAGTATATTTGTATAATAAATTTAAAACAACATTAGGAATAGCATCATTCTTCAGTTCATAAACAACACGGAGACCTTTTCTGTCAGATTCATCTCTGATTTCGTAGATTCCGGTTATTTTCTCATCTTTCACCAGCTCAGCTGTTCGTGCGATCATTTCAGCTTTGTTTACCTGGTAAGGAATTTCGGTAACAATAATCGCATTTCTGTTTCCGATTTCTTCGAAACTTACTTTTGCTCTCAGAACCACCCTTCCTCTTCCTGTGTGGAAAGCGTCTCTTACTCCATCATAACCATAGATGATCCCACCAGTTGGAAAATCCGGAGCAATAATATGCTGCATCAGCTCATCAATCGTAATTTCTCTATTATCAATATAAGCACAGATTGCATTCACGGCCTCTGTAAGGTTGTGAGGCGCCATATTTGTTGCCATCCCTACTGCAATACCTGAAGTACCATTTACCAAAAGATTTGGAATTTTTGTAGGCATTACGGTTGGCTCTGTTAAACTGTCATCAAAGTTGTTTTGAAAATCTACCGTTTCTTTATCCAAATCCGAAAGAACCTCATCGGAGATTTTTTTCAGTCTGGCTTCGGTATAACGCATTGCTGCAGGCGGATCACCGTCCATTGAACCGAAGTTACCCTGACCATCTACCTGAGGGTAGCGTAAGCTCCAGTCCTGAGCCATTCTCACCATTGCATCATATACAGAGGAGTCTCCGTGCGGGTGGTATTTACCTAAAACATCTCCAACAATTCTCGCAGATTTCAAATACTTTCGATTAGAAAAAACCCCTAATCCATACATACCATAAAGCACTCTTCTATGAACGGGTTTCAAGCCATCTCTTACATCAGGTAACGCTCTTGATACGATAACCGACATCGAATAATCGATATAAGATGACTTCATTTCATCAACAATGTTGATAGGAATCAGTCTTTCTCCTTCTTTTTGCATAAACAAATTTTATTATAATGATAATCAGACCCTTAGCTGTATGTCTGAAAATTATCTATTTCATTTTTTTATTAACGTGCTAATTTACGAAAAATTTGTCGATTTTTGCAGCAGAATTTATCCATAAAATCTTAAAAAATCATAAAATATGAGCGTATTAAGTATAACTTTCCACTGTACTAAAAATAATCTTGAAGAATGGGAAAATTATATCGATGAGACCCTGATTCTGATGACCGAAAACTTGATGGATGTCGACAAATATATTCTTTCTGAAGTTCACAGTGATTTTATTGATGAAGGCAAAAATTACAATCTTCTGCTGATGTTTGATAATAATGATCTGCGGGAAGATTTCGTTAAAAGTGAGTTAGAAAATATTTCGGAAAGAATTGAAGCCAGGTTCGGCCAGGAGGTGATGATATTCAATACATTTCTGAACCCGAGAACGTCCAGGTTTTAGATTAAATCTTTAAACTGAAATTTTTATAAATATAAAAGTCCTGAAAATATTCAGGACTTTTTCTATGTAATAAATCATGATGGTTTATTCACAGATTTTTTTTCAAAGATAAGATCTGCTTTAGCTTGCTCTAAATTTTTCTCCAGCATTCCGTGAGGTCTTCTCGGTGGTTGCGGAGGACGCGGAGGACGTGGCGGAGGATGACAGGCACTTGTTGCATAAGCCAAAATAAATACTCCGAAAATTTTGATAACAGATTTCATATTATTCTATTTTTTGGTTTACGTACATTAACCAATACCGATGCCAAATTATTTTCTGCAGGCAAAACATCTGTGATTCTATTAATGTTCAAATTCTTAAGCTTTTGTTTTTTTGCGGTTTAACTGACCTCTATTGAGTATATATGTAAGCGCTTTTCGGGTTTCGGGGGGGGGGGGGGCGCCCGCCCAAACCCCAAAACAAAAAAAAACGGAGAAAAAACAGGTTTAT
>Ga0308157_10000255_pt1 | contig 204871 bp, 146 predicted proteins | sample PhyBR1_FD_201035 | JGI IMG/M metagenome (GOLD analysis project Ga0308157, IMG submission 201035) | Phyllosphere microbial communities from UC Gill Tract Community Farm, Albany, California, United States - DLSLB.R1 | ecosystem: Host-associated > Plants > Phyllosphere > Unclassified | place... | reverse complement strand
GCTGGCCTGGGTAGCCATAATGCCCAACAGCACAATGTACCAGGGCATTTTATTATCAGCTTTTAAATAAGAAGCATTGCTTTTTTGTCCACGACCAATAAAAACGCCGTAAGCCACCACAGCAAAAAGGGTAAATATCAATACTGCCCAATCGATATTACTCATGCCCAAAACTTAGTAAAGAGGTAATAAAATACAATCTGAAATATCAGTGCCAGCGCCAGAAGAAGGTACCAGGTATTCCAGTTTTTAAGTTGGTTTTTCATTTACTTCCCTACAGATAAAAAGTTAAAGAATAACCTGGCTGCTCCTACATTTCCTGCCGGCAATTGTCTGAAGAAAGCTAACGGGCTGTAAATAAAATTGCCTTTCCCGTATTTAGCATACAAGGTTGATCCTTGCAAAGGCTCCTCATCGGTATCGTGCATTTCAAAAAGCGTTTCATACTTGTTATCCCATTTATCAGGAAAATAAGCCCCGCGTTCCTGCACCCAACCTTTAAAATCTTCGGCAGTTATTTTATTTGGATAATTCAACAGCTTATGATCCGGCTTTAAGATTTTCACTTCAGCATTCTCCTCGGTTACCCTTTTGCCACTAATGCTTAAAGGATAAATGCCAAAATCCTGCAACGCCATATCTTGAGTGGTATTATACTGCATTACAATAGTACCGCCATTTTCTACGTAACTACGCAACGCAGTTTGCCAGTTTTTAATTCTTTTCTCTGTATTAATTACGCGTACACCAGTTACCACCGCATCGTAAGTAGCCAATTTTGCCGCATTCAGGATATCAGCTTCCGTTAATACATCCACCTGCAAACCTGCTTGTCTCAAAAACTCGGGGATCAAATCGCCTGCTCCTTCAATATAGCCAATTTTTTTGGCCAGTATCTTTACATCACCCTTTATCAGCCAGGTTGTGGCAGGTACAAAATATTGCAAGGTGGGCAAATGTGGATACTGGATCATCACCTGTCCCCGGGTATATTCGGCACTTTCTGATGAAAAAACAGCCTCGAGCTTATTCTGGCTGGTTTTAATTGCCGCCAGATCTTCAGCAGGAATTAAAAAATTCCGGGTATTGATGGTGTTCTCTGCCAGGTTAATGCCCTGAAAGGTTTTGATAACCTGATTGCCGATTTTAAAACTGATTTTACCGTAATTGATATTCTTATTGGCCCTCAAACGCAGGCTAATGCTCAAAGCTTCTTTCTCTTTAGCAAAATAAACCGGTTCGGTAAAACTTAAATCGAGCGGCGGAATAATGCGCAAGGTTTCTACCACATCGCCCTTCACCGGATCGAGCTTTTTAAATGATAAAGGGAGTTGCACCTCAAATCTTTCAGCTTCAATTTTTAATGAAAGTAAGACCTTAACGGGCGATTGCACTTCAGGCAATCCAATCAGCGTATCGTTCGCCACACTAAAAGTTGCCGCATCTTTGGCAGGTTTAGCCAGCCAATAAGGCTCTGTTGGTAAAGCATCAGCCGGAATCTGGATTTTGCGTTCAATGGTAATGAGTGAATCGCCAGATAATTTCCTGTTGAGGTTATCGGTTTGGTTTAACCAGTTTACGCTTTCTAAAGTTACCGGTGTTGCTGATCTTGAAATCAGGTTTAAACGGAAATTATAACTGTTACCGGCAATGGCTTCGGGTTGATTGGTCACCACCTCGCCCATAAAGCCCACGCAGCTTAAAATAATACGATCAATAGCCACGAGTTTATCTTTGCGTAAATCTGCATCAGGCAATTCGGCTATTTTTTTTCGGACCATCAGCAAGCCATGCAAACTTTTATCGGGCTGGTTGTAATTGAATGATAACAAAATAATGTCAATCAGTTCATCAATATCGCCTACGCCTTTATCCGACCAGTTCATATTTAAGCCATCGAAAAGGGTTCTTTTAGCAGGATCACCAGCAATCGGTGTAAAATATTCTGTACGGACACCCGCTACCGATTGCGTACCAGCACCCTGGCTTTTGTGTAAACTTCTGCTCAACCCGGCCAGTTCGCCGTAGCCCATGCCCAGTTGTGCATCGTACTGACCTACGGTTAGTTTTAACTGATTTTCAGCAGTGGTGTTAACAGAACCAAACCTGAAAGTATTCCACAATAACCTTTTGGGCTGCCAAACCGAAACATATTTCAGCTGATTGGGAAACATGTTTTTATCTGCCGCGGCCTTAAAAGCCTTTTCGGCTACCACAGCTGAAGCAGCATGCTGCCCATGTCCGGCTGCAGCAGTAGGTGGAAAGCGGCAGATAATTACATCGGGCCTGAATTTCCGGATTACCCAAACCACGTCAGCGGTAATGCTATCTGCATCCCATTGTTTAAAAGTATCGTTGGTATTTTTAGAGAAACCAAAATCAATTGCCCTGGTAAAAAACTGCTGTGCACCATCGAGCTTACGGGCTTCTAAAAGCTCGTGCGTTCTAATTAGTCCCAAAGCAGCACCCTGCTCAGTTCCCAGCAGATTCTGTCCCCCGTCACCCCGGGTAAGTGATAAATAAGCAGTTTCTACATTTTGTTCATTAATTAACCAGGAGAGTAAGCCTGTATTTTCATCATCCGGATGGGCAGCTAAATATAAAACTTTGGGTAAGTGTTTTAAGGTCTTCAGTTCTCTGTAAATCTCGGCAGATTTTGCCGGGCGCACTTGTTGGGCCGCACAGAAAATTACCGGTAAGCATAGGGTGAATATGGCAGCTAATCTTTTGAACATACTATTTGTTTTGTGAAAATCAAATATGCTCAAAAAGCTTTTAATTAACGCTACGGAAACGAAAAAGGTACAAAAAATAGCGCTTACCCGGTTTACCTCCCTTTAAAAACGGCTTCGAGCAAATGAATGTAAAGGCTTATCCCTTCTTCAATCTCCTCGATCAGCACAAACTCATCAGCGGTGTGTGATCTGGCTGACTCGCCCGGTCCCATTTTTACCGATGGCATAGTGAGCCAGCCCTGATCAGAACTGGTAGGGGAAACGTAAGTCTTTCTGCCAAGGGCCAGTCCTGCCAATACCAGTGGATGCAACACATCAATATTGGATGGATTGAGCACATTTGGGCGCACGTTGAAACTGCACATGGTATGATTGATGATGACATTCAGAATCTCGCGTGGGGTATAATTGTGATCGAAACGGATATCGACCGTAAAATGGCATTCGCCAGGTACAATATTATGCTGCAGGCCTGCATTAATTTGCGTAACCGTCATTTTTACCGGGGCAGGCAACTGATCTTCTATCGGAAATTTAAAGTGCGAAAACCATTCGATATCTTTTATGGCTTTGTAAATGGCATTATCACCTTCTTCGCGTGCCGCATGGCCCGAACGGCCCTTGGCTACGCAGTCAATCACCATCGAGCCTTTTTCGGCAATGGCCATATCCATGCCGGTTGGTTCGCCCACTATAGCAAAGGATATCGGTTTAAGGTCATCCAGAATACTTCTGATTCCATTTATCCCCGAGGTTTCTTCTTCGCCTGTGGCCGCTAAACATAAGTTGAAAGGAAGATCAGCCGATTTATAAAAATAAATAAAGGTCGAAATGAGCGAGACCAATGAAGCACCTGCATCGTTACTGCCCAAACCATGTATTTTTTCATCGTAAATTAAAGCACGAAAAGGATCTAGTGTATACTGCTCATTTGGTTTTACCGTATCGTGGTGCGAATTGAGCAGGATAGTCGGTTTTGCACTGTCGAAATATTTATTGTAGCACCACACATTATTGTTTTTGCGAACGGTATTAATACCATGTTTGGCCAGATGCGATGCGATTTCGCTGGCGGTACCCTGCTCTGAGCCACTAAAAGATGGAATGGCAATTAAAGTGGATAAAAGCCCGAATGCTTCATTGTACAATTGGTTTAAATCGGGATGACTGATCTGTTGTTTTTCTACGGCAGGCATAATTAAATGTTTTTAAGGTTGAGGTTTTGTTTCAGTTGGAGTGTATTTTCTGCACTGGCAATAATTTGATCAATATGTTCGGGACTGAATAACATAGCTGTACACAAACAGTTGTTTTTATTTTTACTTTCGAGGATAGCATGGTTTACGCAGCTTTTACATCCTTCCCAAAACGTCATATCCTGAGTAATTTGCGCGTAGGTTACAGGTTCAAAACCGAGCTGACTGTTCATTTTCATAATCGCTGCGCCAGAAGTAATGCTGAATATTTTGGCATTGGGGTACATGCGGCGGGATAGACTGAAAACCCTGTTTTTAATGCTTTTGGCTACACCTGAATGTCTAAATTTAGGAGCAACGATTAAGCCCGAATTGGAAATAAAAGTATTGTTTTGCCAGCTTTCGTAATAAGAAAAACCAACCCATTCGCCGCTGGCTGTCACCGCAATTACGGCTTTCCCTGCACTCATTTTCTCGGCGATAGAAACTGGAGTTCTTTTTGAGATACCTGACCCCCTTAACAAGGCTGATTTTTGTGTTTCTAACACAATTTCACCGGCGTATTTTGCATCTGCTTTGGTTGCAACCCTGACAAAAATTATTGACTTGTTCATTTTAATAAAATTTCATATCAGCCAATCATCAAAAGCAATACCCGTAGCAAACAAAAGACATTAACAAGCTGATTATCAATGTAAAAATTTAAATCAAATGGATGAATGCCGCGGCAACAGCCACAAAACCCTGTCATTTTGAAAGGCCTTTTACCATATTGAAAAGCTTTTCATCTGCCCATGGTTAATTGGTGAAGTTTCGAACTAAGCTGAAAGGGCCAAATTCTGACAATCGTTAATTATTCGGTATATTTATTGTTAATATTGCAGCATAAATTGAACCTATGAATGGGATGGTGCTCATCATCGATGACGAAAAGAAAATCTGCAGTTTACTTTCCAGAATTATAGAACTGGAGGGCTTTAAGACCTTACAGGCCAATACCGGAAAAGAAGGATTAAAACTTTTAAAAAACAACGAGGTAAGCATCGTGATCAGCGATGTAAAGCTGCCTGATGTTAATGGTGTTGCTCTGGTAAAAGATATTAAAGCCATTAAACCTTTTGTAGAAATCATTAACCTTACCGCTTATGGCACTATTGCTGACGGGGTGCTCGCCATTAAAAACGGCGCCTTTGATTACCTGGTAAAGGGCGACGACAATGATAAAATTATCCCGCTTTTATACCGTGCGATGGATAAATCCAATCTGCAACGGCGTGTTTCGGAACTGGAAAACAAAATTGCGCAAAAACACAGCTTCGAAACCATTATCGGCCAATCAAAAGCTTTAAAAGAAGCGATTGATCTGGCCCGGAAAGTAAGCGCAACTGACACCACCGTTCTGCTTTTAGGAGAGACGGGTACTGGCAAAGAGGTTTTTGCACAATCCATCCACTATGCCAGCCCCCGGGCCGAAAAGCCGTTTGTGGCCTTAAATTGCAGTGGTTTTAGTCCCGATTTACTGGAAAGTGAGCTTTTTGGCTATAAAGCAGGTGCATTTACCGGCGCCAATAAAGATAAAAAGGGCTTACTGGAAGAAGCGAATGGCGGTACGCTGCTGCTGGATGAAATTGGCGAAATGAATCTCGACCTGCAAGCCAAATTATTACGGGTACTGGAGAGCCAGACTTTCATTAAAGTGGGCGATACCCATACCCAGCAGGTAAATGTGAGAATTTTAGCCGCTACCAATAAAGATTTGAAAGGCGATGCTGCTTCAGGAAAATTCCGTTCAGATCTGTATTACCGACTGTCGGTTTTTACCCTCACCCTGCCACCACTGCGCGAACGTAAAGCAGATATCCCCGCTTTGGCGAAACATTACCTCAAGGCATTTGCTGATAAAGTAAACCGATCAGTACCTAAAATGGATGATAAGATCCTTGCTATATTAAACGATCACAGCTGGAAAGGAAATATCCGGGAACTTAAAAACGTAATTGAACGGCTGGTAATCCTTTCAGACGGTGATAATTTAAGCGCGACAGCCCTGCCCCCTGAATTTTTTGAGTCCCTGCCTGTCGAAAATGAATATAATTTACAGCAAATCGAGAAACAGCATATCCAGAAAGTACTCGTCCATACCAAAGGAAATAAAACGGAAACTTCGAGGTTACTGGGCATTGGGCTAACTACGCTTTATCGTAAAATAGAAGAATATCAGATTAGAGAAATCTAAAGGATGGAAGGATAAAGTCGGAGATCAGCTGCCTGTCTTTCCGCCTTAACTATCCTCAACTGCTTATATGGCAAAACCTTAACTAAGCTCCAAACCTGATCCACTTATCACCTTCGTGTCCAAATATAAAAGAACCCGGATGCAGCATTTCGGCAATATCTTCAATTAAAGAAACTGCATTTTCGGCATTTCTTTCCCGGTTAATATCATCATTTAATAAAATAATGCGGTTGTTTTGCACAGCCTGCCAATTGGGATCCAGCGCCGCAGGCACTTCGCGCATTAAATCGGTAAGTGTTTTGCCCGATTGATAGTAAATGATAAATACCGCATTTAAGACATCGGTTTCTACCATTCCACCGGCCAATGCAATTTCTTCGGTTAGCAGGTAGTTTGGATTATTACTGGTATCCAGGCAGGCTACCGGCATCTTGTCCATAAATTTAATCTTATGTTCTACTAAATCTAAACGTTCCTGTAATTCTTCCTGTTTAGCAGCATCGAGGCCAATAAATAAATCGTTTAAAAAAGACATCTGCATTAAATTTATTAATTTGTGCAAAAATAACAATCCTACCCGATGCGAGGCTCATTTAATTATATATTTTGGATTTTTTGTGCTACCCTGATTTTTAGCTGTAAAGAAAACATCAGCCACCAGGATAAAAAAGTCTTCAATATCAACCTCGATCAGGGTTTAACCTCAATGGATCCGGCCTTTGCACGTAACCAGAATGCCATTTGGATGACTAACCAGATTTTTAATGGTTTGGTACAGGTTGATTCGTCTCTGCAAACTATTCCATGCATTGCCAAAAGCTGGCAAGTTTCTGCAGATGCCTTAACTTATACCTTCAACCTGCGCAGCGATGTATATTTTCACGACGATCCTATTTTTAAAAACGGGAAGGGCAGGAAAGTTTTGGCCAGTGATTTTGCCTACAGTTTTTACCGGTTAATCGATCCGAAAATCGCTTCATCGGGTGGCTGGATTTTTAGCGATAAAGTAAAGGATGAGCATAATTTTATTGCCTTAAATGATTCTACTTTTCAAATTAAACTGGTGCGCCCCTTCCCTCCGTTTATGAGTTTGCTTACCACACAATACTGCTCGGTCGTGCCAAAAGAAATTGTAGACCATTATGGTAAGGATTTCAGGAGCCATCCTATTGGTACCGGTCCGTTCAAATTTAAATACTGGAAAGAAGGTGAAATTTTAGTGCTCCTAAAAAATGAGCATTATTTCGAAAAAGATGAAAAAGGTGTACAATTGCCTTACCTGGATGCGGTAAAAGCTACTTTTATAACTGATAAGCAAAGCGGTTTTATGAGTTTTTTGAAAAAAGATCTCGATTTCTACTATAACGTAGATGGCAGTTACCGCGATGATATCCTGACCAAAAGCGGAAAAATGACGGCCAAGTATAAAGGAAAATTCAGCCTGACCAAAAGCCCCTACCTTTGTACTGAATATGTGGGCATATTGGTAGACACCAATCTGACCATCGTTAAAAAATCCCCCTTACGCTTAAAAAAAATCAGGCAGGCCATCAATTACGCCATTGATAAAGACAAGCTTATTAAATACCTGCGCAATGGCATTGGTGTAGCGGCAACCTCTGGTTTTATTCCCAAAGGGATGCCTGGCTTTGACAGCCTCGCGGTTAACGGCTATAGTTACAACCCAAAACTTGCCGCAAAACTTTTAGCTGAAGCAGGTTTCCCTGAAGGTAAAGGACTAACAGAAATTACCCTGAATACCACTACAACCTACAAAGATTTGATTGAGTTTATACAGGGGGAACTGACCGCTGTTGGGATTAAAACAAAAATTGATGTGAGCCCAAGTGCCAGCTTAAGAGATCTGATGTCTAAAAACCATGTTAACTTTTTCAGGGGCTCGTGGCTTGCCGACTATGGCGATGGAGAAAATTTCCTTTCCATGTTCTACTCCAAAAACAAGGTACCTTACGGCCCCAACTATACTGCTTTTTATAATAAAGAGTTTGATCGTTTGTTTGAGCAAAGCTATTACGAAACTGATGACGAAAAGCGTTTTGCACTATACCGCAAAATGGATCAGATTGTAATGGATTATGCCCCGGTGGTTCCGCTTTTTTACGACCAATCGGTAGTAATGCTGCAGCCTAATATTTCGGGTTATTCTTTTAACCCACAGAGTTTGATGATTTTGAAGCGGGTTCAAAAAAAGTAAAATACGTTACTTTTTATCGATCAGTTTACGTCTGAGAAAATCGGCGGTTGCCTCACTCACCTTTAACCCGTTCGAAAATTTCATCCAATGGTGTGTATCATCAGGAATGGCTAAAAACTCAAAATCAAACTTCCGGTCTTCAAAACGTTTTGCTAAATCTACACTCTGGTTAAAGGCTACGTTGCGATCATCATCGGCATGGATAATAAGTGTTGGTGAGGTCCAGGTATTAATGTAACTAACTGGCGAGGATGATATAGCAATTTTAGCAGCCAATGCGGCATCAGGTGCTGGTTCTCTACCTTCGGCAGCCTGACTGTTAAAGCGGTTGTTTACGCCATGAATATCTACACCAGCCGCAAACAGTCTCGAATCTTTTCCGAGTGCCAGTGCGGTTAAATAACCACCATAAGAACCTCCGTAAATCCCTATTTTAGCTTTATTGATGTTGGGCTGGCTAGCCAGCCACTCGCCTGCTGCTTTAATATCCTGGTATTCTGATGCCCCTTGCGCCCCTGCAGCCATTGGTTTATGAAAATCGAAACCATAACCAATACCCAAACGATAATTGACAGACAATACGGTAAAACCCAAATTCACGAGGTATTGGTTTAATGCATAATCAATAGAATAGTAGTCCATAGGATTCCACCCTAAAAACATTTGCCTTTGCGGGCCGCCATGTACATATACAATTGCAGGTTGATTTTTAATCGTTTTCTTTGGCAAGAAGAGCTGCCCATACACGGTGTTACCATCAGCCGCTTTAAACTGCACATGCCTGGGCACAGCCATTTCTTTAATTGGAAAATCGGCAGGAATCAGCGATTCACCAATTAACCTAACTGATTTACCCAAGGTAAGCAGAGCGGGTAAAAGCGGTCGCTCAGCCGTTGCACTTAAGCAGAAAAAGGTCTGGTTATCGCCGGCAATTACCGGGTAAGCCTCTACTCCTTTCCCAATACTTAACTGTTCCATATTGGCCGTATTTACCGAAACTTTGTAAATATGCCTCCTGTCCAGATCATCCTGATTCCTGCCCGTGTTAGCGGCAAAAACCAATGTTTTTTTATCACTGCTCAGTTTAACATTTTCGACACCATAATTGCCGGGAGTAAGCAATAGCCTGCCAGAACCATCCGGATTGATGGCGTACAGGTGCGGCCAGCCATCTTCGTAAGAAGTAAATACAATTTTATCATGCGCCCATTGCAAATTGGCACCGCCATCAATGGATGGGTACGACGCCCTGATTGTTTGCGGGGCCTTCCAAACCTCCATACCCTGGCCAGTTGAAACATTCACCCTGCGAATGGCCCAGGGCTGGTGCTTACGGGTTAAAACAGAATCGGTTTCGGTACCTGTGCCGGGTAAACGGATAAAAGCAATTTCGCTCCCATCAGGCGACCAAACGGGCATATTATCTCTTGAAAAAGATGGCGATAACCATTGCACCGGCGTTTCATCATTCGTGTATATGCCAATAAAAGCGTGATCATTTCGATTGGAAACAAAAGCCACTTTCTGTCCATCGGGCGACCATTTATAACTTCCATTTATGCCTTTTGAGTAAAACAGATTTCTAGCGGACACGGTGCCATCTATTGCTGCGATGAGTACCTGACCGGCTTTGCTAAAAAGTACCTGTTTGCTGTTTGGCGAAATCACCGGGTTATCTCCTTCACCCAAGGAGATTACTTTTCCACCGGCGAAAGGAATCGCCAAAACCTGTATTTTAGGTGCAACAGGCGATGAATTTGCATTTACTGGTCCACCGTCCCTTCCGCCATGATCGCCACCACGAACAAAAACAATCCAGGCACCATCGGGTGAAATGGAAAGACTGGTTAACTCCTGGCCATCATCTTCATTGTAGCTGGTAATCTTAATTGCTTTATAATCGGGTGCTGCTGCCGTGTAAAGATTTCTCTTTCCCTGCTCATTTGCAGCCCAAGCTATTTTTGCCCCCACCGGAGCGGCTACCAACTGGGTTGGAAAAGGATAAGACAAAACGGATTTAAGGCTAAATGACTGTGCAAATATTTTTGAGGTAAAAAGGAGCACAAACAGAATCAACAGCAATTTTTTCATTCCTTCGGATTTTATGATAAATTATAAAAAAAGGCCTTAATCATCAGATGATTAAGGCCTAAACGGCTCTTTTTTATAAAATTGTTACTGATCCCACCACAATTTGGTTGTACGCGGTACATCAACAGGTACATTGCTTCCGTTTTTACTTCTTTCGCCCTGGGTATAATCCAAACGTCGAATAAAATCAGGAAGTGCTTTGTTCACCGGAAGGGTAAAATCTTTATACTTATAATCAAAGCGGCGGGCATCGTTCCAGGCTTCGGGATTTAAGTAGGTAACAATGTACTTTTCTTTAAAAATGAGGTCTTTGGTTAACGCCGCAGCACCAACTGCAACTAAAGGATTGGCCAGATAAGCATCTCTGTTAGCGGCTGTAACGGTAAGTTTATCCATATTGGCACTGATACCAGCCAGATATGCCGCATAAGATTTTACCTTATCAGTACTAAAATAAGCTTCTGCTTCAATAAATTTCAGTTCGGCATAGGTAACAATAAATAAAGGAGAAGTATCGCTGGTCCATGGTGAATTTCTGGAAATGTAACACTCATCTTTAGTAGTGTTGGCACCAGGCAAGCGGTTACCGGCACCATTTACCGTTCCAATGTACACGTTATTGATGGTTTTATCGGTAATCTTTTCAATACGGGGATCGAAAACGTTAAAAGTGGTACCGTTCATGGCATCGATAAGTTGCTCGGACAGCCAGCCGCCTAAGGATTGCTGCGAGTTGGCCAATGCCACATTAGCCCAGGGATTACGCTCTTTAAAAGTAGCCATACTTGCATCATCAGCGTTAGCAGTAAAAGAATTGCTGAGTGCTGCCAATACTGCCGTTGGATTGTAGGCACTTGTTTTACTTACCTTGTTCAATAGCCTCGCTTTCAAAGCATAAGCCATTTTTAACCAGTTTGCCCTTTCGGCAGTAGTTTTTCCATAAATCAAATCGCTGGTTGGTGCCAGTTTAACGGTTGATGTGGTTTTAGCCAGTTCTATAATGGCTTCATCCAAAAGTGCCATTGCCTGGTTATAAACATCCTGTTGTTTATCATACTTTGGCCTCAGGTTATCGATGTTAAAAGCCTCCGAAAATGGTGCATCGCCCCAAAGGTCGTTCACCAGGGTAAGGTTATAGGCAATAATTACATCGGCAACACCTTTATATTCACTCGATCCCTGGGCAATAGCCAGTTTTTTCATTTCATTTGCATCGGCCATAGCGAAATAGAGGGCATCCCAGGTTGCACTAAAATCAATGGCCTGATAAGTATCGGCAGAACCATTGGCAGTAGGATTAGCAATGTATTGCACATAGGGCGCAGTAATACTGCCAATGAAATAATTGTTGTTTCCAATTTTATAGGTTGAAGTAGCCAGCAAAGTACTGAGCGTGGCCACCGGAACCTGGTTCGGATTATCAGACAGTTTATCGAAATAGCTGTCTTTACAGCTTTGCAATCCTAAAGTTGCAATTAAAGCTGAGCATAAGGTATATTTTATAATCTTTTGCATCGTAATACTATTTAAAAACCAACATTAAGGGTAAACATTATGGTACGGGCAGATGGGTAAGTAAAACCTGCTGATCCGTCATTGTTGCTACCGGCATCGAAAGAACTCGATTCGGGATCTACACCATAATATTTGGTCCACAACCATAAGTTATTTCCGGTAACCGAAAGTGAGGCATTTTTAATGGCTTTTGCCGGTAACCAACTTTGTGGTACATTGTAGGTTAAACTTGCCGAACGTAAACGCACCCATGAAGCATCGCTAACAAATGGTTCAGAAACGTTACGGTAATAAATGCGATAGTAGCCCTCACCATAATCTACACCATCAGGGCCAAAACGCTGCCCCATGTAAACCGGTTTGGTATTGGGCTGGCCATTGGCCAATACGCCATCAAACACCTTGGTTGTTCTTCTATCGGCAGTATAATCAGGTAAACCGAAAGCCGAATAGAAATCTTCGAGCCAGTTGTACTTTTCAAATCCTAAGCGGGCATCGAATAGTATATTTAAACTAAAATCCTTATACCTGAACGTATTACCTAAACCTACAATATAATTTGGCTGCGAATTGCCCAAAAGCTTTTGTTTACCACCTGAAATGCTCGGGAAACCATTAGCACCAATTAGTAAAGGCAGATTTTTATCCAGTACGATCGGATCTTCGGCCTGGCTGCCATAGTAGCGGTTAAAATAACTGCCATAAATATTACCATAAGGCTGTCCTTCGATAAGTTTCATGGTTACGCCTGCATTTCCATAACCTCTTGCAGCACCGTACACAATTTCTGTTATTCCGTTTGGCATAGTAAGCACCTTATTCCTGTTGGCTGACAGGTTCAGGTTTACATCCCACCTGAAATCTTTTGATACGATGGGTTTACCATTGATTACCAATTCTACCCCCCTGTTCCTGATATCGCCGGCATTGATAGATTTAGTTACATAACCTACTGCAGATGAAATCTGCGTTTGGATAATCTGATCCTGACTCAACGAATAATAGTAGGTAAAATCAAATCCTAAACGATTTTTAAAGAACGACATTTCCAAACCAGCCTCGTAAGTATTGGTAAACTCGGGGCGAAGATCGGGGTTACCCAGGTTTGAAGCAATGGTTAAACCACCAGTGCCGGTTGGTAAAGAAATATAAGGAGTATATCCGGTAAAGGTCGAATATTCGGATGCATCCTTACCAATCCGGGCGTAAGATAGGCGCAACTTCGCCTGACTGATTACCTTAGGTAGTTTAAACTGATCGGAGAATACATAACTTAAACTTGCCGAAGGATAAAAGAAAGACCTGCTTGCTTTAGGTAAGGTAGAGGTGATATCGTTTCTTCCGGTAATGGTTAAGAAAAGGTAATTTTTATAATCAAAAGTAGCCTCGCCAAAATAACCTACCAATCTTTTTTGTCTCGAGTTTTGGCTTGGCGTAAGCACACCTGCATTGGCCAGATTAAAAAAATCGTAAACGCCAAGGATGCTTCCAAGTGTACCCACTTCTTTTATCTTGCGGTCGTAAAGCTCCTGTCCGAGTCTTAAAGTTCCGGTAAGATCGTCGGTTAATTTAGAAGTTAAGGTGGCTACAAACGTGCTGTTAATGGTCCTAAATTTTGTATTGTATTCTCCGTAAAAGCCCTGTGCATTATCGTACATCGCTTCAGATGCGTACATCGGCCCACGCGCTGTACGCACGCGGTTATCGTTATAAGTATCAAAGCCCAAACGGTAAGAAAAATTAAGCCATTTCGCCGGATCATAGGCCAGGCTCAGTCCACCAATAAAGCGGTTAACATCACCTTTAAACCTGTTGTTGGCAGTACCCCAAATCGGGTTATTGGTCCCTACATATTTCTGCGAACCATCTGCATTCTGAAAATCGGAAACATCGTAACGCGGCGACCAGTAAGCTAAACTTTCACCGAAACGATCGGCGCTATAAGTATAACCGCCAGAGTTGGTAAAATTCATATTTACCGAAGCTTTAAATTTCGGACTGATGGTAAAATCGGTATTCAACCTTCCTGAAAAATTTTTGTTATCGGTATTGGGCATCATCCCTTTTTGGTAGAGTTGCGAAACCGATGAGAAAAACTTAACTACATCGCCGCCGCCTGCAACCGAAACTGAGTTTTTAATCTGCTGACCGGTGCCAAAAGCCTGGTCGTAATTGTTAAATAACTGATCGGGATGTGTTGGATCGATCAGTTTTGCTTCTGCTATGGTTGGTCCCCATGCCGGCCCTATACCACCGGGAGGATTTGTGTAAACGCCTAAAACACCCTGCGTATATTCGGTTTGCACATCAGGGCTTTTTAACACTTCATCAAATCCGTAACTGCTATTCAGATTAACACTAACACCATTTTGTTTACCTCTTTTAGTTGTAATTACCACTACCCCATTCGCTCCCCTTAAACCATAAAGTGCTGTAGCGGCACCTCCCTTTAAAATATTAATGGTTTCAATGTCTTCCGGATTGATATCGGAAGCCCTGTTGGTTACTCCCCTGGCGCCAAAAGCGGTTCCATCAGGGTTTGCCCCAACGGTTGAGGTTGAGTTATCAATTTGTACCCCGTCAATCACATACAACGGATCTCCTGAAATATTCGGATCGATAGAATTTACCCCCCTGATTCTGATATTTGCCCCTTGACCAGGCCCACCACCTGTGCTGGAAATGGTTGCACCTGCAATTTTACCCTGCAAGGCATTTAACAGGTTGGGCTGGTGATTATAGTTCAAATCACTTCCACCAACGGATTGGGCTGCATAACCTAAAGATTTGGCCTGTCGGGTAATGCCCAGGGCAGTAGAAATGGTTACTTCCTGCAATTCTTGCGCATCGGGCACCAGCGTTGCATTAATGGAGGTCTTATTGCCGACTGTAATTTCCTGTGTTTTATAGCCGATTAAGCTGATCAGCAGTATTGAACTGGAAGCAGGTGCCTTTATGGTAAAACTACCGTCGCTATTGCTCGAAGTTCCGGTATTTGTTCCTTTTATTTTAATACTTGCACCTGGCAATGGTCCACCATCATCAGACGAGGTTATTTTTCCTGTAATTGTTTTTACCTGAGCCATTGAGGATAGGCCCAGCAGTAAAATACAAAGAAAAAAAATTGAGGTAAAGGTTTTTCTCATATTTCAGTTATTTAGGTTAATAATGTTAGCATATGCAATATAAGGTTTTAACCTAAAAGAACACGCATAAAACGTGGCGTAATAGCCTGCATTTCAAGCAAAATTTTACACAATAGCGTCGCATCCCTGCAAAAGCACGCAAAAAAGAATAACAAAGCCGCAAAAACAGGCTTTAAAAAATGTTGTTCTTAAAAAGCACCAGATGTATCATTCGTTTTTAATCATTTACACACCAAAACATCACATCTAAACAAAAAATCCTTTCCGAAATGGTTCAGAAAGGATTTAAATATATGTAGATTGGGTATTTTATTGCTGAACGCCACCGCCGCCCATTCCGCCGCCGCCTTGTTGCTGATCTTGCTTAATGTCGTCGTTTTTGATCTTTTTCTTCTCGGTAAATTTAAGCTTACCAAAAGAGTAGCTGAAGTTAACACCAAACGAACGTAACGGGTAATAGATATTTGTACTTTGGTATAAGGTGCTGATTTTATTACCTTCAGTCGTTACTGAATTATTAACTGTTTTGATGTGTAAATCTCTGGTAAACGGGTTTAGCGTGTTTATACCAATCGATCCTTTTTTATTCAGGATGTCTTTTTTAAACGAAGCACCATAAAACACCATGGCATCAGTTTTACCCTGATAAGTTCTTCTTGGTGAATTTACTACACCAAATAGTTCGAAGTTGTAACCTTTACCAAATCCATAGGCAGAACGCCCAAATATGTTGTAATTTAAAAAGGTACCAGTACTTACACCTGTTAAACTATTGCTCACTTCATAAGTATTCACGCCAATATTGGTCATTAAAGTCCATTTTGGTTTAGGGTTGTAAGAAGCAAAAACATTGGCACCGTAAGTTTGGGCTACCCCCACATTAATAAAAGTAGTTAAAGTTTTATCTATGCCGTTTTCTCTAAAAGAGTTAATAGAACTCTCAATTACACCTCCCGTACGGCGATAAAACACCGAGGCATTAATTACTGAGCCTTTAATAAAGGTTGAATATCCCAGTTCGAGATTATCACTTAACTCAGGGCTCAAACTAGGCCTTCCTTCCCTAACATTAAACTGATCACTCTCGTTACGGAAAGGATTTAAATAGGATAAACTTGGTCTCTGTACCCTACGGTTATAACTTAATTTCAAAGTTGCATTGCCTTTCAGCGTTTGCGAAATGATTGCGCTCGGGAACAGGTTGAAGTAATCGTTTTTCTGTATTCCGGCACTTTCGGTATTGAAACTGATGCTGGTGTATTCTGATCTCAAACCACCTTTAAAATTTAGTTTTTTACTTAATTTGAAACTAATCACACCATAAGCCGATGCCACATTTTGATCGTAATCAAAATCACCTTCACTGTTGCTGCTAAACTCACTGCTGATATTTCTGAAAATACCTTTAGCGCCCACCTCTAAAATGGTTGATTTGCTAAATGGATAGGTGTAATCGGTTTGAGCGGTATACTCTTTATTTTTTCCGGTATTGCTGTTATTAATTGGTTTAAATGAAGAACCAACGATTTCATTCTGGAATTCGGTGGTATTTCTTCCGGTTGATAACTGACCAGAAATAGTAAACTCTTCACCTTCTTTTTTGGTGGTGTGCTTATAATCAACGTTCCAGTCAAAATTACTGAAACCCATATCCATATCACTTTTATTAACCAATGGTACACCATTAATGATGTAATCGGCACTTCCTGGTCCTCCGTTAGAAAAGTTATTGTATTTCAGGTTTGAACTCAGGTTGTTGTATGCATTAAAATCATAATCTACACCAACACTTCCATTATAACCATTGCGGCTCCATTTTGAGTAGCCATCCTGTAAAATATTGTTAAATGTAGTTTTGGTTAAACTATCTATACGGGTATTGTTTTCAAACTGTACCCTTGATTTTTGAGCGTAAGCTAAATTGGTACCTAAACTGGTATTGATACTCAACCGACCAGTTTTTGCGGTTAAGTTAAATGCACCGTTATTTTGACGGGTACCTACAGAGGCATTAACGGTTCCGCTTACACCTTGTGCATTAGATTTTTTGGTGATGATGTTGATAATACCACCTGAGCCTTCTGCATCATATTTAGCCGATGGACTGGTAATTACCTCTACACTTTTAATCTGCTCGGCAGGAATCATCTTTAAAGCATCAGCAACACTGCTGGCCATGGTACCAGATGGTTTTCCATTAATTAATACACGCACGGCGCCACCACGCAGTTGTACGTTTCCATCCACATCAACTGATAGCATGGGCACTTTACGCATTACGTCAGTTGCATCGCCACCAGCGTTGGTCCCATCGGCTTCTGCGTTGTAAACCATCCTGTCGATTTTATTTTCAATAACCGCCTTGGTACCCTGTACCTGAACATCGGCCAATGTATTTTCTGTAGAAGAAATATAAATGGTACCCATGTTGTTATCTGGTTTAGCCGGTGTTGTGGTAACCAATACGGTTTTGGTTTTGTAGCCCATAAAGCCAATCATCAGCTTGTAAGCATCGGGCGATACGTTTTGAAGAGTTAATTTTCCTTTCTCGTCGGTAACACCGCCGTTAACAGATTTATTATCTTTTGCATTAATTAACGATACAGTTGCGTAATCGATAGGTTTTTTAGTTAAAGAGTCTAGTATAATGGCGGTAATGCGCCCGGTAACGGTTGTTTTTTTTGCTCCCCCACCAAAGCCGCCAGCTGGAAACTGGGCATGCGCTTTAAAAAATAGTCCAAGGATGAGGGTTAATAGTAGCAGTTTTTTCATGTCAGGAGTTAGTCTTTTGTAATTAGTCTGTGCAAATTGCATTTTGTTACAATTCTGCGCCATACTTTTTACGTGAGTAGTTTAATTTGGTCGGCAAAGATCGTTCTTTTACCGGTGAAAATAAAACTACTGATCAAGATAAACACCAGAGCATGAAAGAACTGTAGTCAAAGTGCGGTAAAATAGGAATAGAACAACGAAGGCGACAGCATTCTTTTTGCCATCGCCCCTTTTTTAATCTTCTTTATGCTGCTCTAAAACTTTTTTATCTGCCTGTATTATTCGGCCTCGAGTAAACCATCTGCATTACGTTAATATTGCGCATGGCAAAAGCTGCTTCACAATAATTTAAATAATAATTCCATTTGCGAATGAAAGTTTCATTGAAACCGAGGGCCTTTACTTTATCGAGGTTTTTATTAAATGCGACAAACCACAAATGAAGTGTGCGGGCATAATCTAATCCCATGTCTTTTAAATCTACCATGGTCAGGTCGCCGGTTTCGTTGATGGCATTATTGATTGCCGCTACCGATGGCAACAAGGAACCCGGAAATATATGTTTCTGAATCCAATCTACTCCGTTGCGTAATTTATCGTAACGGCTATCAGGCGAAGTGATGACCTGAAAGGCAAAAATACCGTCAGGTTTTAAAAGCTCCTGGCACTTTTCAAAGTAAGCTTCGAGGTATTGGTGTCCAACTGCTTCAAGCATTTCTATGGATACAATCTTATCGAAAGTCCCTGTAATCTTGCGGTAATCCTGAATAACAACTGAAACCTTATCTTCAAGCTTCTCGGCATATACCCGTTCCTGCGCAAGTTTCTGCTGTTCTTTGGAGATGGTTACTGAGGTAACCTTGCAGCCGTACTTTTTGGCCAGAAAAATGGCATTTCCACCCCAGCCGCTACCAATTTCCAAAACATGATCGGTGGCCTTAACTTTCAGTTGTTTTGCCAACCGGTCATACTTGGCATACTGCGATTCTTCTAAACTGGTATTTTCATCTGGAAAATAACCGCTCGAATAGGTCATGGTCTTATCTAAAAAAGTAGCAAAAAAATCGTTGTTCAGATCGTAGTGTTCTGAAATGTTTTTTTGAGATCCGGCTATGGTATTGGCCCGCCTGATATGATAAATTTTATTTACCCATTTTAACAGTCCAAGGGCAAAGGATTTAACGTTGCTTCCGGTAACCGAGGGTGCATTTTCTATATTCAGGATTACCCACTTGATGACATTGGTAATGCTGGTGGTATCCCAAAGGCCATCGGTATAAGCCTCACCAAAACCAATATCGCCATAAAGTGCAATAGATTTAAAAAAATCAGGATGATTAACCTGTATATTGGCTGTTATGGCATGTTCTCCATTGCCGAAAACCAAAATTTCGCCATCTGGCAACGAAAGCTCTAACTTACCTAAAGTCATTTTAGAAAGTGCATTAAGCACTAATCTTTCGAAAAAACCCGTTGATGTTCTGGTAGCGGCAAGCGTATTCATAATTGGTATCTCTAAATCTGTTTACGGTTTATATGGCTTATATACGTTACGTTGCAGCTCAGGGTTTTTGGCTTTAGGGTGAAAAGGTATTTTTTTTAACCAAAGCTTGAATGCCTGCCAATGGATGAGCCCCATAACCTGCAGCGGAATTAGTGGGATACTGAAGAAGCTCTTTAACAAACTGACGTTGGTAAGTGGCTTGCTTTTACCCTTTAAAGTGCTGATAAAAAACCGTTTGCCATTTTTATCCAGATCATCAATTTCGATATTAAGTTCATTGGCAGGCACTTTTAACCTGAAATCGAAGGTGTCGTCATGATCAATAAATGGCGACACATAAAAGTATTTTGTGGTTGTTTTTTTAAAGGTATCACCATCAAGGTCTTCTTTTGCAAAGAAAAAAAGCTTCATTTCGCGATATGTATTGCTGATTTCTGCCACACAGCATACCACATTGCCATGTTTATCAAAGCAATAATAAAATGAAACGGGATTAAAATTATAACCCAAAACGTTCAGATTGGTTAACAGCATAATTTTCAAACCTTTACCCTCAACACCATGCTGATTAAGATACGCTTCGAGATGCGTACGGATGTTTTTAGATTGATCGGGGTTTTCTTTTGGCAGCTGAAGATGCTCCTTATCCCGGAAGGAGAAGATATTAAAGCGATTTCGGTTAAACCAGCGCAGGTTTTTAGCTAACAGGTCAATTTCATCCAAATCAAGATAAAACATATATACATTATACCAAAAAGCATGTTTTTTTGGTGCCAGGCGATGGTGCATCACTTTTGCAGTATATATGCATGAGTTGAAGTTCATGTATTACAATTTACGAAATTTTAAACTGTTGTCTTGCTGTTGATTTGTCATTTCGAGCCGAGTGTAACCCAGTCGGGAAATTTAACTTGCGGCTCTTTCCGTTTCGCTGCGCTTCCATCGAAATGACGATCGCTTTTAAAGATTCTTACACAAATCCACCGCACTCTTATAGGCATCTTCATGAAAACCATATTTAAAGTAACTGCCGCAATAATAAACAGGTCCGGTTTCATTGAGTTTGTGCAGCACTTCTTGTGCTTGCATCGCCGGTACATCAAATAAAGGATGATAATAATCTATTTCCTTGATCACTTTCTCTGGATTTAAAGTTCCGGTTGGATTAATCGAAACAAAATAATTTCGTTTTTCAGACACCCCTTGTAGGTTGTTCATCCAGTAAATGGTACTCGGCAATAATTTACCACCATATTGCTCTACCCTGTAATTCCAGCTACTCCAGGCCAGTTTTGATTTAGGCATCTGTGTTTCGTCAGTGTGTACAACAGCCTTGTTGAGCTGATATTTGAATTTGGAAAGTAATTCATTTTCCAAATCTGTTTTATCCTTAACCATTTCAAAGGTTTGATCTGCATGACTGGCCATAATTACCTTGTCATATTCAAACTTTTCGCCTTTTGCTGTTTCTACTTCGACCCTGCCATTGGCCAGTCTTTTTACAACAGCAATTCGGGTGTTAATTTTGATGCGGTTGCGAAAAGGGGCAATTAGTTTTTCCCGGTAAGCCTGACTGCCATTTTGTAAAGTGTACCACTGGTGCTGGGTATTTAAACCTAAAAAACCGTGGTTTTTAAAAAAACGGATTAAGGTAACAGCCGGAAAATCTAAAATCTGATCCATAGGGGCGCTCCAAACGGCTGCACTCATCGGGATTAGGTATTGCCACAACATCTCATCGCTATACCCAAACTCTTTAAAGAATTTTCCGATCGAATAATCCTGATACTTTGGTTCATCTAAAATCTCCACACTTTGCTTATTGAAACGGTTAATCTGCATCAGCATTTTCAAATATGGAAGATTGAACAGGTTCTTGCGCTGTGCAAACAAGTGATTTAGCCCCGAACCACTGTACTCTAACTTTTTTGGCAGAAACTGAACGCTGAAAGACATGTCTGTTTTCATTACAGGCGCATCAATTTCGGCAAACATTTCAGTCAGGTTGGGATAGGTTTGATAATTAAAAACCATAAAACCACTATCGAGATAAATGGATTTGCCATCTTCATCGAGCGTAATGGTATTGGTATGGCCACCAATATAATCCAGTTCCTCAAAGAGGGTAATATCGTATTTATGCTGCAGTTTGTGGGCACAACCCATGCCTGCTATTCCGGAACCTATAATGGCGAGTGTTTGCATTGTAAACAATTTGAGATATTAGACGTGAAATCAGAGTTAAGACAGAGATAATTTAAACCGTACACTTTCAGCCTTAAATCTTTTCGAACAGATAATGGCATACCATCCATTCGTTTCCTTTGTTGAAATTAAAAAGCTCAGCACACGCCATATAAAACAACCGCCAGTATACCCACCATTTTACCGCCTGATCTTTGCCATAGGTCTGTTCGAAAATGGGCATAATTTCTTTTTTATGCTTATCCATATTACTTAACCAGGCTTCTGATGTTTTGCCATAATTTGTTCCGTTTACAACCCAGTGTTTATTAATTTTTAAATCATCGTTGAAATAGAAAAACAAATGATTAGACGGCATTATGCCTCCGGTAAAAAAGTATTTACTCATCCAATCGGTTTCATCAATCACCTCAAATTTATAGGCCAGGGTTTTGTGTGTAAATATGTGGACAAACAACTTCCCATCAGGTTTCATAAAAGAAGCCACTTTATTGAGCAAGCGTTTATAGTTACGCATGTGCTCAAACATCTCAACCGAAACTACGCGGTCAAAGGTATCGGCAATGGTAAAAGTGTTGATATCGGCAGTTAAAACCGTCAGGTTATCAATACCGCGCTGTCTAGCCATTTCATCAATAAAAACTTTTTGTGTAGCAGAATTAGAGACCACAGTAAAAGTACTTTTAGGGAACTTTTTTGCCATGTAGAGTGAAAGCGATCCCCAACCACAGCCCAATTCCAATACATTTTGTCCATTTTGCAAGTCAGCTCTTTTGCAGGTTAAAGCCAACATATCATCTTCGGAGGTATCGATATCTTTTACGCCAGGTTTCCAATAGCCACTGCTGTATTTGAGGTTTTTACCTAAACAATACTTAAAAAAAGCGGTAGGCAATTCGTAATGCTGCTCATTGGCATCGGCGGTATTTACAGCAATTGGCGATTGTTTTAATTCGGCTACCAGATCCATAAATTTTTCCTGTTGCAATTCCTCACTATCCAGTGTTTCATCGTTTAAGCGCTGACTACATAATTTTCTGATACCAATACGCAGGGCGGCATCCGGAAGTTTATTATTTTCTAAAAGTTTATCGTACCACATGTTGAACTGTAAAATGAAATTAATGTAAGATGGAAAATGGTTGATGTACGTTGGAACCGTAATCTTGGATTTTACTGTCAGCCATTTTAAATTTTCCCGCCCTTTTTGAACCAGGGAAAAAACGAGCTGGTTGTTTGCTGATATTTTTGATAGGCTACAGGTTTACTCCTTAAGTTTTGTTCTTCGTTATTGGGCACACCTGTAACCCTGGTTAACAGGTATAAAATAATAACCGGACTAATGATGGCCAATATGCCCCAGGGAGAAGCCAGTGCAAAAATAAAGTAAGCTATCCAGGTTAGCCATTCGAAAAAGTAATTGGGATGTCGGCTATAATACCACAATCCGGTATCGCATACCTTGCCCTTGTTGCCCGGGTCTTTTTTAAATTCGGCCAGTTGCCTGTCGGCAACCATTTCGCAGAAAAATGCAATCACCCAGATCCCGGCGCCAATATATTCTAAAATGGAAATTGATTGCGAGGGATTAGCGGTGATGATAAAAAAGGGTACTGCTAAAATAACATTGGATATGGCCTGAAACTGAAAAAATATAAAGAAATTGCGATTGGCTTGATCGCCCCATTCTTTACGGAGCTGCTGGTACCGGCCTTCTTCTTCATTTAAATGACCAATCACCCGTTGCCACAGATGGAGCCCCAAACGGAGTTCAGCAAGCAAAAACATGCTACAAATTAAAATTTTACGGGGTTCAAAACCGTCAGACAAAAAGAAAGTGATCAGGATAATTACAGGAAAGTTCAAAGCCCAAAACACATCTACCACTCCAGCATTTTTGATTTTTTTTGCCCAAAGCCAAACCATAAACATAATACAGCAACACGCAATCAAAGCGTATAAGGCGATTAAAAGTAGATTGTTATAATCCATTTAAAAGTTGAGTGTTTATTATTAATGGTCTAAAGGTTACCAAACTACCATCAACCAACCATTAATCTTTATTAACCAGTAGTTCTTTAACCCCCTGGCCAGCTTTTAGTTTAAATAAATATACCAAAACATAAGCCAGGGTAGCTATACTACCTAAACATACGAACAAAATGGCTATAGAGATTTTAAGAATAATGCTTTTTTCTTTGTAGAACATCCACAAGGTGATGATGAAAATATTGGCATAAAAATCCCACAGGGTGGCCCGCATCCAGGCAATACTGCCTAAAAAATCCCACTGTTCAAATAAGTTGCTTTCCAGTGAAGTGGTAACAACTTTATAGCACATGAAAACAAAAAGTGCCGAGAAAATAATTTTGAGAAAGTTGATCATGCTTTGCCGGGCTTAACTTTAATTACGCTTAGGTAATATACGGCTATGCCTGCAACATGGATTTAGTAAAATTAAAAATACGAATCAACGTCCTGCTACGCCCAGGGTGATAATCATACTTACAACTTTCCTGATCTGATGGTCTGCTGGAAGTTTTCTGAAATACGGTCGAAATAACGATCTGCTTTACGGAATTTTGCCTTTCAGCTCCAGTCTTTCTGACTTATTGCACTTTCCGGATCTTGATAATACGCATCCAGTGCAACACTTTCATTACCGGATAGGTTGGGTCGAATTCCCACCATTTAGTAGCAAAATTAGGGCTATTGGGTTTCTTATGGTGGTTGTTTTGAAAAAGTTCTCCCATTAAAAGAAAATCCCATGGTAAAGAGTTTTTACTATGATCCTCATTATTGTGATTAGAATAACCATATTTATGGCCACACCAGTTTACAATTGCACCGTGAAGTGGTCCCATCAGAAAGTGAATGGGTAATAAAAGAAACATCCACCAGTAGTTGGCAAAAGCAATATAAAAACCAATGTAAAATAAACCGCAGCCAATTCTCCAAAACCATGAATCACCAATGCGATCAACCAGCGGCCATTCGGGATAATTTCCCTGAAAAGCAGGTTCAGGCTGTATTTTAAAATGCAGGTAATTCATATACATATTCTTTGTCGCAATCATCATCCCGAAAACATCCTTAAAAAAATGTGGAGAGTGTGGATCTTTCTCGGTATCACTATAGGCGTGATGCATCCGGTGAAGAATAGCATAAGCCCGTGGATTTAAGAATGATGAGCCTTGGGAGATCAATAATACCAGATAGAAAAACCGTTCCCAAAAACGCTCCATTTTAAACATCTTATGTGATGAGTACCGGTGCAGGAAAAAGGTTTGGCTAAATAGTGACAGAAACCAGTGGCAAAGAAAAAATATAAGGATAATCATGTAAGGTGTGTATACTTTATAAACGAGGTTTGAGGGCGTTTAGTTTTGGAGCAGCAAGATAGACCACTGGTAATGCATTAATAATTAAGCCGTACCAACCATTACCTGATTGATACGGCTTAAAAAATTATCTGCCGAAATCGTCCTGAACGCGAACGATATCGCTTTCATCTGATGGATTTGCAGCATCGGTATGTTGCCAGATTTCGGCTACTACGCCCCAATCTTCCAAACCAATTAAACGGTGACGTTCACCTTGTTGTAATTTAATCTGATCTTTAGGTCCGTATTGTTTTACTTCACCTTCTTCGTCTGTTTGACTGGTTTTAATACCAACCGTACCGGTTACCACTTGCCAGATTTCAGCTCTGCGGTGGTGATATTGCCAGGAAAGACGTGTGTTCGGCGCAACAATTAAAATTTTCGGGCTTAATTTACCACCAATTTTAAGGTCTTCTACGTTTAATCCATCAAAATAGGTATCGGCAAATTGTTGTGCCTGCGCCTCGTCTATTACAAAGAAACCACCCCACGGACGGGTTTCATCGCGGTTTACTACATTAAAACCTTCAATTTTTAAACGTTGTGCTACACTTTCGAATATTTCTTTTTTATCGTTTGTCATCGGTAAAATATTTGTTTTCTAATGATTGTCGAGGTTCGACCGCATTGCTATTTGCAAATGCAGTTTTTATAATTGGCGCAAAAATAAGCCTAATAAATTAAAAAAGGTGTATAGCGCTTTTTATTTTTTCGAAACCCAGAGACAATTATGGTAATAAAGTTTAAATATAGGTTAGTCAATCATTTTCTTTTTTTGTAAAGAATTTAGTGGAAAGTACACCTTCAAAACATTTTACCACCATTTACCCTATCGCTTTTGTATGTTTGGTAAAGCATAAATGATGCGTTTAAAATGATCCAGAAACTTTATATCTGTATTTTTCTGCTACTGGCTTTCGGCCAGCAAGCAAAGGCTAAACTGTATACTGTTGCTTCTGAAAATGAATTCAAAAGTATCCAAACCGCGTTGAATCCTGGTGATGAGGTCGTAATCAGAAATGGAAATTACACCCCATGGGTATTGGATATTGCACAAAAAGGCACTGCAACCAAACCCATTGTAATCCGTGCAGAAAAGCAGGGAAAAGTGGTATTTTCCGGGGAAGTTGCGAATACCATATTTAACATTTCGGGTGAATATATTACCCTCAAAGGGATCAGCTTTAAAAACTGTATTCTTCATAAAGCAGCTGGAAGTACAGGGGTATTGATCGAACTTAAGCAAAGCAATTATTGCCGCATTGAAGCCTGTTACTTTTTAGCCAACCAGGTTAAAGCCCAGTTCATGCCCTTGGTTGTTATTTCGGGTAATGCCTTTGCTAACCTTGTTGAAGGTTGCAGCTTCACATCCAACATAGACAATCAGGATGTGCAGATAAAAGTAACCAAAGAAACTTTCCCAAGATTTACACGAATTGAAAACAATCTTTTTAGTATGAAAACCAAAGTAAGCTGGAAAAATGGCAATGGTGGTGAATGTATACAAGTTGGCCAGGACCCTGTTTTACTAGGCAATCAGAAACCTGAAACCGTTGTGCAAAAGAACAGGTTTATTCGTTGCAACGCAGAAAGTGAGGTCATCAGCAATAAAAGCAGCGGCAATAAATACCTTGATAATTATTTTGAAAACAATGATGGTGAACTGGTGATGCGTGGCGGTCATGATTGCCTGATTGCCGGTAATACTTTTAAAGGCGGTACGGGTGGTATCCGGATTAACGGTACCGGCCATACGGTGAGCAACAACAAAATTGATGGCATTGCAACTGCCATCAGGCTAATGTATGGCATGGCTAAAAGTAAGGAAGAGGTTGGTTTTTATATTGCAGCCAGCGATTGTATCCTCAAAAACAACGCTATATCAAACGCCACTACAGGGATTCTGGTTGGCGACAGTAAAAATGCAGACTGGACAGGGAAGTTTGATACGAAAAGATACCCTTCTCCTGTAATGCAAAATGTTGCTCCTTTTAATAATACAATTGGCGAGAATAGCTTTAAGCATGTGGAGCGGAAAGTGGTGCAGAAGTAATTACAGCGTCCTCTTCCCGTACCAGTTAAAAAACACCATGAAATAGCCTAAATCTATCCCATGATGTTCTTTAAACAAACCTTTTAATTACTGATCTTATTTACCACAAGATCATCAAAATAAATATAACTCGTTTGGCTTGAGCCCCATACTGCCACATCTTTTCCACCCCTGAAATTGTGGAATGACAGTCGGTTGATTAAGCGTTGTGCATCGTTGGTAGTCCAGCGGATAGATTGATCAAGCACGGTGGTTCCATTGATGATTACCTGTACCCAACCGTTTTTAGTTGATCCCGTGTTGCTTTTTGCATACAAATGAACGGTGTAAGTTTCTCCTTTAACCAAACTGCCGGTAGCCGGGTAAGACTTACCAAAAGTATCACCACATGGACCAGCCATATCCCTATGATAAACATAAGGCTGAAAAAATACGCGGCTACCCGTATTGTACCACATTAAACGTAGACTACCGCCATTACCATCAGTGGCAATGTCGCAACCGGTATTTCCTTCGCCTATCAGAAAGCCAAAACCTACTTTACCGCCCCTGCTCCAATCGAACTGACTATGAAAACGTACTTTAAAAGTGGCTTCGTAGGCAGAACCATCAGAAATATCAGCTCCAGCAATTAACCCGTTAGAAACTGAATTTGGTGCCAATGTAGCGCGGGCCCAGTTACCCGAAATATAAGCCCGGTCTTCATTCCAGCCGGTTAAAGTTGCGCTACCGAAATCGGTGCTTGCCTCACTGTAAGAATAAGCCCCGTCTGAATGGGTAAAGCTGGTATTGATGTTACTTGGATAGGCTTCTGTTACTGCACCTGATTTTGGCGCAGGGTCCGCAGGCACATTTTTTTCTTCGTTTGATGTGGCTCCATTTTTTTTACACCCGAACACTGCCGAAAATATAAGCAACAGGCAGGCGATAAAATGTTTTAAATTCATTTTTTGACTCATGTTAGTTTTAGTTAAGATTTAAATTTGGTTAGTTTTTTTGAATCATAACCCCCTATCCTGGATAGTGGATTATGGCTTGGGTAAGAACTGGTTTCTGTTTTTAGGTTAGTTATTATCTGTTACACTAACTTACCCATAAAAGTAAACCCAGACAGACGAGACCCGTATCAAAATCATAAAAACATAATTAATTTACCGTTACAACGATTGAAATTATTATGCTTAGGCTGTTTAAATCCTGCAAATCAACTACTTTACAACATCTTAGCTTGCTTCGTGTACTTTCAGATTACAGTTTACAATGACCTTTTTGTAGGCTTTAGCGTCAACCTCGCCGGTTATTAGTTTTACTACCAAACTAACAGCCTGCTCTCCCAGGAGTTCGGGATTTTCTTCAATAGAGGCAATTGGTGATGAGCTGAGGTAAGCAATAATGGGATCGTTACCAAAACCAATACATTCCAACGATTGATAGGCCGGATGATTAACCGATTTTAAAAACCTGAGTGTATCAAAAAGCAGCTTTTCTTTAAAAGCCACCAGGGCCGTAGGGTTGTTTTTATTATCACTAAACAGGTTTTTAATGGCCAGTAAATTGTTTTGCTCATCAAAATCAGTATAGGCTACGTGTGCAGCATTAAATGGAATATTATTGTCTTTAAGTGCATTGATATAACCTGAAAAACGATCGTGACTAAAATTAACCATTTTGGGTCCTCCCAGATAAGCCACTTTTTGATGTCCTCGGTTAATCAGGTATTCGGTAGCCATATAGCAGCCCTGATGGGTATTGCTCAGTACTTTATGACAATTGAGGTTAAAACTGGGGTTACGGGTATAATACACCACCGGAATGCCAATTTTTTCGAATTGATCGAGGTGCGTAAAATCAGAGGTTTGTTTCGAAATAGCGACAATTAAGCCATCTACCCTTGACCCCAATAGCGTAGCCGCAGCGCTTACCTCCATCTCATAATTATCATGCGATTGACTGATGATAATGTTGTAGCCATGTATGGTAGCCAGCTGCTCCATTCCGTAAATACTCCGCGTAAAAAAATGATCGGAAAGGTTAGGCAAAATAATCCCGATAATCCTCGATTTACGGTCTCTTAATCTTAAGGCAGAAACATCGGGTGTGAAATTTAACCTGGCAGCCAGTTCTTTTACCCTTTGTCTGGTACTTTCTTTAATCCGTGGATAATCTTTTAAAGATTTTGAAACGGTTGAAATAGACAATCTTAATTCTTTGGCAATCAGTTTTAAGGTAACTGGTTTATTTTCCATAGGTATGATGTTAAAGGCATTCGTCTTGAGTTAACAGCCCTGAATCTGATTTGCGACTCAGGGCTGCTGACTAAATTCACTATGGGATCTTATCCAGGGCCGGTACATTATTTTCGTAACCGGCATAACCCTTGTTTTGATTAATCCGGCCTTCGGTATTGAAACGCTGCGCTGCAGCAGGTACCGGCCAGAGCACGTGGTAAGGCGACATTTTAAAATTTACGCCCAGTACGGTTGGAACCTTATTGCGGTAAAAATCATTCTTTTCGATAATCCTGTCATAAAAGAAATTATTATCAGAGAAAGTTGCCAGGTTATACGTTTTACCATTATAAGCGGGCTTTCCAGTGCTCGCAAAAATGTAGGCCATACGGGTAAGTTCGGTTTTACGTGGTTCTTCGTAAAAAAGCTCCCGGGCTCTTTCATCCAATATGGTACCAATGGTAACAGCAGAAGCATCGGTAAGCAATGCCGCATTGGCTCTTGAGCGTACCTGGTTTAAATCGGCCATGGCCAACGCCAAATTACCTTTCCAGTAATAGGCTTCGGCGCGTAAAAGATAAGTTTCGGCGAGACGGAAGATGTACCAGTCGGTATTGGTTCCCCTTGGTGGCGACCAGTATTTATCAACCGCAAGTGCATTGGTAGAATTAATAAAGGTTTTGTAGTGTGGCCAGCCGAAGAAATGGCGAATGGTATCCAAGCCCTTATTTAAAAACATATTATTTACGTTTGATGGCGATACATCAACCAAAGGTTTACCGTATAAAGCCCTTTCTGCAACGTTGCTGGCGGTCTTAATGGCGGGATTGTTATATACCAGATCGGTCATATTCATCCACATACCCGGTGCGTGGCGGTAATCGGTATTATCCGTCCAGATATTTTTGGTACTGTAAGCCGTACCACGGTAACGACCAATTCCCCTGCCATACATTAGGGTTAAAGGAATTTCTACGTTTACCCCATCAACAATGGCCTGAGTACTACCCGATGGGGTTCTTAAGTTGGCAAAATGCCAGGCCGGAACACAGTTACGCATTACCTGCGATCCCAGATCGGTGGTGCCTGCGAGTGTCTCCCGGTCGATAGTTAAGAAAAGAGCTTCACGGTTTGAGGCAATGGCTTTATTGTCCATCCGGTGCAAATCCCAAACCACATTTTTACTCGCATCGCCAGCCGTACTGCCAAAACGGTTACGCATCAAACTGTAAGTACCACCATTAATTACGTTGTTTGCAGAGGTAATGGCAGCATCAAAATCACCAAGGGCTAAGTTAACCTTGGTAAGTAAATGGCTGCAGGCACCTTTGGTTACCTCGCCCCGGTCTACATTGTCTTTCACCCATTTCTCAGCGAATAATAAATCTTCCTGCATTTTTTTCAGGATCACCTCGCGCTTAGTCGAATAATAATCCAGTTTGGGGGTGGTAATATCTTTTAAATTCAAAGGCACATCGCCAAACTGATGCACGAGGCGGTAATAGTAATAAGCACGATAGAAGTAGGCAGCCCCTAAAATGGCATTTCTTTCTGCCTCATCCTTAAAGGTAACATTATCAATATAGGTAATAATGGTGTTGGCCATACGCACTCCCCTGAAGCCTTCTGTCCAGTAAAAACCTATCCGGTTAAAATCCGGATTATCCAGATTAGCATCGGGTGTTACACGGGTGTCCATATCCTGTGCCTGTGTGGTTTTATCAGTCGTACCATCTACGGCAACCTCCGAAAATATCGATTCGGTAACAATGGGTGCCATATCTCCGGTAAATTCTCTCCTTACGTTTGCGCCAATACCGGCAAGTGCGGCTTTCATGGCAGCCACGCTGGTTAAGGCTGTCTGCGGTTCCAGCTGTGACAATAATTCGGAATCTAAATCTGATTTTTTACACCCATTTGCGGTTAGCAACATTGCAAAAGCAACAAATGGAATTATTTTTTTATATATGATGTTCATGTGCTTCATTTTTAAAAGGTAACATTCAATCCAAAGGTGTACACTCTTGGCGTCGGAACAGGGTTTCCGTTATTATCAGCCGTTTGCGGGTCCCATTGGTTCCAGTTTGGCGCATATACCCCCGCATTGCTTACGTTGGCATAAATTTTAGCGCTCTGCACTTTAAACTTGCTCAACAAATCTTTGGGTACACTATAGGCAAGCGCAATGGTGTTAAGCCTGATGTAAGAACTTTTGCGGTAAGCATTAAAGGTTACCCCACTTAGGCCAGAGTTCAAGCGCGCATAATCATTTATGGGATTAGCCGGTGTCCAATAAGGAATGACATATGAGCTGGAGCGGCCGAAACCAACACTTCCAGGTTGATTTTTGGCATAAATATCGCTTCGTTGCTGCCCCCAGCTTGAAACCAGCTGGAATGAAAAATCGAAGTTTTTGAAGATATTGAAATCGTTGCGCATCGACCAGTTAAAACGCGGACTGCGGTAGCCGATAAACTGCTTGTCCAGGTCGTTGTATACGTAATTACCATCTACATCTTCCAGTTTAAAATCGCCGGGTTTAATGCCTTTGTTAAACTTGTTAGCCTCGGCTACTTCGTTCTCCTGCCAAACACCTAAAATTTTATATTCCCATATTACATCGATATCCTTTCCGATAAACCAGCCGTTTCCAGGATCGTCGTTCGGTGTGGCCAGCGCCGTAATTTTATTGCGGTTAAGCGAGAAATTTACCGAAGTATTCCAGGTAATGTTACCTTCCATAATGTTTCGGCTGTTTAAACTCAACTCAATACCTTTGTTGCTTACACGGCCCAGATTGGCAATTACATTGGTGTAACCTGATACAGAAGATAGCGACTGGCCGATTAACAGATCCGAAGTCTTTTTATCATAAAGCTCCAACGAACCATTGATGCGGTTGTTTAAAAAGCCAAAATCCAAACCAAGATTCAATGATTTTGTTTTCTCCCATTCCAGATTGGGGTTACCAAGGCGTGAGCTGTTCACTACAGTATTTACCTCACCAGGGGTACCACTGCTATTAACCGATTGATACTTGCCACCACTTAAAGTCTGGATAGAAACATAAGGATCGATTACATTGTTCGCATCTCTGATTTCGCGGTTTCCATTGATACCGTACGATAAACGGAGTTTTAAAAAGTCGAGCCACTTTACTTCTTTCAAAAAGCTTTCTTCGCTTAGTGTCCAGGCCAGGGCTGCTGCCGGAAAATTAGCCCGTTTTTTTGATGCACCAAAAGCTGAATAGCCATCACGACGGACAGAACCTGTAAAAGCATAGCGACCTTTGTAAGCATAATTTAACCTGGCCAGTAGCGCATCACCGGTATAAACTTTATCATCGCTGCTTACAGTGGGTTTATTACCGCTTTGCAGGTTGTGGAAACCCAGCACATCAGTTGGCGCAAAACCTTCATTTCCGGCAATGGTGTACCAGGTAGAATATTTTTCACCATTTACCAGCAAAGTCACATCCACATTGTGGTCTTTTGCAAAGGTCTTATTCCATTTAATCAGGTTATCCAGCTGCCAGTTGTAGCGGGTTTCCTGCGCACGTTGTGCCGAGCCCCCAGGTATGGTAACATTTGGGTTTTTAGAAGATTGGTGGTTAAAGGTACGGTACTGATCTAAACCCGGACTAAAATTAACCTGGTAGCTGATACCAAAAGGCAATTGCACTTTGGCATAAAGGCTTCCAAATAAAGTACTCTGTTTCTGCAACCTCGAATTATAGGTCTGATCGAGAAAAGGATTGCGGGCATTCAACCCGTTATCATCGGTTGGTATTCTACGCAAAGAGCCATCGGCGTTATAAAAGTCGCCATAGGGAGATAAATCAGGCAGTTGTGAAAACTGTGCTTCAATAGCGCCTTCATCGCGGTCGGCAAATTGCATATTCATGCCCAGGGTTAAAAATTTAGCCGCTTTACCCTCTAAATTAAGCCGGGTACGAAAAGTACTGAAACCACCACCTGCTATAATGCTTTCGTTTTTCAGGTAGCCTACAGACATGTAGTAGTTTATTTCTTCTTTTCTGCCGCTGAGGCTTAAAGTATGGTCCTGACGTTGGCCTGTAACCAAAAGCATATCATACCAGTCGACGGTTTTACCAGCCAGATAATTGGCTTTCTCATTGGCCAGCAACCCTAAACGGCTTAACCACAAATCGGTTGGATTGGTAGTGGTTTGTCCGTTTAGCCACTGGGTAAGCGTTACTCCCTCCGGTAAATTATTCGGGTCGTTGTAAATGTAGGCGGGGTTAACGCTTCCACTGCGCTGTACATCGGCACGCCAGTTTAAAAAACCAGGTCCGTCATACACAGGTTGATCTTTAGCAAGGGTAGCCATTCCAAAATTGGTGTTTACCGTAATGGTAGGAGAACCGCTTTTTCCCTTTTTGGTGGTAATGGCTACTACACCGGTTGCAGCTTTTGCACCGTAAACAGCAAGCGAGCTGGCATCTTTAAGTACATCGACCGATTCGATATCGTTAGGATTGATATCAGACAGCTGACCGATAAAAATAACACCATCCAAAACAATTAAAGGAGTAGTAGTACCGGTGAGTGTGGTTTTGCCTCGCACCAATAAATCTCCCCCTCCCTTTGCACTGTTGTTAAAACCAACACTTAAGCCCGGAATATTGCCTCTGAGAATATCGGTAACACTGTTGGGGTTTTCATTTTCGAGCTGCGTAGCTTTAATGCTCGAAACAGCCCCGGTTACATCCTTTTTCTGCGCAGTACCATAACCAATCACTACTACATCGGTAAGTCCCTGCGTTGCATCTTCGAGGGTAATGTTGATCGTGGTGCGGCCGTTAAGCGGAATTTCCTGTGTGGTAAACCCCACAAAAGTGAAAACCAGGGTCTGGTTACCATCAGGAGCTTTAATGCTATACTTACCTGCCCCATCAGTAAGTGTACCTACCTGCGTATTTTTTATCCGCACGCTCACGCCTGGCAAGGCTAAGCCTTTATTATCTTTCACAATCCCCGTTAGGGTAATTTGGGCAAAGGCACTAAAGCTTCCGCATAGTAAAAACAGCCAAACGGCTAAAATTTTTGCAGTAAACAGTCGCTTAAGATACAGCAGCATTGCGCTTTCGTTGTAAATTTTACTCATAAGTTTATTTTGTTAATTGATATTTGGCACGATTAGCATAGTAGAGAACAGGCCGGCTTGAAATGTGCTGCTTAGCCGGAAAAAAACGACAGATTTCCGGATACAGGCACGAAAATTAGCAATTTAGCGTAGATCATCTGGTTAGACTTATTTCATTACTAATATAAAAGGCTGTAAGAGCTGAAATAAAAATGAAAACCCAAATAAGTCTAAAATAGGCCTAAATTTCCATTTCCAACGATGTAATAAATTTCACCTTTTTTGAAAGACAGGTAAGTAACTCATCAGCCGGCGGTGAATTGAAACAAAAAAGGGCGCCCAAAAAAATTGGGACACCCTCATCTAACAAACCAAAGTACTTTGCTAATAACCCGTATTCTGTGTAAGGTTGGGGTTATTTCTGATTTCGGAAGTAGGTATTGGGAAAAGTAGGTTTTTAGTTTGTAAAGCCTGATTTACGTTCTTATTGACATGGCCGACAAAATTATCGAAGCCATTGGTGCTTTCGTTGTAAACTTTGCGCAGGCGAAGCATATCAAACCAGAGAATGCCTTCGTAACACAGTTCGTGCCAGCGTTCTCTCCAAACGGCTTCTTCAAACTGTACCTGGCTAAGGCCGGCAAGATCTCCCAGCTGTGCTCTTTTTCTGATGGCATTTAAAGCCGTATAGGCTGCAGTATTGGCTGTACCATCGGCCCGGTTTTGTGCTTCGGCATAAATCAACAGCGTTTCGGCATACCGGATCTGCGGAATATTCAGATCGCTACGGCTGGTACCTTCTGTACCCAAGGTACCATTGGCAACAATATCGAAATGCTTAAAAATATAGGGTTTGCCCCGGTTAATCAATGGCGTTTTAAAACCATCGGTATAATAATCGGTAAAGAAATAACCTTCCCTGTTTTTCGCCCTCAAATCACCGGCTTCATACGAAGTATAAAAATCACCTGTAGGGATAGATGTACCAATCCCATCAATTTTAGAAACCAATGGCTGGTGCAAAGGCAGATACGAAGATTGAAGCGGATTGCCTGCACCTGCAGCATCGTTGTACTGAACACCAAATAAATGCTCGAGTTTATTGTCGTTTTTAGCATCATGCAGGGCAGCATAAGTAGGAAACAGGCCCAATGTGGTTGGGTTAGCAGCCGAATAATCGATTACTTCTTTCGCTTTATCGGCAGCCAGTTTGTAATAAGCTGTTCCCTTGTTAAGCGGCTGGCCAGCCATAGTGAGGTATACTTTTGCAAGCTCAGTTTTAATAGCAGCAGTCGATACCCTTCCAGTGGCATCCATAAAGGGTAAACCTGCAGCTTCGGCCAAAATCAAATCATCAACAATTTGTTTGTACACCTGCTCCTGTGGTGTTCTTGAAGGGGCAAAATTAGGATCATTGGGACTTGTGATCGGTTTTACGATCAGAGGCACATCGCCCCATAAGCGTACCAGATAAAAATAGGCCCATGCCCTAACAAAGGCCGCTTCGCCTAAAATCCTTTTTTTCTGTGCATTATCCATCGGGTTAATGCCCGGAACTTTATCCAGTACCAGATTGGCCTGTGCAATTACTTTGTAAAAACCATTCCAGTTTTGGTTAACATGCAGGTTTGTACCATCATAAATCAACGAATAAAGGTTGTTTAAATCCGAATTCTGTGCCGTTTCGGTCGATTGTATTCCTGTTGGTGCATCCAGCATCTGCCAGTTGTTGGAGAAAATACCGGCACCACCTCCAATAAACCTAAGTTCCGAATAAACAGCAGCAATACCAGCTTCGGCATGTTCAGGCAGGTTGTAAAAGCTATTTGGCGCAAGATTGGTCGGATCGGTCTCATCCAAAAATTTCTTACATCCTACAGTACCCGCCAACGCTCCACCCAGCAATAAAAGGGCAGCGATGTTTTTTATCTTTAATTTCATTTTGATATCCTTTCTTTAATTAATGTTTATAATCCAATGTTTAAGCCCACAGTAAAAGTGGTTGGTTTTGGATAGTCGAAAAATGTTTGTCCTTGTGCAAAGGCATTTCCATAAGTGGTTACTTCCGGATCGTTACCAGTGTATTTGGTCGCGATAAAGAAATTCTGAACCGAAGTATACACACGCAGTTTACTTAAACGGAGCTTTTCTACCAGTGATTTATTGAAAGTATACCCCAGCAGCAGGTTTTTACCCCGGATAAATGAACCGTCCTCTACCCAGTGGGTATCTACATTGGTTACATAACCTGCGGCCTGATCTCTGATCGCAGCAATAGGTGTATTCTGATTTTGAGGAGTCCAGGCATCTAATACACTGTCGAAACTGTTGGCCTGTACCTGCCTGTCCTCGCCCGAGTGGTGCGTCATGTTCAGCACATCATTACCGTACGAATATTGCAGCTCCACAATAAGGTCTAAGTTTTTATAACGGAAAGCGTTTGAAAATGAACCCCAGCCTTTAGGTGCTCCGTTTCCGATAATCTGGCGGTCGGCATCGGTAATGGCATGGTCGCCGTTTACATCGAGGTATTTAATATCACCTGGAAGCAATGTTTTGCCACCGCGGTAACTTACATATTTAGCAGCTTCTGCCCTTTCAGCTTCACTCCAGGTACCTAAACGTACTAGTCCCCAGAATGAACCAACCGGTTCGCCAACTCTGATAATACCGGTTTGATTAGTAAAATTTGGGTTACCCACACCAAAAATATCATCAGGGGTAGCCAGTGCAAGCACTTTATTGCGGTTTAAGGAAATGTTGAAACTGGTTTTCCAGGTAAAGTTATCAGTCTGGATGTTTACCGTATTAATGCCCAAGTCTAAACCTTTGTTCTGCATCGAACCTACGTTTTTCCTGATTACAGAATAACCTGTAGTACGCGGAACCGGGGCATCGAGTAACATATCGGTTGTTTTCCGGTAATATACGTCAGCTTCTAAATTGATGCGGTTGTTAAACAAGCCCAGTTCTAAACCTGCATCGTATTGCGCAGTTTTTTCCCAAACCAAATCGGGGTTTGCCAAACGACCAATCCCGATACCTGTAACCCTGGTATCGTTAATAATCCCAAAGTTGTTAACCAAAGTCGCTAACGACTGGTATGCCGGTAGCTCAGAATTGCCACTTAATCCATAACTTGTTCTGAATTTTAAATTAGAGATGGTTTTGTTGCCTTTCAAAAATTCTTCGTCCGAAATTTTCCAGGCCAGTGCTGCAGATGGGAAAAAGGCAAATTTGTGGTTCTCGCCAAATTTAGACGAACCATCTACCCTACCCGTAACGGTTAACAGGTACTTATCTTTAAAGGCATAATTAATCCTTCCAAAATATGAGTTGAAGGCCGAACGGTTTCTGCTCGAACCCACAGAAATAGATTTACTGCCTGAGCCCAGGTTATTATCGCCATAAAAGTCGGTGACGAAATTTTCGGCATGACTGGTATTACTGAAAAAACTGGTCGCCTGCCACGAAATACCCAGCAAGGCATTAATAGCATGTGATTCGGCAAAGCGCTTGTTGTAGGTTAAATAATTCTCTAACGACCAGAAGGTTTCGCGGTCGTCGGTAATATTAGCGGTACCGTTTTGTCCGTCGGATATGCCATACAATTGTTTGGCGTTGTATTCGTTGGTATTCCTGGTTACGATATTGGCACCTAACTGGGTACGAAACTCAAGGTCTTTGCTAAAACTGATTGAAGAATAGATGCTTCCAAGGGCAGTTTGCGTAATTAAACCAAATTTTCTATCGGTTAAGATGTGCACAGGGTTTGAGCCTCCTTCTGCCCAGGGAATCAGTTTATTATCGCCCCATTTTCCATCGGCCATTTTAACGGGAAGAAAAGGAAAAGCTTCGGTAATCATCCGCACCGAGTTTAACCCGCCGGTACCCTGATCTATAATATTTTCGTCCTGGTTGTTGTAGCTTAAATTACCCCCGACTTTTAACCAGGGCTTTATTTTACTATCGAAATTAAACCTGCCTGAATAACGCTTTAAATAAGAATTTAGTAAAAGCCCCTGATCATCGCGATAGCCCGCAAAAACGCCGTAAGTGCTGTTTTCATTGCCGCCTGTAAAACCAAGCTGGTGGTTTTGCGAAAGTTTATTTTGGGTCGACTCTTTTAACCAGTCGGTATTGTAAAGGGGATTTCCATTACTGTCAAAAAACTGCGGTAAGGCAATCCGCGCTGCTTTTGGTACCGGCGTAGAAGCATAGTTGCCTGCCGCCCAACCCACCGGATCATAAACTTTTATATTTTCGTAAGCTAAGTCCTGTACCTTAACATATTCAAAAGCATCAAGCATCTCTACATGATGTGCTGCAAGTGTGTTGATTCCAAATTCAGCATCGTAGGTAACGCGTTGTGCATTGGCGGTTCCCTTTTTAGTAGTGATTAAAATTACCCCGTTGGCACCACGCGCACCGTATATTGCGGTTGAAGAAGCATCTTTAAGTACCTCTACCGAAGCAATATCGCTGGGATTAATGTAATCGATGGCATTACTGTTTTGTGTCTGCGAACCTACCGGAAGTGCTACACCATCAACTACATACAAAGGATTATTGCTGGTATTGATGGAGCTAAATCCCCTGATTTTGATGCTGGTTTGTCCACCCGGACGGCCAGAGTTGGTATTTACCTGCACACCAGAAATCCGGCCTGCGAGTGCCTGGTTTAACGATGAGGCCGGACGCTCCTGCAATTCGGTGGCTTTTACCACCCCTACAGATCCGGTTAAATCCGTTTTCTTAACGGTACCATATCCGATTACCACCACCTCATCGAGCTTGTTATCAGCAGCTGCCCCTAGTTTAACGGTAATGTTATTATCGGCACCCACTGTTACATCTTTGTTTTCGTAGCCGACATACGTGAAACGCAGCACATCGCCCGGGTTCGCCTCGATACTGAACTTACCCGATTCGTTAGTTACAGAGGCTTTGCCCGAAGTAATGTTTTTAACCCCCACGCCGGGTATGGGCAGGTTCTTTTCATCGAGTACTGTACCGGTAATTACCTTCCGGTTTTGCACATCTGCCAAAGGCATTTTACCGATAGAAAGTTTGATGGGATTTTCGGCCCCCGGAAGCTTGGAAAAGGCAGGACCATTGAGCAAAAAAAGCACAGAAAGTCCCGTAATCTTGAGTAGATTGATTTTCATTAGGTTTTAGTTTAGTAAATGAAGCTTAAATAAAACGTTTTAGCGATTTTCCAAAGATGATCTGATCAGGGATATTAATCATTTAATAAGGGGAAGGGCTAAGCCAACTTGGTGTATTACAGATTTACAGTTGCGTAAACAGATACACCACTATTAAATCAGCTTACACCAGTACGCACTGCAAAATAAAGGCAGTTACCCCGGCTCATATCATATCTGGTTATTTGATAAAACGATTTATCAATCCAATATTAACCATTATGATACAAATTCAAAAATTACCAAACGCAACATAAATGTTACTCAAAAGTAAGTGTTAAAATACAGACTTATTAGACATACAATGTCAATTCATTTTGATAAAAGACAAAAAGCATATCTGGTTCAAAATCGTAGTTGGTATTAAGACAGGCTAACTTTAAACATCAGAGACAAATTTTCAGAAAATAAATGATAAAATTTTTACCAAGGAGATGGATTTGGGTGATAATCCCATCGAGCAGCTTCACCATTCCATTATTACTATTCTTTCACCATATAGGTCATTTCAAAACATTTAACCTTTGAGGCTTGCATTTCTTATCCTGTTAAAATTGCATATTATTTCTCACCGCTCCAACTGTCCATCCCAGGCGCTATATTGCCCATTTCGGGTATGAATAGCTGGTTTAGGGCGCTGTTTTGCAGCAAATTTGTTTCAGAAACTTAAAAAAAGAAAACATTATGAAACTTAAAATTGCAAAAAGAATTTATTGGGTTGGTGCTGCATTAACAGCTTTATGGTTTGGTGCCAGTGGTATTTTTGAGCTGACCAAAAACCCCATTGTATGGGATATTACCTTACAACTGGGTTATCCGGCCTATTTTATTTATGTGCTTGGAGTAGCCAAATTATTGGGCATTGCAGTTCTTTTAACACCTAATCGTTTCCTACGCTTAAAAGAATGGGTATTTGCCGGAATATTTTTCGATATCATCTTCGCATTTTGCTCTAAACTGAATGTGATTGGTGCCGCAGCCACTGTAGATGCCATTGTAGCTTTTATCATGGTGTCGGTAACTTATGCCATGTTCCGTAAAATTTACGCTGCAACCTATTCGCCGGTTGTTGCCGCGCCAGGAAACTAACTTGTCATTCTGCAAATTCAGTTAACCTGCATTGTTTTTTTAACCAGTGCAGGTTTTATTGCGTTTGGTGGCTACCTTGAAGCCAGATTTATCGTTGTTCTTTTAAGTGCTGCCTATGTGCTTTACCCCATTTAATCATTTCGAGAATAATGCTGCCAAAGGAATGGCAGTAATCGGTTGGCGAATATTCGATCATTACCGGAATATCATCCACAACCGTGCGTTTAATAAGTTGGTTAGCACTCATTTCCTTTAATTCTTTAGAAAGCATGCGGGTGGTAATACCTGGAATGCTCCGTTCAATGTCACGAAAACGTCGATTTCCATTGCAGATAGAATTGATAATCGGGATTTTCCATTTACCGCTTAAAACGTACAGCGTATCCTGCAAAGCCTGTATTTCTTCATCCTGGTTGCGTGGATTGGATAAAATTTCGTTCGATTTATCGAATAGTTCTTTGTTGTTCATACTGGTATACTTTGTTATACTACTTACAAAAGTATACCAATATGGCTTTAATTTTGTTCAAACAAAAAAATAATTCTCATGGAACAGTTAAAAGGGAAAATAGCGCTGGTAACCGGCGGAAATAGCGGCATAGGTTATGCCACTGCAAAAGAACTAAAAGCACAGGGAGCCGAAGTAATTATTACCGGCCGAAGGAAGACCGCTATAGATGAAGCTGCCGCTGCGCTTGGCGTTACAGGCATGATAGCAGACCAGGGCAACGTAATGCAAATAGCACAACTGGCCGGGAGGGTACAACAGCAATTTGGCAAAATTGATATCCTCTTTATCAATGCCGGTATACTTGAAAATACAACGATAGAAAATGCTACCGAAGCAGCTTTCGATAGCGTAATCGGAGTGAATTTTAAAGGAGCTTATTTTACCCTGAGCAGGTTTATTCCCCTGCTAAACGATGGGGCCTCTGTTGTTTTCCTATCATCAAATACGGCCAGCATGAATGCACCCAATAGCTCTATTTATTCGTCTGGCAAATCGGCTTTGAATGCCGTTATGCGCATTGCAGCTACGGAACTCGCCCCACGTAAAATCCGGGTAAACAGCGTAAGCCCGGGACCAACCGCAACTGAAATTATGAACAAAGCAGGTTATACCCCCGAGCAACTCAGCCAGGTTAACGAATGGATATTAGACCGGGTACCGCTAAAACAAATCGGTAAGGCTGAAGATGTAGCTAAAATGGTAGCCTATTTTTGTGGTGAGGCCGCAAGTTTTATTACCGGAGCCGAAATTGTAATGGATGGCGGCATGAGCCTGTAATCGTAACGATGAGTTGCCAGCGTATGTAAAGCTACAAAGTTGGCGACTCTACTTCATGCTGAATTGAAACAGTCCTTCTTTCGGCATGCTTTTCCTTACTAAACTCATGAATATCCTCTTCATGATAATATAAGAGAATAAGTTGCTTATCAGATTAAATTTATCTTGCTTACTTATTCTTTCTTTGTATAACGTTTAAGGTTAGCAGTCAGGCAATCAACAGGGTTTAAATGGCTAATTTTAAATGTTAACCAGATATTTTAGAATGAAAACACTAACAACCTGCTTTCTGGCATTATTTGCGTTTAGTATCTGCCATTCGCAGACACTATTTGTTTCGCCCATAGGAAACGATAAGCATCCGGGAACAGCTAAACAGCCTATCAAAACTTTAGCATACGCCATTGAGACTGCGCTTAAACAAAAGGGGAAAAATGTAGTGATTGAACTGGCTTCGGGTGTTTATGCACCCCAAAAAACAATTACCATTTCTGCAGCCAGTTATCATTTAAAGTCGTTGAATATTACAGCGGCCAAAGGAGCAAAAGTAATCATTTCCGGAGCCGCAGAAAGCAAACCTGCCTGGAAACGCTACAAGGATAATATCTATTCGGCACAGGTTGATTTTGAAACTGCACCCGATCAATTGTTTATGAACGGGCAGCATTTACCAATGGCCCGCTATCCCAACTACGATACGCAAGCCCGCGTATTCAATGGTACAGCGGCCAATGTGATTGATCCTGAGCGAATAAAAAACTGGGCGAACCCCGAAAATGGCTATATCCATGCCCTGCATGCCGGCGAATGGGGTGGCTTCCATTACCAGATTACAGGTAAAAGTCCAACAGGAGAACTATTGTACAAAGGTGGCTGGCAAAATAACAGGCCCGCTAAAATGCATGCCAGACACCGCTTTGTAGAAAATATTTTTGAAGAGCTCGATGCTCCTGGCGAATGGTTTTACGACAGAAAAAGCAAAACATTATTTCTTATTCCACCTACCGGAACGGATATTACTACTGCGTATTTCACTTTCAGCAGATTAACTGATCTCATTCATATTAAAGGTGACAGGCAATCGCCGGTTAAGAATATTAGCCTGAATGGTATTGATTTTGCAGAAACAGCCAGAAGTTTTATGTTGACTAAAGAACCATTATTACGTAGCGACTGGACCATTTACCGTGGTGGAGCCATTTTGCTTGATGGAACTGAAAACATCTCGATTAGCAACTGTAATTTTTACAATTTAGGCGGTAATGCTGTTTTTTTAAGCAACTACAATCAAAACGATAAGATTTCGAATAACCACATTTATAACATTGGTGCCAGTGCACTGGCATTTGTGGGCGATCCTGAAGCGGTACGTTCTCCTGCTTTCAGGTATGAGCAATTTGTCGCCTGGAACAAAATGGATTTTGAACCCGGACCAAAATCAGACAATTTTCCGCAGCACTGCGAAGCCAGCAATAACCTGATTAACAATATTGGCACCATAGAAAAACAATCGGCAGGGGTAGAAATATCCATGTCAAAAAACATTCTGATCTCGCACAATACTATTTACAGGGTTCCGCGCTCAGGTATAAATGTGAGCGAAGGTACCTGGGGTGGCCATGTTATCGAATTTAACGATGTATTTGATACCGTTTTAGAAACCGGCGATCACGGGGCATTTAACTCCTGGGGCAGGGATCGCTTCTGGCGTCCCGAAAGAAAGCTGATAGACAGTATTGTTGCGGCACGGCCAGGCATCGAACTACTGGATGTTATCGAGCCAATTGTAATCCGCAATAACAGGTTCCAATGCGATCATGGCTGGGATATCGATCTGGATGATGGAAGCAGCAATTATCAGATTTACAACAATGTTTGTTTAAGTGGCGGTCTTAAACTCCGTGAAGGGTATCATCGAACCGTTTACAATAACATTATCATCAATAATACTTTCCACCCGCATGTATGGCTAAAAAACAGTGGCGATATTTTTAAAAACAATATTGTTACCACTGCCTACGCACCTATTCAAATCGATTATTGGGGTAAGGAAGTAGACCATAACTTTTTCTTATCTGCCAATGCCCTGACCAAAACACAGCAATCGAAAATTGATGCCAACAGCACGGCGGGAAATGCTTTATTCGAGAACGCAAAAACCGGAAATTTCAGGGTAAAAACCGGCTCCCCTGCCCTTGCCATAGGATTTAAGAACTTTGCCATGAATTTTGGCGTAACCGACCCGAAACTTAAGCAGCTGTCGAAAAGTCCTGAAATTATGCCTTTGGTTACCACTGTTGCGGGAAGCAAATCGCTGCAGGGTGAATGGTTAGGTGCAACAGTAAAAAACATCGAGAACCTGGGAGAAAGGTCTGCAGCGGGTATACACAATGATAATGGTGCATTGATATCCAGTATCAAAACCGGTTCAATTGCCGAAAAGAATTTGTTTAAAAAAGGTGATGTAATTGTTAGCCTTGATCATAACCCGATCAATTCAGTTGCCGATTTACTGAAGCTTCACAATGACATCAAATGGAAAGGGCATGCAACAGTATTAATTATGAGAGACCAGCAGGAAAAGAAAATGGAGATATCATTAAAAGATTAACCAACACTGGCAGTAATTCATCACTTTAATGCAATCATTTTAATTAGAAAACAGCTAATTACGCTGTCTGTTAGAATTGCTGCCAGAATATTTACATAGCTATTCGTGTTTTGTACATCTTAAACGATGTTTTTGTAACCCGAAATAACAACCCCATGATATTAACTCAACATTAACAAATTACTGTCTGCATACCGGCAAATAACACCGTATTCAAAATCAAGTGCATACTAAAATACAGACATTGACAAATATCAATACTTAAATAACAAAAAAGCTTTAAAACTGTAATACTAAACATACAAATATTTAGATTTTATCAAAAAAAATATATTTTTGTGGAAACAAACCAAACATGAAAGTTACCACTTCTTTTACGCTAGTTCTTTGTTTTATAACGCTGTTTACCAACGCACAATATAAAAGCCTAACCCAAATCAAACAAATGGCTAAAACTAGTGCAAATGTGTTAGAGGTTTCAAATAAATTAAACGGCGATGCCCTGATTGACCGGTTGGCTGCACAAAGACGGGCTTTCAATAACAGCCGCAGTAACTTGGCACCTTTTCCGGCTAACCTGCCAAGCCCCGAGCATATTTTCGACAGAGCCAGCCTGACTACCATTACTTTTGAAGGCTTAGACTATTACATATTAAACAACCGTGTGATCGGCATTAAGGGCTTAGAACTATCAGATGAAGTTTTAGCACAAATAACAGACAAATTATTGTTACTGGATAAAGTTCAATACGATTACTGCGAAAAAGCGAACAAGGAATACTTAAGTACAAATACCAATTTACAAAATATCAGAAACATGGACAGGTGGTTTTTTACTACCCTAAAAATATTAACTACTACAGTAAATGATATTGCTTCGTTTACCAAAAACGAAAATCCCTCTTTATCGGTAGCCGCAAACATCAGCAAAATGACCCAGCCCAATATCGATGCCTGGAAAGGAAAGCAAAGTGACAAGGCGCTGGTACAATTAGAAAAATAAACCAACAAACCAAACAAAAGAAGAAGCCCCGTTGATATAAACGGGGTTTTCTTTTTAGCCAAAAAATTGTTTAAAAGTTTATATCTGATATTTGCAGATCAGTAAAGCCCGCATTCGACCACTGGATTTGCAATGGCTTTCCGGCATCCTGTATGGTTTCTTTGCTTACATCTTTCCCACTACCGTAATTGATTTGGACAAAGGGTTTTTATCAATATTGGAACTTCCCTCTAAGTAGGTGACAAGATACGAGCTAAAAAAAATTTGGGGTCATTTAAAAATTAACCCCAAAATGTGACTATTACAATTCTATTTTTTAGCACTTTCCATAGGATGCTCTTTCAATAATTGCTCTGGCGAGTAAAAATCTTTTTTACTTTGGATGGCTTTTCTTATCGCTTTTACTTGCTCAGGCGAAATTGCAGTTCCCTTATTGCCAAATGAATTACGAACATAGGTGAGCACTGCCGCTACTTCCCGGTCTTTTAACAATCCGCCAAAAGGGGTCATAGGAACCTGGCCCGGGTATTTTTTGCCATTTACCTGTATTGGCCCCATCACCCCTTTCAGCACGAGTTTGATCAGTCGGTCTTCACTTCCGTTTACCCAGTTATTAGGCGTAAGTGGCGGAAAACCAGCAGCTGCGAGCCCTTTACCATCTGCCTGATGACAAGTTTTACAATAGCCCTCTTTGTTATAAATAATTTTTCCTTCGTTAAATAAAGTAAGTGTTGTGCCTGTGAGAGCCGTTTTTTCGTTCTTTTCTTTTTCTTCTGTTACATTTCTGCCATTCAAATGTGCTACAGCAGTTCTGTAAGCTGGCAACATCCAGCTATCCAAAGGCAATTTATTTGCTTCAGCTAAAACGGAAAGCCCTTTTTCTTTGCCAATCCAGGATGCGGCGACAATAGCTGTCAGCCTTACCCTGCTATTTTTATCCCGGGCGGCTTCCAACAGCAAATTTGCCTGGTCAGGCAGCTGATGCCCCGTGTAACGCACCACCTCTACTGCTGCTGCTCTCACCCGGTAGTCTCGGGCTTTCAGCAGCTTTTTTAACAGCGGCTGATCTACTTTGTTCATTCCCCAGCTTACCCAAAGACCTTCAAGTAAATGATGCTCATACCTGGTATCATTGGTATCAAGCTTTGCGACCCAGTTGGTCAGTTTAGCCAACACCTCATTAACATCCCGTCCTCTCAGCTCCCGGCGGGTCCGGTAACGGGTTCGGTACTCGGGTAGCTTCAGGTGATCAAAAAGTTCTTCAATGCTTGCTCCGGCAATCTTGGCAGGTTTAACCAGGGGTCTGGAAGGATAGGTAATGCGATAAATTCTGCCACGCGAATGATCACGCAGGGGATCTCGGGCATTATGTTGCATGTGCCCGATAAGGACATTGTGCCAATCTATAACGTACAAAGAACCATCTGGAGCAAACTCCAGATCTACCGGGCGAAAATTAGGATCATTACTCACCAGCAAATCCATACGGAAGCGGCTTTTATAACCTGTACCGTCATCCTCCAGGGTATGTTCTTTGGTTCCCAGAAAACCAATGGTATTATTGATCAGAAAGTCTCCCTGAAATTCATCAGGAAAATGGCGGCTGGATACAAATTCAATGCCTGATGTTGGCCTTACCAGGTGTTTTTCCTCTATCAGTTGTTTTGACTTATGAGTAGCCTGTCCGTATCTGGGTAAAATTGTCCCGGGAAGCATCCAGCGAAAATCAGGGCTGGAGGTTTCCGCGTAGAAAGGCTGACCCCAATCATCAAATGTAATGCCCCATGGATTAGGAATAGCCATTTGCGCAGTACGCTCTAATTTTCTACGCCAGGGGTCGTATCTGTAAAAACCGCCATTGGTGGCATAAATAGGCCCATAAGACGTTTCTATATTGGTCCGGAGAAATACACCTTCTCCTGAGAAAATGGCTCCAGAGGGATCTGCAGTATACGCATGACTGCTGTGGTGAGAATCATGGTCGTCAAAGCCGCTCAGCAAAATCTCTTTTTTATCGGCTTTATCATCTCCGTCTGTATCTGTCAGCAGAATAAAATTATTTCCCTGGGCAACATATACTCCCTCTGCTGCAATCTCAAAACCGAGCGGTAAATGAAGGCCATCGGCAAATACGGTTTGTTTATCAGCTTTGCCGTCGTTATTGGTATCCTCCAGAATAATGATTTTGTCATTGGGCTTTGGGTCCCCAACCTTATATTGCGGATAGGTAGGCATTACCGCCACCCACAATCGTCCCTTATTGTCAAACGACAACTGCACAGGTTTGGCCAGGAAGCTGAATTCCGTTTCAGAAGCAAATAGCTCTGCCTTGAAACCCGGCGGCACGGTCAAACTATTTACTGCTTCCTGCCCGATCAGATATTTAAGATTGCCATTTTTTTTACTGGGTGTATAATTGGTTTTAACCTCGGGTAAAACTGTTGTGTGCTTATCAGCAGCCTCAACATCCATTTTCTGTCCTTTAGCTGCCGCCAGCCAAATAGCCGTATCCCTAATCAGCGTCAATTCCCGGATCTTCTTTATCTCTGCCGGAAAATTATCAGGCCCGTATGGTTCATACCGGCGACCATAAACATGCACCCCATTGGGAATCTTAAAATCATTAAGCCACATCCAGTTTTTTTCCATTACAGCATCATGTACCAGTTTTCTGTTACTTTCTGCTTCGGATGTACTTTCGCCAAAAATCTGATCTGCAAGCAGGATTCCCAATTTTTTGTAACCTTCTTCATTGAGTTGAGAACCATCAACAGTTAATGGGCTGCCGGCATTTTTATACCATGCTAAAGAGGGGTTAAATACATCGACAAAGCGAACCCTGTTTGCGGCTGCAATTTCTCTCATCGCATTCGTGTACAGCAGCAGGTTTTCATTTTCCTGCTTACCATCCGGCAAATCATACCTGGTTTTACCCCTAAGATTTTCAAAAGCAATGGGCGATACGATGACAAGCTCTGGCGCCGAAGTGCCATTATATTTTTGTTTCAGGGTCCATTTGATAAATGCGTCCAGTTCTGCTTTGTAATTATCAAGTCCCGCTGCTCCTTCAAAAGATTCATTAAATCCAAAAAAGGAAATGATCACATCTGTTTTTAGCCTGGTAAGCCATTGATCGGGTGTTTCAAAAAACCCTTCTCCGGGATCTTCCATTTCTAATGTACCGCCTGCATCTTTTCTTTTAACCAGGTTCGCCCGCTCTACCTGAAACTTTTCAGCACCGGGAAATGCCCAGGGAGAATTCCTGGCTGCATGAGGCCTGAAACCCGGGGTTTCTGCCGGGTTACACATGTTACGAATAAACAATTCATGCGTTGGAAAACGAAGCTGCAATTCTGTCTCAAAATTATCGTAATTGATCATCCTCGATCCCAGGTTATTGCCAATCAGGGCAATGCGTGTACCTTTAACAATAGCAAGCGGCGAAGCTTTGTATTTAAAAGCATTTACAATGATCATCGCGGGTACTAACGCGATGAGACACACCAGGCTGATCTTTATTATTCTTGTCATCTTTACACAAGTTTACTTAGCAATACGGTAGGGTACCTGAATATCCATTTTACCTTTCCATTTCTTTGGCACCTTCAAGCTTAGTTCATCATGAATAGCATTAATCACCAGCCGCTGGAAAGCTTCAACTCTGAAATCTTCGGGATGTCCCATCGTGGTCATAAAAACCTTTCCACCGAAAGCATTGGTGCCGGTCCAGGCTACAGGATTTGCTACCGCAGGTCTTTCTGGTTTTACTGCAGTGCCTGTAAGTAAGGCAATTGATCCGTTTGAGGGATAATCCGGCACCACGTGGTACAACCACGAGCGAACGTGAAAATCTTTTGCCACACCAGTAAGGATAGGGTTGTTTGATTGTGCAGGAACAACACTAACATCGGTACTGCTGGTGTGTCCGTAGTGTGTGTGTTTAGCTTTTCCTCCCCAGCCCGGAGGCGCATTTAAGGCGAACTCGCCGAAAGCATTCCATTTTTCGCTGGGATGCCCTTTGGGAAAATTAAACGCATGTGTGGTGGTACGAAATCCCATCACTGGTTTTCCCGATTTCAGGTAGGTTTCAATATGCGCAAGTTGTTCAGCAGGAAGTCTTCGCCAGCGCAAATAGAAAACAACTAAATCTGCATCTTTTAATATTTCCAGCCCAGGAATGTTTTCCTCGCTATTGTGATCCGGAGAAGATTTGAGTACAACTGCTCTCATGCCGTAGTTTTTTTCCAGTTCTGCAGCAACAATAGGGAGCGTCTCTTCTCCGCTATATTCATGATCGCCGCATACAAAAACAACAAGGGGCTTTTTAGCCTTTTCCGCAGCTGGTACACCGCACAAAATTGTACTCAGGGTTAATAAAAAACCAACACAAAAATTATTCATTTTATTAGGAATTAGTGATTATCAAATAAAGGAATCCCGGTTATATACACTATTTAAATCAGCCTGTCTGCCACCAAGTATAGCGAGCACATTTTTCACAGTAAGCAGGCACATCCGCAGGTAGGTAGAAGCTGTAAGACTGGCAGAATGAGGGGTAATAAGTGCATGCGGATGCTGTACAACCGAAAAGCTCTCAACGGGTGGTTCATCTGGCAGCACATCTGCAGCAAATCCGGCAATGGTATTTGCATTCAATGCATCAAGAAGTGCCGCATGATTGATCAGCGCCCCCCTTGCGGTATTGATCAGGAATGCTCCAGGTTTCATTAGGGCCAGTTGCTTTGCACCGATGATCTCATTCGTTTCCAGAGTTAAAGGAAGGTGTAAACTCACTATATCTGATTGTTTTAAAACTTCGTCCAAAGGCAGGCCCTGTGTTGTTCTGCTCCAGTACAACACCTTCATGCCAAAGGCTTCACCCATTTTCGCTACGCGTTTCCCTATATTTCCCAATCCCAATATACCAAGGGTTTTGCCATTCAGCTCATCTCCTGCATATTGATTACGCCAGTTCCAGTCATGCTGTTTAACCCGTTCTACCGACTGATATAAATTACGCATTAACATCAGCATTAAGGCTAGTGTATGTTCTGCAATGGTGGCTGCATTACTGCCTGGTGCATTAACTACCCTGATTTTTCTTGCTGTCGCTTCAGCAACATCCACATTATCAAGCCCCACGCCGCACCTGGCAACCACCTGCAAATCCGGAAAAGCATCCATCAGGGCCTTATCAATCTGCCCCTTCCCCCTGGTTATAACGGCATGTATTTCTACCCTGCCCAAAACCTCACTTAGCCTGCCTTCAGTATATCCTTCGAATACATTTGCATTTTCCTGTAGCAGGCACAGTGCCTCTTCCGCAATGGTTTCAAGTAACAACACGTTTTTCTTCATTACTTTTTATGGTATAAAGTAGCGCTATCAGATTTTAACCCTCTGTAATCGTTCCTGTTTGAAATGTATAAGCCTTCTTCATACAGCTCATCCTTACATATCTGCTCATCCACTTCTGATCCGGGTATAGAAGAAATTTCGACCAGATTGCCAGCGGGATCGCGCACAAACATCTGCATGGCCCCATCAGGTAATTTTCTCGCTTTCCCCCAGGGCTTAACATCAATGGCATTCAATGCCTTCATACGGAAAAAGATGCTGCTGAAATCGTCTACCTGCACGCAGATATGCCCGCGAAATGACCTCTGGTCTTCCCATTCCGAGATATGCAATTGTTGCTCATCATTAAATTTGAAAAACATTACAGGATAATCGAACTGAAAAGCAGGGAGCGGCTCAAGACCAAGTTCCTGGCTGTAGAACGCAGCTGCTTTTTCCAGATTATCTACAATGAGCGTTACGTGATTAATTTTAAGTGCCTTTGCCATAATTAATTATTTTATACCGGCTGTTTAAACTGATTTACAAAATCCCAGTTGGGGGTCAACCCCAGTCCTGGGGCAGAAGGTGCCGCAATCTCACCGTTGACGACATTAATTTGTTCATTCACCAAATCATACATCATGGGATTTCCGCCCAGAGAGAACTCAATAATCGTGGCAGAGGGGCATGCAAATGCTACCGTTAACCCTGCCATAAAAGAAAACGCAGAGCCCCAGCAATGCGGCGCCAGCTCTACCTGGTAAACACTCGCCAGATGCCCTGCCCGCATAGCTTCTGAAATACCACCAATAATGGCGGTATCGGGCTGAACAACATCTATAGCCCTGATTTGCAAAAGATCGTGTATATCAAAACTGGTAAACTCACTTTCACCGGCGGCGATAGGTATATGTGTAGCAGCCCTTACTTCTGCTGTTCCTTTCCTATTATCGGGACTAACAGGCTCTTCAAACCAGTAGATGTTACAATCTTCCACCCCGCTGCAAAATTGCTTCGCTTCGGGTACACTGAATGTTCCATGTGCATCAACCATTAACTTAATGTCCGGGCCCAGCGCCGCTCTGGCTGCTTTTACCCGATCTATACTTTTCTGCACGGTATCATCCATCACGCCTACACGCATTTTTACCCCGCTGAACCCTTTACTCACATATCCATTCAACTGTTCGCCTATATGGTTCACGTCTGCCCAACCTCCGCTTGCATAGGCAGGCATTTTCTCTCTGCAGGCGCCTCCAAGTAAATCCAGTACAGGAACGTTCAGCATTTTTCCTTTCAAATCCCAAAGTGCAGTATCAATCCCACTCATGGCAGACACTGTAAGCCCACGCCGCCCAAGGATAGGAAATTTTCTTCCCCTCGACAATGCGTAGTGATCCCTGGTTCCATTATACATTTCTTCCCACAGCCGGGTGATATCTTTAACCGACTTGCCCAGCAATACGGGTTTGAGTTCATTTTCGATACAATTGACAATGGAAGCACATACACCGGAAGAACCGACCGCAGCCTTGGCTTCTCCAAAGCCCTGCAATCCTGTATCCGTTGTTATGACTACCAGGGTCATATCAAAATTGGTGAGCAGCCCATAATCTGATATATGTTGTTTGGCTTCGGGTATAGGGCAACGTAACCAAAATGCTTCTACGTTTGTGATTTTCAATTTAAATAAGTTTTGATAAGGTATTAAATGATTGTTTGGTTAGCATGGTATAAAATTCGTCTGTGACAGATGAGCTGCCATGGTCTATCAGGAATTTTTCCTGCTCAGGAGTAAGGTTTTCAGGCTTTTCATCCACAGCACCGGGATAAGGGTTCGCGGGAGTGCGATCCAATGGCGCGCAGAACTCTACAGAAAGCACCTCATTATAATTTGTTTCCCGCAGGGTATCTATAATCTTTAGCCAGTTGAGGGTTCCCATCCCCGGTGCCATCCGGTTATTATCTGCCACATGGAAACCTACCATTTTTCCTTTGGCTTTTCTAATGGATTCGAACAGATCCGTTTCTTCAATATTCATGTGAAAAGTATCCAGGCATACACCACAGTTCGGACCAACTTCCGCAGCCAGCGCCAGGGCCTGCTCGGCCCGGTTAATAAAGTAGGTTTCGAACCTGTTGATGGGCTCAATGCCCAACAGTACGCCTGCGGCTTCACTGTATTCGTATATTTCTTTCATCGCGTTAACAGCCCATCTCCATTCCTCTTCCGGCCGGCCGTCCGGCACCAGCTTTCCTACGGTAGCAGGAACAACAGAAACCATGCGGCCATCCAGCTCTTTCACCATTTTCACCACATCTTTTACATATTGTACAGAAGCCGCACGTTGCTGCTCATCACCGGCCAACAGATTTCGCTCCCCGAGCATTAAGGTTACAGAACCCCAGCAACTCAGGCCGTGTTCCTTCATTAGTTTTCTTACATCCTTTGTATTGTACTGATCCGGATTTCCGGCAACTTCAAGCCTGGTATAACCAATTGCAGCAACTCTCCGTATTGTTGTTTCTATGGTTTCAGCACGCATCCAATTGTGTATAGCAAGTTCCATAACAGATATAATAATTTTGGTTAGTACCTTATAAATGCCGCGCATAACAGCATCCTTGTAAAACAAACTTATTCAGATTTCAATGGAAATAAAAATACTTCATTTGCTCATTTTTGATACTATATTTACATTAATAGCCAAATTTAGATTCTAAAAATAAGTATTGTACCAAAAAGCAGCTGTTATGAAAGTTTCTTACCGACCGATTTCCACTCCTGAGGACGCCAGTTTTGCGATCAAAGAGTACTGTCAGCCTCAGTTTACCAATACTTTTCATTTTCATCATGGCTACGAATTGATCCTGATTGTAAAAAGTTCCGGTCAGGTGTATGTGGGCAACCAGGTAATTCGTTATAAAGAAGGAGAAATCTTTATGTTCGGCCCAGGATTGGTACATTGTTTTTCGAGTGACATCCTAACTACGACAGATGAAGAGATAGCGCATGCCATTGTAGTGCAATTCTCAGCAGATTTTATGGGAAAGGATTTTTTTGAGACCCTGGAACTGAGGGCAGTGAAAGAGCTCTTGCAACAGTCGGTATATGGCATAAAATTCGGCACTGCTGAATCCTCCCTCAGTAGCCGCTTTTTTCAGTTCCAACCTAACCAGCAAATGAAAAATCTGATCCTGTTGCTGCAAATATTGGAAGAACTTTCTCAGGGCAACGAGAAAGGGGCATTACTGATCACCGAGGATATCAAAAAAATACGTTATAAAGAAAGTGACGCTAAAAAACTGGCTTCGATATTCAATTATGTATTCGAAAATTATCATCAGCAGATAGCTATTGAATCAGCGGCTTCTATTGCCTGTATGAGCAAAGCCGCATTTTGCCGCTATTTTAAAAGAAGTACCCACAAAACATTCTCACAGTTTGTAAATGAGATCAGGGTAAGCCATGCCACAAAATTGCTTATTGGCAAAGAAAACAACATCACAGCCATTTGCTATGCCTGTGGTTTTGATAATGTTTCCTATTTTAACAGGCAGTTTAAGCTGCATCAGGGTATATCTCCACGCGAGTACCGTAAAGTATTTATGGAAAGTAATGCCGACCGCCCCTTTTTGCGACATACTGATTGAAAATATTAGGTTTATGATTTAATGTTCAGAGTAATCGCGAACCTAGAATTACACTACCTGGCAATTAAACTTTTTGAACCTTGTAATTTTTCTTAAGTTTATCGTAAACGCCTTATTCATGAAGATGTATATTTTGGTTAAAAAAGAGGTCCCCGATAAAATGGTGCCTGTAATTGCGGCGCATGCTGCTCTGGCCTGCTTTCGAAAATTTGAAAATATGGCTAACATGCAAACCTGGATTAATGGCATATTTAAAAAAGTGGTTTGCGTGGTTTCTGAAAAAGAATTCGAAAATGCTAAAAAGGAAACAGACCATGTAGTCTTAACAGAATCGGCTTTAGACAATCAAGAGGTTTGTATCGCCTTTTCGCCAAGGGAAGAATACACTAAAATGTTTAAATTTTTCAGGATGTGGACACCACAAAATAACTAGAAAACATGTTTCTGCTAACTACGCTATCGAAATCATTCAGATTTTGACCCATTATGGTAAACAATTTGAGGGCGTGGTATATACACAAAATTTGGTGGGAGGGTAATAAAAAAAGCCTTTCAACTTTCGTTAAAAGGCTTCCTGTTGTGGAGAATACCGGATTCGAACCGGTCACCTCTTGCCTGCCAGGCAAGCGCTCTAGCCAAATGAGCTAATCCCCCAATTTTTGAATGTTCAATAACTAAACCTGAATAAACAAATAAGGCAATTGAAACAAGCATTCTCGGCTTGTGGTGCAAAAATAGCAAATACTTTATCGAAAGCAAATGATAATCGATTTTTTTATCGCAACCCCTTCAATTCAATATAAAAGCAGTCAAAAAACCCATCATGCCCCTAATGGTGAGTCATTATTTAAATGATCAGACTTCCGGCTATTTTTGATTTAATAGCTCCTGGTAGGTATCTACAAATTGAGCCACGTGATAGCCATCCATTAAAGCGTGGTTTACGTGAATCGATACCGGCATTATTTTCCTTCCGTTTTCATCCCTAACCTTGCCGAAAGAAATTTTCGGGCAGCTATCCTGAAAAGCAAAATTGCGGGCATGAGATAGGGAAGTGAAATTTAACCAGGGCAGTGCCGAGTAATGGATTACATTTTCGCCTGAAGCAGATGGAATTAAACCTGTTGTAGCCTGTACTTTTTCAATTTCCAGATCGGCTGCTTGTTTAAAATCGTCAAAGTCTTCGTAAAAATCGAGGTACCCGAAGCCAAAGGTACCATTAGGGCGGTTAATGGTTGCTGCGGCATTTACGCATTCGTATTTCCAAACCTCGCCATCAATAATGCGGTAACTAAAAGGCTCAATGGCATTGGCTGCTGCAAGCGATTTGTGCAAATAAAGCAGGAAGAACGAAACAGCTTTCTCTTTGGCCTGCTGGTAGGTAGCTGTGCAATCCACATCAACGGTTATGCCAAAAAAAGGTTCTCCAAAGGTGCTAAAAAAATTAAAATGATCTTTTCTGATCCAGGTGTCTATATTTATTTTCTCTTTCATTCAATTAATTTGACTAAAACTTCCGACAAGCTTTTCATCTCGTAAAAATTAGGGTGATCAATGGTATGGTCGATACTTTCGTGCACCCAGGTAGTGTGGTAAGGAATATGAACGGCATGACCGCCAATGTTGAGCACCGGTAATACATCCGATTTTAAGGAATTACCCAGCATTAAAAACGATTCAGGCTGGCAATCCAGGTGCCTGATCAGCTTTTGATAATCTTTTTCCTGCTTATCACTCATAATTTCGATGTGATGGAAATAATGATCTAAGCCCGATTTGGTAAGTTTCCGTTGCTGATCGAGTAAATCCCCCTTGGTAGCCACAACTAAACGGTATTTACCGTGAAGTGCTTTTAACACTTCCTCTACTCCATCCAGCAGTTCAACCGGCTTGTTCAGCATTTCCTGTCCCAATTGGATTATCATTTCCACAACTTTGGGGTCATTTTTCCCCACAGTTATCTTCATTGCTGTTTCGATCATACTGAGCATAAACCCCTTAATACCATAGCCATAAAGGGGCAAATTGGCAATTTCTGTTTTATATAACTCGGCAATGATACTGTGGCGCGGCATAAAATCTTCCAACAGCGCTGCAAATTTTTCTTCGGTCTCGCGAAAATAAGGTTCGTTTGTCCAGAGCGTATCATCAGCGTCAAAAGCGATTACTGTAATCTGATTGTTCATGGTTATGCTTATTTTAGTGCCACAAAAGTAAAGCCGGCAAGCCTGACAAAAAAGGACATTTGTCTCGGCAATAAAGAATATGCTACGAACCAACCTTGATTTTCTATCCTTTATCGAACGTTTTTGTAAGGAAAATAAAAGCGAAAACATTAGCCTCAAAAGCTTTAAATCCGGTTATCGTTTTATCGAGCAGGGCGATAAAATCAGCAATATCTATATCATTAAAGAAGGAATCAGCAAATGCTTCATATCTGAAGAAAACGGGAAGGATTTTATTATCGAGTTTTTGGGTAAGGGCGAGGTTGTCGGCGAACTGGAGGCTTTAAAAAAGATTGATTGTTTATGCAACGTAGCCGCTATAAGTGAAGTGACAGCCTATGTCATCCCGGATCATGTTTTCCTGTCGCTGCTACAAAAAAGCAGTGAATTTACTACAATCTTACTTCAGGAATTGTCAACCAGAATTATACAAACCAGCACCAGAGCCTCTTTTCAACAATTATATACAGTTGAATATGCTTTATTAAAATTGCTGCAGTTACAGGCAGATGAACGCATTTCAATCTCAAAAGACGACATGGCTGCCTACCTGGGAATTTCTGTAAGAAGCTTTAACAGAAGCTTAAAACAGCTGATAGAGAAAGGAGACCTGAATACGAAGGAATTTAAAAATGCGCAGCATGCGGGCAGTATAAAAAAATTAATGGAGCGTTTAAAATAATATCTGCACCATAAAATTGATAACCGTATAAGCTAAAGTGTTAAACATTTAGCAGCTTGATTTGTTATCTGAAATCTGGAAATCTTTTATAGTTTTATGCCCGTTAAACACTATAATTTTTTCCGCCAACAACATACACCTTATCCAAGTAAATTATGAATGTAGAAGAAGTTTTTAAGAACAACGAAAGATGGATTGCAGAAAAACTATCCATCAATCCGGATTATTTTACCGACCTGGCTAAAGGCCAGAGCCCAGAATTTTTATACATCGGGTGTTCTGATAGTCGTGTTACAGCAGAAGATTTGATGGGAATCCAACCCGGACAGGCATTTGTGCACCGCAATATTGCCAATCTGGTAAACAACGTTGATTTAAGCGTAATGACTGTTTTAAATTATGCGGTAAGGCATTTAAAAGTAAACCATATTGTAGTTTGCGGTCACTACAATTGCGGCGGGGTTAAAGCTGCCATGCAACCGGCAGACTTGGGGATTTTAAACCCCTGGTTAAGAAACATCCGCGATGTTTACCGCTTGCATAAGGATGAATTGAATGCTATTGCCGATGAGGATGCACGTTACAACCGCCTGGTTGAACTGAATGTGCAGGAACAATGCGTTAACCTGCTTAAAACAGCAGCCGTACAGGAAGCGATTGTGCACCGTGGCCTAACCGTTCAAGGCTGGGTCTTTGACATCAGAACTGGCCGTCTAATCGACCTGAAGATTGATTTTGAAAAGATATTGAAAGATATTACAGAGATTTATAAACTCTATTAATCCGAGCGCTACATTTGGGAGCCCTGTTAAAAAGAAACCCCGCAGTTTACAAACTGCGGGGTTTCTTTTTAAATTCCGACGCAGGTCACCCTATCGTCCCATCCAACCACCATCTACCGTTAAGATTGTTCCGTGAACATAATCACTTGCTGGGGAAGCAAGGAATAAAGTTGGGCCTTTAAAATCTTCCGGAGTTCCCCACCTACCCGCTGGGATACGTGATAAAATCGAAGTACTTCTATCCTGATCTTCCCGTAAAGCGGAGGTATTATCAGTAGCAATATAGCCCGGTGCAATAGCATTCACATTTACGCCTTTAGCCGCCCACTCATTTGCAAAAGCTTTGGTTAAAGAAGCAATTGCACCCTTACTTGCAGCGTATCCTGGTACGGTAATGCCGCCTTGAAATGATAACAACGATGCAGTAAAAATGATTTTTCCGCTACCTCTGACCACCATATCGCGCCCCACTTCGCGGGTTAAGATAAATGGTGCGGTTTGGTTTACCGCAATTACTTCATCCCAATATTCATCAGGATGTTCTGCAATGGGCTTACGCAAAATGGTTCCTGCGTTGTTTACCAGAATATCGATTACCGGATGATCGGCTTTCACCTGTGCAGCAAATGCCAGTGTATTTTCGCGTTTACTGAAATCGCACTGATAAGCATAGAATTTCCGGCCCAGGGCTAAAACTTCTTTTTCTATGGCGCTACCTTGCAACTCAAGGCTGGCCGAAACCCCAATAACATCGGCACCAGCTTCCGCAAGTGCTAAAGCCATGGCTTTCCCAATTCCTCTTTTGCAACCGGTAACTAAGGCAGTTTTACCTGCTAAATTAAATACGTTTGACATGATCTTATGATTCGGATAAAATTATTTTAATTCAGTAATGGCACAGTGATCCATGTCGCCATAATCCAGGTTTTCGCCAGCCATACCCCAGATAAAAGTATAATTACTGGTTCCTGCGCCCGAGTGAATTGACCAGTTTGGCGAAATCACCGCCTGATCGCTTTGCATCCAAATGTGACGTGTCTCTTGCGGCTGGCCCATAAAGTGGCAAACACTTTGCCCCTGCGGAACTTCAAAATAAAAATAAGCTTCCATCCTTCTATCGTGCGTATGCGCTGGCATGGTATTCCAAACGCTGCCCGATTTTAATTCAGTCATTCCCATTTGCAACTGGCAGGTTGGCAAAACGCTATTCACCAATAATTTATTGATAATCCGATGGTTTGCTGTTTCAGGTGTTCCCAATTCTACAATTTCTGCCTCGGCCTTACTTACCTTTTTTGTTGGGTAAGTGTGATGAGCAGGTGCCGAATTGATGTACAATTTTGTAGCTGCACCTTTATCAGCCGATTCGAAAAACACTTCTTTAGTGCCTTTACCTATATATAAAGCTTCTTTATAATCCAATTCGTAGGTTTCACCATCTGCTGTAACAATTGCTTTTCCACCTACATTGATAATACCCAGTTCTCTACGTTCTAAAAAATAAGCCGCTTTTAAATCATCAGGATTGGGAAGGGCTATTTTCTGGTCAGTTGGCATGGCTCCACCAACAATATATCTGTCAAAATGAGATAAAGTTAGGTTTACCTGGTTGGCTTCAAATACGTGTTCGATTAAGAAATTATCCCGCAATGCTGCGGTATCCATTTGTTTAACTTCTTTAGGGCTTTGAGCGTAACGGCTTTCGAATTTGTTCATTGGTTAAAAATTGAGTTGTAAGGTAAGAACCGAACGAATCAGATCTTACCCGCAAATATATTTATACGATATTGATTATTGGTATTAATACTCAACTTTATAATCCTTTTTTATCGTTTCTCCGCTCCAGGCTTTTAAACTGGTCCAGGGGGCTGGTGCGTCAGTCCAAAATTTGTTATCGGCTGGCAAACCCAGGGTTAAAAAGCCCAGCGTTGCCATATATAAACTACCAGTAGAGGTGTAAGTATCAGCTACTTCAGGCTGATGTCCGTTAAAGCCCAGTACCAGCCAGCCTTTATCGTCAAAATTCTGATTGCCGTTATACAGGTTATAAATTACTTTAGTTAAAGCGCCACGTACTTGTGCCGGTTTAACATACTCGGGCAACTTTTCCATCAGCGCAACCTGCGCCAAAGCCTGAAATGCAGCGGTACGGTAGGTAATGGAACGACCGTAAGCCGGATAAGTACCCTCAGGAGAAATGATACGCTCTAAATATTCTGAATAGCGTACCATCCGTTTTAAAGCCAGGTCATAATCCGCCTGTTGTGCTCTTTTCTTTTCTACAAGCACTTTTAAAAGATCGACCAACATGGGATGGATTACATAAGAATTATAATAATCCATGCTGAATTTTTCGCCGTCACTATACCAGCTATCGCCCACATACCATTCTTTCATTTTATTAATAGCAAACTGTACCCGGGCCGGATCGTATTGCTCGCCAATGCTCAATAAAAAGCCTTCGGTTAAGCCGGAAAATAACAACCAGTTGTTGTAGGCACCGGTGCGGGTTCTTAACGACTTAAATTCTTCTATGAATCTTTTTTTTGTGGTTTCGTCAAGCGGCTCCCACAAAGCTTTAGGTGCGCGCAAAAAAGCATGGGCCACGTAAGCTGCATCCACAATTGGCTGACTTTCTGAACGGTAACTGATATAATCAGGACTTTCAGGGTTTACCGAATTGGCTAATGCTTTTAAAAGCTCAGCACGCATGTTTTTCCGCAATTTACCTTCGGCAGTTTGATCATCAGGTAAAGCCAGCCAAGGAGCCACTCCTGCAACTGTACGGCCCAATGCTTCGAGATAGGTAACCTTTGCCGCATTTAAGCCATAGCCGGGTGCTTTCTCTAAAGGCATGTCCTTTTTTAAGGTTTCGTTGGCCAGGTTATGAATTACCGGATAGGCTATACGATATAAGTGCTTTACCCAGATGGCACGGTCTTCTGCTCCGGTAGTTGTTTTTTTATTTTGAGCATTTGCGGTAAAAAACAAACCGCAAACCAGGATAGTTAAAAGTGATTTATACTTCATTTTCTTCATAATTATTTTAAAGGTACCATTTTTTATATCGGGCAAGCGCCTCCAGGTAATAGTAATCGGCATAAACAAGCGGCACGTCGATCTCGCTGTTTAGTGGAAAAGCACCTGTGCTGTGCATCAGTAAAAAGCCACCGTTTTCGCCAGCTTTGGCACGGTAAGCATCACTGGCTAATGAGTAAATCATAGTCTCTGCAGCCGATTTAAAATCAGCTTTTTCCTTGCCATCAGTGTATTGTCCAAGTTCGAGCAATGCCGAAGCAATAATTGCACCAGCAGAAGCATCACGTTTAGCATAAGGGATTAAAGGAGCATCAAAATCCCAATATGGAATTTTATCTGCCGGCAGGTTAGGATGATTTAAGATGTAATTGGCAATTCCTTTAGCCTGCTTTAAGTAGCTTTGATCTTTTGTAAAACGGTACATCATGGTATACCCATATAAAGCCCAGCCCTGCCCGCGCGACCATGCAGAACAGTTTGCAGCTCCCTGCCATGTTGCTTTTTTGATCACATCACCAGTCTGAGGATTATAATCTACTACATGGTAAGAACTAAAATCAGGCCTGAAATGATTTCTGATGGTGGTATTGGCGTGTGTAATGGCAATTTCTTTATATTTTGGGTTACCACCATTATCACTTGCCCAGTTCAGCATCTCCAGATTCATCATATTATCTACAATCACCGGACATTCCCAATACTTGTTCTTGTCCCAGGATTGAATAACCTGAATTTTTGGTCTGAAACGTGTAGACAGCGATTGTGCAGAACGTTGGATAATTTCTTTATATGCAGGGTTTTTAGTGATGCGATACCCGTTACCAAAGCTACAATACATCATGAAACCAAGATCGTGGTTACCGGTAAAGGTTTGGTTTGGTTCCAATACTTTCAGCGCAGCCTCGGCCTCATTTTTTACCTGTTCATTTTTGGTTTGCTCGTAAATGTACCATAAACTACCCGAGTAGAAACCACTGCACCACCATTTGATATCGTAATTGATGGATTTGCCTTTATCGAAACTCTGTGGTGTTTTACCTGCCGGAATATTCTTGGCCAATACCTGATATTGACTGGCGGCAAATTTAAATTCCTCGTTAATTAATTGAGCCATCGGTTTTTTAGGACTCTGGGCATACGAAACACTCCCCATAAAAAGGAGCAATGTAGCGGCTAGGTTGATTTTTTTCATTTGATCTGTTTTGTTTTTCAATATCAGGCTAACCCGGTTTTCACATGGGCAAATCCTGATGGTTTCGTAAATTTATGTGTGTTACTCTATTTTAAAACTTGCCGTGGCACCGGCATAGGCGCCAGTTGGCAGGTTGCAGGTTATATTTTTAGCTGTTATTGATCCGGCAGGCTTAAACTGCACCTGAATAGATGCGTTTTCCTGTGCAGGGTCGGCAATATAAAGCACCGGATTTTTGGTATTTAAATTTTTGATGTATAGGGTACAAGGCTGGTCAACCGTAAGTGAAGCCCCGTCATAAATCAGCGTTCCAGGTTTATAAAATACCGCTTGCAGCATATTCAAACCCGTATGTTTTACCGCCTGTAGTTCGGCGGTATTTCTTAAAACCTGTATCATAGACATGTCGTATTTTTTAATTTCCTGCGCTGTAGTTCCAGGGATAACGATGTACTGATAATTCCCGTTCTGTGGCTTTGTACCATGGTTTATCCAGATTTTAAAGACATCATGCTTTAATTCATTTTTAGCCTGGAACTGATTGATACGGTACCAGCTGCCCGTCTGGGCCATATTGCTGGTTTCCACACGGCCACCCTCCGGAAAAACGTAACCGACACTGTCATGAACTGCCCATCCCCCCCTTTCATTTTTTTTGCCAGTAGATGAAATTACTGTCCCCCTGCTCCAGGCCTGATTAATTGTTGTGGTAATATTTTCAGTGGTTTCACTTTTGATTCCAGCTCCTAAACATACCACCTCCTTATCGAAAAAGAACCAGGATTTTTTAGCCTGAACACTATCATAATTTAAATCGTAGCACGAAACACCATAAACTCCATCACTTACCCCGCCCGAAAATTTGGTAGTGCCTGGTATGCCCCAGTCTTTACGGATGGTGGCACCCTTATCGTCAGGATAATCCCTGCTGGTAGTTCCAGGTATCTTATCCCACTCCCATACGGGCATTAAATTGGCATATTCAGATCCGCTGCGCTGGATATTGGTTGCCCCATCGGGGAGAAATTTCCCTAAGATATTCTCGTTATTTCCACGCTCGGTACGCAAAGTACGCTCGGATGCGGTTTGCACGCTAAAGGTATAGGCAGGCCGAACATGTAAGGTGTAATTGCTTTTCCAGAATTGGGTATGACCAGGTAGCACCTCAAAATCGGCAGGCTTTTTATTGGATGTCCGCAGGGCTGACGCCTCCCAGTAGCCCGCGTTTTCAGGATTAAACAGTTTAATTTTCTCAATCATCCCACCCATACCGCTCCTTAACGAATCTTTACGGCTAATGCCGCGGCCACGCACATTAAAATCGTAAAATGAACTGCGTATGGTTTGCAGGAAGGTATTTTTCAAATAATTTACCAGAATATCCAGCTGAGCTTTTGGCAGGGCATAATCTGTGCCGCTTAAATAAAATGCGGCATTTACAGAATTACCGGCAAAAACACGACCGTAACTGGCAATGGCCTGTTGCTTACCGTGCTGGTAATAACTTCCATCAACCTGCACCCCTTCTTTTCCATCGGCAATGGCAATAGGTTCGAACAAATACCTTTGGGCCGAGTCTAAAGTAGCTTTATTCTGGGTTAAACAGGCCCTGTACAGGTAGTGTAAAGCTTCATCAGAAGTATTGGCACCATCGCCAGTCCTTAGCCGGCGGATCATCCGCTGAATTAATGCCTGTTCGAGGCCAGCGGGAAGCTGTAATTTAGCATTGCGCATTAAAATAAGCGTTTGCCCGATCGCTTGGGGATAGAAAATATCGTTGTACCACCAATTCTTATTTTTTGGATTTTTATCGAGCCAATTTTGCAAGGCTTTAACAATTGATGCATATAATTCAGCATTATTGTACCATTTGTTGGATGACCGGATATAGGCCGTGGCCATATTCTTAATTCTATTTAACGGGGCATACTGAACGTCGGTATAATTAATATCGGCCCAGCTGCCATCCGTGTTTAGGTTTTTCAGGTTGGCACTAACCTCTGCTCCCAGGTTTTTATCTTTAACAAATGTTTGCAAATCAGCATTAATGCGGTGCAAAATGGTATGATAAGGTTCATTTTGTGCTTTCACCTGCTTACCAGAAGCCAGAAGTAAGAATGTACCTAAAGCAACAATATTAAAGGCTTTAAAAACCGGCACGTTATAATTTACTATTTTTTTTCCTGCAAACATTTGTTATTTATTATTGAGACCCCAAAACCAGTTTTGATATTTACTGTAAGGGAAAGCGGCTATCTGTTTTTCTTCAAAGCCAGCAGAAACCAGTTGTATCATTTCCCCACTTACCGTTTTTTTTATTTCAATTGTGATTTTTTCAGCTGTTTTTTGAAGTTGATAATCAACCTGCTTTCGTTTATCGGAATGGATTGTAAATTTATCCATACTGGTTACCAAAGCAAGATCTCCTCCTTTTAGGCTGGTTATTTTTATATTTTGGGTATGGCCGTTCTGTATATCCGCACTAACCAAAAAAGCCCCTTCGGCAAGCAGTTGTTTAAACGATACATTTTGCCAATTCGTTGGAATTGCAGGGAAAACCCTGATTTTTCCGCCCCAGCTTTGCAAAAGCATTTCCTGAATGGAAGTAGCGGCCGCCAAAGGGGTTTCGATAACCGGGCCTGACTCGCGGTAAAGAGTATTTGCCTGAACGAAACGATCGAATAGCTCATTTAGCCACTGATAGGCCATATCGCCATTTCCAGTACCTGCATAAATAGAGGCTGCACCTGTGAAAGAAAAGCCGGCCAATGCATTTTTATACGAAAGCCAGTTTTTTAACGATTGACTGATCAACGCCCTGTTTTCAGGTTGGTCCCAGTTAACAATGTTATAGGGATAAATCATCAGCAAGTGTGAATAATGTCTGTGTGAACTGTTTAGCGGCACATCTTTACCAATTAAAAATCCACTATCGCCAACCGGAAAAGGGGTAAGATTTTTTAAAACCGTTTTCCACTTACCGGCATCGGTGTCTTTCAACTGTTGTTCATCATTTATCTTAATCAGCGTTTGCAATGCCCAGCTTAAACTTGCTAAAGTGTAGTTGGCATCCTCGGCATTTTTATATTCAGGCGAATGCGACATTGGGAAATGATAAATCCCCTGATCATCGGTTTTAAGCAAATGGATCAAAAAATTTGTCGATCGCTTGAGTAAAGGATATATTTTGTTTTTAAGCGTTTGTTCGTCGCGGCTATAAGCATAATATTGGTAATAATAATACAACAGCCAGGTAAGATTAGCAGGTTCGAAAGTTCCTTTGCTGATTTCCGCTTCGCTGATCGGACTTACCAAACCGTAAGCAGAACTTCTGCCTATAGCTGCGGCATCATTGCGCCATTTTTCGGGTACATTGTTAATCAGATTCTGTCGGTTTTGGTTTAATGATTTGAACAGCGATTCGCCCAGCTCCAGATGGTTAGCTGTAAAAATCGGCGAATAAGTGAGCTGCGCATTCAAATTCCACCAGATAGCCGGCCAGGGGGTCGCCGTGGTCCATGGCCCCATTAAATCTGCAACTGGTTTATCAGACCTGGTTACTGAAGCCAGTTTATAAAGCTGTATCCAGTAAAAGTTTTCCATCCGTTTATCAGGCAAGGCGATAAAGCTTTTCTGGTAATACCGGTGCCACCAGTTGCGGTGCATAGCCCAACTTTGCTTATCGTTTTCGAACTTCAGGAGGTTATTTTGAGCTTCCTTATTTTCATCGGTTAAACCTTCAGGATTGTAGCCGACGCTTACCATTAACTGTTGGGAATGGTTGCTGCTCAATATTTTATAAGCTGTAGTGTACCCGCCATTATTGAGTAATGGTTGTTTGCAAAAAGTATAGCCATTTGCCGTACTGATCTTTACCGGAGGATTTTCGGGATAATTTACCGGCTTATCGGTCGGATAGCTCTGAAAATACCGGGGACTAATGCTCTTCCCCGGGTTCCATTTCCACCCGGTTGCCTGCTCTTGCGCTGTACCTTTTACCCTAACACTAATTACGTTTTGGGTTGCAGCAACAAAAGCGGTAAAGCTTAGTGTACCTTGTGTGGTAAAAACCGTTCCGCTGGCTGTTGCATTGTAAATATCCAGTTCCATTTTGGCCCCTGTAATTTTACCGGCAGTTTTAAGGGTAAAATATCCAATGGGCAAACGTCCCTGTGTATAGAGTTTTCCAACATGGGGCAATAATTTTTCGCGGTGATCGACCACATCTGTGCGCCCGATATCAAAACGGATTAAACTATCGTTTTCCTGATAAATATTGGTACCAAGCAAACCATTCCCCAGAATAATACCACTGTAGTAATCTTTTCCGAGCCGATCCCACTTTAAATTTTGCTGCGCCATAAATACCGGCCAGTTTACTTCGCCTACAGGCACCTGCGCTATACACCAAAGTGGTACACAAAATAACAGCCATACTAAAAAGCTGTAATTAATTAAACGGTTATATTTTAACGATGAGTTTTGTTGCATTTCAGGATAAATGTTTCATGTTTGGTTAACAAGTTAAAAAAGCCACCAAGCCGAGGCAAGGTGGCTTCAACTAACACAAACTAACCAAATTTGATCGGGTAAAACCCGGTATTTATTTATTTTTACCAGCCTGCATTCTGGATCAGGGCTGTATTTTTGGCTATTTCAGAAGCCAGGATCGGGAACAGGCCATAATGTGCCGGAAAATGATGCTCACGTACATCTACATATTCATAATTATAAGTATTACCTGTTTTAGTGATTTTAACACCTCTGATTGGCTTCTCAAAGTCAACAACGGCAGTCTTCCACCTTCTGGCATCCCACATGCGATGTTCTTCCATAAATAATTCCACCCCCCGCTCAGTCTGGATCAGTAAACGCATTTCATCTTGCGTAGCATTGGCTTTAATCCCATAATTTCCATCAGCACCTGGCGTAATACCTGCACGTTCCCTGATTTTTCTCAATGCATCATAAACCCCTGCTGTTGGACCGCTGTATTCGTTCAGTGCTTCAGCATAGTTCAATAAAATTTCAGCATACCTGATTAATCCCCAACATCTCTCACCATTTCCTGTAGAATTTTCTAACAGGTATTTGCGGGGAAAATATCCGGCATTAAAAGCCAATGGACCGCTAACCGCATCAGTTGTACCCGCCCCCACATAGGTATATACCGGAGCGTTGTTGTTACCACTTAATATCCACGGGGCGCCATTATAGATAACGGAATTGGCAAATCGCGGATCACGGTTAACATAAGGATTAGCCGGATCGTAACCAGAACCTGCTTCGGTTATAGCTTTTCCATTAGACATAGGGAATCTATCAACCATTTGCTGGCTTACGGTAAAGGCATAACCTCCAGATCTGCTTTGAGGCAATAAGAAACTTTCGAACTCACGCTGTGCACCACGCATGGCCGCAAACAGGTATTCGTTGTTTACACGCATCTGAAATACTTTGTAAAAACCATAACCAGGCCGGTTGGCGGGGCCATTATCTACATAAAGTGAGTAATTTCCGGTATTGATGATATCTAATGCGGCATCAGCTGCTTTTTTCCAGCGCTCTTTATCGTAACTTGCATAGCCTGTCAAATCGTGTACCTCACCTGATGTAGCGTACTGTCCTCCATTGAATAATGGACTCGCGGCGTACAATAATACACGTGATTTTAAGCCCATGCAGGCGCCCTGGGTAATACGTCCATAATTTGGAGTATTTAAAATATCTAAACTAATTGGCAGATCGGCTTTAGCTGCATCGCACTCCGCAACAATATAGTTTACGCATTCCTGGTAAGTTGACCTTTTCAGGGTAAAATCTTCGGTAATATCATATACTTTATCGCCTAGCAGCGGTACGCCACCAAAAGCCCTGATTAATAAAAAATAATACCAGGCACGTAAATAACGCGCTTCTGCAATCATGCCTTTTTTAGTTGCCGCGGTCAATGGTGCATTACCTATATTTTTTAAGAGTACGTTCACCCTCCTGATATTTTGGTAAGGTACCGACCACATGCCTGTAAAATCGGTATTGGTTGAACTTTTGGAAATTAGACCAAAAGCAATAACCACCCCTGAGTTCTGGGTACCGTTGTAACGGCCGGTAACGCCCTCATCGGCAGCACCGGCATGGCCTCCGGCATCAAGATACTGGATATCGTACTGAAAGCCTACCTGCTGATAAATACGGGTTAAAAAAGCCTGCGTATTGATACTATCGGCAAAAGTAGTTTCTTCATTCAGTGTGGTAAGGGTGCTCTCATCAAGTAAACCACCTTTTTTACAAGAATAGGTTACCAGCAAAGCAGCAAATAAAGCTATGATTGAAATTTTCTTTTTCATGATCATTTTAATTAAAATGTAACATTTAGACCCAGGTTATAAATACGCTGTGTAGGGTATACACTAATTACCGTAGTAGTACTGTTTCCATTTTCTGGATCTACCTGGTACAAATCGGTTACGTTGGTCCAGGTTAGCAAATTATTACCATTGGCATACACCCTGATGCCAGATACACGCAATTTTCTTGCAATTGCATTTGGGAATACGTAACTAATTTCGGCTGTTTTTAAGCGCAGATAATAGTTGTCCCTGGTCCAGAAATCTGAAAAATTATTCGTGGCATTGGGGAAATTGGTTACAGCATTACCACCCAAACGTGGGAAAGTAGCTGTAGCCGCTGTTTCCGGTGTCCAGCGGTTTAAGTGTATCGGCTGGTAATTAGAGTTACCAGGTGTAATGGTTTCGGAATGGAAACGGGTACTGTAGCCATACGATCCCTGAAAGAATACGTTCAGGTAAAAGTTTTTATAACCAAAATTAAAGTTGGCACCATAAGTGGTATTCGGCAGGTTTGGCTTTCCGATTACTCCCTTATCACTATCATCGATAATGCCATCACCGTTCAAATCCTGATATTTCATATCTCCGGGTCCTACAGCTGTGGTTGGTTTTGCCACTTTTGGATCGGCAATCTCGGCAGCGGTATAGAAACCCAGGAAATGCCAGCCAAAATACTGGCCAATGGGGTTACCTGTTGCGGCCAGCCATGGGTAGGCAGGTTGTGCTTCATCCTGATAAAGGATTTTATTTTTGGCATAAGAGAAAGTAAGACGTACGCCTGCAGTGAAATCATTTATTTTCTCATTGTAGCTTAGTTCGCCATCAAACCCTCTGTTATTTACTTTACCTAGATTTACCGGCGGTAAGCCTACACCAATTGTAAATGGTACACTCTGTCTGGTGGTTAAAATATCATACCTATCATTATTAAAATAATCGGCTGTAAGCTTAAGTTTACCTTTAAACATTGTTAAGTCAAAACCTACATCCAGTTTCTTTTCTTTCTCCCAGGTGACATCCAGGTTACCCAAGCTCCCCTCGGTAATTCCGGTATATGCAGTACTGGTTGTACCAAAATTGTAGGCACCAGCGGCTGAAGTATATAATTGTAAATATTTCTTAGCGCCACCAATATCATCTGATCCCACCAAACCGTAAGAAGCTCTGATTTTAAACAAATCCACAAATTTGATATGGTCTGAAAAGAATTTTTCTTCCGAAATATTCCAGCCTAACGATGCGGCAGGGAACCAGCCTCTGGTTTTCTTACCGGTAAAACGGTCGGTACCATTATAAGCCGCGTTAAACTCAACCAGATATTTATTTTTAAAATCATATCCACCCCTTAAAGTTGTTCCGGTAACTACAGTAGGTACACCCGGCCCCTGGTTCGTATCGCCAGTGGTGGTAGAGTTGATTACCCGGTTGTCGTTATACAAAGCCAACCCGTAAACATGGTGATTACCAAAATTACGATCGTAATTTAATGACGATTGCGTACTGATTGTTCTGAAAATACTGGTATTGCTATAGCCCGCTGCAAATGGTGGTGTACGATATTGGTTGGCATTTAATGGCAGGTAAAGCCCTGTTGCAGAGTTATACAAATAGTACGGTAATGCCGTTCTGCTGGCACTTACACTATAGCTTTGTGCACTGGCATAAGATAATAATACCTTTGCTGTTAATCCTGATGTGATAAAATCCAGTTTCTGGCTTGCGCTCGATACAATGTTTAAATCATTATCGAAAGTTCGTGAGTAGCCCGACTCTGCCAAACGGCCAATGATACTGGTGTTGGCATTGGTAAGTAAAGGATTGTAAGGATAGGAACCATTTGGATTGGTAACCGGGAAAGCCCATGGGGGTAGATAACCGCCACTGTAAATCTCACCCACGATACCATTTCCATTGGCATAATAGGCATTACCCTGTTGCGAGTTAAAAGGTTGGTTGGTTTCGCCAAAGCGACCGGTTAAATCTAAACGAATACTCAGTGTTTTAGTCGCCTGAATATCGAGATTCGACCTGAAATTATAACGTTTATAATAGAAATTGCTATTTACACCATTATCTGAACTAAAATCGCGCACATTACCATTCTGCCACAAATATCCGGCAGAAACGAAGTACTTTACACTTTCGGTACCTCCTTGAAAATCAAGATTTTGGCGTGTAATTAATGCGCCAGGTTTAAAAATCGTTTTCCACCAATCGATATCCGGATGTCCATAAGGATCGGTATGATCACGGTAGGCAGCCAGGTCAGCATCACTTGCGTACAATTTGTTATTGGTATCACCCGAATTTCTAAGTGCTTCGTTGTTCAGCAATTTTGCTTCATACGAATTTAAAAACTCTGGTGTGTTCACGTCCATCTGGTAACCAGCTTCCGATTTTAAATTGATACGCGGTTTACCGGCAACCCCCCTCTTAGTGGTAATGACCAACACCCCGTTAGCACCTTTAATACCATAAACGGCTGTTGTAGAGGCATCTTTTAAAATGGTTACAGTTTCTACCTCATTCGGATCGATATCCGAAACCTGGTTATAATCGTACTCAACATCATCTACAATGATTAAAGGTGAAGCGCTACCCGCATAAGTACTTACCCCGCGGATGAAAAAAGCCGCACCATCAGCACCAGGCTGACCGCTTCTTTGTTGCGAAGTGAAGCCCGGTAATCTTCCCGCGAGGGTATTCTGGATACTGGCACTAGGGTTTTGTTTAATCTCGGTAGCTGAAATAGAGCTGATTGCACCGGTATTGGTAATTTTTTTCTGTTTACCAAAACCTACAACCAAAACTTCATCAAGTCCTTTGGTATCTGCTTTTAAATTGATCGTTACAACTGTCTTTCCATTTACATTAACTTCCTGAGTTAGATAACCGATAGATTTAACAATCAAGGTTTTACTGCTTCCTTTTAAGGTAAATTGAAACTTACCTTCTGCATCGGTTACCGTACCGTTATTGGTTAATCCCTTTTCAACCACGGTTGCGCCAGGAATAATGCCCGAATCATCTGATACAGTACCCTTAATTACCGTTTGTGCGAGCAAAACTGCAGGCGTGAGGGTAAAAAGGATTAATAATTTATATAATATTTTTTGCATAACATGTCTGGTTACGATTTAACAATTTTTAGAAATCTCCAATTACCAGCCTGGGTTCTGTTTTAAATTCCTGTTTTTATTTACCTCGCTTGCAGCAATTGGATAGAGGTACATTTTAGCTGCATCGAAGGTTACACTGAGTGCATTGTAGGGAGTATAAGAAAAAGTGCCGTTAGCATTTTTAATAATCTGCATGCCATGTAAGGTCCCATTCAATACGGTTTGGGCAATTTTCCAGCGGCGGATATCCCAGAAACGCTGTTCTTCAAAAGCCATTTCTACCCTGCGTTCGTGCCTGATGGCCTCACGCATCTCAACCTGGGTCATGGTGGTCTTTAAACCATGCTGGTAACCTGATGTAGTCCCCACTGGAATGCCTGCCCTTAAGCGTAATGCTTTTAACTGGTTAAAAGCTTCCGTACGGTTTGTGGCATTATCTGCCGCCTCATTCATGGCTTCTGCATAGTTGAGCAGAATTTCGGCATATCTGAAAATCGGAAAATTGTGCGTTTGGTTACTGTACACGCTTCCCGCTACGAAGGTTTCGTTCATAAACTTGCGCATGTAATAACCGGTACGCGTTTGTACATTTACGGTACTGCCGGGTTTATCTAGACCGCCATCGTAAGTTTGAACCAACCGGTTTAACCAGCGTGCATTGTTATGGAAAATAGTAAGGTAAAAACGTGGATCGCGGCCCGTGTAAGGATCTGCCGGATTATAGCCCGATGCCGGATCGGAAATAGCCCGGCCATTGCTCATATCAAAGGCATCAACAAGCTCTTGGGTAGGGCTTGTATAGCCCGAACCTGATGCATTAGTAGCTGTATAACCGATTGGCGCATTTCTGGTTTCCACATCAAAGTTCACCGCCCGCTGATAAGCTAAAATCACTTCGCTGTTTTTGCGGGTATTAAATACGGTCGTGTAAGCCGATGCCAATGAAAACACATTCAGGCTCATTACATCTTTAGCAGCTTGCGCAGCTGTTGCCCATTTGGCCTGATCATTGGTTGGGTTGTTTACAGGACTGGCATCGTACAGGAGTATTCTTGCTTTTAATGCCAATGCAACACCTTGCGTAACCCGGCCATAATCTTCGTCTGCTGCCAATGTATTATCTGGTCGTGCAATAGCTTTTAAAGCATCGCACTCATCTACCACATATTTAAGACACTCTGCATAGGTATTTCTGGACAGCTGAATATCATCATCAATGCCCAATACCCTATCGCCAATGAGCGGCACCCCGCCAAAGCGTTTAATTAACTCAAAATAGGCAATAGCCCGCAGTATTCTTGCCTCAGCTTTCCAATACACTTTTAAACCTTTCTGATTTAAAGGAACAGCATCGATATTGGCTAAAAATATATTGGCTTTGCGGATAGTTTTGTAATTGTTATCCCAGGAGTTATCAACAGGACTAACTGCCGAAATCCGGCCATTTACAAAATATTCAATTGTGCTCGATGGTGATGAACTGATCGCATCATCGGATGCAGCATCTAAAACATCATTACCAATACGGTTATAACCATTTGGCAGGTATGAATAAATATCAGCCAGAAAGGCTTTTGCCTGTACGCCCAGCGAATCGGTTCTATCAAAAATATAACTGATATCCTGTGTAATGGGCTCTGTTTCGTATAAAGGTTTTTTACAGGCTGAAAAACCAACAATCAGGATGGCTAATGTGCCAACTATTTCTTTTATCTTAATGTTCATATCAACCAGCATTAAAATTTAACATTCAAACCAGCGTTAACTACCTTTTGCAAAGGGTAACCACTTCCAAATACTTCCGGGTCAACCTTATCGTAAGCCGAAAGTGTAAAGGCATTCACGGCGTTTACAAAAAAGCGTACCGAGGCCAGTTTCAATTTATTGGTTAAGCTTTTGGGTAAAGTATAGCCCAGTTCAACATTTTTTAATCTTACATAACTGCCATCGTGCAACCAGTATGATGAGGTGGCTTCATTGTTTGGATTAGAACCTATGGTTAAACGGGGCTGTGTGGCAATTGCAGCAGTAGCTGGTGTCCAACGGCCGAGGTTCTGCTCAAAAGCCTGTCCTAAACCATTATTTTGGAAAGCCCATTCCGTTGAACCAGCTACATACACATAGCGATTCTGAACGCCTTGTAAGAGTGCAGAAAAATCAAATCCTTTGTAGCTGAAACCCAGGTTAAGGCCATAAAACCACATTGGATTATTGTTTTTAAGTGCCTGTGCATCCAGCTCATTAATTATCCCGTCGTTATTCAAGTCCTTATACTTAATATCGCCCGGAACTGGATTATAACCCTGTATTTTGGCACTCGAGTTGATCTCGGCCTGGCTTTGGAACAGGCCATCAGCTACGTAGCCAAAAGTCTGATCTTCACGCTGTCCGGTACGTTCCATCCATGCATAAGGTCTGCTAACCTCATCCTGGTACTTAATAATTTTCTGCAACGAGAAAACATTGGGAGCGATGTAATAGTTGAAATTGCCAGCATGATTGCTGTATTTCAGATCAAATTCTACTCCTGAATACCGGCTGATTCCAATATTTTCTAAAGGGTAACCTGTACCCAGCAATCCCGAATTTCTTCCCCTTGTTTGTACCAGATCAAAGTTTTCGTTATTGAAATAATCAGCTGCCAACGATAATTTGTTGTTGAATAAACTAGCGTCGATTCCTAAATTGTATTGGTTAGCTTTTTCCCACGTAATATGCGGGTTGGCCAATGTACCTTCAGCAATTCCGCTTATGGCAGTTGGCGTTGTACCATAATTGTAGGTAGCACCGGATACATAATATTGGTTGTAAGCAAAATAACCTGCGTTGGCATTTCCGGTGTAAGCATAATTTACCCTAACCTTTAAAGCATTAAGCCATTCGGTATCTTTTAAGAAGTCTTCTTTGGCAACATTCCAGCCCAAACCAAAACCGTAAAATAAACCGTAACGGCTTCCTTTTTCATAACGGTTTAACCCGCTATAGCTCAAAGCCACCTCAGCCAGGTATTTTTCTTTATAATTGTAATCAACTCTGGCCGATAAATTATTAAAAACCATCGGAATCTGGTTGGCCGTTTGTGCACTTTGCGAGTTGAATTTCAGCAAAGTATTCAGACTATGGTTACCAAAGGTTTTATCCAGTCCGGCAGAAAAATCGACAAAGAGGTTACGGCTCTGCCCGGTGTTGGTAGATAAATTAACCTGTTGACCATCGACCCCAAATTTTTGATATACATCGGGGTTGGTGCTGGCCAATTTGTAAACTGCATATTGTTTGGTACGGATAATATTTTCGGACACACTGGTATTGAAACTGGCCAAACCTTTTAGCCACAAACCTTTGGTTACATTATCCAGTGTCTTCTTAAGCGATATATCGGCAGACACATCACGACTACTGTTGTAAAAATACCCAGAACGCGTAGTTGCCCCCCACAAATTGGTTTGGTAATCAGAAGTACCAGCCAGCGATCCGTTAGGATTAAAAACAGGATAAGCATTATTTGGAATCGAAGCCAGTTGTGAAAAGACGTTATTACTCCCAAAGCTGGATAAGGTTGTACCTGTAGTAAAAATTGCACTACTTGCACTTACCCCGCCCGGCTGGTTACCGTTCTGAATACGGCCAAACAGATTTAAGTTCAATAAAGTTGTTGGGGTAATATCGATATCGATATTGGTGCGCACCAGGTAGCGCTTGTAATCGGTATTGGTACTATAGGTATTTCTTTCATCATCCTGCCTTAAGATACCACTCTGGTTTAAATAATCAACATCGAGGAAATAACGGGTAGAATTACCTCCACCATAAGTATTCAGGTTATAACGGCTAAAAGTTGTATTGGGTTTTAAGATGGTGCCATACCAGTCAACATCCGGGTGAAATACCGGATCAGAACCTGTTGCCCAGGCGTTTAAATCAGCAGCAGTATAGCGCGGAGCTTTACCATCATTAGCAAGCGCTTCGTTATAAAGCGTTGCGTAATCAAAAGCACCTAGTGGTTTAGGCAGTTTGATGGCCGATTGCAGACCTGCCTGCGCAGTAAGCGAAATACGTTGCTTGCCCACTTCTCCTTTACGGGTAGTAATCATAATTACACCGTTCGAGGCCTGTTGCCCAAGCATTACTGTAGACAAACCATCTTTTAAGATCGTAACCGATTCGATTTCTTCAGGATCGATAGATGGGTAGTCTCTGGGAATACCATTTACCAAAACCAAAGGTGCATTGCCTCTAACAGTAACACTGGTTCCATCGGCTCCCGGCCTGCCATTGCTTTGTAAAGTGTATAATCCGGCTAGCCTTCCAGATAAAGCATTGTTAATCCCTGCTACCGGAACCTTAATCAGATCGGTATTGTAAACTGTTGAAGTAGATTGCAGGTTAGTTACTGCACTTTGTTCGCCGTATAATACAGGTGTAGCAGCCTGACGCTTTTGGCTCTCACCCAGCGATACATTTAACAAAGCCTCTTTTACCTCTACCTCTTTTACCAGATAACCGTTTAGCGTAAATGTTAAAACGTCGCCTTCAACAGCACTTATTTTATACTTACCACTCTTATCTGTCGATACACTCGTACCGGTTTCTTTAATGGTAACATTAACGCCAAACAGCGGATTGCCAAAGTTATCAGAAACAGTTCCGGTAACCTCCAGCCGGTGGCTCTTGTTATCGCTTGCCACATGCCTTTCGACTCGTATGGTATTGGCATGGGCCAAAGCCGGACATGCCGCATATACGGTTAACGAAAAAAGCATCAATTGCTTTAAGTAAGTTTTCCTCATATTTTGTTTTGGTTTAGTTACTGGTGCGTGTCCGAAGAAATGTGTTTTGCCCTTCCGGGTCACGCTTTTTGGTTATCGTCTATTTGGTTATTATCATGCCCTTTACCCCGGGGTAAATGCATAGGGTCAAATCTATCCAGAAGCCCCAAAACCAAGGGGGTAAAATCCTTAACAAATAGGTACAAAATTCTAAAAAACATCGAAATTTGGCATAACAACACAGCTATGCGGAGATAAAGTGTTAAAATTGCCGGCGCTAAGTCAATTTGATTTTAATAATAAAAATAGAGTTGTACATTTAATACCATTAAGCTAACCATCCCTGCATTTTGTGAACATGAAAGCCCTGCTCCCCTTTATATTTGCACTCTTCGCTGTAGCAGGCAAAGCGCAAGACCAGTACGCTTTTAAACACCTGAACGTAGAGAGCGGGCTTTCGCAAAGCTCAGTACTATCAATTGCCCAGGATGCCCGGGGTTTTCTCTGGTTCGGTACACGTTTTGGACTCAATAAATACGATTCTCAAACTTTTAAAATTTATAATGGTGAAAAAGGCAATAAAAAAAGCCTGAGTACATCTTCTTATCTCTCTTCAATTGTATCTCTTAAAAATGGATCGCTGCTAATTGGCACCCAAAACGGGTTGAACAAATACAATGAAAAGGAAGATAATTTTGACCGTTATCAACACAATGATAAAGATGCAGGCAGTTTAAGCGACCCTGTGGTATTTTGCATTTATCAGGATAAAAAAAACAGGGTTTGGGTAGGCACTGCAAATGGGCTAAATTTACTAACCGACACCACCCGATATCGCTTTAAACGTTTTTTATACCAGAAAAAACAGGGTTTACGCATTTATACGATTACCGAAGATCACCATGGTACCTTATGGTTAAGTACAGATAATGGCTTAATGAATATGCGCTTTAGCGAAAACCGGGTTATTTATAAGCATTTTAAGGCTTATAGCGATGAGCTGGCCAAAGCCATTGACAACCACATTACTACCATGGTGGAAGATCGCGAAAATAACCTTTGGATCGGCACTAAACAAACCGGTATAAGTAAGCTTAACCTAAGTACCGAAAACATAACCAATTATAAATATTCGAACCTTAATCCACAAGGGATAAGCAGCAATAATGTGCGCAAGATCATGCTCGATCAGCAAGGTAAACTGTGGATTGGCACCTTGCACGGCATCAACATCTATAACCCGGCTACCCAAAGTTTCAGTACCTTACAAAATGAGCCCGAAAATCCATCCAGCTTAAGCCAGAATTCGGTTTACGACATCTATCAAGACCGTCAGGGTATTATCTGGGTGGGCACTTATTATGGTGCCATTAACATGGTTTATCCTAATTATACGCCTTTCAAGGTCTACCGCAGTACGACCATGCCAAATGGCCTGAGCAGCAATGTCGTAAGTTCCATAATGGAAGACCAGTACCAAAACCTATGGATTGCTACCGAAGGGGAAGGTATTAATTATTACGACAGGAAAAACAATACTTTCACCCGCTACAAGAACAATCCCAATAACCCTTCAAGCTTAAGCGCCAATCTGGTAAAATCGGTTATTCGCGATAAAAACAATAAAGTCTGGATTGGTACGCATTATGGCGGACTAAATCTTTTTAATCCCAAAACCAAAAGTTTTGTACGCTATACTAAGCACAAAAACGATACTTCTTCCTTAAGCAACGATGAAATTACTGTTGTTTTTGAAGACAGTTTCGGGAGGTTTTGGGTAGGCACTAACGGCGGCTTAAACAGTTTTAATACACAAACAGGTAAATTTATCCGCAACCGGGTAAATGGCCGTACCGATGCGGTACTCTACATTTTCGAAGACAGTAAGAGAACGTTGTGGGTAGCTACCAACTCGGGACTTTATCAATTAAAGAGCGGTGCAAGTAAATTTGTTAACCGCATAGCCGGTAATCCGGAAATTTTAAAGTACAACGAAATTAGCTGTATAACCGAAGATAAAGCTGGTGATTTGCTCATCGGTACAGTTAGGAACGGATTGTTTAAACTCCAACCCGAAAAGCATCAATACACTCAGACTTCATCCCTTGATGGCTTACCAAGCAATACCATCATGGGCATTTTGGAAGATGATTTCCAAAACCTGTGGATTACTACCGATAAAGGCTTATGTAAATATAACCCCTCGCTCCATACCTTTAAAGTTTACAACATTAAAGATGGCTTACCTGGCAATGAATTTAATTACAAATCGTTTTTAAAAGATAGCAAAGGACAATTTTTCTTTGGTAGCCTGAGTGGTATGATCAGTTTCTATCCCAACCAGATCAGAGAAAATAACACCACTCCACCGGTAATTTTTACTGGCCTAAAGCTCTTTAACAAACCTGTAGTGCTAGGCGGCAAAGATGGCTTGTTAAAACAAAACATCAGCACTTTAAAGTCTATTACTTTTGAGTCAGATCAGAATGTTTTTTCCGTTGATTTTACCGTCCTCAATTTTATTAAATCGAACAAGGGACATTATGCTTATAAATTAAAAGGCTTTGAAAAGAACTGGAATTATGTAGATGTCCCTTCGGCTACCTACACCAACCTGTCGCCTGGCAATTATACCCTGATGGTTAAAGGCACCAACAACGATGGTTTATGGACCCCAAAAATTAGTACACTTAACATCACCGTATTACCTCCGTTTTACCGCACCTGGTGGGCATATCTGTTTTATTTATTCGTTTTCATTGCCATCTCGTTCGTGTTTATCCGCTATTTATTAATTAAAGCAGTACTTAAAAAAGAACAGGAAATCAACGAGCATAAACTAGAATTTTTCACCAACATTTCGCACGAAATCCGTACGCCTTTAACGCTTATTGTAGGTCCACTTGATAAACTGATTGAAAATGCAAAAGATGATCCTGCCTTAAAACGCGAGTTGCAGCCCATTAAAAACAACGCTTATCGTTTAATGAACCTGGTGACCGAGCTGCTCGATTTCAGAAAGGCTGAAAGCGGAAAAATGACCTTGCATGTCAGCCCGGGGGATATTGTAAAGTTTTGCCGCGAAATATTCCTCGCCTTTCAAAATCTGGCTATTGCTAAAAACATAATTTACAATTTCGAAACCATACAACCGGTTATTGAAATCTATTTTGATAAAGTACAACTTGAAAAGGTTTTATTTAACCTGCTTTCGAATGCTTTTAAATTTACACCAGACAGGGGTAAAATTATTTTAAACATCAATCAGGAAGGTCACCGTGTGCAAATTATGGTAAGGGACAATGGCAAAGGCATCTCGCCTGCGGACCAGGATGGTTTATTTACCAATTTCTATCGGGCCAACCCAACCACCAGCATTGGTACTGGTTTAGGACTGTCGTTGTCTAAAAGTATCATAGAGCTGCACCATGGTGAAATTACTTTCGAAAGTATTCCCCAAAATGAAAACCAAAATGGTGCAACCTGTTTTACTGTTAGCCTAAGAACAGGGAAAGCGCATTTTAAACCTGCAGATTTTATAAAAGATTACGTGTATTATGATGATGCTACCAATTACGAACTTCCGGTTGCAGCAGCTATTCAAACACCCGAAACAAATGTCCCGGTATCTTCTTCAGCTGAAAAATATAGTGTTTTACTGGTGGAGGATAATGAAGACGTAAGGGCATTTATTAAAAATGCATTGGGCAATATTTATACGATTTACGAAAGTGAAAACGGGGCTACAGGTTTGGACCTGGCACTGGAAATCATTCCCGATTTAATCATCAGCGATGTAATGATGCCCGTTATGGATGGGCTGGAATTTTGTCGTAAACTTAAAACCGACGAAAGGACCAGTCACATCCCTGTGGTATTGCTTACAGCCCGTTCAGCTTATGTGCACCAGATAAATGGTTTCGAACATGGCGCCGATGCTTACATCATGAAGCCCTTTAACCTCAAAATATTGGAGCTAAATGTACAGAACCTGCTTCTTGCAAGAGAAACCATTAAACAAAAATTTGCGCAGGTAATCAGGTTAGAACCTAAAAATCTGGTAATTAATACCACTGAACAAAATTTCCTGAATAAAATTATAACAGTGATTGAAAACCGCATTGCTGATCCGGATTTTGATGTACCCACCCTTTCATCAGAAATTGGCATGAGCCAACCGGTACTGTACAAAAAGATAAGGGCTTTAACAGATCTTTCGGTCAACGATTTTATTAAATCAATCCGCATTAAAAGGGCAGCACAATTACTCAAACAAGGCGCGGGTAATATTTCAGAAATTGCTTACTCAGTAGGTTTTAACGATCGTAAATACTTTAGCTCTGAGTTTAAAAAGCATTTCGGTAAGACGCCAACTGAATTTACATCCGAAAATTAGTCAGCCAGTATTAAGATAAAGTGCAAAGAAAGCGAGTCAATGACCCGCTTTCTTTATTCTCAGCAATATTAATAACCTGGATTTTGATACATTTTAACTGGATCCAGTTTTACCTCATCAAAAGGAATTGGATAGTAACGGTCTTTGGTCGTTATATTGGCCAGCTTCGCAATACCATAGGAGGCTTGCGGTTTGGATTTTAAATAAGTAACCAATTCTGCAGCAGTAAAATTTCTGATCAGATCGAACCATCTTTGGTGCTCGAAGGCAAATTCCGATCTGCGTTCGTGTAAAATAGCCAGTTTTAGAGTTGGGAATTTAGCTGAATAGGTAGCATCGGTTTTGGCTACTGCATAAGCAGGCATAGCAGACCTGGTTCTAACCATATCGAGGTACTGAATGGCTGTAGCATCATTACCCTGTAGCATATTTACCTCTGCCAGCATTAAAATTACATCTGCATAACGCATTAAAATCCAATCGTTACCGCCATAACCGGCATTGGTTGCCAATTGGCTCGCATCACGGAATTTGGTAATAAACCAGTCCTTAACGGTATTATCGTTAGCAAATTTTACTGAAAAATCTTTTCTCAAATCGTTTGCTTCATATTCATTAACCAGATCTAACTTTACATTACCCCCAATACCAGTAGATGGTTTTAGCGAGTTTATCGTTTCGCCCTTCGCCTGATTGTTGGCCGCAATACTCGAACTGTAATTGATATCACCTTGTTTATATACAATTTGAAAAATCAATTCTTTACAGGTTGTCTTTTTAGCTACATCAAAAACATCGGTATAGGGAATTTCTGATAAATTTCCGAAAGTTTTCATGTTGTAGGCAGCCAACAGGTAAGTACTGGCATTAGTCAGGTTTTCGGTCTTATTATTTGGCAACGTGGCTGCCATGGTTAAATAAACCTTACCTAAGTAAGCATTAATCGCTGCTTTAGAAGTTCTACCTATATTGGCGCCAGTTTGGAAATTAGGCAAAGTGCTGTTCAGTCCATCCTTTAAATCAGCAACAATCTGATTATATACCTCGGCCTCTGCCACACGGAAAGTTAAAGCCGTTACTTCATCTGTTGTCATTAATTGTCTGGTAACCAATGGCACGGCGCCCCATTTCCTTACCAGTTCAAAATACATAATTGCCCTTATAAATTTAGCTTCGGCTATATAGTTAGCCTTGGTAGCTGCATTTGCAAAAGTAACTTTATCAATATTGGATAAAATTACATTGGTACGGGTAATAGATTGGTATAAGGCAACCCAATGGCTTTTCAGATACGAATTACTGGGTAATAAAGAGAAATCATTAAACTGAAAAGGTTCGCCGGCGTTACTTTGGTTGTCGTTTCTTCCCGCATCGTCAGACCGTTCGTCGGTAAACAACCCACTGTTCTCGCCCAAAGTATTGCTGCTTCTTAACGATTGGTAGGCACCGTTAACAGCCAATAGCACATCGTTTTCAGTTTTAAAATAATCATCAACAGTAACCGCATTTGGATTGGTTTGTGCTAAAAAATCTTTTTTACAGGCCCCCAGGGTTAAAACCGCTCCCAAGGCCAAAATTGTATAAATTTTGTTCTTCATTTCCTTAATGCTAAAAAGTAAGTTTAATACCCAGGTTATAAGTCCTGGCCAATGGATAATTACCATAATCTACTCCTGGGGTTAAGTTAGAGCCGCCGCTGTAATCAACTTCCGGGTTATAACCTTTATAATCGGTAATAGTAAAGGCATTATCAACGCTGGCATAAATACGGATGTTACTTACCTTAAGTGTATTGGCCAGTTGTTTTGGGAAACTGTAGCCTAAAGTAATATTGGTACACCTAAAATACGAACCATCCTGAATGTAAAAGGACGATAAACGTGTGCTGTTACTTTGTGTACCTGCGCGCGATGCACGATAATTTAAACCACTGCCCGGGTTAGCTTCATTCCTGTAGCGATCGGCAACCTCAGCATACTGGTTACCAGAACCTTCAAAATTATACAGGTAATAATCCTGTCCATCCAGTACCTGGTTCCCGTACGATCCATTGAAAGAGGCCCTTAAATCGAAAGTTTTGTAAGAAGTGTTCAAAGCGAAGCCATAGGTAAATTTAGGATATGGTGTACCGATTACAGTTTTATCAGCATCGTTAACAATTCCGTTTCCATCAGTATCCTGAAAATATAAATCACCGATTTTTGCAGGGTTAGATGCTGAAGCCGAAGGAGCTACTTTTCCAAGGTTATCAGCAGTAATCCGACCTAAAACTTTAAAGCCATAAAACATACCTACCGGCTGACCTTCTTGTGTAATGTGTGTTAAATACGAACGTTCTGCCCCGTTGGTTAAAATGGTACTGGCACCACCCATATTCAATACTTTATTGCGGTTAACCGCAATGTTTCCGCTTAAGCCTAATGTAAAATCCTGGTTCTGGATAATTCTTCCGTCCAGCTGTAAATCAAAACCTTTATTTCTGATTTTGCTATCCGCCAGATTGGTCAGGATAGATGAGGTGCCTGATATTGCCGAAAGTGGCTGATTAAATAACAGGTTATAAGAATAACTTAAATAATAGTTTGCAATAATATTCAGCCGGTTTTTAAACAAACTGATATCTGCTCCAAAATTGTACTGCGAGGTTGATTCCCAGCCCAGGTTGGCATCCTGAATGGAATTTGGCCAGATAGCGGTCGAAATTGCATTTCCAAAAATTACACCACCCGGTGCGCTCATCTCCTGCTGCGTTCTGTAATTGGGAATGTTGTTGTTACCACTTAATCCCCAGCTGGCCCTTAATTTAACGGTTGATTGCTCGCCCAGAAAACCATTATAAAAATCTTCACCCGAAAGATTCCATCCTGCTGCTACTGAAGGAAAGTTACCATATTTGTTTAACGGGCCAAATCTTGATGAACCATCCCGGCGGAACGAACCTGTTAAGAAGTACTTCCCATCATAATTATAGCTGAAACGACTAAAGTAAGATAATAAGGTAGTCGTAGCCTTTGCAGTTCTGTTCGATCCATCGGTTATCAAGGTTAAGAAAGCTGCATCAGCACCTTTATCCGTAATTTCACCGATCTTATCATTCTGGAAACCAGTTGCAGACAGGCGGATCAAATCGCTGGTTGTTTTTTGAGCAGAATAACCGGCTAAAACATCAAGCTTATGCTTACCGAAGGTTTTGTTATAGTTTAAAGTAAACTCGCCAAGTTGATCTACCTGACTCAATGTTTGCGCAATGGCATTGGCTGCCCTAATCGATTCAGGAGAATAAGGGGCAGTATTTCCGCTGCTTAAACTGGTTGGCAAATAATAATCATATTTTTCATTATAAGTCTGCGTACCTAAATTGGCTTTAAAATCCAAGCCCTCTATAATTTTATAAGTGGCATTTGCATTATAGGTACTTCTACTCCCTTTTCTGGAAATTTTTAGCTGTTCTACCGTAGCCAGTGGGTTTTCAGGATTCTGAATACCGAATTCTGAAGCAATAGCACCCATCCCAAACTGGATCGGGTTTCCATCCGCATCTCTTGCTGGTAAATAAGGCAGGTAAATTAAAGCCGACATCATCGGACTTAAGTTATAACGCCCTTCCTGCACCTCCCGGTTATCATTTTGGGTGTAAGCAATATTGGCTCCCACACGCAAACGCTCACTTACCTTACCATCAATATTTGCCCTGAAATTGGTTACCTTTTGGTTGGTATTGGTCACAATACCATCATTGTTCTGATAACCGCCACTCAAAAAGTACCTCACGTCTTTGGTGCCACCAGAAAATGAGAGATTATGACGCTGAAACGCCGCGTTCCGGTATAATTCATCCTGCCAATCGGTATTGTAAGTTGCCGGAATAGCTTGCTGGGTAGTAAAATTATATAAATTAGCTGGGATACGGACACTACTTCCATTACCAACATTAGCAACGCGCGTCTCATTATTATCACTAAACATCGCATCATTCCACGTTTTGCCTGAGTTCACCCATAAATCTTTATAGGCATTATTACGGCCATCAATTAATAACTGAATAAATTGGTTGGCATCTAACAATTTAACTTTTTTGGCCAGCTGGGAAATTCCACCCTGAACATCGTATTCGAACTTTCCTTTTCCATCTGTACCTCGTTTTGTCGTGATTAACACTACCCCACCCGAGGCCCTTGAACCATAAATAGCTGCAGAAGCCGCATCTTTTAAAATATCGATGGTTTCGATATCCTCCGGATTAATGGCCACGTTGTTGCCCGCAGGATAGCCATCAATTACGTACAAAGGATCGGAACTGGCGTTAATAGAACCAATACCCCTTACCCTGATTTTAGTGCCTGAGTAAGGTGCACCACTGGTTTGCGATACCTGAACACCTGCAACTTTACCCACTAAAGCCTGGCCTACTGTAGGCGAAGTTAAGTTTAATTCGCTTGCTTTAACACTGCTAATGGCTCCTGTAACATCCGATTTTCTGATCTTTTGGTAACCGATTGCCACTACCTCATTGAGTGTATTGCTGCTTTCTTTAAGCTTAATATTGATGGTTTTATTACCTGATACGATAACTTCCTGTGTATCAAAACCAACAAAAGAAAAAACCAGTGTGGCGCCATTGCTGACCTCCATCGAGAATTTTCCGTTGCCATCGGTAGAAGTTGTTTTTTTGGTTTGTTTATCGTAAACACTAACGCCGGGAAGTGGTTGTCCCTTCTCGTCGGTTACAGTTCCGCTAATGGCAGCAAAACGGTTGTTAAGCTCTGTGGCCAGAACTAATCTGGTATTGCTCGAAGCCATGGCGGCCGGACTGCAGGCTGCGAGCAAACCAACAGGCAAAAGCAATTTCCTGCATGCACTTTTCATGCCTGCGGTGAAAAAAAATGATGTCATCTTTTTGTGCTTAGTAATAGATTTTTAAATGGTATTGGAGTTTGTGTTTTTGTTTGGCAGAGCTGTAGATCTTGCATTTACATAGGCTTATCCTTAAAGGTTAACAACTTATTTCCTGAGCGTTCTACGGCGACAAAAGTATAAGTGTATTTTTAACACTATGTATCCGTTATGTTAACTCTGTGCAAAGATCTTCGGGCTATTTTAAGTTTACATTAAATCTGACAACAACATACTCATCCGTTTTATTAATGCCTGAAGTGGTAACATCTGCTTAATGTTTTTTTAATAGCCAAACCTTTATTTTGCCATAAATCCTTAATGAAAGTCTTCTATCCTTTTTTAATTTCCTGCCTGTTTTGGCAGGGCTTACAGGCGCAGGATAAACCCGTTCAAGCCTATCAATTAATCAAAAGCAATAATGCCGTACAGTACAAAAACTATTATTTGCTAACACTCTTCAAACAATTGCCCGGGCTTAACAAAATGCTGAAAGAAAACAGCAGGCTGAGAAAATTTGCCGATGCCAAAAGCGCGCAGGTAAACGAGGCATTAAAAAACTGTAAAACCGATATGAGTTGTTACGCCAACGCCTTAAAGTTTAGTACCGAAGAAATTACAGCTATTGGTCAGGAGTTGAGCAATAGCTATAACGAAAATAATGCACTAGGAAAGCTGGTAAGCAATCACCTCATTCCTTCGGGCTGTTATACCTTGTATGCTGGCGAGACATCCAAAAACTTGCTGGTTAAAGCCTGGGAACAAGATGCTAATGCCTTAAATTACGCCATTGGCGTTTATGTAGCCGGCAATAAGCCCAATTACCCCAAAATAGATTCGATTAGCTTCAGCATAAAAGATAAAGAATATGCAGAGCTTACTGCCGCCAATGCCTTATTGGCTTTGCAGCCTCAAAATGAACTCTTTTTTGAGCCTGCATTAAATTTTGCACTGGTAGCTTTAGAGCTGAATGAAAGAAATGATGCTGCAGATTATGAACCAATGGTTAGCGGTGTGAACCAGCCAGCCATTAACCAGATTAAAAAAACCGACTGGAAAAAATATCCTTATAGCGTAATCCTGGTTCCGGGGGCAGGTCCGGAAGATAAAGAAACAGCCTTAAGTGCCGGAGGGATGATCCGCTGCCGGTTGGCGGCCATACAGTACCTGAACGGACAGGCGCCATTTATCGTGGTATCTGGCGGACGCGTGCATCCTTATAAAACTAAATTCAGTGAGGCATTCGAAATGAAAAAATTTCTGATGGAAACCCTGCAAATACCTGAAAGTGCTATCATTATAGAACCCCATGCCCGCCACACCACGACCAACATGCGCAACTGCGTAAGACTGATGTTCAGGTACGGCATGCCGGTTGAGAAGCCGGCTATGGTTAGTACGGTTAAATCGCAAAGCTATTACATTACTACAGTACTTTTGGAGCGTTGCAAGAAAGAACTTGGCTATTATCCCTACCAAAACGGGAAACGTTTAAGTGATACCGAATCAGAATTCTATCCGAATACGACTTCGCTGCAGATTGATTTCGATGAACCTTTAGACCCTTAAGTCCATGAAAGCTTTAAATCCGATATGGCTGCTGCTGGTGACGTTTTTTATTGCCAGCAACAGCAAAATTGATGGGAAAATCACTAAAAGCACTACGATCGATTCGCTGGGCGCCTGTCAGGGTATTACCTGTCAAAACGGGCGGTATTTCCTCTATGGTGACCGCGAGGTTGGTGTAATGCGCGAATATAAACTCGAAAAAGATTCGTTAAGCGATCAGCATAAAGAATACCGTTTTACCCTAAAAGGTAAGAACACCATTAAACACCCTACAGGGATAGCTCATCACCCGGGCTTGCCTACCTTTGTAGGTAATTCAGTGAGGCAGAATGAGGCAGGAACGTTATGGAAAGCAGTAATTAACTGCATTAACTGGGATGGTTTTTTAAAAACCGGAACATTAGACGGCAATTTGCTGCAAACCATTGATGATGATGCCTGCATCCAGGGCGCAAGGCCAGAGTATGTTAAATACAAAGGAAAATGGTATGTAGCCACCGCCGACTACGGGAACAAGGCCAACGAGGTTCGCTTACTAGATCCGCAAGCTTTGGCAAAAGCGGCTAAAACCAGTGAAAAGGGTGTAGTGGTTGAAAAGTTTACCTGCTCACCATGGGTGCAAAACCTCCACTTCATTGCTAACAAAGGCATTCTGGTATTAATCCAAAACCAGATTGAGGGACGGAAATGGCGCTTAACATTCCTCGATCTGGAGCAATCGATCGCTACCGGACACGAAGCTGTTTTGGACGTAATTGATACCGATAAACCGGATGAGCTGGAAGGTTTTACCTTTACTGACCAGAACGGTAAGGGCATTGCGGTGAGCTCTTCACGCAAGAACAATGTAAGCTTTATGGTTTTTAACTGGAATAAATAAGCGCCTGGCCGCTGGCAATACTCCCAGTCGTACAGAACCATTTGCACCGCATCGCTTCTTCTTTACTTTCCTTTTACACATCTTCACCGTATCTTTATTCAATACAAAAAGGAGAGACATATGAATACTGAAAAAGCCATTCTTGCCGGCGGTTGTTTTTGGGGAGTAGAAGAATTGATTCGCCACTACCCGGGCGTAATTTCAACTGTAGTTGGATATACCGGCGGGGATGTGCCCAATGCTACTTACCGGAACCACGGAACGCATGCTGAAGGCATTGAAATTACTTTTGACCCAGCCATTTTATCATACCGTAAATTACTAGAATATTTTTTCCAGATCCACGATCCGACCACACGTAACAGACAAGGAAACGATATTGGCGCTTCTTACCGTTCGGCTATATTTTTTGCTAACCCAGCCCAGGAAGCTACTGCGAAGGAGTTGATTGCCGAAATGGATGCCTCAGGTATCTGGCCGGGAAAAATAGTAACTGAGGTTGTACCTGAAACGGCTTTCTGGAATGCTGAAGAAGAACATCAGGACTATTTGCAGAAAAATCCTTACGGCTATACCTGCCACTTCGAAAGGCCAGACTGGAAGCTGTAAATCAGTTTGGCGCGCAGAACCGGATCGCCACAAACACCTATAAAATAAGAAGGCAATTTTCGTGGAGAAAATTGCCTTCTTATTTTAATTAATCATCGTCGTCTTTTTTCTTCTTTTCGAGGATAACAAAAGCGCTGCGTTTCGGTGCTGGCATTACGGATTGCTCACCCTTAACCGATTTCCATACCACTTCGTTTAAATCTAAATCCGGTGCCGAATCTTCCTTGGCAAAATTGAAAAGTTCCGATCGTCTGCTACTTTCGTTAACTGCCACATTCCGGGTGTCTAAATCAATAAGAGGCTGCAATACGTTGTGGGGGGTAAAATCAGGCTTTGCCGTAAAACATTCATACAGAGGCATCGCACCGGCGTCGTACTGGCTCATAGGCGGCAATCCTAAAATCAGTTCCATGGTACGTAAAAAACCTGAAGTAGAATACATCGTGTGCACTACCGCATTTCTCTTTACGTATGGACCGATTACATAAGCCGGAGAACGGTGTGCATCTACATGGTCTGGCCCGTTTTGCGCATCATCCTCTAAAATAAATACAACCGATTCATTCCAAACCTTACTGTGCGAAAGGTGTTCAATAATACGGCCTACGGCTAAATCATTATCGGCAACAGCGGCCTGAGGAGAGTATTTACCTTTCTTCTGCCCGCTGGTATGATCGTTTGAAATGCGTAAAGTATTAAACTGAGGCACCGCACCAGCTACCAGTAACGAATCGAAATCGTGCTGCCAGGCATCTACACGCACCTGGTCTTTAATATCCATGTCAAAACCCGGAGAAGCCGGACACATGTGCCCCTGCAACGATTTAATATTGGCTTTATCGTACGACCCAAACTCGCCATAACTGCGGTAGCTTATTCCTGCCCGCTGGCAATAATCCCAGATAAAGCCGCCTTTCGGATAGGTTACAGGTCTGCCACCTTCAAAAGTGGTACTGCCGCCACGGGCACCATAACTGGTTGGCCATGTTTTTTCAACCACATCGGTTGCATAAGCTGCCATGCTCCAGTTATGCCCGTCTGCACTAACTTCGGCATCTACATAAAAATTATCCAGCAGTACAAAGTTCTCTGCCAAAGCATGTTGGTTAGGTGTCACTTTACGTCCGAAAAGGGTTAGTGATGAATCGCCATTGCCTTTTTTAATGTCGCCCAACACCTGGTCGTAAGTGCGGTTTTCTTTAATAATATAGAAAACATGTTTAATCGGTGATTTTTCGCCTTGTTTTCTGGGAATCGGATTTCCGTCCTCACCATCAGCGGTTATGGTCTTTTTATCGCTGAAGGGGGTATTGGCATAAACCTGTTTGGTATACACCTTCAACTGCTCTGGTTTGGGTGCATCGATAAAAGATAAAGTGCCTTTAAATAACCCGGCAATATACTGCAGCCTGCTGTTGGCCGTGCTTCCCATATGGTAATCACTGTTATCAACTTTCGATACAGGTTGTGGTCCTTTAGGGTTAGCCATCGAAGTATTCCCTTTACCATTGGTTACCAAAACTTTCGAGCCCAAAACCTTAACACTGGTTGGATACCAGCCTACGGGAATAAAACCCTGACTCTGGCTTACACCAGTTTTGCTTACATCAAAAACGGCCAGACAATTGTTATCAGCATTGGCGATGTACAAGGTTTTTTCGTTAGTGCTCAGGGCCAGTCCATTGGTGGTTGAACCCGTTAGCTGTGTAGCATAAAGTGTAGTAGAAATGGTTTCAATTACCTTATTGGTCACCGTATTCACTACCGAAACTGTATTATCGCTTGCATTGGCTACGTACAGGATATTGCCTTTTTTATTCAGCAAAAGCTCATTGGGATGGTCGCCGACCGGAATATTCTGAACGATGCTTTCAGCTAATAAATCGATTACAGCTACCGATTTTCCGCCCCAAAGCGAAACATACAATTTACGTTCATCCGCAGCCAGCGTACAGCTATAGGCAATGGCCGGAAGCTGAATCCGTTTTAAAATCTTTTTCTCCGCCGGATCGATGATATACAATGCACTGTCCTCTTTGGTAACCGTGAATAATTTATCATTGTTTTTATTAACTGCAATTCCAGCAGGGCATATTTTACCTTTCGGCCAAACGGGTCCCAAAGTAATGGTATCGCTCTTACCCAGTTTATTATTTTCTATATTAAAATCCAGTATCCAGTTATCATTTCCGCCTGATGCATACAGGTGTTTTTCATCTTTACTAAAAGCTATTCCATACCAGGATTTAGCCAGCACCTTCTCGTCGATGATTTGCTCTGTTTTAGGATCAATTAGCTGGAGCGATTGCGTACTCTGGCCGTTATTGGTAATGGCCAGGTACTTCCCCGATGCACTAAGCTGCATATTTAAAGGCAAATCACCAAGTTGTACCGAATGCCCGGCCGGGCTCAGCTTCCAGCCATTGGGCAATAAAATCTGTTGAGTGACTTCATTTTTACCGGGCCACTGTGCAAAGCCCTGGTGTACCAGGAGCAGACTAAAAAGAATAAGGATATATGATTTTTTCATTGTAATGATTTTGAAAGATTACCGGTGAAGATTAAAGTTGACCAATGCCCTGATGGTGTAGCCATTGCCCGAAGCAATGTTGCCAATTTCGCGGATCGCTGCAGATGAGGCAACCTGGCTCCGCGTAGCGTAGAATACTGGTCCTCCGGAGATGGAGAATGAAAGTTTACTGTGGTTAGGTTCCAGATTAACAGATGGCCCGATTAACAGTTTCGCCCCTCCTTCTGCTTCGTCTTTCTCCCAAAAACCTTCCAAATCCTGACCAAGGGCTTCGAAACCCAGGTATAACGTACCCGAAACACGGTGCTGAAAGCCAATACTGGTAATGAAATCAAGCCTGTCCCGAGTCTTGTCAAAAGCCTTTTCAAAGCGAAAATTACCAGCCATCCGCCAGTTGATACGGTCGAATGAGGCTGTAATGCGGCTAATGGCAGAACCCGTGTTAGACCAATCTCTGCTTAATCCTAACCCTGCTCCCAGCCTAAAGCCCGAAACAGCTTTACCACCTATCAAATCCCTGATTACCTCGGCCTGCTCTGCAGAGGCAACACCACCACCATTGGCAAAGCCCAGGGATGCAGTAGCATACAGTGTTAAACGACTACCTAAATAACCCTTAACCCCAAATTGCTGTCCCAACCCATCGTAACCAAATTGCCCCTTTGTGCGTTCGCCATAACTACCCGAATAATGAATATTCCAGCGTGGATTTTCGGCAGTAAGGGTATTTAAGGTAAATAAAAATGGCTGTGCAGCATCACCACCTATTTTTAATTCCTGATTAACGGTTGCCTGGTTCTGAGCCGAACCCTGAAGTGCAAAAGCAGCTAAAACAGCCGCAAAAAATATCTTTTTCATTTAAAATTCCTAAAGCTGCTAAAGTTTGGTTTCGTTTAATAAGGGTGATTGGCTTGCGTTTACCTGATAAGTTTTTATCTTATCATTTTCATCAACTTCTACAATCCGGTAGCCTTTGTAAGCTGTTCCCCAGTTGCCGCCAATATGTGCATCAAAAAAATGCGGCAGCTTATCAGTATAAAATACAGCATCTAAACTATGGTCGTGGCCATGAAATACAGCCTTTACATTCGCATAGCTGTGTAAAAGCTTAATGGTATCTGCACATTCAACAAAAGGACTCTCAGGAACCCAAAAATGTGGCGGGATATGCAATACCACAAACACCGTTTTTAAATCCTTAAACTTATCCAGTTCCTGCTTCAGGAAATCATTGTTCGGGCACAGGTAAGCACCTTTGGTATCCGATGTATTGGCCAAAACAAAACCAACCCCGTTTTTTTCGAAAGAAAAGTTATCCTCATAACCAAAAACCGATTTCCAAAGCTGGGTATCCGCATGGTCGTGGTTGCCGGGCACTGCATAAAAAGGAACTTTTAAACGGTCGTAATAATCCTTCTTAACCTCTTTGAGTAATTCAGGCCTGTCGTGTACCAGATCGCCATTGATAATTACAAAATTTAGTGGATTTTGCTCATGCGCCTGGTTAAGCCATTTTACTATATTTTCGTGATGAAGCTTAAACTCAGTTCCCGGTTGACCGTAATGCCCATCGGATGCGATTGCAAAACGAAGTTTTGGCCCTTTTCCCGGTCTGAATGGAATACTGTTTTCTTCAGCAAATGAAGGGAGAACTGGCGATAAGCCAGCAACTACTGCAGCAGCCAGGCCACTTTTTAGAAAAAACCGTCTGTTAGACATAAGCATGAAATATGTTTTGTATTAAAGTCCAATATTAGTTTGGCAGGACTTCTTTAACATAAATTTAATGTTATGTTTGGGTTAAGCGCAGCGTATTACTGTATCAATTTTATAACAAAGAACCATGGCTAACATAGTTCCCCGCTGATTCATCTGATGAGCATGCAGAAAAATACCTGCTTCGGTTGTGGCCCGCATTACCCATAGCAACATATTCCATAGTATCCGTGCCGCCGTGGCTTAAAAAGAAAATGGTCTGTGGGAGACACAGACCATGGTTTTTATCTTAAAAAATAACGATTGCCTGTTTCACCATTAAATATCCCGCGAGCGCAAATAAAAATATGGCGATAGATTTATTGATAATCAGGCTGCTTAAGGCAAATTTTTCCTGAATGTAAGTAGCAAAGTGTGCATATAAATACAGTGCCAGTGTTGATCCCACCCCCGAACCCAGACTAAAAATTACCAGTGAAAGGTAATCGGTCTCAATCCATTGATGTAAAATAACATAGTTACCAAAAAATAGCCAAAACGGGATTTGAACAGGATTGAGCACGCCTAAAATCAATCCATACAGTACACTTCCACTCCGTTTATCTTCTTTGGTATTACTGGTTTTAGGTACTTTTTTCCGGTTTTTCCAGGTAATGGTACCCATTACCAGAAACATTACGATCATAAAGCAATCAACCAAAGTGCTCAGCCGCACCTCGCTAACCGCCTCATTCGGGTTAATATCGCTCATGGCCCAACGGGCAAAGCGCATCATACCGAAAGTAAAAAACACCTCAACACAAGAAAAGGATAAAATGAAATACCAAACCTGCCGCATACCTTTATTAATGGCGAGCTGTGCAACAGTGAGATTGATGTTGCCTGGAGGAATATACCCCATAGCGTTAAGGATAATGCCTATGAAAAACGTTAGAAAAAGCATTGCCGAAATTATGGATTTAAATTTAAATGCGCAGCCAAATATTTTCCGGTATAAGAATTTTCTAGTTTAACCAAATCTTCGGGTATCCCTTCAAACACTACATTTCCGCCACCATCGCCACCTTCAGGACCGATATCGATTACCCAATCGGCACATTTAATCATATCCATATTGTGTTCGATAACCAAAATGGTATTGCCTTGTTCAATCAGCGTATTCAAAGCTTTTAAGAGCTTTTTGATATCATGAAAATGCAAGCCGGTAGTTGGTTCATCAAAAATAAACAGCGTTTTATTGGCATTATTACCCTTAATCAGAAACGAAGCCAGTTTAATCCGCTGCGCCTCACCACCTGATAAAGTATTTGAGGATTGCCCCAGGTGTACATAGCCCAGGCCAACATCAACCAGCGGATTTAACTTATTGAGAATCTTTTGTTCGTCTTTAAAGAAATCGACCGCTTCATCAATGGTCATATCTAAAATTTCGGAAACATTTTTTTCTTTATAGGTTACATCCAATACCTGTTGCTTAAAACGTTTACCGTTACAAGCTTCGCAAGGCAGGTAAATATCGGCCATAAACTGCATTTCAATCTTTACCTCACCTTCGCCCTGGCAAACATCACAACGGCCACCCTCTACGTTAAAAGAGAACGCAGCAGGCTTTAACCCGGCGGCCTTTGCAGCGGCCTGTCCCGAAAACAGCGCCCTAACATCATCCCAGGCTTTAACATAAGTAACCGGATTTGAACGGCTCGAACGGCCAATCGGGTTCTGATCCACAAGTTCTACTGCACTTACCAGGTCGTAATTACCAAAAATACCATCGTAAGCACCAGTTTGTTCACCGGCATAATTTCCGATCGCTTTTTGTAATGCCGGGTATAAAATCTTTTTAACCAAACTGGTTTTTCCAGAACCTGAAACGCCGCTTACTGCGGTAAATACCCCCAGGGGAAATTTAACATCGATATTTTTCAGGTTGTTTTCCCTTGCTCCCTTAATGAGGATATGATCTTTCCATTTACGGCGTTGTACAGGGATGGCAATTTTCTCCAGTCCGGCCAGGTAACGACCTGTTAAACTGTTTTTATCTTTTAAAATTTCTTCGTAGTCACCACTAAAAACCAGGTTACCGCCATGGGTGCCCGCCTCCGGCCCGATATCGATAATGTGATCGGCTGCACGCATCATTTCTTCTTCGTGCTCTACCACCAAAACGGTATTGCCTACATTGCGCAGCGAGAGTAAAACTTCAATTAATTTATTGGTATCGCGTGGGTGCAAACCAATACTTGGCTCATCCAAAACATATACCGAGCCCACCAAACTACTACCTAAAGAAGTGGCCAGGTTTATTCTTTGCGATTCTCCGCCCGACAAGGTATTGGACAACCGGTTTAAGGTAAGGTAGCCCAGGCCAACATTGTTTAAATACAGAAACCGGTTATCGATTTCGGCCAAAAGGCGTTTGGCTATTTTAGCATCGTTTACACTTAATTTTAACTCACTAAAGAAAACCAATGCTTTCGAAAGCGGCATTAGAACCACATCAATAATCGATTTTCCGGCAATCTTAACATACGATGCATCTTTGCGCAGGCGCGAACCCTTACAATCAGGGCAGGTGGTTTTACCCCGGTAGCGCGAAAGCATTACGCGGTACTGTATCTTATAGGTCTGCTCTTCCAGTTCCTTAAAAAAGGCATCCAATCCCTCAAAATATTGATTTCCCGTCCATAATACCTGCTGTTCCTTTTCGGTTAAAGCGCTGTAAGGCCGGTGAATCGGAAAATCGAATTTAGGGGCAGCTTTTACAAAATTCTGCAACCATATCCCCATTTTTTCACCACGCCATGGAGCAATGGCATTATCGTAAACACTTTTACTCTTATCCGGAATTACCAGGTCTTCATCTATGCCAATTACATTACCATAACCCTCGCAACGTTTACAGGCACCGTAAGGGTTATTGAAAGAGAAAAAATTAGGTGTAGGCTCTTCAAAACGAATCCCGTCCAGTTCAAACCTATCGCTAAAATGTTTGGTTTCACCTTCGGCCTCAACATAACAATCACCTTTCCCTTCAAAAAAGGCAGTTTGGGCTGAATCGGCCAACCGGCTTAAGGTTTCTTCTTCCTGGTTGGTTACAATCCGGTCAATTAAAATCTGAACCGTTTTATCGTCAGTCAGTTCAACATCCTTAAAACCGGCATCATCCAAGATCCCTTCTATCTTCTCGATTTTATCGTTAATGCGCACCCTTAAAAAGCCCTTTTGCAATAAAATAGCAAGTTCTTCCTTAATCGTACGGTTATTATGCGGATATAACGGACAATAAATCGTCACGGTTGTATCCTCAGGCAAGGCATTTACATAATCAACCACTGTGCTTACCGAATCCTTTTTTACCTCTTTGCCCGAAACCGGAGAAATGGTTTTACCGATACGCGAAAAAAGCAGTTTCAGGTAATCGTAAATCTCGGTCGAGGTACCTACTGTTGAACGCGGGTTAGCGGTAATTACTTTCTGTTCAATTGCAATGGCTGGAGCTATTCCTTTAATATAATCTACATCAGGTTTATTCATCCGGCCCATAAACTGGCGGGCATACGAGGATAAACTTTCTACATACCGGCGTTGCCCTTCTGCATATAAGGTATCGAATGCAAGCGAAGATTTGCCAGACCCCGACATGCCTGTTACCACCACCAGTTTATTTTTTGGAATGGCTACATCGATGTTTTTAAGGTTGTGCACACGGGCACCTTTTATAATAATATTTCTATGCGGATCTTTTTCGGCCTCTTTTTTGCTCATGTATTGTAAAGGATATAAAGGTATAAACCCAATAAAGTATTTTGGGTTTTAAGAAGATACAAAAATAGGGTACTGAGGTGGTTAATTTATTTTTTAACATTTTATTTTTTGCTTTTTGATAAAAAAATAACTTTCTTTGAACATTAACAACCTCAAAACCAAACTAACACATTTCAAAAAACATAGGAGAACAGCTATAGAAATTATACATCTACAAATTAATTTTTAGCAAACAGTACGGGATTTAGTGTAGGTAAACCTATGAATTTACAATCATATAATGATCAGGACCTGGTAAAGGTATATATTGCCGGGAACGAGAATGGATTGCAGGAACTTTTAAAAAGGCATAAAAGTAAAATTTATACTTCTATCTACTTATTGGTTAAAGACCAATATCTGGCGGAGGATATTTTTCAGGATGCTTTTATAAAAGTAATTAACACCCTGCGGTCGGGAAGGTATAACGAGGAAGGTAAATTTTTACCATGGGTAATGCGTATTGCGCATAACCTGGTGATCGATTACTTCAGGAAAGAAAAAAGAACCCCCATCATCACCAGTTCTGATGGAATGGATGTATTCAATATGCTACACTTTTACGATGAAAGTGCAGAAGACAGAATGCTCCGTGATCAAACCCATAAAGACTTAAAGGCAATGATCCATTTATTGCCCGACGAGCAGAAAGAAGTGCTTTTAATGCGTCATTATGCAGATTTAAGCTTCAAAGAAATTGCTGATTTAACCGATGTAAGCATCAATACAGCCCTTGGCCGGATGCGTTATGCATTGAGCAATCTGCGCAAAATGCTCAAAACAAAGGAAATGATCCACAAAGGGTAGCGTAATTGTTACAAAAAATGTAGTGCCGGTTGAAATAAAGCATCTGAACTATCGTTAAGTTTATAAAACTTATCGCAATTGCTTATGACAAAAACCTCTACATCAAAAAACAATGTAAATTTACCTACCCCGAACATGTTTCAGCCTAAAATGGATATCGAATCTGATGCAGAAATCGACTTATTTTATGATCAGATCAAAAGTAAGTTAGATAGGCTGGCTAAAAATCCGCAAGATGAAACCATCAACAAGATTTTAGCTTACAGCAGGTCACTATAAAATTTACACTAGTCAAAAAGGTTGTTCCACAGGGTGGGGCAACCTTTTTTTTATGCCGTCTGGTCAATGGTCAATATTTCACAGTCAATAATCCGGTTGCCGATCTACCATTAACCACCGGTTAAAAGTCAACTACTTACCCTCTGCTCCCCGGATAAATGGCCTAATTTTTACATTCCTTTAAAATAAAAAGCGCTACCTTTACATAGTGTAATTTTAACACTAAGCGCAATGAATAAGAACTTACTTCCACTCACTTTAGGCGGTTTAGGCATCGGCATAACAGAATTCGTCATGATGGGTTTGCTACCCGATATTGCAACCGATTTACGGGTGAGTATCCCCGAGGCCGGCCACTTAATTTCTGCCTATGCCCTGGGTGTAGTAATTGGCGCTCCTTTACTGATTATGATTGCCGGTAAATATCCGCCAAAAATGATCTTGATTGCCCTGATGATTATGTTCACGGTTTTTAATGCATTTTCGGCTTTCGCCCCTACTTTCAATACCTTATTTATAGCCCGGTTACTTTCTGGTTTACCCCACGGTGCATTTTTCGGCGTGGGCTCTGTAGTAGCCAGCAGAATTGCCGAGAAAGGAAAAGCAGCTCAGGCCGTATCGCTTATGTTTATGGGCTTAACCATTGCCAATATTATTGGGGTGCCTTTGGGTACTTTTATCGGGCATAACTTCTCATGGCGCATATCTTTTGCCGTAGTGGTATTGGTTGGCCTGGTTACTTTATTAAGCTTAAAACTTTGGTTACCCGCTTTAGCAGCCACCAAAAACCGCGATTTAAAAGCAGAATTGAGTTTCTTCAAAAAACGAGATGCCTGGATTATCATTTCCATGATCTCTATTGGTACCGGCGGCTTGTTTACCTGGTATAGCTATATTGCTCCTTTAATGACCGAAGTGGCTCATTTCTCCGCCAATGCGGTAACTTATATATTAATGCTTGCCGGTTTAGGTATGATGTTCGGCAATTACATTGGTGGTCGTCTGGCTGATAAATTTTCACCGGCTAAAGCTTCTGCTGCTTTACTAATTACCATGGTGGTTACCTTAACCATCGTCCACTTCGTTTCGGCCAGTCAGCCATTGGCATTAATCATGACTTTTGTAACTGGTGCGGTATCTTTTTCGCTGGCAGCCCCCATCCAAATGCTGATGATCCAAAGTGCTAAAGGCTCCGAAATGCTCGCAGCATCGGCAAGTCAGGCAAGCTTTAACATTGGTAATGCATTGGGTGCCTTTTTTGGTGGCCTTCCACTGGTTTATGGCTTCGACTATACCTCTCCCGCATACGTGGGCGCTGCAATGGCCCTGGTAGGTGCTTTCTTTGCCTTTTGGTTAATTAAAAGCAATAGCACTAAACCGGCTCCCAAGGCTACAACTACCGAAGAGGAAGAAACCGAAGAGCAATTTGTAGTGATGCATTAGGTTTTAGGAACATGATCCCGAAGCTTCCCATACCGGAGTCCTACACAAGCTCCGCAAAAGCTTTTGGCCCGGTTAAAGTTTGCATTAAGCCCTAGCGTGAGCGCCCATCTTCTGCTAACCATAAAATTAAACCTGGTTTCTGCAGATAAACCAACCGTACGCTCTTTCACCACCTCATATACATCGCGACTGAACAGGCAAAAGAAAGTGTTGCAGGTGTTGTACAAAAATGCTCCCTGGTAAACCCGCTCAGTATAGGCCGGACCGGCTCCAAATTGCAGGTTAGCGTAACGATTAAAGGTGTAACTTTTACCTAAAATCAGTGCCGCTTCAGCTACACCCTGCGCAGGTTCATAGCTGTAAATTTGCGTTCCAGTTATTGCAGACGACTTAAGCGCGATGTAACTGGTTTTACGCTGCAGATATAAATACACATCTGCATAACCTCCACTTTCACTCCCAACACCAATACCAACACCCAAACCATAATAGAATTTATCTTTTTTAGCCAGTGAATCTTGCTGGGCGGAAGCAGCACATCCAATCCCAATAAACACTAATGTTACGGCAAATTTTCTCATCACCTTAAAATAACCTGGAACCAAATACCAAACCTACCCCTGCTGTAGCAAAAGTTTTTTGCCCGTTCGCATTACCGTTAACCGATAAGGAAATACCTACACCGTCCACAAAGCGAAAAACATATCTCGCTTCAGCAACAAGGCCTGCAGCATTTTTTTGGATAATTTTATCTCTTGTACTATCACTATTGGATTGATCGTACTTTTTAAGGTCTGCAATTACTGCTATACCACCTCCAAATTCCAGCCGATTACCTGCGTTAAGCTTAATCCGTTTACCCAATACTAATGCAACTTCCGAAAAGCCGGGAACTTTTTTCTCCTCTCCACCTACATTCACTTCGTAAGTTTCCTGCAATACAGAAGATATTTTAAATTTGAGATATGAATTAGGTTTGTTGTACCCTGCAAAGCCTGAAATCAAGGGCTTTTGCAATGTTGCAGCACCGAACTCCAAACCGAAACTTATGGGATTAAAAAACTGATCAGTATACGTTTGCGCTTTAACAATACTGCTCAGCAAGGTTAAAACCGATAATAAAATAATCTTTTTCATAGCTATCTTATTTAATCCTTTTAAAATGATAAGCAGAATCGTAAGACAGACCTACACCGATAAACAATAAAATCGCATCGGAATCATCATAAGCATGATTTAAGATAAGACCTCCATCATTAGCCAATCCTATCCGTGTCTTTTCACTTTTAGAACCGCCTAAAATGTAGGGGATTCCTTGAAATTCGACATATTTATTCCCTAAAAGCAGCAAGCCTCTTGATTGAAGCTTTGCCGATAGGGTTACCGTATCTACAATTAAACTGTCTTTTTTAAAATTAAACCTGACCTGGTTATTCTCCAGTACTTTTACCTCTACTGCCCAGTTTTCTGCGGGTTTAAAATCAATTTTCCGTTGGCTGATATATTGATGAAACCGCTCTGTTTCCCCCTGATAACGGAGCATCTCTGCGCCTCCAGTTTTGGTATAGGCCAGGTCGGGAAACAGCTGATAGGTGCCTGATAAATGATCGAGTTCCTCTTCTTTTAATTTAACTTTATGATGCCTGATCAGCTTATCCGAAAAGGAAGCACAGCCCGAAAAGATCAGGCTAAATGCGAAAGCGTAAAGGCTCCACCAGGCGGCCAATAGCTTTGAATTTGAGATTGACGTATTCATTCGACGAGTTTTAAATTGTTTACCAAAGCTAAAACATCACCTCAGGCGTCATTAATCTTAAAGATTATATCAGTCTCAAAAAATATCGTTAAAATAAAATCAAGAGCCCGAATCAATAATTATAAATAATAATTACTACATTAACTCTACAGAATAATCCTTTTAATTATTAAAAACCAGCATACTGAACCTAAAAATTAATCTTTATGGATAATCAGCAAGCGGTATTCTTTCAGGCCATTAGATCGGCTCTGCCCGAATACCAGAACCTGGCACTGAGTGTGGCCGAAGAACTGGGCATCAGCACCAACGAAGCCTATAAAAAAATCAGGGGCGACAGCAACCTCACCCTGCAGCAGGTTATAAAACTGTCTGACTGTTTTAACGTACCTTTTATATATAGTCCCAGGCAATCTTTATCGGTTACCTTCAATTACCTCAGCGTAAATGAAGACCTCAATATGGTTAATTACCTTAAAGACTTGCTCGATAACCTCAAGGCCATTAAAAACAGCAAGCAAAAGCACATTACCATAACCACTGATGATATTCCCGTATTCCACTTCTTTAAATACCCGGAACTCACCAGTTTTAAACTGTTTTTCTGGGCAAACAGTGCCAATCATATCGAAGTTCCGTTTAATTCGACTTTCCTGTCAGAAGAGATTATTGAAATATCCAAAGCCCTGCATGCAACTTATTTAGAGATTCCAAGTACCGAAATATGGTCGAAAGACACCATAACCGGCACGCTGGAACAAATCAGGTATGCTTTTGAAGCGGGACATCTTAACGATACCGGGCTGGCTGTTAAAATTGTAGAGCAGGTAAAATATTGCCTGACCGATATGAACATGTACGCCATTGGCAGCAAAAAAACAATCGATCCAAGCCATACTTTTAACTGGTACAACTGCGATGTGCTGGGCAGCATTTCCTATCTTGTAGATTTCAAAGACCGTATGGCTTGCTATAACCGCTTCAATACTTTTAATTACTTGCGTACCGAAGACCAGTCTTATTGCCTGCAAACCAAAAAATGGATGCAGGGACTCGTTATGAAATCGGTTTCCTTTAGCGGCCAGGGCGAAAAGCACCGCAACAAGTACCTGTATAATGCTTTTGCCGAGTGCGATCAATTGTTGCAGGAAATCAGCCAGGTTCAGGGCTAGCGCTAATCTGGATGACATCTCTTATATTTGCCCATGCTTAAAAAAGAACGTTATAAACTTTTTGTAGAACACTTTTCGGCCAAGCAGCCAGATGCCGAAACCGAACTGCATTACAACAATCCGTACCAGCTTTTAGTTGCCGTAATTCTCTCAGCCCAGTGTACCGATAAGCGGGTAAATATGGTTACCCCTGCCCTGTTTCAACGTTTTCCCAATGCCAAAGCGCTGGCAGAAGCTACACCCGATATCGTTTTCGATTATATCAGAAGCATCAGCTACCCCAACAACAAAGCCAAACACCTGGTAGGCATGGCCAACATGTTGCTTAATGAGTTTAACGATGTAGTTCCTTCAGGGGTGGATGATTTACAGAAAATGCCGGGTGTTGGCCGCAAAACTGCCAATGTAATTGCATCAGTAATTTATAATGCGCCTGCCATGGCAGTAGATACCCATGTTTTCCGTGTGGCCAACCGTTTAGGCTTAACCAATGGCAAAACCCCGCTTGCAGTAGAAAAAGACCTGGTTAAAAATCTGCCCGAGCAGGACATCCACATTGCCCACCACTGGCTTATTCTGCACGGGCGCTATGTTTGCGTAGCCAGAAACCCCAAATGTGATGTCTGTGAAATTACTTACATGTGCAGGTATTTTGAACGTTTAACCGCACAAAATGAAAGGGATAAATTAAAAGCTTAAAAAAATTATTTTCACTTTACTATTGACATTAGCTAAAAAACAGCTACCTTAGCTAAATATATTAGTATTTTAAATATCAACATTCAAGTATATTAGCCGATAATCGTTTATATTTACGCCGTAATGAAAAAAGAAATGAGCACTGCAAATCCAGATAAATTAAAAGCCCTTCAGCTTACTTTAGATAAGCTGGAAAAATCGTATGGTAAAGGCACCATCATGAAACTTGGCGATACTGCCGTTGAAGCCATAGAATATATTTCAACAGGATCAATCAGTTTAGATATCGCTTTAGGTATCGGTGGTGTTCCAAAAGGCCGTATCATCGAAATTTATGGTCCGGAATCTTCTGGTAAAACCACTCTGGCAACCCATATTATTGCCGAAGCACAGAAAAAAGGTGGTATTGCGGCCTTTATCGATGCAGAGCATGCTTTCGATCAGTTTTATGCTAAAAAGCTGGGCGTTGATACCGATAACCTTTTAATCTCTCAACCAGATAATGGTGAGCAGGCACTCGAAATTGCCGATAACCTGATCCGTTCGGGCGCTATTGATGTAATTGTAATTGACTCTGTTGCGGCCCTGGTTCCTAAAAGTGAGATTGAAGGCGAGATGGGCGACAGCAAAATGGGTTTACATGCCCGTTTAATGAGTCAGGCACTACGTAAATTAACCGGAACAATTGCCAAAACAGGATGTTGCTGTATTTTCATCAACCAGTTGCGCGATAAAATCGGTGTAATGTTCGGTAACCCCGAAACCACAACTGGTGGTAATGCCTTGAAATTTTATGCATCGGTACGTTTAGACATCCGCCGTATTTCACAGATCAAAGATTCTGACGAAGTTTCTGGTAACCGCGTTAAAGTTAAGATTGTTAAAAATAAAGTGGCCCCTCCTTTCCGTATTGCAGAATTTGACGTCATGTTTGGCGAGGGTATTTCTAAAAATGGCGAGATCATCGATTTAGGTGTTGATTTCGGCATCATCAAAAAAGCAGGTTCGTGGTTCTCTTACGGTGATACCAAATTAGGACAAGGCAGGGATGCGGTAAAACAATTGTTAAGCGATAACCCTGAGCTGGCCGATGAACTGGAAAATAAAATTAAAACCGAAGTAACCGGCGATAGCCTGGTAGAAGAATAAGCCCTTCCACACTTCAGTTTAAAACATAAAAATGCCCTCCTGAATCATCTTCGGGAGGGCATTTTGTTTTAAACGGGTTGAGAACTGTGAAGATCCGGCTTAGTTCTGGCTAAAAACAGCACTGAAATCTTTGGTTACATAAACGATAACCAACAGTGCGGCAATAACCAAAGCACCCAATATAATTACACCCCAGCTCCCCTTAAGTTTATTTTTATCTTTCCTGATTAACCAGTACAAAAGGCCAATTAAAGGTATGGCACAAACAATCCAAAAAATTAACGATGCTCCACTCATATAGTTTTATTAGTCCGAAGTTCAGAGGTCCGAAGCCGGAAGATTTAACTGGCAGTTTTAATTGCCGTTTTTAATTATGCTATTTTTATTTAATAACCCAAAGTCCAAAGGTAGATGAACCCGCAAACTTCTAAAATTCCATCCTGGCCATCGGCGATACTTCCTGACCTACAAAATCATTAGCCAGAAATTTATGGTAACCCGCAATGGCAATCATGCCTGCATTATCGGTACAATACTGAAATGCCGGCACATACACCTTCCAGCCGAGTTCATCAGCGGTTTGCTGTAAACCATTACGCAACCCTGAATTTGCCGAAACCCCTCCGGCAATGGCAATTTCGTTAATACCGTATTGTTTTGCTGCTTTCTTTAGCTTGTTTAACAAAATCTGCACAATGCTGTGCTGCACCGATGCGCAAATATCGTCTAAATGCTCAGCTATAAAATCAGGGTTTTCCTTTTCCTGTTTCCTGATAAAATAAAGGATAGAAGTTTTAAAGCCACTAAAGCTAAAATTCAACTCTGGTATTTGCGGTTCAGCAAATTTAAACGCCAGCGGATTCCCCAACCTGGCATGTTTATCAATTAAAGGACCACCAGGGTAAGGCAGGGCTAACAGTTTCGCCGTTTTATCAAAAGCTTCTCCGGCAGCATCATCCAGCGTTTCGCCAACAATTTCCATATCAAAATAATCCTTTACCAGCACAATCTGCGTATGTCCGCCCGAAACAGTTAAACACAGGAAGGGAAAACCAGGTTTAGGATCATCAATAAAATGCGCCAATATGTGGGCATGCATGTGATTGACAGAAATTAAAGGTATATTTAAAGCTAATGCAAAAGATTTTGCGAAAGAAACACCTACCAGAAGCGAGCCCAAAAGACCAGGTCCACGGGTAAAAGCCACAGCAGTAATGTCCTGTTTCGTAACCTTTGCATCAATTAAAGCCTGCTGTACAGCCGGCACAATATTTTGTTGGTGTACCCTCGAAGCCAATTCAGGGATTACACCACCATAATTTTGATGAATTGTTTGGTTTGCAATAACATTGGCAGTAATTTTGCCGTTGTTACAAATAGCAACTGAAGTATCATCGCAAGAGGACTCGATAGCAAGTATAACAGACAAATTATTAATATTTAAGCTGCAAAATTATTAAAAAACTATTTAAAATACTCCTTTGGGTAATTGCATCAATAATTTTGCTGCTTGCGCTTCTTATTTTTTCGCTACAATTTAAGCCCGTTCAAACTTATTTTGCGCAGAAAACTGCTGCATACTTATCAAAAGAGCTTAAAACCACCATTTCCATCAAGAGTCTTTACATCAAGCCTTTTAAATCCATCGTTTTAGAAGATTTATTGGTGCTCGACCTTCAAAAAGACACTTTGTTGAGTACGCCCCGGTTTATGGTCGATATCAATCAGCTATCTATTGATAAGCGGATTATCGACATCAGCACGGTTCAGATCAACAATGGCCGTTTTTTCCTAAAGGATTTCAAAGATAAGTCTTCTAACCTCGATTTCATTATAAACTATTTCGATTCTGGTAACCCCACTGTAAAGAAAAAGAAAAGCAAGCCTTACGATATTACACTGGGCCGCATTATTTTAAACAAATTTGCTTTCAGGTATAAAAACTTCGCTGCCAAAGATACGACCCTGGGCAAAAGTGTAAATTTCGAAAACGTGGATGTTAAAGAACTTAGCGGCATTTTTGAGGGGCTCGATACCAAAAACCACCTGGTTAAAACGAATATCAAAAACTTAACCCTGAAAGAAAGAAGCGGCTTTTACCTTAAAAACCTTACCGCACAAACCACTATTGACAGTAATGCCATTGAGCTGAAAAACCTGTTGCTCGAAACCAACCAGAGCCGGTTAACCAATTATTACCAGATGCGGTTTAAAACCTACAAGGATTTTAACCACTATGTAGATAACGTACGCATGAAGGCTATCTTTAAAGACAGCCACATTACCTCGAGAGATATCGCTTTTTTTGCTCCCGAGCTCAGCACCATGAAACTCGACCTTGATGTTGACGGACAGATTACCGGGCTGGTGAATAACCTCAAAGCCAAAAAACTTGCTTTAAAAACAGGAAAAGCGACCTACATTAAGGGCGATTTTATATTAAAGGGATTGCCAAAATGGAAAGAAACCTTTATGGACCTGAAAATTGAAATGGCAGGCTCTAACAAGGCCGATCTGGATGAAGTGCTGGCCGGCATTACCAACAGCAGGAAGCAGCTGGTTCCGTCAATTGTAAATAAATTTGGCAACATTAACTTTAACGGAAGTTTTACTGGTTTTCAGAACGATTTTATTGCCTATGGCGAGTTTAAAACCAAACTCGGCCGCCTGGTTTCGGATGTAAACATGAAGATCGATAAAAACGATATTCCTACCTACACCGGAAACGTGAAGAGTTATGATTTCAACCTGGGTAACCTGGTTAACGAAAAAAGCCTGGGCCGGATCAGCTCTTCGCTATACGTAAAAGGCCGGGGTACGGAACTAAAAAACCTGACCGAAAAAATAAATGGTAATGTTGCTTATATCGACTTTAACCAGTACCGATACCACAATGTAAAGATCGACGGCACCTTTGATAAAAAATATTTCGATGGTAAACTGAGCATTAACGACAAGAATGTAAAACTGGTATTTGATGGTGGTGTAAACCTTAACCCTAAGCTGCCGGTATTTAATTTCAATGCCACCATTTCTAAAGCACGTTTAAAGGCCTTAAAGCTGTTAAAAGATTCGCTCATGGTTGATGCGAAGTTTAAGACCAATTTCTCGGGTACCAACCTCAATAACATTTCGGGTAAATTATTAATTGAGGAAGTGAGGTTGCAGAACCCTAAAGGTATTTACAGTGTAGATTCGGTGCAGTTAACTGCCAATGGTACCGGCGCCAACCGCGTGCTGGATATCCGTTCGGATATTTTAGATGCCAGTATCCGCGGCGAGTATGACTTAAATTCCATTGTTTCCTATTACAAAGCCATTGCCAAAACGTATATACCATCGTTAAAGGCCGATATTATTAAATACAAAAACCAGATTTTCCAGTTTAAACTGGCGGTTAAAAAATTTGAGCCCATTGCACAGATATTTGTCCCCGGCCTCGAACTGGAAGAGGGCGCCACCTTTAACGGCGATTTTGATTCGCGGAACAATACCGCTGTGCTGAATGGTTTTATTAAAACACTTAAATACAATGGTGTGGTGGTAAACAACATCATTCTCGATGAAAATACAACCCCTCAGCAACTGCAGTTGATTGTTACTTCAGACCGGGTACAGCTTAACGACAGCTTGTTTATCAAAGATGTAAACGTTTCGAACATCCTGCGTAACGACAGTCTGGCTTTCAACGTCAAAATGTCGAATGCGGATGAAGACAACCAGCTCGATTTAAACGGCCTGGTAGAGTTTACCAAAAACCAGGATACCACCGCACGCCTGAGTGTGCTCCCTTCTATTTTAAAGATCAACAACGAAGAATGGCGCATACAGGAAAAAGTGCGTATTGTGCTCAACAACGGCAAAACCGAAATTACCAATTTCGACCTTACCAACGGAAAGCAGCAGGTAACTATTGACGGGTTGATTTCGGAAGACCCGAAAGACCTGATTACGGTAGGCTTTAAAGATTTTAACCTTAAAACCCTTAACCCTTTTACCAAGGGTGCCGGTATTAAACTGAGTGGCAATGCCAACGGTAAAACCAATTTGTATGGCATACTTAAAGCACCCCGCGTAAACGACGACCTGAAAATAGATTCGCTGAAGTTTAACGAGATCTATATTGGTACGCTTACCGATACTTCTTCTTACAACAATGCCACCAATAAAATTGATGTATTTACCCGCATCGTAGCAGAAGATTCGGAAACTTTTAAACTGACCGGCAACCTGAACCTAAAGGAGAAAGAAATAGATCTGGCCATAAAAATGAACGAAAGCAAGCTTACCATTTTAGAGCCTTTCGTAAAACAACTGGTTTCTAATTTAAGGGGAAATATTTCTGCCGATTTAACCGTTAAGGGCAAGTTCGATAAACCACAGATTAACGGTACGGTAGCGCTTGATAAGGGGCAAATGATGGTAAATTACCTCAAAACCACCTATGTCATTACCGATGAGGTGCAGGTGAACAACAGCATCATCGATTTAGGTGAAGAATTTAAACTGGCCGATCTGGAAGGGCACGAAGCTACTGCATTAGGTACTGTAGACCTGAACAACATTAACTACCCTACGTTAAACGTAACGGTAAATGCCAACAGTTTAATGGCCTTAAACACTACATCCAAAGATAATTCGGTTTATTATGGCCGGGCTTACGGTACAGGGGTATTTAAATTTACCGGGCCTACCAATAAAATGAAAATCGATATTAAAGCCAAAACCGAGAAAGGAACGGTGTTCAATTTACCGTTAAACAGCTCGGAAACCATATCGGATAAGGAATTCATCAATTTTGTAAGCCGCGATTCAACAGTAGCGGTTAAGAAAACAACCAATTTTGATGGCTTAACGCTAACCTTTAAATTAACCATCGACCCCAATACCACAGCCAATATTTTTACTACGCTGGGTAATCTGAGTGGCAAGGGTAATGCAGAACTGAACCTGAACATCAACAGTTTTGGCGATTTCGAAATGTCGGGCGATTACATTATCGAAACAGGAAGTTTTGATTTTACGGCACAAGAGGTCATTAACAAGAAATTCGAAATCAGACAGGGCGGAACCATCCGGTGGACGGGTAACCCTACCGCAGCCCAAATTAACCTCAAAGCGGTTTATGCGCTCAGGGCAAGTTTAAATGATTTGTACAAAGCAGCTAACCGCGATGCAAGCAGCAATGCCAACCAGCGGGTAAATACAGAGGTAGAAATGGGTTTAACGGGACTTTTATTAAAACCAGAGATTAAACTCGATATCAATTTCCCGGCACAGCCTTCTATCAAAGAGGAACTGCAAACTTATTTCAGCGATCAGAATAACCTGAACCTACAGGCCTTCAGTTTAATTATCAGAAGGAGCTTTGCCCCCGGAAACGGTGGCCAGTCTATTGGTAACCAGCTGAGCTCAACGGCTACCAGTACAGCAACCGAGCTGGTATTTAACCAGTTTAACAATGTACTTTCTTCGTTAAACTTAAACTTTGTCGATCTGAACGTACGTTCTTTAAGTGAAGCCAATGCATCATTTAAGTTCTTTAACGACCGCCTGATTATTAATGCGGGTATTGTTGACCGTAACAGCGTAAACGATTTTACCATTATTGACTTTGGTAAAGATAACGTGGGCAGAGAGGTGGAGGCGGTATTCCTGATCAGGAAAGACGGAAGCTTAACCATTAAAGCCGCCAATAAACCACCTACACAACAAAGTATCTTTTTAAACAGCGGTATTAGTTCAACAGCCAATGTAACCTCGTTTGGCCTGGTGTACACCCAGCAGTTTGATACCTTTAAGGAGTTTATCCAGAAAATTTCAGGTTCTTATCGCCGCAACTTAAAAAGGAAACAGAGCGAAACACCGGTTAAAACCAATAAATCGCTGAATAAAGATGTGATTATTAACCAAACCAAGGGGAACCAGCGGCGGTAAAGCCAACCGATCGGCTGGCAACATAAAACCTCCCGGTAAAACACTTTTCGCGGCTTGCGCGCGTTTAAAGTGCCAAGCCAATTACCAGCCCCTTAGCATCGCCACAAAAAAGGCCGGCATTATATGCCAGCCTTTTTTTATGGGTTTCAATCGGCAGAATCAGTCCGGTAATTAAACTGAAAACAGCCCGGGTTAACCCGGCTATCCTTTCATAATGGAGTGACCCATTTTATCTCTCTTGGTTGTTAAATAACGTTCGTTATGCACATTACTGGCAATTTCAATCGGAATGTTTTCTACTACTTCCAAACCGTAACCAATTAAACCGGCCCTTTTGGTTGGGTTGTTACTCATCAGGCGCATTTTGGTTACCCCTTCCGATCTTAAAATCTGTGCACCTACCCCATAATCGCGTTCATCGCCTTTAAAACCAAGTTTAATATTGGCTTCAACGGTATCAAAGCCCGCATCCTGTAAGTTATACGAACGCAGTTTATTAATCAGTCCAATGCCCCTGCCCTCCTGGTTCATGTACACCACAATGCCTTTGCCTTCTTTTTCAATCATCTCTAAAGCTTTGTGTAATTGCGGACCGCAATCGCAACGGCATGAACCAAAAATATCGCCGGTTACGCAAGAACTGTGTACACGTGCTAAAATCGGTTCATCAGCGCTCCACTCGCCTTTCGAAATGGCCAGGTGGGTCGCATTATTATCCAGTTGGGTATAAGCCGTCATTTTAAAATCGCCCCAGGCAGTAGGCAAAGCAATGCTCACCTCCTGTTTAATCAGGCTATCTAAGTTTAAACGGTAGGCAATCAGGTCTTCAATCGAAATAATTTTTAACTGGTGTTGCTCGGCAATTTTAAATAAATCGGGAAGACGGGCCATTTCGCCATCTTCTTTCAGAATTTCAACCAGTACACCTGCAGGTTTCATGCCAGCCAAGCGGGCTAAATCTACCGCCGCTTCGGTATGGCCTGCCCTGCGGATTACGCCGCCATCTTTGGCAATTAAAGGAAATATGTGTCCCGGCCTGCCCAATTCTGCGGGGTCGGTTTTCGGGTCTACTAAAGCCAGCATGGTTTTAGAACGGTCGCTGGCCGAAATACCGGTGGTACAGCCATGGCCAACCAAATCTACCGAAACGGTAAAATTGGTTTCGTAAGCTGCTGTATTTTTACCCACCATTAAATCGAGGTTAAGTTCTTTACAACGCTCTTCGGTTAAAGGGGCACAGATTAAACCACGACCGTAAGTAGCCATAAAATTGATCACCTCAGGGGTTGCATTTTCGGCAGCCGTTAAGAAATCGCCTTCATTCTCTCTATTCTCATCGTCGACAACAATAATCACTTTACCAGCTTTTATATCTGCGACAGCTTCTTCTATTGTGTTTAATTTTGTTTGCATTTTATATAGCATTATGGAGGAAAACGCGGCTAATCAGCTGTAAACAGGTTTTTATGCAGCAGCGCTAACTTGTACAAATGTACAACCTTATTAAGCAATATTTGGATTAAAATATCATTTGTAAGTAAAGGAAATCGGACTACTTTTCCTTCTTTTTAAACACTTTAAGCAGCATCTGCTTGTAATAATTTACATCAAAAAGTGCCGAATCAACCGTGGCTTTATAGGTTAAAAATGCAGCCAGAGGTGACAGCACAATAATGGCCATCCACATGCCCAATACCGGGTTCAGGTTACCCTCCCTGGCCGATTTTTCGGCAACAGTGGTAATAATGTGGTACACCAGGAAAAACGAAATGGCCACTACTACGGGTAAACCCATCCCTCCTTTTCTGATAATGGCACCCAATGGCGCACCGATAAAAAACAGCAGGATACACGAGGCCGCAAGGGTAAATTTCCGCTGGTACTCTACCGTGGTAAAAATAATCTCGCCGGTTAAATCGGTTTGGCGTGGCGCCCAGTTGGGCACATGCTGCATAATATTGGCTACCACATTGGTGGCATTATCAAGGGCCTGCTTGCGCGATCCGTTCGGAATGCTTTTCAGCACCACATCATCAATTTTGGCTGGTGCAGCTTTTACCTTCGTATAACCTTTGGTTACATTAAACTGCTTAAAGTTACTGGTTAAATTCTCGATGGTCCGCATCTGTATGGTATCGAGCTGTTTGGTCAGCGAATCGCGTTTGCGCACAATGCCTTTCAGGTTTAACATCGGGGTACTGTTGCCAAATGCATTGGGGTCGGTTTTATTCCCGTCAAAGGATGACATATCGAAACGCGGGGCAGTTTCTTTAAACCTGCGGCGCGAGAAAACCTGCCGGGGGTTATACATGCCACTGCTGCTGGCCTGCTCTTCGTATTGTACACCGTTTTTAAGGCTCAGCACCAGAAACTTACCATCGGCAGTTTTTTCCATCTTGCCTTCTTTGGCCAGAATTACTTTCGGAATGCCGTTATTTTCTTTATGATCGTAAATCATAATGTTGTGCAGCGTACCATCTTCTTCTTTCGAATCGACACGGATGGCATAACCGGGAATGGCATTGTTAAAAACGCCCGGTTTTATCAGGAAAGAGAGTTTTTTATTCCGGATATCGTACAGCAGCGAGCCGAACTTTAAATTGGCTTTAGGCAACATGTAGTTGGCAAAGAAAAACGACGATACGGTAAGAATTAAAATCACCACAAATAGCGGACGCATGGCTTTCTGCAACGAAATACCAGCCGATTTAATGGCCACCAGTTCGTAGTTTTCACCCAGTGAGCCGAAAGTCATGATAGAAGAAAGCAATACCGAAAGCGGCAGCGCCATCGAAACGTTGGCTGCCGAGGCATAATACATCAGCTCCAGGATGGTGTACCATTCGAAGCCTTTGCCAATGAGATCATCAATCCATTTAAAAAGAAAAAACATTAACAAGATGAACATCATTACAAAAAATGTTGCAATGAATGGTCTCACGAATGCTTTTATTAACAGAAGATGTAGTTTTTTCACCCTACAAAGGTAAACAATGCGCAGCTAATATTATGCACCCAAAACACTTATCAGATAATCGATCTGGTTATCCCAGATTAATTTTTTCTCGGCCATCAGCTCATCGGTAGTAAAATCTGTAATCGAGAGGGCTACATCATTGGTCAGTTCATCCTGCACAATTTCCATCTCAAAATAACACTGAGGCTCATCATCCAGCCATTTAAATTTGACCAGTTTATTTTCTTTAACCGAAACCATTTTTGCTTTCAACTGCTCATCATCCCAGGTAAAGGTATATACCTGATCGCGGAAAACCACATCATCGGCAAACCATTGCGATAAACCATTGGGCTCGCTTATAAAACTGTATAATATTCTTGGTGACGATCTAACTTCGTACTCTAGTGTAAATTTTTTCTTTTCTGCCATGTTAGTACACTACCAGAATAATTTCCGGATTATTTTAAATGTTATTTTTCTAAAGAAAGGTATTTTATTCTATATCTGCAACTCTTATCATTTTTTTGCTCAACTACCGTAAATAACGGGTTCGTTAGTTCATTTTCCAGTGATTATTATGCAACTTATTTATGGGTTCACTGGTTATTCCGCTCGCCGCCGCGGGGCGCTTTCTTTTCCCTTGATGGGGAAGAAACAAACCTGATTGTAGCGAAAGCATGCCTGCCGTAAAAACAATAAGTAACAGACGTAACTGAAAGGCCTGGATCTGTTTTATCGGCTCATTGCCGCCAGGGCTAGTCCTTTTTCCTGCGAAAATCTTCTATGCCGGAAGCAGGGTGCAAAGGTGACCACATAACGAGAGCCGTCATTCCCACGAAAGTGGGGATCTTAATGCTTTCGCTATTACCCCGTTAGCACGGGCTTTCTTCCGCTCATCGCCGCGGGAGGCTCTTTCTTTTCCCTTGATGGAAAAGAAACAAACCTGAGCGCAGCGAAAGCATGCCTGCCTTTAAAAAACAATAAATAACAGGGCATAACTGAAAGGCCTGGATCTGATGTTGGATAAAATCGTCAAAGCTTTTACAGCGGCAGCGCAAGCCCTGACAAAGGGTCGGGAAAGACACACTGCCTTGGGCAGTGCGGTTTGAACGTTTGTACACAAGCTTTAACGTTTTCTCCTGCCATCATCTCCTATGCCGGATAGCAGGGCGCAGAGGTGATCCCATAACGAGAGCCGTCATTCCCACGAAAGTGGGGATCTTAATGCTTTCGCTATTACCCCGTATGCATGGGCTTTCTTCTGCTCGCCGCCGCGGGGGCTCTTTCTTTTCCCTTGATGGAAAAGAAACAAACCTGAGCGCAGCGAAAGCATGCCCGCCTTTAAAAAACAATAAGTAACAGGGCATAACTGAAAGGCTTGGATCTTTTCTGGTAAAAACCTACGAAAAACTTAATTGCGGCAGTTCCCAGGCGCTTACCCTTACTCTTTCCAACGCACGCGCTTGATCCTGCCTTGGGCAGTAGGGGCATGAAAGTTAGTGCACAGTTTTTCGTGCTTTTTCCTGCGAAAATCTCCTATGCCGCATAGCAGGGTGCAGCAGCTTACCGCGACATCAGTCATCCCGATTCCCTGAGGCAACCTCGCCCCAAAATCGGCTGATGGTGCCCTATCCTTAAGCTTTTATTGAGTCAGGCTTAACCCGCCAACCGAAAGCTTCTCAAAGCCGGGGCATGGGTAAGGGAGACCAGCACTTAACTTTACCGCATGTTTAACTCAGTTAATACCCAATAAGGTACGAAGCAGGGTCAAGTTAAACCTGGCTGAAAGGTGGCCCGAACGTGGAGTAAAGGTGGAATAAAGGTGGGGTAACTGGATATTTTTTGGAGTTCTTTAACCGGAGTGATTCCATTGGGTGATCATCCTTTTTGCTAAGCTAAATATACTAAAATTATGGCGATCTAAAATGGCATGATTAAAATTAAAAGACCATCTGGAAGCAGGTTAAAACCCACCCCCTTCATTTAAATTTACTGTGCATAAGCGCTTTAAATGTTTTTTCACTTTTCTTTTTAATGAAATGATAATTTATCCTATATTTGCAGCTCTTAAAAATAACCACATCGGTATTTACGTTATTCAGTAAATATTGACCCGGCGGGGTAGCTCAGATGGTTAGAGCGCAGGATTCATAACCCTTTCAACACCCCTCATTAAACGCCAAAATCAAGCTTTTTTCAGTAAAAAATAACTTTTGATCTGTGAATGAGAAATTTTATTTCAATCTCATTAGGGATTTTTAGGATAGATATTTAATAGTCTTATATGCACAATCTACAAAATCGTGTATACTACACCACAAATTTCAGCTAATGACAATTTAGCATCACGCTCATACGTGTATTTTTATTATAACAAAAAACATTATAAGTTTTATAATGGCAACAAACTGAATCTTCCCATATTCCCCAATCACGCCAAAACAATTAAAGAAAGAGCCAAATTACTCCATAAGCTACAACAGGAATACACAAAGGCTTTAAACAACAATTGGAGCCCAACAGTATCGCCTTTTTTAGATGAGGTATTGTCAACTCAAGTCGCCTTTAATAGGGTCTTAGAAGAAAAGCTGCAATCACCTTACAGCAAGTTTTACAAAAGGGATTTAAAAACAGTTTGTGAACAATTCTTAAATTCTTTATCAAAGGAATTTTTAGAGATGAATATTAATGAGCTGCCTAATTCAGCAATAGAAGCCTTTTTAAACCAATTTAAAAGCTCTGGAAGGCACTACATGAATAAAAGACGCTCCTTATCAGTGTTCTTTTCAGAGCTCGCTAGAAAGGAGTTAATAGGAAAAAACTTAGTTGCAAAAACATCTAAACAGAAGATAAAAGCCAAGTTACATGAAATCTACAAGGACGACCAGTTAAAGGGTGTATTGGGATTTTTAGAAAATAATTACTTTAATCTCTACTTATGTGCATTATTAACTTACGGATGCTTACTAAGGCCTCACCAAGAGGTTAGATTTTTAAAACGTAAACATTTAAATGATGATTTATCGCAAATTCAATTATCTGGTTCAGAAAATAAAAGCGGTAGAATAAGAACGGTTTTTATTCCAACATACTTACAGCAAATTTTAAATGGGCAATTGAGTAACATAGACGATTTGGTAACCAACATTTTCACCAAATCCAATGAACCATTTAATGATGACTATTTTAAAACTCAATGGTCTAGAGCCAAAAAACAGATGATTAAATCTAATCTTATTACAGCAAACCAAACTTTATACTCGTTCAGACATACAGCTGTGGTTCAAATTTACAGAAGAACTAAAGATTTAAACATTTTACAGCAACTTTTAGGCCACTCTAACATGATTGTAACCTTGAACTATTTAAGAGGTTTGGGAGAAGCTACGAATGAAGATTTGAAAAATACTATGCCAGATCTCAATATATTCTAGCTGATTATTAAATAAGTTGTTAATGTTATATCTTTATACCATAACAACTTATTTAACTATCTCACTCATGACTGAAAAAGAAAAGGAACTTAAAGCTTTCAACCAATGTGCCGATGCGTTGACATCGTTAGATAACAAATCTATTTACAAAGTTTTTCAATTATTATCAATTCATTTTGATTTTGTGACAAAAGTTGAGGAAACAAAAAATGATGATCCTCAGCCACAAAAACTAATTCAATTACCTGAAAATATTAGTGTTCAAAAAACAAAATCTTCAACGGCAAAGAAAAGTATCAGTAAGACAAAAAAAGGGGGCTCAAATAGCTCTAGTGAACCTATATTTTTAAGTGATTTCGATTTCATGCCAAAGGATAACATCTCTTTAAGGGAATTTCTAAATAAATATAAAGCATCAAGTAACTTAGAAAGAAATCTAGTTTTCTTATATTATTTTCAAGAAAAATTAAAGATGACTGGTATAACAACTAGCCATGTTTACAGTTGCTATAGATCACTAGGCCTCAAAATCCCAAAATTCCCATCAACTCTTAACGATACAAAAGCTCTTAAAGGGTGGATTGAAACATCAAACTATAACGATTTAAAAGTGACAAGAACAGGCATAAACCATCTTGAGCACGAGCTAATAATTAATGATTGAAACTCTAACGAATCATGAATTTAGACAAAATCATTGAGTTGTTGATAAATGAAAATGCGACCAAATCGTTAATAGCACAAACATTTATTTGGTATCATTTCAAGAATAATAATGAAGGCTTAACTATTGCAGAAATAAACAATTATTTCAAAATAAATAATCTCACTAAATACAATTCTACATATTTAAAAGAAGATCTAAAAAAAAGCAAAAATATTACCAGAGAAAGTAAAAGTCAGAAATATACTCCACTTTATGCATTCATTACTCAAATGAATATAAAGTTTCAAGATCTGAACTCCAAGACAGAGGAAATTTCTACTGATGAGACTATCATTCCTTTATCATTAGTAACAAGTACACGTGGCTATATATTAAACTTAAGCAATCAAATCAACGCATCATACCATTACAATATATTTGATGGCTGTGCTATTCTAATGAGAAGGTTACTGGAGATATTACTAATACATTGCTATGAAGCCTGTAATAAAGACGATGACATTAAAGAAAATGGTGGTTTCAAAAAACTTAATACAATAATAAATCAGGTTATTCTAGATAAGCCATTTAACTTATCAAAGGATGTACAAGAGGTCTTACATGTATTCAGAGAACTTGGGAATTTTTCAGCCCACAGAATTCAATATAATGCCAAAAGAGCAGATATAAACAATGTAAAGCTTAAATACAGAGTTACAATTGAGGAATTATTATATACAACAAAATTTAAAAAGTAGTTATTTTCTTATATGAATCATCCGTTGAGATTTTATTTTGAATTAATTGAAAAGGGAGAAATAAAAAAAATTACCTCGGATTTTTTTCATGTAGATGGGGTCAAATTACAATATTTCCAAGACTATGGAGAATTTGTAAATGTACAATGGATTAAATCATCGAATAAATATAAGATATCAATTTTCAAGTCAGATAATGAACCTAACGAAATTGATTTAACCTTAAATATGTACCTTAATGATATCCTGGAATCTGAAAACAATAAAATAAAGGAAACCATAAGAGCTGAAGTTTTACATAAAGACCAACACTTGCAGAATACATTTTTAGCCACATTAACCAAAGAGATTAACTATTTAACCTACCTTACACCTAACTTAAAGAGCACAATTGTAGATACTATAATTGCTAATCTCAACTTACTCAGCGAGTTTATAGAAAGCTACAGCACAGTTAAAGTTTCTTCAATTATCGCTATCCAAAAACAAAAATTAAAGTGGTTAGGTAAAATCAATACTTTGGCTACCCTTTTTTACGACCTATCTAATGAAGATAATAATCTAAAAAAAAAATTAATTGAATACGACAACACAATTTTAACAAATTTCATAGTTCAAAATTTTGTAGATGAATCTGGAGATACCTTTTCTGAAAGCACTATATATACTTACTTAAATGAAAAAAGAGGTGATAAGAGAGCAAAAAAGGAAAAGCTTTTAATAAGAGAAAGCCTAGAATGCGGCATACCATTTGAGGAAAAGCCTAGCGTCCGTAAGGTTAATAAAACTTATAAAAGCTGTGTTCAACAAATTTCACTTCCTAAACACCAAAATCCCGATAATTTAAAGTAATGGTCTAAAATAGTCTAATGAGACTAATGGACTTTAAAATTTGAATTTACTTTGCATTAAGTGCATTGTAAATCTGATTTGATGCACCTGCATAGAGGTATGCTTATTAATCAGGACAAATTTTATATAAAAATTATGGAAATAAATAAACTAGACAATAAGATAGCTTCAATTAAAGATTTAAAAAATGTAAATGCAATAAAATACACTAAGATAAGAGAAGCAGTCGAAATTGCAGATGTTGCAGATGTTGCAACGTTGCAAGCTATAGAGGACACTAACACCCCTCTTATTCCCAATAACGTTTTTGAAGATTTACCAGATATTTTAAAGTCCAGCACAAAGATGTTTGACGATCCAAGACAAAGGGACATCTATTTGACTGGAGCATTAGGTATTTTCAGTGGCTGTATACAATCCGTCAGTGGGTACTATCATAATAGCAGGCTCTACCCTAATCTTTATGTTTTTATTACTGCTCCTGCTGCTAGCGGAAAAGGTGCTCTAGCTCATACCAGAAGTATAGGAAATAAATATCACGAAGAATTAAAATCAATAAAAACTGATGGTGCTAAAAAACTGCTTTTTATACCTGGTAATTCCAGTTCTGCTGCTATTATGACATCTTTAGAACAAAATGGTGGAAAGGGCATTTTCTTCGAAACTGAGGCAGATTCATTAAGTAATACATTTAAAAATGACTGGGGCAACTTTTCTGACTTTTTAAGAAAATCATTTCACCATGAACCAGTGAGCTATTCAAGAAAAAATAATAATGAGTTAATTGAAATTGACGAACCGAAATTATCTGTTGTGTTATCTGGAACACCTCATCAAGTGAAGGCTTTGGTTAAGGATGCAGAAGACGGCTTATTTAGTAGAATCCTTTTTTATAGTTTCAAAAGTAATGCAAAATGGGAAGATGTTTCACCCAAAACTGGTGATCGAAATATATTTGAACATTTTGAAAAATTAAAGACTGAAGCATATCAAGTAATTATTACTCTTAACCAGTATGAGTCGATAAATTTTGAGTTACAAAAACATCATTGGAATGAATTGAATTCCACACAGGAAAGTGTACTGCAATATGCTACAAATAATTTTAATAATAATGCTAGTAGTTTGGTCAAAAGAATGGGGGTTATGTGGTTTAGAATCGCGATGCTGTTAACAGCATTAAGAAATTATACTGGTATTAGTGAAAATGAAAGTTTGATATGCTCAGATATAGACTTTAGATTAGCAAAAGATTTAATTTCAACTTATAAGGAGCATATTTTCGAAATTTACTCTACATTATCGACAAGCAATAACGATTCGATAAATGAGCTAGATTATAAGCTATTAAGCCTGCTACCTGCTGAAGAATTTAACCGAAAGGATCTGATTAAGATTGGTGAAACATTAGGGCTTAAAACAAGAAAATTAGATGACTGTATTTCTCTATATCAGAAAGAGAAATTCATTAAAAAGGTGAAACATGGAATCTTTATTAAAATAAAATAATTGCAAAGCTTGCAATATCTGCAATTTGCAATATTCAAGAGGATGTACTAGGCATCCTCTTTTTTATTTTTAAAAAATCCGCGAGTGATTGCATCATATTACCCACACAAACTCCCCCTCTTAATCTTGAGAGCGGTTGACGGGCGGCTTTAAATTCTAAATTAAAAATAATCGCGAGAATAATTTTTTTAAGCTATCAATTAATCCAATAAACGATAAACAAATGCCATTACTTATCATTAAATTGCTTTAAACTAATATAGCTATTAATTCACTTCACTTTTACTAATCCCCAACTAAAGCTGTCGACAAACGGCTCTTATCAAAAATCAAATAAATCCTTAATATGAAGGTTTAATCCTTTAGCAATTGCAGAAGCAGTAGAAATGGTAGGATTTGTATCCCCAAGCTCAACATAAGAAATCTGTCTGTAATCAATACCAGAAAGCTCAGCCAACTTTTCCATAGAAAGACCTTGATCCTTTCTAAGTTGCCTTACTCTAAGCCCAAAAGCCTTTATAGCCGCTTCATCTCTAATATTAATCACGACACCAAAGGAAAGGCAATATCTATTTAAATATTATGAAGTATATTTCATATTATTACTTTTACATTAACAATCTAATCAATAACGTCATGCGGAAATTATTATTTATCAATTTTATTATTATCGGATTTAGTGTACTAACCTGTAGTGCGCAGAAAAATTTAGGAGTAGAAAAGTCTAAGTTAATGGATCAATTTTCTAGCGATAAATCAAAAGAGTTCTTAAGTGTAGGGAAATCACTAGACAATCAAAGCTATGTTACTTATCGAGATGCAGAACGGTTTAAGTTGAGATACATCTATCATTTTGATAAGGCAGGGATTTGTATTTCTGATGGCCTAATTATGCCTAGCGTTAATTATCCTGACTTGATAAAAGTAATTAATAAGGATTCTAACAACAAAATGGTCGAGGACGATATTTGGGAAAACAAGGTTAAAAATCTAAGAATATCCATCAGACCTATCCCAAGTACAACAGACATACTATTTCAATATTCAAAATTAAATTAATACCAGAATTATGAAATATAGCGTTACCCTCAACCAGAAAAGATTCTTAATCGTATGGATATGCATCCATTCATTTGCCTTATTCGTAAACCTAACTGGGTTGTATGGCACAACTAGGGAAGGCACAGAAACATTGGGATATGCAAATATCTTTACTACAAATGGCTATAAAAATGATTTTTGGCCAATTACTACTTTTTTCTACCGCGAGAGGTATTACGTACCCAATCCAAGTGATCCTAGAAACCAACATGGTTATAGCGTGACATTTGGCACCTGGAAAGAAAAAGAACCGAGCTTTAACGGCTTGTTTACTGGGTACGACTCTACAGAATATTTATTTTATATCCTACTTGGAATAGGGTTTGTATTTATTCCCAAAATATGGAATAACAACTGAGATTCATAAAATGGCACAAAAAGACTCAGATAAAAACCGATGGAAATACATTGGTTTAATGGCCATTGGAGCAGTTGGACTATACCAAGTTACCAGCGGACAAAACATATTAATCTTTACGATATTAACCATTATAATTGTAGTTGCATTCTTAAATACTACAAAGGTTGATGCAGTCAATGAGAAATAAATGAGAAACTAACCACCTTAATATTACCTTTATGATCTATTAATCCCCACAATCACTCTGACATTTGCCAGGCAAAAATCAGCACATGAAGTAAAAAAATTCAATAAGCTAATCAGTATATAAGACCTAAAACAATCCTCAACGAGGAGACAAATGCAATGGAAAAGATTGATTGAGAGCTCAATAGAAGATATTTCACTTTTCTTTTTAATGAAATGATAATTTATCCTATATTTGCAGCTCTTAAAAATAACCACACCGTATTTACGTTATTCAGTAAATATTGACCCGGCGGGGTAGCTCAGATGGTTAGAGCGCAGGATTCATAACCCTGAGGTCGGCAGTTCGATCCTGCTCCCCGCTACTGATTAAAAGCTCATCGAAAGATGGGCTTTTTTTTTGTTTAAAGTGATTTCATTTTGTCTAATCAAGTTGGAGATTCCTCTCAATTGGGAATCTATATAATTCTTGTGGAACGCTATGTATGGAGGACATTATGGTTAGGCCTTTCTCATTTTATAAACAGGATGTTCTTTTCTTCCTTTCCCCTGCCTCTTCTCAATTCGGACACTAGCTTTTTCCACTCTGGTCTGTTAAAGTCTTTTGCAGAGAAGTTCTCTCGATAAATTCCTTTTTACGTAAACATTGTTTGATTCACAGTATTTGATCAATCGGTCTTCCTGTTCGGGCAGAGAATAGCCCTTTCTTTTTTGTTCATCAGTGCTTACATGAACGTATAGATAAGCTGATTAAGGGCATAAGGGGTAATGAAAGCTGATACTTTTGGAAGGTTCCTCTTTCTAAGCAAATTTATTGATAGTGACGTACATGGTGACTGTAGACGAGATAGAAAAATGCTTTGATTTGGAGATGAAGGGCCTATGGAAAGCATTGGGTATTTGAGCTCGCAGCGAGCAAACATATGGCCAGTTTGCAAAAAATGCCCGTTTTGGAACAATCTACGAGGCAAAATACCTATATTCAATAGACAACTAGATAGGAGCTTTAAAAAACGCATAAACTGGATATAGTTTTTCGAATTCTTCAATTATAAACTCTTCCAATTTACTGTCCAGCAAACGTTGATCGCTTGGAGCAATATCCATTCCGATAATGAAATACTGATCTTGATTATCACGGTCTTCTATTGCTAGATCGTTAAGTTGTTGCGGTGTTCCAATATTCTTCAAATAATAGGGTGTTCTTCTACCGGCAACCTGTAAATAGTATTCGTTGCCAAGATCTTTCATCAATTCGAAGAAGCGATTTCGATTTTCTTCAAGTTCCATTTTTTCGTAGAAATGGTTTCGATCTATTCTGCTGCCACCCCCCTTTCCAACAGCGCACCAGATACCAACTGTATGTTCTCTTATGATTAGTTGTAGTCGAACATGATTATTCATACTTCTTTCTGCATCATTTTTAGCTGGGTGTGATGCTGCTTCACTCGAACATTTCCCATAGTACAACCACATACCGTTGAGAATTTTACTGTTCCTCGCTGTATGAGCAAAACTGGAAACTATATTTTGTGGTTTATGGTGGTGATGCAAATCTAGCCCTCTATCGCGTAATTTTGGAAAAATCCTATAATGTAACGCAAGCAATTTTCTGTTAACAATTTTCCTAGCTTCTTTGGCAACAGAATTATCTGTTACAGCCCTTTCATAAGTAAATGCGTCGAAGTCCTCTTGTCTAAAGTAAAAGTCATAGTCAATATTATAGTTTGCTTTAAAATCAAGAAGTCTGCTGTGGTGTTTTCGATTGGCATCTTCGCCTGGATTGAAGACGCGTTTTTCATAATCATTTATAAAGCTTTCATCCACGGCTATTCCCATATCCATATTTCTGTTGAACCATTCTATCAATTTTCGGCATTCCGTTTCCTTTTCGACATGCCAAAAAAGCTCAACGTTGTTCTTCCAGCCGCCTTGGGTCATATTTCCAGAACCAACATAGGCGTTCAGCGAGCTTCCTTTCTTCCATATATATACTTTGGGATGGAAGAACGTGTCTTCAAAAGTATAGACCTTGAATTTAATTTTTCCTTTCGTCGCCCAAGACACAAGCTCCCTTAATACTTTAGGTGGCGTAGGGAGGTCAATACCTACCAAAATGTGTATTTGAGCGTTTAAATTTTCTATATAAGATAATCCATGGCTAGATATAAGTCCGGCGGCAATCCATAGTTCGTCCGCCCTGCTAATTTCTTTCAAGATATCATCTTCCAGGTTGCTGATGTACATTTAGTAAATAAAAGGTTTTTTATCGACTATTAAAATACACATGAAGCTACAGATTGACGGGCGCTCCTACAATCGAAACTTGGTAAAAAATACTAATAATGCTAACTTAGGCTACGTTTAAATGAAGTTATGTCAAAATGCGCATTATGCCTACAAAGGGAGGCAGATAAAAAGGGGTCACACTTAGTCCCACATTTTCTAATGAAAACTGTCGATAATGTAGACGGCAAAGTTGGACGAGATCTTGAGCTTGGCTTTGAATTGGGAAAGGGGCACGTGAAAAGCTATTTTGGCGGTGCTGTTTTACCAGAAAGATTAGAGCCAGTATTTGGAGAGGTGTCCGATGAGGATATAGCCAACTCAAGGAGCAGCATGATAGTTGACCATCTTTTATGTACGCATTGCGAAAGCAGATTAGGGAAATTAGAAAGCGGCTACTCGTCTAGCTTAAAAAACTCTTCAGAACAAGAGTACCAAAGCAATGAGGATAGCTTCCACTCTTTGATATTCTGGGCTTCTATATTTTGGAGGCTATCTGTTAGTGAGAGCAAACAGTATGAGCTTTCTGAACAAGACGAGGAAAAGTTGCGTGTAATAATTGATGAAGGACTGGATGTCAAGCATGGAGACATTGTTGAATATATTGGTCAAACTAAAAATAGTATTAATGAAATAGGATATAAGTTGTTGCGGTGTCCTGGATATACGCTTAAGAACAATGCTTTTGTATTTTTGGATAACCGTAATGATAACCCTTATAGTATGTTAGTTGGTGAATTTGCCTGTTGCCTTTATATGGATTGCAAAAAGAATGACTTCCAACAGCAGGAATTTTTAGGTTTAGAGGTAACCTCAAATGAGGCGTCAGTAAATAGCTGTATTAACGGAGAATGGATTTTTCCAGTTTCAATGGAAGTATTTTCAGAGGCCTGTAATCAGGGAGTCGAATTTTGGAAAGACGATTTTATAACTGAAATTGGCGAAATGTGTGACGCGGTTCATTTGAAATTCGTCGGAGGCGGAATAATGGATCCGATAATCAAAGCTCATGTGGTTCATACAATAGCAAATGGTGAGCTTCCATTGGGGCGCAGATATGAGATATCTACAATTGTGCACGCGATTTCGATAACATTGATACAGTACGAACCGTATCGGTCAATCGCGGAACGCATGTAGTATTGGCATCATTCCTTTCCCTCTGAACGCTTAGCAGTCTGGCTGCAAATTCTTCACCTCCCAGAGACATTCCGGTTTCATGGGTTCTTAAGCCCGATGCTACCCTTTTCTAACGATCAATTACTGATCAGCTTTCTGACAAAGTCCTAGAATCCTTTAAAAACACGCTAAGAAGCCTTAAAAACCTATCTAATGGATGAAAGCTCACACCAGGGGTCTGTTTTGCCTCTGGCGCTTAAATTTGGCCTGAACTTAGAAATTTTATTAGAACTGCTGGATGAGGAAATCCTGACCTTAAGATCAGGGCGTACAGCTTGGAGCGAAACAAGGTGTCAGCATAAATGTGAAACGCGCGTACACTTTTGCCGAAATACCCTCCGGTGGTTATTAATATGATCGTTGGGAACAAAAATTACAAAAGAGCATATATAATTCTACGCAAACGTTTGACTGTGTTCCAGCATATTTGGGCTTCACTTTTGAATCATTAAAACACAAAATGTATTATTTGTTTTACATCTTGATTATTTATTGATTAATATTGTTTGCAAACATAAGGTGCTGTTTATGAATATTTTATATAATATATTTTTTTTGGTTGTACTGCTTTTGTCTTAAATAAAATGATCTCAGTGTCTAAACAATCGTTTGTGCTGTCTTTTAGTTTATACGGTGCGTGTATAATTATAAATTTGTTTTACCACGTTGAAGGGCACTATATCTTTCGTTGATGGTATCAACTAGTATTTAAATTATCTCTCATGAAATTATTCCCTTACGATAAGCCAAATTTGGACGGAACCACTTGTCAATTGCTCAATAAAATTGGAGTGAAATTCAATCCAGATACAATAAAGAAAGAGCTCCATTCACATCCTGATTATCCAAGTATTTTAGCCTTGCATGACTGCCTTAACGAGCTAAGTATTCCTAATAAAACTGTACGTATTGAAAAAGCAGACTATCAAAATAGAGACTTATTGTATCCGTTTGTTGCACACTTTGAGGAAAATCATGGCAGGTTTGTTTTGGTAAATGGAATAACAAATGGGATATTAAGCGTATCTGATGAGAAGGGGAATTCCGAAATTACTGAAGCATATTTTCTAGACCAATGGAGCGGAGTTTTACTCTTTGCAGCGCCAAATGAGAACAGTGGTGAAGAAAATTACTTATCAAATAGGATAAGATTTTTATTTGCAGACGCAGTTATTCCTGTAAATATTATGTTGGTATTAGGTACGGTCCTTTACAGCGTTTCCAGTCTTCCGTATTTACATAATTTTTTAGCACTATCGGTCATAAAGATGGTTGGGTTATTTTTATGTATACTATTGTTGATTCAAAGTATCAACTCTTCAAATCCCCTTATCAAGCAGATATGCGGAATAACAAAAAGCGACTGCAATGCCGTTCTAAGTTCCAATGCAGCTTTAGTAACTAAATGGTTATCTTGGAGTGAGGTCGGCTTTTTCTATTTTGCAGGTACCCTATTACTATTTTTGTTGGTGCCTAACTCAATTTTTATACTCGGATGGATTAATATGCTTGCCTTGCCTTACTCATTCTACTCAATTCTATATCAGTATAAAACTAAAAAGTGGTGTGTCCTATGCTGTGGAGTGCAAATATTGCTCTGGGCTGAATTTATTTCAATGGCAGGAGGTATCTCCCTTTGGACGGTTCCAGCTTCATTTTCTGCATTTTCGGTGGGAGCTGTATTAATCTGTTTTTTGATACCAATCTCGTTATGGTCTTTTCTTAAGCCGTTCTTTTCTGATGCGTCACAGCTGGATTCAGCGCAGAGGCAATTGAAGAAGATAAAATACAATGAAAGTCTTTTTAATGGTGTACTTAAAAATCAGGAACAATATTCGATTGGAGATGATGAAGTGAAACCAATAGCAATTGGTTCGGCATCGCCTAAAAAAATAATCACAATGGTAAGTAACCCATTCTGTTGGCCATGTGCACAGGCACATGGTAAACTGAAGAAAATCCTTGAGCAAAGGGAAGATGTCAGGCTTAACGTGATTTATACCACATCTGATTCAGAAGATGACAAACGCACCAAGATTGCTTCTCATATGATTGCGCTACATGATTGCAGCAACATGTTTGAAGAAGCGTTAGATGATTGGAACAGAAACGTCAATAAGAATATAGAAGAATGGAAAGATCGTTATCCTGTAGTTCCCAATGCAACAGCATCATTAATGGCTAAGAAACATGGGGAATGGTGCTCCAGGATGGGTATAAAGGTTACTCCCACTTTCTTTATCGATGGCTATCCCTTGCCTGATCTATACAGCGTTGAAGACCTAAAATATCTTATTTAGCAGAGTATTAATGCTTGCATCTATGGCTTTAATTCTATAATCGGATTATTGCAGACGAAATTTTGTATACAAATAGGGCATCAGTTGCAAATGAAGCCCGAGCCTAACGGATGTGGGGCAACGAGTGTGCCGTTATAAAATGAACACCGAGGATTCTCCCTACGTTAGTGGGATTAAAACCAATCCAAAATTAAATTTCTTGACAATGAAAAAATTAAATCTAAAATCAAACGCCTTCAACAAGGGAGAAGTGCTGACTCGATCACAACTTAAAAATGTAATGGGGGGAACTACTGTGCCCGTAACCGGTCCGCACTGTCAAACTGGTGTGAAATGTGAAGTTGTGACAATCGGTACCGACGCCGATGGGGAGTATTTTGAAAGCCATGCATATGGAACCTGTTCAAGTGTTCAAGTAGGTAGCTCAGTTACTTGTAATTGTGATGCCGGGGGATCTGATGGAAATACAAAACCGGGAGTGAGTAACTGCTGGACGAATAATTAATATTACTGCCATGAAGCGAAATTGCTTCATGGCAATTTCTACTAAATAATATGAAAAAAATTGGTCTATTGATCTTAACGATAATCCCGGTATATCTATATTCTCAAAATATAGCTACTTTGAAAGGATTGTTGCGCAGACCCAACTATCAACAGGGGAGGGTAATCATCAAAAGTATATTGCAATATCCCGTTATATTCGAAGATAGTACTACGATCAAGGATGGTAAATTCGAATTCAAAAAGGCACTTCCGTCTACTGAGCCAGTGCTTGCCGAAATATATTTCTCCGATGGCTTTCAGAGAAAGCGTCTAAATTTTATCGTTGATAGAAAGGCTGCTTCAACTGATCCTTCGAAAACCGTACTTGTGACGGTGAATGCATTTCTGTTGGAACCAAAGCGGGAAATTTTCCTGGAAGAAGATCAGGCCAGGCACTTTGAAATTAAGAATTCAGAACAGACTGATCTTTATTTCAAATTCTCGCGCCTGAAATTTCGAAACCGGCCAGATTCGGTTTATTTCCACGGAAGCCCGTACTATGACTCATTTGAACATCTATATACATTGTATCTGGCAGCAAATACAGATAATCTTTTGCAGACAAAAAGTAGCTTTGCCGAGTTAAGCGAAAGACTCAAAAATACTCCCACTGGATTCAGATTGCTCAATAAAATAAAACAACTGGAAAAAAACAGTTTTAATGGTGATCAATTTGTACTGATTGATAGAGAGAACAAAAGACAGACAATAGACGGAATAAACAGACAGAGTAAACTGAATGTATATATTTTCTGGGCAAGTTGGTGCGTACCATGCCTAAAAGAAATTCCACAAATCAGATCATTTTATAATAAATATTCGAAATTGAATGAGGTATCAGTTATAGGTGTTTCTTTAGACAAGGACAAAGGAAAATGGCTAAGGATACTGGATAGGGAAAAGCTTCCCTGGCCAAATTTTGCAGGGCTGGGAATCAACCAGGGAAAGGCTACAGTAGGAGATCATTTTATAATGACGGAAATTCCATATTTCATTATAATGGATCAAAAAGGTAACGTAGTTTTTAGGGGAAAGGATATCAATGAAATGACGAGTAATTTGGATGTCCTAAAAAAAGCCTTATGATCTATATCTCTGCACAACCCGACAGATATTATTTTCTCTGGCAGTTAAAACTTCAGATGTTTAATTTTTCAAGGTTGGGTATTCCGAAAAAAGACATTCATGTACTCATCGGTTTCTGCCCTAAAAAAGGCCTTTCTCAGATGTTCTCGGATTTTATCAATGAAAATGATCAGGCTAATTTTTACTGTTATCCAGACACACGAAGAAGATCCTTTTATGAATCATCATTAAGGCCCCACCTTCTAAAAAAACACTTTGACAAATATAACTGGCTCGCAACTGAGACGATATTTTACCATGATTCAGATGTTATTTTCACACGAAAACCAGATTTATACCGGTTTCTTGACGATCGCTCATGGTATGCCTCCCGAACGGGCAGCTATAATGATAGCGGATACATCAAGGGCAGGATTGGGAATGAAAATTTTGAAACGATGTGCAGAATTGTAGGGGTAAGGGCATCTCAGGTCGAAGAAAACGATCCCATGACAGGAGGTGCACAATATATACTAAAGGAGGTGACCTCATCATTTTGGGCGACGGTCGAGAAAAAAAGCGAACAGATGTATGAATTCCTCTATAACCTGAATAAAAATATTAGCCCGATAAAAAAGGATAGGGAAAATATACAGGAATGGTGTACTGATATGTGGTGTGTTTGGTGGGAAGGATTAAGACAAGGCAGAGTACTTAAAGTTGATGCAGATCTGGATTTCTACTGGGCCAGTAGTCGGTCACAGGATATTCAGGAAAAGTTGATATTACATTATTCAGGTAATATATCCAGTTCCGTTGACCATTTTTTTAGAAAAGGAAAGTATGTTTATTTCTCCCCCTTTTATGATGACCTCTCTAAAATAGACAGCGGTTCAGCAAGCAAGTTCATAGTAAATGAAATCAATCTTTATAATAGAGAAGAGAGTAAAAAGAGAATAAACTTAAATAAGCTGAGTATATTAATACCGGTAAGAATTGATTCAGAAGAGCGGTTGGAGAACCTTAGGTTGGTTACCAGTTATCTCGCCCTTAATTTTAATTGTGAGATAATTGTCTTGGAGGCAGACAGATCACCAAAGGTTGACAAAAATGACCTGCCCAGAGAAATAATTTATCATTTTATCAGAGACGAAAAAGAATCTTTTCATCATACAAGATACAACAACAGATTGCTTTCAATGAGCACGAAGCCTTATATCGCATTCTATGATACTGACGTGGTTTTGACTATTCAGCAGATTGCGGATGCTTATTATAGTTTAGAATCGGATACGGCAGATGTTGTTTATCCCTATGACGGTGTATTTGTAGCAGTGGATAGCTTGTTAAAGAAAATGTTCGGCAAGGCAATGGATATCAATTTTTTGGTCAGGAATGAAAGGAAGCTCACCATAGCTACCAAACGTTCAGTGGGTGGCTGTGTATTGATGGATAAGCGGAAGTATTTGGAGGCAGGCGGGGACAATGAGAATTTTTCTAGCTGGGGACCTGAAGATCTTGAACGCTGGAAGAGAATGAAGGTACTAGGATATAGGATCAGTAGAATCCCCGGATCGATATTTCATCTGCCACACCCTAGAAATGCAGACAGTGGTTATAGGTCAATAGATCAACGCTATGTTCTATTTGAGGAATATATAAGGATATGTTCTATGTCTCCTGCCAGGCTCAGGAAGTATATTGAAAGTTGGACATGGTTAAAAAAATGAATTAGATATGAAGTCGATCGATAATATTGCTACGGGCGGAAACCTCGGCCTCCATCGAGGCAAAATGGGAGCATGTATTTGCTATTTCAAGTATTTTAGGCAGACAGGAGAGAAATCTCTTAGGCAAAAAGCAAAAAAAATACTGATTCAGATTGCTGAAGATATTGGACAAATCGACGATTATAGTTTTATGGATGGTCTAATGGGAATTGGGTGGGGGATCGAGCTTATCTCACAATTTAATTATCTTAAGGTCAACACAAACGAAGTTCTCGAAGACTTAGATGATGAAATTTACAAATTGATATTGTACAATAAATCCGAGAATATTTCCCTTGAGAAAGGTACGCTCGGCAAAATCCTATATACATACCGAAGGATTAAATCCATTGGCGGTAAATCTGATTTTTACAGGGACACGGTTCTTCTGGAGTGCTTGATGCTATCAATAGATGAACTTTATGAATATCTGATAGATAACAGGAATAGCCCGTTGAAAAAAAGACTGGTTGAGCAGGATTCCGAGAACCTCGCGCAACTGTCACAATGTCTCATTATGCTGATGAAACTCTACCCCATGAATTTTAATTATGTTGTTGAGGAAATGTTATTGAGGATCATGTCAAGCACTGAAGAGTTATTCGATGATCTCACTTCGGTCGAGGGAACGGATATCAAAAAGTTTCTTATGCCAATTAATGCCTTTAACCAAGCAGGACATATTTTTAGGAACAATAACTGGAAAAATACTTTTAACTCATTTCTAACCAAAAATAATTGTATTACTGACATTAGCCTTTTTAATCTAGAGTCGAGAAAGCAGTTTTCCTCTTCGAGGAACACCATCATATCCGAACTTCAGCGAGCGAGTCTAAATGATGGTGACTTTAGCTGGCAGGAAGGCTGGTTATTAAGGTAGAAATAAACGATAAATAACGCTAATATAATACATTTTGAAACCCTTTCCTTTTTTTAAACAACCTGACCAGATGGACTGCGGGCCAACCTGCCTCCGAATGATCTCCAAGTATTATGGTAAAAACTTTAGCCTTATCCGTTTAAGGGAAATCTGTGGGATTAATAGGGAAGGTGTTTCGCTGTTAGGGATCAGCGAAGCTGCGGAAAAAATCGGCTTCCGGACTACTGGGCTTAAAATTAGCCCGGACTCTTTGGATGATATACAGCTTCCGGTGGTTGTTCATTGGGATCAGAATCATTTTGTTGTACTTTACAGGATCAAGGGCAATGGCTATTATGTCGCAGATCCGGCAAAAGGCATGATAAAATACAGTACCAGTGAATTTTTAGCACATTGGGTTAGCACACGGAATGCCGGAAGAAATGAAGGTATCGCGCTTGCCATCACACCAACCCCAGACTTTGACCTGCTGGATGAGGATAAGGCAAATGGTCTTAGCCTTTCGTACGTTTTAGGCTATCTTTTGAGTTACAAGAAACTCATCTTTCAGTTATTTGCGGGCCTGGGGGTTGGAAGTATTTTACAACTTATATTTCCCTTTTTAACCCAGAGTGTTGTTGATGTGGGTATAAATACTAGAAACTTAAATTTTATATATATCATCCTTATAGCACAGACTGCGCTGTTTTTGAGCAGAATGAGCGTTGAGTTTATCCGTAGCTGGATCTTGCTACATATTAGCGCGAGAATCAACATTTCGATACTTACCGATTTCATCATAAAGTTGATGAAGCTGCCTATGGGATTTTTCGATACGAAAATGACAGGAGATATTATGCAAAGAATGTCTGATCAAGGCCGTATTCAGGGTTTTTTAACAGGACCTACCCTCAATATTCTTTTTTCAATCTTTAATCTTTTTGTGTTTGCTTTTGTCCTGATCTGGTATAATACCATTATATTCTTTATTTTCCTGACGAGTTCCATTCTTTATTCCTTTTGGATCATCTTTTTTCTGAAAAAGCGACGGGAATTGGATTTTAAGAGATTTGATATGGGATCAAAGAATCAGAGTGTACTTTTTCAGCTAATCAATGGCATGCAAGAGATTAAGCTCAACAACTGCGAACAGCAAAAGCGTTGGGAGTGGGAAAACATCCAGGCTGGTATGTTCCGCTTCAGTATAAAAAGCCTCTCTCTGGGTCAGATACAACAGGCGGGAACCTTCTTTATCAATGAAGGCAAAAACATACTAATTACATTTATTGTTGCCAAATCCGTCGTAGAAGGCCAACTTACTTTAGGCGGAATGATGGCAATACAGTATATAATTGGCCAACTAAACAGTCCGGTAGAGCAGATGTTGGGTTTCCTGCAGCAACTACAGGATGCAAAGATGAGTCTAGAGCGCCTCAATGAGATTCATATGCTTGAAGACGAGGAGCCAGTAGAAAAGGTTTTTTTAAAAGAGTTACCAGGTGATAAGACCATTAGCGTAGAAAACCTTTCTTTCGGGTATCCGGGCGCAGGAAATGACAATGTACTTAATGACATTACCCTGCAAATACCGGAAGGAAAGACAACCGCCATTGTAGGAATGAGTGGCAGTGGAAAGACTACTATTTTAAAATTGCTGCTGAGGTTTTACGAGTGCCAGTCTGGTGAGGTCAAAGTAGGTCAGACCAATCTTAAGAATATCGGTTATAGGTTCTGGCGCGGGAAATGTGGGATCGTAATGCAGGACGGATATATTTTTTCGGACACAATGGCGAGGAATATTGCTGTTGGAGATGAATATCCAAATCGATTAAGACTTGAGCATGCCATCAAGGTGGCAAATATCAAAGAATTCATAGAAGGGTTACCTCTTGGATTGAATACGAAGATCGGTGCTGAGGGAAACGGTATAAGTCAGGGGCAACGGCAACGTATATTAATTGCAAGAGCAGTATATAAGGATCCTGAGTACATATTCTTTGATGAGGCGACTAATTCGTTGGATGCGAATAACGAAAAGATAATTATGGAAAACTTGGAAACCTTTTTCAAGACCCGTACGGTAGTGATAGTTGCACATCGACTAAGTACAGTTAAGAACGCGGACAATATTGTATTACTTGATAATGGCAGGATTATAGAAGAGGGTACGCATGCCGAACTCACAGCTCAAAGGGGTGGATATTATCAATTGGTCAAAAATCAATTGGAGCTTGGGAATTAATATTCAGGAAAAAATGGAGATCTTACAAAAAGAAATTGAAGTGACACCTAATTCGCTTTATACGGAAGAAGTTAGAAGTCAAGAAATACAGGAAATAATTACTACTGTTCCAAAGTGGATACTCAGATGGGGTATCACTGTCATTTTTTCTATCCTGATAGCGATGATCATTTTTGCTTCTTTTATTAGGTATCCAGATATTGTCCGTACTAGTTTAAAGGTGAATTCGTTGAACGCTCCCAAAGAAGTCTTGGCAAGACGAAATGGAAAGATTGTAAAGTTGCTGGTGCAGGATAATACCATGGTTAAGGAAAATGAGATATTGGCTTATTTTGAGAGTACGGCTGTACCTGAGGATGTCCTTCGACTTGATTCTTTGTTGCTGGGCTTTAGCAACAAATCGGTTAATATAAAAACTGTCGACAAATTATCTAACTTTCCTTCAAATTTTAGGCTCGGAGAACTTCAAGGAGATTTTGAAGCCTTTTACGAAGAATATCTCCAGTTCAGATCGACTATGGCCAACGGATATTATACCAGACAGAAGAAATATCTTTATCAGGATATAAACGGCGTTACTAGATTAAAGCGGCAGATTGTAAAGCAGAAAACAACTTTGGAACAAGAATATGCCAATGCGACGGACGAATATCGCGCTTATAAAATATTACATGACCGAAAAGTTATTTCCCGTAGCGAGTTTTTGCAGCAAGAAAATAAATTTCTTGCTGCAAAAAAACCACTTCAACAGAATGAGATTGAGATGCTAAATAATGGCAACAGTCTCAATGGTAAGCATAAAGAAATATTAGAACTAAACCAAACTATTCTTGAGCATCAGGGAAGGTTTATTCAGGCAGTGAATAAATGTCACAACCAGATTCAGGCGTGGATTATGCAGTTTGTCTTGAGAGCTCCTGTATCAGGAAGAGTCAGTTTTGCAGGAATAATCCAACAGGGGCAGAATGTGGTCAATAACCAAGAGGTCTTTATAATAAATCCAGGTAATACCGATTTTTTTGGCGAAATCGAAATTCCACAATATAACATGGGTAAAATAAGAACTGGTGAGCGAACACTCGTAAAGTTGAAAAGTTATCCATACGAGCAATATGGGATGATAAGGGGACGTTTGACCTATATCTCTGATGTTGCTTTGAAAGATAGTGTATTCATAGCTAAAGTTAGCTTTGACCATTTCGAGAATAAAGATCCTAAAAGAATAGTGGTACTCAAAAACGGAATGCGTGCCGAGGCTGAAATTATTACGGAACAAAGCACTTTACTTGACCGATTCTTAAGAAATATAGTAGGGCTTATGAGCCAACATTAATTTTGTAATTTCTTTTTAAAAGCGCTTCTTGCATGGGTATTTCAGCGAAAATGGTTCTTCCCCAATTTTGCCGAAATAGGCACTAAGCAACTCTAAAAATTAATTGAATTGAGCTCTATATTGTTGTGGACTTTGATTTGTTTTTAATTTAAATAATCTGCTAAAGGATTGAGGCTGCTCGAAACCTAATTCAAACGCAATTTCAGAAATACTGAGCGCTGTAGCAGACAACTTATTTTTAGCACGGTAAATCATTTTATCATGAATAATTTGTTGCGTGTTTTGCCCTGTAAGATTTCGCAATAGATCGCTTAAATAACTTGCTGACATGTGTAGCTGATCAGCTAAATAATTTACGGTTGGAACTCCGGCATTCAAGACCTTATCACTATTAAAATAATCCTCCAACAATTGGTCTATGCGGTCGGTAAGGCTAGAATAGTTTTGCTTTCTGGTAAGAAATTGCCTGTTATAAAAACGTTGTGCATAGTTTAGTAATAGTTCAATCTGGGATATGATCACATTATGACTCATGTCGTCTATCCGGTTTTCAAGTTCTTCTTCTATATTTCTGAAAAGCGACAGAATGGTTGCTTTTTCTTTGGCAGAAAGGTGCAACGCTTCATTGGTAGCATAAGAGAAAAAGCGATACTGATGGATCTTTTGTGCCAATGGGTATTGCAGTAAAAAATCAGGATCTATAAGTAGTGTGATTTGAGGACTAAGTATTTTTTGTTCCGCAGTTCCCTCCTGATCATTCTCTTCTATTGAGGAGAGAATTTGTTGAGGAGCTACAAAAAACAAACCTCCCGCTTTAAAATCAAATTTAGTCAGACCATACATTAACTTTCCACCGGCATCTGGTTTAAAAGCTATTTTATAATAATTCAATACGTGAGACTTATGAGGTGCACGACCTTTAAGCGGCTTATCTACACCGTTTAACAAAACGATTAAAGGGTGCTGAGGGGGTGAAAAACCAGATGCCTCCATTACGTCAGCCAGCGTATTAAATCTTTTAACGGAATGATTCGATTTTTTTGAAACCATCTTATAAAAATTCCAGGTCACAAGTTAACAATATTCGCTTTTCCTCGCAAAAAAGAAAAGCGAATAAAAGCCTGTCAAAAACATCATAGATGATTAACCTTGGGCTGCTTCTGAAATAGTTTTCCAAGTTTCCCATTCCTCAATACGTTCAGCATAGATTTGTTGAATATAGGGCAAATCATTTTTACCCAATAATAATCTCAGTGGTGGATTTTCGGCATCAACAACTGCAAATATAGCCCCGGGAGTAGCTATAGGATTACCTCGTTCCAGCTTTTGCAAATTTTCCATCAACCTGCTTTTCAAATCATCATAATCTGCTAGTTTTTTGGTGGCTATTTTTAGCGATTCGGCACTGCCAAATTCAGTACTATATGCCCCCGGTTCAATAAGCGTTACTTTGATACCAAATGCTGCAACTTCCTTAGCTAAACTATCGTAGATAGCTTCAAATGCAAATTTTGAAGAACAATAATACCCAATAAGCGGATTACTATAAATGCCCACGGCGCTGGATGTTCCCAAAATATGACCATGACCCTGGGCTCGCAGTATAGGTAGCGCCGCCTGAATTACATGGATAGGTCCCATGATATTGGTTTCGTACATGGCTTTTACCTCATCGGTGCTGCCCTCTTCGATGGTTCCTATCAAAGAATATCCGGCGTTATTAAATACAATATCTAATCTTCCAAAATATTCGTTGGCCTTGCTAATAGCGTTTTGCACTTGTGAGGCATTGGTTACATCCACTTCAAGTATTAAGACCTGATCGCCATACTTTTCTTTTAATGTGGCAATACTATCGATATTACGCGCCGTAGCAGCTACTTTGTCTCCGCGTTTCAAAGCGGCTTCTGTCCATATTTTTCCAAAACCCCGTGAAGATCCTGTAATGAACCAAACTTTTTCTTGCTGTTTATTTTCCATTTTTAAATTGTATTAATATACATGCAAAATTGCTGCTAAACGGATATACCTGCGTTGCCAGAATGAGGATTATCCTAACCAAAATGGAGAAAAGCGGATTAATGGCATTAAGGTAAGTGTTTCGGCAAAAGTGGTTCCTACCCAATTTTGGATGCTTTCCATTCTCCCATTATAATTTGCGATTAACACTACTATTTGTATTTATTCTAAATAAACATAACTTTGCAAAAAAAAGCCACACGGATCCGACCCCGTGTGGCGTACGGGCGCGAAGCCCGAATACCCTTAACATCAAATTAAAAGTAAATGCAATTTAAGAAAATTTTACGTTTAGGTGTGTGCTGCACCGGAATATTTGCAGCGCATGCCAGTTCTGCTACTCCACTGCCGGGAATTTATACACATTCTAGAGATAGCCTTGTTCAAACCCGGCATGATGAACAAACCGGGGTAGTGAGGGGCAGGATCACCACTGCCGATGGTAGCGTGGCTGCCAATGTAACGGTAGTACTGAAAGGCACCCGCTTTGGCTCGGTTACTGACGAGGATGGCTTATACCAGATCAGGCGTGTTCCGGTTGGTGATTATACACTGGTCGTTTCGGCGGTTGGCCTTTATCCAAAGGAAAAACAGATCCATGTTTCATCACGCGGTACCGTAATTGCTGATTTTTCTTTGAAAGAAAATCGCTCGGAGTTAGACGAGGTACAGGTAAGCACCAATAAGAAAAAATATAAGGTGGATAAAGTTTCGCCTTCCTTGCGGTTACAATCTCCCCTGATTGAAGTACCGCAGAACATCCAGGTGGTAACCAGCCGCGTGATGGCAGATCAGCAGGTGTTTGATATTGTTGACGGGGTAACCAGGAACGTAAGCGGAGCACAGCGCGTGGGGCATTGGGATGCCCAATATGCCAATATTTTTATGCGTGGCACCAGTATTCCTGCCTTCCGGAATGGTATGAACCAGAAAATGCCCTGGGGGCCATTGGCTGATGATGCTGCAACGATTGACCGCATTGAATTTGTAAAAGGCCCTGCCGGCTTTATGATGGCCAACGGTGAACCCGGCGGTATTTACAATGTGGTAACGAAGAAGCCTACCGGTCAAAACCGCAGCTCGGTAAGTATTGCCGGCGGAGGCTATAACCTGGGCCGCGCTGCTGTCGACCTGGATGGTAAATTAAGCCGCGACGGCAGATTGTTGTTTCGCCTGAATGTGGCTGCACAAACTAAAGACAGTTACAACAAATACAATTACACCGACAAATACGTTATTGCCCCCGTAATCAGCTACCAGGTGGACAGCAATACGTTAATTACAGCTGAATATACGACCCAGCATGTAGAGGCACAGGCACTGGGCTCTTACGGTTTTTCGCCAAAAGGCTTCGGCGATACAGATCCCAGTTTCTTTCTGGGCGATCCGGCACTGGACCCGGCAAAACTTTATGACCACAATGCCACCGTTTATTTGACTCACCGTTTAAATAATGACTGGAAGATTAATGCCCAGGCGGCTTATCTCCGTTATGGTTTAGACGGGGGTACGCCGTGGCCTTCAACCATTGCACCAAATGGCGATATGCGCCGTTACCTGAATATTAGTGAGGAGTTGGCCATTAACAAAAATATACAGGTTAGCCTGATGGGCGACCTTGCTACCGGTCCGGTTGTGCACCGTATTTTAGGCGGACTTGATATGGGTAACCTGAAAACCTGGGGCGATTTTTCCAGCGTACAGCAGCCAGACCTGCAGCTGGCAAACAACGCTAAATTTAATATTTATAACCCGGTTTACGGTATTCCCCTTGCCAATATCCCTTACTTCGACCGTTCGCGAAGTATTCAGAACCGTTCGGGATCAAATGTATATGCCACCAACCTGACTTATACCGGCGCTTATTTACAGGATGAACTTCGCATGCTGGATGGACGTGTACGTTTAACCCTGGCTGGCCGTTTCACACATGCAGTAACCGTAGGCAAAACAAACCTTACACAGATCTCTGATAATGTTTTCAGTCCGAGGGCTGGTTTGAGTGTAACCCTGGCGAAAGATTTTAGTGCCTATACGCTCTATGATCAGAGTTTCCTGCCTGTTGCTGGTCAGGATTATGCGGGAAACCCTTTTAAGCCTATCCGGGGCAATAACATAGAACTGGGGCTGAAAAAGGATTTCTTTGATGGTAAATGGAACGTAACAGCTGCTGCTTTCCGCATCAAAAAGAAAAATGTATTAACTGCCGACCTGGATCCCGCACACCTGGCTGCGAACCCAAATGCCCAGATCCAACTGGGGGGTGTCATCTCAAAAGGTATTGAACTGGATATAAACGGGGAAATTACCCGTGGATTGAACCTGGTATTAAATTATGCACTCACTGACGCCACGGTAAGTGAAGATGCTAAACCAGAACTGATAGGCAGGCATACCCCTAACTCGGCTAAGCACATTACCAATGGCTGGTTATCTTACCGCTACCAGAAACCAGGAGCTTTATTAAACGGTTTTGGATTGAGCGCGGGTTACCAGATCCAGCTGGATCGTTATGCCGGATCAACTTCTGTTCCTTTGATGTTACCTGCTTATTATCGCTTTGATGCAGGTGTTTCTTATGAAAAAGGTAAAATAACCATTGCCGCAGTAGTTAATAACCTTTTGGATCGCAGGCTGCTGACACAGGGATCATATACCAAGCTGGCTACTGAAACTGCAACATCCGTTTCTTACTATACTTATATCTATGAGGTTCCGCGCAATGCGCGATTGAGCATTACCTACCGGTTTAAATAAGCATATCTGATCAATAAAAACAGGCACAATGACGAAGAATCAAAATCAGGGAAAGAAGAAGCAAAAGGACACGCTTTTTAAGCGCATTAACAACTGGCTGCATTTGTGGTTAGGTTTGCTATCGGGCGTCATTGTACTCATCGTATGCCTGACGGGCTGCATTTGGGTATTTAATGAAGAAATTACGGGTTTGCTGGAACCTGAAACAAAAGTAGCCTGGCAGGATAAGCCTGTGGTTAAGCCCTCCGGGCTGATGCGGATAGCCGCGAAGCTGTACCCGGAGAAAGTGCCGTCGTACGCCAACTACCAGCAAGGCAGGGCCATCAACCTAAATTTACGGGCGGCTAATGCCGGTCCGCGGGATCGCCGCACGGGAAATACCATCCTGAAAGTGAATCCTTATACGGGCCGGGTGATTAGTACGGAGGAGCATAAACCGGGTGAATCAGATTTCTTCAGATTTATTTTAAACGGGCACCGCTTTCTTTGGATGCCTTACGAAATAGGGCGGCCAATTGTTAACTACGGCACCATGGTTTTCGTCGTTTTACTGATTACGGGGCTGATCTGGTGGTACCCTAAGCAATGGAATAAATCTACCCGTGACAAGAGTTTTAAGATTAAATGGGGTGCATCTTTTAAACGGGTAAACCTCGACCTGCACAATGTACTCGGCTTTTACGCCTTATTGTTCCTGGCGGCTATAGCCCTTACAGGAATGGTATATGGTATTAAATGGTATAGTGAAGGGATGTACTGGGTTACATCGGGTGGTGATAAGCTGGAAGCATACAAGCGTTTGGACTCAGACTCCACGCTAAAAGGAAAGGGTTATGCGCCCGAAAAAGCAATGGACATGGCCTGGAGCCAGGTCATTGCGCGCCACCCTGAATCGATGGGGTTTTATTATAGTTTTGCAGATACGGCAGAGGCCAAGGCCGCCATCAACATCACCGTATATCCAAATAAAGGGCAGTTTTATAATAGCCAGGGCTATACTTTTGACCAACATAGCCTGAAGGAGTTAAAGCGACAGGATGCCTATTCGGTAGAATATGCGCAAGCCTCCTTTGGCCAGAAACTGCGAAAAATGAATTACGATATCCATGTAGGCAGCATCCTGGGATTTCCTGGTAAGGTAATGGCCTTCCTGGCTTCGCTTATTGGTGCCAGTTTACCGATTACAGGATTCCTGGTCTGGTATGGCCGGAAATTTAAGAAAAAGCGTAAGAAGCCGGGGAAAAGTTTGGCAAAGCAAGCTGAAACCATCCCTGCTGAATCGGCGGAAAAACTACTCGCAGAAATATAAAGACGAAGCCCCGTATCTGAAAAGCCGGGGCTTTGTTTTAACATCAGATCCTACAAGTGCCGGTTAATTTGCTTTTTATTTTATAATATTCCTTACTCTGATACAGCTCCTCTACCCTTTCATTTAGCACTTTTTCAAAATTGACTATTGTCTCCAGATGCCTGTAAAAGGTCGATTTCCCGATCCAAAAGGTGTTTCGGGATCCAAAGAGTTGGCACGTCAATTAAACAAATTCAAAGTGATACCGTCAATGGTTTTCGAAACTATCGCATATATTATAAAGGATGGGTTGATAAAGTGAATAAGATGAAAGACTGATTCTTGTTTCCTCTCTTTAATTCATCTATTTACAACGGTTTCACTTGATGATCATGCACTGCTCCCTTATATTTGCGGGTACAAAGCAGTGATATCGAAAGGGTGTATAAGTTTACACGACCATTGTCCGGAGCCCCTGAAACCTAAAGTTAATGTATTGTATGCCGATTGTTATCAAAAACAAAATTCAGGAAAACAAAATGTTAAAAGTGTCGCCTTTTAGAAAAGGGATACGCGTTACAGCACCGCATAAACACAATAGCTATTTCGAAATTATCTATCTTTCCAGTGGAAGCGGCTTCCATTACATCGATTCGCAGGGCTTTGAGATCTTTCCTGGCAGTGTTTTTTTCGTAAGGAAGGAACAGATGCATTACTGGGAACTGACTTCAGAACCGGAGGGCTATGTTGCCATCATTAAAAAAGGCTTTATTGATCAGAGTATAGACAAGGAAATCAGGTTGCTGTTATTGCAGTTGAGCAGGAATGCAGTTTTACAGTTAAAAAATACATCGTCCATCAACACGATTTTTGAATTACTTGTACATGAATCAGCCGGAACGGATAATTCATCAACGGCCATTGTAGAGGGGTTATTAAAAGCATTGCTGGCCAAGATTCAATCGGAAGGAGCAGTATTGCCGGCAAGTGGAAAGCAGGATGGCAATGGCCTGTGTTATCAGTTCCGTGAAATCCTGAGTCAGGAGAAATATTTAAAGAACAGCGTTGCTTATTATGCCGGAAAATTAAATACTTCTCCGCAGAATCTGAACCTGGCGTGCAAAAAGGAAATGAAAGTTCCTGCTTCGGCCATACTATCAGAGTTCATTATTAATGAAGCCAAACGTTTACTGATTTACACTGATAACACCGTAGGCGAGATAGGCTTTGACCTCAGTTTCAATGATACATCGCATTTTGTTAAGTATTTTAAACGTTTTACAGGGTATACGCCCCAAAATTACCGTGCCGGACTGGTTTAATACCACATTATTTTCAAATGTACCATGAGAAACCGGATTTTAAGTGCTTCTTTGCAGTACGTAGTAACCATTTGATAGTAGAAGATTATTAATCACATCAGCCGACCGTTCATGCCATTCTCAAAATCCATCATCGTTCTTTTACTCATTCTTTTTAGCCAGGCCATCAAAGCCCAAAATGTTAGTCTGAAAGGTATGCTTATTGACCAGCAAACCAAACAACCCCTGGAGTATGCCAGTACTGCCCTTTTAAGCAAGTCAGATTCGACAGTTGTTGGCGGAGCCTTAAGCAAACCTAACGGATCTTTTGAAATCAGCAAGCTCCGGAATGGCGAATATCTCCTGAAAATAGCTTACCTGGGCTATAAGAACAAGTTTATTCAGGTGAATATCGCTAATGTGAACACGCTTGATCTTGGTCAGATTGGCCTTAGCCCGTCAAGCGAATCCCTTAGCCAGGTGAACATTAGCGGTGGAAAGGTAAATGCCGCTAATCAGATCGATAAACAGTCGTATCGCGCAGATCAGTTTGAAAGCGCCAAAGGTGGAACTGCAATAGATATATTAAAGAACCTGCCTGCGGTGGCTGTTAACGGAGAGGGACAGATCAGCGTCAGGGGATCTACCGGATTCCTAGTGCTTATAAACGGAAAGCCGGTGCTTACCGATGCACAGACGGTATTAAGTCAGTTACCGGCCAACAGCTTAGCCAATATAGAACTGATTACTTCGCCCTCTGCTAAATATGATCCCGATGGGAAGGCCGGCATTATCAATATCATAACCCAGAAAGGTGCCAACGACGGATTTACATTGACCGCAAATGCGCAGGCCGGACTTCCAAGTACCAGGGATTATGACAATAAAGAAAAACCCAGGCGTTTTGGCGGCGATATGACCCTGAACTTCAGAAAGGATAAATGGGATATATCTGTAGGTGGAAATTATCTGCGGAATGACAATTCAGGTTACCGTGAAGGGGATGTATTCACCAAAAACTTCACCAACAATACGATCACCCGTTTTCCTTCCAATGGCGAACGTAGTTTTGATAAGTATAATTATGCAGGCAGGTTATCTGCAATTTACACCCTGGATCAAAGTAATTCGTTTGCTGCCGGTTTTTTTAGTGGAAAGCGTTTTCAGGCCCGTCTGGCTGACCTGGTTTACACCAATAGTACTTCTGATCTTTCAACCGGGCTGCCGATCAGGTCAAGTACTTATTACAATTCCAATCTGCAAACCAAGGAAGGTACTTTTACCCTGGGCAACCTGGATTACACCCATACTTTTGCCGATAAATCTTCATTAACAGCCTCCCTGTTATATGAAAATGCAAATCTTTATGGAAATACCAAAAACAGAAATCTCGGGTATCCCAATACAGCAGATACAATACAGTACGTTTTTAATCCCTACAAAAACCCGATCAACGGATATCGGTTTAAGCTCGATTATGCCGTTAATATTGGCAAAGGAAAATTAGAGAGCGGCTACCAGTTCAGGCATGATACCCAGGACGGACAATTTGATTATTTTGTAACTCCTGCAACTTCACAACCTGATGCCAATAGGTTTAGAGGAAGCGCTAAGGCAAAAAATAAGATCCATTCGGTTTATTCGCAATATTCGGGCAAACTCGATAAACTGGAATATATTGGAGGGTTGCGTTACGAGTATGCGACCAGAACGCTAAACCTTTCTTATGATCCCGCACCTCATGAGCTGGATCTTTCCAATCTTTTCCCCTCTTTAAACCTCCTTTACAATGTTTCAGACGGGCTCAAGCTAAAGGCCGGATATTCGAGAAGGATTCAGCGTACAAACAATTTCGAGCTTAACCCTATTCCTGAAAGGGAACACTCGGAAACCCTGGAGCAGGGCGATCCGGACCTGAAACCATCTTTTATTGACCTGGCAGAACTTGGCCTGACCAGAACCTTTAAAAAGGGCTCTGTTTTTACAACGGTGTATTATCAAAATATCAAAAACCCTATACAGCGTGTCAACAGCGTTTATGCAGATACTATCCTAAACAGGGTATTTACCAATGCAGAAAGAGCCCGTTCATTCGGACTTGAAATGGGCACCAACCTCCAGCCTTATAAGTGGTGGAGTTTATATCTGGGTGCCAATGTTTATAATTATAAGGTATCTGGAAATTTAAATGTCCTCGGTAGCAGTTCGGTAGTAGATAACGCAAACTGGGTATATTCAGTAAATGCCAATACCAGTTTCAAACTGAACAAAACCTGGACCTTGCAGGGAAATGTGAATTATTTATCAAAACGCCCGACTGCACAGGGTGAGGATTCTAAATTTCTGGTTCCCAATACTGCGATCAAGAAAACATTTATGGATGGCCGTTTTTCGGCAACCCTGCAGTGGCAGAATATGGACCTGGGCATGAACCAATCGAACAGGCAACGGATTACGACATTTGGAAAAGACTTTTTTACCACGACCAACTATATTTACGAAACCGACGTTTTCTTATTGAATTTCAGTTTTAACCTGAACAAACTGATGGGCAAAGCGAAACTTCCTAATAGTGAATTCGGCGACAAGGAATTTTAAATACCCGAATGAATAGCTGCAAAAGACCTTAAAAAAACTGACCTGCTAAACAAAGCTAATTGACACGCTAAACAAAATCTCCCCCGGGGTTTCCGCCTAAATTTGTTCTATACATTTAATCAAAAACAAAATGGAAAAGAACAATTATCAAGGCGCATTACAACAACCACTGGATTCAGGCTTTAATGCAGCTTCAACAGCTGCCGAAGTCATTAAAGGTATCGGCCTTAAAGGGAAAATTGCCATCGTAACCGGCGGTAACACCGGCATCGGTCTGGAAACCACTAAAGTACTGGCGGGTGCGGGGGCAACCGTAGTGGTACCGGCCAGAGATGTTGAAAAAGCCAAGAAAAATCTGGAAGGCATTGCGAATGTAGAAATTGAGGCAATGGATCTTGCTAAACCTGATACCATTGATGCATTTGCAGAAAAGTTCCTTGCTTCTGGCAGACTGCTTCATTTGCTGATCAACAATGCCGGAATCATGTGGGTACCCTTGCAAAGGGACAGCCGCGGTTTCGAATCCCAACTATCAACCAATTATTTTGGCCAGTTCCAACTGGTGGCAAGGTTATGGCCATCACTAAAAAAGGCGAATGGCGCACGCGTGGTTAATGTTTCATCGCTGGGACACCACATGGCGCCTTTCGATTTCGGGGACCCCAACTTCCAGCAACGGAAATACCAGACCTTGCTTGGATACGGACAGTCAAAAACAGCCAGTATCCTTTTCGCCCTCGAACTGGATAACCGCGCAAAAGCACATCAGGTAAGGGCCTATTCGTTACATCCGGGATCAATTGCGGGAACTGAGCTGGCCAGAGATGCCGATATAGCGCTGTTTAAACAGATGGGCTTCTTTGATGAACATGGAAAAATACGCCCGGAAATATTGGCGGGCCTGAAAACCATACCACAGGGTGCCGCAACTTCGGTATGGGCTGCTACCAGCCCTTTGCTTAACCATATAGGCGGTGTGTATTGCGAGGATGCAGATATCGCCGAACTGCTATCAGAAGATCCAGCCATGCCAAAAAATGCTAAACTGCATCAAAGCGGCGTAATGACCTATGCGCTGAACGAAAGCAATGCCAAACAGCTTTGGGATTTAACCGAGAAAATGACAGGAATCGAATTCAAAATAAATTAGCCAATAAAAAATCTAATTGATGGTGGTCAAAGCATCCAGGGAAAAGTAAGCAAAAACCAATAACTTTATTATAATGGAACATATTTCTAAATACCTGACTAAAGAGATTAAACTTTCCTGCTACGAGGACAAATTGTTCAAATCAGACCTGATGTTTGATGACCACATGCTGGTATGGTTCATTTCTGGGGAAACAAAGATCATACAGGCCGAATCTACTTTTACATTCAAAACAGGTGATATTTTCCTGATCCCCAGAAACGAACTGGCCACGATCATCAACTATCCTAAAAACGGCCTTCCACATAAAACTGTGGTCATGCATTTATCAACCGAAAGGTTAAAAAAGTTCTATGAAAAAACCGGGCACAGCAAGCATAGCCCGCCACAACAGAAAATTTACCGCTTTAGCAACCATCCCTTGCTGGAAAGCTGTCTGGCCTCGCTCATCCCCTATTTCGAGCTGGAAACAGAATTTCCGGCAAGCCTGGCTAACCTTAAAATCGAAGAGGCCATCAATATCCTGAGGCTGATCGATCCCGGTGTGGACAGTGTACTTGCCAACTTTGATGTGCCTGGAAAGATCGATCTGATCGATTTCATGCAGCGTAATTTTATGTTCAACATGTCTATGGAAAAACTGGGTTACTTAACCGGCCGCAGCCTATCCACCTTTAACCGGGATTTCAAAAAACTGTTCCATACCACCCCACAAAAATGGCTGACTGAAAAAAGGCTGGAACTCGCTTATTATCAGCTGGCAGAAAAAAAGAAAAAACCGACCCAGGTTTACCTCGAAGTCGGTTTTGAAGACCTCTCCCATTTTTCCTTTATATTCAAAAAGAAATACGGGCTCTCCCCCAATCAGCTCCCCGGGAACGGCGCCGCTAACCGGTCAAAATCTTAATCAACGAAAGTGTACCCGGAATACCTCTTACGTTGTCATCTCCTCCCTATAACCGGAAGTTTTTTAGCGATTCTTAACTGCAGATCCTCCTCAACTGGTTTCCTGAGCAGGCTCAATACTTTATCTTTTTCTTCTTAAAAATCTAATGATCAAGAACGACATATAAATTAAAAACAATATGACCAATAAGATCCAAAAGAATAATGGCCATTCAATAATTTTAGTTTCCATAATTACAATACCTGCTTATTTGCACTATTTTTTCAGTGATTTGCAACAATTATAAATGTTATAAAGTACATTTCCAATAACTATCCCAAACGAAAATCTCCGGGTGTACGCTGATATTTCTGCCGAAAGCTTTTGGTAAAATTAGCCAGATCATTAAAGCCACAATTAAAAGCAATGTCTTTAATTCTTTCGTTCGAAATGAGCAGCAGCTCAGCAGCTTTTTCGAGCCGTTTGGTTTTGATGTAATTGGCAGGGGTATCCTTGTAATGCCTGGCAAATTCGCGTTTGAAAGAAGAAACGCTCAGGTTATTCAATTCGGCAAGGGCATCGATATTGAGCTGTGCAAACAGGTTGGCTTCAATAATTTGCTTAAAAGTATAGCTGGCGGGCGAAAACAGCTGGGCAAATATGGTTTGTACGGCCCGGGCATTAGGGGTTTGGGCCAGGAGCAGGATAATCTCTTTTAGTTTTAATACCAGTATATCTTCGTTAACCAGTGCCGGGTGCTGAAAATAAAACAACAGGCCTTCGATATATTTTTCGATTAAAAAACTGTTGTTTAACACCTCCAGACTCTTGTTCGAGACCATCCTCCCGGATGCCTGCAGGATCACCGGCATTTCGCGGTTGTAAACCTGCTTTAAAATATCGGGATGAAAGTTAACCACCATAATTTCGTTAACCCCACCGGCATTTAAGTTGCTAATGGTTTTGCTGGCCTGTATACAATTTAAAAGCAAAGCGTGTTTATGCGGTACGTTTACCCGGTCTTCTTCGCGGTGGTACTGCATTTCACCCTGCAACATATACAAAAAGCAGGCATTATCGGCCACTGGGAAATCGAAGGTAAAGGGTGCCTTTATCCTGATGTTTTGCACCATGGTTTTGCCAAACAAGTCGTATTTTTTATGGTCAATGATCATGTTAAAAACCTTCGGCTATAAAAATAGAAAAATTCATGCAGGATCTGGCCTTCGGGCTCACAGGCATTCGCTTCCCGCCGCTAAAAATATGGCGTCAGTTAAAAGGTTTAAACTTTGCTGACAAGTGTTCATTTACTTAAGTGCTTTTCGTTGTTTAATATACTGGTAAATGGCACCGGCAATAAAGGCGGTTAAAAGCAGCAGCAACGTTTGGGCAATTACCGGATCGGCCGGGTTTTTAGCCAGCGGATGCCCCAGTGGCAGCCGGGTAAAAGTTTCGTTTACTGTGGGGATAAGCGACAGAAAGAAGCTGAAAGAAAGTAAAAAATTCTCTGCGTGGCGGGCTTTCTTATTCGCGCTTCGTTTTACCGAAAGCCAAAAAGCAGTTACCACTAAAATAAAAATAAATACCGAAAAGACATGTCCCGGGTTGAAGCCGCCATGTTTGGATAGCCCCAATGCGGTTAAAGCTGTAACGGTAGTGGTGTAAAAGTATATTTTACCGGTAAGATGTGTTAAATCGATTTTACCAAAGCGTACAAATGAAATGATTGCGGCTGCAATGGCCACGATACCAATAATGGTGTGAAAAATTCCTAAACCTGTTAGTCCCATAGTCTTTTGTTTTAATGTGCAATTGTTGTTTACAAAAGTGATCATCGTAAGATTAAGGGGCTTTGTTTATCTGTTCAATTGATTGGCAATCTGGTTCAAACCGGACTAGATTTATCGTTAATGGGTGAGATAGTTATATATTTTGGACCGTAATTTTTAGAACCAGAATTCTGTTGTATTTTGGCAGTATGAAATGGATTACCCGCGAACGCCCAAAGATTGACCGGATTGCCTGTCCATGGCTAATCCTCCGCTTTATTGATGCAAATGCAGAGATTTTGTATGTTCCTTATAACGAGGTGCTCGAAAAAGCAGCTGCAACGGGTGCGATACCATTCGATATGCCGGGGGTAGAATACAGTCATTATGATGATCAGTGTACTTTTGATTATTTTATTAAAAAACATGGGTTAAAAGATGATGCGCTAGGGCGGGTAGCAGCCATAGTACGCGGAGCAGATACCGACCGGCATGATTTTGCCCCGCAGGCGGCAGGACTGGAAGCCATTTTTTCGGGACTGGCCTACCACATTAAAAGCGACCAGGAGCTTTTACAGCTTGGCTTAACCATTTACGATGGCCTTTATGCCTGGGCCAGCCATTTATACCAGTTGAAACATACACAGAGCGGCCCGGCAGAGCAGCTTTTACTGCAAGTATACCACCAATACCTGAAACAGGAGCAGGATAGCAAGGCTCCGGTTTGGGCGCAAGCGCTTAAAGAAATGATACAAGACCAGCTCGACACCAACATGACCCTGAGTTTGCAACAGGCCTCTGAAGAGCTGGAAATTAACCCGGCCTACCTCTCTCGCGAGTTTTCTAAATACTTTGACAATCTTACTTTCGGCGATTATATGCGCAAACTGCGTGTAGAGAAAGCCATTCAGCTAATGGCGCAGGAAAATTATTCGCTCACCGAAATTGCTTACCTCACGGGATTTTCTGACCAGAGCCACTTTAACCGCATTTTTAAAAAACATACCGGCCAAAACCCACTGGATTATAAAAAAAGTTTGCGCTTAGGTAAAAAGGATACAAAATAGTAAAGGATGTTCTATTTTGGGATTTAGGTTCGGGCTAATATTGCGGCATGAACTTATTCCGCTATTTAACCATTGCTGCCACACTCGTATCAGCCACCGCTTCTGGCCAAAACCAGACAGCCGCTACTTATCCTAAAATTGCCGGTTATGTGGGTATACTCCATCCCATTGTTACATTTAGCAGCGCCGGCACCGACACCAATTTTGGCAGCCACTACGTGATGGGCATGCCAGTGGGCATCAACATCTGGAAAAGCCAGAAAATTGGTTTTTCTGCCGAATTTGTGCCTGCTATACGGGCGGAAAACGGCAGTAGTAAGATGAGTAATTTTACCTTTCATCCGGGGGTACTAGTTGCATTGGGCAAAGGCTTCACTTTTGCCGGGCGACTGGCTTTCGAAACATCGGGGCGCTATGGTTTTACCCCTGTTTTAAATAAAACGGTGATTAAAGGTAAAAACTGTAATTACTTTGCAGCAGTTCCCTTACCCTTCCGTTTTGGTAACGATAAACCCGCATCGTTTACCATTGGCTTTCAATTTGGCATTGCATTTTAAATTATGGCTAATCAAAAATATACACTAAAAGAGCTTACCCTTTATTTTTTGCGATTGGGTACCTGGGGCTTTGGTGGCCCGGTAGCGCTTGTAGGTTATATGCAGCGCGATTTGGTAGAACAAAAAGCCTGGCTAACCGAAGAAGAATACAAAGAAGGACTGGCATTGGCACAACTGGCCCCGGGTCCGCTAGCGGCACAACTGGGTATTTACATTGGTTTTGTGCATTATGGCTTGCTGGGCGCTACGCTTACGGGTTTGGCCTTTGTACTCCCCTCATTTATCATGGTGGTGCTATTGGGCATGGTTTACCAGGCTTACTCCGGCCTGAGCTGGATGAGCGAAGTATTTTATGGTGTAGGTGCAGCCGTAATCGGCATTATTGCCTTAAGTGCCTATAAACTTACCATTAAATCGGTAGGCAAGCTAAACCTGGCTTCGGTGAAAACGAACTGGATGCTCTGGTTATTTTATTTAATTGCCATTATAACCACCATTGTTACCCAGCAGGAACAGATTTTATTGTTTATAGGTTGCGGTCTGCTTTACATGATGGTTAAGGCGCCTCCCGGCTGGGTAAAAAGGCCCAAAAGCCTGCCCGTGGTATTGCTTACCGGCATCGGTTTTTGGCACTATTCGAAAGCTACGCTGATAGAAATTGGCTTGTTCTTTTTGAAAGCGGGCACATTTGTATTCGGCAGCGGACTGGCCATTGTGCCCTTTTTGCATAGTGGCGTGGTAAATGAATACAGGTGGTTAAGTGAATCGCAGTTTGTTGATGCGGTGGCAGTGGCCATGATTACTCCAGGGCCGGTGGTAATTACCGTTGGTTTTATCGGTTACCTGGTTAATGGTTTTCCGGGAGCGGCTGTAGCGGCGGCGGCTACATTTTTACCTTGTTTCCTTTTTACCGTAGTACTGGCTCCATACTTTAAAAAGATTGCCAAAAACACCAGTATTAAGGCTTTTGTTGATGGCATTACCGCAGCAGTAATAGGTGCGCTGGTGGGTTCGGTGGTAGTAATTGCCACCCGTTCCATTATCGATTTGCCTACTGCACTGATTGCTGCTGCAAGTGGCATGGCGCTTATTTACGTAAAGAAAGTGCAGGAACCGCACATTATTGTTGCAGCCGCTTTATTGGGTATTTTAATTAAGCAAGTATAGGAACGCTGTATGGTTAATAGCCCGGTATAACTAAGAAATGAACCTGATCATATTTACAGGCAGTGAATTAAATGAATAAAGTAAGCTATATCTCTAAACTTAGCAGTTGAAGTGTTTAGGCAAACGTTTAGCTTTTGTTCTAAACAAAAAATCGTAGTCCCAACAATCAGGAACTACGATTTTTTTTATAAATAGTCGAGCCGGTTTATCTCCTACCAGTTCGGGTTTTGCTTCAGGTTATTATTCAACAAAATATCCTCGTTAGGTATTGGAAACAAGTATGCTTTACTTTCGTCGAATTTACGGCCTGCCGGGATGGTTTTAAAGTACGGCAGAATATAACCTTCGGCACTCAGGTAAATATCTTTATTCACGACTACCGTTGGGAACTGCGACTGTACAAACTTAATTCCCTCTACGGGTACATCGATAAACCTGCCGGTTTTCCAGCGCATTAAATCGTCCCAGCGGGTATTTTCGAAAGCCATTTCTACACGGCGCTCTCTTCTGATTTCGCGCAGCAAAGGGGCAATGGTTTTACCGGCATAGGTTAAGTAAATGGCATCGAGCCTTGGGTCGGCGGGTTCGCTGCCAACGGTTAAGCGTGGCATACCTACCCTATCGCGCAATTTGTTAATGGTTTGATCAATTACGGCTTGTGTAGCCTCGCCCAGTTCGTATTTGGCTTCGGCATAGTTCAGTAAAATTTCGGCATAACGGAATACCGGTGCAGCCTGCTGGCCACTGGTTACACGGTCCCAATCAGTAGGGCTATTATAAAACCATTTGCCCAGGCGGTAACCTGTAGGGCATTTGTTACCACTTAAACCTGGCAGGTTGGGCAGCGGTGCATTGTTAGCGCCCTGAATGGTCGTACTGGCCAAAGCATAGGTGCCAAAATTACAAATGGTTTGCGTTAAACGCGGGTCGCGGTTTTGAAGTTCTGCCTGAATAGAGCCTTTGCCCTGAAATACGGGACTGGTTGAAATGGTTTGCCCATCGCTGCACAAATATTCATCAACCAAACTCCGTGTTGCGCCAAACTGGTGCCTTAAATTCTGTGCAAAGTAACGGCTAAATGCTGCGCCATAGGTTAAGGCTGCAGAATATTCGCGCCACATAATTATTTCGGTATTATTGCGGTAACTTTCTGTAGCAAATAAGCTGTTGTAAACCGTGTTTTTATCGCCCTGTACTAAGGAATATTTAGGCAATAATGCTTCCGAAGCATCGGTAGAATATTTTAAGAATTTAACCGGATCTAAGCCCAGCTCGGTATGGTATTTACGGTAAGTGCCTTCAAAAAGGCCAACTCTCGATTTCAGGAACTGCGCCATATCTTTATTGATGCGATTGCTCTCTTCGCTACCTTTTGCAGGCAGATAAGCAATGGCTTTATCGAGAATGTTGATAATTGAATCCATTACCTGAGCCCTTGGCGTTCTTGGCGCATACAGCTCGGGAGAATTAATATTCAACGCGTGACTTAACCAGGGCACATCTCCAAAAAGTTTAACTTTTGTGAAATAATCCATGGCTTTGAAAAAGTAAACTTCACCCAGGTATTTATTGGCTACATCAGCTGATATTTCCGCCCTTTTATAATTATCTATAAAAAAGTTAAGCTGTTTGATGCCTGTAAAATCCCATCCCCCTGATCCGCTCGCACCTGACAGGTAGGCATTGTACTCGTTTGTACCTACTTTCGAATAGGTTAAGGGTGCGGCATTATCGGTAATTACATCACCATATACCAGGGTATTTACGTTTACACCCCAGGGCTGTACAGTACCATCGGCAAAGTCGGTACCGAACCCTACTATATAGCGCGGATACAAACTATTGGTATACAGTTTAAGATCGTTTTCGTTTTTCCAGTAATTCTGGTCAACAATGTTATCGAGTGGATACCTGTCTAAAAAATCTTTCTTACAGGCAAATAAGCTTACTGCGCATATAAGGCCTGCCAGGTATATTTTTATTGTATTTTTCATTTCCTTCAATTTTAAAAATTAATCTTTTTCACATTTGGCAATTAAAAAATAGCCTGTACGCCAAAAGCGTAAGAGCGGATAATCGGGTACGACATGCTGACCAGTTCCGGATCGAAAGTATCGGGTACATGTTTAAACTCGAACAGGTTGTAAGCGGAAGCATTTAGCCTGATTTTCTGGAAACCGATTTTATTTACCCAACGGTTTGGCAGGTTATAGCCCAGTGCCAGGTTCTTCAGGCGCAGGTAAGCGCCATTAGCCAGGTAACGGGTTTGTACGTTGCGGTTACGCGAGGCATTTTTATAGGCCGGGTAAAAGGCATCAGTGCGCTCAGGAGTCCATGAGTTGTTGTAGGTTTCGTAAGTACCGGTGGTACCTGCTCCCCAGTACAGGTTGTTGCCAATCCATAAATCGCGCTTGCCCACGCCTTGTATAAAAAAGTTAAGGTCGAAGTTTTTGTAACGCAGATTGGTGTTGATACCATACTGGTACCTCGGGGTACTGTTTCCGATAATCCTTCTATCGCCAGAGTTACCTACCGTATTATTGCCAAAACCAATCTTGCCATCACCATCTATATCCGCATAACGCACATCGCCCGGAAACCAAAGTCCCGATGAAATTAAACTTTGTGATGGCGCAGCCGCAATTTCTGCCTGGCTCTGGAAGATACCATAGGTTTCGTATCCCCAGATTTCACCCATTTTTTGACCTTCATAAAGGGTTGCATCACTAATCAGGTTATTGGGGTTGTTATCAAATTTCACCACTTTCGATTGGTAATCGCCAAGAGTTGCTGAAATATCGTAACCCAGGCCAAAATCGGTTGTGTTGCTGTATTTCATCACCAATTCCCAGCCACGTGTATCGATGGTACCTGAATTTACCTGTGGTGAAGAGGCACCCAGCACCGAAGGGTATTTTAAACCATCGGTTAAAATATCCGTAGTTCTTCTTCTGTACCAGTCGAAATTAATTTCGAAGTTTTTAAGGGTAACCAAATCAAAACCAAAATCAATGGTAGTAGCGGTTTCCCAGGTTAAGTTTGGATCAATTAGATTTGGCGGCGTTGTGCCAACAGGCCTTACTCCGTTAAGCAGGTATTGCAGCTGTGATGAAGTACCATAATTAGAAATGTACAGGTAGTTTCTTACGTTCTGGTTACCCAGGCTACCGTACGAGGCCCGCAGTTTGAAATCGTTCACCACCGGTTTCATCCACTGCGCAAAAGATTCTTCACTCAAGCGCCAGCCGGCAGAGAAAGAAGGGAAAAATTTAAAGCGCGAAGCCGAAGGGAATTTAGAAGTGCCATCATAACGACCATTCGATTCGAACAGGTATTTACCGGCATAGTTGTAAGTTAAGCGGTAAAATAAACCTTGTACAGCCCAGTGCGATTCGCTGTCGCCTACTGTTCTTTCGCCTTGCGCCTGACCTAAAGTGGGTACGTTTACATTAATACCATTCCGTTGTGCGGATACCGACTGATCTACATACCATTCCTGATTGTAACCCAGCAAACCGGTAAAATTATGCTTGCCACCCAAGGTTTTTTTGTAATCGGTATATAAGTTTAGTGTGTATTTGTTTGAGTTGAAGTTATAGCGGTAAATATAATCCGGGTTGGTTTGCACCGTAGTGGTGGCGTTCCTTGTGGTTTCTAAGCGCTCTAACGTTGGCAAAATGGTTTTTTGAACTGAAGTATTATTCAAATAAGAAATATCGCCTTTAATTGACCATGCATTAGTTAACGTAATGGTCGGCGAAGCTGTTAAGATTAAGTTCGAATTGGTTTCTTTATTGGACGAGCCATAATCCATAAATGATAAAATATTATCGGTGTATTTGGCTTTTACGCCCAACGAAGCGGGTACCAGCATCGGCATGCTTACGTTACGCGAAGGCTCCTGCGACATGGCTGTCCACCAGCCACCTTTACCAGCCGGGTTAACCGGTTCGGTATAAGTAGAAGTATTGAAACCGGTTTTAAAGTCGATTTTAAACCAGTTATTTACCTGGGAAGATACATTCAATAAAGCATTGTAGCGTTTCAACACATCGGTATTGATGCGGTATAAACCATCCTGGTTCTGGTAGCCAAACGAGCCATAATAACTGTTTTTATCGTTAGCCCCCGAAATAGAGAGGTTGTGTTTTTGCATGGGCGAATAATCAAGCAGGGCCTCTTTATAAGGATTTACATTACCCCGCCAAACGATGGTGTTGGTATTACTCTGCGGATTTTCAAAATAGTAAGGTTCCTGGTGTTCAGGATCGTCCATATATTCTTTAATTTTCTGCAGTTTAACCAACTCACTGGTTCCTGCTGAAGTATTTTCGAGCGCAGCAGCTTTTACAATGGCTTCCTGAATGCTGTAAGCATCTAAAATATCGGGAATAGCGGTTGGAGCACTCCACTGGAAAGAATTGGAATAGTTAACCGTTGATTTACCTTTTTTACCCGATTTGGTTTTGATTAACAAAACCCCAAAAGCACCACGTGCGCCATAAATGGCTGCCGATGCAGCATCTTTTAATAAGGTTACACTTTCAATATCTTCAGGATTTAACAGATTAGGATCCATTTCTACCCCATCTACCAAAATAAAAGGCGAGCCGGCAGAGAATTTGATTTTATTCCCGTCATTGGCATCTTTGAAGAAAGAAGTTCCACCCCTCACGTTATAACTTGGTGCCGTATTCGGGCTTCCGTTCGAAATATTCACGTTAAAGTTTGGCATCAAACCCTGTAAGGCCTGGCCCAGGTTTCCCGTTGGGCGGTTTTCGAGCATTTTAGAGTCGATCTGGCTTACTGCACCGGTAAGGTTAGCCTTTTTCTGCGTGCCGTAACCTACAACTACTACATCATCAAGTGTTTTTTTATCTTCTTCGAGCGTTAAATTTAAAGATGGGCCGGTGGTAGCTATTTCTTTAGTGATATAACCGATATTAGAAAAAACCAATACCGAGCCTTTAGCATTTACTGTAATGGTAAATTCGCCATTACCGTTGGTTGCTGTTCCATTTTTTGTTCCCTTCTCCAGCACGTTTACTCCGGGTAGCGGCTGCCCGTTACTGTCTTTTACGGTACCTTTTACAATCAGGCTTTTGGCCTTTGCCATCGTAGGATTTGAAGCGGGTAATTGGGTACCAGCAAATGAAACGGCGCACGATAGCAGGCAGCACAAAAGGAGTAATGGCCACTTTTGAGGAACCGGCAAAAAGCCATCCTTGGGAAGTAACTGTTCTTTAATCATCATTAGTATTTAGTTTTGTTGATAAGCGGCAGTGTTAATGCGCTTACTTGGTTAGTTAACCGCCACCATGTTAACTGCGGCGATTTGTTGTTTGCTTAAACCAAAGCTGTGATATTCGCCTTTAAAAAAAGATGAAAATTGAAAGGAAAAGGGTAGAAAATCGGTTAAAACAAGGTATAAACTCAGCTAACCGGCTGTGGAGTGGCTTAAATCACATTATTTACTTATGAATGGCTGCTTTTTTAATGAGGAAACCAGGTACGCAGACTGGTGCCCGAAAGTAAGCGCTGACACTTAATAATTAGAGATAGCTTTTATTTACCAGTGCCCAATCTGCTGATGAAATAAGTTAAGCCTTGGAAATTAAAACGGATACACCTGGTGGTTTATATTTAGCTCACACCCGGCAGGTAACGAAACATAGAGCTGCTGCAGTTTTTCTTCATTGCATTCATCATCATCGAGCAGGAGGAATTTTAAACTTTTAAATTTAAGTGGAGCCGCAATCAGGTCGTCAATACCGATCGATGTACCACCAAGGTGCAACAACTCCAGGTCTTTTATCTGCTGCAAATCTTCCAGACAGCCTGCATCAATATGGGTGCAGTTTTTAAGCCTGAGTTCGTTAACAGCATCCATGGTGCACAATAGGGCAATACCAGCATTGGTAATTTCGGTGCCGTCCAAATCCAGCTGGTAAATGCTGCGTACATATTCAATCATCCAACCAATTTCTTCATCGTCTACATGGTAGCGCCGAAAATTGGCCCGTTCAAGGCGTACCGATACTTCGTTAATGTGACCGGGAATATTGAAATAAAAGAAATTTGACCAAAATTCTTCTTCTTTTAATTTGGCTGCTTTTTTCTTCCTCATGGTTTTATAATTTAATCCTTTATTTAACTGATGCTGGAAATATTTTTTAAAAAATCCAGGTTACATAGAGGGGCTTTGGCATCCATGAGTATTTAATCACCGAAAAAGTAAAGGGCGATTGATTCAGTATCAAATCGTATGCGCGTTTTTCAACAACCAGCTGCCAGTGTGTTTCCAGTTCAGTTAGCTGCCCATCGCGAACCAGCCAGTTCCCTCTGAAACCATCAATTGAACTGCTGCCAATAGTTGGCCAATAATCAATCATTGCCTGTAGCAATCCGTTAATTAGCTGCCTTTGATCTTCAGAGATATTCATTTCTTCGGGCACCGGTTGCACCAGTGGTAAGCCACAAAGTATTTTATTGAGCTGAAGGAAGTGTTCGGAAGCGGCAGATAACCCCGTTACAGCAAACTGGGCATACTGTACTGCTTTACACTGACAGGCAAGATCGGCAAAACATCTTTGTTGTGTTACCAGGCCAAGCCTTTCAAAAAGCATAGGTAAATAATTGTTCAATAAAACTAATCCTGCATTTTTTACAGCTAATTTTTCGGGCGCTAATGACATTTGTGAAGCTAAAATTACTGACCTGTTTTGATCTACATTAAAAATAAGGAAAGATCTCATTAATTTAATGAAATCCCGCCTGTTTTCTCCTTAGGTTGATGGATTTACAGCCCTTTAAAACAAAAAGCAAGTAGCAGCATCAGCTTTATCTGGTCATTTGCCGGCGTAGTTCCGCTTCTTTAGCCGCATTCCAGTAACCACAATCCAATTTGATAAAGGTTGAGCTGTAAGGTACTGTTTCGTTGGTTTTAATCACCAATACCTTAAAAAGTCCGGCTTCACGATCGAGTTGTTTAAAAACGGAATCGTGCAGCATCGTATGAACAGTAGTTCCTTGTAATATGGCCTGAGTTGCCTGAATTAACTGACCAGCTTTAGCGCCTACCAGCGGTTTAACAAATTCCAATTCCGCATCGCGGTAAATAACGGGCATGATGTGATCAGCCGATTTGATCTCTGAAATCACCTCGCGCAACACCGCTTCCATGCCTTCGGGAGCATAAATATATTCCATTCCCGCAGATTGCTGGAGGGGAAAAGCCTTATCGACCACCAGAATCCAGTTGCGGTGCCCCATAAGCGGAAGCTTCTTGCTAAATTCGGTTTTCCAGTCTGCAGCTTGTTCGTTTTTATTTGCTTCGGGTTTACTTGTACATGCGGCAAGCCAGATGACACAGACCAGCAAGCCCATGAATCCTGACTGTTTTATTTTTTTTAGCTTATCCATACTGTCCTTAACTAATTGAAATTTCGAGTGTCTGATCTTTTTGAATGGTTATTTCCTGAGCCAACCTGATATTGAGCTGCGCACCATTACCAGCCATAACCGCATTAATATTTTTTCCCATCAGGCTAACTTTAATGCGCTTTGGTTCCAGTTTCCCGATTTTTTCTAAACGGATTTCATTTAACCTAAGTGTACCATATTTTAGCTGGAGTTGATGTACCTGGGTTGCTCCCTGCAATTTCTGGCTATAGGTTCCCCATCCTTCGGCTGCTGTAAAGGCCGCAGCAAAATTATCTTTGGTCCACTTAGGACCAAAACCAATTATTCCTTTAGGCCCATGGTAACTGAAACCGCAAGCACTGAGGTAAGTACCGTAGCTGGCCATCGCACGGGCGTAATGGTCGCTGCACTCGATTTCGTTGTATGGGTTTCGTTTGGCGGCATGATGACGGTCATGAATCCGGTTGGTAAGGATCAGGCTTTCTTCATGCATGCCTTCAGCCATCATATGGGCGGCCACCTGGTGCTCAAATCCGCTCATGCATTCGTGAAAATAGCCAAGCTGCCAGCTCACATCTTCTCCGAATGGAGCTTCTTCATTGTGCGGATTGGTATTCATTACCATCCCACCCTCTCCGCTGAGCGCATATGGCCGCCCGCCGGTATGGGTTTTAATATAGGGTCCAACATCCATGGTAAAGTTATATTTCCAGAGGGCGCGGAGGGCGCTGCGGGTCTTTTTTTCATCGAGCACCCTTGGAAGCCCTACCTGAAATGCCCAGCTTTGCCCATACACCTGATCGATATGGCAAGTATTATAGGAGCCAAGTTTTTTTCTTCCCTGAACCGCATCAGGCCGGTGTATAAAGTACTCGCCGTTAAAAAGCTCGCGCTCCATGTTACGCATACCTTTTTCTACGTATGCTTTGCATGTGACAGCAAAGGCTGTATCGCCAACCTCGGTAGCCATAGCCTGGGCAGCACGGGCTGCAGCAACACACAAGCCAACTATCCAGGCAATTTCTCCCTCCCAAACGGCGTCCAGGGTATTTTCCATTGGCGTATCAGTCATACCATCGCCGTTTTTATCCTGCGCCAGCATAAACTGTACGGCCAGTTTTATTTTTTCCCAGTTTGTTTTTAAAAAGGTATCATCGCGACTCATCTGATGCTCCCGGTAGAAACGTAAAACTGTACCTGCCTGCCCGTCAATTGCGGGCCGCGTTTCGTTTTCTCCACGGAAAAGGATGGCACCGGTATCTTTTATAAAACCAGTTCCGAGGTCTACCCTTTCACGCAGGTCGCGTTCGAGCGACGGAAAAATCCTGGCCATTGCCTGTGCATATTGCCATACGTGTGTACAAGTACCCGCGCAGGCCCCTACGCCTTCCCAGCTCCAAAAACGGCCACTGGTAAAACGGTAGGTATTGGCTGTGGCCAATGTTCCGATATTCAGGAAAGTACGTTCCAAAAACCAATGCGGCAATGTAGAAGCATTCCAGGTATTGCTCCAAAGTTCTGTACAGGCAGTGAGCTGATTAAAATTAGTTTTGACAAAATCTGAGACAGCTCTGGCATCTTTAAACCGGCTGGCGTAATAATAGCCTTGTTCCGCATCCTTAACCAGCTTTTTAAGTTTTGGATTAACGTTGTTAAAATGCCAGTTTACCGAATAATCAGCCTGCATGGTTTTTCCTGGAGGTAAAACCTGCGCTATACTGATCCCGCCAACGAGCTTTTCACTTCCATCAACCTTTCCAGCAACTGCTTTGGATTGGTTAAAACCGGCAACATCAACAGGCCATGGATCGAGTGCAGGATTGGCCTTGCCGCCACTACCATGATAGGTAAAACACATGCTGCCATGATCGCCGGCATTAATCTGACCGGCATCGGTAGTAGTAAAGTCCGAAACAATATCAACCCAGGTAGCTCCGGAACTTACCGTGTTGATTTTATTCCCTGAGCCAGGCTTAGCACTAACTTTGTTTACCCCGTTTTCCATCCAGCCAATCAAATCAACCGGAAATGCCTGAGTACTTTTATTGCGCACCTGAACGCGGAGTATGGTAGCCGGCAGGGCCGATTTCTCCGCATCAAGCGGGATAAAAGGCGAATATACTTTCAATCTTACTTCCAAAGGAAAAGCCTTACTGGTATATACAATATCAGCAACGGGGTAGGAACCGGTGAATACCACTTCATCCCAATGACCGGCATTGAGTTCTTTAATTATGGTTTTGCCCGCAACAATGGTTTTAAGTGCGAAACCCTGATCGAGAATGCGTTTATTATCGGCAATGGCAGGTTCTATGTAGGCCGATCCATCTCTGGGCCTTATTTTACGTTCCATAGTGCCATCGTTCCAGTTCACAATTTTGGGCTCTATCCCTTCCTGTGCACCTTCAAAAGTTTCATTGTATATCTGCCACAGCCACAAACGCCCGTCGCCACCAACATATACCGTACCGGCGTGTAATCCGCCCACGGGCATTCCGATGTACCGCAACTCATTTCGGCTTTTTTTATAGGCCGTAGCCTCTCCCCTTTGGTATAAACCTGCAACCCACCTGGGGTCTATATTTTTTTCTGCAGGGATATTGTGTTTTGGATAGCCGGCAGCGAATACACTGCTGCCCCATACCGGAAATCTGGCCGCCATTATTCCTATACCCAGTAGACCTGCTTTTTTAATGAACGCACGGCGTCCGGATGATTGATGTTCCATTGAATATCTTGCTTTGCTAAACCGGAGATACACAAAATGCTCCCCATATTTAGCAACCCACCCCCAAAACCTAAACAGGCTTTGGTTAAATGCAGCTGCTAAATCTTTCTATTTGGTTAAAACTTTATTTGAGATGATGGCGATTAAAGACATTGGATCATTACCTCACAATTAAAGGTAACGATCTCTGCTGAGAAATCTTTTTTTTGCCAAATGAGCTTAATAGTATAGCAAAATCCTTTAATGCGAAAGTAACAGGGGCCAATATGCTTAAGGCTGAGCATTTAAGGGCTTGCTCGATTGCCTTATATTTAATTTGGCCTGCAGGTTAATCACCACAGGTTTGGTTGCTTTGCTGCTGGCTGTTCCTGCCATCTTTTTAAGCAGCAGCTGGATGATATTTTCGGCTATGGCTTCAATGGGTTGTTCAACCGCAGTAATGGATGGCCTGATAAACTCAAGTAATTCAAAGTCATCGAAAGAGATTAACCCTTTGGTTTGAAGAAGCGCTTCATCGCCGGTGCGCGATAATTTAAGCCCATCCATGGTGAGGTAATTGGCTGCAAAAATTAAGGCATCCAGATGCGGATGGTTTTGTAAAAAAGCTTTAATTACCCCCGTGGCGTGCTCCGAATCCTGATATTTAATTTTTAAAACCTCTTGCTCCTTCCCTGCGCGGTCTATCATTTCGCTATATCCACGTAAGCGGTCTAGCATTTGTTGCTGCCCGGTATCAATAGTGATGAAACCTATTTTTTCGAAACCATTATCCAGCAGGTGTTGCGTAGCTGCAGCAGTTGACCAAAAATTATCAGTCAACACGTAGTCGGCATCAAGTCCGGGCAGGTAGCGGTCGAAAAGCACAACCGGAGTTTCACCACCAACAAGTCCGCCAATTTCGGCTTCTAAACCCTCAGCAAGCGCTGCAACATAAGCATCAACACGCCTTTCCTTGTAAATATTCAGAATTTCGGTTGTTCTTTCGCGATCATTCCCTGTACTGCTGAAGATAATTTTATAGCCATGAACAGCAGCCTTTTCATCTATAGCCCTGGCAAGGCCAGAGAAAAAAGGTTTTGAAATGTCATCAACCAGAAAGCCGATAATATTCGACTTTCCGGTTCTTAAGCTTCGTGCCAGCAAATTTGGCTGATAGCCCAACTCCTCTATGGCTTTTCGTATTCTTGCCGCTAATTTATCGCTGATGTATTTTTCTTTGGCCTTACCATTGATCACAAAAGATACTGCTGTAATGGATGTTCCAACATGGTTTGCAATGTCTTTTATGGATACTTTTTGCTGCATGGACGACGGCGAATTGTAATTGGCGAATTAATAATTTCCGGTTACCCCCAGCTCAAGTCCACGAAGTTCGGCAAGTCCCCTTAACCTGCCAATGGCAGAATAACCCGGATTGCTTTGTTTGCCCAGGTCATCAAGCATCTGGTGACCGTGGTCGGGCCTGAAAGGAATAGCAGTATTTCTTAATGCATTTTCGGCGGATAATGCTTTCATGATTTCGTACATGTTTACATCGCCACCCAAATGGTCAGCTTCGTAAAAACTTCCGTCGCTATCTTTGGTAACATTCCGAAGGTGCGCAAAGTAAGTACGCGATTTTACCACATTAAAAATTTCAAGCACGTTATTACCTACACCCGCCCCCAGTGAACCGGTGCAAAAGCATACCCCGTTAAAAGGCTGATCGACACTTTTGAGTATAAATTCAAAATCATCGGCTGTGCTTGCAATCCGGGGTAGTCCCAAAATAGGATAAGGAGGATCATCGGGATGAATGGTCATTTTAATACCATCAGCTTCGCAAACCCCTGCAATAGCTGAAAGGAAATGCACGAGGTTTGCTCTTAAGCCATCAAAGCCTATGGCCTGGTACTCCTGAATGCTATTTTGAAGGGTTTCGAGTTCAATTTCTTTTTCATTCGGGATGCCCATCAGTACATTTACCCGCAGCGCATCCAGTGCTTGCTGATCAAGTGTATTAAAACGTGCTTTTGCACGAGTTAAAACCGAAGCAGGATAATCAGCTTCGGCATTGGGTCTTTTTAGTATATACAGGTCAAAAACGGCCAGATCTATCCAGTTAAAATAGAGTGCTTTCGAACCGTCGGTCATTTCAAGATCGAGCTGCGTCCGGGTCCAGTCTAACACCGGCATAAAGTTATAGCAGATGGTTTTTAAGCCACAAGCTGCCAGGTTTTGAAGTGAAATTTTATAATTTTCGATATACTGACCAGCATCTGCCCTGCGGGTTTTAATGGCTTCGTGCACCGGAACACTTTCTACCACCGACCAGGTTAGCCCCGCAGCTTCGATAATCGATTTACGCTCCATAATATCGGCTATAGTCCAGATCTCGCCATGCGGAACATGGTGCAAGGCCGAAACCACTCCGGTTGCACCGGCTTGTTTTACATCTTGTAAGCTTACCGGATCGTTGGGGCCATACCAACGCCAGGTCTGTTCTAATTTTTTATATTGGGTTGTCATAAATCAATTACGATGGTAGATAATCTGATCGGCAGCCTGTTTCAGCACATCATTTTGCTTTCCTGCTTTTTTGAATAAAATTCTTTTAACCAGATGTAATCGGAGACTACATTGAGCATTTGCTCATAATATACATTCTGTTTTCCGGTAGCCCTGCAAATGGAGAGTGTTGAGCCATTGGCATTATCGGTTTGCGAAAAAAAGAAACTGAAATTTCTGGAATAAAGCCAGCCAGGAACATCATCATCAGCCAGCGTAACTTTGCAGATTACCATTGCTTCGGTAGGTCTGGTTTCATCGGTGCTAATGGTGTAGGTAACCGGCAACTCAATAATTGACTGCCCGAATAAATCGACCAACAGGTTTATACTTTTTTTCATCTCAAACCAATTAATACACAGTAGAAATGGTTTAAACAGTACTACCGTTGGGCTAAGTTGTTAAAAAATTTGGGTTGTTAAATCTAAATCCGGGCTATTTATTTGCGTAAACGTTTAAGTTATTGGATTAAAGACTTACTAAAGCGTTTAAGTAAAACAGCCTCCTGTTTGTCACTTTTTACTTACAAAGGCAATTATTGCAAACTTCTATTTTCATGGAAATTTACCACCCTGATTTCGGCTGTATTTTGCTGTTCAAGGGCTTTGCCGGCATAAGCAGGCTTCTGAGGTCCCCAGGTTACCGAACTGTTCAGTAAACTCACATATCCGGTATTCTCCAGGAAAAATCCGGCTACCTGACTTTTTACCAGTCCCTCTACGTTACTTGGCCGGCGATCGTATACCCCGCCGGTTTCTTTGGTGGTTTTATTGATGAATACGCTCACCTGATCGAAATAAATATTAGAAATCTTATCCTTGCTTTCACCGCTAATATATACACCACTTTCACCCGTACAACGGATATTGCTGAAATAAATGTTGGTAACCGCCCCCACCTTGCCTTTGGTTTGTCCTTTGGGCAAACGCCAGCCTGCATCCTTGTTATTTGCAGTAGCGCGCGGATAAGCCGTAATGTAAATTGGCTCTGCTTTGCCCCACCAAACATCAGAGAAAAGCTTCGATTCGACCAGGATATTTGAGAAAACAACATCGCTCACTGTTCCTTCATCCCGGTTTTGGATACCCAGTCCGCGGTTGCTGTTGCGGATATTGCAGTTATTAATAAGCACGTGACTAATACGGTCCATATTTTCTGAACCTATTTTAATGGCACACGAACTCGAGGTCATGGTGCAATTGCTGATCACAATATTTTCGCAGGCACCATACGCTGCAAATTCGCGGCGGTTTTTGAGGCAAATGCAATCATCGCCCGATTCGATGTAACAGTTATTAATCCTGACGTTTTTACTATGATCCAAATCAATACCATCACTATTCCGTATTTTGATGCTGTTTAACAGGGTAATATTTGAAATGGAAACATCGTTACAACCCACCAGATGAACTGTCCAGTAAGCCGAATTCTGAAAAGTAACGCCATCTATATTCAGTTTTTTACAGTCAATTAAAGTGAGCAGGTGTGGGCGCGGATCTACAATATTAAAAGGTTTCAATACATAAGAATCGCTCAGTTCTTCGCCCATAAAAGAAATGCCGTTGCCATCAATTATCCCTGTGCCGGTAATACTTACCTGCTCCAGTTTTTCACCTCCAATCCAGATGGTACCCTCACCCTTGTTTTCACGGAAGGCACTTTTGGTATACAGGCTTTCATCAGGGCTTGCCAGGACTTTAGCACCTCCTTCTACCCTCAGCTCTACAAAGGATTTTAAATCGAATGGCCCGCTTAAAAACACGTGTCCTGAAGGTACAACTACCTGTCCTCCTCCTGCATCATGGCAGGCATTAATTGCCTTTTGAATGGCGGCGGCATCATTTGTTTGGCCATCGCCAAGGGCCCCAAATTTGATAATATTATACTGTTGTTGTGCAGTTGCCCTAACCGAGAACAGCAGGATAAGTGCAATGAATATGCGAATTTTCATTATTGTGGAATTGATCTTTGATTAAAAAACGGATAACCAGGTAAATTGGCAATGCGCCCGCTACCAGAACACAATGTACAGCGCCGCCAGAATACCACAAATAATAACCGAGCACACAGCAAACGCAGGGGTAACCTTAAACATCGCCCGGTCTATTTCGAGTCCTTGTTCATTGTCTTTACTCTTCGGATCGGTGAGTGTTACTCCCACCATCAATAAAATAACAATAACGAAAACCCATGACATCCGGTTAAGGAAAGGGATGTTACCGATCAGGCCATTGCTGATGGTTGGCAGGAACTTAAATAAAACCGACAGCGGTATGGTTACCAGGGCAGCAGCAAGCGCGGCGCGCGAAGTTGTTCTTTTCCAGAAAAAGCCCAGCAGGAAAATGGCAAATATCCCCGGCGATATAAAACCAACGTATTCCTGTATAAACTGGTAAACCTGATCGAAACTCCTTAAAGTAGGCGCGACTACAATAGCGATAAGTGAGGCCAATACCACCGACCAGCGCCCAACGGCAACCAATCTTCGCTCGGACGCTTCTGGTTTAATGTATTTTTGATAAATATCGAGCGTAAAAATGGTGGCGATGCTATTGGATTTTCCAGCCAGGGAAGCCACTATAGCAGCAGTTAAAGCTGCAAAAGCCAGGCCTTTTATCCCTGTGGGCAACAAATTCATCAATACCGGATAGGCATGATCAGGTTTAATCACACCTGCAGCATCGAGCATTTCGGTTTGAAAATACCCCCGCTGAAACAGTACATACGCTGCAATACCCGGAATTACCACAATTACCGGAATCAGCAGTTTAAGAAAAGCGGCAAAGATTAAACCGTTCCTGCCGGTTTTTAAATCGGCGCCAAGCGCACGCTGCACAATGTATTGGTTGCAGCCCCAGTAATTTAAGTTATTGATCCAAAGTCCGCCAACCAGCACTGCGATGCCGGGCAGTTCGTTATAAAATTTATCGCCCTTCGAAAAAATCATATGGAAATGATCAGCAGCCTCGCTTTTTAATAACGGAAGTGCCCCCAGCACGGTATGGGTATCAAGTTTCTCTGCAACCAGTTTCAATGCCATGTAACAGGTAATCAATCCGCCCATAACCAGCACAAATACCTGGATCACATCGGTATAACCAATTACTTTCATACCGCCCAGGGTTATGATCGCCGAAAAAACAGCCAGAAATACAATACAGGTATTAAAAGGAATGCCGGTAATGGTTTCGATGGCAATGGCTCCGAGAAAGAAAATAGATGTTAAATTAACAAATACATACACCAGTAACCAGAATACAGCCATTAAAGTACTTACAGTATTGTTATAACGCGTAGAAAGAAACTGCGGCATAGTGTAAATTTTGTTTTTCAAATAAATGGGCAGAAAATACACCGCTACAATAATCAGTGTGGCTGCAGCCATCCACTCGTAGCTGGCAATGGCCAGGCCCATGGCGAAACCCGAGCCTGACATGCCAATAAAGTGCTCTGCCGAAATATTAGACGCAATTATGGATGCCCCGATGGCCCACCAGGTTAACGAACCCTCAGCCAGAAAATAATCTTTGGTATCAGTTTGTTTCTTTTTTTTACTGCGGTAAACCCAGTACCCGTAGGCAGATACAATGATAAAATAGATAAAAAATACAGTACAATCGAGCACGGAAAGGTGGTTCATAAAGGGATGATTATATTTGGTTTTTTTAAAATTCAGAAAAAATCCCCAACGTTAAAGCCTTAAAGCTTTTATTTAATTACGTAAACGTTTTCGGATATACAGCCCTAAAACTGGCAGAATTAACCTTCTGTTGACGCTCTTTTAATCAGTGCCGATTGGAGTACAATATCTTTATCATCGCCAATTCCCCGTTTATTTAGAATCTTAAACAGGCATTTTGCAGCTTCATTTCCGATTTCAAATGCAGGTTGTGTAATGGTGGTTAACGAAGGGTTGAGCAGTTTGGCCGAACTCATATTGCAAAAGCTCAGGATCTTAACATCTCGCGGAATCTTTAACTGCAATTCCTGACAAGCCGAGTAGGCCGGTATAATAAATTCTTCTATGGATGAGAAAAGACCATCCGGAGCCTGCTCCTGAAAAAGTGTTTTGATATTTTGCAGGTTAGTTGCTTCGTCTTCGCTGTAATACACGACCAATTCTTCGGTTACAGCCAGGCCATGTGCCCGCAGCGCAGCACAGTAGCCCGAAAACCTGGCCCTGCCGGCGGGAAGTTTTTCGAGTCCGTATAAATAGGCAATTTTCGTACAGCCACGTTCAATCAGGTGCTCAGTAGCAGTATACGAGATCTGGTAATCGTCAGTTGTTACCTTAAAGGTATCAAGTTCCTCATAAACACGATCGAAAAATACCATGGGTATTTTATTCACCAGGTTTTTGTAATACTCATTATTGTATTCGTTACTCGATACAGAGGTTAAAATCCCGTCCACCCGGCCATTGAGCAGGCTGTTGGTAAACGACATTTCCATTTCGGTATCTTCGTGGGTTTGGTAAATGAGCACATGATGGCCATATTGCCTGGCAATTTCTTCAATTCCTTTAATGGCCAGTGAAAAAAAGTTATTGGCTACACAAGGGATAATTACCGCAATGGTTTTGGTTTTATTGCTCCTGAGGTTACTTGCCGCCGGGTTTGGGGTATAGTTTAATTCTTTTGCAAGTGTCCACACCCGGTTTTTTGTTTTTAAGCTAATCTCATAGCTGTCATTAAGCGCTTTTGAAACTGTGGCTATAGAAATATTCAACTCCTGTGCAAGCCTTTTGATATTCACCTCTCCCGACATCTTTAAATCCTTAGTATTGTTAGTTTTTGTTTGGTTTATCGACAACCACCAAGCTTATTGTCCTGTTTTTTGCAGCACCTGCACCCAATTTGCAGGAATATTTTTTTTAAAGCCTGGGTAAAGGAAAAAGCTTAAAATGCACCGGTTTAAACTTGCTGCATTTCTTTTTACAGGATAAACTATTTGGTTATCAATTACGGGGTAGCTATCGCATGCAACAAGCCGCTCCGTTTATACGAAAATACAAAATAATCGTAACAATAACGGTTATTTAACATTTCTATTTCACCAGCTGTGCAATGCTTACACACCAGCACAAAATCAAGCTAAAACACTGAAAATAAACACATAACAAACTAAAAATAAAAATTTACGTAATCGTTTAAGTAAATAAAATTGGCTAAACATAAAAGTTTAAATTTTCAAAAACTCAACTTTATATAACCAAAGCATATTTTTTAACCAAATCATTTCTAGTCTTATGAGTACCGAAAACACACTTTCGAAGGACAATCAGAATCCATTGAAAAATCTCGACCAATGGGAAGAGGATATCTTAATCCGCTACCCCGATCCAACCAGTATTAACGCGGATAAAAAAGAGGAGCAGTTCAGAAACTACGAAGAAACGGAGAAAGATGGCGTAAAGGAATTTTACAAATTAAACCATACTTACCAGACCTATGATTTTGTTCAGCAGAAAAAAGCTGAATACCTCAAATTCGATAAGGAGGAAATGCCTGTTTGGAGTGCTTTTGATTTTCTGAATAAACTGGTTGATGATTCTGATCCGGATACAGATCTGGACCAGATGCAGCACCTTTTACAAACATCAGAAGCAATCCGCAATGACGGTCACCCTGATTGGATGGTGCTGGTCGGCCTGATACATGATATGGGAAAGGTGCTTTGCCTTTACGGAGAACCGCAATGGGCCGTAGTGGGCGATACTTTTCCGGTAGGCTGCGCCTACTCTGACAAGATTGTATACCCCGAGTTCTTTCAGCTCAACCCTGATATTAACAACCCTACCTATCAAACCAAACTGGGCGTTTATACACAAAACTGCGGACTGGATCATGTGCACATGTCGTGGGGCCATGATGAATATGTGTACCACATGATGAAACCTTACATTCCTGAACCAGGTTTGTACATGCTCAGGTACCACTCTTTTTACGCACAGCACCGCGAAAACGCTTACGATCATTTAATGAGCGAGAAAGACCACGAAATGTTTAAATGGGTCAGGCTTTTTAACCCGTACGACCTGTATTCGAAAAATCCAAACCAGAAAAGCTGGGCCGAGCTAAAACCTTATTACGAGGCACTTGTGGCCAAATATCTTCCTGCCAGCATTAAGTTTTAAAACCAAAATCAATATACCAAACTAACAAACCAAATTATGAACCTAATGCTACAAGAATCATGAAATCAAAATTCAAAAGCTTAAATTATGGCTGCATTATTTTGCTCTTTCTGTTTATCAGCCAATCGTTCAATGCTGCCTTTGCGCAAACTGAACGAAAAATTACAGGAAATTTATTGGATAATACCAATATGCCTATAATTGGGGCCTCCGTTTCGGTAAAAGGAACCAATAAAGTAACCGTTACCGGCGACAATGGCTCATTTAGTATTACTGCCAAAACTGGCGACAAACTTGTTTTTACCTTTATGGGTTACGAGCCTAAAGAACTAACTATTGGTGCGGGCGCTAACTACAAGGTAACCTTGAATGAGGCTACGGCATCACTTACGGATGTAGTAGTGGTGGGCTATGGCAAAAGCACCCGCAAAACCCTATCCAGTGCCATTACTTCGGTAAAACCCGAAGAACTGAATAAAGGTGCAATAGCTGATGTTGGGCAGTTGTTACAGGGTAAAGTAGCCGGTATGAATATCAGTGCAAGCGGCGACCCAAACAAACCTGCAGCAGTTATTCTGCGTGGTGCATCAACGGTAAATAGCCCTGGCGCGCCCTACTATGTAATAGACGGGATACCAGGAGCCGATATTGCGGCCATAGCACCCGCTGATATTGCATCAATTGATGTATTAAAAGATGCCGCAGCAACGGCCATTTATGGTAACCGGGCAGCCAGCGGCGTAATTATGGTTACTACCAAACGTGGAAAAAAAGGATTGCCCCAGCTTGCTTACAGCGGTTATGCCGCTGCAGAAAAAGTAAGCAGCCAGCTGGATTTAATGAATGCCGATCAGTTAAGGGCATACGTTACGGCCAACAAAGTAGCATTTTCGCCTAACGATGACCTGGGGGCAAATACCGACTGGATGAAATCGATTGAACGCTCTACTGCCTTTTCGCAGAACCACAACCTGTCTTTTAGCGGCGGTGCTGACCACAGTAACTACAGCGCCAGCCTTAACTATTTTAATAAAGAGGGTATTTTATCTAAAAGTTCGCTCAACCGCATTATCGGTCGTTTAAATGTTGATCAATATGCCTTTAACGATAAGGTAAAGTTTAGCCTGAACCTTTCAAACTCGAGCAGCAAATCCATTAACGAACCCTTACAAAACATTGTTTTGTTACAGGCTGCTAAACGTTTGCCCATTTCGCCGATTTACAATGCCGATGGCAGCTATTTCGAAAACCTGAACAACTCGGGTTATTTTAACCCCATTGCCATTTCAGATAACGCGCAAGACGAAACCAAATACAACGTACTTTTGGGTGGTTTTAATACCGAGGTGAAATTACCTTTTGGTTTTACCTATAACATTAACCTTTCTTACCAGAAAACCACTGCTAACCACGGCGAGTTTTACAGCAGTTATTTCGGTAAATACCCAACATCCAATTTTTACAACAATCCTGATCCGGGAATTGGCATTGCCCACACCCTGATTGGCGGTTTGTTTGGCACCAATGGGTCGGCTTTGCGAAGTAACTACGAAAATACCACCAAAACGTTAGAAACGTTTTTAACCTGGGATAAGAAAATTGGCGATCACAACATCAATGCTGTCTTGGGTTATACCTACCAGGACAACGTTTACGGTGATGGTTTCCAGACCTCGAGCACCAATTTCCCAAGCGATTATATTGGTTTTTCCAACCTCTCGTTAGGAAATCCTTATGCCATTTCTTCTTACCGCATTAATCTGGGCAACGACCTTACCTATGGCCGGATATTGATGATTTCTGACTTTTTCAGGTTAAACTATAACTATAAAAACAAATACTTGCTTCAGGGGTCGATCAGACGTGATGGCAGTTCGGTATTTGGTAAAAACAACCAGTGGGGATATTTTCCTTCTATCGGTCTGGCCTGGAGGGTAAGTGAAGAAGAATTTATGAAAGGTCAGTCTGTTATCAGCGATCTAAAAATCCGTGCCAGCTACGGGGTTACCGGAAATTCTTCGGGTATCGGTGCTTATACCGGCCAGTTAATTTATGGCATCAGCGGTACCTATTACAATAATGGCGTACAGGCAGCAGCTTATGCACCTATACAAGGTTCAAACCCCGATTTAAAATGGGAAAGAACAGCAACCAAAAACATTGGTATTGATTTCGGCTTCCTGAACAACAAAATTACCGGTAGCGTAGATGTTTACGATAAAAATACCACCGATATGCTTTTCAAATACAATGTTTCAGCCTCGCTGGTTCCGGGCGGAGCGATATGGGCAAACGGTGGCAGCATTAACAACAAAGGTATTGAGGTGAGCTTAAGTGCATCTCCGGTAGTGAGCAAAAACTTCAGCTGGTCGAGCACCATTAACGCAGCTTACAACAAAAACAAAATTACGAGCTTACAAGGTCCTTACTCCAGCGGCGATTCTATCCGTTACTCCGATCCGGAAGGACCAGGACAAACCAATGCCACTTTGCAGATCCTGAAGGTTGGCTACCCATTGGGACAGTTCTTTTCCCTAAAGTATGCGGGTAAAGATGCCAGCGGAAACTCATTGTTTTATAAACGTGATGGTTCTACCACTACGACGCCAAGCATTGGTACTGATTATTTTTACCTGGGTAATGCACAACCTAAAGTATTAATGGGCTGGAGCAATACCTTCAAATACAAAGACCTGGAGCTGAATGTATTTATCAGAGGTACTTTTGGCAACAAAATATTTAATGCCACAAGGGCCGATTTATCGTATACAGCGGGAGCAACAGTGAATAATATCTTAAACAGTGCCGCCGATGATAAAATAACAGATACACGAAACTCATTTTACTCTGACCGCTACATTGAAAATGGTTCGTACGTACGCCTGGATAATGCAACCCTGGGCTATAACTTCCGTAATCCGATTAAAAGTGTAAGCAACATCAGGGTTTATGTATCAACCAACAACTTATTTACCATTACTGGTTACAAAGGTATCGATCCCGAGATTAACCAGGGTGGTGTTGCCCCGGGCATAGATTACAATAACTTTTATCCTAAAACCCGTACTTTTTTACTAGGCCTTAACGCATCATTTTAAAACGAATAAATTTTAAGAACATGAAAAAGATATTATTTGGAATATTGTGCGCACTAAGCGGGGCATTGATATTCACCTCCTGCCAAAAACTGGAGGTACCGATTACATCTGAACTTACCCCTGAATCTTATCCGCAAACTGCGGCACAGTTAACGTCAGCATCGGGACCGGTATATATTAATTTAAGAAGCGATTACGCAACAACCTATTTCTTTTTACAAAGCTGCTCTACCGATGAGTCGGTATTGCCCATCTTTGCCTCAGATTGGATTGATGGCAACAAATACCTGGAATTACACCGCCATACCTGGACCAAAGATAACGCCTGGGTGGCAGCAGGCTGGTCATACCTGACTAATATAATCGGTACTGCCAATCAAACCATTTCCATTATCAGTCAATCGGCACCAACAGGCGCCACTAAAAACACCAGTTTAGCCGAATTGAAAACCATGCGTGCCATGGCCTATTTTATGATGATGGATTTATATGGCAATGTACCTTTAGATACGCTTTATGGTGCAACCCAGTTGAAGACAAACTCGCCAAGAACGCAGGTTTTCAATTATGTTGAAAGCGAATTAAAAGCAGCTATCCCTTACCTAAAATCAACAACCGGTACAGCAACATACGGGTTACCGACCAAATACCTGGCCTATTCTATTCTGGCAAAAATGTATCTGAATGCAGCTGTTTATACAGGTACAGCACGTTACGATGATTGTATAGCTGCCTGCGATCAAATGATCAGTTCGGGCTTATACGCCATAGAACCAATGTCTACCTACCTGCAGATGTTTTATCCCACCAACGGACCATCGCAAAAGGAATTTATTTTTGCCATTCCGTTTGATGCCGCTACGACCTCGGGTAATATGTTTTTAGCCCGTTACGACCTGAACCGGAACCTGGGCATACGCTATTTATATTCTGGCTCTACACCCGGTTCTTTTACCAATCCGGTAATGAACCAAAGCAGCGGTGGTGGCTTAGCCAACAATAAACCCAGCGGACCAAGAATGACTACAACCGAGTTTTATGCCAATTTTAATGATGCTAACGACATCCGGAACAAGCAATGGCTTACCGGCCCTCAGTTTTGGCAGGATGGCAATCCGATTATGGTGAGCACCACCAATTTAGGTTACGATCAGTTTTATACCGGTAGTACACCCGCAGGAACTTATACCTATCAGTTAAACTTAACTCCGCTGAGCAGTTCACGCTTAGGTGCAACAGCTTACGATTTGGGTAAGGATGAAATTGCATGGAATACCGGTTACCGGAACATTAAATTTTTACCGGATTACACCAATCCAACCAACCGCAACCAAAACAACGATATGCCATTGTTCCGTTATGCTGACATTATTTTAATGAAGGCGGAAGCCATATTCAGAGGTGGTACGCCCACACTTGGTGCAACAGCACTTGGCTTAGTTAACAGTGTAAGAACCAACCGCACAACTTCTGCCCCGCTTACCGCCCTAACTTTAGATGTTTTATATAACGAGCGTTCTAAAGAGTTTGCATGGGAAACCTGGCACCGCAACGATATGATCAGGTTTGGAAAATTCGAAAACACTTATGGTTTATCAAAAACCAATACCGATACCTATCGCCGTATATTCCCAATTCCGAGTACAGCTATTGCTACCAATAACACATTAGTACAAAATACAGGTTACTAACAGCTACTTTAATCCTTATTATTACCATTCGCTTCCCCTCTCCAACCCGGAGGGGGGAATTGCTTAAATTAAAATATTCAGTAGCATCGCGCCAGCATTACCTTCTTTTAAAACGAATCAAATCATCCCGAAAACAATACCTATGCGTAAAACTTTACTCTTAATCCTGCTCTGCTGTTTAAATTTCATTATTAGCATGGGCCTCAGGGCGCAGGTGCAGACCAGAGGAGCCTTACCCCCTCTAACTGGCACACTCATTAAAAAAGAGGCTACGCTTAATTTTATTGCCATGGGCGATTGGGGCCGCAATGGCGCAGACCACCAAAAGCAGGTAGCCAGACAAATGGGTATTACTGCAACCGAAGTAAAAGCTAACTTTATAATTTCTACGGGCGATAATTTTTACCCCAGTGGTGTTATCAGTGCCCAGGACCCTTCTTTTAAATATTCTTTTGAAGATATTTATACTGATTTTTCACTACAATGGGACTGGTACCCCGTATTGGGCAACCACGATTACAAATCGAATCCCGATGCACAGGTAGACTATTCAAAAATTAGCCGCAGGTGGAAAATGCCCGCCCGTTACCATGCTAAAAAATTCCCAATCAATGGCGACCTTAATAACCAGGTACTTATTGCTTTTATTGATACCAACCCGCTCATACCCGAATTTTACAACAACGCAGAATATGGCCCTAATGTTAAAGGGCAGGATACCACAGCCCAAAAACGCTGGCTCACTAAAACCCTGGCCGATAGCGATCCTGCAATTAAATGGAAAATTGTGGTGGGGCACCATCCCATTTACACCGGGGGTAGTCGTACCGAAGCATACGATACCAAAGCCGTTCGGAATTCGTTAAAACCGGTCTTTGAAAAATATGGCGTAGATGTGTATCTTACTGGTCACGAACACAGTATGCAGTACATTAAGCCTGCCGGAAAAACGCATTATTTTATTTCCGGAGCCGCTTCTGAAAAAACGCCGGTAAAACTGATTAACGATGCGGAAATGGTAGCCTCGGATTATGGTTTTATGCTGTTTTCCGTGAGCAACAACCAGTTGCTGGTACAGGCCATAAACGATCGCGGGGAAGTTATTTACAACACCCTGATTAAAAAATAAATTAAAACCAACCAGCCGAAAGATGGATAACAATACCAGCACAATAACATCAGCACAACCTGCAAACAAGCCTAAACGGCTGCTTTCGCTCGATGCCTTAAGGGGCTTCGATATGTTCTGGATTGTAAGTGGTGAAGGCATTTTTCATGGTTTGGCCAATGGGATTAAAGAAGACCACGCACTAATACAGGATCCGCACAACTGGACTATTGCAACCAATCCGAACGTTTCCCTGGTTGAACGGATACTCGTAGGCATCAGCAACCAGCTTCACCATTCGCCCTGGAATGGCTTTACCTTTTACGACCTTATTTTCCCGCTTTTCATCTTTATTTCAGGAGTATCGATGCCTTTTTCTTATCAGAAGTATTTTAAGGAGAAGAAAAATGGGAATGCTTCAACAGGTAAGATTTATTATGCACTGATTAAAAGAACACTGATTTTAATTTTACTGGGCGCAGTGGTTAACGGCATGCTCCAATGGAAAGGTTATGAGCATATCCGTTTTGCCAGTGTGCTGGGCCGCATTGGCCTTGCCACTTTTTTTGCCGCGTTAATTTACCTCAATACCTCTATAAAAAAGCAAATCATCTGGTTTATATCTATTCTGACAGGATATTTCCTGCTGATGAAATATGTACCCGTTCCCGGTTTCGGTAGTGGGGTATTTACGCCTGAAGGTAATCTTTCGGCCTATCTCGATCGCTTGCTGCTTCCCGGCAAACTTCACCGTCAGGTTTACGATCCCGAGGGCTTACTCAGTACCCTTCCGGCCATTTGCTCAGCCATGCTGGGCATATTTACCGGAAAATTTATGCAGGATAAGGTGGTATGCCCTAAACCCGCAAAAAAAGTATTGTATCTAATCGCTTCAGGAATTGTACTGCTGTTAATCGCACTAGCCTGCAATTCCTTTTTCCCGATCAACAAAATTATGTGGACCAGTACCTTCGTACTCTTTGCCGGTGGCTGGAGCATTTTGCTATTTGCGCTCTTCTATTACCTCATTGATGTATGCAATTATCAGCAATGGTGCATGCCCCTGGTGTGGATAGGTACCAATTCGATATTAATTTATGTTTGTGCACACGGCCTTTTTAATTTCGAATCTACTTCATCCTTTCTCTTCGGCGGAATCATAAATACCATCCCAGTGGCCTGGCAACAGGCAGGGCTATGGACCGGTGTATTAATTGTACAATTATCTGGCTTAAAGTTTCTTTTCGATAAAAAGTGGTTCCTAAAAATTTGATATGAAATTAAAAATGCTGTTACCAGCCATACTGCTGATGCTACTGACCAACAACCTGTGGTCTCAAACCTATCTGGCTGCCTCTAACCAACTTATTGAACGGATTTTACCCAAAAGACACCAGTATTTCGTTACCAAAAGCATCCCGGCGGTAAACGGCAAAGATGTCTTTGAACTGGAGAGCCGGAATAAACAAATTATTTTAAGCGGAAGCAGCGGCGTTGCCCTGGCCTCGGCCTTTTATTATTACCTCAGCGAATATGCCCACTGCCAGATTACCTGGAATGGCACCAATTTAGCATTGCCTGCTACACTCCCTGCGGTAACAGGAAAAGTAAGGAAAGAAACACCCTACGATTACCGTTATTATTTAAACTACTGCACCTTTAATTACAGCATGAGCTGGTGGGACTGGCCACGCTGGGAAAAGGAAATTGACTGGATGGCACTGCATGGCATAAACATGCCGCTCGCTATTACCGGCGAAGAATATACCTGGTATCTGGTGTATAAAGAGATGGGCTTTTCAGATGAAGAACTTACAGGTTTTTTTACCGGACCGGCATATTTTTCGTGGTTTTGGATGGGTAACATCGATGGCTGGGGAGGTCCGCTACCTGTAACATGGATGAAAAGCCATTTCGGGCTGCAAAAGAAAATTTTAGCCAGACAGCGTTCGCTGGGTATGAAACCGGTGTTGCCGGCTTTTACCGGCCATGTACCCGCAAGCTTCAGAAATAAATTCCCCCAGGCCAAACTCAAGGCAACTAACTGGACCAACGGATTTGCCGACACTTATATCCTCGATTCTGAAGATCCGATGTTTGCGCAGATTGGGAAGAAATTTCTGCAGAAACAAACCGAGCTATTGGGTACCGACCACCTGTACTCGGCCGATACTTTTAACGAGAACGAGCCACCATCTGCCGATCCTGGTTTCTTAGGTAACCTCAGTGCCAGAATTTACGATGGCATGTCAGCGGCTGATCCTAAAGCCATTTGGGTGATGCAGGGCTGGCTTTTTTACAGCGACCGTAAATTTTGGAAGGAAGCCCAAACTGAAGCACTCCTCAATGCAGTACCTAACGATAAAATGATTTTACTCGATCTGGCAACCGAAATTGAACCGGTTTGGAAAAGGACGCAAGGTTTTTATGGCAAACCCTGGATCTGGAATATGCTCCATAATTTTGGGGGCAATACCAACCTGTTTGGCCGGATGGAAGTAGTGGCAGCAGCCCCGGCAGAAGCACTCAACAATCCTCAAAGTGGCAAAATGAAAGGAATTGGCCTGAGCATGGAAGGTATCGAACAAAATCCGGTACTCTACGAACTGATGACCGGCAATACCTGGCGGTCTAAATCTATTGACCTGAACAGCTGGTTGCCCAAATTTGTGCGCAACCGTTATGGAAAAAGCAATGCAAATGCCCTTAAAGGATGGGATATATTGCGAAAAACCGTGTATCATGTGCCTGCTGATAAATACATCAGAGATGGAGCTGAATCGATTATTCAGGCCCGCCCTACTTTCGATTCATTAACCCGCTGGGCCAAAACCACTTTAAATTACCGGGAACAGGATTTGCTTGCAGGTTGGGACGAGTTTGTAAAAGCAGCGCCGCTTTGCAAAAACAGTGATGGCTTTCAATACGATCTGGTTGATGTAACCCGGCAGGTAATGGCCAACTATGCCTTACCCCTACAAAGAAAAATTGTAGCGGCCTACCGCAACAAGAACCTGCCTGCTTTTAAAACGGAAAGCGCGAAATTTATACAACTGATTGATGATATGGACCAGCTTTTGGGCACCAGAAAGGATTTTATGCTTGGTCCGTGGGTAAGTACGGCAAGGCAATGGGGCAAAACCCCTACAGAAAAAGCACTTTACGAAATGAACGCCAAAGATCTGATTACCCTTTGGGGCAACGCCAATAGCCCATTGAACGAATATGCCTGCAGGCAATGGAGTGGCTTGCTAAATGATTTTTATAAACCCAGGTGGCAGCTTTTCTTTACCCATGCCGAACAATCTTTAAACCAGCAAAGTGATTTTAATACCAGTTTATTTAAAGAAGAAGTAAGCAACTGGGAATGGAAATGGGTAAACCAAAGAAAAGACTACCCAACCAAAACCATTGGAAACCCGGTGGAAGTTGCACTGGACATGTATCAGAAATACCGTAAAAAAATGCAGGCAGCTTACCTGTAGTTAACCAGTAATTTTATGAAAGTCCTTATTCTTTTTTTCATTTGTTTACTTTATACGACTGGTGTTAATGCACAATCTCAAACATTTAATATTGTAGATTTTGGTGCAAAGCCCGGACTTGAAAACCTCAACACCAGGGCCATCCAAAATGCAATAGATGCAGCCGGAAAATCAGGCGGACAAGTAATTATTCCGCAGGGGCAGTTTGTTACCGGGCCTATTGTATTAAAATCGAATGTAACGCTATACCTTAACCAGGGAGCTGAATTACTGGGCAGCATCAATAGATTAGATTACGGCCCGGCAGCTGCAAACGCATTGATTTCGGCCAATGGCGGGCATGGTATTGTTATTAACGGCAAAGGAACCATTAACGGTAGGGGCCGCGAAGTAGTAAAGAGCTTACTGGAACTTTTACACCATGGTACTTTGAGAGATGAAACCTGGGCAGTTAAACGCCCGTCAGAATACAACAGGCCACGTTTAATTGCCTTTGCTGATTGTGAAGACGTTTCAGTAAAAAATGTTACCCTTAAAAACAGTGCGGGTTGGGTACAGGATTTTGCACACTGCAATCAGGTAATTATAGACAGCGTAACCGTAGCCAGTACTGAATACTGGAACAATGACGGGATTGATCTGGTAAACAGCAAAAATGTAAACATTACCAATTGCAATATCGATGCAGCAGATGATGGCATTTGCCTGAAATCGGAAGGGCGGCCAGGCATTTGTGAAAATATTAGTATAGCCAATTGCACCATCCGCTCAAGTGCCAGCGGTTTCAAAATCGGTACTGGTTCTTATGGAGGCTTCAGGAATATTAAAGTCAGGAATATAACCGTTTACAACACTTACCGTTCTGCCATAGCACTCGAAGCCGTAGACGGAGGTTTTATAGACGGGGTAGATATAGCTGGAGTGGTGGCAAAATACACGGGAAATGCCATTTTTATCCGCCTCGGTCACAGAAATAAAGATGCGCAATACAGCTCGGTAAAGAATGTTCGCATTGCAAATCTGAAAGCCGATATTCCAAATGCCAAACCTGATGCCGGCTATCCCATTGAAGGGCCACTGCCAAAAACGGCACCACATAATTTATTACCTGCTGTTATTGCCGGCATACCGGGGCATGCTATTGAAAATGTAAGTCTCGAAGACATCGAAATTACCTATGGCGGCGGTGCATCTAAAGCCATTGCCCATATTCCGCTTGCCGAGTTGGATAAAGTGGCCGAAAACGAAGCAGGGTATCCCGAATTTAGTATGTTTGGCGAATTGCCGGCCTGGGGATTTTATGTGCGCCACGTAAAAGGCATTTCATTTAAAAACCTTAAATTGAATTATAAGGAAACCGATTTCAGGCCTGCACTTGTTTTTGATGAGGTAACCAGCATAAATTTGGATGGACTGGAAATAGAAAAATCGGAAAATCCACACAGTATCGTTTTGAAGAAAACCAGTCAGGTAGGCATCAAAAACACTAAACTGCCTGCACATCAAAAAGAAGCAGTAAAAACGCTTCCATAACTTATTTTTAGCCGATTTAAATTACCATGCCACAGCATAGTTTAAGCAACCGTTCCGGTACCCGATTTTTTTTCGCCTGTTTGATACCGGCTTTCCTGTTTGCAGGCTTTAATGCCGGCGCACAGCAACAATCGTTAATTAAATATGTACAGCCATTTTCTGGCACCTCGGCCAGTACAACGCTCGCCAGCCAACACGTAGAAGATAAAACCGAGAGACTGGCCAATACCATACCTGCAGTGGCACCACCTTTTAGCATGACCCAGTGGACCCCGCAAACCCAGCTTTCAGAAAAAAAATGCCTGGCCCCCTATTATTACAATAACAAGAAATTTTATGGTATCAGGGCCAGCCATTGGATCAGCGGCTCGTGTACACAGGATTATGGCAGTTTTACCATTATGCCCATTGCTGGTAAGCTTAAAACCAGCTCAGCCGCATACGCTACCGATTACACACATAAGAATGAAGTAGCCACCCCCGCTTATTACAAAGCCAATTTACCAGGCTATAACCTGATAACAGAAGCTACTGCAACTTTGCGTTGCGGCGTCATAAAAGTTACGGCATTGAAAGCAGATAGTGTTTACCTTTTAATTACCCCTAATAGCGACCAAGGTAAAGGGTATATCAAAATTGACCAGGAAAAAGGCGAGATTTCCGGCTACAATCCGGTTCACCGCATTTACCAGGGCTGGGGCCAGTCAGCAGGCTTTAGCGGCTATTTTTTCATCCGCATTAAAAAAGATTTTACCACAAGTGGCGTGTTTAACGGAGCCCGTGTTACTGAAAACCAATCTATCGGAAATCAGAAAGATTTAGGTGCTTACCTGGGATTTAAGCTAAAAAAAGGAGAAACCATCAGTATTTACGCCGGTACTTCCTTTACCAGCATAGCAGCCGCAAAACTTAATCTCGGGGCCGAAATCAAGAATGCCAGTTTCGAAACAATTGTTGCAAGAACAAGTCAAATATGGGAGCAATCACTTGGCCAGATCAAGATTAATGATCCCGATCAAAAAAAGAAAAGGATCTTCTACACCGCGCTTTACCATGCCCAGCAGCATCCACGTTTATTTAATGATGTTGATGGCGGATACCCCCGGTTTTCAGGTAATTACACCAGAAAAGTGATAAAAAAAGGCAATTATTACGATGACTTTTCAATGTGGGATATTTATCGTGCCCAATTGCCGCTTATAGAACTTTTGAAGCCCGGTTTGGCCAATGATTTCGCTAATGCCCTGGTTTTAAAAGGGCAGCAAGGTGGCTGGTTACCCATTTTCCCCTGCTGGAACAGTTATACCGCAGCCATGATCGGCGATCATGCAACAGCTTTTCTGGCTTCGGCCTACAATAAAGGTATTCGTGATTATGATGTAAATGAAGCCTACCGTTTAATGCGGCAAAATGCATTTCAGATGCCCGATTCTGCTGATTATCTCCATGGTAAGGGCCGCCGCGGCATGAACAGCTATTTGAAATATGGCTATATCCCTATGGAGGATGGTATTCCAGATGCTTTCCATAAAAAAGAACAGGTAAGCAGAACCCTCGAGTATGCCTATGATGATTATGCTTTGGCAACCGTAGCGAAAGATTTGGGTAAAAAAGAGGATTATAAAAAGCTGATGGAAAGGGCTTCGAACTATAAAAATGTATTTGACCAGCAGGTTGGAATGGTGAGGGGAAAGTTTCAAAACGGCAGCTGGTACATGCCTTTCTATGCCGACCACCGCGAGCCTTACATTACTGAAGGCACACCACAGCAATACACCTTTTATGTACCGCATGATATGCCCGGATTGATTAAGCTGATGGGTGGCGAAAAGAAACTGGAAAATGAACTGGATTCGTTATTTGCTAAAAAAGAATACTGGCATGGCAATGAGCCCGGGCATCAGATCCCGTTTTTATACAATTACACGGCAGCGCCGCATAAAACACAAAAACAGGTTCGCAAAATCCTTGAAGAGGAATATAGTGATGGGCCCGGTGGCCTGAGTGGTAACGATGATGCAGGCCAAATGTCGGCCTGGTATGTCTTTGCTGCACTCGGCTTTTATCCGGTTGATCCTGTTTCAGGCGTTTACCAAATGACCAGTCCATTATTTAATCAAACCACCATTACTTTCAAAAATGGAAAAACCTTACTGATTAAAACGCTTAAAAAGACTGAAAATGCCAGTTACATTAAGCGTATTACCCTAAACGGAAAGCTGCTGAGTAAAAATGAAATTACCCATCAGCAAATCACCAGTGGTGGGAATCTGATTTTTTACCTGGGTGAATAGTGATCACCTGCCCAAGAGCAACAGGAAAAGAAAATCCGGCTGTTGGTGTACCTGATGGTGCATTAACCAGTCCGGGAATTCTACTTACTCATGGCTGATTAAAAAAAGCCGTTCGCCAACATTTTTGCCAAAAACAGGCCCTGATTTCATGACCCTTCCTTTACCTGTTGTTTACCATTTGTTGGTACCAGGTTAACCCCATCCTTACCCCTTGGTTACCTATTGGTTACCCTGGCGTTACCCATTTGCTACCTAAAAAGTAAAGCCAGGCCATATTTTGGGTAGCGGCAAAGCCGGGTTGTGTACAATCTGTCTGCAACAGCAGATCTGTTTTTAACCAGAACGACTCCAGTCTTATATTACCCATAAAATTGTCGTATACTACCACGTTCAAAATCAGTTTTTCCTCCCATCTTTGTTATAGCCCAGGCAATAAGGGCAGTGGAGCAGCAACCACCAAAAAACGGGCGAACCGAAAAGCCAGACGAGTAGGACTATGAAAAATTAATTTTATGTCAACCAATAAAGTTTCATTGCACAGGGTGATCAAAGCATCACCAGAAAAAATCTACAGGGCCTTTACCGAAGCATTGGCTATTGCATCGTGGTTACCTCCTTACGGCTTTCTTTGTACAGTACACCACATGGATGTAAAGGTAAACGGAACTTTTAAAATGTCGTTCCATAATTTCACTACCGGTAACGGCCACTCTTTTGGTGGTGAATACCTGGAAGTTAAAGCCAATGAATTTTTGAAATATACCGACAAATTCGACGATCCTAATTTACCAGGCGTCATGACGACCTCTATCTGGCTCGAAAAAACATCGGTGGGTACTGAACTGAAAGTTTTACAGGAAGGCATTCCGGAAGTAATCCCGGCAGAGATGTGTTACCTGGGCTGGCAGGAATCGCTTGAAAAGCTGATTAAACTGGTAGAACCTAATATTCCGGATGCTTAATTAAAAAGAATCGTCATTTCGATCTGAGCTATCGGATCGAAATGACGATTAACTCTTCTATAACCGTACCATCTCTCCGGTTTTAACCGATTCATCACAGGCGAAGGCAATTTTTAAACTGTTAACAGCATCTTCCGTTGGTCTGGTCAGGTCTATATCTTCGTGTATGGCCTTTAAAAAGAAACGCTGTTCGCGGTTGCACAGCTCCTGGTGGTCGGGTTCATCGCTGAGGTCGATCCATTCATCTGCTTTTATAAATTCATCAGCTGCACTTAGCGCAGCATGGTGCACTTTAATGGATTCGGTTTTGGTATGGGCATCCACATTATCCGAATTACCGGCTGCGCCCGCTGTTTTTGCTACAATAGATACTGCACCCTTTGGTCCGAAAACATCTTTAATAAAAAAGGCGTTGTCGCTCACCATCGGCCCCCAGCCAGCCTCATACCAACCTATCGAGCCATCTTCGAAACGAATCTGCAACTGGCCATAATTGTAGTTCCATTCCGGAACTTCGTTAGTTAAACGGGCACCAATGGCACTTACCTGTACCGGTTTAGAGCCCGTCATCTGGCACATTACATCAATATAATGGACAGCACAATCTACAATTGGGCTCAGGCTTTTCATCAGGTTGCGGTGTACCGTCCATTTGGCACCATGACTTTGCTGGTTCAGGTTCATGCGCATCACCAGCGGTTTACCCATATCCTGCGAAAGTTCAATAAACTTCTCCCAGGATGGATGGTAACGCAAAATGTAACCGACCAGGAGTTTTTTACCCGCTTTTTTAGCTGCATCAGCCACGCGCTGCGCACCTTCAACTGTATCCGCCAATGGTTTTTCGATAAACACGTGACAACCACTTTCAAATGATTTTATGGCATACGCTTCATGTGTATCGGGATAGGTGGAAATGCAAACCGCATCAGGTTTAGTAATGGCTAAAGCTTCGTAAAAGTCGCTATAGAGCTGATAACCTCCGCCCAGTTTTTCATTCAGCACCTGCTTACTGTTACCGGTCGAAACCAGGCCACAGATTTCAAAACCGGCTAAAGTATGGTAGGCTGTAGCATGGGATGCGCCCATATTACCGCAGCCTACCACCAATACTTTTAAATTATTCTGTGTTAAACTCATTGAATTAAGTTACACCCCAAGGCTCCAGCCTTTGCGGTACTCTCGTTTTACAAACTGATTGACTTCATCAAAATTGGTTACCCGCATATTTTGCTTATCCCAAAGCATTTTGATATCCCTGCCAGGGTAAGAAAAACCTTTACCATTGGCTTTAGGTCGCTGAACATCTATGCCCCTGATGGCCAGATTAGCAATTAAAAGGGTTTCGGTAAGCGGACCGGCTATTTCGAAAGGCGAACTCAGTGCTATTTTACCGTAACCGGCAAGAGCAGCTTCGGCCCATTGGGTATAATGCCCTTCTACATCGCCTGGTACGCGCGGCGCCTTAGGCTTGGTATGATCACCTGCATTTTTGGTTAACGGCAATAATCTTGGGTTGGCGCCGTAAGTATCGCAAATCATCTTGCCACGTGTGCCAATAAACAGGGTGCCATTATCGCCAAACGATTCATTAGGCAACATCTCTTCCGGACGTTCAGGTTTAATACCTCCGTCCATCCAGTGCATCTGCAAGTTGCCTTTGGTTTTTTTCGTTTTATCAAAAGTCATAATTACATGACTTGAAGGAGGACAACTTTCAGGGAAATACCCACGTTTAAACTCATCAACATATACACTGCCCACGCTGCATTCTACACTGGTTGGGGTATCGAGTTCGAGGATGCGGAAAGGTGGTTCTACCAGGTGGCAACCCATATCTCCTATTGCACCTGTACCGTAATCCCACCAGCCACGCCAGTTAAAAGGCACCAGTTTTTCTACATAAGGCTTAAATGGTGCACTGCCTAGCCATAAATCCCAATCCAGTTCGGCAGGGATGCTGCCGCCTGTGGCTGGCCACGAAATGCCCTGCGGCCACACCGGACGATCGGTCCAGCAGTACACTGTATGCACCTTACCAATTAACCCGGCATCCAACCAGTCTTTTAATTTACGTACCCCCTCGCCAGACGCACCCTGGTTACCCATTTGTGTTACTACCTGATATTTTTTTGCGGCTTCGGTAAGCATTCTGGCTTCGTAAATATCGTGTGTTAAAGGTTTTTGTACATAGACGTGTTTGCCCAGTTGCATGGCCGCCATGGCCTGCATGGCATGGTTATGATCGGGAGTTGAAATGACTACACCATCAATGTTTTTGGATTCTTTATCCAACATCTGCCGGTAATCTTTGTAATATTTGGCTTTGGGAAAACGTTTTACCGAATTGGCCGCACGTCTGTCATCTACATCGCACAGAAAAGCAATATCAGATTTTCCTCCTTTAAATATGCCAGTTAAATCGCTTTCACCTTTACCCCCAACACCAATACCTGCTACCTGCAGCCTGTCGCTGGGCGCCAGATAACCTTTGCCCAATACATGGCGTGGCACAATCATAAAACCAGCTGCCGCAAGGGCAGTGGTTTTAATAAAATTTCTTCTGGAACGATCAGCAGCTGAATCTTTTACTTCTTCAGTCATAAATCTTAATTTGGTTACTTTTTCTTATTGAGTTCTTTAATCCTAATGTTTCTAAATTCTACCGGTGAGCCGTGACCTAAGAAACCGATGTGCCCGCTATCGCGCAACAAACCCGGATGTGGTTTATGATCGGCAGCACCATTTTTTCTTGCTTCGGTAATATCTGCATCCAGAATTACAGTGCCGTTTAAAATTACTTTTATTTTCGGGCCATTTACCACAACTTCTTCATAATTCCATTCGCCAACAGGCTTTAAAAAGCCTCTTTTAGCCGGAATGGTACCATAAATAGAGCCATGGTACTGGTACACATGCAGATCTTTATAAATGGGTGCTTCGTTATCTAAAATCTGAAGTTCCATCCCTTCATAAGCGGCATCGCCCTCAAAAGGAGCCCTGATACCTAAACCGTTGTTCGCCCCAGGGGTTAATTTAAATTCGAAACGGAAAACAAAATCACTGAATTCATCTTTGGTAAATAAGTTACCACCAGATCCCTTACCTGGTTTTGGTCTGATGGCAATGTTCCCGTCTTCAATAATATAATCGGTAGTATTTCCAGTCCAGCTGTGCATGTTGGTACCATCGAACAATACTTTATAGCCTTCTTTTTTCTCTTGTGTACTTAATTCAAAAGGTTTTGGTCTGGGTATTTCCCTGATAAAAATATCGCGGTAAGCCACGGGCGATCCGTGTGCCTGCAATTCGATTTGCTCTTCGGCAAAAATAGGCAGGTTTTTATCCCAATAGTTTTCAAGCACTACATTATCGGTTACCAATTGTCCGTTCAGGTACACAGTAACCCTGTCGCCATGCATCAAAATCCTGAAGGTATTCCACTCATCCAGTTTGTTATCAGCCACAACCAATGGTTTGTTCGGGTTTACCCTGTTATTGTACAAACCACCAGATCCTACCTGAGCACCTACATTTACGCGGGCATTATCCCAGATCTGTACCTGTGGCGTACCGCGCAGGTAAATGCCGGCATCACCCTCTCCTTTTTTATCATCGATAATTTTCCAGTCTACCAGCATTTCAAAGTCACCGTATTTCTTCACGGTGGCCAGGTTATTGCCATGGCTTTGAAACTGCAGTTCGCCATTAACCACTTTCCAGCTGTCTCTCATTTCGGCATCAGCCCTGGCCTGTTCTGTCGCCAGTGTAGCGGCATCCATTTTGCTCCTTTTTATCGGATCAGCCACCAAACCTTTCCAGCCGGTTAAGTCGATACCATTAAACAGCGAAACAAAACCTTCACCCTCTTTCATTTCTGCCAGATATTTGCGTAATCCTTCTTTCTGGTATTCAGCATCCGCACCTTTTAATACCTGAATGGTTTTATTAATCAGGTCTTTTACAATCGTGCCATTGTATTTTCCAGCCATTACCACATTCATTACTGTAGTGGCAGCGGCTTGTTGCAGTTGCGGATCGTTAAGGTATTTACCTGCAAAAACCAGGGTATTGAAGGTCTTGGCCTGATCGGCAGATTTTAAGATTTCCTGTTGCTGCTGGCTGGTTTTGGCTACCGCGATGGCATTGCGCAACATTAAAAGTTTTTGCTCAGGGGCAGCGTCTGAGCTATTGATCAACCTTAAATAACCAGCCAGAGCCTGATTCAGATATTCTGCGTTGGTAGTAGTCCGTGTTATTTTTATCAGTTCATCTGCAGATCCGTTGTCATTCCATGATGATAAAGCCTGTAGAGCCGCACTTTTATCGGCATCGCTACCATTGCTAAAAGCTGTTGAAACAGCTGTTAATGCTTTTTTACCTCCCAGGCTAGCCAATACTTTATAATACAAAGGTTTCTTTTCTGCTATTGCAGCATCCATTTGTTTTAAAATAGCATCTACCTGCGCTTCATTTCCTCCTTTTACTGCTGAAATAATAGCTTGCTGTACATTTACCAGTTCGGCCTGATCAGAAGTCTCATTTAACAAGGTAAACAAATGGGGTAAATCTTGCTCATTTACGGTTGTAGATAAAGCCCTGAAGGCTGCGTTTTTAACCTCGGGGTTTTTATTTTTAAGCAGGCTATAAATAGCAGGCAGCTCACTATGCGCCGCACGGGCAGCCAATACATTAATTAATGCTACCTGAGCAGCTGGGTTAGCTTTGGGGATAAAGGCAGCTACCTGCGCGGTTACCCCATCTCCTTTTATTCTTAACAAGGCATTGCTATAAGCACTTAATGTTGCCGTATCAGCCTTGGCCATTGATTTAAGCAAGGCGGCTAACGCAGCCTCCTGCCCTATACTTGCTGTAGCTTCAATCGCTGCTAACTTTACACTCTCCTCTTTACTGTTAATGAGTTTGGTTATTGCAGGTAATGCGGTTTGTGCTTTGGCCTGAGCCAGCATTTTAATAATAGCTACCTGTGTTTCGGCATCAGCCTTACCCAGTTTACTTACCCAGGCATCAGCCGTACCTTTACCGGCAACTAAATTGGTTGTAGCAAATTTCAGAGCAGCAGCGCGATATTTAAAATTCGGATCGTTTAAAGCGGCCAATAAATAATCGGGTTCAGTACCGGCTATTATTTTTAATGCTGCTATACGGGTGTGAACCAAATCATCACCTTTTGCTTTTTCTAATATTTCTTTGGCAATACTTGTGGCCAATGCTTTATCTGTTAATAACAGATTATTGGCGTAAACGATGTAAGCGTCAACAGCATTGGTGTTTTCGGGTTTAAAGTCTACACTACCGGCGCTATTGGCCAACACTGCTTTCGAAGCCGGATCAGCAATGTTAGCGAGTGCATACAGGCAAACTTTAGCTACATTGCCACTCATTTTACCTGCAAACAGCGTTTGAATTGTTGCTGCAGCTTTTTTAGAATGGCTATGCCCTAATGCATCTACAATAGCCAGTTGTGCATTACCTGCAGTTACCGGTAAAGCAGCCAGCAAAGCAGCGGTAGCATTTTCAGTGTTGATTTTAGCCAAAGCCCTGGCTGCAGGATCGGCAAGCACTTCATCTTTTAAATATGGGGCTATACAGGCAACAGCAGCATCGTTACCTACCAGTTCAAACTGGCTAATTACGAAAGCTTTGTTTGGGTTATCGCTTAATTTAGCCAGTGCCCTGCAATAGGCAGCAGCACTCATTTTACGCAGGTTTTCTTGTCCTGTCTGACTTGCATAGGCTGAAAATCCGCTAACAGCATATTCAATTACAGCATTTCCATTTGCTCTGGCGGTTAATCCGCTAATCAGATTTACATAACCATCTTCACCTAAATCGGCAATTTCCTGCATATTTCTTTTCAGCTGTTTGGCATCGCGTGCAGGCAGCTGGGCCAGCAAATCGGCAATACGGGTAGTAGTGGTACGCTGGTCGGTTTTATCTTGTGCATATATGGCCTGTTGCAACATCACAATAGCCAACAGCGCAAATATTAATTTCTTGATCATTGTTATCAATTAAAAATTGTTGTAAAACTTGGTTTGGTGAACTATATGGTGAATGGTGCGCGCATTACCGGATTAATTAATTTATTGGCTGCTTCATCGTCAATAAACTCCTGTTTTACCGGATCGAATTTTAAAGACCGTCCGAGTCGGAGCGCTGCCAAACCAATATTTACGATATTACACGAGCGGTGGCCATTTTCTTCATTCAGGGCAAACTGCTGCCGGGTTTTTACCGAGGTTACAAAATCTGTCATTTGTGGCGCGGGATCAGGGAATGCAGCCAGTTTACGTTCCAAATCCGGAATATCGGATTTAAAGCCTGGATATAACTTTCCTTTTGGTCCTTCTATATAAGGCACATTGGCATCTTTACCTTCACCATCTAAAATAATCTGACAACCATCTGCATACGTATAGGTAATCCTTCTCCAGGTACCCACGGCATCGCTGTGCTGCTGCGGGGCATCTACTTCAACTGAAATCGGGTTGGTATCGTCTTTTCCCAAAAAGTACTGGATCGGATCAATATAATGCTGACCCATATCGCTCAAGCCACCACCATCATAATCCCAGTAACCACGGAAAGTACCATGTACGCGGTGGGTGCTGTAAGGTTTAAAAGGTGCTGGCCCCAACCATGAGTTATAATCAAGTTCTGCCGGTACAGGTTCAACAGGCAAATTTTCTTTTCCCACCCAATAAAATTTCCAGTCGTAACCGGTGTGTTTACTTACGGTGACTTTTAAAGGCCAGCCCAGTAAACCACTATCTACCAGTTTTTTAATGGGTTTTACAGTGGTTCCCATGCCATAAAAAGTATCTTTAAACCTGAACCAGGTATTTAAACGGAACATACGGCCATGTTGCTGTACCGCTTCCATCACCCTTTTACCTTCTCCAATAGTATGTGTCATGGGTTTTTCGCACCAGATATCTTTACCTGCATTGGCGGCATCAATGGCCATGGTGCCATGCCAGTGTGGCGGCGTAGCAATGTGTACAATATCTACTTCGGGCAGTTTCAGTAATTCGCGGTAATCGCTAAAGGTTTTTACTCCCTTGTCCAGCATAGGCAATGATTTGGCAATATGCCTGCTGTCTACATCGCAGATGGCTACCACTTGTGTGCCGTCGTAAACAAAATGGTTTCTTCCCATGCCCCCAACACCTATAACCGCTTTAGTTAATTTATCGCTGGGTGCAATAAAGCCTTGTCCGCCCAGTACATAACGGGGCACAATGGTAAAGGCAGCAAGGCCCACTGCCGTTTTTTTAATAAAGTCTCTTCTGGAGTTTGTTTGTGGTTCTTCTTTAGTTTTCATTTTGGTTGTTGTGTAGAAAATAAACTTATCTGATGGTTCAGTTTAATATAAATAACTGCTTATCATATTTTATCAAAACAGGGTACAGCGATATTAAATAGCATATTTGGTTAGTTAATGTTAGGAAGAAATTGTTAAAAAGACAAAACATCGTTTATTTCTTTACGTATGAAAAAAACTTTTATAAATTTTTAATAGAAGTTCTATATATTTATCCAAATTCAACCAAATATTCATGAACCTTAATCTATTAAATAATATATCCAATCATGAGGGTAATAAAAGGCTCACCCAGAAATATGAGCTGATTAAATATCTTTTCAGTACGGGGCCTTCGCCGGTTTCTGCATTATGTGATATGATGAATATGAGTACGCCCAGCATTTTAAAACTCATTAGCAGCTTAACAGATGAAGGTTGGATTGAAAAGAGAGGTTATGGTGTATCGTTGGGTGGCCGAAAACCGGATCTGTACAGCTTAAAGGATAAAAAAATCCTGATTGTGTGTATCGATATCGAGCTGTTCCACACCAAAATAGCCATTATGGATAACAATTATAATTTCATATTTGGCCCAATAACCATCGCGCTCCCCATCTCAAAAAGCAGGGCCGATTTCTTCCACATCTTAAATATACATTTACAGGAAATCCTTCAATCGCAAAACATATCCACTGATGAACTGATTGGCTGCAGTGTGGGTATGCCAGGCCTGATTGACGCAGCGCGTGGCGAGAATTACAGCTATTTTTTGAACGATGCGGAAAATATTTCGTTAACGGCAGCCTTTGAAAAGATGCTGAAGCTACCTGTAGTCATACAGAACGATGTAAATGGCTCTACCATGGCTGAGTTTACGCATGGAATGGCCAAAGGCAAAAAAAATGCACTGATTTTGCTCATGGACTGGGGAGTTGGTTTAGGCATTATTATGGATGGTAAGCTAAGACCGGGAGCCTGTGGTTTTTCGGGCGAACTGGGGCATATCCCCTTTGTAGAAAACGGCGCCTTATGCTACTGTGGTAAACATGGTTGCCTCGAAACCATTGCATCAGGCAATGCGCTATCCGAGATGGCTAAAAAGGGTATTTTATCAGGCAAAAATTCTATGTTGAACAAACTCAGTAACGAAGAGCTCGAAAGAATAGAACCCGCCCTTATTATTGCTGCAGCCAATAAAGGCGACCAGTATGCCATCCAGTTGCTATCCAATATTGGTACCCACATGGGCAAGGGTATTGCCATGCTCATCCAGCTGTTTAACCCTGAACTGATTATCCTAAGTGGAAAAATTGCAGAGGCAAAACAATACATTACATTACCTATGCAGCAGGCCATTAACACCTATTGTATGACCCAAATCAGGGAAAAAACGACAATCGTATCGTCAGAATTAGGCGAAAATTCCAGGTTGATGGGCTATGCCACCACTGGTATTGGTCAGTTTTTAGATAACTATATTATGCATGCTAAAACATCCAGATTAAAACAAATGGCCTAAGGGGTTATTTATGGTGTATTCTTACCATTGCCTAACCTGGTTACCAAAATTACTCCTGCCAGCACAGTGGTTAAAAAAATGCCTTCCAGGACCCACAATTTCTTTTTTCGTTTAAAGCCCTTGTAAAAATTATTCAGGGCTATTACGCCAAGCGCGCCCAGCTCAATATTTCTTTCCATTTTTTTAACTGGGTTGTTGTTTTTCATTAAAGTTAACCGCAGTAACTGATCAATGAGACCAATATTTTGCGACACCCCTTTTCTAATCTGTTTCCGGCTTGCAGCAGCACCCATTTTATTGGTTGCGGCTTGCAACCCTGCAGTAGCCAGCTCCGCGAACATTCGTCTTTTAGTATCTTTTCTTTCCATATTTTATGGTTCTTATTATTCTAACCTGATTGCGTACGGATAGTTTTTGTTTATTTTAGAAAGCTAATTCCACAGGGCTATCTGTTTTACAATTAAAATTATGTAACTTTATCATTACAAGGCATTTTGTATAAATAATCATATTTGAAAAAACCTCGCAGCTATATTTTACGTAAGTAAGTTTTTTAACCAAACACACAGCAAAGTATATCGTACCCATGAATTAATTGTAGGCTTATAGCTTAAAATAGTACCTTTGGCCATTACGAAACTTCTGATTATGATCGTCTTTGTAAAAATCAATTGTTCAACATCACTAAACGTTACAATATGATGCTTCATTCCACAAACAGCTCTTTTGTACAGCCACTGATTCAATTTTTTGAACAGTATTATCCTGTTTCAGAATCGATGATAGCCGACTATGAAAAACATTGCTCACTGGTTACCGTTAGAAAAAATAAGCACATTGTTTCACCGATTGATAGTAATGCTGCCCTTTACTTTGTAAAAAGCGGCATTGTCCGCGGGTTTGTTAAAGATGGTGCGAAAGATATTACCACCTGGTTCAGTTTCGGCAACAACATTATCGGTGCCATCCGCCATCCGGATCATAAAGCTTATCATTCAGTAGAATACCTGCAGGCGCTTGAAGATTGCGAGCTGATCCGCATCCCTTATATTTTAATTGATGCTACTTATGCCAAATATGAAGAAGCCAATGTGATTGGCCGCAAACTCCTGGCGTTACATTACTATGCAGCTTCCGAAAGATCAATACTGGCCAGAATTCCCAATGCCCTGCGCCGCTACCGCATGCTCGAAGAAAGTAAAAAAATTGACATGAACAGGATCCCCCAGCGTTACCTGGCCAGCTATTTGGGTATGCGCCTGGAAACCCTGAGCCGCATCAGGAACAAAGAACTTCATCAAGCCAACAACATTATTAAAGCTAGCCTGGCTGAAGGAATTTAAATGGCGTAATTATTGGCAATAAATAATCGTTACAATGACGATTATTTATTATTTTAGTAGATCAATCTGCTACAACCAAATATAAAGCCAATGATTATTTTCTACCGGACTACGGCATGCCTGATCTGCCTGCTTCTTTCCATCAGTCTCTGTGCACAGCAAAAACAGCAACCCCGTGAAAAAGACATGGCTGCCTACCTGATGGTGTACTTTAAAGATGATACCCATGGTTTATACATGGCTCTGAGTAAAGATGGCTATAGTTTTACCGATGTGAACCAGGCCAAACCTGTTATTGCAGGCGATACCATTGCTGAACAGAAAGGTATCCGGGATCCGCACATTTACCGTGGTCCCGATGGCATGTTCTACATGGCTTTAACCGATTTGCATATTTACGGGCAAAAGGCCGGCTACCGGAGTACTGAATGGGAACGTGATGGCAAAGCTTATGGCTGGGGCAATAACCGCGGGCTCGTACTGATGAAATCGAAAGACCTGATCCACTGGTCACACCGGGTTTTACGTGTCGATCAATCCTTTCCCGAACTGGCCGATATTGGTTGCGCCTGGGCACCCGAACTGATTTTTGATGAAAAAGAAAATAAGCTGATGATCTATTTTACCATGCGTTTTGCCAATGGTAAAGACAAGCTTTACTATGCTTACATGGATAAAGATTTCACAAAATTCGAATCGCAGCCAAAATTACTTTTTCAATACCCCAAAGATGTCTCGTACATCGATGCTGACATTACCAAAGTTGGCAATCGTTTTCACATGTTTTATGTTCCGCACGATGGGACCTCGGGTGTTAAACAAGCAGTTTCATTATCCATTAATAAAGATTACCAATATGACGATCGCTGGTACGATCCGGAAAAGGTAGGCTGCGAGGCCCCAACAGTTTACAAACGCATTGGAGAAAACAAATGGGTACTCATTTACGATATCTACCGCATTACCCCACATAATTTCGGCTTTAGCGAAACCAGCGATTTTACCAATTTCACCAACCTGGGCCGTTTTAACGAAGGCGTAATGAAATCAACCAACTTCTTTTCTCCCAAACATGGTGCAGTAATACACCTGACTAAAAAAGAGGCGACTGCACTGGCCCGGAACTGGAATTTAGACATGAAGTTTTAATGAATTAGCTCAAACCAATGAAGAAACGATTATTATCTCTTACCGTTCTTTTATTCCTTGCTGTAAATGCATTCGCACTAGAAAAAAATGAACCTGATTCTGCTTACCTTTTTGCTTATAATGTAAATGGATTACGCTTTGCCTGGAGCTTAGATAAGCAGCACTGGGCACCAGTTGGTAATAATTACACCTTTTTAAAAAGTGATTATGGCCGCTGGGGTAGCGAAAAGAAAATGATAAGCCCCTACCTCATTCAGGGGAAAAACAAACAATGGATCTGCGTGTGGAGCTTAAATAATCAAACCATGCAGTTTGCCAGCGCACAATCCTCAAATCTGATTAACTGGAAACCACAAAGTTATCCTTATGTAACTGGTGGCAAGAATGTATTACGGCCGCTGATTAGCTATCATCCGGATGCCGATGAATACACCCTCATATACACAGATGCTGAAGGAAAATATTTTGAGGTAAAATCTAAAGATTTAAGTCAATACAGCGCCGCAAAGCCCGTCTCTGCTGCAGCTTACCGCAATGCCAGTACTGCAATCAACATGGATGGCAAATTAGAAGGTCAAATGTTTTACCTACCCTGGAGTGATATTTTAGCACTTAAAAAAGCTTACGAATTGCAGGACTATAAAAGTAAACAAAATGCAGAGCAAACTAAGGATGATGCCTCCCGTTTTAGCGGTTTAAAACAGTTAACTGCCAGGATAGTTTTCGAACCTGAAAAAGCCAAGTCCATTAGTAACCTGTTGACAGGTGTTTTTTTCGAAGATTTAAACTATGCGGCCGATGGCGGACTTTATGCAGAACTCATCCAAAATCGTGATTTTGAATATAACCTACGCGACAAGGGTTTTAATGACAAAAACTGGAATAGTACATATGCCTGGGGAATAACAGGCCAGGATGCCACGATGCAAATCGATTCTGTTTCGCCAATTCATCCCAACAACCCACATTATGCCTTGGTAAATGCTACAGGTACGGGTGCTATCTTAAGTAACAGTGGTTTCGATGGTATTGCTATAAAAAAGGGCGTGCCTTATCTTTTTTCGGCCTTTACCAAACTGCTGGATAAAGAAAAGTTATACATAAAAGTAAGGCTTACCAGTGCAAAAGCAGGTGTAATTGCGCAGGCTGTGTTAAAAATTGGTTCTGCGAACTGGCAAAAAGAAGCGGTTACCCTCACATCCGCTACAGATGTTGCTGATGCTGAATTAGAACTGTTGATCGAAACTAAAGGCCGTTTCGCAGTAGATATGGTTTCATTATTTCCTCAAAACACTTTTAAAAACCGTAAAAACGGCTTGAGGGCTGATCTGGCTGAAACAATTGCCGGCATCAGGCCACGTTTCGTCCGGTTCCCTGGGGGCTGCCTGGCACATGGCGATGGTATTGCCAATATTTACAAATGGAAAAATTCTATTGGGCCACTCGAATCGCGCAAACCCGACCGTAACCTGTGGGGTTACCACCAAACCATGGGGTTGGGATATTTCGAATACTTTCAATTTTGTGAAGATATTGGTGCTGCCCCCGTCCCCGTTATTGCAGCTGGGGTACCTTGCCAGAATTCATCAACAGGTGGCGGCGGGCAACAAGGGGGCATTCCGATGAGTGAGATGGGTACTTATATTCAGGACATTATCGATCTGGTTGAATATGCCAACGGCGATATTAAAACCAAATGGGGTAAAAAACGGGCAGAGGCTGGCCATCCGAAACCATTTAATTTAAAGTACATTGGTATAGGCAACGAAGATCAGATTACAGAAGTATTTGCCGAGCGCTTTGTCATGATTTACAATGCCCTGAGAAAAGCGCATCCGGAAATTACCATTATCGGTACTGCTGGACCATTTTTTGAAGGAACCGATTACGATGCAGGCTGGCAAATTGCTTCAAACCTGAATGTTCCGGTTATTGATGAGCACTATTATCAGTCACCAGGTTGGTTTATTAACAATCAGGATTTTTACGACAGTTATGATCGCAGCAAATCAAAAGTTTATCTGGGCGAATACGCTGCTAGTCTTCCAGGTGGCAATAAAACCAATCTGGAAACCTCATTATCCGAAGCATTATACCTGATTTCGCTTGAACGGAATGGTGATGTGGTGAGTATGGCCTCTTACGCACCACTGATTGCCAAAGAGGGGCATACCCAATGGAATCCCGATCTAATTTATTTTAACAATACTGAAGTGAAGCCCACTATTGGCTATTATGTGCAGCAGTTATACGGCCAGAATGGAGGCGATACTTACATCCCATCTACCGTAATGCTTTCTACAAACCAGGAAGCAGTTACAAAAAGAATAGCCTGTTCGATGGTAAAAGATGAAGCAAGCGGCGAAATTACTGTTAAACTGGTTAACCTGCTTCCGGTACCGGTAAACGCCACATTAGATTTAAATTTAAAACAACGTAGTTTTAATGCCGTCAAAACAAGGCTATCAGGAAACCCTGCCGATAAAAAAGTGCTGCCACAACGCACCAACATTACCATTACTTCAGGGGAGCCAGTTGAAATACCAGCATATTCGTTTACAGTGATTAAATTTAAACCACAATGATTCAGCTTATAGGTAACCATTAAGTGAAAGGATTAAATTTTGAACAATTGAACGTTTCAGGCTTAACCTAAATAGGATAAAAATTACCTAAATAGGTGAGCATAACAGTAAACCGTTTTAGCGATACCAATCCTAATAAGTATGTTATCAGCGGAACTGTTAAAATAGTTATATTGCAGCGCCAAAAACAATGATTCCTGCTCAAAATGCTAAACGTCAAAAATTAATCTCATTTCTTTTAAAAAAGGAATGCGTGATTGCCCTATATCTTTTATTGGCAATTATAGCGGGTTATAAACAATACCATCACCACGCCTATAACAATTACCTTATTTTTAAATATGTGTATTGGCATACGGCCGATTTACAAAATTTATACCTCAACTATCCCGAATATTTAGACAGTAATCATTATGGGCCTGTATTTTCCGTGCTGATTGCCCCTTTTGCTTTATTACCCGATGGCATGGGTACTATCCTTTGGAATATAGCCAACGTAGCGGTGTTACTTTGGGGTATTTACAGTTTGCCCCTTAGTCTTAAAACGAGATCAGTTATCGCCTGGATCTGTGCACACGAAACCCTTACAGCCCTGTTTAGCTTTCAGTTTAACAATGCCCTAACAGGAATTATATTGCTTAGTTTCTCCTATCTGATTAAAAGAAAAGAAATACAATCGGCTTTTTTTATTGCTTTGGGTACTTTGGTTAAGTTGTACGGCATTGTTGGACTAGCTTTTTTCTTTTTTACCCAAAACAAGTTGAAATTTATTCTGGCTGGCCTCACCGCATTTATCTTACTGTTTGCGCTGCCCATGCTTATTTCATCACCGGCATTCATTATACAATCCTATAGCGACTGGTATAATTCTCTTGCCCATAAAAATGATTTAAATGCTTCGTTAACTTCCTTTCAGGACATTTCTTTAATGGGCATGGCCAGAAGGATAACAGGTGATGTGACCATTCCGAATATGCCTTTTCTGCTGGGAGGGGTAATTTTGTTTGGCTTACCTTACTTAAGAGTAGCCCAATTTAAATATACTGGTTTCAGACTGATGCTATTGGCTTCCACGCTGATTTTTACCGTGATTTTCAGCAGTGGATCTGAATCGCCTACCTATGTAATTGCCTTTGCTGGTGTAGCCATCTGGTTTGTCATTCAAAAAGAAAAAAAAGGCTGGATAACCGCATTGTTTATTTTCGCTTTTATCCTCACCAGTCTGTCTCCAACCGATATTTTTCCAAAGGCTGTTAAAGAATTTATTCGTCTATATTCGCTTAAAGCCCTACCTTGCGTGATTATTTGGTTCACCATTGTTTACCAAATGATGAAAGAAGATTTTGAGTCTTATTTGATTGCTGATAAATGAAGAAATTAGTTTCTATAGTCATCCCAGCTTATAACGAGGCTGATAATATTTTTGTAATAGCCGAAAGTATTAAAAAGGTTTTTGCCACGCTCAATTACAATTACGAAATTATTCTGGTTGATGATGGCAGTGCTGACCATACACTCGAAAAAATAAAAGAATATGCAGCTACTGCCAGCAATGTATTCTTTCTCGAATTTTCAAAAAATTTTGGTCACCAGTTGGCTGTTAAGGCGGGCATGGACCATGCTTTTGGAGATTGTGTAATTTCGATGGATTGCGATATGCAGCATCCGCCTGAACTGATTCCTGACATGATAGCGAAATGGGAAGCAGGTTACGAAGTTGTTTACACCATCCGCGAAGAAGATAAAAATCTATCCAAAGGCAAGAGAAGTTCCTCTAGCCTGTTTTATAAAATTTTAAACTGGCTTTCGGATATTGACCTGGAGCCCGGAGCGGCAGATTTCCGGCTGCTTGATCAACGTGTGGTTAATGTTTTCCGTAATTTTCACGAAAACGAACCTTTTCTTCGCGGCCTGGTAAAATGGCTGGGCTTTAAGCAATATGCCATTAAGTATAACCCTGCAGCACGTTTTTCGGGAAAAAGTAAATATACCCTCAAAAAAATGCTCCGGCTGGCCCTGCATGGCGTTACTTCTTTTAGCATTAAACCGCTATACACAGCTGTTTATCTGGGTTTTATCCTGTCTTGCGCCTCAGTACTGTATGTACCGTATATTATCTATGCGTTCGTTAACCATGTAGAAGTTTCTGGCTGGGCATCAGTAATCATGACGATTGTATTTTTCGGAGGGCTGCAACTCATCATTTTAGGCATTATAGGCATATATGTAGGTAAGATGTTTATGCAGGCCAAAAACCGCCCCAATTACATTATCCGTTCAACTAATATCAATCAGCAATAAATGGTTCTGTTAAGTTTCGATATCGAAGAGTTCGATATGCCTTTTGAGTATGGAAAAACGATTTCTTTTGAAGATCAGATCTCCATTTCGAGGGCAGGTACCATTTCTATTCTGGATATGCTGGATAAACATCAGGTAAAAGCTACCTTTTTCTGTACCGTTACCTTTGCTGAAAATATTCCCGACCTGATTAAAAGAATCATTGATACAGGTCACGAACTGGCATCGCATGGTTATTACCACTCCGATTTTAAGCCAGAACATTTATTACAGTCGAAATTAAAACTGGAAGAACTTTCAGGTCAGGAAATTACCGGTTACCGCATGGCCCGTATGATGCCCGTTGACGAACGTGAAGTAGAAAAGGCAGGTTACAGCTATAACTCTTCTATCAATCCTACTTATTTACCAGGGCGTTACAATAATTTCCATATTTCGCGAACCTATTTTATGCAAAACAATGTTATGCAGCTTCCGGCTTCCGTAAGTCCGTGGTTTAGGTTCCCTTTATTCTGGTTATCTTTTCATAACCTGCCATTGGGTATCTACAAAACGGTAGCCCGTTGGGCATATAAAAAGGATCATTACCTGAACATCTATTTTCACCCCTGGGAATTTACCGATCTGAATGATTTTGAACGTTTTGGCTTTCCGGCCTATGTACGTAAAAATACAGGAGCGAAAATGACCGCCCGGATGGATAACTTTATTGCGCATTTCAAAGCCAGGCAATATCCATTTGGCACCATTCAGCAGTTTCTTAAACCCCTGATACACGAGGCTAAAGAGCAACGTTAATTACTTATAGGTTTCGGCGAGTTTTAAGGCGTTGTATGCGTTAACAATACCACCGCTTACACAGATGTCGCTAAAAGGAACACGTACATTCTCGCCCTTTTCGTTTTTATACTTAATTTTATGGGCAACCTTCGATACCGATTTCATGATAATTTCCCTAATTTGTACGGGTTTCAATTCGGGGTAATAACTTAAAATCAAACCTGCCAGGCCCGCAACAACCGGCGAAGCCATACTGGTTCCATCAGCCTCTTCATATTTATTACCGGGAACAGTTGAGTTGATCAGGAAACCGGGAGCAAAAACATCCACGTTGTATTTTCCATAGTTCGAAAAATCGGCTTTCAGGTTATCATCATCTTTATAGGCGCTTGCACCTACTTCTATCCAATTTGTTGCATGAGGGAGATTAAACTTAGCCGTATCAACGGGAACAGGCTTTAGTGCTGCTGTTCTATCGTATGGAGTCCGCATTCCCATACCACCATACTGCGCATTAGGTTTTGGTGGGGTAAAATCAGGTTTACTTGTTTTTTTATGTGCCTGATTATAGACTTCCGATTCTTTACTATCAAAAAATTTGTTCGGGAAATTCTCTTCTATATCGTTATTTTGATTATCATTTCCTGCAGCATGTACCAATAAAACACCCTTGATTTCTGCATATTTTACTGCTTCATCTACTGCTTTTTTATCCCACTTGTAACTTTTTCCGAAACTCATGTTAATTACCCGGGCACCATTATCAACTGCATAACGAATACCATTGGCTACATCTTTATCGCGTTCATCGCCTGTAGGTACTACCCTGATGGCCATAATTTTTACCCCATTGGCTACGCCCAAAATACCTTCAGCATTATTCCGATCGGCACCAATAATTCCCGAAACATGTGTGCCATGAAAAGCATCAGGTCCTTTTACGTCATTATTTCCATAATTGCGTTGGTTGGCATCATTATAATCATCGCCCACCAGTTCTGCGCGCATATCGTATTTAGGATTCAAATTATACTTAAGCATGGCATCATATTGCTTATAGCCATCCTTAATACTTTTATAAAACTTATCAAAACCACCATCTTCTTTAGCGCCTTTTCTGATAATGGTTTTTACCTGTTCCTCCGTTTCATCATCAGCTTTATACTGGTCAATATCGGCTAAAGTGGGAATTTCTTTTTTGTTAATCTTCGCAACAGAATCCAAAACCTTATTAATGGCAATTAGCACTGAAAAAGTATTGCTGGCATCCTCGTATTTCTTGCCGAAATCGCCAACCATTTTCTTGTATAGTTTAAACTCCTCTTTTTGTGTGCTATCTAAGGGCGTTAAATTTGTGGTAGATTGATATTTGGGCGTATAAATGCGCAATAATCGTACTAATTCGAGGTTATCAAACTCAAGATTTCCTTTTTTCGAACCGATAAAGTTCCAGCCGTGCACATCGTCAATGTAACCGTTGCCATCATCGTCTATCCCATTGCCCGGAATTTCCTTTTTGTTGACCCATAACACGTTTTTAAGGTCAGGATGAGTTGTATCTACCCCACCATCAATTACAGCCACTATAATCTCTTGTTTAGGCTTTTTATCTTTCAATAAATCACGGTAAGCTTTCTCTGTGCTGATACCAAAATAACCATTTTCGATTAAATCAAGATTAAACCAATTGGCCGGGAGCTGTACATTTTTATTCTGTGCAAAAACAGCAAAGTTAACACCGCATAAAAAAGCAAGGCAAGCCAATTTCTTCAGGTTCAAATTCATCATAGCAATATCTACGTAATATTACAATAATACGGTTTTATTGGCTTGAGCCTAAAAGATTTTACATTTTTTAACAAGAGTGGTGAGCAAGGTATTACCTTAAGAATTGCCGGACAATCGCTTTCTTTAGCAGCGCAGCGGCTGTGTTAATGGCCCAGGTTCTGTCCTGCTGTCCACTTCAATCCTTTTGGAGGTTTAACACTAAGTAACTGATCCCCAAGTCAAAAGGGATTTCCATTACCAACAAGGTAATTTCTATAGGTTTGCAGGTGGAATCAGCCGTTTATTTTATCATTAAGGGATTAAGGAAGCAAAACACATTGCCGCCTCAAATTGGTTATAAACAAGAAAACCCTTCAACGTTAGTTAAAGGGTTTCTTTAAGGATCGGCACCGACCTACTCTCCCACGTGTTACCGCAGTACCATCGGCTCTGGTGGGCTTAACTTCTCTGTTCGGAATGGGAAGAGGTGGACACCACCGATATAGGCACCTGAATATTTTAATTGAAGCTTAAAAAGGAAAAACACAAAGCTTAAAACTATTTCTAGTTGGCTTTGGCTTTTAGCTTTACAGCTTAAATAACCGTTTCAAAATTTCAATTTAACCAGCCAAATAACTTATGGCCTTCTATAAAACAAGAAAACCCTTTAACGTTGCTGTTAAAGGGTTTCTTTTAAGGATCGGCACCGACCTACTCTCCCACGTGTTACCGCAGTACCATCGGCTCTGGTGGGCTTAACTTCTCTGTTCGGAAT